>Ga0209788_1000003_pt1 | contig 104041 bp, 108 predicted proteins | sample WorMetLIZISLAND1_2_FD_187415 | JGI IMG/M metagenome (GOLD analysis project Ga0209788, IMG submission 187415) | Marine gutless worms symbiont microbial communities from Max Planck institute for Marine Microbiology, Germany - Olavius clavatus LIZARD... ...
GGAACAACACTATACAATCAATACGTTCGGGTAACCTGTGCGTCGAAACATATTCGATGGTCAAAATCATGCCTGTTTTGTGACATTTTCATGGTATCGGCGAAGAGGCCTTTTGGATCACAATCGAACCAAACAAATTGTTAACTAAAAATGAATCAAAATAACCGAGGGTGGTCAAAAATGGCAAGGCTGGATCGGTAAGCAGGAAGATTGTGAAAGTATCAGAAATGATTCCCAAACGTAAACAATGGAAAAATTGGTCTCTTCCTAGCAAATACGCAGCCGTTGGGTTATGCATAAGTTTAATCGCGCTGATAATAACTATTATCTTTCAAGTAATATTTCCACCAGCTACAAAACATCAGGTTAAAGAAGTTGATGAAAAGGTTTCTTCAGTCAGCAAACAATTTTCTTCATTCAGTAAACAACTTTCTTCATTCAGTAAACAAATTGAAACACTTAAATGGGAAATTATCGCTCAAAACCTTTCAGAAAATGAAGTAGAAAATCAGCTGGATAAAGAATTTAGAAAAGTCTTCCTAAAAGAAAAAAAAGAAGCTCTCAGATTATACAATGCTGGGGTAGTTGCTTACGATCATAACCACTTTAAAAATGCCCTGTCATATTTTTCCAAAGCTTTGCAAGTCGTCGAAATTTCAGCTTTTCATTTTTCAAAATTTTCATGACGCATGGTACAACAAGGGTACTGCGCTTTTTCACCTTGGCCGTAAAGAAGAGGCCATTGCTGCATATGACAAGACTCTGGAGATAAAACCGGATTTTCATGACGCATGGAACAACAAGGGTACTGCGCTTTCTGACCTTGGTCGTCAGGAAGAGGCCATTGCTGCATATGACAAGGCTCTGGAGACTGCCGAACGTATGAAATCAACACATGTTGATAAAATACGTAAAACTATTGCGGAAATAAAAAATAGCCCAAACTGATTCAAAACAAATGGTTAACAAGGCGTTTCACACCACTCCGCTACGCTCCGTTCGGACTCGCTGAAGCTCGCCAGTGAACTTAACGTTGGGCTGGACCAGTTTGCCGGGCGCCGCTGACAAAGCTTGGGGGTGGGTGGCCCAGGCAACAAGTTGCCGGCGCCACCCGCCGGCATGAAACCCATATCAGCTCAATTCACGACTGCAGCCGCTCCGCAATCCAGAATTTAATCAGCGATTGACGTGCAACCCCCAACCGCTTTGCTTTCCTGTCAATATCTTCAATCATCCAGACAGGAAAATCAACATTTACCCGGCGCTGCTTCAAATCGGGTTTTTTGATATTTTCGGTGTCAAAATAGCCTAAAACATCCTCACCGGTATCGAACTTTTTATCAACTTCCTTAGCTGACATTTTCTTCATATTGCATACCCTTTCAATGCAAGGCAGATTTGTTTATCAGGCAAGGGAACATCGCATGTTCAGGAGGCGGTGGGCTTTGGGCCACACGACCTCTGGTGTAAGGATGGATTTGCGGTGGTAGGAATCAGATGGGAAAAAATGTTCCCACGGGATGTCATGGGAACATTGGGCTGGACCAGTTTGTCGGGTTTTGATGGGCAAACATTTCGAAGGCGGTGGGCCTGAAGACCACACCACCTATAGTGAAAGAATCAGGTCTGAAATATCTCAGGTAATCAGTGTACTCCGTCGCCATCTACCGTGTATGTTGTTCCTCCCTTAGCACTTACAAAAGTAACAGAGCCACTTGTAACCGTGCCGTTATAGTTAAATGTAATTGTGCCATTTGCTGTTATTTCTGATGAGTCCGGGATATCAAAGCCTACCGGTTTATTCGATTCAACAACACCGAAAGTTTTCGTCGTTGCCGGGGCAGTGATACCATTCGTTGCAAGATCGGCAAGTGCAGTCGTTAAAAAATCCGAAGCAGCCGCCTGTGCGGCGGCATCCAGACCTTGCGCTCTATACGACAAATAACTTGACACACCCACAGCTATCAGTGCGCCAATAATAGCCACAACCACCAACAACTCAATCAGGGTAAACCCTTGTTGATCCCTCTTTTTCAAAAAGAAACCCATTGCTCTCTTCATCTACTCTCCCTTCAGGTAAATTGTTATTGGGCGGAACTCATCTTCTATCTTTGTGTAGAAGGCGTTATAATAAAGAGAAATAAGCACTCATCGCCATCCGGTTGATGACCGGGTATGAGGTAATAGCATGGTTTGGCAGCCGTTACAAGCAGCAATTCCTGTCCGCCGCCCGGATGTGATGGTCATCATGGAAGACCACCCACATTCAACAACACCTTATTAACGGATGACCCGGGCCAGCCGGGACCATCTGAGGTTTTTTACCTGTTTGTTCCAGGAAAAATAGATCAGAAAGGCCTTGCCTTTTACCGCCGCTAAATCCACAAAGCCCCAGAATCGGCTGTCGTGGCTGTTATCGCGGTTGTCGCCCATGGCAAATACCTTGCCTTCGGGAACAGTCATCGGGCCGAAATTGTCGCGCTTGCTATAACGCTTGTGAATGGCGCGGTTCTTGGTAATTTTGACATAGGGCTCTTCAAGCGGCTTGCCATTGACATAAAGGATTTTGTCCCTCCCTTCAACCACATCCCCACCGATGGCGACACAGCGCTTGATAAAATCCTTTTTGGGGTCTTCAGGATATTTAAAGACGATCACGTCACCCCTTTCCGGATTGGAGATGGGCACAAGGGTCATGTTGGTAAAGGGCAGCTTGACACCGTAAATGAATTTATTGACCAGAATGTGATCGCCGATGAGAAGGGTCTCTTCCATGGAACCCGAGGGGATGCGAAAGGCCTGCACCACAAAGGCGCGGATAAAGAGGGCCAAAATAATCGCGATGACAATGGCCTCGATGTTTTCCCGTAAACGTCCCTTGGGACGCTCTTTTCCCTCGACAATATCGGCCATGTCCACTTCTTGGTTTGATTTCAACGTTACTATTCCATTTGATCGTTTACAGGTACGGTTTACACCGATTGATCAAGCCCGGTAATAACTACGTCTAAAAAAGCTTCAGTAAGATCAACAACCGTAAAATCAGATTGACCAGCACCCCCGCGGCCACATCGTCCAGTACCACCCCCAGGCCTCCGGAAATGGTGCTGTCAATCTGGCGGATGGGCGGCGGCTTGATAATATCGGCCAGCCGGAAAAGGATAAACCCGATCACCACGGTTTTCAGGTTCCATTCCAGCCCCCACAGGGCCACGGCCATTCCGGCAATTTCATCAATGACGATGGCATGGGGATCGTGGGCGTTCAGCAATTCCTGTGCCTTTTCCGACACCCGGACAGAAACAGTGATCACCCCGAGCAAAATGAAAAGCGCCGCCCAGGGCGAAACCGCGCTCAACCCCCAGGCCAGGGGCAATCCCCATAGGGCGCCAAAGGTTCCGGGGGCAATGGGCAGATATCCCAAGTAGCTGCCTGTGGCTAAAAACAGGATCAATTTGGACATTTAGCGGCCTTTTCCTTAAACTTGAAAATTGGTGAACGCTTTGCGCGTAAGGCAAAATACCACACGCCGGTGAACGCTCTCTCTTATACAAAAAGATTGACAAAAATAAAACCGATTTGTAATTTTCGGTCTTGCGAAACGCTGTTACGGAAGTGCGCAGCTCACTGGTGGGGCTCCCGGACTTCAAATCCGGTGTGAGGCGCTAAAACCGTCTCGGGTGGGTTCGATTCCCATGCACTTCCGCCACTTTTTAGAAACTACATATTCTTACAGACGGTGGTTTCAACCTTATAACGGACGAATGAAGATGTCTACGAAACTGACCATCGGCTTTATCGGGGCCGGCAACATGGGCGGGGCTTTGATTGCGGGCCTGGCCGCTGAAAAGGTGTTATTTTCACCGGACCGTATTATCTGTAGTGACCCACGCCAAACGGTTTTGGACGAACTCGCCCAAAAATATGGCGTTGCGGCCACTTTGGATAATACCGAGACGATCAAAGCGGCGGATGTCCTGGTGCTGGCTGTCAAACCGCAAGTGGTCGCCGATGTGTTTACCGAAACGGTCTACCTGCTGGATGATTCCAGGCTGATTATTTCCGTTGTTGCAGGTGTTTCGCTGGCAGCCATCGAAAAACGGGCCCGGCGCAAACTGCGACTAATCAAGGTGATGCCCAATATCTGCGCCACCATTGGGCAAGGGATTTCCGCACTGGCGGCGGGAAAAAACGCCACACAGGAGGACCTGGGGCTGACCCGCGATATTTTTCGGTGTGTGGGCGAAACCGTAACGGTGGAGGAAGGTCATCTGGACGCGGTGACCGGCCTTAGCGCAAGCGGCCCGGCTTATATTTTTATGCTGATTGACGCTTTGGCCGATGCAGGGGTCAACATGGGCTTGTGTCGGGAAGACGCCAAAGCGCTGGCCGTTCAAACCGTTCTGGGGTCTGCGGCCATGGTGAAATCTTCCGGAAAGCACCCTGGCGCGCTTAAAGACCTGGTGGCGTCTCCCGGTGGAACCACGATCGCCGGATTGCACGCCCTGGCCGAAGGCGGTATCCATGCCGCCCTGATGAATGCGGTGGCCGCCGCCGCCGAGCGGTCCAAGGTGCTGGGTAAAAGCGCGGAAAAAGCGTTTTTGGAAGAATTTACATGAAAAGTCTTACCAATCACGAGACCAGCAATAGTTTTAACAACGCCATTCTTATGAATAACCCGTTCTGCGCCTGTTCAAAATAGATTGCCCGCGGATCCTTATCCACGACGTAGGAAATCTCCGCTACCCGTGGCAGGGGGTGCATAATAATGGACTCTTTTTTCATCCCTGCAGACGTCTCCGCGGTAATATTGAGCCGTTCACCCGCGGTCATCACCTCTTCATAAACCTTTGGTTCGTCGGCAAAACGCTCTTTTTGCACACGGGTTTGATAGAGGACATCCAATTCCGGCAGAATATCGTCCAATCGGTCGGTCTCTTCCCAGGGCAAGTCGTACCTGTTAAAGTAGTCTTTGATATCCTGGCGCATGCGGGTTTGTGACGGCGACACCAGATAAACCCGGCCCACTTTGTAATGTTTGGCTAAAAAGTAGCTCAAGGAACGCACCGTCCGGCCGTTGGTCAGATCTCCCACCAAGGCGATATTGAGGCCGTCTACCGTTCCAAACCGTTTTTGGATGGTGTAAAGGTCCAGCAGCGCCTGGGTGGGATGCTGACCCGGCCCGTCACCCGCATTGATCACAGGTGCATCGGAAAACCGCTGGGCTCTTTCCGCCCCGCCCTCTTTGTTATAGCGCAAAACAATTATATCCACGCCGTATTGATTGATCGTACGGATTGTATCTTCGAGACTTTCACCTTTGGCAGCCGACGAAAATTCCCTGGCATTTTCCGTACCGACGATGTCGCCGCCCAGTTTGGCCATGGCGATTTCAAAACTGAGCCGGGTGCGGGTGCTCGGTTCGTAAAAAAGCGCCGCCATGATTTTATGAATTAATAAATCCGGCGGCGCTTCTAATTCCATTTCCCCGGCAACCTGGAAAACGGTGTCGATCATCGGTTTGTCAAATTGCTGGGAACTGATGACGCTATCAAGTTGTGGCATACCCCGCTCCTGTGTAATTTTAGGCTGTCTCACACTCCCGATGGCTTGATTCGATTGTTGAAGATCACAAGTGGTACCCGGGGCGGGAATCGAACCCGCACGGAGACTAAGCCCCAAGGGATTTTAAGTCCCTTATGTCTACCTGTTCCATCACCCGGGCAATGCGAATAAGGGTTTTGGCGCATCCTTCAGTTGGCCAAAAGCATTAAAAGCTGTCATACTGTCAAAAGGAACCCCTTTTTGTGGCTACATGGCATAGCTCAAAATGGGCCGATACTCAAGCAAATAAATCACCGGTTGACGGAAAAATAAATCACCGGTTGACGGAAAAACAGATGATCGACAGGCCCATCGAAACCAGGATTCCCCGTCTATTTGAAATTGCCTCCCGGGTCACTTTTCTGACCGGCGCCGGAGTCTCGGCTGAAAGCGGTATTCCCACTTTTCGGGGGCCGGAAGGTTATTGGCGCATTGGCTCTGTAAATTATCAACTTTCGGACATGGCCCTTACCACGCCGCGGGGGTTCTTTTGGGAATGCACCAGCAGCGATGCGTTGTCCAAAATCGTCGGGTTGCTGGAAACCTGATGTTGCTCAAAGCATTGAATAGGGATCCACATCCACCTGGATTCTAACCGCGCTATCCATTAGGGGCGACGATTTGGAATCATACAGCCACGCTTTTAAAAATTGCTTCCGTAATTTTACGGATGGCGCTTTGACCAGCAACTGGTAACGAAATCGGCGCGAAATACGAAAAAGCGGCGCCTCCACCGGCCCCAGGAGCACCAGCGATTGGTATTCCGATATTTTTTGTTGTAACGTTTGAGCCTTTTCAAACAACCGGTTGATACCGCTTTCGGCGTTTTTACGATCCGCATCTGTGGTTAGAATCAGCGCCATTCGTGAAAATGGCGGATAGAAAAGCGTTTTCCGGAATTGGCTCTCTTTTCCATAAAAGGCCTTTGAGGACTGGGTGCGGGCCGCCTGAATGGTATAGTGTTCAGGGTTGAAGGTTTGCAACATCACCTCACCACCCGCATCTCCCCGTCCGGTTCGGCCCGCCACCTGGATCAGCATCTGAAACGTCCGTTCTCCCGCCCGAAAATCGGGGAGATTCAGGCTCTGATCGGCGGATATGATACCAACCAGGGTGATGCCCGGAAAATCATGTCCCTTGGTAATCATCTGGGTGCCGACGAGAATATCAATCTTCCGGTTACGCAAGTTGTGCAGTATTTTCACCAGGGCCCCTTTGCGGGAAGTGGTGTCGCGATCCAGTCGGGCCACCCGTGCCCGGGGAAAGCGTTTTTGGATTAGCTGCTCCAGTTGTTCCGTTCCCAATCCCAAGGCCTGGATTGCTTTTTGACCACATACCGCACAAGTGGCGGCCGCTGCCCGGGTATAACCGCAGTAGTGGCACACAAACGCATGTCTCGCACGATGCAGTGTCAAGGTAACGTCGCAATGGCGGCAGGTGAGCGGCTGCCCGCAGGCGACACAAAGGGGGTATCCCGCAAACCCTCGCCGGTTTAGAAAAAGAAGGACCTGTTCCTTTTTTTGCAGACGCACGGTGATGGCGCTGATCAATTTTTGCGTCAGGTAGCGAGAGCTGGGGGCGTCTCTTTTTTCATAGCGCAAATCCAGGGTGTGGATGTGCGGCAACGGTCGTTCCTTGATCCGCCGAGGCATATAAAGGGGAGTAAACTTTCCCTGCCGGACATTGTAAAGCGATTGCAACGACGGTGTGGCCGAACCCAATAAAACAATTCCGTTGGCCATTTGAGCGCGAATAACGGCTAAATCGCGAGCGTTATAACGTAATCCGAAATCCTGTTTGTAAGATTCGTCGTGTTCTTCATCCACTACAATCAGCCCCGGCGCTTTTAACGGCGCAAAAACGGCCGAGCGTGCGCCGATGACCAACGGGATATTGGCATCGATGATACGCCGCCACTGATCATAGCGCTCGCCCGCAGAGAGGCCACTGTGCAACATTGCCACCTGGCCCCCAAACCGTGCCTGAAACCGTCTTACCATCTGGCTGATGAGGACAATTTCAGGAACCAATACCAACACGGTCATCCGGCGCTTTAAAGCGGCTTCGGCCAATTGCAGATACACCTCGGTTTTACCGCTTCCGGTGACGCCTTCCAGTACAAAGGCATGGTAGCCGACGCCCAATTTTGAGAGCACTTCAGCCATGACGCGTTTCTGGTCAACGGTCGGATCCAAGGGCGCATCCGGTAACACCGCATCACCAAACGGATCGCGGTATACCGACTGCAGGCGGTCTGTCACAACCCCTTCCCTGATTAAAGGGGCGATAATGCCTGCAACGGTGGGCAGCCCTTTTTTTAAAGCGGAAAGCGGCTGTTCGCCATGTTGGTCAAGTTTTTGTAAAAGCGTTTCCCGCTGGGCCGTCATTCGCTTGGGGCGCTTACCGCTCCACCGGATCATCCGTTCGGTCTTGACCGCGACGGCCGCCCGGCTGAGCTGCCTGTTTGCGGCCAACAACCCCTTTTGTTCCAGGGCGCGAAGGTTACGCGAAATAGCGGTAACCGCTGTTTCCCGCCTCATTTGACGTGCTGTGACCGGTGCTTTTTGCAGCCGTTTTAAAATTCCCAACTGGGTCTTGTTGACGGATCTTTGCAGCAGCGCCTTTTGACCGGCTTTGGTCAAGGCGTATTTTTTTTGATCCCGGATATTGATTCCGGTTGGCAAGGCCGCTTCAATCACTTGGCCAATGGGATAGAAGTAGTAATCGGCTACCCATTGAAAGAAGGGGCTTTTTTCCGGGGTAAAGAGCGGCTGTTCGTCCAAAAGGTCAATCACCGGCTTGATTTTGGTCAGATCGCTCTTCGCCTTGAAACCCAGAATATAACCCGTCACCCGGCGCGACCGGAAAGGTACGAGAACCCGCTTGCCGATGGCGGCTTCCGGCGCCAGGGCTTCCGGCAATGCATAGGTATAAAGAGATCGAACAGGAACCGGCACGGCAACGCTGGCATATTGAGGGGCTGGTGTCATTTTAGACTAATCTGCAGAAAACGACTGTTTTGCGGCTTTTATATGTCCCGGCCAAGGGCAGAACATTTGATGTTTCCAGCGTCGATGGACCCAAAACCATTGTTCGGGATATTGACGGATAAAGTTTTCAATCACCGCTGCAAAGCGGGCTGAATTGGTTTCGATATCTCCGATTTTGTCACCGGTATCGACCAGCGGAATTTCCGGCAGAAAACGGCCGGTAAAGCGGGCTCCCTCGCGGATCAAAAAAACCGGCACCACCGGCGCTTTGGATGCCATTGCCACCAACGCCATCCCCTTATTGGTAAAGACCGGTCGGTGAAAAAAAGGCGTGATGACCCCATCGTACCAGTCACAACTCTGGTCCATTAAAAAGGCGACGAGATGCTCTTGCCGTAGAGCACGCAGAATCGGTCTGAGGGACCGTCGTTTGGGAATCGGTTGGCTCCCAAAACGGGCTCTGTTTTCCGTCACCAGCCGATCCAATGAATGAAAATCCAGGGGTCGGTAAATTACATCAATGGGAAAGCCGGTTAAGTAGGCAACGTAAGAGAGTAGCTCCCAATTGCCAAAGTGAGCCGTCAATGCCAGCACCCCCCGTCCTTTGGCCGAAGCTTTTTTCAGGAACTCAAGCCCCTCAATCGTAAAATGCGGTGCAATCACGTGATGCGGCTGGGTCCATACCCAAACCGATTCAAAAAGAATTTTGCCTAAATTTTCAAAGACCGCTCGTGCCATCATTTCGGCTTCAAACCGTGTAAGACCCAGCGCCTTTTCCAGGTTGTCAACGGCAATGGTGCGATGACGGGTGTCAAGTCTAAAAACCCCGCGTCCCAACGCCTGCCCCACTCTTTGGCCTTTCTCCAGCGAAATCGTACCCACCAGGGTGGTCAATTTTTTCAAAATGGTATATATAAAGCAGTTCCCATCCATTGGGGCGGTTTTATTCATTATTGCATGTTCATCGGACATGATAATTGATCACAGATAGCCTTTTCCAAAGAAGGGGTCAACTAACAAACGATGACAGGGGCCTAAAGGAACAACGATGCGAATTGTGGTAACAGGCGGAGCAGGTTTTATCGGCAGCTCTCTTCTCTGGCAGTTTAACCAAAAAGGGATTTCCGATATAATTGTGGTTGACCATCTCGGAGAAAGCGAAAAATGGAAAAACCTGGCGGGCAAACGATTTGAAGATTATATGGAAAAAGAGTCCTTTCTGGAGCAGTTAACCGCCGGACGGTTTGGAAACACCATTGATGCCATTGTGCACATGGGCGCCTGTTCATCCACCACGGAAAGTGACGCGTCCTATCTGATGCAAAACAACTATCGCTATACCAAGAAACTGGCCCAATGGGCCTTGGCATTGGAAAAGCGATTTATCTACGCCAGCTCCGCGGCCACCTATGGAATGGGTGAACATGGGTACAGGGACGATGATGCTGTTGCGCCCCTGTTACGACCGCTGAATATGTACGGCTACTCGAAACACCTGTTTGACCTATGGCTTTTACGGAACGGTTTTCAATCCCGCTGCGCCGGCGTCAAGTTTTTTAACGTTTTCGGCCCCAACGAATTCCACAAAGATGACATGCGCAGCATGGTTCTGAAAGGATATGAGCAAATAAAAGCCACCGGCAAGATCAAACTCTTTCGTTCCCACCGGGAGGACTACGAAGATGGTGAGCAAAAACGCGATTTTGTTTACATCAAAGATGCGCTCAGCGTCATTGGCTACCTCCTGGACCACCCTGGGATCAATGGCATTTTCAATCTGGGCACGGGAATCGCCGCCACGTGGAATGAACTGGCCGAAGCGATTTATAAGGCGTTGCAATTGCCTGCCGACATTGAATATATCGACATGCCGATAGCGCTACGGGAAAAGTACCAATACTTCACTCAAGCCGATATGACCAAGTTGAAGCAAACCGGGTATGACGCCCAGCCGACATCGTTGGAAGACGCGGTCCGGGAATATGTCTCCTTTTTGGAAAAAGAGGCCTAACTTGTAGTCACCCCTAAGGCCAAAGCCAAGGAGATCATAAAAAAAGGGCTGCACCGCTCCATGGCCAAAGAGCTGCAACAGATGAATTGGCAAAGCCTGGCCGATAAAATGGTCGCTTACGACGACAAGCGCCGGCCGGGCTTATGAGATTATCCGTAAAAATTGTTGATGATCTCGATCATTATCAACCGTTCACCCACAAGGAGCGCCCATGGTCGAGTTTGACTATTCCAAGATGTTTCCTTTCGGGCCCGATACCACTTCGTATCGGCCATTACCCACCGGCCTGGTTGCCGCCGCCGAGTTCAACGGCCAACCAATGGTCATCATTCAGCCCGAGGCGCTTACGGTCATCACCGAAACGGCGTTTAAAGATGTCTCCCACCTGTTGCGCACATCGCATTTGGAATTGTTGGCCAAAATACTCAAGGACCCCGAGGCGTCGGACAACGACCGCTATGTCGCCCTGGAGCTGATTAAAAATGCCGTGATCTCGGCGGATAGGGAATATCCCATGTGTCAGGACACGGGCACGGCCATTGTCATGGGGAAAAAAGGCCAGCAAGTCTGGACCGGTATTGACGATGAGAAGGCGATTGCCAAAGGGGTATTTAACGCGTATACGCAAAACAACTTGCGTTACTCCCAAAACGCGCCGCTGGACATGTTTGAAGAGGTCAACACCGGTTGCAACCTGCCCGCTCAAATTGACATCGCGTCGGTGGAAGGCGACACCTATTCGTTTCTCTTTATGGCAAAGGGCGGTGGCTCAGCCAACAAAACGTATCTTTATCAAGAGACCAAGGCGGTCCTGAATCCGGAAAGCTTGCGCGAATTTGTAAAAGTCAAGCTGAAATCCCTGGGAACGGCAGCCTGTCCTCCCTATCACCTGGCATTCGTGGTAGGCGGCACCTCCGCAGAGTTCACCTTAAAAACTGTCAAGCTGGCCTCGGCCGGATACCTGGATCATCTGCCCACTCAAGGGGGTAAAAGCGGACACGCGTTTCGGGATCCGGAGATGGAAACCCAGGTGCTGGCAATTTCCCAAGAGCTGGGTGTGGGCGCCCAATTCGGCGGCAAATACTTTTGCCATGATGTACGGGTGATCCGGCTGCCGCGCCACGGCGCCTCTTGCCCCATCGGGATCGGGGTAAGCTGCAGCGCCGACCGTCAGATCAAGGCCAAAATAAATGCCGACGGCATCTTTCTTGAGCAACTGGACCAAAATCCGGCCCGTTTTCTACCTGAGCCCGCTCCCCAAGAGGGTTCTGTGGTCACTCTGGATCTGAACCAACCCATGGATCAAATACGGGCAGCCCTTTCCAAATATCCGGTGACTACCCGACTGGCCCTAAACGGCGACATTATCGTGGCGAGAGACATTGCCCACGCTAAACTGAAAGAACGATTGGACACCGAAGGCGCCCTGCCCGATTATTTTAAAGACCACATTGTTTACTATGCCGGACCGGCTAAAACACCCGAAGGACGGCCTTCCGGCTCTTTTGGGCCCACCACGGCCGGACGTATGGACGCCTATGTGCCGATCTTTCAAAAGGCAGGCGGTTCCATGGTGATGCTGGCCAAAGGCAATCGTTCTCGGCAAGTCACTGATGCATGCAAAAAATACGGTGGCTTTTATTTAGGTTCCATCGGCGGTCCGGCCGCCCGGCTGGGACGTGACTGCATTACCCATGTGGAGCTGTTGGAGTATCCTGAATTAGGCATGGAGGCGATCTATAAAATCACAGTCAAGGATTTTCCGGCGTTTATCGTTGTGGATGACAAGGGCTGCGACTTTTTTGCCAATCTTTTGTAAAGGCATACCAGGCCAAATTATCAGCGTTGTTTTCAAAGGGAACAACAGCGGTCGGCAGATAGATCTGTTCAAGAATTTCATGCCTGTCCAGATCTTTTCCTTCAATGTATTTTTCTAGTAATTCATTAATTTGCGTCATTGGTGTCCCAACGTTAATCGAATAAACTGAGCTGGTTATCGTTGGCGATAATTTGGTTTCTGTACACGTTCTCTGTAAACATACGGCTGATGGGCGTTTTGTTAAAAACCGTAACGCTCAATACTTGTAAAATTGTGTAGAGACTGGCATCCGGTTTCAACCGTTTTTTGACAATGATGTCGCGCAGGCTTTGGCGGAAGGTCAAGGCCATACAGAGAAACTGATCAAGGCAGGTGAAGCGCTTTATTTTGCGGTTGCCATGGTAGCGTTTGACACAGGTACGAAAGGCTGACATGGGCAAATGAGCGATCACTTGAGAAAAGACGAACCGGCCCAAATACATTGGCTATTCCCTTTAATACGATTGGAAATAGGCGAATGTAGGGGTTGGTGAATCTTGATTTCAAGTCGATAAAATCGGTTTTTGCCATTTTTGTTATTTATATTAACCGGTTAGACTGTTTCCGCCTTAAAACGTTGGGACAGCAGTGTTGCCTATTGACAGGCGGAAGACTCATATGTGTTAGGCGACTCGGAATCCAATTGCACACCAAAAAGGCTGTTTATCACGAAATTCAATACGCTCAAGGCCAGATTGCCTCATCATTTCTTCTATTTGACTCTTCGTGAAACGTTTTTCTAAACGCGTACCAAAGCGGTCTAAAGCATCTGTTCTCAATGTATGAAAGCTCTTATTCCTATATGAGCTTAATGGAAGGTTGGTTACATTGAAACTAAGTGCTTCAAAAAAACGGGCGAATCTCGAAAGCGGGAAATAAACAAACAATGCAATTAGTTGGGTTATAAAGTATTTTAACGGATACGGCAAAATTGAAATCCCTCTACGTAATATATCGCTCAAACGCCAAATAGCCTTAAACCATAATGGCCGATTATCAAATGCGTAATAAAGATAAAGCAAAAACGGAGCGCTTGGCTTCAGCTTTTTTACACAATTCTTTATTCCATTTTCAGTATCAGGTATATGATGTAGAACACCTAACGAATAACCGAAATCCATCGAGCTATCATTTAAAGGGATATCATATACACCTGCATTGTAGAAAATGCAGTTATCGAATTGTGATAGCTTTTTCTTTGCAACATCAAGAGCTGAAACAGCAGGATCTATGCAATAAAGTTTGCCAACACGAGATGCGCAAAAATAGGCCCATCTTCCACTACCACATCCCAAATCAAAACCTTCTGCATCTTGTGCTAGCATATCCCAGGGAAACAACGAAAAATACTGCTCAAAACGATTTCGGAGTTCTTCTATTGGAATATTCGACTGGTCAAATTGCGACCACTCTCTTCCAAAGTCAGCTACTACCTGCTCATCAATGTTCTTTGTCATATTCACTTCTCGTCAATATTTTCTTCCGCCTAACAGTGTTAATAAACGTAAATATTTTTGCGATATCTTTTTCTATATACGGAAATTATTTCTGCATATCAATACATGAAACAGGGCTTGCGTGAAAAAACAGCCTTGATTTTTGTCATTGGTAAATTGGCTTTTTCCGGTGACTGCTTGCATCAACCGGAAAAGATGGCGTACCCGGACAAAAAGGCGCCGAAGGCGGCGATCAGCAGCACGCTCACGGCAACCGATTTAAGGAAGGATGGTGTAGTTCATCAACCGGCTTCTTCAACTCGGATTTTGCACGCCACGGATGGGTTCATTGGCAAGGCAGCAAGGGCGAAGCTGTATTCTCATACCGCGAGCCCTTGATAACACAGCCAATGGACATAGCCCGTGAGCGTCCGTCCGGATGAAATGTTACCAACTGTTATCAATGTCAAAACATCAAAACGGTGTTTCGGAAATAACCGTAAACATATGGTAACAAGCTGAAATATCAAATATAAATAATTTCCTGGTAAAATTTCATGCAAAATTCGGGTTCAAAAGAAGGCTACCAGTTATACACTTCATCCAGCTCCTCGTCCGTCACTTCAAACACCACATTATGAGGCGCCAGGCGCTCTGATTTCATATAGCCCGGCAGACGGTCGTCTTTTTTGGTAAAGCCCGCCGCCGCATTGAAATCTTTTTCGATCTTCAGCACCTTTTTACCCAGCGCGGTCACGTCATCGGCGGTTAACGAGAGATCGTAACAGGCGTTGAGCATGTCAATGAGGGCCTGAAATGTTTCCGGCTGATCCAGCACGGCAAAGGCGATGAAAAGACACATGCCCGTGGAATCAACGGCCGCCGTGGCGATCTGGAGATTACGGGAAAGCTCCACCTGGCCCGCGGGCTTCAGTGGATCGACATTGCCGCCGACACCCAAAATATTGGCGGTCACCGCATAACCGGCGGTGTGATCGGCGCCCTGGGTTGTTGTGGCATAAGTAACACCGATGCCTTGAACTGCCCTGGGATCGTAGGCCGGTATGGCCTGGCCCTTGACCACGGGAACCCGTTCAACGCCCAGCACCTTGCCGGTGACAGCGGCGCCGCTACCCAAAACACGTCCCAGCGGTGTTCCTTTCCCCACTTCGGCCACCAGGTCGAGCGCCCCTTGGCCATCACCAAACTCGGCCAAACCGCCCTCCATGGCCACACCAATGGTAGCGCCCATCTCGATGGTATCGAGTCCGAAATCATCGTCCATGCGATCCAGTTGGGCGATCACATCCAGATCATCGATCCCGCAGTTGCCGCCGTGGGCCCAGATCGTTTCATATTCCGGCTGTTTGCTGACATAATTCCCGTCCTTGTCATAAAAAGTACCCGAACAACGGATCACACAGCCGCGATGGCAACCGTGGGTGGCTGATCCGGGTCCACCACGGGCATTTTCCAGCTCCGCTTGGGCTTCGCCACTGATTTTGGCGGCGCCGTCAAACTGTCCGGTGGAAAAATTGTTGGTGGGATAGGCGCCGGCTTCGTTGATCACGTTGGTCAACACGTTGGTGCCATAGGCGGGTAACCCTTCGCCGGTTACCGGATGGCTCTTCAGGCCGGCCACAAATGCTTTATTGGCCGCTTTGAAGGCATCGGGATTTTTGGGCTGACGCATGGAGGCGCCGGCATCGTCGATGACAATTACTTTCACGCCTTTGGAGCCCATCACCGCGCCGACACCACCGCGCCCCGCATGGCGGGTGGGTCGCTGTTCCATATCGGTAAAAGCAACAGAAGCTGCGGCCAGTTTCATTTCACCGGCCTGACCGATGGAGATGCAGTGAACCTTGTCACCAAATTCGGCCCGCATCTTTTCCACCACGTCGTAATTGCCCAGCATGGAAAGGCTGTTATCCTCGGCAACGGTGACGCCCTCTTTATTGACGCAAACCTTGTAAAGGGAGTTGTCCGCCGGCTTGCCTTCAAGGACAACGGCGGCGTAACCCAAGCGCGCCAGCATTTGACTCGGCTGTCCGCCGGAATTGGCCTCTTTGATACCGCCGGTCAAGGGACTTTTGCAACCCACCGAAATACGACCTGACATGGCGCCCACGGTGCCACTGAGCATGCCCGGTGCGATCACCAATTTATTGTCGGCCGATAAAGGGTGACATTCCGGCGGCACCTCACCCGCTACAATCGAGGAGGTCATGGCGCGACCGCCCAGACCCGCATAGTCTCCAACGCCTTGGACATCCACTTTGGGGCCGTCTTCGGCACCCATATTAATCCGCGCAATTTTATCCATTTTGCCTCCTTTGATGAATTGTGATCACGATGCGATAGACGCCTGCCCGAATTCATTGGTTACCGAAAACTGATACGACACAACAACGGAAGTGGCAATGATTGCTACATAAAGGTTTATATTTCATATTGGATAACTGGCTCTCTGTCAAGGTTTCATACCCATATTTTCAAAAAGCGTCCAATAGCGGGCTTAGGTAAAAAGAGTCGCGTGAAAGTGAAAGAGGGACTTTCGCCGGATCATGCGACCCCCACCTCTTTTATGGTTGTTTGGGTTTATTTATCCAGTGGTGCGTTCAAACTCCTTCATAAAGGCTGTCAATGCCTCTACCGCGTCCAATGGGGTGGGATTGTAGATTGATGCCCGGCATCCTCCCACGGAGCGGTGCCCTTTTAGCCCCCCCAGACCGGCCTTGACTGCTTCGGCTACAAATCGAGCTTCCATCTCTTCGCTCGGCAGCCGGAAGGTAACATTCATCAGTGAACGACTCTCTTTTTCCGCGGTCCCTTTGTAAAAATCGCTGCTGTCAAAGAGACGGTAAAGCAAATTGGCTTTAGCCCTGTTTTGTTCCGCCATTTCTTCCAACCCGCCGATCTTCTCTTCAATCCATTTTAGCACCTGCTGAACCGTGTATATGGCAAAACAAGGGGGGGTGTTATACATGGAATTTTTGGCGGCATAGGTGGTGTATTTGAGCATTGCCGGCAGATGATCCGGGGTCCGATCCAGAAAATCCTTGCGAATCAAGACCATGCAGACGCCGGCCGGACCGATATTTTTTTGCGCACCCGCATAGACCATGCCGAACTTGGACATATCCACGGGGCGGCTCATGATGTCGGATGACATATCCGCTATCAACGGCGCTCCACCTGTGTCGGGAAATTCAGCCCACTGGGTTCCCTTGATGGTGTTATTGGAGGTGATGTGGACAAAAACCGCCTCAGGATTGAATTGGATCCCCTGGGGAATATAACTGAAATTCCGGTCCTCGGAACTGGCCGGTACGGCAATGGTCTTACCTTGCACGGTCGCCTCGGTAATGGCCTTCGTGGACCAGGTGCCGGTATTAACATAATTGGCGGTGTCCCCCGCACCCAAGAAATTCATGGGGATCATGCAAAACTGCATACTGGCGCCGCCTTGAATAAAGAGGACATCCCAATTGTCATCCAGCTTGAGCAGCCGTTTGACGCGGGCCACCGCGTCGTTAATCACCCCATCAAACGCAGGCGATCGGTGGCTGATCTCGGTGATGGACATACCGGTGCCGTCAAGGTTGAGAAAGTTCGCCTGAATTTCCTCCAGCACCGTCAGCGGCAATGCGGCCGGTCCGGCATTAAAATTATAAATACGGTTTTCTGTCATCGTTCCTCCCAATCATTTGCAAATGGGTTGTTCATCTTTTTTCTTTTTTTGTCGGATGAAGGTTGCAATAAACGGCAGGTGTCTGGTGGCGCCGAGGTTTGAGCCGCATGAAGGACATTTCACCATGAGTTGCAACCCTTTCGCCGCCAAGAAGCGCCAAAGCATATTATTTCAATCAGGTCGGCGAAAGCCTGGTCAGTCCGTGTCACTTTTCAATACGGACACAAACGCCGCCGGCGGGATCATCACCTTGCCCACCATCTTCATTCGTTTCTTGCCCTTTTTCTGTTTTTCCAACAGTTTGCGCTTACGGGTAATATCCCCACCGTAGCACTTGGCCGTCACATCCTTGCGGAAAGCGCTGACTGTGCTGCGGGTGATAATCTGCCCGCCGATGGCGCCCTGGATGGCAATCTTGAACATCTGTCGTGGAATCTCTTCCTTTAACTTGTCACAGGCGTTCCGGGCGCGTTGGACCGCCCGATCCCGATGCACCAGTTGCGACAGGGCGTCCAATTTTTCGCCGTTGATGAGAATATCCAGCTTGACCAGATCGGCATCCTGAAATCCTGCCAGATCATAGTCAAAGGAGCCATACCCTTGGGTGATCGATTTGAGTTTGTCGTAAAAATCATAAATCACCTCGGCCAGGGGCATCTCGAAAATCATCTCCAGGCGATCGCTGGTCAAGTATTGGTAGTTTTTATTGACGCCCCGCCGATCCAGACAGAGTTTCATCACCGCACCCATATAGCGGTCGGGAACAATGATCGATGTTTTGATATAGGGTTCGCGGCAAACGGCGATGCCGGCCGGGTCAGGATAGAGGGCCGGATTGTCGATCTCCATCTTTTCGCCGTCGGCCAGCACCAGTTGATAGCGCACCGACGGCGCCGTTAAAATCAGTGACAGTTCGTACTCACGCTCCAGGCGCTCTTGTACGACCTCAAGGTGTAAAAGCCCCAAAAAACCGCACCGAAACCCAAACCCTAGCGCCACGGACGTATCTTTTTCGTAGATTAGCGAGGCGTCATTGAGCTTTAATTTTTCCATGGCCTCGGCCAAGTCAGGGTAGCCGTCCGACGCCACCGGATAGATGGATGAAAAAACCACCGGCTTGGCCTCTTTAAACCCCGCCATGGGTTTGTCGCAAGGGTCTTTCAGATGGGTAATCGTATCGCCGCAGCGGGTGTCTGAAACCGTTTTAATCCCGGCAATCATGTACCCTACCTGACCCGCGGAAAGTTGCTGTTGGGGCTTTCGCACAATCTGAAAGAGCCCCACTTCCTCCACTTTGTAAGCAGCGCCATTGGACATAAATTGCACCCGGTCCCCCGGTTTGATGGCGCCGTTAAACACCCTGAAATGAACCACCGTCCCCCGAAAAGGATCGTATTGGCTGTCAAAAATCAATGCCTGCAAGGGGCTGTTCGGATCTCCGGTCGGCCCGGGGAGCTGTTCAATCACCCTATTTAAAAGATCGTCGATACCCGTTCCCTCTTTGGCCGATACCAGCACCGCTTCATCGGCGTCAAGCCCCAGATCCTCTTCGATCTGATTTTTCACCCGCTCGATATCCGCCGACGGCAGATCAATCTTGTTGATCACGGGAATCATGGTGAGGTCGTGTTCCAAGGCCAGATACATGTTGGCAACGGTCTGGGCTTCCACTCCCTGGCTGGCGTCAATGAGTAAAAGCGCCCCTTCGCAGGAGGCCAACGCCCGCGAAACCTCATAGGTAAAATCCACATGGCCCGGGGTGTCGATCAAATTAAGGGCGTACTCTTGCCCGTCCTTACCCCTGTAGGGCAGACAGACCGTCTGGCTTTTAATGGTAATGCCCCGTTCGCGCTCAATGTCCATGGAATCCAGAATCTGATCCTGGAACTCCCGCTCGGCGATAATCCCCGTGGTCTGGATCATCCGGTCGGACAAGGTCGATTTGCCATGATCGATATGGGCGATCATGCTGAAATTACGGATATTCATGGCGGCTTGTTAACCCTGTTTTGAAAACGGGCCGCATTATCACACAAGGATCGGTTCCGTTCAAGCACGAATAAGCTATTCAACCCCGAATGGTTTTTTCAAATAAAGTTGTAAGCGCTTATCGTAATCCCATCCATTCGGCGGTAACAAAATAAGCCCGAAGGGCTGAGATTTTTATAGCAATAGCCATAAAAATAATCTGGAACCCTGAAAGGGTGACATTATTCATTCAGCCAGTTAAAAAGATATTTCTTATCGTGCGAAACCTGAAATTTATCAAGAAATCCCGTATATTCATCTTTGAATGTTTTTCGTCGATGGTGTTGTTCCTGATTCAGAATGTATTGATAGACTGTATCTATTTGAGAATGCGCATACGAAAAAGCCCCGTAGCCTTCCTGCCATGCAAATTGACCCGTCACAAAACCCTTTTTATTGATGAATTTGGATGAATTGTTTTTGAGGTCTCTTACCAGGTTGGAAACCGCCATGGACGGTTTTAGCCCCACGAAAACGTGAATATGGTCCGACATGCCATTGACGATGATTGACTTTTGACCTTTTTGGGTGATGATGCCTGAAATGTATTTGTTCAATTCATTTTGCCATGATTGGGCGATGCAGTTTCCCCGCCCTTGGACCGCAAAAACGATTTGAATATAGATTTGTGTGAAGGTTCCCGGCATGGTTTTTAATGGATAATGTCACCCCTTCGGGGTTTTTGGGTTGTGTTTTTGCTTTTCTATAATAATTTCATCCCTTCGGGATTTCGCAAAATCCGGGCATCGTTGTTTCCCTTTGATTTCTTTCCTTAATCAAGGCTTCATAAGGTCATTGGTATAAATCATAGATTTTGGTAGTATTTTTTTATCTTTTGGGCCATCAATTTTCTACGCTCTCGTAGGAACCCGTTATAATGCTCAATTGTTTTATCGTTCATTCCATCAGGAATGCAGTGCATTGTAAAATTATTTCGCAGTTGATCTTCGTTAGTTATTGTTCCGTAAGCGTCTTTTCCAGAACTGGCTTGAGAAAGTAATTCAGTAAAATACGCTGAAGGCGCCTTGTCTCTAATAGCTATATTTAGATCACTTTGCATCATCACATAATTAGCAATTTGGTTATACATGCTTTTCGTCAAGCCTCTCTTTTTAAGGTAGTTTTTTGGAAAAAGGTGGTGAACATTTCCTCCATGGGTGATAAGATCCCGTACCGAAATATCTCGAGATAGAAAACCCTTGTCATCCGTGTATACCTGTGCAGCCAAGTATACTTTGAAGTATGGGCTAATGGCTACAGACGTGTGCATTTTTTGCGGAAGTCCCGCATCCCAAAATGCGTCAGACAGCTCTGCAGACTCAACATCATGAAGATACTCGGCAAAATCTTGTCCGTCAATGCGGCGAATATCCGTGTCAAATACTGATTCAGGTGAACCAGAATAACGACTTGTCAAAATGGACATGACAAACCATTTCCGGACATAGGATTCAATTCTTGAAGGCTTAATTCGCTGGCTTTTCAACACCAAATAAACGATATATGCAAAGTTTATAGCATTTTGGGAGCGGGCCATGGATGCTTCTATAAAACCTGCAGAACGCAGTATCATGAGAAACCGGTTGAAATTTGTTTCATTCATGAAGTTAAAGAGTCCTCTTTCCAGCTTGCTGAAAGAATCCTCTGCAATTGCTTCTTCGTATGTCCGGGTTTCAAAATTTCGACCGGTAAGCAATGCGACAAGAACTCCTAAACGCCCCTTTTTAAATTCTGAAGTAAATGCAACCCGCAACATATCAGTATAAGATGGGCCATAGAGATCATCATGTTTATTTTTAAGCCATGACATTTTCTGAAAATATGCTGTTTCTGAAAATTCCTGATCCTGATCTGCAACTTTCTGATAAAATTTAGGATCAACCGCAAGGTGGCAAAAATAATCAATGCATTTGCGCATTTCGTTTCCTCTGAAGAACTCATTTGAGGCAATTTTTGACATCGCAAAATCAGCTTGGCTTAAGACCACACCTTTTGAGTTAATACGAATAAAAATTTCTGTGACTGTTTCTATATCTAAATCTGAATTAAGTTCTATCAAGCCGATTTGATTGTTAATTATACCTCTTAACAGCTCAATACTTTCATAGATTTCATCTCGGTCGGTATCTGGATTGTTTTCGCAATAATGGCGCACAAGCCTTGATATTTTAATCTCTAGTGAAAAGACTTTCGAAATATCCGGGATCCATGTTTTGTCTTTCCTGATAGCAGCATTTGATACTTCAAATTTCTTTTTTGGGGGATGAAAGGCAATAACTAATTGTTCTCGTTTATAATATTTATTAACCACCCGTTTACCAAGCAATGATGTCATTAATGCCATTACTCGCTGTTGACCATCAATTAAAATACGTTTGCCTTCCGAGGATGTCCCATCTTTCAGTTTTACCGTAGGATTACGCCATATTATTAAATAACCAACCGGGAACCCGGAATAAAGAGAGTTAATTAAATCTCTGACTTTTATGGCACTCCAAACAAATGGCCTTTGAATCTCAGGTATGGCAAGATCACCAGACCTAATCCATGAGATTATTGTTTGGATTGGTTCTTGTTTGAGTGAATATTTTTGAGCTGACATTAGAATCTCCCCCGCGCTTTTCACATAGATGCTAGTTGCTAAATGTGGTTGACAAAAAATTTAAAACCTAACCGCCAACCGCACCCCCTGATCAATGGCCCGTTTGGCGTCAAGACCGGTCGCTTTTTCGGCGCCGCCAATGATATGGGCATTTGTAACGGTACTTTCCAACGCCTTAAAGAGCCGGTTGTCCGATTCCTGACCGGCGCAGACCACAATCTGATCCACCTCCAGAAGCTGCGGCTTCTCCTTGATGGTGACATGCAGCCCGGATTCGTCAATTTTATCGTAGGTGACGCTGTTGATCATTTTGACTCCGGCGTCGCGCAGCATCATACGGTGAATCCAGCCGGTGGTTTTACCCAGGTTTTGACCCGGTTTGGTGTGACTCCGCTGCAACAGGTAAATCTCTCTTTTGGAGGGGATTCGCTTCAACCCGCGGGGATTAATGCCGCCGGTTTGCCCGGTGTATTCAGGGTTGATGCCCCATCGTTCCAGATAGACTTTACGGTCGGTAAAGGCGGACTCGTTGTCAAACGCCAAAAAAGCGGCCACATCAAAACCGATACCGCCGGCCCCCACAATGGCCACACGCTCTTTGGGCGTCACCCGTCCGGTCAAAAGATCAATGTAGCTGCACACATGGGGTGAATCAACCCCGGGAACAGCCAGCTCACGCGGCAGCACCCCCGTTGCCACCACCACTTGGTCAAAGCCATTTGAGGCGATCTTTTCAGCATCAATCTCCGCACCTGGCCGAACATCTATCCCCAACTGCTTTAGTTGATATTCAAAATAGTTCAGCAGATGATGAAATTCCGATTTTCCGGGCACCTTCACCGCCATCTGCAACTGCCCGCCAACATGGTCGGCCTTGTCAAACAGTGTCACGGAATGGCCCTTTTGAGCGGCGGTAACAGCACAGGCCAAACCGGCCGGACCCGCACCAATGACGGCCACATTCTGAGGGCTTGTCGCCGGCGTCAGATCAATTTCGGTTTCATGACAGGCCCTGGGGTTGACCAGACAACTGGCCAACGTACCCTCAAAAATATGGTCCAGGCAGGCCTGGTTACAGGCGATACAGACATTGATCGCCTGCTCTTTGCCTTGTTCCGCTTTGCTGACAAATTCCGGGTCGGCCAAAAAGGGCCGCGCCATGGAGACCATGTCGGCGTCACCGTTGGCCAACACCCTTTCGGCAATGGTCGGGGTGTTGATGCGGTTACTGGTCACCAAGGGAATGGAGACTTCTTTTTTCAGACGGCCCGTCACCGAGGTAAAGGCGGCGTTAGGCACCACCGCCGCGATGGTGGGAATCCGCGCTTCGTGCCAACCGACGCCCGTATTGATAATGGTGGCGCCGGCCTTTTCCACCTCTTTGGCCAATTGAACCACCTCCTCCCAAGTACTGCCGTTTTTCACCAGATCAATCATGGAGAGGCGGTAGATGATAATAAAACCGGTTCCCACCTGCCCGCGCACCCTTGTAATGATCTCCAACGGAAACCGGATGCGATTTGCGAACACGCCGCCCCAGCGGTCAGTGCGGTGGTTGGTTTTGGGAACAATAAACTGGTTGATCAGGTAGCCTTCGGAACCCATGATTTCCACACCGTCGTATCCGGCGGTTTGGGCCAGCTTGGCACAGTTGGCAAAATCTTCGATCTGCTGCAGAATTTCCGCGTCGGTCAATTCGCGCGGTTTAAACTGATTGATGGGCGCCTTGATGGGTGACGGCGCCACCAGACCGGGACTATAGGCGTAGCGGCCCGTATGAAGAATCTGCATGGCGATTTTGCCGCCTTCGGCATGCACCGCATCACAAACAATCTTGTGTTTAGAGGCCTCTTTTTCATTGGTCAGCTTGGCGCCGCCATGGGCGACGCATCCGGAAACATTGGGCGCCACCCCGCCGGTCACCATCAGCCCCACACCGCCTTTGGCCCTTTCGGCAAAGTAGACCGCCATGCGCTCAAACCCGCCGGGCGCCTCTTCCAGGCCGGTATGCATAGAGCCCATGAGCACACGGTTCTTCAAGGTCGTAAATCCCAAGTCCAGGGGCTCAAACAGATGGGGATAACGGGGATGACGGGGATGACGGGACGCCAGTGGATTCTCCTTGGGTATAAAGTGATCTGGCACTGAAACATCGCTCGGCTCAGGGCATCGACAAAGGGGTCAAGGCTCCGGGGAGGTAAGAGACGGATAAGCAGCATCCTCTCTTCCTGAATCTTTGTGCCCTATACTTCCAGCACCCAGTCCGGCGTCAGGGCGCTATCGGCTTCAACACGGTACGGCACCCAGATCAGGCCAAACAGTTCCAGGGTGATGTCACTGCTTTTAGGCTTCACCGAAATAGAGGTCAACTCTTCCATCTCCGCGTCAAAACGAAACTCCATGTCGCTCAACTCATCCTGAAATTTCGCTTCCAGGTCCAGCATCTGCTGTCGGATGGCATCCGCTTTTTCTTGCGCCCGGGCCACATCCATCTTCTCTTTTTGCATGGAACTGGCGCTGCGCATGGCGCTGCCGAATTTGGTGGCCGAGGTGGAACTCAGCACTTTGCGGCCTAAAACAGCACCTAATATAGCCGTACCAAAAGAGACCGCTGTCTGCATCTTTTTGGAACGCGCCTGCTCCGCTTCGCGCGCAATGGCCAACTCGGCCCGCATCAGCCGGTCTTTTAGAGAACCAAAGCGTTTCTCATATTTCAGTTTCAGTTTCTCACCAGCCAAATCCCGCTTTTCACGCGCCAGTTGGTTCAATCGGGCCCGGAACGCGCCTTCGCTTTCACCCACTTCACTCACCATCTTATGGGCCGGCGATTGTAAAAGTGACAACGGCCGGTTTTGGCGCACCCAACGGAGCAGGTCCTTTTGCCATTTGGTATAAGCGCTTTTCTTTTTAGCCGCCGAGGGAAGCGGTTGATAACGAGCATCGGCAAAGCCATCTTTGCGAAAACTCTCGGTGAGCACCTCGCGGGAGCGATCCCAATCCAGGGCAATCGTGCTGTCGCTCATTTCACAAATCATGGCCACCGTCTCAGTGGTATCCACTTTATACCGGACGTTGCCGTAGTGTACATCCAGCCGAGCAGCCAGGGCCGGCTTGTAGACAAGCTGCCTGGCCGTCCCGGATGCAGCTAAATAGTAGGTGCAAACATTTTCCGGGGGGGCCGGCGCCACGTTGACCACATTTGATGTTGCGGTGGAAGATTTATCTGACGCCAGAGCGCCATGGTCAGAACCCGTGATCCTTGCGGCGGGCGAAACCGGTGATGCCGCAGATAACGTTTTCACCTGGTCGCGGGTTAGAGGCCCTCGCAGATAAGAGAGCACCCATCGGGTTTGAAAAATCACCGGTTCGTTCTCATGGACGTTGTGCAACCAAAAGGTGCGTTTGGCGAGCGCCGACAAGGTCTGATCCATCGTTTTCCTGTCAAACCCGGCGTCGGCGGCTACGCCTTCCAGCCCGGAAAGAACCCGCTCCTTATCCTGTTCGGTCTGCAACCGGCCGATAAACCAGGTGCCGGTATTGGAAAGGCCCTTGTAATCCAGGTCCACCGGGTTTTGAGTGGCCAGAACGACACCCAACCCAAATGCGCGAGCCTGTTTAAGCAGGGTCAGCATCGGCTTTTTGGAGGGCGGATTACCGATGGGGGGTAGATAGCCAAACACCTCATCCATGTAAAGAATCGCCCGCAGACTCGGTGTGCCAGGTTGAGCGCGCATCCAGCCCAAGATTTCGTTGAGTAACATGGAAACAAAAAACATTCGCTCCGTATCGAAAAGATGGCTGATGGAAAAGATCGATGCCTTGGGTTTGCCTTCGGCTGTATACAAAAAACCACCGACATCGAGAGGCTCGCCTTTGAGCCATGCGTCAAAACCGGGTGCGGCCAAAAGGTTGTTGAGCTGCATGGCCAGGTCGAAACGCTCGCCTGCCGGAAAGATCAGATCCAGCTCCATCACACCGATGCGTTTGAAAGGAGGAGATTGAATCGCCTGGATCAAGGCGGACAAATCGAGACCCTGCCCTTTTCTCCAATAGTGTTCAAAAATATTGGCGATTAGAATATGTTCCCGGCTGGTGATAGAATCGGCGGTTTTGCCCAACAGCGTCAATAATCCGGTTGTTGTCGTCTGGATGCGTTCGTTAAACAGATCGGTATCATCCACAATTTCCTTTGGCGGCGGCGCAAAATTTTTCAGCACGCTTACCGGTTGTCCCGCACTACTGCCTGGCGTGTAGATGGTGACCGGCGCCGCATCCTTCAAGCGTTGAATTCTTTCCGGGAATTGGCCCCATTTTTTCAATCCCGACCGCCACAATTCGGCCTGTCCCGCGGCAAATTGAGCCACACTCTGGCCCTTTTTTGCGGCCGCTTGGGGGTCTACCCACGGGGCAACGCTTTTGGCGGATAGATCTGGAAAGGTCAACTTCAGATTGGAAAGATCACCCTTGGGATCAATGGCGATCACCGGCACCTGATCAATAAGCGCCTCCTCCAACAGCCCGATCCCAAGGCCGGTTTTACCACTGCCCGTCATGCCGATAATGACGGCGTGGGTGGTCAGATCTTTTGAATCGTAGAGCACCAAATCATCCTGGCGCTGTTGTGCCCCAAGGTCGTACTGTCTCCCTAAATAAAACGCGCCCAGTTTCTCATACTCAGTCGTCATTTTACGGACCCCTTTTTCATATCCATTACGGTCATCATTGTAACAGTCATTTTCGCCACGGTCTTTTCTGCATCAATAAAATCATCCTAGGGAATCTCTTCGTAATCCCGCACCAACACTTCCCTCGGCTTGGCGCCGTCAGCCGGGCCCACCACCCCTTCCTGTTCCATCATCTCGATGATTCTCGCAGCGCGGTTATACCCAATCCGCAAATGTCGTTGCACCATGGAGACCGAGGCGCGCTGGTTTTGAGTTACCAGGGCCACCGCCGCATCGTAATGCTCATCGCGATCGTCGTCAGTAACGGCGTCGGCGGCTGTCTCCTTGGGCTGGGTCACATTTTCATCATAAACCGGTTTTTTCTGGGCCCTGATATGATCAATCACCTGGACGATTTCCGGTTCGGAAATATACGACCCGTGTACCCGCTGCAAGCGCCCGACCCCCGGCGGCATGTAAAGCATGTCGCCATTGCCGAGTAGGCTTTCCGCACCGTTGGTGTCGATGATCGTGCGTGAATCGGTTCGTGATGAGACCTGAAAAGAGAGCCGGGTCGGGAAATTGGCCTTGATGATTCCCGTCAGCACATCCACCGACGGCCGCTGGGTAGCCAGAATCAGGTGTAACCCCGCCGCCCGGGCCATCTGGGCCAACCGCATTAAAGAGACCTCCACGTCCCGTGACGCCACCATCATCAAATCAGCCAACTCGTCAATGATAATGACCACATAGGGCAGTTTTTCAAAAGTCATTTCACTGTCGGCCAGTTCCTCGGAAATCCCCTTTTCGATCTTGTTGTTGTATTGGGTGATGTTACGTACCTTCATGGCCGACAGCAGCTCGTAGCGCTGTTCCATCTCACGTACCGCCCAAAAAAGAGCGTTGGTCGCTTTTTTGGCATCGGTTACCACAGGTGTAATCAAATGTGGAATTCCATCGTAGAGGGTCAATTCAATCCGTTTGGGATCAATGAGAATAAGCTTCACCTCCTCCGGCGTGGCTTTATACAAAATGCTGCAAATCATCGCATTTAAACCGACGCTTTTACCCGTACCCGTGGCCCCGGCGATAAGCAGGTGCGGCATTTTATCCAAAGAGGTCACAACGGGTGCACCCACAATATCCTTACCCAAGCCAAGGGGTAGCTTTGATTTGAGCCGTCCAAAGGCGCTGGAGGAGACAATATCTTTAAACCTTACGATTTCGCGTTCGACATTGGGAATCTCGATACCGATGGCCGCCTTGCCGGGAATGGTGGCAATGCGGATACTGGTGGCCCGTAACGCCAAAGAAAGATCATCGGCAAGGTTGACGATTTTGCTAATTTTAACACCCGGGGCGGGCTCGTACTCAAAGGTGGTGATGACCGGGCCCGGAGTGACTGTGGAGATCCGGCCTTCAACGCTAAAATCCTTTAACCTGTTCTCCAACCGCTCCGACTGTTTGCGCAGACTCTCGTCACTGGCGTTTAATACGGACGGTTCGGCATCTTGTAAAAAGGAGACCGGTGGGATTCGATATCCCGCCTTTTCATCAATAAAATCAAATTCCCGTTGCTCCGCCGCCGCTTTTTTAAAGGGAACCGGCGTTTTCTTTTTACCGATAACGACCTTCTTGGCCGGACCTTTGGGCGGCGATGCTTTTTTGACCACCAACTTTTGGGGCTTTTTCGGCCGCAGGTAAAATTTCATCCACAAGGATTCGATCTGTTTGACAATCTTTTGAATAAAGAGCAGGCATTGTTTGGAAAATCCCACCAACGAAAATCCGGTGGTCAAAATCAGGGCAACTACAAAAAGAACAACAAAAATCAACGCCGCACCGACACTGTTGGCGACCTTGGTTACCCCATGGTGCAATGGAATCCCAACCATCCCGCCACTGGAAAAAGCTTTATCAAACAAGGTGATTTGATGGCCCCCGAAAGCAAACAGCCCGCCGGTCGCCACAACCAGCAGCAAACCACCTCCCAAGGTGATTAGAATTGAATTGCCCGTAGCTTTGCCGCTTAACAAATTGACACTGATCAGCATGAGTAAAAATGGGGTCCAGAAGGCGCCTAAACCAAACAAACCGATAAAAAGACCCGCCACATGTGCCCCGGCGATACCGAACAGATTGTGAATATGGTCGGTTCCGGCGGCATTGTTGATGGAAGGATCGTAAGGACTGTAGGAGACCAAGCTGACCAGAGTAAAGATCACTAAAAAAACAACCAATATGCCGGAAATTTCTTTACGCATGTTTATTGACAATTGATGGATGATTATAAGGCATATTTATACTTTGATAATAAACGGCAGTACCAGAGGTCTGCGCCCGATGGCAAAGAAAAAATATTTGCGCAAGGATGACGTCACCCGACTGGTCACTTTTTCAATCCGTTCGGGGTCATCCTGGGGAATTGATTCGACCTCTTCCAAAATGACACATTGAGCGTCATCCAGCAAATGACCCGTAGCCGCTTCAAAAACAAATCCGCGGGATACCACTTCAGGGCCGTACATGATCACCCCGGTCTCTTCATCAAAAGCGATGGTCACGGCCACCATCCCCTCTTCCGAAAGCATCTGCCGTTCTTTTAGAAGGCTGATACCCACATCGCCGACGCCTTTGCCATCCACCATGATTCGCCCCGTTTCCACTTTCGAGGCAATGCGGCCGCCCGTCTCATCCAGCAGCACCTCCTGGCCGTTCTCCACCAGCAACACCCGCTCGTTTTCCATTCCCATAGCATGTGCCAATTGGGCATGGAGATATAGATGGCGGTATTCTCCATGGATAGGCATAAAATATTGGGGGCGCGTCAGATTGATCATCAACTTTAGCTCTTCGGTAAATGCATGCCCCGACGTATGGATGGCGGATATTTTTTCATATATAACCTGAGCCCCCCGACGGTAGAGATTGTTGATAATGGCGCCGATGGCCCGCTCGTTTCCGGGAATAAATTTCGATGACAAAATCACCGTATCTTTGGGCATGATCCCAATCTGCTTATGGAACCCGCCCGCCATACGTGCCAAAGCAGACATGGGCTCGCCCTGGCTTCCCGTAGTAATGATAATGACCTCTTCCGGCGGGTAATTGGTAACGGCCCGAATCGGTATCATCAGGCCGTCGGGTACCGTCAGATGGCCCAATTGGGCGGCGATCCGAGTGCTTTTTTCGATGCTGCGGCCATGGAAGGCCACTTTACGGTTCTGGCCGACGGCAATTTCAATAATTTGTTGAATCCTGGTGATACTGGAGGCAAAGAGGGCCACAATCACCCGACCCGGTGCTTGGTCAATGGCCCGGGACAAGGTTTCACCCACTTCACTATCGGATAATGAAAACCCTTTCTTTTCTACATTGGTTGAATCGGACATGAGCAGCAAGACACCCCGGGCGCCCAAGCGGGCGAAACGATTTAAATCGGTCCGCAAATGGTCCGGCCCCGCATGACTTACTTTAAAATCACCTGTATGGACGATTCTGCCGTAAGGCGTACCGATGTTAAGCCCGACCCCATCAATGATGCTGTGCCCCACCCGGATAAATTCAATCTCAAAACGCCCCAGACGGATGGCGTCTCCCGGTGAAATGGTATGCGTACGAGCCATATGGGCCACACCGAATTCGGTCAGTTTCTGGCCGGCCATCCTTACGGTAAAGGGCGTTCCAAAAATCGGGATATTGATCTCGCGGATGAGATGCGGCAGCGCGCCAATATGGTCTTCATGGGCGTGGGTTAAAATAATCCCCGCCACCTTATCTTGGTTTTCTTTCAAATAGGTGATGTCAGGAACAACATAATCGACACCAAACATATGATCTTCGGGAAACATGAGCCCGGCATCCACCACAAAAATGGTGTTGTCCAGCTCAAAGGCCATCATGTTCATACCGATTTCACCCAGTCCGCCCAAGGAGATAATCTTAAGCATCCTCTCCCTCCATGGGCGGGTGATAAAAACCGTCGGTGATGATCATTTCCACTTTATTCAGTAACTGTGGCATGGCTTTACGTGAGTATTCCCCCGCGTCAATGGGGGGATGGAACGTGGCCAAAACCTTTCCGGGGGTAACCTGAAGCTTCCCCTTGGACATGACCGACCGGGTCCCGGTAATCACCATGGGAACGATCATCGCTTGAGCTTCCACAGCCATGACAAAACCGCCCTTTTTAAACGGTAAGATGGTCCCGTCATCGCTACGGGTCCCTTCGGGGAAAATCAACACCGAAGCACCTTTCCGTATTTTGCGGACGGCCTCTCTTAGGCTGGCAAAAGCCGCTTTGCGGTTGGAACGATCGATACTTATGTAACCGCACCGTTTGAGTGACTCGCCGAACAGGGGGATTTTAAACAGTTCGGCTTTGGCCACCCAGCGAAATTGATGGTAAAGAGCGGTATAAATCACCGGGATGTCGATCATACTTTGATGGTTGGGCATAAAAATATAGGCCTTTTCCGGATCGAGATGGGCTTTGCCGTTAATTTTTAAGTCGACTCCGCCTACAAGAAGAATTAGACGGGCCCAAATACGTCCGATACAATGGGGAGCGTTCCCATTGCGGCTAAAAGGGGCGATGAGCAGCACCAACATTCCGCCCACAATGGTGGAAAAGAGCACCCAACCGATCAAGATGATCGTTCGTAGCATAGGTTCCCTGTTAAAAAAATAATCCGTTAGATCTTCAACTGCAGTGTTTCAAACATATCATCTGGGCGTATCTCATCAACAACGTACTGTTTCATAAGTTGCTTCGATATTGTCCCCTGCTTTCAAGCAAATACTAACCCTTATGACAGCGGAGGTGTCGTTGTATTTTGAAGGGTCGCATCAACGTTTTCGCTCCGATCAACAATGTTGATGGAATTACCACAGTTACCTGTCGGGCGCAAGGTCTGTATCGCTTTCGGCCCGCATGCATGAATCCGGATATGGGATTTATTATAATGAATTGTTTTGGATGGTTACATGGCTATCTTAATGTGATACGTAAGCTTGACTGTTGAAGCGGAATAGAAATTATAAGAGGAGGGGGCAGGAATGGATAAAGCCCTGTCCCTGGTGATCCAAAGACAGGGCCGGCAGGTTTAATCCTAGGTCTCTTCGACGATAATGGCCTCTTCTTCACACACTTCTACGCAACTTTCGCATCCCAGGCACTCTTCGGCATTCACGGGAACTGATTTGCCATCGACCATTTCGAATACTTCCGTGGGGCATACATCGACACACTCTTCGCAACCGACGCATTTTTCTTCCTCGACAATTGGGTTAAACGCCATAATATGGAACTCCTTTCTTATATATTGAATAAAGAGAGTGCACGTTACCGTACACCATCAACCAGACGACGCTTCCCAATAGCCCAATTCCATTATCGAGTCAACCCTGTTGGGAGCACAAGGCCTTGGCCGGTTATACTTCAGCCCAATAAATTGACAGGTCATCAAACAGTTGACTGGAAAAGAGCTGTTTTCGATACAAAACCAAGTCTTCGTGAAAGATTCGCTGATCGTCGTATGGCTGAAACTTTTCAGACAATATGGAATGAATGTTGCCGGTGGCAGTACCGAGCTTATCGGCGTTTCGAAAAGAGAGCGCCTGTAAATTGGCCAAAATTTCCAAGGTAAGGACATGCTTGGCGTTACGGATCAAGCGAAAGGCTTTACGCGCCGCGACCGTTCCCATGCTGACCACGTCCTGATTGGAAGCGTTGCAGGAGATTGAATTGATGCTCATGGGCGCAGCCAGGTTTCGGTTCTCCGCCGTGGTGGAGGTAGCCAAATACTGCGCTCCCATGAACCCCATGGTGAGCCCGATCTGACCGGGAATCAAGTGTTCGGGCAAGCCCTCATTAAGTTTGGGATCAAGCAGTTTATTAATGCGCCGTTCACATAGGTTGCACAGGGTTGAAACGGCCACCGCCACCATATCCATGGCAAAGGCAATGCTTTGACCATGAAAATTTCCACCATGAAGGATTTTCTTCTTTTCCGCAAAGATAATAGGGTTGTCATTGACCGAGTTGGCCTCACATTCCACCACGCCAGCGGCATAATCCACCGCTTCTTTGACCGGCGCTAAAATCTGTGGGGTACAGCGAATCGAATAGACATCTTGAACATTGACATTGGTCTCAAAAACAGGACGGCTGCTTTGCTCTTGCTTGCGTACGTTTTTACCAACGTCTCTGCGCGGGGTGATATTACCGCTGCCGGCAACCAGATTTCGGAGGATTACCGTAATGGCCTTTTGACCCGGATGAGGTTTGACGCGATGAAGATCTTCGTCAAAGGCATCATCAATACCACCAAAAATCTCCATGGCAAAAGCGGTGGTCACGCAGGCTACATTGAGCAGCTTACGGGCACCAAAAAGCGCAAAGGCACCCAGACCAGTCATGGCAGCGGTTCCGTTGATCAAGGCCAGTCCCTCTTTAAAACTCAATACAAATGGCTGCAACCCCGCTTGAGCCAAGGCGGACCTGGCGCTCATCAACCGGCCCTGATAATAGGACTCACCCTCTCCGATAATGGCCAACGCCAAGTGGGCTAAATGGATCAGATCTCCTGAAGCCCCGACGCTGCCGCATTCGGGGACATAGGGTGCGATACCGCTGTTAATCATATCACGCATTAAGAAAAGCAGGTCCACCCGAACACCCGAAAAACCTTTTAGCAACGTATTGAGGCGGATCAGCAAGATTGCCGTGGCGATGTAATGTTCAATGGGTGCTCCTAATCCTGCGGCATGGCTACGAATCAGGTTGCGTTGCAGAATCTCAATTTGATCCTCCTTGATGATTTTGTTACACATGGGTCCAAAAGAGGTGTTCACGCCGTAAATGATGTCATGTGCATTGATCTTGTTTTCCAAAAATTGTCTGGATGCACGGCAACGTTCTAAGGCATTTGAATCCAACCGGATTCTTTTATCGCCGACTCCTACGGCAACAATATCATTGACGCTCAGGTCATCCCCTGTCAAAGTGATGATGGATTGACTCTCTGTCATAATTGCATTTTCCATTTATTGGCGCTATTTCCCCGCAAGTCATAAAAGGTGATCCGCTTACGTTTACCGGGTACGAATGCTCTTTTCCGATAATTCGTTTCATCGATAAAAACAATTTCAGGAATGACGCGTATTTTGGCTTGCAGGATGGATGCTATTTGCTCTTTTGATAACCGATCCCTGTCCGTCCACGCTAATAATACGACACGATCGCCCCCATCTTCCCTTTCATGGGCCTCAATAATCCCGCCCCAAAAGCCTTCCCGACCCTCTAAGGCCCCCAAAATGGCATTTGGAAACAGTGAGGTCCCCTTATATTTTAGCATCTGCTCTTTGCGTCCCACCACCGGTGATAACCGTCCGGTCGTGCGGCCGCAGGTGCAGGGTTTATCAATCAGGTAAGCCATATCGCCCGTTCTAAACCGGACCAGCGGCATTCCGGCGACTCCCAACGGCGTCACGACCACTTCACCAATCGACCCAGAGGGTAGTAACCGGCCTCTATCGTCAACAATTTCAACTACCGCCAAATCAGGGCGCAAATGGCCGCCGCAACCGGCTGCACATTCACAAAATGCCGTGGCCATCTCAGTGGAAGCGTAAGTGGCTAAAAGCGGCGCACCCCAAACCATCTCCAGTTTTTCAGCGAATGGCAACGTATTTAGTTCCGCATTACGAATGGATTCGCCAATGGCGATGAACCTCTCTATTTTCAGTTTTTTAGGGTCTTTACCTTGGGCAAATGCTTCGTCGGTGATTTTGGCCAGTAGCGACGGCACCCCCACGATGACTGTAGCCGCCGTGCGGTCAATCATTTCCCAATGTTGAGCTGCGTTACCGGAACCGGAACGTACCACCCGGGCACCGATTTTCGTGCCACCCAGAAAATAGGCCACCCCAGCCATAAAACAGCGGTCCAAAGCGACACACAATACAAGCGTATCCTTTGCGCTGAGTCCTGCTATCTCAAAGGCTTGGGCCTCATTATAGGCCAGGCGGGAAAGATCGCTTGCCGTTTGCAACAGCATTGTCGCCTGGGGGCCGGTGGTGGCGGATGTCAAACAGACATCGACAATATCTTCTTGCCTGGCAGCTAAAAAGGCCTCGTTGCGCCAAGTTAAATCGGCCTTGGAGGTGAAAGGCAGATGAACCAAGTCTTTACGGCCGCCAATCGCGTTTAGATCCAACTTGAGTTTTTCGGCTAAAGAACGATAGAAGGGACTCCGTGAAAACGCATAGGCAAGGTGTTTTCTGAGCAGCCGATCCTGAACATCTCCGATTTTTGCGGCGTCGGCATATTGTAACGAAGGGGTTTGATCTGCGTATTGTGAAATCATGGGTTTTCAGCACCTCTTACCACGCGGCTGATGGTGAAATGGCCCCAATCTTTTATGTAAACCGTTGCCGACAATTCCCTGTCATTAAAGACAACACCAGAATGGGCTGTCGTTGCTTGACGGCTAATTGCATCGATATGGGCCGCATTAAGGCTCAATGCCGCAATGGCTAGGTCAAACCCGGAAGCAATGGGGATTTGGCCGTAAATATCCGAATAGACAGTTAAAAGGTCCGGCATGTGAACCTTTGGTTGCTTGGAAACATTTGTTAGCCAGCCATATTTTGGTTTCATCCTGCTATTTTGCAAACCCTCTTCGCAACCAAGAACTAAAAAAACAGCCCCCTCACCAATGGGAACGGCTCTATTTTGACACCCCATTTTGGCATGGCAGTAAGCCAATACATCGCAATACTCGTCTACCCCGCCAAAAAGAACGGTTTGCACTCTTTTTTCTTGAAGCATTTGACACGCCGTTAACAGCCCTTCGCCTATGGGTGCATCAAACTGCCCAATCGTCAGATTGGGCCCTTTCGCACCGGTCAGCATCGCCACATGGGCTGCGGCGGAATTGTGTACGGAGTTGGCGAAATGGGTCGGAGACGCCAGAGCATCACCGTCATCAATGACTGAGTCCAAAAAACCGAAAGTTGTCCGGGTTGCCCCGTAACCGGTGGTCAAAACGACACCCGATCTTTCTCTCTCCGGAATCAATCCTCCGGTTTCCGCATCTTTGATTGCCCCAAAAGCACTCATCAGTGCCATGCGGGAAAAATGATCAATCCGGCGCAATTGGCGTGGGGGGAACAACTGTTTTAATGGCTCGGTATCAACCGTCCAGCGGTGTACTGACTTAAAATTTATTTTTCCACCCTTTGCCCCATGCCGGCTTCCTACTGTTTGAAGGCGCTTGGCCAACTGATCCACTCCGTATCCAAAGCCCCCAACAACACCAATACCTTGCAAAGCAACCCGCATTACCCGATACCTTTCGTACCAGCCAAAGCCAAGACAGCATTATTTCCGCCAAAAGCCAATGATTGCGATAAAGCGATACTCCCATCGATGAGTGTTTCTGTTTTAACAGGCGCTGCAGGCAATTGAGAGTCTGGTGTGTCAAAGCCCGCTGAAGGGGGAATTTTGCCTACTTCCAAGCAACCCAAAGTCAAGACCGCCTCAATGGCCCCTGCCGCTCCCAAGGTGTGACCGGTATATCTTTTCGTTGAAATAAACGGGACACCGGGCAAATAGGTGGCGAGCACGCTACTCTCCGTCAGATCGTTATCTTTGGTGCCGGTTCCATGGGCATTGACAAAAGCAACAGCATCCTTCTCAATCCCATCCGTTTCAAAAATTTGATCCAGAGCCTGGCCCAGCCCTCGACCGTCCGGTGCCGGGGCGGTAAGATGGTATGCATCACATCCCGCCCCATACGCCAGGACATGACCTTTGACGGGTAAACCCGTTTTATGAATTACAGTATCGGACGCCATCAGTACAAAAGCGGCCCCTTCGCCCAGGTTAAGACCGGTGCGATTCGCATCAAAGGGACGGCAGGGTTCATTTGATGTGATTTGAAGTGCGATAAAACCGTTGTAGGTGGTACGGCACAACTCATCAGTGCCGCCGGCCAAAACCCAATCGCACAAACCTATTGCAATCCATCGGGCACCCACGCCAATGGCATCAGTACCCGATGAGCAGGCATTAGCAATGGTTTGACACGGCCCTTGAAAGCCCAATTCATTTGCCACCGCTTGGGCAGGATTGCTTTTCAAGTAGCGGTAAATCGCTGCCATCGAAGGGTCGTCACGAAGACGATACCGGCGATAAAAGGGCTCGTTGTTTAACGTGACACCCACAGTAGAACCGACGCAAACCCCCGCCTGACAAGTATCCGAGAACATCTCTTTGTCCACAACGGCGATGGCTTCCTTGGCTGCCGAAAGCCCCAACTGGGTGGTGCGCATGTATTTCGTGGAGGTGGAGGGGGCTTTCCACCGGCCCATTTCAAATACCGGATAGCGCTTGGTGTGGGTCGTTTCAAAATACTGTGGCGGATAGGGGGTTGGGGGTGTCATAAATAGCGCCTCTGTGCAAGGTTCGTAACCCTCCCCCAAGGCGCATAAACACCCCATCCCGACAATGGCCACCGGTTGTTTCATGATGGGTCCCATTCACGCGGCTGCCGATAGAAACGCTTTAAATCAATCTAGCGTGTTGCCTTTACGTTGTTTTCGATAAATTCGGCCAATGCGTTGATATTTTGAAATACTTGGCGCCCCTGTTCCATATCTTTGATCTCCACGCCGTAGTGACGCTTAAGCTGCACCACCAACTCCACAGCATCGAGGGAGTCGAGGCCGATTCCATCACCGAAAAGCGGTGCATCGTCATCAATATCCGCGCTTGTCAAGTCTTCCAGATGCAGTTCTTTAATCATCATCTCTTTTAACGCTTCTTTGGAGGCGGTTGAATTCATACCGTTGCACCATAATCTTCCGTGGTCCTAATCAGGTTTTCGTCAAAATGGTCTCTTTGAATCTGTGTCATACAAAGCCCTTTTCTATGCAGATAATTCTAAGTGTTGTACACGTAAAGATTCATCGTCCCATGGCGATTGCCATATATCGTAGAAATTGAAAAATTGATAGGGATAGGCCTGTACATACTGCTCCAGATAGAGAACATACTGCGCCACCTCTTTTTGATAAAATACCCCTTGGCGGCCTAAGTTTTCATGCAGTTCAATTATGGGTGCGCAATAGATGGCATAGCTATCGGGCCCGGTCTTTTGCGTGAATAATGCCACAATCGGCGCGCCGGTTGCAGAAGCCAATTTAAATGCACTAAAAGGGAATAAGGCGGGTGTCCCTAAAAAATCGACCGTTACTCTATTTTTGGGACTACCTATCAGGCGATCGCCCATCATCGTCACAATTTCGCCTTTTTTTAACGCCATCATCATCTCCAAGGTTCCACCCAGGGGGCCGTTGGGATCAATGATATTAAACCTTGAACTTTGGGCATATTCAAAATAGTGGTGTCCTAGATCGGTCGCATCCGGATCCACTAGAAGATGAATCGGAAGATCCAAAAACCCGAGGGTTGGCATGGCGACCTGCCAGCAGCCTACATGAGAGGTCAAAAGGATCAATCCTTTCCGAGCACTCACCGTCTTGAGCAAAATCTCCCGGCTTTTAAAAGCGACGGTAAACGCGTCAGGCCCTTCAATTTCCAGTGCAGCCCGATCGATAAGGATTTTACCCAAATTTAAAATCAACCGATAGGTGTGGAGAAAACGCTGTAAACGGCCACCATCAAACCGTTTCTTAATGTACGATGAACATTTTGTCCGAACTGAAGGATAAAGTGCATAATAAGCAACTACCCAATAGAGCGCCGCATAGGCCAACCGACGTCCGCCGAACTTAATAAAACTCTCAAAAATGCGGTATCCCAGCGGAGTTCCGGCAATTCTCTTTTTTGCTTTTGTTTCAACGGTTGTCAGCATGGGGCGCCACCGGGTCATTATCTAAAATCGCTGCACTTAAAAAAACGAGCAGCCCGATCAGGATGCCGAGGATCGGCCCCAAAAGCAACGACCCCAACAACCACTCCAAAAGCCGCTCAAAGCCTTGATAACCTAAAGTCCTGATTGATATTTCCGTTAGAAAAACACCATGTCGTAAAAAATAGCCGATTTCAATGCAGAGAGCCGGAACAATGGGCGGCATGCAGACCTGACTGGCGACGACGGACATTAACGGACTGAGACGCATATACTTAGCCGTGAACAGAATCAACATCGTATGAAACCCGAATATCGGCAACGCACCAATAACAATGCCCCAGGCGCTGGCCAATGACAACCTCACAGGGGTCTGGTTTGCATCGATTAGCAACCGTCGCAGCGATTGCAGAGGATAACGTATCGAAATGGGCGCCTGATGTTTATCTGGGTAGAGTCTTCGGTGCGGAATCGGTAAAAAACATCGCAGAGTCAACCGGGTATTGAGCCAGGCCAGCCTTGCGTTATCGCGCCACTGGTTAAAATGAGATCGCCGACCCTGCTTTGGATAATATACGGAAATTGGCACATCGCACAGCACCACCCCAGCCCATGCGGCTTGCACCAACACTTCAATCTCAAAAGCAAAACCGGTCTCTTTCAATTTTAACCGTGAGACAACGTCAACCGGGTACGCCCTAAAACCGCTTTGGCTGTCTCCTAAAGAGATCCCGGTTTGAAAGCGCAACCAAAAATTGGAGAACTGTCGCCCAAAACGGCTTCCAAAATGTACGCTGGTCGTTTTAAAATCGCGATACCCAACAATCATCGCTTCGGGGTCTTGGTAAATTGCCTCTATAAAAAGAGGTATTTCGCCAGGAGAGTGTTGCCCATCGGCATCAAGGGTGATGATATGGGTGAACTGGTGTCGTCTGGCATATTGTATGGCACTTATCACCGCACCTCCCTTACCGCGGTTTTGCGGGTGCCGAATGAGGGTGACTTCCGAAAGATCTAAAAGGTCCGGCCCGCCATCGGTACACCCATCATCTACCACCAGGAGAGGAAGTTTCAACGGTCGGCAAACAGCCAATACTTGATCAACCAAGGACTTCAGCGTCGCGGCATGATTATAGACAGGGATCACCACCAATATTTTGACTAAAACGGTTTGCGCTACGGTCATCAACGGTTCCTGAAGAAAAGAGTAACTACGGGTAGTGAAACAACCGATCCCACATGAGCCCAATCAGCCCCAACTGCCTGAGTGTCGCCACTTTGGTATCGGCTTCAGACGGAGGGAAAAAATGAAGAGGATTTTTCCGAAAACTGTAAGCAATCAGCTCATTCATCCGTGAAGGTGTCACTTGGCTTGAAAAGTAGTACCGCGGCCTTAGCAAACTATCCGTTGGTGACACAACCCCCTCCAAAAGCGCCTGTTTGTGCAGCAAGGTCCCTGGTAAAATCCGAATACCTGAAAAGAGAAACACAACACTTTTTTTTAACCGGGCGATGTTAGCCAGTCCTTTCGACAATGTTTCTTCGGTCTCATTCGGCCCGCCCGCCATAAAAAAATGGGCCGCTGGAATTTGCTCCAGATGACAGAGGCGATCCACCGCTTCAATGGACGCAAAGCCGAATTGCTTACGCAAACCCGTCAGTGTCGCATCGGTCATCCCATCGGAACCCATCTCCATGGCGGAAAGGCCTGATTTTTTTAAAAGCCGCAACTCTTTTAACCTCATACCTGTTGGACGAAAATAACCGTACCACTTTATTTTCAACTGGCTGCGAATTATCGCTTCCGCCAAATTCAGATAATAACCTTCGCTATCGTTAAAGACGGAATCGGTAAAGAAAATCGGTTTATTGTGGCCCAGAGCGATTAAGCGATGAATATCCTCCACCACACCTGCTATAGGCCTGGTCCGGACCCTTGTACCCTCCAGAAGGGGATAGCTGCAATAGGTGCAATGATAAGGACAGCCGCGTTTGGTCTGCAAATTCAGGATGCCACTTTGCTCAACGTAGTATTGGCACAAATTTTCATCCCAACAGGGTGACAAAATCTGTCTCCCCTCCAAGTAATCCGACCGTTGACGAATTATTTTGGGAACTGTGCGATGAGCGTTTAGATCATCAACCAATTGGACGATGGCTTGCTCCCCTTCGCCGATGATACCGTAATCCGCTTGGGTATATGAAAGGATGTCATCGGGCAGGATGGAAAAGGCGGGACCTCCTAAAATAATGGGAACCGAGGTGGTGGCGCGAAGTTTTGTGATTAGCCGCCGTGTATCTTCAACATACCAGTTTCCCATAGATGCGGTGGAATCCACATTGTCGATATTGCGCAGTGAGATTCCAATATACTTGGGTTGATAGTGGTGAATGCTTCCCTTTAACGCATCAATCGAATCGCCACGAGCCAGTAGATCAAACTGCTGAACCTGGTGGCCGGCTTTTTTCAGGGCAGCCGCGACAATGGACATTCCCAAAGGATAAACGGCATAGGGAGATGCCACCTTGTTAGCGGATATCAAAAAAATACGGCTCATGTGATAACTGACTTTCGACCGAAACGTCGCTGTTGCAAATGGTCATATCGATGCAGGGTCCCATCTTCGATTTCGCGCTGCATCACCTGCATAAAGAGTTTTCCCATCCGCAATTGAAATCCCATATCGGCATAGAAGATTCTCCAGGCATAATGGTAGAGCGACTGCAACTTTTCAGCACTCATGTGTTTGGGCTGAAATACCACACGATCACAAGTATAATCAGCCCAATTATTGCTCGTAATCCGACGCTGGTGTTCAAGCCGTGCCCGGATGGGTGTGAAGAGATATGGTGTTAAAATGGTAAATTCCGCCATATCGAGATCAACTTTCAACAAGAAATCGACCAACTGTTTGATGGCTGTTTCATCCTGATCATCGGTGCCGAGCAGGATGGTGCCTTGGACACCTATCCCGTGATCTTTAAGCATTTGGATTCTATTGTGAATCACATCCGAGGTGTCGATCACTGCCTGATAAACATACCAACAACCCGCTTTAGCTGCTAATTTTAAAACCTTGTGATCGTACAGGATAGGGTGGGAAACCCACTTCTTTTTTAACGGAATCATGGCCTGAAACAGCTCGATTAACCACTTTCGATTCTGAGCCAGCGAGTTGTCTACAATAAATAGGCGGTTATTGGGAATTGCCTCCATTTCTTCAATCACCTTCTTTACGGGTCGTGGGCGAAACGACCGGCCCCCTAAGAAGGCGGAACTGCACGGAAAACAGTTGAACTTGCAGCCCCGTGAAGCATGTACGAGGTCAAACATCTGTACGCCGCGATAGTTGTAAATCTCACGGTTTAAAATATCCCGCCGGGCGGTATTGACCCGCTTGATGTCCGGAGGGTTGCGCAAATAGTCGTATTTTTTTTGCAGGGACCCTTTTTTAAAGTCGTCTAAAACCTGTTGGAACCGTCCTTCCACCTCCCCTAAAAAAACAGCGTCAGCATGGGTAGCGACCTCTTCGGCATGCAGGGTGGCTGATATACCGCCAAATATAACTGCAACCCCCTTGGCACGATAGCGGTCGGCTATCTCGAAGGCGCGGGACAATTGACAGGTCAGTAAAACAGAAATACCCACCATATCCACCGGTTCGTCAAAATTGATAGTCTCCAGGTTGTCGTCTACAAATGAGAGATCGACGTCACATGGGATTTCCGCCGCAAAAACTACAGCACCATGGGGCGGCAGGTGGAACTCGGTTTGATGTTCCAGTTTGCGCCACTTGGGAAAGATCAGCTTAAATCTCATTTGTTCATTCCTATTTGATCAAAAAGTGCTTGCAAATTGGTAACAGCACTCGTTGCTTCCGGTTGCAATGCAGGGTAATACATAACCTCGCCTGTAGAGGTTGAGCTGATTCCTCCATAGTGATTTTGCCCGAGCCATAATTTTTTTTGAATCAAGCAAAAACTTGAATGGGATTCACGGGGGTGATCCAAAGCATAAATATCCGGGGGCTTTTGCTCACATATGCCACACAACATAGCATCGCATTGGCCCTGTTCAAGTGCGCATAGCGCCAAACAAAGCAGCCAATCAGTGCCGATATTTGTAGAGTGAATCACAAAGGTAGGTCCGGTCAGTTTAAATAAAAGCGCAGCTTCACCTAAAAAACTGGAGGGTAGTGTATAGGCGAAAAGGGTGGGGCTGGCGTATTCTCCCCCCTCATTTACAACGGCTTGGTAAAACTTGTGGTCGGTTATAAGGCAACCGGTCTCAGTTTCAACAATAATGCCCGTAACAAACTCTCCGGGCAGTTCAGAAAAGCTAGCGTCCTTTAACGCCAAAGCAGCGGCACAAATCCCCATTTGCGAATAGCGGTCCAGTCGACCTAACCGGCCCAGGGCTTTTTCCGGTAACCGGATCCGATCCTGATCAAAGCAATTCTTCGTCACTGTTCCAATGCCCGAAATTATTGCCTGCATCTGCTTATCTCGAAATAATGAGCGCTGTGTTAATACCACCAAACCCGGAATTCACTGATAAAATGTAATCAGCGTCAAAGGAGACAATTTTGTCGGAAACCATTTTTTCCGCACCTTTCTCCGGCTTCCTACAGCCGCAGGTCGGTGGAACCCGCTGTTCGTCAAGTGCCTTTGAAGCAATACAGACCTCTAAAGCCCCTGCAGCTCCCAAGGTATGTCCCATGGCGCCTTTGACGGAAAAAATGGGTATATGGCGTGACCCAAACACCTTTTGGATTGCCTTTAATTCCATTAAGTCATTGTAAACCGTGCCGGTCCCATGGGCGCATATTGCGCCGATCTCTACTGGACGAAGATCTGCAATAGTGAGCGCCTTGCCTATGGCTTGAACCAATCCTTTACCGCTTTTGGACGGTGACGTAATATGGTTGGCATCATTGGTCATGGCCCAGCCTACAACGCTTCCTAGCCTTTTCCGATCTTCACTTTTAGCAAGTGATGGTTCTATCAGCAAAATAGCGGCGGCACCCTCGCCTAGCGTAAGCCCCTCACGATTTTGATCAAAGGGGCGACAGGGCTCGGGAGATAAAATTTTCAAAGCGGAAAAACCGGAAAAGACAAACTCGCTCACCAGGTCAAAAGCACAAACCAGAACAGCATCAGCAATGTTTGCTTGGATGAGAGCTGCCCCTTGGCAAACCGCCGCCGACCCGGAGGCACAGGCGGCGCTGATGTTAAAAGCACCGCTGGAAATTGTCAAATCATTGGCGATGGACTGAGCGGTTTCGCCAGGCCAAAAACCGCTTGACGCAACCGTATGCCCTCGCTCGATCTGCTCTAATATATCAATCCCCCCCTTGGTGGTAGCTGCAATCAATAATGTATTGGAAGGTAATGATCCTACTCCCTCCCAAAGGGACTCCAGCAGCACCTCAAGGGCCGAGATATTCTCTCGATCCACCGGAAGATCCTTCCAGGCGGCAAATTTGGAGCCATACGGCTTTGTATCAAAACGGGTGATGGGGCGGATGGCAGTGTGGCCACTGATAAGCCTGTTCCAAAGGGATGAAATTGAGTTGCCCAACGGGGTTGCCACACCCAAATGGGTTATTAAAATTTCTGTCACGCAAACTCCCCCGCTCGCCAGCGGTCACAAAAAGTTTGGTAGAATTCAGGGGGGAGAAACAGCACCTCCGCATTATGGTCCAGCATCAACTGAACCGTACAGCCAGAAGTCGTGAGAAGATTTTCAGCATTGTGAATCCGAAACTCGAAGTTGATCCGGGCCGCATCCGACCAGTGAAGCATCGCCATAATGGAAAAACGCTCGTTAAAGCGTAGTGGATGATGATAATCAATATGCATACTTTTAATGGGTGCCGCGACCTTTTCACAGTAAAAATCCCGATAGCCAATCCCGTATTTGTCACCCAATTCTACCCTGGCATCCTCAAAATAGCTGGGATAGCGTCCGTGCCACACCATTCCTACCGGATCAACCTCCTCAAAGCGCACTGTTCGTTGGGTGGTTACCACCAGCGGTTTAGGATCTCCCTGAGTAGTTTTAAAATAGCGCTGTTTCATGACATCGGCTTATTCAGGTCAGTTTTACAATCTATTTTGCTTCAGCCACGCTTTGACAAATCAACGTAAAAGTCGAAACCGGTTTGTCCGTCGCATTAACAGCCATCCGACAGCTGTAATGATTTTGCTCTTTTTGGGGTGAACAGATTACCGTTACATCTGTTAACGGCCGTACCGGTTCAAAAAACTTGGCATGATCAACGCGAATCACTCGGCATGTTTTCCCAGGCAAAGCTTCAACCATCCACTGGGCGATGGCGATTTGGATCACGGCCGGTAAAATCGGATTGCCGGGGAAATGGCCTGAAAAGCCCAAAAAATCGGGATTAAAGAAAAATGAACAGGCCACCTCCCCCTCTTCATCCACTTGAACCGGTTTGGTTGCCACCTGCTGAATCGCTTTTTGAATTGGACTTGTCATACTTCCTGGAGCCGCTTTCCGCTAATTTATTCTAATTCTACTTCCGTTGAAAAGGATCCAACGAATCGCTGCGATATGAAAGGGGGGATAATCCAGAGTGCCGCAAAAACAGCCGCAATCACTCCCAACGAAACCGTCCAACCAATCGATGCCACGGCAGGATGGTCAGCGGCCATCAGCGCCCCAAACCCGGCCAATGTGGTCAATCCTGAAACCAAGACTGCCTGACACGTCCCATGGGAAGTTTTTAGACTATTTTTACCCGTAAGGGCAACAACCATAAAAATGCCATAATCCACACTGAGTCCTAGTACCAGGATGGTAGCGATAATATTAAAAAGATTAAATCGCCAACCCATCAAACCCATTACGCCCACCATAAAGGTGATACCGGAGACAACGGGAATCAATGTCAACAGCACCTTTTTTACGTTTTTAAAAAGAATGATCAAAGTTAAAAAGACCGCCGTCACGGCATTGAGCATAAACCGGATAAAATCGGCTTTGATGGTATGGGAGATAGTTCGTCCAAACTCTTTTTGCGAAATAAGTTTGATAGAGCGATTCGTTTCACTTAAGCGATGAATTTGAGCAATGGTAGACTCTTCATCGGGAACCAGGGAAAGAACCCTCACCGGATTCCGATTTATGATCACCAACCGTTCTACCAAGGTTTTAAAGACAGACCGGTTTAAATCGTCCACAGACACCCGGTTGGGTTCTTTGCCGAGTTGTTCAAAAAAACGGTCAAAAGCATTCTCACGAAAACCGAGCTGATCACCGGCAGTACCGATCCGCTCTTTTAATATCTCCAAACGGTCATCGGTCCAAAAAGCACGCCACCACGCCTGGTTGGTTTTTTGCACTTTTCGCGGTGGTAATAAGGGCGCTAAAGTAGTGATGGATGATTCCGGCTTCCCCTCGGTTAAAGTTTCATACAATTGACGGTTGGCCGCCAAGGCCTCCTCCAGCGTATTACCCTCACAAAAAACAACTGCCCGCGATCGAAAATCACCCCATTGCTCGACAAGCTCGTTTTCGGCTTTTAGCAGCGTGGATGGTGTAAAATCAACATTTTTCAGATCACCATCGACGGTAATCTTCCGTCCCTGCCAAACCGCAACCGCTAAAATCACCAGCCAGATCCCAATGAGCACAAAGCGGCCGGATTTTTGCAAATAAGCACTGAATGGCCGGGTGATCTTAAAAAGAGGCGCCGACTGCATCTTTTGATTTTTAGCCGCAACCAGCTGAGGCAATACCATCAGCGCTAAAAAAAGGCCGGCCACGAGCCCAAAGATGGCAAAGAGCCCCAATTCCCGTTGGGCTGGCAGATGGGAAAACAGAAGGACCCCAAAAGCCGTCAGGGTCGTCACCCCGCCAAAAAGAATCGGCTTGGAAATCCTGCCCACTGCCGTTGCGGGATCAGCAGATTCCACAGTCAATGCCATGGTGATATGCAAGGCAAAGTCTATAGTTAATCCCATCAACACGGCGCCAAAACCGATTGTAATGGCCGAGACTTCACCAAAAAAAAGCCCCATGCCAGCCGTGGCAAAAAAGAAAGCAGCCCCTGGAACGAGAAAAACCGACAGCAGTTGCCATTTGCGAAAAAAGAGAACAAAAATTAAAATCAGCCCGAAAACCGATACAAAGAGCACCCTTTTCATGTCCCGTCGAATGGCGCTCGCATTGGCAACGGTATAGCGGTGACCGCTGATGAATTGGGCATCAACACCTTCCGGGATCCATTTTTCACGCAAAGCATCAAAGTCGGCCAGCAACTGCATCCCCGCACGATAATCAGTAATCGGTACCGGCGTATTGGCGATAATCAGGCTGTGATGACCGTCTACGCTGACAAAATGCCCTTTCTCGATACGCATTTCGGCAAAAACATTGAGGTGACGCAATTTCTCAAATAGAAGCGCCCGAAAGTTGAGCGGATCAACCTGAAAAAGTCTTTTTGAAAAAAGTCCTTCAGGCTGGTCCAATTGGTTACGCATATCGTTTAAGGCATCATAAATGGCCGCCTCCGACAGTCCCGATTCGATCGTCGTCAAATCGGATGGCGACAACAAGCTGGGCATCACTGCAAGAAGCCACTGAAAAAGGGCCGGTTCCTTAAGATGGTCGGGGCCGGTAACGATATGTGTAAAATGACCATGCTGGGAAAGCGCATCGGCCAGGTCCGCGGTGGTTTGAATTAATTGATCCGTAGAGGTGTCCGGTCCGGCACTCAAATGGATCACTATATTGCGAAAAAGTGGTACTTGCTGAATCAACTCAAAATTGGCCATTTTGTCGTCTGTTGTGCTATCGGGCAGCATCCGCTGGACATTTTCGTTCAAAGTTAGCCGTAAAAAGCCTGCTGCCCCAACTCCGAATAATATAACCAACACGAAAATCAGGTGGCGGGAATGATTCCGGCCCCATAAATAAATTCCGGAAAAGGTATCGGAGATTAGCCCCATCTTATTCAAACAGTGCGTCTGGAAACGGTTTATTTAGCACGGCGTTTGTAAAGTTGATTTTGGCCTGATCGCCGTCCGCTAGACAGATCAGCACTTCTTGAATATGATCCAAACCTTCTGAAAAGGTGAGCTGGACATTTGCCAGATATTGTTTTTCATCTGCTTTGATTGGAGAAAGCTTTAACACAAGAGGGCGTGTCGTAATAATGCCCATCTGATAACGGGTAGTTAAAATGTCCAAATTCCCATTTGTCCAGGCAAATATTTGCCTGGCAAAAAGATCGATAAACGGCACCGAGGAGACTGCAAAGGTTTGAGAATGAGCCTCATTGCCTTTCCAGCGCTTACCACGAGAACCTTTCACCCAAAAACCCATGGGATCAGGCGACTCCACTTCCCAGCGCAAGGCATCGCTTTTTTGATAATAGAATCTTCCCGTGGTAACAATGGGATCGGCCAAAAGACTCACCTCGCGAATCAGTTCAAAATTACTTTCAATGGTGTTCACCGTCCGCGCCGATTTAAAAATCGACGCCAGGACGGCCTCAAGAGAGTCTTCACCGTTTGTGTCGGCAAAGATATGAGAGGCCGACAGCCACAACACCAATCCCGTAGCGACTATTTTAGGCATCAGAGTTTTCCCCATTTCCGGGGATCCATAATTTCAAGACGGCCGAGGCAACCAGGCCGTCTTGACGATACACCTCGCCTTGCGTGATGGAAAACTCGGCAAAGGTACGCATGATCGCAACTTTAATGGTCAACATTTCACCTGTAGTGACCCTTCCTGTAACCTTAAAATCACGCACTCCTACCAAAAAACCTTCACGAGGCTTCCCATCAAGAGTTCCATTTCGATAAGAATCAATAGCAGCAAAGGATTGAGCCATCATTTCTAAATAAACAACCGGTTCTAGATGGCCGTCCTGATCCAAAAAAATATGATCAGGACCGACCCGATATTCTACCGTCCCCTTTGCTTCGGTCAGCCCCACTATCCGATCAATGGTTCGCATGGGGAGCTGATGCGGTAGCAAATCGCTTGCAGAAATAGGCAGATTAAGCGCCCATCGCATACGATGCTTGGTAATACGGCAAAGATCTCGATGGGCCATTTTCCCGTTAAACCGCCCAGCATCAATAGGTTCCAGCGCTTTTAAGGTCACATGTGCCGGTTGTAGCCACCATCGGCCAGGCGGCAGCAACGTCTCCGTGCCGGATATGACCAACGGTATCAATTTTGTCCTCGCTTCAACCGCCACCTTAAAAGCGCCTGCATAGAAACGTTGGAGGTTGCCGTCCCGGCTGCGATGCCCTTCTGGGAAGAAAAGAACCACCGCATCAGATTGTAAAAATGCCACGGCTTTTTGCTGGATTTCACCCCACAGCAGCGCTTCGACATTGAGATACCGGGAAAGCTTCATAAAAGGCCGATACCAGGGCATTTTGAAGGGCCAATCCCGAATGACAAAGACTACATTTGAAAAGGGTAGAAGGGCCATACAAAAAGTATCGAAAAAGGAGAGATGATTGGCCACCATAATGCATGGTGGGCAAACGTTCGGGTCATCAAATCCCTCGTGTCGAAAATGCACAAAGGGCGCCATCACCACCAGGCAGCCTCGTCCATAGAGCCATACCAACAGACGGGTTACGCGGTCCATGGGCCAGCGGGTTAAGAACTTGATGGATAAGAGAAATAGCGGGGAGATTAGGATGCAAAAGAGAGTCCACAAAATCAGCAATGGAATGACCACTAAATTCATTAAATAAATGGTCACTCCGGCAACCTGCTGGGATCCCTTTCGGTGATCATACTTCAGCATCAAGGAAAGCGTTATGTTTTTCAACTACAAAATTATAAATATCTCTTAATGTCCTTATTTCCCTTATCTTTTCTTCTTCACGAATTTTAAACTGAAATTCACTTTCCAGAACCACTACCAGATCAACAATATCGAGGCTATCCAGCTCCAAATCATCAAAAAGATGGGCTTCAGGTTTTAACTGATCAGGTTCTAGTTCAAATTCCTCAGCCAAACAGGTATTTATCCGCTGGGCAACAGATTCGCTATTCATTTTTATCTTTTTTCAATATAATCGAAGAGTTCACGCCACCTAAGGCGAAGTTGTTTTTTAATATATACTGCATACTTCGATTTTTGTCACCCCGAATATGCCAAACACCACTACACTCGGGGTCAACTTCATCAAGATTCAGAGTTGGAACCAGAAAATTATGTCGCATCATTTCAATGGCAGCGATGGTTTCCAGTGCGCCGCTGGCCGCCATGGTATGTCCAACATGGCCTTTAAGCCCGCTTACCGGTACCCGATCTCCAAATAGATCGGCAATCGCCTGAGCTTCAGCCCGGTCACCCTGCAACGTACCCGTGGCATGCGCGTTTATATAATCGATCTCATGGGAAGCCAAAGCAGCATCCCTCAAGGCTTGGCGCATACATTCGGTGACCGCAGCCGACGATGGATTGGCAATATTCGAAGTGTCGGTGGTGGTGGCAAAGCCGACCACCTCGGCTAAAATGACGGCATCCCGCTGTCGAGCCGACGCTATGGATTCCAAAACAAGAACACCGGCCCCTTCGGCACAGACCACACCGTCCCGACTAATGTCAAACGGCCTGGGGGTTTGATGAGGATTGTCATTGTAGCTAAAACTGGCTGCGTTCATAATATCAAAAGTTCCCGCCACAATGGGATGAAACTCATCCGTACCTCCACAGAGCATTATTTCTTGCAGTCCGGCGGCAATCATTTCATACCCCAGGCCGACGGTTTGACAGCCGGTGGAACAAGCCACCGAAGGTGCTAAAACTCGCCCGGTAATTTTGAATAGTTGGGCCAGATTCATGGCACTGGAATGGTTCATCATTTTAAAAAAGGTGGTCGACCGAATGCCGTTCAAACTTGATGCGGTTAAGTAACGACTAAAAAATTCTTCTGTTGCAATCGGACTGCCAACGGTGGAACCTATGGCCACCCCCATTCGACCGCTGCGGCAGATGGTGTCAGAAATCCTTGCCTGCTCAATGGCCTCGCCTACCGCCAAGGCTGCAAAAATCGACATCGGTGACATGGCGCGCCGATATTTCCGTGAAATACTGCCAGCATCGATATCAGGCACCCGCCCGACGACAAGGCTACGCAATCCGTCAACCTTCCTTAAGTCTGTAGAGGTCGAAATGGCGCTTTGGTTTCGCGTGAGTCCATCAATCAACAGGTCTTTTCCCAAACCATAGGGCGAAACTGCGCCCATGCCTGTGACGACAACCCGTTGTCGGTCGCAATTGGTTCTAATGGTCCGGGCCACTATTCTTCAACACCTCCAACCCTTTGGTAATTGTATCTTCCCTTAGCAAAAACCGAACCGTTAAAAAAGCAGAGGTCATCGCTCCTAAAATTCCTGGTGCGGCGATGGCTTGCCCAGCCAGAAAAAGGTTTTCTATTTTTGTTCTGGGTCCCGGATTATATTGCCCGATGCAGTGTTTAACCCCGTACATGCTACCAAAGGGGTTATGGCTATAATCTTTAAGTGTTAAAGGTGTCGCAGCATCTACAAACGTAAGCCGTTCGCACAACTCAGGGAACCTCTTTCCAATCTCTTGTTCAACTTGTTGAGTCAATTGCGCTTTAAACTGATCATACGTTTTAGGACGTTCGTCAAAGGTGCTTTGACGCCAGTTCTGAACTTCCTGGATGACGGCCGGAATAATGATCGAGATCGGTGTCTGGTCATTTTGGGAAGAGTGCCGATCACTGACAATAAAAATTGGTCGCTGATCAACCGGTTTGTCTAATCCAAAATCAAAGTAACCCGGCTGAGGCACCGCAAAAAGGTGCTCAGGTAAATGATCAGGAAAGGAACCATCATATTTGGCAAAAAAGAGATAGGCCGACGGGGTTTCAGACAGTTTCTGTAGGCGATTTACGAAAACCGGCCGAAAAACCCCTTCAGGCACCAAATGCAAAAAAGATATCGGATGAATCGTACTAACAACATTTTGACCCTCCAGCACTTCGCCATCCGCCAGCTGAACTGCATGAAGTTTCGACCCTTTAGAAAAAACAAGCCGCTCTACACCTTCACCGCAGAAGATATCAACACCCAATGCGTTTAATCGTTCCCGAAACGCTTTGACTAGGGCCATACCGCCCCCTTTTACACGATGAGCCGATTCAAAATAACCGCCCACCACCAAGCTGTGGTAAAGCATTGAGGTTTCATTCGGCCTCGATCCATGCAACATGCAATGCGCTGTCAACACCGCTTTTAAGGAAGGCTCTTGGGTGAGTCGGCCGACGAAGTCGGTCAAACTGACATTGAGTTCTTTATGGATTGACGCTAGTGATGAAAGCAATTCATGAAACTTGAAATCCAGAAGCAGGTCATTGACCACCTCTATTTTATCAAAGAAGGCATCGACGGCCTCTTTATCCGCTGGAAAGAGTGATTTCAAATAGCTGCGGATGGAACTCAATCCCGATGGTACCCGGGCTTCAAAATGGGGATCGTTTATATGAAGAAGTTCAAATCCCTCAGGGTTCAGCTGAATGGTATCAAACGCTGTGTCAATTTTAAGGAATCGGGTTAAAAGATCAAAAATCCGGTTTTTACGGCACCCCCCCAGATAATGCAGACCTGTATCAAAATAAAGCTTTTTCCTGTGAAAGCCGGATATCAAAGGGGCCAAACGAGGAGCTTTTTCAATGATTGCCACCGACCTGCCGGTCTGAGCCAATAACACTGCTGTCGTCAGACCCGAGACACCCCCACCAATTACCAGGTCGTCGTATCGCAACAGCATATCCTATGACATGTAAATTCCGCCATTTACACCGATCACCTGGCCGGTAATGTAGGATGAGGCGTCAGAGCATAGAAAACCGACCAAAGCGGCCACCTCTTGCGGTATCCCAAAACGTCCCTGGGGAATATTTGCCAAAAGCTGCTCTTTGGGCAGCTTGGCCGTCATTTCAGTTTCAATAAAACCAGGGGCCACGGCATTGACGAGGATACTTCGCCGTGCCACTTCGGCAGCCAAGGCGCGGGTGGCCCCAATCACGCCTGCTTTGGCGGTGGCGTAATTGACCTGTCCTCCAACACCTGTTTGGCCGGAAGTGGAGCTGATATTAACGATCCGCCCCCTTTTTTTGCGTAGCATATTTTTAATGACCAGTTTCGTGGTATAAAAAAAACCATCCAAGGTAACGGCCAGTACCTGCTTCCAATCCTCAGGCAGCATCAGGGCCATAATACCGTCTTTGGTGATTCCCGCATTGTTTATCAACGCAAATGGTGTCTGTTTGGCCAATAACGGTGCGAGCGCCTTTTGGGTTGCATCTGCATCGGCAATATCATAGGGAATCAACAGACAACCTGCGCCAAGAGACTGCACCTCTTGCTTGACCCTTTCAGCACTTTGGTGGTCGGAACGATAGTTGAGCCAAAGGTCAAATCCATCCCGCGCCAATTGCAAGGCAATGGCAGCACCAATGCCCTTGCTGGCACCGGTTACCAACGCAATTCGAGAATCACCTTCCATTATAAATGCTTACCTAAAGTTTCAGTTGATATGAAAAGTCTTACCAAATATGTACAAAAAGAAAGACTTTCATCGTTCGTTGTGGCTGTTTACGGCCATGGAGGTTATTTTAGTTTAACAACATCACCAATCAACGCGGAATTTACGATTACGCTACCGACCAGACACTCAAATTCCGTGGTGCTGCTCTTTTCATTATTGCGGATGTTTGACCGTATATTGACAACCGCATTTCCACCCTCTCTTAAAGCACGATCTTGTAGCACTTTCAAGCTGGTCGCTAATGCCCATCGACAGGCCGTCTCTTTTGATTTGCCAAGTGCATTGGTTCGTTTTGATGTTTTAAACTCACCATACATCTTTTCGATTGCCGGATGAGACTGCTCACCCCAGTAGAGCTTGACATCAGGAATCAGCGCCTCTTGAACCTTCGTGTTGCCTATTGCTTCCGCAATTGAATATGACATCATTTTGTCTGCAGCCCAAACCAAACCAGATGCTAGAAAAAATAGAATAATGCCTAAAGCAGATATTTTTCTTTTCATTTGGCGGCCTCCATATTATATAGTGATATGCGAAAGTACCGAAAGACAATATGCGTATCTAAGCTATCTGCTACTTTATTTCAACATTTTTATTGCCGAACGACACATAATACTATCGTTTGCGCAATATTTAGAGAGTTGTAGATACCACATCATTGAATACATATTGGCAAACCGACTAAATCATAACAACATACTGCTTGTACATCCACTGGGATATCGCCCGGATCTGGCAAAGGATGATATCTCCCGCAAAGCCAATATGATGCCGCCCATCGGATTAGCAAGTATTGCCGCCTATCTTGAACAGAAAAGCTTTACCGCTGATATCATTGATTGCTTTGCCAAGCCAGGTGCAGAAAAGATTATCGGTGAGTATCTACAACATCAACGACCGGGATTTATCGGTATCAGTACCACGACTTCAAGTTTTTTAGATGGGGTGCGTATCGCCAAAATAGCCAAGGCGCTTTTACCAGGAATCAAGGTGATCTTCGGCGGCCCCCACGTTTCAGCATTAAAAAAAGAAACGTTGGCTGCATTTCCAATGATTGATCTTCTTGTGGTGGGTGAAGGTGAAGAGACTTTAGCCGAACTGATGGCATGCGAAACGGAGCCGCCGTCGTCCATTGAGGGGGTGGTGTATCGGGACGAATCTGGCGAACCGGTTTTCAGTGGTTACCGTCAAAAAGGGGTTGAGCTGGATACACTCCCCTACCCAGCCTATGAAAAACTGGCCGGGTATCCTGATAAATACTACCTGCCGATTTTCAGTTATCCGCAATTGCCTAACGCCAGTTGCATCTCCAGTCGGGGGTGCCCGTACTCCTGCAGCTATTGCGACCGCTCTGTGTTTCGGCAGACATTCCGGTTTAATTCAGCGGAATACCTCTATCACCATCTGCTTTACCTGCGTGATCGTTTTGGAATCCGGCACGTCAACTTTTACGATGATCAATTCACATTTCACCGCGGCCGAATCAAGGCGTTTGCCCAACAAATGGTTGATCATCCAATCGGCGTATCATTTAATTGCGCGGCCAGGGCGGAACATCTCGATTTGGAACTTCTTCAACTTATGAAAGCGGCCGGCTGTTGGATGATCAGCCTTGGGGTAGAATCCGGTGATGAGGCGCTCCTTGCCCGCCACCGCCAAAATCCTGACCGGGATATGCTTGCTGAAAAGATTCGTCTGATTCATCGGGTCGGTATTCGAGTTAAGGCGTTGATGATGATCGGTTTGCCCGGTGAAACGGAAGCCAGCATTCACAAGTCCATACAATATGTGTCATCTTTACCCATTGATGATCTCAATGTGGCCAAGTTTACCCCTTTTCCCGGTTCTCCAATCTATGAATCAATTCATGAAAAAGGTGAGTTTGATGAAAATTGGGAAAAGATGGATTGCATGCATTTTCAATTTATCCCCAACGGGCTTACCCGGAAGCAGTTAGACGATCTTTTTCTGCTTTTTTATAAAACCCATTTTAAGCGCCCAAGAATTCTTTGGAACCATGTTGCGATGCTATGGCAATCGCCCGACAGTTGGCGTCAATTTTTAAAAAACCTGCCGCTGTTTTTAAAATTTGCCGTCAGTAATAAACGAATAACAGAACCATAACCGGAGTGAAATGCTCATGATAACCGTTTTGCATCTGCCCATCCACTCATTTATCAGGTCATTCTGTGGCGCTACCTATCGAAGCTCAACTCCGGTCCGGGTTGTGTAATTCCAACGAGTTACGAAGTTCAAGGCTTGAAATCCAAGGGGTAAGTGTCAAACTTCAGTCAAGCGGTTTTGACTTTTAACTCCAATGCATCTTTGGGCGCACAGGCCATGCAAAAGAGATGCTCTGATTTTCTCAAAATCGCCCGCGCTTCGGGTGTCTCCTCCTGTTTGTAAAACTTCACATTCAATACCATATAAGTACCGCCCGGCTGAATAGTTTCCTTGCACTTGTCACAGTAATAGACCCTTGGCATTGGAAGCTCCCTGGTTTTACAGATCAGGTTTCGCACCTTGTTTTTTTTGAAACCCATTGGAAATGTAATCCACCCACTGTCCGCCCTCCCCCCGAACCACAATCAACGCATCCACACCATCCAAGGCATTGATCAGCGTCAATCCTTTTTGAGGTCCTATCACCATTAGAGCGGTGGCCAGACCGTCGGCCAAAGCGCAGTTTCCAGCCACCACCGATACACTGACCACACCGTTTTGGACAGGATAGCCGGTTTTGGGGTCAATGATGTGGGAGTAACGTTTACCCTCGATTTCGTAAAATTGGCGGTAGTCACCACTGGTAGCCAACGCGGTTCGGGAAAGCCGTACCACCCGGTAAACGGTATCCAAGCGGCCGCCCGGATCGGGCCGGTTGATCCCCACCCGCCAAGGTTCGCCTGTGGCATTGTGTCCTTGAGCGTAAACCTCACCACCAATCTCCACTAAAAAATTGGCGTACCCTTTCCGTTTCAAGATGTCTGCCATCTGATCCACGCCATAGCCCTTGGCAATGGATGCCAAACTCAAAGTCACTTTTGGGTTTTGCTTTACTAAAAAGCGGTCATCACGCGACTGAATGTGGTCAAACCCAACGGTTTCCAGCGCTGTTTCGATGGCCGTCGGTGACGGCACCCGGGTCAACCGTCCTTTGGGGCCAAACCCCCACAGGTTAATTAATGGCGCCACGGTTCCATCCCAGGCGCCGCCGGTTAAATCGTAGATTTGACGCGCCAACTTCATCACCCGGATAAAGTCGGCGGAGACCATGACCGGATCTCCCGCCGGCGCCCTGTTCAACCGGCTGATCTCGCTTTGGGAATCATGGGTGGACATGGAGGCATTTAATGCCGCCAACATAACGCCCATCTCCGATTGTAAAGGATCGGTTTCAATGGGCTCAGCTGAAACAACTTTTACGTGATAGACCGTCCCCATGGTCCGGCCTGAAATCAGGGTTTCAGTTGAGGATAGAGAACCCTTGGCAGAAGGAACCGGTATTCCGGCCAATCCGATCAGCAGTAGAAGACAAAGCGGCGCGAAACGATTCATCGATACGAATCTCTATCAGGGCCGCATGTCGCGTATAAAATCACCTACTGCGGCAACCCCTTTTTCTTCCAAAATTCGCAAGCATTGGGTTCCCACCACGGCGATATCGGCTTTACCCGTTAAAAAAGCTACGTCAGCGGCATCTTTTACGCCGAACCCCAACGCCAGGGGCAGATTTGTAGCGGATCGGCAGCGATCCAAATAGCTCCCAAGATCTTTGGAAAAATCCGTGGCCTGCCCGGTTACCCCCTTGCGGGCCACACAGTAAATCATCCCCCGACCGTATTGGGCGATATAGCGCATCCGCTCATCCGCTGTAGTAGGTGCAAAAATATAAACCGGCGCCATTTGGTGTGCCTCCATGGCGGCCTGATACGCTTGACTCTCTTCCGGCGGTAGATCGGGGACAATGGCCCCGGAAAGACCACAGGCGGCCATTTTGTCAACAAAGGCGGGAACCCCGAAACGATGTAAAATATTGTAATAGGTCATGAACAAAAAGGGAATCGAATGCCCCGTTACCGCGTCGGCCGCCACATGGAAGCAGTCGGCCACGCGAGTTCCGTTGGCCAGCGCCTGTTGATTGGCCTTTAGAATTACCGGCCCGTCGGCAATGGGTTCGGAAAAGGGTATTTGCAACTCCATCAAATCCACCCCCGCCGCGACCATGGTATTGATGAGATCCAGGGATGTTTTGAGGGTGGGATAACCGATGACAATATGGGTCATCAAGAGTACCGGCCGCTCTTTGAGCCGATTTCGGATATGGATTTCAAGCACGATCAACTCCCCTTTTCGCCTGATTGGCGGGTAAAGGCAGCGGCTTTATCAACAATAAACCGTTTCCAGTCCGGATCATCATAAGCATCGGCAATGGTAAAAATATCCTTATCACCCCGGCCCGACTGATTAATGATAATGACATCGTCTTTGGAAAGATGCGGCGCCTCCACAAAGGACCGGGCAAAACCGTGGGCGGATTCCAAGGCGGGGATAATCCCCTCTTTTTTCATGGTCAGATCCATGGCTTCCAGCACCGCCCGGTCCGTTGCCGTTTCAAATCGAACCCGTTTTTCGCCGGCCAGATGGGACAAAATCGGTGAAACCCCGACATAATCAAGTCCGGCGGCGATACTGTGGGTCTCTTTCATTTGACCGTCATCATCTTGCAAAAACCAAGTTTTATAGCCTTGGGCTACCCCAATGGCCGCATCTTTTGCACAAAGCCGCGAGGCATGGGCGCCGGAGTCCAGCCCCCTGCCGCCCGCCTCAACGCCCACCAGCTCCACTTCAGGGTCATCAAAAAATCCGCTGAAGATCCCCATTGCATTGGATCCGCCGCCCACACAAGCATAGACACGATTGGGTTGCCGTCCTTCGATCTCCTGAATCTGCCTTTTGGTCTCCATGCCGATAATCGATTGAAACCAGGCCACCATCTCGGGAAACGGATGCGGTCCGCAGGCAGTCCCCAACACATAGTGGGTGTCATCAAAATTAGCCACCCAATCGCGGAACGCCTCATTAATGGCATCTTTTAAAATACGGGCGCCGTCGGTCACAGGCACCACTTTTGCGCCCATCCGCTCCATCCAGAATACATTGGGCCGCTGACGCTCCACATCCACCGCGCCCATATAGATGGTGCATTCCAGGCCAAAACGGGCCGCCATGGTGGCCGTGGCCACACCGTGCTGGCCGGCGCCGGTTTCCGCAATCACCCGTTTTTTGCCCATTCTTTGCACCAGCAACCCTTGACCCATGACATTGTTGGCCTTGTGGGCGCCGGTATGATTCAGATCTTCCCGCTTGATGTAGATCTTCGCGCCCCCAAAATGGCGGGATAAATTTTCGGCAAAGGTTAGGGGTGTCGGACGACCCGAATAGGTCTGCATCATCTTTTCGTAAGAGCGCCAGAAAGCGGGGTCCCGTCGTGCGGCCCGGTATTCGGCCCGCAGTTGATTGAAGGTTTCCACCAAAATTTCCGGCAGGAACGCCCCCCCGAATTCCCCATAGTAGCCGGGTTTATTCATTGATTCATCCTTCAGCATGATTCATTGATCGAATGAAAGAATCTCTTTATCACAAACATTCACGATTCACAAAAGACCCAACAGGACCGTGCAATTATCTCACTATTGAATTAAAAAATTTATCAAAAGCAGAAAAATTGATTGTGATGGAGGCTCTTTGGGAGGACCTTTCAAATGAGGAATCAATTGAATCTCCCGATTGGCATAAACAAGCACTATCTGAAACCGAGGCGCGCGTTCTCTCTGGGCAAGAAAAAATAATTGGCTGGCAGGATGCAAAAAAAGAAATTATGGGTGGTACCCCTGTTTCCGGAATTTCGATTTTAGCCCCCAACCTCCTCCTTGACTCCGATCGCCATTTTAAAGAGCAGGGTCAGCACCAGCGCTCCCAGAGCGTAAATACCGAGGGTAATAACAATCTCAAGAAGCGTTGGAATGTACTCGTTCACTTCATGGAGCGGGTTGGGCACAAAACCACCTGAAATCATCCCCAATCCCTTATCAATCCATGTGCCGATAAAAATGACCCCGCAGGCCACCGCCAATACCCCTTCGTTGCGGCGGGTGACCGGATTGACGGTCAGAAAAATGCCAATGAGCATCAGAAACATGGATGTCCACATCCATGGCACCAATGCGCCGTGACCATGTAACCCGGCAAACAGATAGGTGATGTGGTCTTTATGTTCCGGAATATCGCTGTAAAAGGCGACAAACAGTTCGCACAGGAAAAAGAAAACATTGATCGTAATGGCGTAGGCCACAATTTTCGCCAGCGCCTGAATCTGCTCTCTTCCGGGGTCAAAGTTGGTACGCCGGCGGATAATCAGACAGAGCAGAATCAACAGCGACGGGCCTGCGGCAAAGGCCGAAGATAAAAAGCGCGGCGCCAAAATGGCCGTCATCCAAAAACCGCGTCCGGGCAGACCACAGTAAAGATAGGCTGTGACCGTATGAATACTGACGGCAAAGGGGATGGAAATGTAGATCAGCGGTTTCACCCAGGCGGGATAATGGGTACCGTTGCGTTCCGCTTCCAGCACATTCCAGCCAACGATCAGGTTGAGCAGCAGATAGCCGTTTAAGACGAGGGTGTCATAAAAGAGCACCGAATGAAACGTGGGGTAGAGCCACACATTTAAGACCCGTGACGGCTGCCCCAAATCCACGATAATAAAGGTGACACACATGACCAGCGATGCGATGGCTAAAAACTCACCCAGAATGGTAATCCGTCCGAAAGCTTTATAATTGTGCAAATAGTAGGGAAGCACCACCATCACCCCTCCGGCGGCCACCCCCACTAAAAAGGTAAAATTGGCAATATAAAACCCCCAGGAGACATCGCGGCTCATACCGGTGATTCCCAAACCGAAATCAAGCTGTTTCAAGTAGACCAGAAACGCGATTCCCACCAAACCTAAAAGAGCGGCGAGCCAGCCGTAATACGCTTTGGATCCTTTTAAGGCTAATTCCAGCATATTTCCCTCACACGATGTAGTAAACGCTGGGCTCGGTGCCCAGGTTCTGTTTCCGGCGAATGGTATAATTTTCTTTCAACAGGCGCCGCACCTCACTATTCCGGTCGTAAAGATCACCAGAAACAATGACGCCACGGGAGGCTTCGACACAGTATGGTTGTTTGCCCACAGCGAGGCGTTCGGCGCAAAAGTTGCATTTTTCCACAACCCCTTTGGTCCGGGTGGGAAACTCCAGATTGGTATGGGCGATAGCCGGACGCGGGTCCCTGAAGTTAAAACTACGGGCACCAAACGGGCACGCCGCCATGCAGAACCGGCAGCCGATACACCGATGGAAGTCCATCAACACAATCCCATCCCGACGTTTAAACGTGGCCTGAGTCGGGCAGGCCCGAACGCAAGGCGGATTTTCGCAATGGTTGCATAAAACGAGAAAAGGACGCTCCTTGACCGCCTCATTTAAAAATGGATTCATCTTCCCGGGAAAAGCGTGTTTGTATTCGGTTTCCCAGATCCATTTAATTTCATGATTCCTGTTGTCGAAATGTGGCACGTTATGCGCTTTGTGGCACGCCTCAATCAGATGCTCCACATCTTCGGGCGATTCAAGTTTGCGGGTGTCAATTACCATGCCCCACTGTCCGGCCGAAAGGGCGTTGTTCCCTTTACGCACATGGGGCTCGTTGCCGGAACCTGCGGCAAACGCATCCAGCAACGGTTTGGTCCCCGCCGCCAAAGCCGAAATACCCAGCAGTTGCAAGATTTTTCTTCGAGAGCGATCCATTACTCTTTCTCCTTTGGATTGTCGATGTGGCAGTCCCAGCAATACGGTTTGACCGACGCGTAGTTGTGGCAACGGTCGCAAAATTCGGCCTTATTGGCGTGACAGTCCAAGCAGGTGTTGGAAAGGCTCATGTTAAACTCTTGGCCTTGGGCGTTGACAAAGATGCGGGTGCTATTGCGCACCACCTGATGCCGCCAGGTATCTAAAAGCTGCATGTGGTCCGATTTCATAAAGCCAGTCGGCATCACGCACGCTTTGGCAGCCTTGGCCTTGGCTGTCAATTCCAACTCGGGAACAGGAGCCGCCTTTCCCATATTGTACCAAAATGGCAATGTCAGCAGGGCCGCCAAGACAACTATCCCTGCGATGATCCATTTCTTATCATTCATCGGCTTTCTCCTCCTTCCCTTGCGGCTCTTCTTCTACGTTGGGCAATGGTTCCATCCGCAGATCCGTCTCCCGTTTTTGTTCACCCGGTAAAATCAAGGCATTGGCCACCAGTTCATGGGTGCCGGTCACATCCACTTCGGGCACCCAATATTCCATCAGCGGCGGTAGCGCCGCCCGGTCAATGGCACAGATACAGGCCAGCATGTTGACGCCGTATTTTTCATGTACATGCCGCACCGCGTTGGCCCGCGGCATACCACCGGCCATACGCTGTTCCATGTTTTCGCCCGCGTTCAACCCGGCGCCGCTCCCGCAGCAAAAGGTCTGTTCACGGATCGTGTGTAACGGCATGTCATAAAAATGGTTACAGACATTTTTGATCACGTAACGCGGCTCATCCAACAGTCCCATTCCCCGGGCCGGGTTACAGGAATCGTGAAAGGTCACCTTGAGATGATCGTTGCGGGAAGGGTCGAGATCCAGTTTGCCATGTTTGATCAGGTCAGCGGTAAATTCGGTGATGTGAATCATCTTCGTGGCCTTGGCGTTCTCAAAAACCGTTCCGGTAATGGGGTTGATCGGGGTTTCCAAAAAATCGGCCGGACCGTTCATTGTGTCCATGTATTGATGAATCACCCGCCACATGTGCCCGCACTCACCGCCGATAATCCATTTGACGCCCAAGCGTTTGGCTTCGGCGTACATTTTGGCGTTGAGCCGCTTCATCATCTCATGGGAAGTAAAGGAGCCGAAATTGCCGCCTTCGGAGGCATACGTACTCCAGGTAACATCCAGACCGTACTTTTCCTTGAGAAAATGGAACAGCATCAGGTAGCCCATACAGGTATAGGTGCCCGGATCGGCAAAGACATCCCCCGATGGCGTGATAAAGAGGATATCGGCGCCCTTTTTGTTAAATTGCGGTTCCGGCCGAATGCCTGTGATCTCTTCGATATCGTCCTGGAAAAAGTCGATCATCTCCACAAAAGCGTGAGGTTGAATCCCCAAGTGGTTACCCGTGCGGTAACAATTGGCCACCGGGGTGGCGATCCAGTCAATGTTGAGCCCCAGAAGGTTCAACAATTCACGCCCGAGCAACGTAATTTCAGCGGTATCGATCCCGTAGGGGCAAAAAAGCGAACAGCGGCGGCACTGGGTGCATTGAAAGAGGTAGTACCACCACTCTTTTAACACCCCGACGGTCATGGGCCGCGCACCGGCCAGCCGGCCGAAAATTTTACCCGCTTTGGTAAAATCGTTGCGATAAACCGATCGCAGCAGCTCCGCTCTTAATACCGGCATGTTTTTGGGATCGCCCGTTCCGATAAAAAAGTGACATTTGTCGGCGCAGGCGCCACAACGTACGCAGATATCCATGAAAAGCTGTAAAGAACGATATTTTTCCAGCCGTTCCTTCATCCCCTCAAAGAGGATTTTTTCCCAGTTGTCCGGTAGCTGCCAGTCGTCATCAAAACAGCTCCACGTTCTGGGGTTGGGCAAACCCACATAATCAAGGCTTTTGGGGTTGCCCGCGTAACAGACCATCCCTTTGCGGATATCCACCGGAACGTCCATCCACTCCGTTGAAGAGGGGCGGCGGTCTGTTTTCAGCATCTGCGCGGGTTTGGGAAGATCGGACATTAGAGCCTCCTTCATCCGGTCTCGATACCTTTGCAAAACACCCCTTTTGGTCCAATTTCGGCGTCAGACTCGAAATGTAATCCGCGAAATATTCTACCTGTTCCTGTGGTTAAATTTCTCGTCTTCCTTGAACTTGAACAAAAACTGATTTCTTTCAAAGGTCTCGTTTTAAATAGATGAATAATGGTTTGATAATTCAAAAAACAATACTTTGGGGCTCGGGCCAACTTTCCCGGCTCCTATTCCGTTTGCTCTTTAGCCGGCTCGGCCTCATCTTCGGCCGGTTCCGGTTCCTCAACCACCGGCACAAACTCCTTTTCAAGGGGCAGTCCCGCCTCGTGCATTTTTTCGCGGAACTCTTCTTCATACTCGTCGTAGGTATGCACGGCGACCGGGTAGTTCCATGGGTTGACGTAGCGCACCGCCCGGGTGTCACCCCGCATGTTTCGGGTTGGGCTTAAAAAAATTCCACCTAAATGCATCAGTTTGCTAAAGGGGAAATAGACGAGCAGCATACAGACAAAAAAGAGGTGGGTAAAAAAGAGCGGGCTGATACCGTCGGGGATGGATGGGTGAAAGGTCACCAGTCCCATGGTAAATGTCTTAATGGCCATAATATCCACTTTGGTGACATAGCGCATCAAAATTCCGGTAAAAGCGATTCCAAAAATAAGAAGCAGCGGGAAATAATCGGAAAGCAGCGAAATATAGCGAACCTGGGGAATGATAATCCGGCGGATCAACAGATAAGAGACCGCCACCAAAAGGACCAAGCCTGAGAGAAATAATCCGGGCAGACCCGTTTGAATGGTATCGTATAAAATTTCAACACGGAAAAAGCTGTCCACCACCTCAATCAGCCGCACACAAAGCGGCACCGGTTCCATGAAAAAACGCAAATGGCGGAAAAGCACCACAAAAAAAGCGTAGTGAAACGCCAGTGCGCCCAACCATAGCCAGATCTCCAGTTTATAGGTGAGCCGGTCGCCCTCTTCCAACCGCATCCTGGTGTTGCGAAACAGAGATCGGAAGAGCACAATTTCAGACGCCATCCGCACAAAGACCCCCCATTTGGAGCTGGGGTTGTCGATACTGCTGGGGGTGATCCAGTCAAAAGATTTTTGCTGCCCGCCCGTGGTGGCAATACTAAAAGGGACCGGAACCTTGCCCCACCCCAGCATTCGCCGGATAAAACCCACCATAAAAATCACCACCGCCGCGTATGGCAAAACCACCCCAAAGAGCCAGTTCAATCCGATGGCCGATCCCAAGAACGAGATTAAAAAAAGCACCAAGACGGCCAAGAAGGCGTAGATGTAATGCTTGTTCATCACCCCTCACCTCGCAAGGTTTTGCATTTTGGCATGGATGGCGGTTACCATCCACCACCTATTACGGATGCATCTGCATCTCATCATTGTCTACAAACTATAGCGATCGTCGGTAAAAACACCCTTTTGTCACCCAATGCCTATTGCAGCCATCAACCCAAACATCCATGCCGAAACTGCGCGGTGGGCAAAACGTCAACAATTACCCGAGGCCCCATCTTCATGGCACCTTGCGGGAATTTCAATCTTTGCCCCATCAGGGTCTTCCTGCACCAATCCAGCCCGGCGGAACGCCTTGTAAACACCTTCACGCTCCATATGGTTTTTTAAATGATACAGCTTTTCCCGACATTCGGTATAAACATCCATGGCGATAAGGGCCACCTTATCCACACGTCTGTCTAACGCCTGATATTGGCGCCAAAGGCTTTTTTCCTCCCTGAACTCAGGGAACTCAGCCTCTAAAAGCGACGTAAAAACCTGTTTTACAGTAAAAATAAAGGCGATGGATTCCGCAGCGCTAAACCGCTGTACCGCCCGAATCCGGATGGCCGGATCAACGGCCTTTTTAACCGCCTCAGGGTCCATATCGCCCAAAAGCGCTGCGGTCATTTTTTTTAAAGCGTCTACTGTATTGGCGCGCACAGGATTGTGAAAAGGGTCCTGTCTGTTTTTCAAAAAAGAGGATGTGTCAGGCGGGTATTGGGCGGCGACCGCATCAAACCAGCGCTCCACAATGATATCGGCCTGTTTGGCAAGTAACGCTTTTAATTTCATTCAGTTCGCCGCTTTGTGTTCCTTTTGTAAAGATGACCAATCGCCAGCTTCAGCGATTTACAATCCCGTACTCAATTAGACAACTTGGCCCTTTCTGTCAAGGAGAATCGGCAATCACCGATCCGGCGAACTTGCAAGTAACCTCCTAAATTTATTGTTTTTTAAATGATATTGGGCGAAAATCGGTCTCTATGGAGTCAAAAAAGGCCTCACGTTTTCAGATGGATGTAAACAAAAGTCAATATCCAATATTTGTTTTAGATAACGGCAAGCGCCTTGTCACGTAAGTGAATTCTCAACCGCTTAAAGAGAGGATGAGAATTTATTTTGACAAAACCCGGCCGTAGTGTCTATTAAACTCGATATTTTTGGTTATATATGCCCCCCACGGACACATTACGGGGGCACTGCTACACTGGATGAACGGCATGGATTTTTTTGTGTGTGTCATCGGCATGGTAATGATTATTGAAGGGCTTCCCTACTTTATCGCTCCGGAAAAAATGCAGGAGTGGTTGACGCTGTTAACGGAAATATTGCCCCAATCGTTACGCCGCACAGGGCTCTTTTTAATACTGTCGGGGCTCTTGTTGGTCTATCTGGGGCGACATTAGATCAGTCCGATGTACGCCCCTTCCGATTATCACTACCACCTCCCCGATGAGCTGATCGCCCAAAAACCGGTTGATCAACGGGACCAATCGCGACTGCTTGTTCTGGAACGGGCCAAGGGTAAGGTGTCACACCGCCATTTTTACGACCTGCCCCAATGGCTGCGGGCCGGCGACCTGCTGGTGGTCAACAACACCCGGGTAATGCCCGTGCGGCTTTACGGTCGTAAGGCGAGCGGTGGTAAAATTGAACTGCTGCTGCTGGACCCGGCCGACGCATTGAAAAGTGCTGCTCAAAACCGCATCACCTGCCGCTGCCTGATCAAATCTTCCAAAGCGCCCAAACCGGAATCAACCGTTGAGGTCGACGGGGGGATCATCGGCACCGTCAAACCAGGCCGGGACGGGATCTACACCCTTGAGCTGACATTTCCCGATAACATTGAAACGGTTCTGGATCACATTGGCCACATGCCCCTGCCGCCCTATATCAGCCGCACCACCATCAAACCCTGCCGGGAAGACAAAACCCGTTACCAAACGGTGTACGCCAAACAGCCGGGGGCCATTGCCGCGCCGACGGCGGGGCTGCACTTTACACCGCAATTATTAGCAACGCTTGAAGCAAAGGGAGTTGAGACGGTGCAGTTGACCCTGCATGTGGGCTACGGCACCTTTGTTCCCATCCGATGCGATGATATTCGGCAACATCAAATGCATAGTGAACAGGTTATTATCCCGCCGGAAGCGGCCCAAAAAATCAACCGAGCCAAAAAAGGGCGCCGAAGGGTCATTGCCGTGGGAACCACATCGGCGCGCAGTTTGGAATGGGCCGCAAACAGCCAAGGTATTGTCACACCCCGGTCGGGCGCCTGTGACATTTTTATTTATCCCGGGTTTCGTTTTCAAGTGGTGGATGCCCTGATCACCAATTTTCATCTGCCTGAATCAACCTTACTAATGCTGGTGAGCGCTTTTGCCGACCGTGAGCAAATCCTGGAGACCTATGGGCGGGCCGTTACGGCAAAATATCGCTTTTTCAGCTACGGCGACGCCATGCTGATCGTCTGACACCTCAAACAGGAATATTGATGAATCCGCCATTTACGCGTACCGCCCAATCCACCGTCCATAGCGCCCGCGCCGGTCTTTTGAAAACTGCGCACGGGACTGTTGAAACACCCGTTTTCATGCCCGTGGGAACATTGGGGACCGTTAAATCCGTAACCCCTGAGGATCTGACCGGTCTGGGGGGTCAGATTATTTTGGGCAACACCTATCATCTGTATTTACGCCCCGGCTGTGAGGTCATTGAACAGTTTAACGGATTGCATCAATTTATGCATTGGTCCGGGCCGATTTTGACGGACAGCGGCGGTTTTCAGATCTTTTCCATGGCTAAACTGGCTAAGCTCAGTGAAGAGGGCTATGCCTTCCAGTCTCATATTGATGGCTCAAAACACCTGTTGACCCCGGAAAAGGTGGTGGATATTCAAGATTGCCTCAATTCCGATATTCACATGTGCCTGGATCAATGTCCGCCCTATCCGTCCAGTCATGCGGAAACAGTAAACGCCGTGGAGCTGACTCACCGTTGGGCCAAACGCTGCAAAACCCATTGGCTGCAAGCGACCGGGCAGAGCAACCACCTTTTCGGGATCGTTCAGGGCGGGATGTTTGCCGACCTTAGAAAAAAATCCGCCGGGCAACTGGTGGAACTCGACTTTTCCGGGTATGCCATGGGTGGTTTGAGTGTGGGTGAACCCAAAGAACTGATGCTGGAGATGGTCGGGGCCACCCTCCCCCTTTTGCCCTCTGATAAGCCACGCTACATCATGGGTGTCGGTACTCCCGAAGATCTCGTGGAACTGACCGCCCTGGGCGCCGATATGTTCGATTGCGTGATGCCCAGCCGCAACGCCAGAAACGGCCAACTCTTTACCCGCTTCGGAACGCTGAATATCGCCAATGCCAGGCATCGGGAGGATCAGGATCCCATCGACACGCAATGTGGATGCTATACCTGCCGTTATTTCTCCAGGGCCTATTTAAGACACCTCTATACCAGTCGGGAGCTGTTGTCCTATCGGCTTAACACCATCCACAACCTCTATTACTATATGGAGTTGATGGCTACTATGCGCCAGGCCATCGTTGCTGATAAATTTGATCCATTTTATACCGGCTTTTATGCGGACAGGACGTAACCTGATCGGTTTATAAGGCGTTTCACGGCAGCGTGATCAATCGTTCCTACAGGCCCGAGAAACGGGATGAATCTTACTCCGTTTGCTTGTCGGCCAATAAATTTAGCCCCAAAGCGAACATTTTGTAAGTTCAGACGTGACCATCCGAACTATATAACGATCCAATTATTGAATCCAAGACAACAGCGCCGTTCCCAGTACTATCATGATAATGCCGTAGAGACGATCCGTCTGTTCGGAAGTGCGGTTGAGATACCAATCGAACATCTTGTCCCGCAAGCCGGCCGGGTTGAGAAATATCACCACGCCCTTGGCAATCACAAGCAGCCCTAAAATACGAATCAGCCATCCGTGCTCACTGGCCCCCGCTGCCAAAAAGAGCAGCAACCCGACAAAAGCCGTCACCCCGCCAAGAACCATTTCATTGGCACCCGTAAACTTCACGATCTGCGCCCGGGTTTTTTCCGTGTAAAGAATGTAACAGACCCCCGCCGCGATCCACAACAGGCTGATCAGATACAAAAACAGACTCATTGTCATTCTCCTCTATTGCTTAGATTTTTCTTTTTCCGCTGCAATACAGTAAATACCGCCTTCCATTCCCGGTTTAAAACAGCCGTTGCAGGAAATACAGAAGGCCGGTGACAGATCGCCGGATCGCCAGCGCCGGGGCAGATCGGGTTCCCGAATCAACGGCCGTGACATGGAAACACAGTCAATACCTGTTTTGACGGCCTTTTCCGCCACTTCAAAGGAGCGAAAACCGCCTACAGCCATCACCGGACATTTAACCACCTTTTGAACCGCGCGCGCCAACTCAATATTGTAAGCCTCTTTTTCCGGCCTATTGATCTTTATCCGCGCCGGACTGTCGCCTTTTGAAGCGGGCGTTCCACTGGAGACTTCAATAGCGTCAATCCCCGTCCCGGAAAGCATTTGGGCCGCCACCAACGCCCCATCCAGGGTCAACCCGCCTTCAATGTTGTCGGCCGCGTTGAGCTTGATCATCACGGGAAAGTCCGGTCCCACCATATCCCGAACGGCATGATAGACTTTCTCGGATCAGCCCTCCGGTTGACAAGATAGTCTCAATCAGCCAATCATATCCTGTTCCAAAAAGAGAATCAACGTTCCGATAGAGGCCATTACGATTTTCCATTTTTTTCAGGTTCACTCGTGTCAAACTTTTCCAGAGCTTCGGCTTTAGCCATCAAAGCCCTGATCTCGTTAAAAATGGCACCATGGTTACGAATGGCCTGAATAAAACGCCGGGTGAGGATATCATCAGGACCTAAGGTGGTGTCCAACCTGGCAAACAGTTTCTGACCTTCATTAAAGAACGCCTCGATTTCGGGTAACGCTTTTTTGCGCTTTTCATACCGTTTTTTTTCTCTTGCGATGATCGGCAAAAGCCGCCGCATGATTAATTCGATCAACCCATCCCGGGGGGCCGCATAGTGTTCGGCGATATGATTAATCACCGCCAGAGAATTACGGCTGATCACGTATGTTTTTTGGCGCCGGTCCTGACTCACAGTCGGCTGATCCTCAATCTCTTGGGCGATGGACTCCAACAGTTCTGTATCTTCCAGCAGATGATCGAAAAGTGATTTCTGTTTAATCCCCAGCTGATTGGCCACGATGCTGATGGCATCAATGCATTGCTCGGTCAGCTTAAAGGTTGCCCGTACCGATTGACGCCCTTTTAGTGCGGCCACGGAAGTGCCCGTGGTAACAAGCAGGCTGCCTTTTATCACTTTTGTTATCACTTTTGATTCTTTCGCCATAAGATTGCCTCTTTCCCGTCAAACCGAACATTACTTTTATAGTTCTTATAAGAATAATAATTCAATAAAAAATATTTTCAACGATATTGACATAACCCTTTTTACGTTTATTGTTCAACCATGGATTGGCCAATACGACAACACCCAAAAGGAGGTATAAGATGTTATTGAAAGATCGCCTGGGATTTCCAGGCCAAGGTTTACGAAATCCCTTCCAGGAGTTGGAACGGATGAAACAGAAGATGGATCAGTTGATGGGTACCGGCCCGTTTGCTACATTTCGCAGCGCCAATGTTTTTCCGCCGGTCAATGTAACGGAAGACAGGGACAATTTTTATATTCGGGCGGAAATTCCCGGTGTGGCGGCCAACGACCTGGATATTCAGGCCGATGCCAAAAGCGTCTCTATTTCCGGCAAACGCGAAGCTGTCGCTGCGGACGGAGATTTGAAATATCATCGTAGCGAGCGCAATGCCGGTCAATTTTCCCGAATGTTGGCCCTGAACGGTGAAATCGAGTCCGAAAAGGTCACCGCAAAACTTGAAAACGGGATTCTGCTGTTGACGCTGCCCAAAGCCGAGGCGGTCAAACCACGGCAGATCACCATATCCTAAAGGAGGAACCATGAGTGACACCAAAGAACTGCAAGTGCAGGAAAACACCGCTGCGGCGGAACTGACCAAAACCGGGCCGACCTTTTCGCCGGACGTAGATATTTATGAAACCGACACGGAGATCGTTTTGTTGGCCGATATGCCCGGCGTTACACCGGACGCTCTCACCATTGATCTGCGCGACAGTGTGTTAACCTTGTCCGGTGAAACCACCGAGATCGAAACCAAGAATGAGACCGAGATTTTCAGCGAGTTTGCCAACGGCAATTACTATCGGCGCTTTACCCTCTCGGAGATCATTGATCAGGAGAATATCAACGCCCAGCTTATCGACGGGGTTTTGCATCTGACCCTGCCCAAAGTGGCCAAGGCAACCCCCCGCAAAATCACCGTCACCACGGGATAAATAGAGCCGGCGAAATAGGTCTAACAAACAGCGGGAGGCACATTACCGGCCTCCCGCAATTATTTGGATGAGACCTTTGCATAACACCCCTTTTGGCCCGATTTCGGCGTCCGGCTTAAAATGGTATCCTCGACATATTCAATATATTCCTCCGGTTACATTTTTCGCCTTCCTTGAAGGTGAACAAAAACAGATATCCTGCAAAGGTCTCGGGATGAGACGCAAGAGGTCAGAAATCCGGCTTCTTACAACTCATTTCCGGAGACCATGTTGCGCTACATCCCGTCTGCTTCAATCAATTCCCCCACAAAGCTGCCTACCACCACCTTGCTGGCGATTTTAACGGGCAATTGACGCTTATCCGCCGTCACCCACAGTTTAATTTGGGCATTGGGACTTTTTTTGAACACCCCTCCGATATGTTTTAGATCGGGTTTAATCAACCACGTGTCATAGTCTCTGCCGTCAATGGTGATCTTTTGGCGCTCCACTACTTCAAGAATCCCCATGACATTCTTTTTGCCGTCGGTCACCGGCCGTTTTAACACCGCACCCGGTTGCAACGTTTGGGTGCGTATATAGTAAAAGGCTGACAACGGATCAAAAGAGCCCGGCATCAGGCCAATCTCTTTTTGGCGGTGGCGTAACTGATCCTGGTAATTGGCCTTGTTATTATTCCAATCAAAAAGGACCGTTTCTTTGCGGCGATGCCGCCCTTCCATCTGGTTCTTTTTATAAAGCAAAGAATGTTTCATTTCGGTGTCGGACCAGGCGTCAATACGGTCACGTACCATATAGAACCGATCGATAAACGAATTGCTCCTGGCCGTTAAAATAAAATGATACGCCTGTTCACCATTACGGGTTTCCATCGGGCGCACCTCCATGGTGGCGTAGCCGGCATGGATAAACGTCCAGCGCAGTCTGAAGGTAAGCTTTTCACCCGGCTCAAACGCCTTTTGTAGGCTTGGGGCCGCCCAGGAGAGTCCGCTTACCATCCATGTGAGGATCATCCCGACCATCAATTCCTTGGAACTGCAACGCATTCTTTTCTCCTATCCTCTCAGTCATCAAGTCCCGCCGGTTCCCGTCGCCTGGAACAACATTTTTGTCTTTTAGACATACAAAAGGCGCGGTTCCTCACTATTTTCCAAAACCTGAATCATACTTTTGCAAAAAGTTATGTCATAAACCTTTATGACAGGGATCATGCAGCAAAGCGAAAGAGCCATCGGGAACAGCCAATAGCCAAATCTGTAGGCGTTTCACATGCAAAAAACCTTGATCAAAAACCAAATCATTGCCATAAGTATTGTTTATGGTCCCATTCGGGGAATGGGAGAAATACCCTTAATGTAAGCAGATCAAAGGAAGCGACATGGAAATTGTGGTGTTATTAAAACAGGTCCCGGCCACTGACGTCCTGGTGGAGATCGCCGATGACGGTCAATCCATCAACACCGGTGCGGTGAGCTGGATCATCAGTCCTTACGATGAGTTTGCCGTGGAAGAGGCCATCAAAATCAAGGAAAAACACGGCGGCAACGTTACGGTTCTGACCATTGGTCCGAAAAAAGCCCAAGAGGCGATTCGCACCGCCCTCGCCATGGGCGCCGATCAAGGGATACTGATTGATGACCCGGCGGCCATTGCCGCCGACGGTTTGGGAACAGCCAAAATTGTAACGGCCGCTTTAAAAGAGATCCCTCACGATTTGGTCATCGCCGGTCAACGGGCCGTGGACGATGAGGGTTATCAGGTGGCCGTTGCCGTGGCGGAATTGACCGGGTTGCCATGTGTCAACCTGGTGATCAAACAGAAAATTGAGGATGAGACCATCTGCTGCACCCGTACGGTGGAGGGCGGTACGGTGACGATGAAAGCACCGCTGCCCATGCTCTTTACCACCCAGCGTGGACTCAACGAACCCCGTTACGCCTCCCTGCCCGGAGTGATGAAGGCCAAAAAGAAACCCCTGACGATCAAGGCTCTGGCCGATATCCAGTTTGATCTTGAATCCCTCAAGGGCCCCGCTGTAGAGATCACCCGGTTAACACCCCCACCGGCAAGAGCCACAGGCCGTATTATCGAAGGTGAGACCGCCGCCCAAAAGGCCTCCGAACTGATCAAGGCGCTACGGGAAGAAGCGAAAGTTATTTAACTGAAACCATATTGAATGACATAAGGAACAGATCATGCCAAATGGAATTCTGATCATCGGAGAAATGGCCCGCAAGACGTTACGCAAAGCTTCTATTGAGGCCATCTGTGCTGGTAAAAAGATCGCCGATAGTGCCGGACAGCCGCTCCGGGTGCTGGTGATGGGTAGCGATATTGGCAATGTACCAAATGAACTGGGCAGATATGGTGTTGACAAGGTTTTTATCTCCCAGGCTTCGGCGTTGACCGATTTTAGAGTGGATGCATTTGCCAACGCAGCCCAAGCAATAGTCGAACAAAACGAACCAGTCTACATTTTGATGGGCGCCACCATCTTGGGCAAAGAGCTGGCCGCCCGGCTCTCCGCCCGGTTAAACGCCCCGTTGGCCATGGATTGCGCCACCCTGGAACTGGAAGGGGACCGATTGACCGCCCAGCGCTCAATGTACGGTGGCAAGCTGGTCGCTACGGTACGCCTTAGCGGGTTTCCCCAGATAGCCGCAATCCGGCCCAACGCCATGACAGTCACCGAAGCACAAGGAGCCGGTGAGACGGAAACCGTGACGGTTGATGTGGGTTCCACTCAACTGGAATGCATCGATCAAACCATGGCCGCTGAGCAGGTTGAGCTGACCGAAGCCGACGTCATTGTCACCGGCGGACGGGGGATGGGCGGGCCTGATTATACCGTTGTGGAAGCATTGGCCGAAAAATTAAACGGTGCGGTGGGCGCCTCCCGCTCCGCAGTGGATGAAGGCTGGCGGCCCGTCTCCGATCAGGTGGGGCAAACCGGTAAAACCGTGGCGCCGAGCTTATATATCGCCTGCGGTGTTTCCGGCGCAATTCAGCATCTGGCAGGGATGAGCGCCTCCAAGATTATCGTGGCCATCAATAAAGACCCCGACGCACCGATCTTTACCAAGACGGATTACGGCATTGTGGGCGACCTGTTTGAAGTGGTACCGTCCATCACTGAGGCGCTTGACGATTAAGGAATTATTCCATGGAACGTGAACAGCTACCATTTGATGTATTATTTGTGGGCGGCGGCCCGGCGGCCCTGGCCGGGGCAATTCGATTGATGCAGTTGGCGCAAACGTCCGGCCAAGAGCTTGAAGTGGCGCTTATTGAAAAAGGGGCCGAGATCGGCTCCCATGCAGTAAGTGGCGCCATCTTAAATCCCAAGGCATTAGCCGAGCTGATCCCCGACTATCAGAAGCGTGGCTGTCCCATAGAAGCGGATGTGCGCGGCGATGCGCTGTTCTATCTCACGAAAACCGGTCAAAAAAGGCTCCCGTGGGTTCCAAGACAGATACACAACAAGGGCTTTCATGTGGTCAGCCAATCGCGCGTAACCCGTTGGCTGGGAGATATGGCCGAAGCGTTGGGGGTCAACGTTTTTCCCGGTTTTACCGGCAAAGAGGTCCTTTACGATGCAACCGGGCAGACCATCATCGGTGTTCGCACCGGCGATAAGGGGATCGGCCACGACAGCCGGCCCAAGGGTAATTTTGAGCCGGGCTACGATCTTATGGCCAAAGTGACCATTTTTGCCGAAGGGGCCCGGGGCAGTCTGGCCAAAGAAATTACCGCTAAAATTAACACCGCGGCGGGGGAAATGCCCCAAGTGTATGAAACGGGTATCAAAGAGGTGATCCAACTGCCCGGAAACCACTTTTTCGCCCATTCCGATTTTAACGCTATCCACTTGATGGGATACCCGTTGGGCTTTGATACCCCGGGCGGCGGCTTTATTTACGAGATGGCTGAAAACCGTATCGCCATCGGTTTTTTAACGGCGCTCTGTTACGATAATCCGCTCATGGACCCTTATGAAGCCTTTTTAAAATTCAAGGCCCACCCCTTTGCAGCCGATATCATCAAAGGGGGTAAAGTGGTCGAGCAAGGGGCGCGCACGGTTTCATCGGGCGGTTTCTATACAATCCCCAAGCTGGCATTAAACGGCGCGCTATTCGCCGGCGCCGGCGCCGCCATGCAAAACATGCCCGCTCTAAAAGGTATTCATCTTTCCATGAAATCGGGTATGCTGGCCGCTGAAACCGCTTTTGACGCCCTTTCGGCCGACAACTGTTCCGAAAGCTTTCTCTCGGCTTATCCCAAAGGGTTTTCAGAGGGCTGGGCCGGCGAAGAGATGCGTCAAGGACGCAATTTCTCCCAGGCCCTGGCCAAAAAAGGGGCGGGTAAATTTATCCACTTGGGGGCACAATATTTTACCGGCGGCAGAGGGGTAACGGATAAAATGCCCCATCATCCCGACTTCACGATCCTCGAACCTCTTTCCGACCGTCACCGTCGGGTCTGGCCGGCGGTGGCGATCAAAGAGCTGGACAACGAACTGATGCTGGACAAACTGACCGGGGTTTATTTTTCCAGAATCAAGCATCGCGAAGATCAGCCGTCGCATATCATCGTTCACGATTCCGATCTCTGCGTCAATCAATGTTTTGAGACTTACGGCAGTCCTTGTGTCCGGTTCTGCCCTGGTGAAGTGTACGAGATCATCACCGATGAGGCCAAAGGCCAGCGCAGCTTGAAATTGAATCCATCCAACTGTTTTCATTGTAAAACGTGTGATATCAAAGACCCTTTTGAAAACATCACCTGGACCTGCCCTGAAGGCGGCGAAGGACCCGGATACCATGTGGTCTAATCTGTTATGACCAACCATGTCGACCCACATAGACCGGTGGTGATTATCACCGGGGCGTCTCGGGGGCTGGGTGCGGCCATTGCCAAGTGGTTGGTCCAAACGGATGCCGCGGTGGTACTGATGGCCCGCTCCCAAAAGATGCTTGAGCAAACGGCAGCGGCGCTCTCAAACGACCCGAACAGGATTTTGGTCGTTGCAGGAGATGTAGCCAACTACTACCACTGCGCCCGGTGTGTCAAAAAAACGATAGATCAATTTGGGCAAGTTGATGCGCTGGTTAACAATGCCGGTACGCTGACGCCTCTGCACCCCATTGCCACCGCCGACCCGGCGCTGTGGAACCGCAACATTCAAGTGAACCTTGGCGGACCATTTAACCTGACTCACGCCGCTTTGGGGGAGTTACATAAGCAAAAGGGACGAATCATCAATGTCAGCAGCGGTGCTGCGCAAACGGTGATTCAAGGAGCCGGCGCTTATTGTGTGGCCAAAGCAGGCCTGAACCATCTGACGCGCATCACCGCCGCTGAAAACCCCGCCGTTACGGTCATTGCCATACGTCCCGGTGTGGTGGATACACAGATGCAAGCGATCCTGCGCCGTGAGGGCCCACAGGCAATGCCTGCAGATCAGGCCGCCTATTATCGGAATCTTCATGATAACAGCCAGTTGGAACCTCCCGCGGTACCGGGCCGGTCCATCGCCTGGCTGGCCCTTTATGCGCCACCCGCTTTAAGCGGTCAATTTGTCAACTACGACGATGACGTCATTACCAATGCCGCCACCGAAAAATGGGGTCCCATCACCCAAGAGAGTAACCGTCCATGACTTTGGCCGAAAAACGACAAGCGCAATTACAGCAACTTCCCGGTGTTGACCTGTTGCAACTGGCGCTTTCGAAAAGTGCAAAGATCGAAACGGTTCCCGTTTCCGTTGTCAAATCGGCGGCCCGGACGGTTATTGAGATGCTGCGCCGTCAGATCTTAACCGGCCGTTTGGACGATCCAGACGCGCTTGAACTGGAAAAGATTTGTTTAAGAGCCCAACATGTCATCCACCAACAGATGCAGCCCAACCTGCGGCAAGTGATCAACGCCACCGGTGTGATCATTCACACCAACCTGGGCCGGTCGGCCCTCAGTCGGCAGGCTGTGGATAATGTGGCCGCCATTGCCGGCGGATATTCAAACCTGGAATACGATCTATCCGCCGGTGGACGAGGCAGCCGCACCACCATTGTTGAGGGTCTGCTTGGCGACATCAGCGGCGCCGAAGCGGCCTTGGCCGTCAACAATAATGCCGGAGCGGTATTGCTATGTTTGAATGCCATCGCCAAAGATCGTGAAGTGATCGTATCACGGGGGGAGATGGTGGAGATCGGCGGCTCTTTTCGCATCCCCGATGTCATGACCGGTTCGGGCTGTTTTTTAAAGGAGGTGGGGACAACGAATCGAACCCATCTGAGCGATTACGAAAATGCCATCGGGCCAAAAACGGCATTGCTGCTCAAAGTCCATAAAAGTAATTATGACGTCGTTGGTTTTACCGCCGAAGTCACCCTTTCAGAGCTGGTCCGGTTGGGAAATGGGCAAAATCTGCCGGTTATGGAAGACCTGGGCAGCGGCACCTTTATCGATTTTAGCCTCTACGGGCTGCCCCGTGAACCGACGATCCAGGAATCGGTTTCGGCGGGTGTTGATTTGGTGACCTTTAGCGGCGACAAGCTATTGGGCGGCCCCCAGGCGGGGATCATTGTCGGTCGTAAAAAGTGGCTGGATCGAATCAAATCCAATCCCATGGCCCGGGCGCTGCGTATGGATAAGATGTCTTTGGCCGCTTTGGAAGCTACGCTGCGCTTATACCGTGATCCTGTGTCGGTTGTGCAGCAGATCCCGACCCTGACCATGCTCACCAACACCGTTGCCGCTATCGAAGCCACCGCCCAACAGCTCAAAACGTTTTTAACAGATGGCAATACCCCGGAACTCCGTCTGGAAGTGGTTGAATGCCAATCACGGTCCGGAGGTGGATCGCTGCCCGAGTTGAAGCTGCCCAGCCATGGGGTTGCCGTTGGGGTTACGCACATGACCGCCGCGGCCATTGAACGTTACTTGCGCGCCTTTACACCTCCCGTTATCGGCCGGATTGAAAACGATCGTTTTTTATTGGATGTGCGAACCCTGGAGCAGGCCGATTTTACACCGATCAAAAGTGCTTTGGAGCAGATGCTGCAGGACAAGGGTGATCGTGCCGCATAACACGCTTACATCTTCCACCAGCCGGGAGTTTTTGCTGGTCGAGCTTGAAATCCCCGTGACGGCGCCTTGTGAGGCGGACGCCTACCTCCAATTGAACGGGCAGTTTCAGAAACAGCTAAAATGCTACCAGGGCCTGGCTTCGGTCCGGACGGCAGTGGGTAAAACCGAGCAGATGATATTAGCCATTGGGCTAAATCAAAACCCGGAAAGTGACACCGCCCCGCCATTCATAGAGGTGGCCCAATGTATCGATCAGCTGGCAACGGAATGTAAGGGTTTCTGGACCTTTGACCCTTCGGCGCTTTTTCTGATGATACTTCCCGCCACCGGGAGCGATACCCAAACCGTTGCCCAGTTGTGCCAGCAGCGGATCACCCTTTTCGCCAAACAAATTGTCACCTTGGGAATCACCTTTTCACCCGCTGGGGCAAACCAGCCGGCCGATGTCGTTTCAAATGCTAAAAAAGCGGCACGGCACGCCTCTTTTTTAGGCCCCGGCGCCTCGGTGGTTTTTGATGCGGTGAGCCTTAACATCAGCGGTGATGACTTCTATCGTCAGGGGCAAATCCATCCGGCCATCCATGAATTTGAAGCCGGTTTACGCATGGACCCGCAAAACACCAATCTGATCAACAGCCTGGGGGTGTGCCATGCTGTTTCCGGTGATTATCCAAAGGCCCGTAAGGCTTTTCAGGAAGTGATCGTTCTGGACCCTAATGAAGTGATGGCCGTCTACAATTTGGGGCTTGTCATGCTGCTGACGGGAAAACGCGAGGATGCGTTGGCCCGTTTTGAAGCAGCCGAGTCCATGGATGACTCAATCTTTGAAATCCATTTTCAAAAGGCAAAAATTTATCGGGAACAGGGTCAATCGGATCAAACCGTTACCAGCTTGAATCGTGCCATTGCCATCAAACCTGACGCCGCCGCGGCCTGCCGTATGCTGGGTGACGAGATGGCGGACCAAGAAAAATTTATTGCGGCGAAAAGGTATTATACCCAGGCATTACGGCATCGTCCAAATGATGCCAAGGCGCTGTCGGCCCTGGGCGCCCTATATGGAAAGTTAAACGAAAACCTCGATCTAGCCGAACTCTATTTGACCCAAAGTGTCGCCATTGATCCCAAAGACGGCAATCTTTTTTTGGCGCTGGGCGCCTTCTATAAAAAAATTCACCGGATGAAAAAAGCCGCCCGGGCGTTTCAAAAGGCGTATGCGCTGGGTATGGAAAAAGGGAGAGACGAAGCGGATCAGATCAGGGCCCTTGAACCGGAAACCGATAAATCGTTGCAAACTATAACATCGTAATTGCAGTGGCCCCCATCGGTTGTTATCTTATCGCGGTGGAATATTGATGGTCAATGCAGGAGGCATGTATGCCGATTTATGAATATCAATGTGTCGATTGCAACAATCGGTTTGAATATCTGGTAATGGGCGGCCGGGGGCCTGAAGCGTGTCCCGGATGCCAGGGCAAAAAAATCAAGAAACAGATGTCGGCCTGCGGTTTTTTGAGTAAAAACGGCCGTGGTGAAACCGTCTCTGCATCCGCCGGTGCGTCCGCTTGTTCCGGCTGCGCGGCCACCAGTTGTGCCGGGTGCGGTCATTGATGGCCGATACCGTCACCATCGGCACCCGTAGTAGCCAACTGGCCCTTTGGCAGGCCAATTGGGTTAAAAACGAGTTGGAAAAGCTGTATGCCGGTCTGATTGTTGAACTTCACCGGATCAAAACCAGGGGCGACAAAATCCTTGATGTTCCTTTGGCCAAGGTGGGCGGTAAAGGTCTTTTTGTAAAAGAGATTGAACAGGCCCTGTTGGATCAAAAGATCGATTTGGCGGTCCATAGCATGAAAGATATGCCGGCGGACTTGCCCAAAGGGCTTACCATTGGGGCGGTACCACCCAGGGAGGATCCAGCCGATGTGCTGATTTCCAATGGGCATAGCGCGTTTGACCGTCTACCCCGGGGCGCCCGTATTGGAACCGGCAGTCTGCGCAGGGCTTCCCAACTGCTTCACCGGCGGCCCGATCTGACCGTTGTGCCGTTGCGGGGGAACCTTGACACCCGGTTGAAAAAACTTGCCACCGAACATTTGGATGCCGTCATTTTGGCGGCAGCCGGGATCAAACGCCTGGGACTGGCCGAAAGAATTACCCAAACTTTGGCAGTCACCACCATGCTGCCGGCTGTGGGGCAAGGGGCGCTCTGTATTGAAACCCGCACCAACGATAAACGCATTGCAAAACTTATCGCGCCCCTTAATGATCAAGAAAGTTCCATTGCCATAAAAGCCGAGCGCGCCTTTTTAAAGACTCTGGAAGGGGACTGCCAAGTTCCCATCGCAGGTCACGCAGCCGTCACCGGCGCCACGATTGTCATGGAAGGTCTGGTAGCATCGTTGAACGGTGATGAGATGATTCGGGAAGCATTGACCGGGGATGTTGAAGCAGCGGAGCAGTTGGGGGTTGACCTGGCCAACCGGATCATTGCCAAAGGAGGCCGTATCCTTTTGGCCGCTTTAGGGAAAGCAGGCAATGGCAAAAAATAGAGGAAAAGTCTATCTGGTGGGCGCCGGTCCCGGAGATCCCGGCTTGATCACGGCCAAAGGGAAAGCGCTGATCGCACAGGCCGATACCATTATCCATGACTATTTAGTGGCCCCGTCCCTGTTAAAAGAGGCTCACCAAGATGCTGAGACCATATATGTCGGGAAAAAAGGCGGTGATCATACCCTTTCCCAGGATGGCATCAATGCGCTGATCTGCGAAAAAGCGCTTGCCGGCGACACGGTGGTCCGGTTAAAAGGCGGTGACCCGTTTATCTTCGGACGCGGCGGCGAGGAGGCGGAGGTGCTGGTGGAACAAGGGGTTCCATTTGAGGTGGTGCCCGGGGTCACGTCGGCCATCGCCGCGCCCGCTTACGCAGGCATTCCTCTTACCCACCGCGACTTTACCGCTACGCTGGCCTTTGTGACCGGACATGAAGACCCCACCAAGCAAACATCCAGCATTGATTGGGAGGCGCTGACCAAAATCGGGACGGTGGTTTTTCTAATGGGGGTTAAAAACCTTCCCAACATCACCCAACGGCTCATTGAGAACGGCCGCGATCCCCAAACACCGGTCGGTCTGGTGCGCTGGGGGACCCGCCTTGATCAGATGACCGTAACAGGCACCCTGGAAACCATTTGCACAGAGGTCAACGCCGCAGGGTTAAAAGCCCCGGCCATTACCATTGTGGGTGATGTGGTGGGGTTGCGCCCAAAATTGGCCTGGTTTGAAAAACGCCCCCTTTTTGGCAAACGAATCGTTATCACCCGCGCCCGGCAGCAGTCCAGCGGGTTAGTAGAGCAGCTAACCGCTCTGGGGGCCGATTGCCTGGAAATTCCAACCATCCAAATAAGCGCACCCAAACAACCGGAACTGCTTGATGGAGCGCTTGACCGGCTCGAACAATACCACTGGTTGATTTTTACCAGTGTCAACGGTGTGCGCTGCTTTTTTGAAACACTTTTTGAAAGCGGCCGTGATGTAAGAAGTTTGGGCCATTTAAAAACCGCAGCCATCGGGCCGGCCACGGCCGAAAAGATGCGCACTTTTGGTCTCCAAAGCGACATTATTCCTAAAACCTATCGTGCCGAATCGGTAGCGGCGGCTTTTTCGGCACATTCCATGCGAAAAAAACGGATTTTATTGCCCCGTGCGGCCAAAGCACGAATGGTCTTGCCCGAAAAGCTTCGGACCATGGGAGCAGTAGTGGAAGATATTGCCGTCTACCAAACCGTGCTGGATCCCGGTGAAGGAACGTTGTTAAAAAAAGCCCTTTCCGACGGGACTGTTGATATGGTCACTTTTACCAGCTCTTCCACTGTTGAAAATTTTGTGGCGCTACTGGAAAATGAACCTTACCAACACTGGTTTAAAAAGGTGACCCTGGCCAGTATTGGCCCCATTACGACGGATACCGCGGCAAAGTTGGGACTGACCGCCGATATAACGGCCAGTGAATATACCATCCCCGGTCTGGTGAATTGCATCCTAAGCCATTACGGTCATCCGGTATAGGGAAAGGTTGCCCCCGTGAGTTTCCAACCCCAATTGATTGACCGTTTTCAGCGTCCCTTGAATTATCTGCGCATTTCCATTACCGATCACTGCAATTTGCGCTGTCTTTACTGCTCGCCGGATCAACTGATCCCTAAGTTGCGCCATGAAGAGGTTCTAACGTATGAAGAAATTTTGCGGATCGTTACCGTCGGCGCTCAATTGGGGATTTCCAAGGTGCGGGTCACAGGCGGTGAACCTTTAACCCGTAAAGGGGTAGACCCTTTTTTACAGCAGCTTTGCGCTTTGGACGGTATTGAGGAGTGCTCTTTGACCACCAACGGGGTTTTGCTGGCAGCGCATTTGCCGGCCCTTCAAAAAGCGGGTATCAAACGACTCAATATCAGCCTGGATACCCTTTCTGAAAAACGGTATCAAAGCATCACCGGGCGTCATCAGTTCAAAAAGGCCTGGGATGGGATAATGAAGGCTCACGAAATGGGCTTTCATCCCATTAAAATCAATGTGGTGATTTTAAAAGGCCACAACGATGATGAGTGGGCCGATTTGGCCAAGCTGACCTATACGTATCCTTTTAACATTCGCTTTATTGAATACATGCCCATGGGCCGTGCCGCCCGGAAAAGGGAATCAACGCATCCGATTGAAGCCCTCAAAGAGCACCTGGCTCAAGTTGAAACGTTGACGCCACTGAGCCGTAATCCCAATGATGGTCCCGCAGAACGGTGGCGGTTTAAAGGGGCTAAAGGGGAGCTTGGATTTATCGGCGCCATGAGCAACCACTTTTGCGGTACCTGCAACCGGCTGCGGCTGACGGCCAGCGGCCATTTGCGGGCCTGTCTGCTGACCGACGCCCAAGTGGATATTAAAACGCCGTTACGTAGCGGCGCCACGGATACCGATCTGGTACAGATCTTTTTGGGGGCAGCCCGCATCAAGCCTGAGCGACATCATCTATCCGGCGACCCGGATCATCCTACTTCATCGGAGATGTCTTCCCTCGGGGGGTAAGATCAAACGGTTGTTACACCTGGGGCAGATTCTCTTGGGAAAGCGCCGCCAAGGGTTCAAACCGGCGATCCTTTTCAGAAATAACGGGATCTGTCACCGGCCAGTCAATGCCGATTTCCGGGTCTGACCACAAAACACCCACCTCATCGTTCGGGTCATAAAAAGTGGAGCATTTGTACATAAAATGGGCCGTCTCGCTCAACACGCAAAACCCGTGGGCAAACCCTGCGGGAATAAAAAACTGGCGTTTGTTGGTTTCCGACAGGAGAAAACCCTTCCATTTTCCAAAAGTGGGTGACCCGGGCCGCAGATCCACCGCCACATCAAACACCTCGCCGGTAAGCACCTGTACCAACTTGGCCTGAGGTTGTTTGGCCTGATAGTGCAATCCCCGCAAGGTTTTTTTCACCGAAAAGGAGAGATTGTCTTGGACAAACCGGGGGGTAATTCCACTTTCTTGATAACGCTGTTGATGATACGTCTCCATAAAAAAACCGCGTGGATCTTCAAATACGTTTGGTTCAATGATAACAGGACCCTCAAGATCGGTTTTGATCAGTTCCATGCAATGCTCCCAAAGTGGTGGTATCGGTTTAATTTCCGGATATGTTCGATACCCCATTTTCCGGTGAATTTCAATATAATATTCTTGGAGCTGTTTCTTCCGGTATTGCCCCTTGACACCTCATCGACAGGTAAAGTATCAAGGCCCATGCATCTTGACCCAATTATCCAAACGGCCGGGGACGCAGTGGCCAACGCCATCGGAATTCTGCAATTCTACTATGAAAATCGCCCTGATATCCGCCAAAAAGGAATTAAGGATCTGGTCACCCAGGCCGATATCGAAAGCGAAGCGGCCATTATCGAGGTGATTCAAAAACGGTTTCCCGATCATGCCATTTTGGCTGAAGAAAGTGGACTTTCGACCAGCACCTCTGAAAGCCGCTGGGTAATCGATCCGCTGGACGGCACGACTAATTTCGCCCATGGGCTGCCCCTTTTTGCCGTCTCCATAGCATTTCAGGAAAAAGGGATCACCCAAATGGGGATCGTTGCCAACCCGGTTTCCGGTGAAACCTTTAGCGCCGTTATCGATCAAGGCGCCTTTTTAAACGATAAAAATATCACCGTTTCAAATACCGCCCAAATGGAGGAGAGCCTGCTGGTGACGGGATTTCCCTATGATATTAACGCCAACCCGGGCATCCTGTTGGAACGGTTCAACCAACTGGTATTGGCTGCCCAGGCCGTCCGGCGCCTGGGTTCGGCGGCGCTGGACCTCTGCTTTGTGGCTTGCGGCCGTTTTGACGGGTTTTGGGAAGAGCGGCTCAAACCATGGGACACCGCTGCAGGTGAATTTATTGCCCGAGAGGCCGGCGCCAAAGTGACCAATTTCGGCAATCAACCTTTTGCGATCGATCAACTTGAAATTGTGGCCGCCAATACCCATATTCACCCCCAATTGCTTGATCTGCTCAGAATAGATGCGGCTGCCAATAAACCTTTGGATGGATAGGCTAAGAGATTCACGTACAAGATAGAGATAAACTCTTCAGTCTTTCTATTCCCTTCCGGTCTCGAGTTTTCGGCGCAGCAGCTCCACCTGCTGACGAAATCCCGGTTCTTCACGAATTCCTTTTTCCACCGCACTGACGGCGTAAAGGGCCGTGGCGTGGTAACGGTTAAAACTGCGCCCCACCTCCTGTAGCGGCGCGTCGGTATAGGCGCGGGCCAGATACATGGCGATTTGACGTGGTTTGACGATACGCTGCTGACGCGATTTGGAAATGAGTTCTTTGAGCGTTAGGGCATACTCCTTGCAAATCAACCGTTTGATCCGGTCAATGGAGATCTGCTCCCGGTTGGTGCGGATGGTAGCCACAATCTCCTCGGCCAGTTTTAGATCAATTTTGGCGCCGATGAGGGCCGCCCTGGCTAAGATACTGTTAAGGCCGCACTCCAGTTGCCGGATATCGGCGGTTAGTTCAGCAGCCAGGTAGCGCAGCACCTCCAGCGGAATCCGGGCCCGGTCTGTTTCGCTCTTCTTTTTTAATATCCGCATGCGGGTTTTAAAATCGGGTGGATCAATGGCCGTTATGAGGCCGCTTGAAAGGCGTGACCGCAAGGCCGGGTTGAGTTTGGGAATCTCCTGGGGAACGCAGGTGCTGGAAAAAACCACCCGTTTACCCATCTCGTAAAGTGAATCCAGGGTATGGGCCAATTCAATCTGGGTCCGCTCTTTACCGGTCAGATATTGGACATTCTCGAGCAACAGCACATCGCACTCATCACGATAACGCCTTTTAAACTGATTGATGGAGCCGGTTTTAAAGGATTGCACCAGCTCGTTGGTAAAATCCTCGACGGTGGTGTAATAGACCTTTTCGGCGGGTGTTGTGTATAATACCTGGTGGCCCACCGCCTGGGAAAGATGGCTTTTGCCCAACCCCGGACCGGACATCAAAAAAATACCGGGGTGACCCGGCCGATGACTGCTGGCATACGCGAGCGAAGCGGAATAGGCGAACCCGTTACACCCGCCGACCACAAATCGGTCAAAGGTAAAATCCTTGCGCAGAAACCGACCCCCCTGAACCCGCACATTCATCCCCGGTAACGGCATTTGCCTTGTTGCGGCGGTTTGATTCCGTCTTTTAACCGGACGCGGGGGCGCCGTCACCAAGGTCACATCAACAGGCTGACCTTTTAGATCTGTAAGCTCTCCGGCAATCATGGGCAGATAATGATTCTGGATGCGTTTACGGGAAAACCCGTTGGCGCAAACAAGGGTGACGTGATCGTCATCAGTACGTTTATAACGGATCGGATCGATCCACATACGATAGCTCTGATCGGGAATTTTTTTGCGAATCAGGCTCTTAACTTTTTTCCAATCAGATTCCATGATCGCTCGGCTCTTTTTCCATCGCAACAGATTCTGTTGTAAGCGCACCACCCATCCCGGATATTCCATAATCTAAACAATTTATATGGATATTGCAGTATTTGAACCGGATTACATTGAGGTGAAATGAACTATGCTCAACGTGGCGCCTTTTATAAACAGCCGATAAGAGGACGTCAACTTAGATCGCATCCATTTTTGCGAAAAATCCCAACCGAATTCAAACATTATTTAACCATTTATAATCATTCACTATTAGTACATGATCACGCTAACTGCCTTATAACACAGGATTTTATAAATCGGCCGTTTTTACTGTTTTTTTAGCTACATCAGCCGTCCATGGGTTCTTTTTGACAAAATCAACGTTCTTCCATTTACTTCTATTTTCGTTGATTTTCATTTATTTTCATCTTTTTTATCCCTCATCTATTACGGTAACATTTCCATTTTAACGAGCGCTGCAAACGGGAATTTACATTCCTGAACGATCACGCTACAATCTTTTTTCAAGAACGGTTTGAGTAAAAAGGAGCCATGTGGCCGGCGACATTTGGACTACATCCCAAAGATACTGTGAAATTGATTCAAACCCTGAAAAAGATGCGGGATCTGGGCAACACGGTCTTGGTGGTGGAGCACGATCTCGACATGATCCGCGCCGCCGATTGGGTCGTAGACATGGGCCCCGGAGGCGGAATTCATGGTGGAAACATCCTTTACAACGGTCCGCCCAAGGCGATCCATCAACACCCCCAATCGTTAACGGGCCAATACCTTTACGGCAAACGCTCCATCGGAATTCCCAAACGCCGCCGCAAGGGCAATGGCCGCCATATTACCATCAACGGTGCGACTCAGAACAACCTAAAGGCGATTGATGTCTCTTTCCCGCTGGGCTGTTTGATTGGCGTCACCGGTGTGTCGGGATCCGGTAAATCGAGCCTGGTGATTGAGACGCTTTATCCGCACCTGAAACAGCGGCTCCATCAGTCGTTGGCGGCCGCCGGGAAATGCGGCAATATTGAAGGGGCGTCATGCATCGACCGGGTGATCAACATCGACCAGACCGCCACCGGACGGACACCGCGATCCAATCCGGCCACCTATACCGGCGTTTTCACCACGATTCGTGATCTTTTTGCCAAAACGCCCGATGCCCGCGTCAAGGGCTACCGTCCCGGACGCTTCAGTTTTAATGAAAGCATTACAGTGAGAAAACTTATAGGGATCATCAGTGCCGGTGGCGGCGTTATTTATCTAATATTTAACGGTTTTGACTTTGATTTCAAAATTAATCTGGCCTTCTTCTCTATGTTAAGGGACTGTCAAATTATAAATGGCACAATTTACAAATCATCAAAACGCAAAAGGCCGCGCCGCAAAAGCGGCGCGGCCTTTTAAACGGGCACATACAATCGTCGCGCGTTTCGGACAGTTACCCGAACAGCGCGGCGATGGCGGCTGCCTGCGGATGTGCAAAGATCAGAATCAACGCGATAACCAATGCGTAAATACAGAGCGATTCGATCAGAGCCAGGCCGATGAGCAGGGTCACGGTCACTTTACCGGAAGCTTCAGGATTGCGGGCAATCCCTTCAACGGCGGATTTCAGACCCAACCCCTGGCCGATGCCACAACCAAAAGCGGCGATGGCAATCCCAAAACCAGCGGCGGTTGCACAGGCGATAAAAAACTGCAGTGCTTGTTCTTCCATAATCTCAACTACCTCCTTTAATGAAAATTAAACCTTCGGCTTCTTCCAAACCCTATACCCTTCCATATAGGGAAATAATCTTTCTCTACACCTGATTTTAATGGGTGTGCTCCATGGCGCCGGTAAAGTACATCACCGATAAGAGGAAAAACACAAAGGCCTGCACCAACGCCACAAAAATGCCCATTGCCATAATAGGCAGCGGCACGAAAAAGGCGCCGGCCAATAAGAAAAGGATCGTCAACACCAGTTCGTGACCCATCATGTTCCCAAAAAGACGCAGCGACAATGAGAGGATGCGAGCCAGGTGACCGATCACTTCAATGATGAAAATAACGGGCATCAGCCACCAGACCGGCCCCAAAAAGTGTTTAATATAGGCGACTCCGTGATACTTGATGCCGATCACATGGGTGAAGACAAATACGATCAAGGCGCAGGCCAATGTGGTATTCAGATTCGCGGTGGGTGGTAAAAAGCCCGGTATCAGGCCGACCAGGTTGGAAACGGCAATGAAGATAAACAACGTGGCGGTTAGAGGCAATAACCAACGGCCCTCTTCTCCGGTAATGCCCACCATAAACTCTTCAAGACGGGAAATGAGCATCTCAAAGACGTTCTGGAGTTTTTGCGGAACCAGCGAAATTCCCCGTGTGGCAAGGAACGCCACCCCGATTAAAAAGGCCATCACCACCCAGGTATAGATCACATGGGGGTATGTATGGGCAAAATGATCCAACCCGATCCCTTCAAACAGTTTGACAAAAATAAGATAGGGATGTTCCACCTTAAGCGGCCTCCTTGAAAATCAAATGTGTAACCTCCACCAACGTGGCCAGCATAATGCTGAAGACCACCACCGACAATCCCACAAAGAGCCCCAGCGGATGAACCCGTTGGGACAGAACAACTAAAAAAATTAGAATTCCGCTGATGATAAAACGCACATAATATTTAGCGATCACCACGTTGGGTGAAACCAGATGCGGCGGGGTCAGCGCTTTTTTCAGGGTTCCGGCCAGCAGATGAAAATTGACTGTGACGATGATCCCGCCGGAAAAAACACCCAAAGCAAATTTGGGTGACATCAACAGCAGCCCGGCCAAACTGGAAAGCACCATCAGAACCCAGTTGGCGCGGGTCACAAATGTTAATATTCGGCGTTGAATCCCCACCGATCATTACCCTTAAAAAGCGGTTACAGTTTCCGGCTTTTTTTAATGGCCAGGCCGAGGTTGCGGAAGCCGGCCGCAATCCCCAACCCTAAACCGGCGAACATGCCCCAGGGTGACCACCCCGTTTTGCTGTCGATCAAAAGGCCGACACCCAGCCCGATAAAGATCGACAGCGCCACCGAGAGGCCGACACTGCTAAAATAGGCCACCTCTTTCAACCAGCGTACATCACGTTTTTTCATGGTCTAGGCGCCCGCACCTCAAAAGCGGTCAAATACCGGATTTTACGCGTTTGACCCGAACTTCAAAAGCGCCCCACCATCTGCTTCTGACACGCAATTCAGGTTTTTGACCTACGGGCATTTACCATGGGAAACAATCAAAGTCAACGATATTCAAGTAGGGTCGCAGGGCAAGGGGTCAGGATATCAAGGCCGCCAGGTCAACCACCGCAGCGTCAAACACCGGCCCGTCGGTGCAGGCGTGCAGGTAGGATGTAGACGCTTTTTTCGGTTTGACCGCACAGCCCAGGCAGACGCCCATCCCGCACGCCATCACCGTCTCCAAGGCCACCTGACAGGGCGACTGCGCTTTTTCGGCAATCCCCATCAAACAGGTGATCATTGGCAGCGGACCGCAGGCGTAGATCATATCGGGACACGTCTCTGTCACTGCATCCGCCACCGGATCGGTGATCAAGCATTGATCGCCTGCGCTGCCGTCGTCAGTGCCGACTCGGCAACGATAGCCCAGCCCGGCAAAATCATCTCGGCAAAAAAGCTCCTCCTCTGTCTGGCCGCCGATATAGACCTGGCAGCATTTACCGGAGACCCCGTTTTTGGCCATGCTCCAGGCCAAAAACACCAGCGGCGCCACCCCAATTCCACCGGCCACTAAAAGATGGTTTTTTGCCTGTATGGGAAACTTGAATCCGTTACCCAAAGGTCCTAACAGTTTTAGCTTCGCCCCTGGCTTCAGGGCGGCCATGGCCCGGGTCCCTTGGCCCACCACCTTATAGATCAACTCAATGCCGATGATCGCGCCGTTTTCCTCGATGGGTTTGCAGATGGAAAAGGGTCGCCGCAACAGGACCGGACTGCAGGGTAAAAGTTGGACCATCACAAATTGACCCGGCACGGCATCAGCCATCTCCGGACCGCATGCCAGCCCGATGCGATAGTGCGCAGGCCCGATGGGCCGGTTCCAGAGTACATTGGCGATCTGATCCTGCATCATTGTTTTCTCAACCCAATCACTGTTGCAAAGCGACCCGTTCTCTTTTCACGTCGGTATGAAAAAAAGAGGCTGTTGCAACAGGTGCAAATACGGCTCTGTTCAATATGATCTCCCAAAACCCCCTGTCCGGTCAACTGGTCAAAACTCAGATGCCAGAAATCAAAGTGATTTTCCGACCGTTGGTACGAATGGATCGCTTCGGGCAACTCTTTGCGGTAGTTGATAAATTCGGCGCAGCATGGCCCCAAAGACGGACCAACCCCGGCAATGATGTTTTTCGGCCGACTGCCCAGCCGCTGCATCTGTAGAACGGTTTTGCCGATAATATTCCGCACCGAGCCCCGCCAGCCGGAATGGATATTGGCGACGATGCCGGCTTTTGGATCATAGAGCATCACCGATTGGCAATCGGCCACCTGGATGGCTAAAAAGAGGCCGAAATGATCCGTCACCAGCACGTCGCCTTTGGGGGGGGTGACGCACATTTCGGGATCGGCAATCACTATGCCGTCACCATGGGTCTGTTGACAGTAGACCGGCGGTGATATTGCCAAACCTCCCATAATCCGTCGACGGTTTTCGGCCACCGCCTCCTTTTGGTCCCCTACACCAAAAGCCACATTTAACCAATCAAAAGGCGCCTTACTAACGCCTCCTTTCCGGGTAAACACCGCGTGCGTCAACTGCGGAAATTCCGCCAGATGCTCAAACTGATAGTACGGCAGTTGTCTGATTTGACGTTTAATCATCCCCAATCCCAAGTTGAACCATGAGACCATCAAGCCCGTCCCAATGTCAACAGATCCACCCGCCGGGCTCTGTGCTTTTTTAACACCTTGGCGCACGCATCGGCCGTGGCCCCGGTGGTACACACGTCATCGATCAATAAAATTGCGCGATCCTTGATTCGCCCGGGTTCCGTCACGTCAAAAGCACCTCTGATCACCGTTCGCCGCTCCTTGCGGTTGAGCCCCGTCAAAGAGGGTGTATGCCTGACCCGTTTTAATATATCGGTTACCATGGGCGGTAGAGACACTTCAGCATCTCCCTGCGAAGATGACGGATACCAACTTGATGTTAAAAGCGCCGCCTGATTAAATCCCCGTTGCCGCATTCTTTTGCTGTGGAGCGGTACCGGGATGATGAGGTCGTAATGGCCGATTCTCCCGAAACGTCGCCGGACCGACAGGAGCAGCCGCCCCAAAGGGCGGGCCAACTCCACGCGGCGCTGGTACTTCAGCCCATGCACCAGCTTTCTCAAACTGCCCGCATAGCGCCCTACGGAACGCGCCTGGTCAAAGATCGGCCTCTTTTCCAGGCAGCGGCCGCATTGATGATCAACGCCCACACCGTCAAAAGGGACCCCGCATATCGTGCATTGCGGCGAACCAATGGGAACAAGTTCGGTCCGGCACGTAAGGCATACCCATGGCCGCATCATGCGGTCAAACGTCCTCTCTATCCAGCGTGTCCCGTCCGTCCCCTTTTCATTGGCATCTTGCAGCCGGGCGCACGGATCAAACAGCTCTCCGCACGATCGGCAACGGGACGGATAGAGAGCGTTCATGACCCCCGCCATCAATCTGCTCTTTTTACATGGGCCGGGTCGGCTGAATCGATCCTTCAAAACTATTCCATCAAAACTATCCATTGGCGCCATTTGGCTGGTTACATATACCGCATTATGAAATATTTAGCAGATATGATTACTAAACAACTAACCTGCTAAAAATATGCGGACTGAAAGTCCAGCTTTTGACCGGAAACGCCGGTTACTGTTCGATGTCAAAACCATCATTGGGGTCTCGTTCAAAATGGTGCTTCAAATACGCCTGGATCATTTCTTTAGTCAACTCACAGGCTGTTACACAAAAATAGCCGCGTGCCCAAAAATGCCGGCCCCGGTTCCGTTTCTTTACTTGTGGAAACTCCTTGAATACCTTCGCCGAGGTATGACCCTTGATCCTACGCATCAATTCAGAAGGCGATATCGTCGGTGGCGAAGATACCAAAATATGCACATGATCTCGGCTCACAACACCACGGATGATTTGAACCTCGAATCTTTCGCATATCTGACGTACCAGTTCACGAACTCGATTCGCCAAATCACCTCGCAACAGATGGTATCGATATTTGGTCACCCACACAAAATGGTATTCAATCTTATATTTGGTATGGCTTCCATAACGATATTCCATGCAAACTGTATAATACAACTGCTAGCTGAAAGCTACCTGTCTAAAAACGGGGGTTTCAACCTTAGGGCGGACGAATGAACGATGCGCCACAAACGGGTGTCGGTGATCTCCATGATGCGGGCGGCGGCAAGAACCGGCATCTCCCGAATCAGGGTCATCGCCGCTTGCTCAAACAACAGCGTAAACTTGCTCCCCTTTCCGGCCCATGGCGTCTGGATTCGCTTGACGCCATGATCCGAACAATGGGCTCCGGGAACCGACGCGGTCAAATAGCAGTGATGCTGGAAAAAATTCAGATGACGCCAGGTCAATTCGGTAAAGTCATGGGCCTTACAAGGCTTTCCGCACTCCGGGCAAGGTTAGCTTGATCCCCGTTCGGCATCGATACGAAGATGGATCTCATGAGGATTTTTATCCAACCCAAGCCGTTGACCCATTAATTCCCAAGGGGGTCTCAGATCCAGGCCCAGTGTGAAAATATCGCTTGATTGCATAAACCACCCCTATCGTTTTATTGGATTCGTTTGCTGTTTATGCTTGATACTCAATTCCACGTGCTATGTCGAGGAGCCAATAAACATTATCCGATGAGAATTATTTATGTTTTTCAGGCCCTTGTAATTGTTGATTGGGGCTGTTATTTATTGTTTGTTGATGTGAATTCTCAACCGTCTAAAGGCGGTGGCTTCAAACCTCTTGACGCCTGTAAGGCGTCTTGATTAACCGATGATAAAGTCATCATCGCGGGATCGCTCTTGTAAATCCTGGGTGGCAATATATTGGATGACCACCTCATCGGTACCGTTGCCCGAGCTCGCTGCAAAATAGCCGCGAGCCCACAGATGATGACCCCAAAATTGTTTCGATCATCGCCGATTTCCAGATAACAGCTTACGCGAGGTTTTACCTTTGATTCGACCAACCAGTTTGCTAATCGAAAGACGGGGTGGTATCGACAGAAATAGATGCACATGGTCTTTGGAGAGATGGCACTTCACAATCTCAACATCCAGTGATTTACAAATCTCTCGGGTTACGTCACGTAATCGAATGGCAATGTCTCCAAAGAGGACCGGTTTGCGGTATTTGGTGATCCACACAATGTGTACCTTTACATCGTAAACGGAATGGGTGCCTTTGCGGTAATGTTCCATGATACCGCAAACCTACTAAAGTCTTCGCCTAAAGGCGAGGGTTTTTCTCCCATTCCCCGAATGGGACAATAAGGAGGAATTATACATATGAACGACTTGATCTATACCCCAGATGTCGATGTGAAAGTACATGAAGAAGGTGCTATTCGGCTGATATGTTCTGGTTTTCAATCGCATGAGGTTGGGTTACCTGAGTTGTTGAAAAATTCAGCCGATGCATATGCACGACAGGACACTGATAAGAACAAAAGGCTTATCATTGTTATTATCAACAGTGAGCGTGAAGGATATCCGGCATCAATTTCATGCCTTGATTTTGTTGGTATGGACAGTAAAATAATCGAAAATAATTTCCGGCATTGGGCTGACCCAGAAGCTGCCAGTGGGGGTGACCCAACGATTACCGTTCAAGGTGGACATGGCAACGGCGGGAAATGTTACATGACCCAAATGTTCGAGGAATATTCTCTAATTCACACCGTGTGCAATGGTATAGGGAACCGATATGGTGTCAAGGGCGAATCGATTCATTTCGGATATATACCGGACCGGAAAAGAGGGCGGGATTTCCCAGTTGACAATCTCAATACTCAGCTCGAATTAGCATTAAAGGTCACAAGATGTACGCTCGGTACAGTATGGAAGGTAGCAAAGCATGCCATTCGTGATGGTAAGGGATTCACCCTTGTTACAGGTGTCGGGCCAAAAGGTTACCGTGACAAACTCCCGACCAGAACAATTATTGAAAATTTGCGGGAAAATACCCAGATGATCCGAACTCTTGAGCTTTGCAGAGTGCTTGTAGTCGAAAACGGAAAGGTCTTCAAACGAGGTGAACCACTGACGTTACCGAAGATTAAAGCGATAAACGGAGAAAAACCCCGATGCATTCCGATTCCGGAAACCTTGATCAACGAAAAAACTGGGGAAGAGGTCTCAACAAGAAAGGATGGTGAATTGCCTGGAGGCACCCTCACATTGCTTACTTCACAGAGGAGTATGAGATACAGCAAAAAGGGGCGCCACAATATTATTTATATTGCTCAATCTGGATACATCGGCCATACTCAAGTCTTGGAATTTGATGTCATTTCTCCTTACGCTTCGTATATATATGGCGAATGTGAGCTCATGGCCCTTGAGCCATACAAACAGAACGACCGGATCAATCTGTCTGACAGTCCATTAACAAGAGCGGTCCGAAGGTTTATTTCGGATCAGATTCAAGAATACGGCGAAGTCTTCGAGGCACGTGATCGAAGAAAATCCGATCATGAAGAAAAGAACGCTCTTGATGCAATGAACGAAGCTCTTGATCAATGGAAAAACCGTTTTTTCAGCGAAATAATGCAGGGTATGTGGGGCGGACCAGGTCCAGGCCCAAAGCCGCCTGATAGACAGCCGTTACCTTCAGGTAAACTGGCAAGAATGGAACTCGTCCTGAGTTACCAAAGGGCGGGAAATGGCATCAGCCTAAAACCTGCTATCAGATTTTTTGATGCGGACGACAGACGTATCAGGTCCGTCCCGTACCGTTGGGTCAGTGATGACAATAACGTTGCCATGGTTGATGAAGATCTCATGCTCATAAATACTTTTTCTTACGGAAAAACAGACATTTATGCTAAGACACTGGACGGTACAGTTAGATCAAATATCATCCCGTTGGAAGTGGTCAGAATCCATGAAATCAATGTCGTGCCGAATAAAATCGAGATCTCCGCAGGAAGTAGGCATAATTTGAAAGCTTTATGTCACCTTGCCAATGGTGAAATCATATCCGAAATTTATCTTGACTGGATATCCACAAGCAGTGAGATTGCGGGTGTAAATTCATCCGGCACCGTTTTTGGGATCAATCCTGGTGAAACAGTCGTCACCGCAGGTGATGGAAAGTGCGATGCGAACAACCCAACAGAAGTGAAGGTCATTCCGGGCCATGGAAAAGGCAGTGGGCAACAGCGTGGTAAAGGTTTCCCGCGTGTGCTGATATCTGGGGAGTTCCACCATGATCCAGACACAAAGGAGTATCGATATCTTAACAAGCATCACCCACCAGTCTGGCAGGATGCCAAGGACGCAGACCGCAATATCTGGTGGATTAATAGCGATGCTGCTCTTGCACGATTATATCTTGACCGCTATGGTTATAAATCGAGAGAATGGAGAATGTATTTTGTTGAACGTTATATCGAGGCTATTTGTCAGATGGTTCTGACTCATGGTCCAGATGAGCGGGCCAACCTGTCCGTCGGTGAATGGCTATATCAGTGGGGGGATCAGGTAGCGACGATTCAATCTGCCGCCTCCGCCGAACTCATTGATTTTATTTCGAAAGGAGACCTCCCAGTATAGGTGTCATGCGTGAAAAGAAGGAACTTAAAATCGTTGAGAAGCTATTGATCGCAGCGATTGACCTTGAGGAGAATGGCAAGAGACCGTTCGCGGCTGAAGATTTTGTGGTTAATGCATGGAAAAATTTCCCAGACGCTTTTGGATTATCAGGGCATCTTGATGAGAACGGCAACAGGAAATATCCTGATTCCAACCGCGTATATGCAGAGACTATGGGTTCAAAACCCATCAGAAAAAAAGGATACTTGGAAAAGGTCGGCACAAAATTATATCAGCTAACCGAATCAGGCCAAATCTATGCCAAGCAATTGTCGATCAGATTTCTAAGTGATGGTGCGTCACAATCAGATAACGAGAAAAGCGGTCTTGCTCGAGAGATGGTTCTTAAAATAAAAAGACTATTCTCGTCCAAGGCGTTTGAAAAGTATGTGGGCCAGCGCATCGAGGAGATTACATTCTACGACGCCTGCGCATACTGGGGCATAACTCCACGCAGTTCAGCTATTCAATTACAGAACAACTTTGCAAATTTTGATACTGTTATAGAGACCGCATTGAAAGATGCGAAAGGGAAAAAACTAACATTTGAGCATGGGGGACGTGAATACAGCCAGAAGGAACTGAAGTTGCTGACCGAAGTCCATGAAATGCTTGCAAAAACCTATAAGCCACAGATAGAAGCAATTTTGGAAAGGACAGATGAGCGCATTTGACATGAGGTTAGTGCGGTTTGAGGTTAGCGCCTTCGTTTGACTCTCGGTATCGAAAATCTAATCTTTGAAGCTTTGACATATTCAGGCTTGACTTCTATCCCAATCCATTTACGTTTCATATATTCCGCAACCACGCCGGTAGTGTTACTGCCTGCGAACGGATCCAGCACAATATCTCCAGAATCTGTCAGGAAATCCATAAAGAATTCAACAAGCCGGGTAGGCATCCTTGCCGGGTGAAAAGGAATGTTGTGCTCGCGACAATATCTCTGGAACTTTGACATTGAACCAGTATTCGATATGGGGAGCACTTCGATAAGGCTAGGCAGCATATCTTCAATCGAGGATATCAAAACGTTCGGTGGGATTGCCCCGCCATGGTCAGTCAGGAAAGACTTTTCTCCGATTCGATGCTCCGATGGACGACGGCCAGAATTATAACTGCCACGCTTGAGTAGTTCTTTCATGCTGTCACTGTATTTGGTCAGGACCTTCTTGTTGCTCGCTTTCGGTTTTTCGTTTGGCGACATCCACCATACACGAGTGAACGCATCCTTAACTCGAATCCTCTCGACGTTGACCCACTGAGCAGGTGTCGGAAGCTTCGCTGGATTATATACAATAAATTCCTGACACAAATGCAGTTCAGCCTCATCTAAAAACAACAGGAGCGCCTTGAGTGGCAGGGTTGACATTACAGGTTTTCCCTTAACCCAAGCATTGCCAAGTTCTACCACAATTGATCCGTCTTCCGCCAAGAACTCCTTGAGGACTGGGCCAAAACTGGCTAACCACTTGACGTATTCTTCACCCTGCAGATTGCCATATTTCTTTTTCGTGTTTAGTGGGAAGGGTGGTGATGTAAACACCATCTGAACCCGACCTTTATAGTGACTGACCGGCCACTTATCGAGGACTTCCTCGGCTTGCCCGCAATACATTCTTCCGAATCTTGTTGCGTATGCCGACTTAATTCTATGCGGTTGAACCTTGCCTTTATTTTTGGTCTTCATTAGCTGTAAAAGTCAAATACTTTTGCGACAGTTCACCCTCTCGGGAGAGTGGTGGTCAAGCCGTCTCTTTTTCCAATTCCCGGTGGCGGATTTTGCCTAACTCAGTCGTTCCTGAAAACACGGATTTGAGCTATATTTTGTAAAGTGCGCAGCAAATCGTCGGCTCTTGATCCAATAAGCGCGCATTAAAAGAATAGCCAATATCATCTGCAACTAAACAAAACCCCAAAATTTGACGCAAAAAAAGAGCCACCGCCTTCACCAGCTTCGCAAAATTCATCCCAGCGGCGCTCAACAGCGCATTGATCCGGTCTCCCAAGGTGCCGTTGAGACGGTTGCGATCCATCCGATGCTCCTGTTTCAAATGACCGATCCCAGGCTCAATCGCCGCCCGGCGCTTTCATCCAACGCCATAAGCGTCGCGCTGTGCCACCCCGACGGCGCTTGTCCACATGAACCGCAACATCGTCCGTGTAACCGTGACCCCGGCAACCCATATCCACAAACATACGCTCCGGTGGTTGAACGATCCGCTCTATCTGCTCCAAAGCCTCCTCCAGGGGATGACCGTCGTACGGATTGCCATGCAGCGCTTGCGCTCCCACAAACCAGCCGCCCTTACTCGCCGCCGCCACGCTTACCTTGCAACCAAACGCATAACGCTTACGCGCCTTGCCCTTGCTGATGCACTCCACCTCCTGGGCGTATACACTGAACACCTTACCTTTGTCCTGACGTTGCTGTTGATGAATGCGTTTGCTGATTACCAATAATTCTGCCATTGCTTCGTCCCGCTCCGGATACTTGCGTTCAATGTCTCGTATCACCCGCCCCGATAGCGTCCGCAGCCGGCGCGTACAGCCCCGTGCCCGCCTCATCTGACGCACATGCGCATAGCGGCTTTGTCGGGCAAGCAGTTGGGGGCAAACCCGGTTGTAATACTGACGCAACCTGATGTCGCGCTCTCTGGCGCACTTTACCAGCCGTTGGCGCGCCCGGTCGTACAACCGGGCGTCTGCCGGAAAGCGGAGCTCTTTCGCCTGAACCGTTGTATCCACATTGACGCGCTTGAGTTGGTACGGCTTGACCACCTGTAACTTCAGGCCCGCCGAAATGGTCTCTTTCAACAGATCCTCAGCTCCCGCTTCCCCGATCCGTTCATGCCGGCGGGTCATGCTTGACGGATGAATCGGCAATTCGTATTCAAAGTACTTCATCCCGCTCAGATACTGGCGGTAAGGATTTTCCACCCAACCCTCAACAGCATCCTCATCGCTGAGGTTACGGGTCTGTTTCAAGTAATGCAACGCCACAATCAACCGGGTGCTGATGCTCGGACGACCGTTGTCCGCACAAAAAGTGCCGCCAAACAGTTCGTCCAGGCGGTCCCGGTTTACGGCGCGTGATAACCTTACCAGCCCATGACCGGACCGGATAGCATCCAGTCACCAATAACATCAAGTTATTTCTGATAGTTACATCCTGTTTCAAGGACGACTAATTAATCTTTATCACATCCGTTTTCGAACGATTTCATACATAGCAATGGCCCCGGCGGCGGCGGCGTTTAAAGAGTCGATCCGTCCCTTTTGAGGGATGGAAACGACCAGGTCGCAGTTTTTTTTCACCTGTGGCCGCAGCCCCTTTTCCTCGCCGCCCACTACCAATACCAGCGGTACAGTCGCGTCCAATTCGAAAACCGAGTGCGAACCGCTGTGGTCGAGCCCGGCCACCCAAAAGCCTCCTTGTTGTAACGCATCCATTGTCCGCGCCAGATTGGTCACCCGGGCCAGCAGCGTATGCTCCAGCGCACCCGCCGAAACCCTCGACACCGTGGGCGTTGGCCCAGCCGCGCGGTCCTTTGGGATGATGACCCCATCCACTCCCGCACAGTGAGCTGTACGGATCAGGGCGCCCAAATTATGGGGGTCCACCACGCTGTCGAGTGCTACCAAAAAACCGGTGTGACCTTTCGCAACGGTCTTGATCTGATGCAGGTCCGCCAGAGGAAAATGGTTGACCAAAGCAACGATACCTTGATGTTGACTCGATTGACACAGGATTCGTAACGCTTCCGTCGAAGTGGTTCGAACGGGGATTTGCTGCTCATTGGCCAACTGAACCACTTCGGCCGGCCTCTTGGTTAAACGGTCATCTACAACCCGGATCTCCTTGAAGCGCCGCCGACCGGCCAGCAGGGCCTCTTTCACGGCATGATACCCAAAGAGCAGTTCTGTTTCGTCGGTCATTGTTACCGCAGCCCCGGGGTCAGATAGCGTTTAAAAAGCGCCGCCAATTCGTCTGTGGCCCGATCCAGATCATCATTGACCACAATGTGGCGGTAGTTTTTACCTTCCGTCATTTCCGTCCCGGCTTCAGCCAAACGGCATGCGATCTTGACCGGATCTTCGCCTCGCCCCCGAAGCCGCTCCTTAAGGACTGCGACGGAAGGCGGCATGATAAAAATAGAGACGCGGTCGGGATAGATCCGGGCGACCTTGCGGGCGCCCTGGAAGTCAATCTCTAAAATAACCGGCTCCTGATCAGCCAAACATTGATCAATGAACAGTTTTGAGGTCCCGTAGTATTGGCCGTAAACCTTCGTCCACTCCAGAAACGCTTTCGCCTGGATCATCTTTTCAAACTCTTCCACGGAAACAAAATGGTAGGCTTGGCCATCTACTTCTCCCGGCCTTATTTCACGCGTTGTGTGCGAAACGGAGTAGGCGATTTGGGGAAAGCGTTTTCGTATCCGGTTCAACAGTGTTGTCTTGCCCGCGCCTGACGGCGCAGAGATCACAAATAGACGGGCGACGGCGATTCTACCGTCTTTATAAGACATCGCCGTCTCCACCGGAGGCCAGCAGCATAAACCGCTGGGCCACGGTTTCGGCATTGATCGCCGACAAAATGATGTGCTTGGAGTCCAACACAATCACCGAGCGGGTTTTACGGCCATGGGTGGCGTCCACCAGACGGCCATCCTCCCTGGCCCGGTTTTTCATCCGTTTGATGGGCGCCGTGTTAGGGGTCACAATGGCAACCACCCGCTGCAAAGTCACCTTATTTCCAAAACCGATGTTGAGTAGTTTCTCGCCCATATTTATTTGCCCTTACTCGACATTTTGCACCTGTTCGCGAATCTTTTCCAACTCAGCTTTGACCGCCACGATCCGGTGAGCCAGATCAGCGTGCCCCGCCTTGGAACCCATGGTGGTAAACTCACGATGCATCTCCTGAAGCAGGAAATTGAGTTTACGGCCCGAAGCATCCTCTGCCATCAGGCGATCAAACTGATCCAGGTGGCTACGGGCCCGCACCACCTCTTCGGAGATATCGCTGCGGTCGGCAAGCAACGCCGTCTCCTGTGCCAAACGCTCCGGATCCGGGGTCATCTCACTGTCCAGCAATCGGGCGATACGCTCCTGAAGCCGCTCTTTGTAAATTCGCGGCAAGGTTGCGGCGCCCGCTTCAATTTGATGCAACAGGCCCCGAACTGATGTAATCCGGCCTGCTATGTCCATTGCCAGTGCACGCCCTTCGGTTTCGCGCATGGGGATCAATTTATCTAAACAATCACTTAATGTTTTGTCGATAACACCTTTTATCTTATCTATATCTAATTCTTTTTCTTCGGGGACAATCACCCCATCGACTTGTAACAAGTCGGCCACGGCAAGCTCACCTTTGACGGCAAACGCTTCATTCAACATTTTAGCCGCGGATAGATACCTTTGGGTCAAAGCTTCATCTACAAAGAACCGCGTCGCCCCTGTTTGAGTACCGTTTACTTGCAGTCGCACCTCGACGCGCCCACGGGAGATGACTCGGCCAATAGCGCTCTTAATATCCGCTTCCAGGGGCAGGCAGGTATGGGGCAACCGCACGGTAATGTCCAGATAGCGGTTGTTGTAGGTTCGTATTTCAAAAGAGACCTGAGTGTCGCCAATGGTCGCATCACTCTTGGCAAAGGCGGTCATGCTTCGAATCATGGTAGTTGCCTATCTTGTAACATGGACGCTTATGTCAAACATATATTTTTGCCGTGCCTTATATAAAAACTGCTGTACCGGCTCCGAACGATAATCGGGATAGGTCCACGGCAACGGTTGAAATCGATCTTGAGTATAGATGAGCGTCAAATCGGCATAGAACCCCTGGCCGATATAGACCCGATGGGTAAAATCCTTACCGCTGGCCAACACAAAGCGCGACGCCACGAGATAGCCCGGATCGATATTGATCCGCCGCAAATCATCCTTGGCCCACTGCTCTTCAAGTCCGTTGGTGATCAGCTTTATCCCCGGCAGATCGTCCTGTTCAATCAAATCGGTAAACGCCAGCATCCGCCGATAAAGGGGCCGCCCCATCTCTGTAGTGTAATAATCGGTATAATCAAAGGACATCCAGGAACTGACCAAATCCACATGGCCAAATCGCTTGACCAACGCCTCTGCCACCGGCCGGGCCAGGGAACGCTCCTTCAAAAAAAAACCGATAATCAGCTTTGCCGGTTTGGGTGTTTTACGCTGCGACATATTCCCCAATTAGGGCCGGAGCGCCTGCCATAAATATTGGAGTGATCATCCGCATGGCCGGTTTCGGTGTTTTGGGCCGCTCACCAAGCAATCCGTTGTTTCATGAGGTTATTGATCCAGCGACTGCGCATGTTCCACCAGCATAATGGGGATATCATCCTCAATGGGATAGCCCAGTTTGCAGGCGTTACAGGCCAGCACACTCTCTTCGGCGTTGATTATGACCGGCCCCTTGCACCGGGGGCAGGCCAACATTTTCAACAGTTCCGGATGGAGGCTCATGGGCGCTTCTCCAACAGTAATAACTGCTTTTCAAAATAACAGAGGCGGGTTCTTTTTTCAACCACATGGCAAGACCCCCAAAAGTATTGACATCCAGAATTAATAGGTGCCATGTTTATAGCTGTGGGTATTAAAGTTTAGGAAGGATTCATTTATTATGCAATTTGGATGCGTCGATTCCTGGCGCCTAATATTAGCGAAAAGACTTCGAAAACAGCCTTTTACGGTATGGCTGGTGCCGGCGAGTGTGTGAGCCGCATTACAGGAGATGATACTGTCACAAGAAACACCTTGGACGACCTCTTTGCCAGGTTTCACAACACGTTTCCCCGTTCATATCGACACATCGATAATTTGTCGGTGATAGGCGGCTGGACTACAAGGCAGGATATGTCGGTCTCCTGCCCGTAAGCTGGAAATGGAACAACAGGGTAACGGGATGAAATTCTCTCATTGTTCCGAGGAGACTCAGGTGTCATTTTTTAGAACAGCATTATTTACCATTTCCCCTTGTGTAATGGCGAGTATCATGCCGATGTTGGTTTTGATGTTACATTTCAAGGATACAGGTTCCAAGGTGATATACCTGTTTTATGCAATTCTTGCCAGTTTGGGTTTGATCATATTCCTTGGCCCGTTCTCCCTGCTGTCAGTGATATTTATAGGCCCGTCAAATGAGATCATGGTTGTGGTATTTGCTATTGTGGCCCTGCTCGTTTATTTTTCGGCGTCGTTTTTTGCTTCAAAGGTTTTGATCAAGCGCTTCATGATTTTGCCGGAACCTGATTCCAACCCGCAATCACAGCCAGGGGAGCATGAGAAAAAGGAAGGTGTTCCATGCGTCTAATTTCAGATACCATTCGTCTGTTGGTTTTGATGTCAATAGTGCCGGCCCTGATGGTCGGTTGTAATGGGACCTATATTCCATTGGGCGGGTACCGCATCGAGTGGGATCAGTACGACCCGGAACTGCACGGGCAGGTGGTGCATTTCAAGGCGCCGATGCGTTATGTCTTGCTGGAAGAGAAGCATATTGGAGATTATCCCAAGGAAGAGGTAGAGATCGGCCGCAAACTTGTAACTGAAGAGCTTGCTCTTGCGCCCGGTGGTCCAGCAGGACGAGGTTACTCAACCGTGCGGGTAGATGACGGAATACCATTTACCATTAAAAGCAGCTACTGGAAAAGGAAAGACTGGTTTAGGCGCAATCTTACCGGAGATATGAGAAAGCTGTTACTGGTGGATAAAAACGGTGTAGAGTCAACCACAATTTTTCTGTTTCTCGCCGATTCGGATCGACCGGAATTGGCAAATCTTGAAAATTAGGTAGGGGGTGCCGGATGAGACGTTACTTGAGATGTTTACTATTGGGGACTACCTGTTTCCTGCTTGCGAATACTTCGGTGTTCGCAGAGGAGGAAAACCTGTGCGACGATCAGACGTCGCCTGAGCAAGTACGTATCTACTTTGCTAATGGTTTTAGTAATGAGGTTCATCTCCCAATTAGTTGTAGGAAAAAGCCTGTATGACCTTCAATGAAAAATATCTATCATCGTGAAATCCATAGGCTTTACGCTTAATCACCTTGATTTTGTTGTTTACGCCTTCCAGCTTAC
>Ga0209788_1000004_pt1 | contig 103690 bp, 91 predicted proteins | sample WorMetLIZISLAND1_2_FD_187415 | JGI IMG/M metagenome (GOLD analysis project Ga0209788, IMG submission 187415) | Marine gutless worms symbiont microbial communities from Max Planck institute for Marine Microbiology, Germany - Olavius clavatus LIZARD... ...
AGAGCTGATTATCAGGTCAAGTGATGTACTTTGTTACAAAATTGAGCCTGACACTTTGTTTCACTTTATTGATATTATTGAAAATGCAATAATTAAACAGACGCGTATAGCTTCTGCGAAACTTTAGTCATTAATATTACTGTTAAATTGTCCTTCCTCAATTTTTATTACTGAACGATCTTCAAGAAGAAGATTAAGAACTTTAAGATATCCCTCGGAGAGTTTTTGGCGAATATCATTTTTATAAATATCGACTTTGAAATCTGAAGGTTTCTTACTATTGGTGTTTCTAATAGCGAAAATAGACTGCAGACGGCTTATATCTTGGTAAACTTTTGCTACCTTTTTTTCAGACCATCCACCTTTCAAATTCGATATTTCAATTAATGTGCCGTGGGTGTTATTATGAATGGCTCCGTTACTAAGAGATGTGTTACAGCCGATAAATACCTTTGGCTTCTGCTCTTGGAGGGTAACTGTTAAGTCATCAATGAAAAGATCCTTTTCTTTACCGTTTTCTGTTAGGAAGTCGTCATCATAATTTGTGAAGTCGTATCGTACGAACAATTCATTATTTGTTTCCTTGGTTTTGGTGATAATATCAACTTTTCTTCCCAATTTAAGTAGTGCGAATCGTCCAATTCCTTTTTCACCTTGCATGATTCGCCCTTTTGGGGTCTTATCTTTCAACTTTTTCTGAAGTTTTTTAATTGGAGTGGCAGGGTTTAGCCAGTGCTTTTCGATAATTGATTTGGTCATACCGAAACCATTATCTTTGATGATAATTTTCGAGTCTTCCTTGCTTCCATAGTCATTATCAAAACTCTTAAATATAATCTTAACCCAATCAGCATCCGCATCGTAAGAATTTTTAATAATTTCGATCAGGGCAATTCTTTCATTCTTAATTAGTTGTTCGCCCAACATTGTTAATAAACGTGCATAGGGCCTGATTTTCATTTCCTTTGGAGTGCTCATGACTTACTCCCGATAAGGATGAACTCTTCACTGTACACTTTCCTGCTTTTACTGTTTGTTGTGAATCGGCCAGCTTTATCCCGGTAGGGTGTGAGGATTTTTTTGCTAATTTTCCTCTTTGTAAACAGTACTTCATGAAAACCAGCTTCCTTCAGAGACTCTGCAAGATGTCTCACGTTATTTATTTGAATCCCTCTATATTTAGTGTTTCCAATAATAAACAGGGCAATTCCATTTTTCGAAAGCATAGAGTAACATGCTTCTGTGACTTTTTGCATGTCAAGGTAATAACGGGCTACTGATCGGGCTTTCCTTTTATCAAACTCCAACAACCTAAAAACAATTCTTGATCCAGTATCGTTAAGTCGTTTTAGCTCACGATTAAAATCATAAGAATGATGAATACTCCCAATTGAGCCTTCCCTCAGATCTCGGTAATCTTGAGCGTATCCAAGCCATAGGGATGATAATTGATGCAGATCAGTATATTCGTATGAGGTTACATATGGCGGACTGGTTACTATCATATCGACAATTTCTATTCTGTTCACAGCTTGAAGGAAATTGGCTGTTACAATTTTTGTGGAGGATTGAGACGAAACATCGCTTTCATCATTTGCGATCATCATTAAGCGACACTGCTCTTTAAATGCACTTAAAACATCAGCAGGAGATTTGTTCGGATCAATCTGTGGCTTAATCGACTTGGTGAGCCAGCGTGAAGTGGCTTTAAGAATATTTGAAAACGCACATAAAAAAAACAGTCTATAATCACTCCGTTTCGAGATAGTTTGCTCAATAGAATTCTTCAGCCATGTAAGTTCATATATTCGTTTATCATCGTACCAATATTTCAATCGCTCATTAACATCGTCCAGGTTGACAGTACTATTTTTCGAATTCGAGTATTTATCAATAATTTTCAGAAGGTACTTATGAAGCAGATTTGATTGATATTTTTTACTTTTTACTTTTGCTATTAAGGTAGCTACAGGATTAATATCGCAACCCCAAAAATCAATACCGTTTCTCTTTGCTTCGAACGCAACCGTACCGCAACCACAGAATATGTCCGCCATAGTCTGTGGGGGTTAAACCTTTCTCCTTTGCAAATTCGAGAGCTTTAGTGGTTATGAAGGCCGGAAATCTGGCAGGATAGGCATGAATCTTATGCATCCTTAGCTCTTTTTCGTCACCAGTGTTCCAAAATGAATCAATGGGTATGGAGTCAAAATTCTGGGTTTTGATATTCTCGATAGGTATCATGCAATCAGTTCCATCAATAATATTCTATTTTTAAATTCTGTGGGCATAAAACTTAATTCATTGTATTCCTTTTAGCTATTTCTTCCGCTTCTTTTAGATCGGCATCAAAAGATACGAATCTTGAGCTTGTTGCCACTGGATAGGACAGTTAAGATATCACCATCTTCGACTGACACCACTTTGGCATTCCAGCCATAAGCTGGAAGAGATGTGAATATTAAGGTCGAAATGAATATAATGAATCGTTTGACCACCTGAGAGCCTTTGCGAAAATCGGTTCAATTCATTTAGGCAGCTGCAAATCCGAAAACTACATCACTTCATAGCATCTTTTTCAAAAACCCTCAAATTTGGCTTGGAAAAATGCTGATGGCTTTTCACTCTTCATCTGTCTCGACAATCCAGCCGGATCAAGCCCCATCATCTGGTCTAGCTTCGCATATGAAAGCCCCTGATGAATGCGGTAAAGCTCGAGCTTCGCCCTTGCTGCCTTGCCAATGAACCCATCCGTGGCGTGTAAAATCCGGGATTATTCACGAAATCTTAACGCGGCTCTAATCCAATCCTAACAATTCTCGCTTATCTTCCCGGCATCAACATCCGGCGAAGAATGTCGAACGTTATCGGATCCAGCAAAAAGAGCCGCTATACATGACTCCCGCAACCCTATTGATCTGCCTGACCGGTTTGACACTGTTCGGCTTCTTCTTCGGCCGGAAAAAATCGGTTTCCGTCGCCCGCCGGGCAGGGGGTCTCAATACGATGCACTCCCGGCCCGCCTATTACGGAATGCTCACCGCCCTCTGGTGCGGCATCCCGGCCCTGCTCATCTATGCCCTCTGGCTCGCCTTCGAGCCTGCTATCATCATCGGTCAGGTGATTCATCAATTACCCGAATCCTATCGCAATCTGCCGCCTGCCGAATTGAACCTGCTGGTCAATGATATTAAAAACCAGGTGGCCAGCAATATCGTTTCGGGGAGAATCGGCCCGGAGATTTTAGCGGCGGTGGAGCACTACCGCAACTTGAAAACAATCAGCCATGCCGCCCTTGCCGTTGTGGCGCTGGCAGTCGGCCTGCTGGGCATTTTACTGGTCCGGCGGAAGATCAATCCCGATTTTCGCGCCCGCAACCGCGTGGAACGACTAACTTTATGGTTATTGATCGCCTGTTCCAGCATTGCCATTGTAACAACGATCGGGATCGTGCTGTCGGTCCTTTTTGAGGCGATCCGCTTTTTTCAGAAAATTCCCGTTACCGAATTTCTTTTTGGAACCAAATGGAGCCCCCAGATGGCGATTCGCGCCGACCAGGTGGGCTCTTCCGGCGCCTTTGGCACCATTCCCGTCTTTTTAGGGACCTTGCTGATCTCTTCCATTGCCCTGCTGGTGGCCGTACCCATCGGTTTGATGGCGGCCATTTATCTGTCGGAGTATGCCGGCAGCAAATTCAGGGCGGCGGTCAAACCATTGATGGAAATCCTGGCGGGAATTCCCACCGTGGTTTACGGCTTTTTTGCCGCTTTAACGGTAGCGCCCTTTATCCGCAACAACGGCGCACTGATCGGACTGGATGTCTCTTCAGAAAGCGCTCTGGCCGCAGGGCTGGTAATGGGCATCATGATCATTCCTTTTGTTTCCTCCCTCTCTGACGACGTCATCAATGCCGTGCCCCAGGCGTTGCGGGACGGCTCCTACGGCATCGGCGCCACACGGTCGGAAACCATCCGCCAAGTGGTGCTGCCCGCGGCGCTGCCGGGGATTGTGGGCAGTATCCTGTTGGCCGCCTCCAGGGCCATCGGCGAGACCATGATTGTGGTGATGGCCGCCGGATTGGCCGCCAAAATGACGGTCAATCCGCTGCAGGCGGTCACCACAGTAACGGTACAGATCGTCACCTTGCTGGTGGGGGACCAGGAGTTCGACAGCCCCAAAACGTTGGCGGCCTTTGCCCTGGGGCTGCTCCTTTTTATCGTGACCCTGATCCTGAATGTGATTGCCCTGATCGTGGTGCGCAAATATCGTGAGCAGTATGAATAATAACAGCCATCTCAACAGTTCCGGCCAACCTCGCACCATCGACAAGGTCATGGCAGGTATTGCCAAGCGCCGCCGGAGTGAAAAAATCTTTCGCGCCATGGGCATTACCGCCATTGTTGTCAGTATTCTCTTTTTGGGAATTTTGTTCACCACCATTATCCGTACGGGTCTACCTGCTTTCTGGCAGACCTATGTTGCCCTGGTTGTTCATCTGGATCCAGGGCAGATTGACCCCAATAACCTGGCCGCAGCAGATTACCAGGGGTTTTTAAAAGCCGCATTGCGCGAAGAATTCCCCCATGTGACCGGCCGTCGTAAAAAACGGGCGCTCTATAAATTGGTCAGCGGCGGCGCCGGCATCAAGCTGCATAAAAAGGTGGCCGCCGATCCCGATCTGATCGGGACCACCCAAACCTTTTGGCTGCCGACCGATGACGAGATCGATCTCCTGATGAAAGGCCGGGTAACCCCCATCACAAAAGAGAGCAGTCGTGGTATCGGCTCGGTGGTGGAAAAAGAGGACGGGTGGATGGTCCTGTCCGGCGCCAACGATTTCACCTTCATTTTGACCCGGGTGAAGCAAAAACTGGAAAAGGAGCTGCAAGCGCAGCGGGCCGAGCTTGCCAGGATTGAACGCCGGTTGGCCAAAGCTTCCGGGAATGAAAAAGAGCGGCTTGCGCGGGACTTGGAACGGCAACAAGAGCGGGTGGAGGCGCTCCAAATCAAGGCGGAAACCCCCGGTGGTGAGGCCCGGTTGACACCGGATCTGCCCAGCTTTTTCGTTCGCATCAACGACGGCCTCATCAAGGCCCAAACCGTGGCCAACACCTATTTAAAAGGAACAGCGGTGCGGCCGTTGGCATCCACGGCAGATGCCGCAGCAGGCGAGTGGGGCATTGAGACCTTCATCACCCCGGAAGACGATCGCCGGGTCAAGGATGATACGGTGGTCTGGGCCCAGCGCCTCATGGCCCATGGCAAACTGGAAAAGCGGTTCAACACCACCTTCTTTACCGCCGGAGATTCCCGAGAGCCGGAACAGGCGGGCATTTGGGGCGCCATGCGGGGCTCTTTTTTCACCCTGCTGGTGACCCTGCTGCTCTCCTTTCCCGTTGGCGTGGCGGCGGCGGTCTATTTGGAGGAGTTTGCCCCCCAAAACCGGTGGACCGATCTCATTGAGGTCAACATCAACAATTTGGCCGCAGTTCCCTCCATCGTCTTCGGTCTTCTGGGACTGGCTGTATATATCAACTTTTTTGGTCTGCCGCGTTCGGTGCCCTTGGTGGGCGGTTTGGTGCTGACCCTGATGACCCTGCCCACCATCATCATCGCCGGCCGCGCTTCCTTAAAATCAGTGCCGCCGTCGATCCGGGAGGCGGCCCTGGGTGTCGGAGCGTCGAAAATGCAGATGATTTCCCATCATGTGCTGCCCTTGGCCATGCCGGGGATGCTGACGGGCACCATCATCGGTATGGCGCAGGCACTGGGAGAAACGGCGCCGCTGCTTATGATCGGGATGGTGGCGTTTATCGTGGATATTCCCAATGGGTTTTTGGATCCGGCCACTGTATTACCGGTGCAGATCTATTTGTGGGCCGACAGTCCTGAACGCGCCTTTACCGAAAGAACATCAGCGGCCATTATCGTGTTACTTGGTTTTTTGATCTTAATGAACGGTTTGGCGGTGGTGCTGCGCAAAAAGTTTGAACGGCGCTGGTAGCCGCCACTTTTAATTGAACCCACTGGTATGGGGTAAGGACATTGTATCTTGACTTAAGGAAAAAGGGGGAAATATGTTTAAAAAGGTTATTGTCACTGCATCAGTTGTACTTTTAGCGATGGCCGTCGGTTCCGCCGGCGCGCAATCGGCCCGGGACTACATCAGCATCGTGGGCTCATCCACGGTCTATCCCTTTGCCACGGTGGTGGCCGAACAATTCGGCAAAACCACCCGGTTTAAAACCCCCAAAATTGAATCCACCGGGTCCGGTGGAGGGCTGAAGCTCTTTTGCGCCGGTGTGGGTGTGGAACATCCTGACATCACCAACGGGTCCCGCGCCGTCAAAAAGAGCGAAGTGGAGACCTGCGCCCAAAACGGTATCAAGGATATCGTTGAGGTGAAAATCGGTTATGACGGTATTGTGATGGCCAATTCCAAAAAAAGTCCGCCGGTACAACTGAGCCGCAAGGACATCTTCCTGGCCCTGGCCAAAGAGGTGCCTTCGCCGGACGGCGCTGAAGGCAAACTCGTGGAAAATCCCTATAAAACCTGGAAAGATGTCAACCCGGAGCTTCCCGGCGCAAAAATTGAAGTATTGGGCCCGCCGCCCACCTCGGGCACCAGGGACGCTTTTGTGGAGCTGGCCATGGAAGGCGGCGCCAAAAAGATCGAGTGGCTGGCTGCGATGCGTAAAGAGGACAAAAAGGCTTTTAAGGCCGTTGCCCACACCATTCGCGAAGATGGCGCTTATGTGGAAGCCGGTGAAAATGACAACCTGATCGTTCAGAAACTCGACGCCAATCCGGATGCCTTTGGTATCTTTGGTTTTAGCTTCCTGGATCAAAACAGTGACAAAGTCCAGGGCGCGCCTGTTGATGGTGTGGAACCCACTTTTGACGCCATTGCCGCGGGTGATTATCCGGTTTCCCGGCCGCTCTTTTTCTATGTGAAAAAGGCGCATATGGAATCGATTCCCGGCATCAGGGAATATTTGTCCGAGTTCACCAGCGAAAAAGCGTGGGGGTACGAAGGATACCTCTCTGAAAAGGGCCTGATTCCCATGCCTGATGACGAGCGTAAAGCGATGGCCGACAGCGTCCGCGCCTTAACCCCCATGACCATGGAGTAACGGGTGGTCTGAATATAAGCGGCCGTGCCGACAGGACAGCGGCACGGCCCGTTAATCATCATTGAAACAGGAAACACCATCCATGGAGACGGAAACCAACACCCAGCCCCAGGAAGCGGCCGACGCGGTGGCCGAAAAACGTGAAAAAGTCGACCGTGAAAATCGCCGGACCGTGGGATTGCAGTTTGTGGACAACCCTCGCATGACCTGCCGCAATGTGGATGTTTTTTACGGCGATAAACAGGCGATCTTTACTGTCTCCGTTGATGTGGGCCGCCGCGAGGTGTTGGCCATGATCGGCCCCTCGGGATGTGGGAAATCGACCTTTTTACGGTGCCTGAACCGCATGAACGATCCCATTGACATTTGCCGGGTCACCGGTGAGATCATGCTGGACAACCGGGACATCTACGGTCCCAAGGTGGATGTGGTCCCCTTAAGAGCCCAGGTGGGCATGGTCTTTCAAAAACCGAATCCCTTTCCCAAATCGATTTATGATAATATCATCTACGGCCCAAAAATTCACGGAATCGCCTCATCAAAAAACGATCTGGATGAAATCGTGGAAACATCGCTTACCAAAGCAGGTCTGTGGAATGAGGTCAAGGACCGCTTGAATGAGCCGGGCACCGGACTTTCCGGGGGGCAACAGCAGCGGTTGTGCATTGCCCGGACCATCGCGGTTAACCCCGAAGTGATTTTGATGGACGAGCCCTGCTCGGCCCTGGACCCCATCGCCACATCGCACATCGAGGATCTGATCGGCGAGCTGCGCAAACAGTACTCCATTGTCATCGTCACGCATTCCATGCAACAGGCGGCGCGGGTCTCCCAACGAACGGCATACTTTCATCTGGGCCATCTCATCGAGGTGGGCGAAACCGACCAGGTTTTTACCAACCCGCTGCATCAACTGACCGAAGATTACATCACCGGCCGTTTTGGTTAACTTTCTTTGTGAACGCGCTACGGTTTGAGGCGGACCTGCATGGCTACGACGCTGATAAAGATCAACAGGCTGCCGATACCGAACCGAAGGGTCAGTTGATCCCCAAAAAAGAAAATACCGATCATCACCGTTTATATGAAAAGTCTTACCAAATATGTACAAAAAGAAAGACTTTCATCGTTCGTTGTGGCTGTTTACGGCCATGGAGGTTAGTATGACCTCAGTTCAGAAGGGCAAAGGCCGGTGCGGGGCCCAACATCATCCCCACCCCGAGGTGGCGCTGGGATGTTTGAAAGCCGGGTACCGGTACCGGCGTTGTGTTTGGATCTTTCAGTAAACCGTTGATGATTGTCATCTTTACTTATATTTTGGAGTAAGTTATGGTAGGCCAACCCATGGCAATGCTCAAGCAAAATCAATCCCATAAGAGACAAGGATGGCCATGATCGTTGAATTTGGAAATAAACAGCCCCAAATCGGCGCCAATGTTTTTATTGCACCCACCGCCGTGATTATCGGTGACGTGATCCTGGAAGAGGAGGTCAGCATCTGGTATGGAGCGGTATTGAGGGGTGATATGGCGCCGATACGGGTGGGCCGGCAGACCAACATTCAGGACAATTGTACCATCCATACCGATTACGACAAACCAGCCCTCATCGGGGCCAGTGTAACGCTGGGCCACAACGCGGTGGTCCATGGCTGTACCATCGGAAAAGCCTGCTTGATCGGCATCGGTTCCATAGTGTTGAATGATGCCGTCATTAAATCAGGATCGTTGGTGGCCGCCGGGTCGGTGGTGCGGGAGGGTCAAGTGGTGGGCCCCAATCAGATGGTTGCGGGCTCTCCGGCCCGGGTCAAGCGTGAGCTGGATACGGCTGCATCCGTAAAGCTTACGGAACCGGCTCTGCGCTACTCCCAATTAAAGCATGCCTACACGCTTGAATAGTCAGCATCGATGAAACCATACATTTTAGTTAGAACAATACCCGGGAGCCTTGGCACCACCGTCATCCTGATGACCTTGGTGGTAGGCTTGATCCTTTTAACCGGAAACGGGAGCGTCGCCGCGGTCAAGGGCAGGCGGCTGGCCCTGGTGATCGGCAACGGCGACTATGCCGTCAACCCCATTGCCACCGCCGTAAATGATGCCGGGCAGGTCGCAGCAGTTTTGAAACAGTTGGGGTACAACGTCTTTTTACACGAAAACCTTGACCGTGAGGGGATGCAGAACTCCGTAGAGACATTTCAAAAGGCGTTGGCCGGAGCCGAAACAGGACTCTTTTTTTACACGGGACATGGGGTGCAATACCAGGCGGCCAATTATTTGGTGCCTTTGGGAGCCCTGGTGGAGTCCGATTGGCAGGTCAAGGAAGCGTGTATCGGGCTGGCAGATGTTGTGGCAAACGTGGCCCGGTCCGGGGTGAAAACCGGTGTATTCTTTATTGACGCCGCCCGGGCCAAACCGTTGGGCGACCGCTTTTCTCCCGCCCAAAGCGGATTGGCGCCAATGTCACTACCCGACAACCTGCATCTTTTCCTGGCCGACGCACCCAACCGTTTAACCCGCCAGGGCGCCGCGCCACTACCTGAAACAGGAAGCCGTAGCGCATTTACGGCCACCTTTCTGGCCCTGCTAAAGGATCTCCCCGCCATACCCATCGGCCGGTTTATGGCGCAGTTGCAATTGGCCATCGCCGTCAGCAGCCGCCAAGACCGCAAACCGTGGTTTCGTTTGGGGCAAGACACGGCCGTCACACTATACGACGACGCGGCCATTTTTACCAAAGGCGCTGCAAATATTTCCTCCGACAGCTCATTGGATGAGGCCCGGGCCGTTATGATCCAGCTTTTCAACGTCCCCCACGTGTCAGCGGCCGACGGTCTGATCGAAACGCGTCAATACCCCTGGGCAGGCAACCCGATCCTTGTTTTTCACACGCTGCTTCGGGATCTGAAAAAAATCGAACATCTAAAACAGAAGAATCTGCCGGAAAATATCCAGCAGGCCGCTCTTTCGGCAGTAACCACCAAATACAGCCATCTGATGGAAAATGAAGCAACGGAGATGACGCCCGGCGCCCTGCTTCAACATGCCCTTACCCGGCCCTGGCCTTGGCCCGACCCGTTTTTATCACCCGAACTGGCCGCCAAAACCATTTCGGCTGAAGCGGCCAAAGCGGCCGAGGCCCTAGCCGAGGAGAACGGTTTTGATGAACCGGAGACCGAGGCGGTAAAGGAGCGCGTCACCACGCAACCGTCACTGGACGAAGATGAAACCGAAGCGTTAGAATCTATCGAGAAAGAGCCTGTGGAAATTATCAACCCGGCTATTGCCCAATTCAAGGCCGGTCTGATTCTGGACCGTCAAAAAGCGCTCTTAAAAGCCTCCGGTTTGCCCGCGGAAATGAAAGCGGTCGCACTTTCCGCGGCAAATAACTACGCCGAAAAAATCGGGGTCAGCAGCACCTCTCTCGTCACGCTCTTCCAAAAAGCCATGGCCGTTTATCAATCTCAAGGTCGGGTGGCACTGGTGATCAACGATGGCGAGACTGACCCGGACACAGGGACATTTGTCGAGGCACTGGAAGAGAGCGGGTTTACCGTCACCTCCTCAACCAGTGCCGTTGGATGGTCAAAGGATCTCACCGCTTATGCGGAAACACTGCAGTCCGGTGATGTGGGACTCGTTTATGTCACTACGGACCGGATCGGCCTAAACGTACTGTTGGATATCCTCGCCCCATCCATCAATGCCTTGAATATCGTCATCATAGACCCGATCCTTTCATCGGGCGACACAAAGCGTTCCGTTGAGGCCATTGATACGCCACCGGGTAATGCGGTTATCCTGTTTGCCGACACGCCCGCTGCGCTGAAAAAAGAGGATGAGCCGGATGCAATGGAAGGCTCGCCAGGAGAATCCCCATTGATACCACCCGCCGGGCCGGTTTTAGCCCGCGTCTTGGCCGCCCATCTGGGTAAACCGGGCCAATCGTTGAGCGCCCTGTTTCAGGCGGTACATAAAGATGTTACCGACACGACCCGGGCGGTTTTGAAACCCTGGTGGATCTTTGGTATCGAAGCCATTCGCCACCCTTTTCAGTTCAACGATACGATCCGGAAGTTTCACCACCTGTTGGCGCAGTTGGATCTTTTCCGCTATCTCAAGGCCGCCAATGCTTCTGCAAAATTCCTTGACATCGGTTGGGAGGCCTTGGTCAGGGATCATCCCGCCTGGACCTGGTTTGTGGAAAACGGTGATCTTGGCACTGTTTTAAAGCGGGCTTTTGCCAGCGATACAGAAGACGTGCTTCATACCACGGCCCTTACAAAAGGGCTGTTGCCTCGTTTTACCAACTCGCACGGGATGACGTTTATTTATCATCCCGGCGGCAAATTTCTAATGGGCAGCTTCCCCGATGAAGTGGGTCGCACGGAAGATGAAGCCGTCGTCGAAAAGAGCATTGCCAAGGGTTATTACCTGATGCAGACCGAAGTGACTCAGGCCCATTGGCAAGCGGTTATGGGAGAAAACCCCGCCAGCTTCGACGGCTGCGGCCCCGTTTGTCCGGCGGAGAGTGTCTCCTGGTATGACGCCAAGGCATTTATCAAGCGGCTCAACGGCTCTGACTTGCCTCAGGCCGATTCATTACCCGCTGCTTTTCAACGACGCCGGCAGGAAAAAATTGGGCAAAAGCCATGGTACGTTTTTACAAGCGAACTGGACCGATATCTAAAACGAGTGGGCCGGGGAGATTTTCGCTATCGTCTGCCCTCCGAAGCTGAATGGGAGTTTGCCTGCCGTTCCGGCCGCAGAACCATGTTTGGGTTTGGCGGTGAATTGTGGCGGCTTCCCGAGTACGCCTGGTTTAATGAAAACGCACCACGTTCAACCCAGCCGGTTGCCACTAAACGGTCCAATGCAAACGGGTTTTATGATCTGCACGGCAATGTCTGGGAGTGGTGCCTCGACGGTCAAGACAAGTTTAAAGCGATCCGGGGCGGCAGCTGGTATTACGGCGGCCTGGCAGCTCGTTGTGCGAACCGCTATTATGTCAAACCAACGGATGCCAACTACAATGTGGGGCTTCGTCTCGTGGCTGCGCCGGCGCCGGCGCACTGATATGATCGTGGGAATCATAGACTCTGAAAATGCGAAGGTATGCCAATGACTGCTTCTTCTTATCTTTTCCCAACCAACGGCAACGGCAGGTTAAACGATTTTCAAACCATCGATACAAGCGTTGACCCAATACCCGAATCCGCCAAAGCACTGCTGAAGATGAACCGTAAAAAGCTGGCGGAGCTACAACGGGTGCTGGCGGCCCATGACCGACACGCTATTTTAGTCATCTTTCAGGCGCTGGACGCGGCTGGCAAAGATGGCACCATCCGGCGCGTTTTTTCAGGGGTCAACCCGGCCGGGTGCCGGGCCGCCGCCTTTAAGGCGCCCTCCAAAGAGGAACTGGATCACAATTATCTGTGGCGGGGGGGCAAGGCCCTGCCCGGAAAAGGAATGATCGGTATTTTTAACCGCTCCTATTACGAAGAGGTCTTAGTGGTGCGGGTCCATCCAGAATTTTTAGCGACCCAAAAGCTGGTGAATTCAGAGCGCTCCGGATTTCCCGATGCCTCTTTCTGGCAGCAGCGGTTTGAACAAATCAACCGGTTTGAAAACTTTTTGGCCCAAAACCAGACCATCATCATCAAGTTCTATCTGCACGTTTCCAAGTCCGAACAGAAAGAGCGGCTGTTGGCGCGTATCAATGAGCCGGATAAGAACTGGAAGTTTTCTTTAAAAGATGTGCACGAACGGAGCCATTGGGAAGCCTATATGGCCGCCTATGACGAAATGCTGCAAAAAACATCCACCCCTTGGGCGCCCTGGTATGTCATCCCCGCCGACGATAAAAGAAGGATGCGGGCCGCGGTGGCGGACATCATGGTGTCCCGACTGGATTCGCTCAATCTCGCTTATCCCGAAGTTTCCGGTGAGTTGGCCAAAGAGCTGACCGAGGGCAAGCGGCTACTCGAGATTGAATAATCAGAATACAGCTTCGCCCTTGCTGCCTTGCTTGCCACTGAACCCATCCGTGGCGTGCAAAATCCGGGATGTATATTGTATGTAGAAAGGGGCGGGCATAATAGGTCGCCGCGCCCCTTTGGGTGAACTGCCAGGCAAATCACCCTACTTCATTGCCTCGGCTACCTTGCCCACCAGTTTTTCGGAAGGTGTCAGGGTTTTATCGCCCTCCCGGGTCCATTTGGCCGGACAGGCCTCTTCGCCGTGCTCGGCCAGATACTTGTTGGCCTTTAGTTTGCGCAACAGCTCATCCACATTGCGGCCCAGATTAAAAAAGTTGATCTCAGCGTTGAGCAGCACCCCTTCGGGGTTTATGATAAAGGCGCCCCGCAAGGCCAGCCCGGATGATGCTTCGTAAACACCAAAGAGGCGCGCAAGGTTGCCCGTGGGGTCCGCCGCCATGGGGTATTGCACTTTTTCCAGGGATTTTTCTTCCCGCTGCCAGGCAAGATGGGCAAACTGGGTGTCGGTGCTCACCGTTACGATTTCGGCGTCAGCCGCCGTAAACGCCTCATGTTTTTCGGCCAGGGCTTCAAATTCCGTGGCGCAGACAAAGGTAAAATCGGCCGGATAGAAAAAGAGAATCGTCCATTTACCTGCCTTTTTCTGTTCGGCCAATGAAATTTTGCCAAAATAGCCTTCCGTGGGATCAAAGGTATCCAGCTCAAACTCAGGGACTTCCTGCCCCACCTTCAACGGTTCGCAACAACAGCTTTCAAGCTCCATAAAATCCTCCTGATAATGATAAAAAAATCGGTCATCGAAGAAATCCATATCGGATTCGTCGAAATTCTTTCAAGATAAATCGGCGTAGTGGAAATTCAAGGGTCCAAGGGGCGCCTTTTCAATTCAACCCGAATTTTGCATGAAATTTTACCAGAAAATTATTTATATTTGATATTTCAGCTTGTTAGCAATCTGAAGACGTACACTCTTCGAAACCACGCCTGCTATCGCAAGTTGAATCAGTGTGCTTCGGCCCAGTTGGCGCCCGCCACGGCATTGACCTTTAACGGCACATCCAGCGCCCACACATTTTCCATCACCCTGATAACCAGATCGGAAACCGGCTCAATCTCTTTTTCGGGTACTTCAAAAATAATCTCATCGTGAACCGATAGCAGCATCGCCGCTTCAAACCCTTCATCCAAAAGTATTTTTTCCGCCTGAATCATTGCCACTTTGATGAGGTCGGCAGCGCTCCCCTGAATGGGTGTATTCACCGCCGTCCGTTCGGCGAAGCTTCGCACGTTAAAATTGCCGCTGCCGATTTCGGGTAACAGCCGGATCCGCCCCAGCAAAGTACTGGTACGGCCGCTTTTTTGAACCGCTTCAATGGTCTTGGCAATGTACGCCTTAACGCCTTGGTAGCGCTCAAAGTAGTGCTCGATATAGATCTGAGCCATTTTTTGGGTAATTCCCAGCTCTTTGGCCAGGCTGAAGGCGCCCATCCCGTAAATTATCCCGAAATTGATCACTTTGGCCTGGCGCCGTAAATCGCCGGAGACCCCTTCGGGGAGCACCCCAAATACCTCTGAAGCCGTGCGGGTATGGATATCCTCTTCTTCCTTAAACGCCTCAATTAAAATGGGATCCTGGGAGACATGGGCCAAAAGGCGCAGTTCGATCTGGGAATAATCCAAAGAGAGCAGCCGCCATCCTTTTTGCGGCACAAACGCAGAACGGATGGCCCGGCCCTCTTTCGTACGGATGGGGATATTTTGCAAATTGGGGTCGGAACTGGAGAGCCGTCCTGTGGCGGCGACCGTCTGATTAAACGAGGTGTGGATCCGGCCGGTTTCCGGATGGACCATCTCCAATAAGGCGTCGGCATAGGTGGACTTTAATTTGGCCAATGAGCGGTGGCGCAAAACCAGCTTTGGAAGCGTATGTTCCGCGGCCAGGGTGGTGAGCACCTCCACATCCGTGGAATAGCCGGTTCGTTTGCGGGTCTTTTTTTGCACAGGCAGCTTGAGCTTTTCAAAGAGAATGCGACCCAGTTGCTGCGACGACTTAACGTTAAACGCTTCCCCCGCTTCGGTAAATATATCCTTTTCCAAACTTTCCAGTTCATCGGAAAATTGGTTGGAAAGTTCCACCAAACGGCGTTGATCCACACAGATCCCCCGCTCTTCCATCCGCTGGAGCACCCCCACCAGGGGCATTTCCACCTCATCAAAAAGCCTTGTCAATCCCAGTTTTTTCAGTTCCGGAGCAAAGAAATCTTTTGCGAGCAATGTAATATCAGCATCCTCACAGGCATAGGGGCCCGCTTTTTCGATGGCAACCGCCTGAAACCCCATTTTCTTGTTACCACCGGTTACCTCGTCAAAGGTGATGGTTTTGTGCCCCAGGTGGTTTAAGGCGATCTGATCCAGCCCGTGGCTGCGTTGAGAGGGATTGAGCAGATAAGAGGCGACCATCGTATCAAAAACAACGCCGTTTAAATTGACCCCATGCCGTTTTAAAACGGTCCAGTCGTATTTGATATTTTGCCCCACCTTCCCGATCTTTGAATCCGTTAACACCGGTTGCAGTCTTTTTAGAACCATCTCAAGGGGCAACTGCTCCGGCGCATCAGGGTATTCATGGCCGCAAGGGATATACCAGGCCCGGTTCTTTTCAAAGGCGATGGAAATCCCCACCAATTCGGCCTGCATGGGGTTTTCTGAAGTGGTCTCCGTATCAATGGCAAAAAGCCCAACGGCCTGTAGTTGATCCACCAACCGGTATAATCGGGGCTCGGTCAAGATGACCCGGTACTCTTTGTGCGCCGGACGCCCGGTCTTACCAAACTGCTGTTGTAATTGACGGAACTCCAACTCACCAAAGATCGTAGTCAGTTGATCGGCATCCGGTTGATCGACGGTGACCGAATCCAAATCAAGTGTCACCGGCGCATTGACCTCAATGGTTACCAACTTCCGGCTTAAGTAGGCCAGTTCTTCATGGGCCAGCAGATTGGCGTGTTGCTTTTTCTTTTTCGCCAGTTCATCAATACGATTGTAGACCCCATCCATGGAACCAAAATCGTGAATCAGCATCTGAGCGGTCTTGGGCCCGATACCGGGCACCCCGGGAACATTGTCGGCACTGTCTCCTGAAAAACCCATCATGTCGATCACCTGATGGGGCCAAAGCCCCGTCTCTTTTTGGATCAGATCCGTATCAACAGTCCGCTCTTTCATGGGATCCCAGATCACCGCTTTCTCGGTTACCAGTTGCATAAAGTCCTTATCGCCGGTTACCATCACCACCCCCAGACCCTGTTCTTGGGCCTGGCGGGAATAGGTGCCGATCAGGTCATCGGCTTCAAAGCCTTCCAGCTCTTCAACGGAAAGGCCCAAGTGCGCCGTTATCTTTTTGATCCAGGGAATTTGCACGGCCATCTCCTCGGGCATGGCCGACCGGTTGGCTTTATAAGCCTCGTAAAGTTGGTGCCGAAAGGTGTGGCCCTTGGCGTCAAAAGCGACAACGGCGTACTTTGGCTTGCGCTCGTCCAATAACTTGAGCAGCATCCGCGTAACACCGAACACCGCGTTGGTGGGCAGTCCCTTGGAGTTGGAGAGGTTGCGGATGGCATGAAACGCCCTGTGAATATAGGCTGTACCATCAATCAGATAGATCTTATCCTTGCAGGGATCAAACAATTGCTTTTGTTTGGTCATGATTCAGTGTTCTTTACATTTGCCATTGAGGTCATTAAATTAAGCCCCGATTATCAACGGCACAAGCGTTTAGCCATTATGACAGGCAAACTACCATCGTCTGAAAGACGGTGGGTTTGTGGTGCGTCAACGTTATTTTAAGGATCGGTCGGAAGGCCACCCCATTTATGGGGTGGTTGTTTACGCCGACTGGACGAAACCACCGGCTTTAGCCGGGGGTGATCCGTATCTACATACATACTGCTATCTGAAAGATGACCGTCTTACAGACGGTGGTTTCAACCTTATAACGGACGAATGAAATACCGTCAAAGACGAAAAAATAGAGCCAAAAACTGCTCCTGTTGTAATACCGAAGCGCCCTTTTTCTGGCATTGCCGATGCGGGTATGCCTTTTGCCAGGATTGTATGGAAGAAAATTTCTGGGGACTTTCCTGTAACGGTATCACCTGGCAATGTCCGGATTGCGGCCGTTCCAACGGACTGGGAAACCAATAGGCCGATGGGTTAGATCCTGGAAAAACTATTTGCCTGCCTTTCCCGCTTCCTGGGCCGGTTTCACCTCAATCCGCTTTTTAACGGTACGATTCACGCTGCCATAAATATTTTCAAAGTTTTCGGCAAAGGTCGCCGGAGAGACCCGCCCGGTTTCAATAAACTTTACCACAATCTCCTTTGCCACCCGCAGTATCTGCTCGTCCAAGGTTGCCATAAAAACCTCATCCGCACGTTGTTGCGCACTTTTTACCCGCACCTTAGCATTTTCTCTTTTATTGTAGCATACTTTGACACGCGATCACCAGCGAATCTTCGGTCATTGACAACAGCGAATCTTCAATCATACAAAAATCCGCTTGTTTTTACCAAAGCCGTCTATTCCAATTGCCAGGTACGGTGATTTCGGTTAAGGTGCAAGTCTTGATTCGACGCAACCGCCACTCTATTTTTGATCCTATTTAGGATTTGACGCGCCCTCAAAAAAGCTGGTTATCACACGGATCCTATTGGCCGCCGTATGCGGCCCCCTGATCGCCATGGATCCGGCGCTCAACCGTTACGGCTGGATCGGAGCACTGCTCATCTTTGGCGCCAATGTAATGCTGGCTTTTAAAAAGGCCGCATAGCCGATGGCCCGCCAAGTTCTTTTACGGCGCGTTACCGCCTGACCGGGACTTTCCCTTTTAGACGCCCCTTTACTTGGGCGATACTCACTTCCCGGCGATGAAAGATGCCCGCTGCAAGGGCGGCTTCCGCTTCAGTCCGGGTAAAGACCTCTTCAAAATGATAGGCGCTGCCCGCTCCGGAAGAGGCGATGACCGGAATCGTGACCGCTTTTGTAACGGCGTTGATCAGTTCCAAATCAAAACCGCTGTTGGTGCCGTCGCGATCAATGCAGTTTAGTAAAATCTCGCCAGCACCCAGCTCTTCGCACACCTTGGCCAGGGTAACGGCATCCAGGTTACGGCCTTTGCGTCCGCCGGCGGTCGTACATTGGTACCAGCAGAACATTTCGCCGTTGGGTCCGGGAATATGGGTGGTAATAACCTGATGCGACACGTCGTTCGGGGATGCGATATAGACCCTCCGCGGATCAATTGAGATTACCACCGCTTGGCTGCCGTAGATCCGGGAGATGGTTTCGATGGCGCTTTGCCCTGTTTTTTGACCGGTCTGCAAATATGCCAAGGCGATATCCACCGCATCGCTGCCGATGGAGATTTTATCGGCTCCGGCTCTAAAATAGGCCGTGGCCACATCCAGCGCCGATGAGCGTTTACCGTGGCGATCCACAAAATCACGAATCCCGCCGCCGATGGTCAACGGCACAAACACATTGCGCGAAGTCTCTTCCAATACACTGAGCATGGGCAGATCATTCAATGGAAAATCGCGAAACCCGGTGATATTTAAAAATGTGATCTCATCGGCGCCTTCTTTAAAATAGCGTCCCGCCAGGGCCACCGGTTTGCCCAAATTGCGCACTCGGCCCGACTCGCGTACATCGTATTGATCACCCTTGGTGACCACCAAATCACCATCGTCATTGGTGCGGACATCCAGGCAGGCTACAATACGGCGGGATAGATTTGCCGCGGCGTCACTTTCCGGCAGCACGGCCGCAAACTCACCTTTGATAAAGTTTTCCAACAGCTTCAAGCCCGAAGCGCCGCTTTTTTCCGGATGAAACTGGGTGGCTATGACGGCCCCTTGCTGCACCGCGCTGACAAACGGGCCGCCGTAGTGAGTCGTGGTTAAAACGGTATCCGGGTCGTCACACACCACATGAAAGGCGTGAACAAAATAGAACCGTTCATCCCCTTGGACTCCCTTAAAAATCGGTGAAGGCTGCTTGGCGTAAATTCCGTTCCAGCCGATATGGGGAACTGACCGGTCAATTTGGAAACGGCTTACCCTTCCCGGTAGCAAACCGAGTCCAGGCTGATCCGGCGCCTCTTCGCTGCCTTCAAACAGGGCGTGCATCCCCAGACAAATTCCGAAAAAAGGCCGCCCGGATTGAAGGTAGGCTTTTAACGGCTTGGCAAACCCTTTTTTGTGCAGCTCATGCATCATGCTGCCAAAGGCGCCCACCCCGGGAAAGATGAGCTTGTCGGCTGAAACAATATCATCGGCTGAAACTGCTGTGGTAACGGTTGCGCCCAGCCGCTTGACGGCATTGACAACACTGCGCACATTGCCCGCCCCGTAGTCCAACAAAGTGATCATGGTGATTTGTATAACAACCGTTGAATCATACCAACGGCGCCCTTCTATGTTCGTTAACAGTCGTGTTTCGTCAAGATTTGACAAGCCTTACGTTGACCGTTTCAAATCAACCCGGTCGACTTCATCTCTTAATTTTTAACCGCTGACAGTTACTATCACGGTTGTAAAAAACATGCCCACGGTTCACTTTTCGTTTCAGCCGGGGATGGTCTTCAATTTTCTTATGGCCCTGCTTTTTCTAATCATGGCGTTGAGCTGTTTTACCGGGCGTTGGAAATGGGTGAAAATGAGACCGCAGCGCCATCTCTATTTCCGATCAAAGTAGTGAATAATGGGAAATTGAATGGAAGTCAAAGTGCTGTTGGATTAACTTGATCTGATATGCCGCATCAATTGATCTATTACCTGGCCAATGGACAAATCGGTCGTATCGACCCGTATTGCATCGGGCGCAGGCTGTAAAGGCGCCAAGGCGCGGCTGCTGTCAGCAGCATCCCTTTTGGCCATATCGGTTTTCACCTGCCGAAAACCGGCGGCTTTTTCAGGCGGCAGTTCATCAAGGCGCCGTTGGGCGCGAACTTCAATATCCGCTTCCAAATAAAATTTCACCTGCGCGTTGGGAAAAACTACCGTCCCCATATCACGGCCCTCAAAAACCGCCCGCCGGTTTCGGCCTAGCGAACGCTGCAGGCCCAACAGGCAGCCGCGGACAGCCGGCTGGGCCGACACTGCCGATGCGGCCATGGAGATTTCCGGCGTACGGATCAGACCGGTCACATCCACTTCATCCACCCATAGGTGCAGACCGTCTTTTTCCCGAATCAAGTCCAACTGTATATTTTGGCACAAGCGTTCCAAAGCAACGTTGTCATCGGTTGTCACCTTTTTGCGAAGCGCCTGCCAGGCAACCCCTCGATAAAGTGCGCCGGTATCCACATAATCAAAACCGAGGTGGTCGGCCAACATGCGGCTGACCGTGGTTTTGCCCGATCCGGCCGGCCCGTCGATGGTGATGATAAATGATATCGGGAATTGATCAGGATGCATGAACTTGGTTTTGCCATACATATGGGTGAAACATCATTTTTCACAAAACGCTACGTAACGTTTCGATAAACCGCCGGTTCTCACCCGGCAAACCGGCATTGATGCGAATAAAACGCGGGTACCCGTAGGCGCCCATGGAACGCGCGATCACCCCTTGGCGCAGCATTTTTTCAAACAGCTCATCAGCATCCTGCTCCACATCAATGAGAAAAAAATTGGCCTGGGTCGGGTAAAAAGTGAGCCCCATCCGGGTAAGTTCGGATTGAAGCCAGGCCAGTCCCTGATGAACCGCTTGGCGGGTTTTATGCAAATGGTCGGAATCCTTCAACGCCGCGATAGCGCCCATCTGGGCCGGAATGCTGACGTTAAAAGGCATCCGCACCCGATGCAAAAGATCGGCCCATGGTGCGGGCATCAAACCGTATCCTACCCTCAGGCCGGCCAGACCATACGCTTTGGAGAAGGTCCGCAACATGATTACCTGCCTGCCGGATTGCACCCAATCAATACTGTTTGGAAAGTTATCCGCCCGGACAAACTCGGCATAGGCCTCATCAATCACCGTCACTACCCCGTCGGGCAGTTTATCGATCAACCTTTCCAGCGCGGTATGATTGAAATACGTACCGGTCGGGTTGTTGGGATTGCACAAAAAAATGATTCTGGTGCGATCGGTCACCGCGTTCAGCACGGCGTCTAAATCAACGGCAAGATTGTTTAACGGTACGAAAACCGGTTTGGCTGCGCACCAACGAACCGCCAGCGCATACATTAAAAACGATGGTTGCGGGATCACCGCTTCATCGTCGGGCAGCAAACAGGCCCGGGTGATCATGCCGATCAAATCGTCGGAGCCATTGCCCACCACGATTCCGTCGGGCAGTAGATCCCACTTTTCGGCCAGTGCCGCTGTTAAATTGTGGGCGCCGCCGTCCGGATAGCGGTGCAGCTTTTGGGTTGATGCGGCAATGGACGTTACGGCAAGCGGTGATGGGCCCAAGGGGTTTTCATTGGAGGCCAGTTTGATGGAACCGGAAATGCCCAGCTCCCGCTCCAAGGCTTCGATAGGCTTGCCCGGTCTATACGGTTTGACCTTGGCAAGGTGTTGAGGAACCACTGTTTTCATTGCGCCGCTTTACGCCCCTCTTCCACCGCTTTTAAATTGATGGGGATCAGCTTCTTTTTCTTGGCAAATGCGGCTTCGACACATTTTTTGAGCGGATCGATTTCCACGATGTTGCTACGCGCCACAAACGCGGCAAGAGCCACAATATTGGCTGTCCGGGTATTGCCCAGTTTTTTGGCGATAGCCATCACAGGAACTGCCAGGTCGTCCACATCGGCGCGGCCCGATGAAATATCGATGAGTGAGCTGTTAATAAAAACCACGCCGCCTTTTTTGACCATGGGTGCGAATTTTTCCAACGCTGGCCGGTTCATGGCTACGAGATGCATGGGATTGCGAATAATGGGCGACCCTATGGGCCGGTCACTGACCACCACCGTACAATAGGCGGTGCCGCCCCGCATTTCCGGACCATAGGAAGGAATCCAGGCCACTTCATGGCCCGCATCCATGGCGGTGTGGGCCAAGATCTGGCCCATCAATAAAATTCCCTGCCCCCCAAATCCGGCAAACATCACTTCACTTTGCATCTTGTATCCTTTACTGATCCGATCCGATCCCAGCCAATTCCGGTGTTTTAAATGCGCCCAAAGGATAATAGGGCATCATCTGGTCATCCACCCACTTGACCGCATCCACCGGTGTAACCCCCCAGTTGGTGGGACAGGTGCTGAGTAGCTCTACAAAACTAAAACAGCGCCCCTCTACCTGATAGGAAAAGGCGTTTTTCAATGCCTTTTTAGCCTTGATCACATATTTGGGTTTATGGACCGCTTGACGCTCCACATAACTTGGGGTTTGTAAGGTGGCCAGAAGCTCCGCCATGCGGATGGGCATGCCCACCTCATCGGTGTCTCGCCCCAGAGGGGACGTGGTGGTGCGCTGTCCCGGCATGGTGGTGGGGGCCATCTGGCCGCCGGTCATTCCATAAACCGCATTGTTCACAAAGATTGTGGTAAATTTCTCACCTCGGTTCGCCGCGTGAATGATCTCCGCCAAACCGATGCTGGCCAAGTCGCCATCGCCTTGATAGGTAAAAGCAATGAGATCGGGCCGTACCCGCTTGAGCCCGGTTGCCACGGCTGGTGCGCGGCCGTGGGCCGCCTCCTGAAAATCGCAGTCGAAATAGTTATACGAAAGGACGGCGCACCCTACCGGTGCGATCCCCACCATCCGGCCGCGGATATCCAACTCATCGATCACCTCGGCAATGAGACGGTGAATGACACCATGGGTACAACCCGGGCAGTAGTGAGTCACGACATCCGTTAATGCCTCGGGTCGTTGAAATGTCTTGCCCATTTTGTTAAAGTCCCTCTGTTATATAAAGCGGTTCATCTACTGAGAATGATGCCATATTCAAATTAATGCCGTGATGGAGTGGATCACCTCTTCCGGGGTTGGCACTTCGCCGCCGCACTTTCCGTACCAAGTGACCGGCGTAACGTCGCCCACAGCCAATCGGACATCTTCGAGCATTTGCCCCATGCTCATCTCGATGCTGATCACCGCCTTGCAGTTGCTTCTCGCGGCCGCCTCTTTGACGGCGTCATAGGCAAAGGGAAAAAGCGTCTGTGGCCGGATCAGCGCCGCTTCCACCCCCTCTTCTTTGAGTTGATCCACAGCAGTCCGACAAACCCGGCTCATGGTGCCGTAACTGACCACCAATACCTGATAATCGCCATCGGTATTGTACGCTTCAAAACAGACATCTTCAGCCTGCATCCGTTGATATTTTTCACGTAGTTTGAGGTTATGCGCGTTGAGCGCTTCCGGGTCCAAGAAAAGCGATTTCACCAAATTGCGTTGATGACTGTTGCGGGTCGCCATACCGTTGGTGGCCCATTCATCCTTATTTGTAGGCTCACTTTTCAAATCCTCGGGAAAAGAGACCGGCTCCATCATCTGACCGATAAGCCCGTCGCCCAAAATCATCACCGGGCCCCGGTATTTTTCAGCCAGCGGAAAGGCCCGCATGGTCATCTCAACGGCTTCCTGAACGCTGGCCGGCGCCATTACCAGCATACGGTAGTCGCCGTGACCACCCCCTTTGACCGATTGGAAGTAGTCGGCCTGGGATGGCAGAATGCCCCCCAGGCCCGGTCCACCGCGCATAATATTGACATAAACCGCCGGACATTCCGCACCGGCCACATAGCTGATCCCTTCGCTCATTAAGCTGACCCCCGGACTGGACGAGGTGGTAAAGACCCGTTCGCCGCAGGCCGCCGCGCCAAAGATCATGTAAGAGACGGCCACTTCGCTCTCGCCTTGCAAAAAGACACCGCCCACTTCAGGCAATCGTCGGGAGAGATACTCCGCCACCTCCGACTGCGGGGTGATGGGATAGGCGAAATAGTTGAGGCATCCGGCGCGAATGGCCGCCTCGGCAATAGCTTCGTTGCCTTTCATCAGTACCTTACTCATCGGGCATCTCCGCCTTTTTCGGCCTCGGCAATGGAGATGGCCACATCCGGACAGATACGGCAACAGGTGATGCAGTAGATGCAATCTTCCGGGCGCGCCTGAAAAGCGGGAAAATAGCCCTTGGGGCTCACTTTGGCCGATATTTCCAGCACGTTTTTGGGGCAGACCGCCACGCATAGCCCACAGCCTTTGCAGTGGTCGATACTGATTTGGTAGTTATACTTCATTAAACGGTTTCTTTTAATTGACTTGCAATGATCATTTTCTATTTGTTTGCAACGGCTTGCCAAGGCGGCGCCAATTGCCGACGAATGGTAAGCACCGGGCAGTTGATGGAAGCCTCGTCCAACCGATCTCTCAAATGGACCGGGGTCGTAATGAAACAGAGCGGCAATTGGCTTTGTTCGGCGAGCTCGGTCATAAAACGATAGCCCGCATAGATCGTTTCCGGGCCGGTTTGATCCATTAAATGGCTGTTTCCGATCCAGCCGGTCACCTTTAATCCAGCGCTGTTTTCAATCTCTCCTTTCATCAGTAATGCACCATTGATGGTGTTGGTTTTGGGGCGATAAGGATTGACCACCTGCAACAATGTAACCGTTTGCTCTTTATAAGCATCGGCCAAGGCCGCCAGTACCCGGGCGCCCACCTGATCACCGCCTAGATCCAGAATTGTTAGCGGTTCCGGCGCGCCAATCAACCCGGCAACCTCACGGGTCAAAATGGGGAGGTCCGCATGCATGTAGCGTTCCGGCGGCAAAACCAACTCAATCCCTTTCCGAGCCAGTATCGCGTTGGTCTCACGGGCCCGGAAATAGGGGTTGACGAGGTCCAAGTCGGCCATGCGGACCCGCACCCCCGCTTTGCTCCGGGCCAGAGCCAAATTGACGGCCACTTCGGTTTTACCGCTGCCGTAGTTGCCTACCACGGCAACCAATCCCGCTATCTCAAACTTCATGCATTCCATTGCCAACCCAATAAATATGGCCTGTTATCCTTATTTTTTATCCGTCCTTTTGTCAATTCCAAATATCCGTAACTGTGCTCTTAACCAGGTATTGGGTAGGGTGTTGTTCACAATCGATTTTTTCGGTATTATATAATTCTTGGAGCGCGGATTAGCACCTGAATCATCCCAAGCAAAAACAGCAGCGATAATTGAGAAAGGGGGGGTTCAATATGAATTTCATGGATATCATCAAACAGCGCCGCAGTATTCGGCGGCTTCTGGATCAAAAGATACCCGAAGCTGCCATCAATCAGGTACTTGCGGCGATAAAATGGTCTCCTTCATGGTCTAACACCCAATGTTGGGAGGTCGTGGTGGTGGCCGATGCAGCGGTCAAGACTGCTTTGGCTGAAACGGTTTCACCCCGAAACCCCGCCACACGGGCAGTGGAAACTGCGCCCGTGGTATTGGCATTGTGTGGGAAGCTAAAGAGATCAGGGTACTACAAAGGGGCAGCGTCCACCAAGTTTGGCGACTGGTTCATGTTTGATTTGGGCATCGCCTGCCAGTCGTTGTGTTTGGCCGCCCAGGCCCAAGGATTGGGAACGGTCATCGTGGGCGCTTTTAACCATGATAAAGCCGGGCAAATTCTCAACACGCCGCGGGGTGTTGAGGTGGTGACCTTGGTTCCCTTGGGTTATTTCAATCAGTCGCCCAAAGCGCCCAAACGTAAGGATCTGGATGATTTCGTACATCTTGATCGCTTTTAAAATCGCCAAGGCAAGGAGTCGATCATGATTGCTTACTATGTATACGACGAAACCAAAGCCAAAGATCGGGTAATTATTCCTGACATGGGCTGTGCGGTTCCCGTAGATGAAAACGTGATGGCCGATTTTATCGGCGCCGCGCCGATTTTTGCCGCCTGGTCCGGGGATTCGTGCCAAATTGTGGTCCCGGAAGATTTTGGTTTGGTGATTGCCACCCGGGAAGAGCAGGGTGATGTGTGTGTGCTCAAAATGGATTTATGGCAAGAACGCATGGCGCACTATATGGGCAAAGTAAAGCCTGGGTATGAAATGGATCAGAAGTGATGGCGCCGCAGACGGCACTTTTTACGTAGCCATCTTGTGAATTTTTATCATCTGAATGGATTTGGTCACTAATGTTCAATCGATTGCCGTTACCGGATCATGTTGATCCTGAAAAAACAGGATCGGTGTGGCGGGTGGATTACCGGCAGCGGGCGGTTGATGCGAAAAAATGGGCCCGGCAGCATGGAATTTTGCCTGCCCGCGAGGATGCCCAAAAAGTGGCGATGCTGCTCATTGATGTACAAAACACCTTTTGCCTGCCGGAGTTTGAGCTTTTTGTGAGGGGCCAAAGCGGAGATGGTGCCGTAGCTGATAACCGTCGACTGGTTCGGTTTATCTATCAAAATCTTGGCCGGATCACCCAACTCCACCTGACCATGGATTCCCATCGCATGGCCCAGATTTTTCATCCCGTTTTCTGGGTAAACAATCAAGGCGAGCACCCCGAGCCATACACCCAAATCAGTGCCGCCGATATCGAAGCCAATCAATGGCGGATCAACCCGGGATTGTTGGAACGCTGGGATTTTACGCGTGACAATGCTGCCGCCTTTGCCAGGTACTACACCTCGCAGCTGGAACAGGGCGGCAAGTTTCAACACACGATCTGGCCCTACCACGCCATGGTGGGTGGGGTGGGACATGCACTGGTTTCGGCCATTGAAGAGGCTGTTTTCTTTCACGGCATCGCCCGAACCCAGCCTCCTGAGATGATCCTCAAAGGCGAAGTGCCGCTAACGGAGAACTATTCCGCCCTTGCACCGGAGGTGAAAAACGGACCCGACGGCCGTGGATTGGCCCCGAGGAATGAAGCGCTGATCGATACGTTACTTGCGGCGGACCGGTTGATCATTGCCGGTCAGGCCAAAAGCCATTGTGTGGCCTGGACCGTTCAGGATCTGCTGGCTGAGATTGAAAAAAGTGATCCCGACCTGGCACGTAAGGTCTATCTGCTGGAAGATTGCGCCTCGCCTGTTGTGATTCCGGATGTGATCGACTATTCCGACTCGGCCGACAGGGCTTTTGAACGCTTTGCCGCGGCGGGGATGCACCGTGTTTCCACCACGCGCCCCTTGGATCAGTGGCCCGGGTTCAGCAACGGTTGATGAGGTGGGAACTGATTCATACGATTGAGAATCATGCCGCCCTCTTGAGCGGCTTGGTACTCTTTTCCGTGGCGACAGTTCTCTTTTCCCTTGTGGCGGTGCCCGTGGCCTTTATCATGCTGCCACCCGATTATCTGACCCGCCCGGAGCAAAGTGGCGGACCCGCCGGATGGATGCGGGGGGTCTACTGGGTGGTCAAAAACATCGTTGGCTGGGTTTTTATTATCGCCGGGGCCATCATGCTGCTGATCCCCGGCCAGGGTCTTTTGACCATCCTGATCGGATTACTGTTGATCCATTTCCCTGGTAAGCGTAAGCTCATCAAGAAAGTGATGGGGCGGCCCAACATTTTAAAGGTGGTGAACTCCATTCGGATGAAAGCGGGTACAGAACCCCTTGAAGCGCCCGAATAGCAACGCCGCTGTCAGGCAAAAACAGGGGAACCCAATTACCATTATCTGAAAACGGTGGTCTCAACCTTATAACGGACGAATGAAAAGGCTCTCTTGAACATGAAAAACAGTGAGCGCAAAAAAATTATTGCCAACACCCGCCGGGTCGTCATCAAGGTGGGCAGCGGCGTACTGACCCGCCGTACCGGGCTGAACCTCAATGTGATTGATGACCTGACCACCGATATTGCCCGACTGCGTCAAAAAAAGGTTGAGGTGCTGCTGGTCTCTTCCGGCGCCATTGCTGCGGGAATGAGGCGCATGAACATTACCAGACGGCCTGAGTCGCTCTCACAACTGCAGGCCCTGGCCGCAATGGGTCAAAGCAGCCTGATCGGGGTTTACGAGGATGCTTTTGGGCGTCACGGTATCAAGGCGTCGCAGATTTTGCTGACCCGGGAAGATGTCACCCATCGGAAACGCTATCTCAACGCGCGCAACGCCCTTAGAACCCTTCTAACCTGGGATATTGTCCCGGTGATCAACGAAAATGACGCCGTGGCGGTGGATGAGATCCGCTTTGGCGACAACGACCACCTCAGCGCCATGGTCACCAACCTTATCGGCGCCGATTTAATGATCAATCTGACCAACATCGACGGCCTGTTTGATAAGGATCCCCGCCGCCATGATGACGCCAGGCTCCTTACGGTGGTGAAAACGGTGACCCGTAAAATGATTGATTCGGCCGGCCAGATCCCCGGTGCGTTGGGGTCCGGCGGTATGTCCAGCAAGGTGATCGCAGCTCGGAAGGTGGCCATGGGAGGGGCGCCCACCATGGTGGCCAATGGTGAAAAAACGGGTATTTTGGCCGATCTGTTCGCGGGCAAGCCGGTAGGGACGCTGGTATTGCCCCAATCAAGACGCCTCAAGACCCGACAGCACTGGATCGCCTATACCAAGTCCCCCAAGGGCCGGGTGGTGGTGGACAGCGGCGCCCGCCGGGCGCTGGAGTCGGGAAAGAAGAGCTTGCTGCCGTCGGGGATCAAGGCTGTTGAAGGGCGGTTTCGTGAAGGGGATTCCGTTGAAATTGTCGATGAACAGGAAACTTCCATCGCCTGTGGGCTGGTTAATTACCGGGCCAGCGATTTGGATAAAATCAAAGGGGTGAAAACCGGTCAGATTGAATCTGTTTTAGGCTATCGCGGTTATGATGAAGTGGTCCACCGGGATAACATGATTTTGACCTCCAGGCTCAAGGATTTCTAAAATGACAGCTACAGAGATGGTTCAGACCATGGCGCGTGACGCCCGGGTGGCGGCGCGTACGTTACGAACATTGACCCGCGGGCAGAAAGACCGGGCGTTGATGCGGCTTGCGGATCTGCTGGATCAGGAACGTGAAAATGTCGCCGCGGTGAATGCGGCGGATGTTGCCGGGGCGCGTGAAAACGGACTGTCCACGGCGATGATTGACAGGCTGACCCTGTCGCCTGAAGTGATCCATGCCATGATGGACGGTTTGAAAGCAGTGGCGGCGCTGCCCGATCCGGTGGGTGAGGTGTTACGTTCCACCCGGCGCCCCAATGGGCTGACGGTGGGGCGTTGCCGGATTCCCCTGGGCGTGATCGGGTTTATTTATGAATCCCGTCCCAACGTGACCGTTGATGCAGCGGCGCTTTGCGTAAAATCGGGGAATGCCGTCATTTTAAAAGGCGGTTCCGAGGCGCTCCGGTCCAACCTCCTGTTAGCGGAGCTGATTCAAAAGGCGCTGGAACAGGCCGATATTCCCGCAGCCGCGGTTCAGGTGGTGCCGACCCCGGATCGTACGGCGGTTCAGGCGCTTTTGGCCCTGGAAGAAGAAATTGACCTGGTTATTCCCCGGGGCGGCGAAGGGTTGATCCGTTACGTGGTCCAAAACGCTGCCATCCCCGTTTTAAAACACTACAAGGGGGTCTGCCATGTCTATGTGGACCGGTGGGCGGACCTCGCCATGGCCGAAGAGATCAGTTTTAACGCCAAGGTGCAGCGGCCCGGTGTCTGTAACGCAATGGAGACATTACTGGTTCACGAAGGGGTCGCCGGGGAATTTCTGCCGTCCATGTTACGCCGTTTCGAACAGGCCGGCGTGGCGCTTCGCGGCTGTGAAAAAACCCGGCAATGGTCTTCTGCTGTTACAGCGGCGACAAAAGAGGATTGGCGCGAGGAGTTTCATGACCTCATCCTGGCGGTCAAGGTGGCGCCGGATATGGATGCAGCCCTGGATCATATCGACAGATACGGCACCCGTCACACCGATGCGATCGTCACCCGGGATTACAGCCGGGCCCGCCGTTTTTTAACCGAGGTGGATTCATCGGCGGTGCTGGTCAATGCGTCCACCCGTTTTAACGACGGCAGCGAGTTGGGTTTGGGGGCTGAGATCGGGATCAGCACCAGCAAGCTGCACGCTTTTGGACCCATGGGATTGACCGAGTTGACCACCACCAAGTTTATCGTGACCGGTGACGGGCAAATCCGGGAGTGATCTTTTCAAGATGGTGAAAAACGGTTCCAGACCGATCCGGGCCCTGGGGCTTTGCTCCGGCGGGTTGGACAGCATGCTGGCCGCATTGGTGCTGCGGGATCAGGGCATTGATGTGACCTGGATCACCTTTGAGACCCCCTTTTTTTCCGCCGGGAAGGCGCGGGAAGCCTCTGAACGGACCGGTGTGCCCCTGGTGGTGGAAAATATCACCGCCGTTTACCTGGAGATGCTGAAAAATCCCCGGGCCGGTTACGGGAAGCGTATGAATCCCTGTAGGGATTGTCATGCCCTGATGTTCAGACTGGCCGGGGAAAAGATGCGGGAAGACAAATTCGATTTTCTCTTTAGCGGCGAGGTGCTCCGGCAGCGCCCCATGTCCCAGACCCGGGCATCATTGCAATATGTGGCCAAACACTCAGGGGTGGCCGATCGGATTGTCCGGCCCCTGACCGCCCGCCACCTGCCGGAAAGTGTGCCGGAAAAAAAAGGCTGGGTGGATCGTTCGCGGCTGCTCAATATATCCGGACGTTCCCGCAAGCCCCAGATCGCGTTGGCCGCAACGTACGGCGTCACCCGGTTTCCCACACCGGCGGGTGGATGTTTACTGACGGACAAAGGCTATTCCGACCGGTTAAAGGATCTGTTTGCACACGAGAAAGCGCCGACGGAAAATGAGCTGCACCTGTTGAGGATTGGGCGTCATTTTCGGTTGGGCGACAGCATTAAACTGATCATCGGCCGCACCCAAAAAGAGAACGAAGATCTGCTCCGGTATCGGGACCCGGAAAAGGATGATACATTGAAAATCAAGGGCTATCCCGGCCCAACGGCCCTTTTGTCCGCGCAGGCGACCCCGGAGCAGATCCAATTGGCCGCTTCCCTTTGCGCGGGCTACAGCAAGGCCAAAAACAGCCCCCGGGCGTTGGTGGCTGTGCGAGGGCCGGATGGTTTCAGCGAGTTGTCGGTGACGCCGGTTTCCGGTGAAACAATTAGGGATCAGCGGATTTAAGCCGCCACAAGGGTAGCCCATCCACAGATGGTAAGGCGATCACAGCGGCTAAAAAGAAAAATGATGCAGTTGACGCAGAAAAGGTCGCCGATTTGCTTCGCGTGGATCTGATCCCCGAATGCTACATGACGCCGACGGAAGTAAGAGAACTACGCCGCATCCTACGCTACCGAAACCATATCGTCAGAATGGCTGTGAGGGAGAAGAACAAAATCTCCGGCTTACTAAAGGAAACTCTGTTTCTTTACTTGACAGAACTTATCGATGAAGCTTCATAGTTTTATTTCTTCGCCCCATGATTCTCTCCTTCCACCCTATCTTTGAGGCCGATGAAAACCGCCTTTGTGCGGGAAGAGAACCTGACGCTGATGACCTGGCCGCCATCCAGCGCGCCCGGACGGTAATTCTGCCCCAAGGCTGCTCGGAGAGCCTATTCAAAATGGCTCGCCAGAATTGTGATCATGTATTTCCCAATTATGATCTCCGGTTTCAATATCCGGGTAAGGCCGGCCAGATCAAACTCTTTGAAGCGTATACCATTGACCATCCGGCCACAATAGTAGTGAAGCTCTTTAAAGGTATAAACACGGCAACGCTGGATTTGGCAACCATTGGGTATCCGTTGGTGCTTAAACGGGATTGGGGCGGTGAGGGGTTTACCGTTTACTGGATTGATGATCAGGCCAAGCTGGGGATAATCCTGAAAAGAATTCTGGATGAATCAGCGGAACCGGAAAAAGTGCTATTGCAAAAAGTGGTGCCGGACAATCAAGGCTGTGTGATGCGGGTTGTCTGTATCGGGAGTTATTTTAAAGCCTATTGGCGCATGTCATCTTCACCGGAAGAGGGGATTGTTCATCTCGCTGAAGACGGCCATACCGATACCGGGCGAGCTGATCCGGAACTGCTGCCCGAAGCGGAACGGGCGGCACAGCAATTTTGTGCAAAAACCCGCATCAATTTAGTGGGCATTGACTATCTGTTTGACTCTTCCACGCCGACTCCCCGGCCGCTGATCATCGAACTCAATTATTTTTTCGGGCGTAAAGGCTTGGGCGGGTCGCAGGCTTACTACACGATTTTGACCCGTGAGATTCAAAAGTGGTGTCAACGGACCTTGGGATGATGTTGCAAACCCGGAAACAGGTGTTATTTTTTTATAAGCCGGGTTTTGTTCCAGCGACGGAATCGTTAAAAAGTGTGCTCCGCAACAAAACAGCGACAAAAGAGGGCCGTTGTATGAACACCGCCAGCGATATTCTGAACGACAAAAAAAACCACAATATTTGTTGTGTCACCCCCCAGCAGACCGTTTCCGAGGCTGTAAAATTGATGGCCGAACATCGTATCGGCGCTATACTGGTCAAAGAGGGGGAAAATTTTATCGGTATTTTTTCTGAAAGGGATTTTGTACGCAATAGTGCCGACGAAGCCTTTCATCCGGTTAAGGCCAAGGTGGCCGATTACATGAGCGCACCGCTTTATTGGGCGCCCCATGATGCCACCCTGTCAACCCTGCAGGAGATGTTTTTAGGCCTTTACATCCGACATCTGCCGATTCAAAAAGAGGGCCGCTATATCGGGGTGGTTTCCATTGGCGATGTAATCCGGGCCGAGCTGCTTGAAAAAGATCGTCAAATCAAAGATCTGAAAAGGGTTGCCAGCTGGAAGTACTATGAAAACTGGGGTTGGGATCGCAAATTAAAGTGAATTCGCAACCGCCTAACGGCGAGGGCATTTCTCCCATTCCCCCCGGATGGGGCAATAACGTGGCCGACGGCCTTCCGTGCCTACAGCGGAGCCTCCATTGATAGCAATGGGTCCCGCTGGACACCTTTTATAAATACTAGTTGTTGAGCTTGTCGCCCACGGCCCGGCCGTAGTCCTGGCAGGCGCGCATTCCATCGGGTGTGTCGAGGACCTGCTCTTTTAATTGCAATGCGCCCAAGTCCACCACATCCATTTTAAAAACATGCTGCATGGTGTCGGCGATCATCATCCCCGACTCACCGCTATGGGTGTAAGAGCAGAAAGCCCCGCCTACTTTACCGGTAAGGTTGGCCCTTTCTGCCAAAAAGAGGAAGGTCTTCATACTAGCCGTCATATCCCGGTGGTAGGTGGGGCAGCCAAAAATAAAGCCGTCATATTCCGCCAGCTCACTTTCCAATTTAATATCGGAGACCTTTTTCAGCTCCGGTGTATTGACGGAAAAACGGACACCCTCGGCAATTAACTCAGCCATTTTTTGAGTGTTGCCGGTACGGCTGACATAGACAATTAGCACTTTTTTCATTGATTGCTCCTTAGGGTAGTTATAAATTCATGGCTCTTTAATCAGGGCCCCCAGTTACGAATATGCGCCAAATGGGGGAAAACCGACGGTTTGTAAATCGATTTTCCGAGCAGCATTCGGAGGCATTCTTGAATTCCTTCCGAAATGGTTGGGTGTGGGTGGGATGTTTTCAAGGCATCTTCCAGATCCGTATTCTGATCCATCAGCATGGCAATGGTCATGATCGTATTGGACGCCTGAGGTCCGGCCGCCCGCATCCCCAAAATCTTATGCGGTTTATCCCGGCTGATGATAATCTTCACAAATCCGTCTGTGGCACGCATGGCAATCGCCCTGGGGAGGAGTGCATTTGAATAGACACCCACTTTGTAGGCAATCTTTTTTGTGCGGCACTCTTTTTCATTGAGTCCCACTGCTGCGACGGGCGGTTTGAAGAACATGACCGTGGAGATATTGTCATAATTTTGCGGCTGGCAGAGATCCCCAAACATCCGTTTGACCGCGTGACGGGCCTCGGACTCGGCCAAGTTGACCAGAGCGGGGTGCAACGTGATATCGCCTGCCGCGTAGATGTTCTTATCCACCCGGCAAGCGTCAGTTACCTTTAAAAATCCTTTCTCGTCAGGACTAATGCCGACATTGCCCAATCCGAGATCAATCGTATTGGGAACCCGGCCGATGGACACGAGCAGCACATCCACTGTCTCCCGATGAATATTCCCCTCTTTATCGGCCAAAAAGACGCTGACACCGTTTGCTGTCGGTTCCACTTTCTCCAAGCGACTGGAGTGGAGGATGGCTACACCGTTTTGGATGAGGTTCTGACTGACAAAATCACTTATATCCTCATCTTCAAAGGGGAGAATGCGTTTCTTGTGGTCCACAACGATCACGTCGGTTTGACCATAGTTGGAAAAAATCGTTGCGTATTCGCAGCCCACAACCCCGGCGCCGACAATCATCATCCGTTTGGGGAAGGTCTTAAGGCGCAAAATTCCGTCGGAATCCAGAATGCGTTGTTGATCCACCGGCACATGGGGCAGTTGTCTGGGTTTCGAACCGGAGCAGATCAGGATGTTGGCGGTGTTAATGGTTTCTGTCCGGCCGGACCTCCGATTGATAACCACCCGGGTTGACGATGCAATGCCGGCGGTGCCGCGTTTAAAGGTGATGCTGCCTGGACCACTGTAGTGGTCCGGGGAAAACACCCGTAACTGCCGCCGGATGTGAGCCTGTTTTTCACGGATGGCGGCCAAAACAGCGTGGCGGACCAAGGTGTAGTTGGCGGTTAGCTCCCGGGTGGTATATCCCCGGCCCGGCGCGTTGGCAACGGCAAAATCTTTGGAGAGCTCCCACATGGTTTTGGAAGCCAAAGCCCCCCACATGACCCCAGCGCCGCCCACCTGGGCTTTTTCAATAATGCAGACGTGTTTGCCAAGGTCCAATGCCCGCATGGCCCCGGCCAGGCCGCCCGGTCCGCAGCCGATCACACAGAGGTCAAATGCTTTTTCGCTCTCATTTATCATCTGAGTGAATTCTCAACCGCCTGAAGGTGGTGGCTTCGACGGCCAGTTTCGCCCGGCCGGCCTGCAGCAGGCCGGCCGGATGACATCCGGCCGGCGCAGCCGTCATAAAAGAGCGTCGCTTGTAAGCGACGGTCGTTTATGAAAGCAAAACGCAAAACCTTCGACTGTAGTCGGCGGATATCCGCTTTTGGCCCTACGGGCCTGCTACAGCCTTCGCATGAGACCTTTGCATAACACCTCTTTTGGGACAATACGCTAAGCCTAAGCAATCTATCCGGTCCCTCCTGCACGATCATTTCCCATCCGGGCAACGTGTCAAGGATTCGTCCCAAAACCGGTCATTCTTCCGGAAAAGCTCCATCCGTAATCATTTCCGGCGTGGTCAAGATTGACAAATATGGGAATTTTTTACAAGTTAAAAGTAATTTTCAATTAGTGGCCATCACCTTTGTAACACCAAATACCGATTGCTACCGGACATTCCCTTTGAATGATCCCCATAAATTTTCATGAATGACCTTTCAAACGCCCAGTCCGTTATCACTTGCATCAGGCGTGATCTCACCTTGGAACAGGCCAACCATTTAGGATTGGTCCTCTCGGCGGCCCATATCACTTACCGCTCAGTGGTTTATCAGGATCAATGGTCCTTGTGGGTCCGTGAGCAGGATTGCACAGAAGCCGACCTGGCCCTTTATCACTACGAATTGGAAAATGAGGAGCATCCGGATCAGACACCATCGGTTGGTGAGACACCTTGGGGCCGGACTCAACGTAGCTGGGCAGGTATCTGGGCGGCACTCTTTTTAGGGGTGTGCCACATCTACGTGACCAGCTCGGGCAAGGCCGCAGGAATTGTGCGGGCCTATAATGCATCGGCTGAGGCGATCCTGAAGGGAGATCTTTACCGAACCGCTACAGCGCTATTGCTGCATGCGGATTGGGGTCATCTGGTATCCAACATGGTGGGAATTGCCCTGTTTGGTACAGTGGTCTGTTTACGCTTGGGATACGGGTTGGGATTCTTTGCGATACTGACCACCGCCATGGCGGGTAATGGGCTCAACGCCTTGGTATATCAAGCGGGCCACCACTCCATTGGCGCCTCCACCGCGGTGTTCAGTGCATTGGGGATTGCCGGCATGATGCGGGCGGTGATGCGCTGGCGCCATCCGGAAGAACGCAAATGGGCCTGGCTGCCACCGGCTGCCGCCCTAGCGTTGCTGGCCTTTTTAGGCGCCAGCTTGAAAACTGATATTCTGGCTCATTTCTGGGGGTTTTTGTGTGGTCTTGCCGCGGGTCTGCTGCTTGAACGGATGATTCACAATCCGCTGAAAATTTGTCTGCAAAATATCTGCCTGGCGCTGGTAGCGGTGGTGCTGGCGGGAAGCTGGATTAGGGGTTTGTCTTAGCCTGCGAAGATTCTACCGTTGTTTCAATCATCCGGATCCACTGGGGCGGATAGGGCGCTTTAAAGGCAACGGTATCTTTTTCCCTGCGGCAGTTAAAAAGTTTGTGTTACTAATGAGACTCAACTTGCAACTGAAGATTTTCAAGTATTCTTTCGGGCGACTCCAACACAAAGCGCATCAGGGCCAACGGTTTTTCCGGAGCAATCCGCACGGTGATCCGATCCGGGTCAGCCAGAAAATCTTTGACGGCGCCCAGCGCCGCTTGAGCAATTGAAGAATTGTTCCGATTCGCCTCTTGGTCAATTACCCGGCGCCATTGACGAACAACCGCCTCGGGCCGATGGCCCGACCTTTGCGCCTGCCGTTTGATCCACCGTTTGAGCAGTGAGTGATCCTCATACTCGATTTTGGAAGGACCGATACTGACCAACGCGAAGGTGGTTAAAAACGCCCCCAAATTGAGGCCCTCCTTTTTCACCTCCCATAATTCGGGGTTCACTTGGTCCAGTATGATGGCCATGGAGAGTTTCCCCATATCTTTGGCGGAAAGATCGATCTTCTCTAGTGTTAACCGCCGCTTTTGGGGATCGTATTGATAGGCGGCGGTAGCGTCCACCACCACCTCTGCATAGCCCATGGCCTCCAGTTCCGGTGTGATTGATTCGAGCAGTGCGTGATCGTGCTTAAGGGTTAACCCTTCCATGCTGACATCAGCCTGAACCGTGCGGCCCTCTTTTTGGGCGACGTTTTCCAATTGAAGTTGATCAATAACAATGGGATCTTCAATCCCTTTTAATTGTAGCCGCACATCGTTTATTTTACCGCCCTGCTCCAACAGCCCCACCGTCAAATCGCTATATTCCAGTGATTCAACCTCTTCGTTTTCGGTAACCAGCCGCTCAATAGCCAGCTTCGCTTCCCGGCCGGCCATGTTGCTGGCCGCCATGTAGGTGACACCGCCCCCCACCGCCAACCCCACCAGCAACCACCATCCGATTTTTCGCATAACCGCTCCAAAGTGAATTCTCAACCGCCTAAAGGAGAGGGTTTTTCTCCCATTCCCCGAATGAGACCTTTGCATAACACCCCTTTTGGCCCAATTTCGGCGTCCGGCTCAAAATGGTATCCTGGAAATATTCAATATATTCATACGGTTAGATTTTCGCTGTCCTTGAACGTGAACAAAAATAGATGTTCTGCAAAGGTCTCCGAATGGGACCATAAAAATGAATACAGACACGCTTTATGAATTCGCAACTATCCGGTCGATGAGGCTTGTAACAACACCATCAAAAAAGGCCACCTGAAAACCAGGTGACCTTTTTTTGCAATTGATTTGGGCAAAGTTAACAACTGCAGGAACCGCCATTATCATTAGTGTCCGTTCCGCAACCGCTCCCACCGAAATCGATGCCGCAGTCAAGTTTAAACCCGTTCACGATGTAGTCGACTTTAATCGGCCGGGCTTGCGCCAAAAAATCTTTGTCCACCAGGTATTGAAACCCGTCCACCTCGTACATCTCATCATTTTCACGCTGCTCATCCAGAGCCATAGCCAAAGATGGCCCGCCTCAGCCGCTTTGGTTCAAAAAAATCCGGATCGGCGCGGCATCCCGGCCCTGAAAATAGAGCGCGACCTGTTCGGTCGCCGCAGGTGTAATCTCTACCATGTCAGCTCCTTTAGATCTTTGTTGCCGCCTTTATTCGGCACTTTTCAGTTTGACCAAAAAGCTAAACACCGCCATCCCAATTGTCAATGAAAACCGTGATGTGACCATATGGCTCAATTCTGTTGATCGATTAAAATCAATCCGTGGGGATGGGGCTGTTTAATGATACGATCAAATCTTGGAGGGTCCGTTCGTATACCCTTTGGTGGTTTGCGGAAAAGAGGGTAAAGATCACTCTGCGCAAGGTCTGGTTCTCCTCTAGAAACCGGGCAATGGTTTGTAGGGCAATGAGCGCCGCAGGTTCGATGGGATAACCGTAAACCCCGCATGAAATAGCGGGAAACGCGATGGTTTCCACATGGTGTGATACAGCTAAATCAAGGCTGTTTTGATAGCACGCCGTCAATAGGGCCTCATCCCGGGGCATACCGCCGCGGTAGACCGGCCCCACCGTGTGAATCACATATTTGGCTGGCAGCCGATAGCCTTTGGTGATGCGCGCCTCCCCCGTAGGGCAACCGCCGATGGTGCGGCACTCCTCCAAAAGCTCCGGACCCGCCGCCTGGTGGATTGCTCCATCCACACCACCGCCGCCCAAAAGCGTACTGTTGGCTGCATTGACAATGGCATCCACCTTTTGACGGGTAATATCATCCGTGATAATGACGATTCTACGACGAGTTTTCTTTTTTCCAGGCGCTTCCATAAATGAAAATTACCATAAAATGCGGTTGGGAGAAACCGTTTTCATTACAAACGGCTACCCATTGAATCATTTCGTCAAAAAGAGCTTTTCAACCTCGTTGCAATTACCGGAACCGCTTTTACTTATTACGAACCCATTGGCCTTTGCGTTGAGTTTGAATAAATGGTACTCAAATTGCCGCGGGAAATGGCGGTCTAGCCAAATTGAACCGATAGAAAAAATGGCCTTAAACGATATCGAAATTCGCCATCAGATCATTGCCGTATGTCAAAGGCTTTATCAAAGCGGCCTGATCACCGGAAGCAGCGGTAATGTCACTCTTTTTGACCGGAAAAAAGGGCTGATTGCCGTCACGGGTAGCGGCGCCGTTTGCCAACACCTCGATCTTGATGACGTGATGATTGTTGATAAAAACGGTAACACCCTAAGCGGTAAAGGTTCACCCACCAGTGAATTGGCTTTTCATCTGGCGCTGTACCGGAAAAGAGCCGACATCAACGCCATTGTCCATACCCACTCAACCTATGCCACCACTTTGGCTTGCCTGGGATGGGAACTCCCGGCGGTCCACTATCTGATCGGTTTTGCCGGAAAAAAGGTGCCCTTGGCCCCTTACGCCACCTTCGGGTCAGAAGCGCTGGCGCACACTATTACAGAAACCATTGGAGACGGGCATGCGCTTCTTTTGGCCAGCCATGGTCTGGTGGCCGTTGGCCCAACTTTAAACGACGCTTTTCGTATCGCCCTGGAGGTGGAATTTGCCGCCAAGATCTTCTATTTAAGCAAATGCGTGGGCAATCCGGTGATCCTGGACGATGATGAAATGGGCCGGGTGATTGCAAGACTCCGCGATTACAGCAAACCGTAGGCAAAGCCAACAAGGCGGACATCAACCGGTGGTGTGAGATTGGTTCAGATATGATCTGAACTATCTCGGGTAAGGGGATTGTCTTCACGCACCATGTCGACCCGCCTCAAACAACTTCAATCGCCGCTCAAACTCCTCCAAAGTAAAATGATGCTCCTGGGTACCCTCTTTTTCCACGCAAAAAGCGGCACAAACCGTTCCCATTTTGGCGGCGTCAATCACCTCTTTTTCCAGTATCAGCCCTTTGATCAGGCCGGACCGAAAGGCGTCCCCCGCGCCAGTAGGGTCTAACGCTTTTTTCACCACCGCGGGCGGGATACGGGTTTCGCTGCCCTTTTCGCGGATCAATGCCCCTTCGGCCCCTAAGGTGGTGACCAGGACGTCGGTTTGATCCATTATAGCGTCTTGGCGTAAGTTTGTTTTTCTTACAATCAACTCCAGCTCGTAGTCGTTGGTGATAACCATAAAACTGCCCTTGATCATCGCGGCGATCATTTTACCGGAAAGCACAGGGATGGCCTGGCCGGGGTCAAAAACATAGGGAATTTGAAGGGTTTTGCAGCTTCGGCTGTAGTGCAGCATGTCATCGGGGTTGCCTGGCGAGATGATTACCAGCGACTTTTCATCATTTTTCAGGGTAAAATCGCAGCGCTCTTTCATGGCCCCCAAATTAAAAAAGGTGATCTGGTTGTTGTCGCTGTCGGTGGCAATATAGGCGCCGGCGGTAAATTCTGTTTCAACGGTTTTAATTCCATCCCGTGAGAGGCCGTTTTGTTCAAGCCAGGTGGCGTAACGATCAAAATCGGGCCCCACTGCCGCGATGATAGTGGGCGCTTCGCCCAACAACGCCAGCGAGTAGGCAATATTGCCGGCGGTGCCGCCGAATTTTTCCACAAGATGGGTCATGTTAAAGGCCACGTTCAAGCGGTCGATACTCTCGGGCAGAATGTGAGCGGCAAATTTATCGGGAAAGCCCATAATGCGGTCGTAGGCCATGGAGCCATAGATGTAAATCTTCATTCAAATCTCCTTAAACAAGCAGCACTAAAGCCATGGAAAATCAAATAAGTTGTATAGCTCGTTTAACGCTGTTGTTTTTTCCCCAATGGCATGGGAGCCCATCTTATCAACCGGGCAATTTATATGCTCCCAATACTACCTGCTGAGAGCCTGAAAAATCACAACAATGCCGTAGATGGGCCTTTTTCCGACGCCACCTTTTCACGAAGCCATGATTTTCAACATCATGGGCAGGGCCACAAACGTTCCCGCCATACTGCCCAGGTTGGTAAAAACCACTACCAGTAAAATCCGGGTCACTTTGTTGCGCCAGAATCCCTTGATGGAGACGATATCCTGCTGAAGGGTTTCCAGATCCTTGACTTTGGGTTTGCGGGTCACCGCCTCCACCAGACCGGAAACCCATCCGGCGGCAATCATGGGATTAAGCGATGTGAGGGGCGCGGCCAACACGGAAGCTAAAATGGTTAGTGGATGGCCTAAAGCGCACAACGCGCCCAAACCGGCCAGTACACCGTTGGCCGCCACCCACCAGGTGACCATCTGGGCGCCCTGCCGGACGCCGTGAACAAATCCGTATAAAAAGAGCGCCAAAATGGCGCCGGGTAAAATCCACTTAATGAGACCGCTGAACTTTGGGCGGGGGTGCAGCTCCTTTAGCTTCTCAATGTCGATGGGTTTATCCCAATGTTCCAGAATGCCGGGTACATGGCCCGCGCCCACCACGGCCACGATTTTCTCTCCGGGCGCGATGCGAATCCGCTCGGCCAGGTACTGATCGCGCTCACTGATGATCACTCGTTTAATGACCGGCTGACTTTTCCCCAGATCTTCCAGCACGGAGGCCAACATATCCTGCTCTTTCATCTTTTCCACCTCTTCGGCGCTGATGTCGTCGGCCTCGCCGATGGAGAGGAGCATTTGGAACGACAGTTTCACCTTGTCCCAAAAGGTCATGGCGCGCCAGGTCCGAGCCAAGGTAGTGCGGATATCCCGGTCGGCCAGGTGAATCTGCGCCCCGTGATCGTTGGCCGCCGCGATGGCCCGCAGCATCTCTTCACCCGGCTGAATGTTGAGTTTTTCGGCGATTCGTTTTTGGAAAGAGGCCAAAAGCAGATGGGCCAACAGCACAAAGGCCTTTTTCTCTTTGACCACCTTAAAGATATTGGTATTGCGCCACTGGTCCTGCCGGGTCAGGGTGGCATAGCGGTTTTGGCAGAGTTCTACACAGACGGTGTCCGGTTTTTCATCGGCAATGGCGGCGGTCACTTCATCGGCGCTTTGCTGAGAAACATGGGCCGTTCCGATAAGAATGATCTCTTTACCTTCAAAGGTGAGATGGTGTATCATCCTTTTTGTTTACGCTCCAAAATCCAGCGGCAATTTGAGCCAGAACTTAGGCGGTTACCGGCACCATGTCAATGTCATTTAAACATCAGTCACCCTGTCAAGCCGATGCAATCCTTGACGACGGACTTCAATGTATACTGTTTTTATTGGTTCTGCTTGGTCTGTTCATGCCGGGCCGGCCGGCCCCGGCAAACACCACCGAAGCACTATCAGTCAATACAGGGATGATCGAAGAAAGGGCCACCGGCCAAATCAACTGGACCCAAGGGGTCATCCGCGCCATCGGGTCGCAGCCGCCCCAAGCCAGATCAGAGGATGAAAAGGCCTATAAAAAACAGTTTTCGTCGGCGAAAAGTCGGGCGCAGCAACAGCTTTTGACGGCAATCAAAGGGATTCGCATCTATTCAGACCTGTTTGCAGAGGATTTTCTGGGCAACCACAAGATCATGGCCGAACTGCAAACATTGATTATCGAAACTGCTCATCTTGAGCGTGAATACCTGTCCGACGGGACGGTCCGGGTCGTTCTGGAAATTCCGTTCCACGGTGCGGTCTCCCAATTACTGCTGCCCCAAGAAATCCAATCGATCCAGCCCATCAACAGCGGTAATCACATCGAAGATGCGATTGCCCCAAACGACACCTATACCGGATTAATTGTGGATGCCCGGACGCTGAGTGTACAACCGATGTTGGCACCTGAAATTATAGATGATACCGGTGAACCGGTTTACGGTCCCGCTTTTGTCAGCCGGGAGTTTGTGGTGAGCCGGGGGATGGCGAGCTATGTGCGGCGGCATGAAATAAGCAGTGACACGGAACGTGTCGGTCCGAACCCGCTGATCATTCACGGCTTGAAACTGGCCGAGAACAGTAGCGGCGCCATCGTGGTCAGTAGCGCTGAGGCGGCCAAGGTGCGGGAGGTGTCGGACCATTTTGAACTGCTCCGACAGTGTAAAGTCATCATCCGGGTTCAGTAAAAATGGCCTGATGAAAGTAGCTCCCACAATACGTAAGGTGAGGATGAAATGCGAAACAGACAATTAAAACTCATTCTGGTGATGATCGGCATAATAACTCTGATAGGCTGCCAGACGGTGCTGTACACGCCCAAAGCCGCCCTGGACACACCGGCCCGCCATGCGGAAAACGGGATGCGGCTTTTGGGGAACGGTTTGGTGGAGGACGCTTTTCGGGAATTCAACCATGCCAAAGCGTTGGATGCCAATTATGCGCCCGCATATGTGGGCCTGGGCTTTTGCTACGGACTGATGGGTGACACGGAAAAAGGGCTGGCGGTCATGGAAATGATGAACAAGCTACCCAAACCCGCAACACAAAAAAGCGGGCCACACAACTGACCCGCTTTTTACGTGCCCGTTTTTTGTGAAAATTAAACGCCGGCCAACTTGCGAATTTCTTCAGCCTTGGTGGTCTCTTCCCAGGTAAAGCCGGGCTCCTCACGGCCGAAATGGCCGTAAGCCGCCGTATTACGATAAATAGGATTTAATAGTTTCAAATAATCGATAATGGCGGCGGGTCGCAGATCAAACACCTGCCGTATAATTTCAATCACTTTGCCTTCCGGCAATTTACCGGTTCCCATCATATCCACCAAGATAGAAACCGGTTCGGCAACACCGATGGCATAGGCCAATTGAACTTCGCATTTTTTCGCCAGTCGGGCCGCCACAATATTTTTGGCGATATGGCGGGCCATATATGAGGCGCTGCGATCAACCTTGGAGGGGTCCTTACCCGAAAAGCAGCCGCCGCCGTGACTTCCCTGACCGCCATAGGTGTCTACAATGATCTTCCGTCCGGTGAGGCCACAATCTCCCATGGGGCCGCCGATAACAAACTTTCCTGTGGCGTTGATTAAAAAACGGGTTTGGTCATCGATCAATTCGGCGGGCAACACCGATTTGATCACCGATTCAATCACCGCCTCTTTCAACTGGTCATAACTGATATCCGGAGCGTGCTGCGCGGCAACGACAACGGTATCAATCCTTTTGGGATGGCTGTTTTCATATTCAATGGTCACCTGGGATTTTCCGTCGGGCCGCAAAAAATCCAGGGTTGTATCTTTACGGACAGCTGCTAGTTGGCGGCACAACTTATGGGCAAAGGTCACCGGCATGGGCATAAATTCCGGTGTTTCGTCAGTGGCAAAACCAAACATCAGCCCCTGGTCACCGGCCCCCTGGTCCTTGAAAAGCCCTTCACCCGTGTTGACCCCTTGGGCGATATCGGCGGATTGGCGGTCGATACTGGTCATGACCGCACAGGTTTGCCAGTCAAAGCCCATATCAGATGAATGGTAACCGATCTCGCGGATGGTTTCACGGACGATTTTGGGGATATCGGCATACCCGCTGGTAGTGATTTCGCCGGCCACAATCGCCATCCCCGTAGTAACCAGGGTTTCACAGGCCACCCGACAGACGGGATCCTGGACCATAATCGCATCTAAGATCGAATCGGATATGGCATCGGCGACCTTATCGGGATGTCCTTCGGTGACCGATTCCGATGTAAATAAAAATTTTTCCTGAGTCATGTCGGCAACTCCAAATCAGAACGTTTTTATAAGATTGCGTTTAGTTATTATAGAAATGAGTAAGTGTCAACGCACACAATGATTGGCATTTTACCAGCAAGACAATTGACCCAACGGATTTGCAGCCCTTTTAATTGACACTGTTTCGGGGTGATGCTAAATTGGGCCAAACCTACATGAATAAAGCGCTATTTTCAAAACAGTCAAGCTTGTCCAAGGTCTACGAAGGCAAAAATTTTAACCGGAAACATACAGGTAGTATTTCGAGGAGACTGGTTGTACCTGGCATAACGATCAGTGGTTGACTGCTTGGCGCTGTTGGATCGACTATCAGGGGGCCATTGACAATTTTCGTAAATCCAAGGGATTTATACCGGTTGTTAAACGAACAAAAACAAAAAACAGTCCGTTTCGTTTTGAAAGGAGTCCTATGTTTGGTATCGGCATGCCGGAGCTCATCATCATTCTGGTCATCATCTTGATTATTTTTGGCGCGGGAAAACTGCCGGAGATCGGTGGTGGTATGGGTAAAGCCATCAGCAGCTTCAAAAAAGGGGTGCTTGACGATGAAAAGGTAACGCCCACGCCTGAAAAGATCGCCGATAAAGAAACCGAAGAGGGTGAAGACGATAAACCTGTTGATGGGTAGGAGTTTGACCCACTATTTTCAGCAAACGGATAAAACCTTCAGCATCCAAAGCGCCGGTCCAAATAATCTGACAGACTGTCCAGGAGAGAGCGTTCCGAGCTGGTTACATTTTTTTCGCTTTGCAACTTTTCAATTTCCATCCGGGCGGCGGCGGGTGTTCGGCGGCTCTCGCCCCGATAATCCTTGAGCGCTTCTTTGGATGATGCCGGGTTGACTTTTTTCATCCACCTTTCAAACAACGGTTGTAATGGGAGCGGCAAGGGCCAGGTGTTGCGAAGAAGCAGCCGCTGGGCCAGTTCTGTGTAGATCTTGTTTTGAAATCGATCGGTCAGTTCCATCTGTTCCTCCGGATCGGCCCGAACAAATCGCCAGCATAAATTTTCGTCATGCCTGGAGGGGAAACCGATCTCATACAAGGCGGCATCCGGGTCAAGGTCGGGCACAAACGGATAACGAAATCGGCGAAAATGATCGATGATCATTTCCAACTCGTTGGGATGATCCTGCAGCCATTGAAGATTTGTTTGTATCTGCATTTGCCGTTCCGGATCAATTTTCTCCAAATAACGCTCCAAAGGTGGTAACAACAACCCTTGCCCACCATATTTTTTACGGATTACCCAACTCTTTTCATCCAAGGTATCTTCCGTCAACCCAACCAGTTCAGGCAGATCCAGCCGTAGCCAAAGCCCTTGGTTTTTATAAGGGATTGATTGACCCAAATAGAGCACCGGGGCCTGAAGATTGCTGCCAAACCCAAACTCGAGCAGCAGCATGAGACCCCATAGGTGCTGACCCCAACGGCTTTTAAACGCCACCGGGAGTTTTCCCGTTCGATCTTCATCGGTTTTCTTCTCAAAATAGCCGCAGGCATAATCCCACATGGCGGTTTCTTTGGTCAATTGCCTGGCTAAGGCCACCGTGCTTTCCGTATCCGCCATGGCGTCATGGGCGGCCCCTGGAGCCAAATTGTTTGCCCGGTTGAGATCATCCAACCGCAACGAGGCTTTTTTATCCCGCACCGGCCAATGGAGGCTATTGGGTTTGTAAAGCCAATAAAGAGCGGTGATGGGCAAAAGATCCATGCGGCGGCAGCCGTTGCTGTATTGATGGGTATAGGGCGGCAAGAGGTTACGGAAAAAAGCGAATCGTAAAAAGGCGTCGTCAAACCCCAAAGAATTGTAGCCCACACTGATGGTTCCCGGTTCGTTGACCATCTGGTGGATCTTTTTGACGGCATCGTGTTCAACCATACCGCTTTGCATCTGATCCGGCGTCAGCCCGTGGGTCAAGATCGCCCTGGGCGACGGGATCACATCGGGTCTTAAACGGATATCGAAGCGATGTCGCTCCAACGGTTGTAGCATCGCATCGGTGCGAATGGCGGCAAATTGTACCATCTGATCAAAGGTACAGTTGAGGCCGGTGGTCTCAAGATCGTAAAAGAGGTATGTCTGGAACGGCACAGGCCACTCTTTTTCTATTTTTTCCTTGTCTTCTAGCTTGTCAGCTCAAGACATGTTCACCAACGTGCGTCCTTTGAGCCCTCCTTCTAAAATCGCGGAAATTTTGGGACTCAACTCCTCCAAGGTCACTTCCGTCACAACGTCCAAAAGATTCGGCTGTTTCCAAGGCCCGGCCAGAAGTTCCCAAATTTTTCGCCGGGTCGACATGGGACAACTTTGTGATGAGATTCCGCATAATGTGACGCCACGCAGAATAAACGGAAAGACAGTGGTATCGAACTTGTGGGAAGCAACATTCCCGCAACTGGCCACAACGGCCCACTCGCTGGCCGCCTTTAGCGCTGTTGCCAGATAGTTTCCACCGACCGTATCGACCACTCCCGCCCAGCGACCCTTTAAAAGCGGCCGACCGGAAGCGTCATCCAGTTCTTTGCGATCAATAATTTCGGCGGCCCCCAGAGATTTGAGAAATGCCGTGTCCGCGGTTTTGCCGGTCGCCGCCGCAACGGAGTATCCAATATGAGCCAAAATCCCCACAGCGATACTGCCGACACCGCCGGTGGCGCCGGTAACCAGCACCGGCCCATCTTCGGGCTTCACATCCCCTTCCACCAATTTGAGAACCGACTGCCCCGCCGTAAACCCCGCTGTACCCAGGACCATGCTCTCTTTGAGTGACAGCCCGTTAGGCAAAGGCACCACCCAATCGGCCGGCACCCGAATGTATTGGCCAAACCCGCCGGAGGTGTTCATTCCCAAATCATAGCTGGTGACGATCACTTCGTCACCGGGCTTAAAATCGGGATCAGTGCTTTCGGCCACTGTTCCGGATGCATCAATCCCCGGGGTGTGGGGATAAGTGCGCGTGACCCCCCGATTGCCGATGGCCGACAGGGCATCCTTGTAATTAAGAGAGGACCAGGCCACTTTGACCAAAACATCGCCGTTGGGTAGGGAGCTTATCGGCCGATCCCTGATGGTCTGAAGAAACGTCCCTTCCTCGTTTTCACTAATCACCATAGCTTTAAAAGATTTTTCACTCATTTCGGTGCTCCTCTCTCGTTGGGTGGTCGCAGATGACAAGCGCCTGCGGCTGTGGTAATGCAAAAGGCCATGAACCGATTCAGTATATCATATCGCGTCAAACGCATCAAAGCGGAATTGGGTCATGTGCTGGTTCAGGATCGCGCCAATCTTTACCGTGATCTGAATCGTTTGCATGAAAAGCGCTCAAATGAAAGGATCGACGCACTGGATCGGATCGAAGCGTCACTAAACCGGGCCATTGAAAGGAAAAGAGCGCGTCTTCGCAACATCCCCAAACCCCGCTATCCACAATCGGAACTGCCGATATTGGCCAAAAAAGAGACAATTATTGAGGCCATCGCCGAAAATCGGGTGGTAATCATCGCCGGAGAGACCGGTTCCGGCAAAACCACTCAGATCCCAAAGTTTTGTATTGAAGCGGGACGCGGTTGCAAAGGCATCATCGGATGCACCCAGCCCCGCCGCATCGCTGCGATGACCGTGGCCCGCCGCATCGCCCACGAGCTGGGCTGCCCCCCAAACGGTCCGGTGGGATATAAAATCCGGTTTGATGATAAAAGCGGGGCAAACGGTATCATCAAAATCATGACCGACGGCATCTTATTGGCCGAGACGCTGACCGATCGCTGGATGAACGCCTACGACACCCTGATCATCGACGAAGCGCACGAGCGCAGCCTCAATATCGACTTTATTTTAGGGCTGCTGCGCAACTTGCTTTGCAAGCGGCGCGACCTGAAAATCATCATCACTTCGGCCACCATCGATACAAAAAAGTTTGCCCAGGCCTTTGATAACGCACCGGTGATCGAGGTGTCGGGACGGCTTTATCCGGTGGAGACCCGCTATCAGCCACCCGATGAAGAGAACCCGGAAACCCTGGTGGAATTGGCCGGCCGGGCGGTGGCCCGTCTTTTGCGGCAATCGGCGGGCGGCGATATGCTTGTTTTTATGCCCACGGAGCAGGATATCCGCGACAGTTGCGACTATTTAAAGAACAAGCATGGCTCCCGGATGGATATATTGCCGCTTTTCGGGCGTCTTAGCAGCGGAGATCAGGCCCGGGTTTTTAAACCTGGCGCCAAACGCAAAGTTATCGTGGCCACCAACATCGCCGAAACCTCCATTACCCTACCCGGTATCCGCTATGTGGTGGATACCGGGCTGGCGCGTATCGCCCGATATACTCCCCGCACCCGCACCACGGCCCTACCGGTGGTGCCCATTTCCAGAAGCAGTGCCGATCAGCGCAAAGGCCGCTGCGGCCGGATGACCGACGGCATCTGTGTCCGACTATATTCCCAAGAAGATTATGAAGAAAGACCGCTTTACACATCCCCGGAAATTCTGCGGGCCAACCTGGCCGAAGTCATTTTGCGCATGATCTCCCTGCGGTTGGGCAAGATCACCCGGTTCCCCTTTATTGATGCGCCGGACCCCAAGAGTGTCAAAGACGGTATCGGCCTGCTGTTGGAGCTTGGCGCAATCCGCAAAAAGAACGGCACCTATCAACTGACCCCCAGGGGGCGTTTGATGGCCCGCCTACCCATGGACCCCCGTTTGGCGCGTATGCTAATTGAAGCGCACCACCGCGAGGTGCTGCCGGAGATGACGGTTCTCGCCGCCGCGCTCAGCATTCAGGACCCCCGGGAAAGGCCTTTGGAAAAACAGGCCGAAGCGGACAGCGTCCAGGCTCAGTTCAACCATCCCGATTCCGATTTTTTGAGTCTGCTTCAAATATGGCGAAGCTACCAACAACGCCTGGAAACGGCTGGTTCCCAAGGTCGGCTGCGCCGGTTTTGCCGTCAAAAATTTCTCTCTTTTCGCCGCATGCGTGAGTGGCGCGATATTCATCGGCAACTCTGCCGCATGTTAAACGACGCCCGGCTTACAGTAAAGCCGCTGCCACCCCCCGAAACCCTGATCCCTAAAAAAAACCAACGCTTTTCAAAGCATTACGCCCAAATTCACAGCGCCATATTAAGCGGTTATCTCTCGAATATCGCTTGTAAAAAAGAGGGTCCCCACTACCTGGCCCCCCGGGAACGGGAGGTGATGCTCCATCCCGGATCGACGATCTTTAACAGCGCCGGACAATGGATTGTGGCTGCGGAAATGGTGCAGACCTCGCGTCTTTTCGCCCGCTGTGCGGCAACGGTTATGCCTGAATGGATCGAGGAAGTGGGCAAGGAACTCTGCAAAACCAGTCATCTAAATCCCCATTGGGAACGGAACCGGGAAACGGCCATGGTATCGGAACAGGTTTCCCTCTATGGGCTCACGCTGGCGGCCAACCGCAAGGTTCCCTTGAGCCCCATCGATCCGGACAAAGCGGCCGAAATTTTTATCCAATGCGCGCTGGTGGAAGGTGATGTCAAAACAGCTCCGCCGTTTTTGCAGCATAATCTGGCCCTGATCGAAAAGATTCGAGAGATGGAAGATCGTCTGCGCCGCCGGGATCTTTTGGTGGAAGATCAAAAACAGTTTGATTTTTACCATCCAAAACTGCCCGATATCCGGGACCTGCCCGCGCTTACAAAATATCTTCGTCAAAAGGGCGGCGATGCTTTTTTACGGATGAAACAGACCAATTTAATGAACTACGACCCGGACGAGACCGAACTGGATCAATTTCCCGACCAGCTTCAACTGGGCGACTCCGCTTTCAACCTCTCCTACGATTACGCGCCTGGGCAAAAAAAGGATGGGATATCAGTCCAAATTCCGGTTGGCGCATCGCCCACCGTGCCTGCCGCAGACCTGGGCTGGGTGGTTCCCGGCCTGTTACAAGAGAAGATCACCCGTTTAATCCGCACCCTGCCCAAGGCCTACCGCCACCGCCTGATGCCCATCGGACAGGTTGTGGATGATATTGTGGCCCACATGCCGCGTCAAAAAGAACCCCTCTTAACAGCTCTCTGCCGATACATTCAAAAGCGGTTTCAGATTTCGATTCCGGTCAATCAGTGGCGGGTGGAACAGCTCCCCGAACATCTCAGGCTACGGCTGGTGATCACCGACCCCGACGGCAAAATCCTGAAAGAGAGTCGCGACCCGAATGTTTTAAACACGCAAAGCCCATCTGCTGTTCTACCCGGTGACGCCGCCACGCTCCAAACCCAATGGGAGCGAAAACGGATCACAGCGTGGGATTTTGGCGCCCTTCCTGTGGAGGTGACCCTTGATCGCCCCAAAGGGCCAATTCGCGCGTGGCCCGCATTGGCTGTGCAATCAAAAAAGACCGAGCGCATTGACCTTAAACTCTTTTTCGACCGGCAAAAGGCTCAAGCCGCCCATTTAAAAGGGGTCGCGGCGCTGGCGGTAAAGACTCTGAAAAATGAGCGCGCCTTTTTAGAAAAGGCTTCCAAGCTTAGCGCTGATGCGGCCACAGCCGCCGTGCATTTTGGAGGCGTCCGGAAAGTATCGGCATTGCTGCTCGATCACATTTTTGATCTCTATTTTTCTAAAAATATCCGTGATGCCGAAACCTTTTTCCGGATGGTGGCAAAAGGCCGACCCCGATTGACGCCGACGCTTCAGCAATTGAAAAACGTCTGCGAACCGGTGTTGATTGAGTATAATACCTTACATCAATTATTCGCCGGCCTGGTTTTGCGATATCAGCGGGATCAGATGATCGGACCCTGGCTAACCGCCCGGATCCGGGAGATGAAGAAACTCGTTCCGGACGGCTTTATCGCGCTATACGCAATTGACCGCATGAGGCATCTGCCCCGCTATTTAAAAGCCATGGCCCTGCGCGCCGAGCGCGGAGCGCTCGATCTTTCCAAAGACCGACAGCGGGCCGTCCAACTCACCCCTTTTGAAGAACGATTGCGAAAACAGTTGGCATCGTTGACGCCCGCCGCCACCGATGCTAAACGACAGGTGCTGGAGGACTTTTTCTGGTTGACCGAAGAGTTCAAAGTGTCACTTTTCGCTCAGGAATTGAAAACCGCCGTACCGGTTTCGGCCAAACGGTTGCAACTGAAATTGACTGAAATCGAACAAATGGAGTGAAATTTTGCACATGTTTTGCAATCATCAGCAACAGTGGTGGCTACGTAATTAGGGAGAAACAAATGAGATTCATACTTTTGGGCCAATCCGACATCGCCATTTCCCCCATTGTGATGGGCGCCTGGCAGGCAGGCAAAGCGATGTGGACCCGCATTGACGACAACGCGATTCAAAAGGCGCTGGTGGCCGCCTTTGACAGCGGGATCACCACCTTTGACACCGCCCCCCTGTATGGCAACGGCCACTCGGAACAGATGGTGGCGAAAGCTTTGGGACCCATGCGCCACGAGGTGGTTTACGCCACCAAGGTGTTTGCCGACAAATTGGCCAAGGAGGCGGTGATCAAATCGTGCCACCAGTCGTTACGGGATTTAAAAACCGATTATATCGATCTTTTTCAGATCCACTGGCCGGCCGGGAGCTTTAAAACCGAAAAGGTGCCTGTGAGCGAATCTTTGGAAGCCATGTTGCAGCTCAAAAAAGAGGGCAAGATCCGCGCTTTGGGCGTCTCCAACTTTTCAGCCGGGCAGCTCAAGGAGGCGTTGGCGTACGCCCCCATTGATTCTATTCAACCACCCTATTCTCTTTTTTGGCGCCAGTTTGAAAACGACGCCGCCAAAGTAAGCCAAAAAGAGAAGGTGACCACCCTGGCTTATTCTCCTCTGGCCCAAGGGGTCTTGACAGGCAAGTTCGGCCCGGATCATCAGTTTGATAAAAAGGATCACCGTACCAAGCTGCGGCTTTTGGACCCGGAGATATGGCCCACAGTTCAAACCGCTTTGGGCGAATTGAAACCCATTGCCGACAAATACGGCGCCGCCCTGGGGCAACTGGCCCTGGCCTGGGTGCTCTCCCATCCCGACAGTTGCGCCATTGCCGGCGCCCGCAATGCCGAACAGGTGCGCGAGAATGCGGCGGCGGCTGAAATTAAGATAGAAGCTGAAGATCTGGAGGAGATGGATCAGATTGGTAAAACAGTGACCGATCGTCTGGATGATGATCCGGTGATGTGGGCTTTTTAATCCCGGAGGAAGTTCGCAACGCAGATACCATGAAGGATCAATTTTAGGCTCCCCGACATAACACATGGAATTGTTTATCCGTCATGAACAACGCATTCATTCACTAAAGACGACCGGAGGATGTTCATGCAATCAAAAGAGATATTCACACCGGGCCCGGGTTTGACACACCCCTGGAAATTAAAAAATCAGGCCTCTTTTTGTACCACACTTTGAGGGCGTCAATCGGAGGCGCATGACCGATCGCCTTCTGAGGAATGACGTGGTTGGAGAGCTTGGCATACCGCATCAGAGTTTGCTTGAGGGAGTTGCCTGAGTCGAAGTACGGGGTGGTCAGGATATCGCTGATTCTGCCGTTGAAACGTTCGACCATGCCGTTGGCCTGTGGGTGTTTGGGCGGGCAATCCAACACCCTTCCGCCCGGCGGCGATTCCCGCATCAATTACAAGCCAGTTAACCGGTGCTGCCGCTTACGCTAAACTTTCCATAAAATGCATCAGCAGGCGTACCCCAAAACCGGTGCCGCCGCTCTTGCAGTAAGCGGTATCCTTGGCTGTATAGGCCGGGCCGGCGATATCGATGTGCGCCCATTTAGGCGTTTCGACAAACGCGGACAAAAAAAGCGCTGCGGTGATGGCGCCCCCCCAGCGGTTTTTACCGATATTGGAAAGATCGGCCACCGGGCTCTTTAACAGCTTTTTATATTCGTCAGGCAGTGGTAACGGCCATACCCGCTCAAAGGTTGCTTTGGCGGCCGCAACCAAGGCCTGGCCCATTGCCTCATCATGGGTAAAAAGACCGGCGATATCGCTGCCCAGAGCCACCAAACAAGCCCCGGTCAAGGTTGCCAGATCAATGATCATATCGGGCTGATAGGTTTTGACACCCCATGCCAAAGCATCGGCTAAAATCAGACGTCCCTCGGCATCGGTATTGTTGATTTCCACCCGTTTACCGTTACTCATGGTGATAATATCGCCGGGCCTTACAGCCGTACCGGAAACCATATTTTCCACCAACGGGATAATTCCTATCACCTCATGGGAAAGCTTGGTTTTGGCTGCCGTAATCAAAGTGGCCGCCACGGCCGCACCGCCACCCATATCGACTTTCATGGTTTCAATGGAGCCGGTGGGCTTTAAATTATAGCCGCCCGTGTCAAAGGTGACGCCTTTACCCACCAGTACAATCTTTTTTCGGCTTTGTTTCGGCTTGTGATGCAACACCACCAGCCGCGGTTCCTGGGAACTGCCTTGATTCACAGCCAGAATCCCGCCCATTTTTGATCGTTTCAGCCAGGTTTTACCCCGGCAAAAGGTGCCCAATCCGGCGACTTTGGCCTGTTGAACCATCTCTATGGCCAACACTTCGGGACGCTTGTCATTGGCCGGGACCGATACCCACTCCCTGGCCAGTAACGTCCCCTGGCAGATTCTTTCAACCTGTCGAACATATCCCTTTAACCGTTTTGCCGTTTGACCAGATGCCCAGAGGATGATTTTTTTAAGCGGTTTTTTTTTATCCTCCTGGTAGCGGGAAAAACGATGATTTCCTAAGACTGCGCCTTCGGTTACGGCACCCACAACCGCTTTGGCATTCAGTGGAAGCGTTTTAACCGCCGGCATAAAAATGGCGATATGGTCAAGGCCCAAAGAGATTGCCCTCTTCACCGCCGCGGCGGCTACACAACGACATTTTTCTGCATCCAGTTCAGCCGCGTCCCCGATCCCCAATATCAAAACACGCGACGCCACTCCCTTTTTTGGGGGTGACCGCCAGAGCAGTTGATCTTCCATTTCCCCTTTAAACTCCGGGAATTGTTCCAATACACCAGGGAGATCTTCATAAGGCTTGACGGGTACCAATGTTTTACCTGCATCCATTAACAGTGCCGCCAGGGGGGGTGTTTTAGCCGCTTGGTTCAATGATTGTATTGTTACCATCGTTGATCCTTTTCTTTCATCCGGCACTCCTTATCCCATTCCGGACAGGCCTCCTCCCGAGGGGTACTGTATTGCAGCATACATTCACCGCATTCCATATCAATGTTGGGCACATCACCGTAGCGCTTGATGAGCTCTTCCTTACTGAGTGCCGTGGCACCGCTGCAACCGCATTGCGGGCAGCTGGTTTGAATCTGATAGCGTCTCTTTTTGGCCATAATGAACACCTCCTCATAATTGAATTGTCACAGAATATGTGCCATAGTATGGTGTCAAATGCACTAAAATCAAGCTGATCGGCAACATCAAAGAGGAAGCGTCACCATGAAGAAACAGAGCCGTCGTATTGCGGTCCTTTTGCTGGGCTTGCTGCTGATACCCGCCGCCATGGTTTGGGGCGGGGTCTATTTTGAAACATCGGAAAAAAGTACGGGCGTTCCCGGCCAAAACAACGGCACCCGAACCCTCAAACAGTATCTTTCCGATTCGGCCATTCGCATTGAGACACCCGACCGGATCACCATTGTGGATATCAAGTCACTAACCATGTACGACCTGGACCCCGCCACCAAGATGTATGTTTCCACCGATATAAAAAAAATCGGCAATATGACCAATGTGTTGGGCGAAGAGGGGGGGGATATGCTAAATCAGTTGTTGCGTCAGCTCGGTGGTCAGCAGCAGACCGTCACCCCCACCGACGAGACAGCCACCATCGGCGGTTTTTTATGTCGCAAGTATCTGCTCAACCATATGATGGCCCAAGGGGAATATTGGCTCTCGGATCAGGTGGAAGGTGTTGAAGAACTCCAACAATTTGGTAAAACCGCTGCCAAGGCCCTGGATCAATATCCCCTGTTCAAACAGTTGAACGTCTATTCGATTTTCGGCCAGCTGGAAGGGTTTCCGGTTAAGTCGATCACCCGAATCATGGGCGGGGTCAATGAGACCACATTGATCAAAAGCAAACGCCAAAAGATGGATCCGGAGCTGTTTGCCATTCCGTCAGACTATAAATTGAGTTCTTACGAATAAGAACGGCGGTGTGTTTTTTCCCCATTCGGTAACCGTTTACGAAAGTAACGATGGGATCACGCCTTACATCTTTTATAAAAAGGTTTTTTAGCAGATGAAACTGGGCCTTATCGGTTTGCCGGGATCGGGTAAGCAGACGATTTTTGAAGCGTTGACCGGCCTGGTGGTTGATCCGGGACAGCGACGGGAAGACCAAATCGGCACGATCACCGTACCCGATAAACGGGTGGATCGCCTCAGCAAGCTCTACTCACCTCAAAAAACCATTTATGCCCAGGTTCAATATCTGCTGCCCGGCCGTGCCGATGACGGCGATCAAGATAACGCCAAGGCTGCCGCCAATTGGCTTCGGGCCGGAACGTGCGATGCACTGATTCAAGTGGTGCGCAACTTTTCACCTTACGGCTTGGCGGAACCGGATCCTCAAAGTGAAATCAAAGAGTTGGAAGAAGAGTTGATTCTGGCCGATCTGATGGTGGTTGAAAAACGGGCCGAACGTCTCTTTAAAGCTCAAAAACGGGGTAAAAAGGCCAATCCCCAAGAATTGACCCTGATTCAGCACTGCCTGGAATATCTCAATAATGGTGTCCCGTTGCGCAAAGACGAAACAATTACGGAAGCACCGCTTTTAAGGGGCCTTGCGTTGCTTTCGGTCAAACCGATCCTTTTCGTGCACAACCAGCCCGACGAGGCGCCCAGGGTGCCGGATCTACCGGAAAACAGCCTGGCCATCCAAGGCAAACTGGAACAAGAACTGGCCCAAATGAGCTCCGAGGAGGCCCTTGAGCTGCAATCACTCTACGAGATTGAACAAAGCGCCGCCGACCGGGTGATACAACGTTCCTACGAACTGTTGGGCCAAATCTCCTTTTTTACCGTGGGCGAAGACGAAGTGCGGGCCTGGACCATCAGAGCGGGCGATGATGCTCAAACTGCGGCGGGCGTAATCCATTCCGATATCCAAAAAGGATTTATCCGGGCGGAGGTGCTGGCTTATAACGATCTCATGGCCGCCGGAACCTACGCAAATGCCCGTAAACAGGGAGCTGTGCATGTAGAGGGCAAAACTTATCGAATGCAGGATGGGGATATCGCCCATTTTCGCTTCAATGCCTGATGCCTACTAAACTACCATCGTCTTAAAGACGATGGGTTTGTGGTGCGTCAACGTTATTTTAATGATCGGTGGGAAGGCCACCCCATTTATGGGGTGGTTGTTTACTAGCCATGACGATTGGGGCGAACGGAACGTCTTACGGTAATTTTAGCTTCCAGGCCGTAACCGCTGCTTTTCATTATAGGGCGCAATGGGACGCCACTGCCCCGCCATAATTCGTTTTTGAGCGTTTTTCCAAAAAGGCACCATAAAGAGAGCGCTGTGGGCGTCATGAAAAAGACGCCGCAACGGTTCGGGCAGTCCGTCGGTCATACGTAACTCTTCCGGGTAGACATCGCTGGGTCCGGCACCGCCGGGATCCGGCTCGGTTAAAAAACGGCATTCGGTCAACCGGCAGAGCTCGTCATAATCGTAAAAAACGACCCGCCCCAGGCGCGTAACACCAAAATTTTTCAGCAACATATCACCCGGAAAAACATTACTATGGGCTAAATCCTTGATGGCCTGACCGTAATCCACCACCACATGACGAATCGCCATGGCGTCGTTTTGGGCGACAAAGAGGTCCAACGGCGTGACCCGACGTTCGATATAGGCCCGGTGCAACACCACCTGGTCGGGCAGAATGGTAATACTTTCACCGGCCAAATCCTCCAGTTGATCCAACAGGGAGCGGGAAAAGAGCCGGCGTTCCAGCCAAAGCTGCTGAAAAGGCCAGGCATCAACCAGTCGACCGGCCCGATTGTGCCGTAAAACATATTCGTAACGGGCCTGGACCGCTTCGCGGCTGGTGTTTTTGGGATATTCGAAATGATCCCGGATCAGTTTGAACACCATATCATAACGGGGCGCGTGGATCACCGCCATCACCATGCCTTGGCGTCCCGGTGCGATGTGAAACTGAACACTTTTTTCGCCAAATTGGCGCCGCATCTCGCAACATAAAAGGATTTTACCATGGGTGGAGAAACCAAGGGCACTGTAAAGCTCACTGGCCGGTTTTTCCGGCAGAACTGTTTTTAAAAATGCCACGATGCGTTCCGGATGAACGGTTTTGGCAAAAAAGGCGGCCCGGGTAAAACTAAATAAGATGCTAACACTGTCGTCTTCCCATAGCAGCGCATCCACTTCCAGGCCTTTGGGTTTGTGGACAACGGCCAAAATCAACGGCAATACGGTCTCTCCCACCAGTATCCGACCCACCAAAAAGGCCGTCCAATCCCGGAAAAAAGGGGCGGTCAGCATCTCAATGACCGGCTCGGTGTCGGCGTCGCAACTGCTTAGAATTTGATCCAGCCTGAAGCCAATCCAGCGGATATCATCCTCCAAGGCGGCAAAAGGGATGGTAAAGTCAAAATCTTTGAGCAGCGCCCGAATCTTGTCCGTGCGGGTCCCCCGATAGGTGCGAACAGCGGGAAGTTTGACCGGCGCAGCGGTATCGGGATCCACGAAAGGGTGAACCGGCCGTCCGGCGGTGATAGTAAGTGATTTACGCATCACCGAATTAAAAAAGGTCATGGCCATGGGTGCTGCGGCATGCCCGGCCACTTTGGCCTCATAGCCTTTTTCCATGGCGGCCCAACTCGTTTTTGATCCAATTTGCGCCCCCAGCTGATCCTTGAGCTGGGCCCGGCAGAGGTCAATTTCCGTGCCGTACAGGGCCGTCCGGCGCAGCACATCCTGGCGGACGCCTTCCCAGTCGCGGGTTTCAAACCGATGTTGCGCCTTGGCCGTGATGTCTAAAAACGTGTTGCGATAACGTTTGTAAGCTCTGGCCAGCAGTGTAGCGCCATGTTCAGCCGCCGCGTTCATCGGCCTTTATCAAAAGCCCGCCGTCGTCCCAAAAGCGGGTGCCGCTGTTGATGATGGAGAGGCGTTAACATGGTCACACCGACAACTGAGCCGCCACTTTTTCACTAACCACGATCAGCACTTCCACGCCCAGGGATTGGCAAAAAGCTTCAGTTGCGGGATCGTCTGCAGGCATGAGAATGCAACGCGGTCCCAAGGTCCAGCCGGAGCCGCCGTAGGCGGCGGCACTATTTGCCATTTTCATCAGGGCCAAAGGTCTTTTTCAACTGGAACCCGCACCGCAGGTAATGTTCCAGCTTTTCCTGCACTTTGCCGAAAGCCGTGTTCCCGGGATAATCGCCGTTCTTATTGGGTTTACCCGCGGGTGCACCGGTGAGAATTTCGATCCCCTCGGCAATGGTGGAGACACCGAAAAGATGAAATTTTCCTTTTTTACAGGCCCTTAACACATCCTGGCTCACCATCAGGTTTTTCACGTTGGCTTTAGGGATCATCACCCCTTGTCGCCCGGTCAGCCCTTTGGTGCGGCACACATCAAAAAAGCCTTCCACCTTTTGGGTCACATCGCCGATGGCCTGCACCTCGCCCTTCTGGTTAACCGAGCCGGTCACGGCGATGCCTTGATCAATGGGCAGGCCGGAAAGACTCGACAAGATCGCGTAGAGTTCAGTGGACGAGGCGCTGTCACCGTCGATACCGCCGTAGTTCTGCTCGAAGGTAATACTGATGGCAAGATTGAGCGGATAGCGCTGGGCAAAGGTGCGCCCTAAAAAGCCCGAGAGAATCATCACGCCCTTGTCGTGGGTGCTGCCGCTCATGTTGGCTTCCCTCTCAATATTGATCACACCGGCTTTGCCCATATAGGTTTCGGCGGTGATCCGCGAGGGTCGTCCAAATGCGATATCACCCATCTGGTAGACGGCGAGGGCGTTCACTTGGCCAATCACCTTGCCTTCGACATCAATCATGATGATCTCATCGGCGATGGCCTCCCGGGACTTTTCCTCATAGAGGTTGTAGCGAAAACGATGTTCGGCCAAGGCTTTACGCACATGCTTTTCCGCCACGCTTTTGGCGCCTGACTGACGGGCCCAGTAATCCGCCTCTTTCAAGGCATTGACAATCAGCCCAAAGCGTAAGGAGAGCTTGTTCTTATCGGCGGCCAGTTTTTCACTGTACTCCACCATGGCGGCCACGCCTGCGGCCGTAAAGGGCATCAGCCCTTCCTCTTTACAGGAACGCGCCACAAATTGGGCGAATTGAAACTTCGTTTCGGAGGTCTGCACCACCTCATGATCAAAATCGGCCCGGACTTTAAAGATTTTGTTAAACTTGGCATCATGGTTTTGTAACATGTAAAAAAGCGGATAGGGCCCCATTAAGATCACCTTCACATTCAGCGGGATCGGCTCAGGGCGTAAAGAGGTGATCCCAAAGCCCATGGAGGAGGGAAGATCCTCGATGACCAGGGTTTTGTTTTGCAACGCCCGTTTTAACGCCTCCCACACCATGGGCTGGCGCAGCACCGCTTCGAGCTCCATAATCAGATACCCCCCGTTGGCCCTCAGCAACGACCCGGCTTGCACCATGGTAAAGTCGGTCATGAGGGTTCCCATGTAGGCCCGTTTTTCAATGTAGCCGAAAACGTTTTGAAAGGTGGGGTTGGTTTCAAAAATAACCGGCGCGCCATTGTTGCGCTTACGGTCCACCAGCACATTGACCTCATATTGGCCGAAACCGGCCTCTTCCTGCCCCCCGCCTTGGGTCTGTTTGGGCAAAAAGTCGCCCACGTTCTCCACAATATGATTCTGGAGTTCCTCTAAAAAGGTGATGATGCCGGTCTGATCCGTATACCGCTTTTTCAACACCTCAATACGGCTTTTAACCACAAAAAGCGCTTCACCGGCCATGAGGTTGTCCACATCCCTTTGCAAGCCGAGCTGCAGTTGACCCATGGTGTGCAGCGCCCCCTCGATTTTGGTTTGCAACCCGCGAATATCGGTTTCGATCTTCTTTTGTTCTTCCTTGGTCAGCGCCTCAAAGGCCTCCCGCTCCATGGGTTTGCCGTCTTTTAAGGGGATCGTCTGAAACCCCTGCTGGGTTTTGTTGATAATCAACCCTTTTTTGGCCGCCTCCTCATCCAGCGCCTGAAAGATGCTCTGCTGTTTCTCGGTAAACGCCTTTTGCAGCTCGCTCACTTTATTCTGATATTTTTTGCTGGATAGCGATTGGGGCAGTTCCTGTCTCAGCCCCTTGATCAACTTGTTGATCTCCTTTTTGAACCGGCCGGCAGCGCCGGTGGGGAGTGGCAGCGGTCTTGGGCAGAATTCATCCTCAAAGTTGTTGACCATCACCCAATCCGACGGCGTCTCCCACTTTTTGGCGAAAGCGGTCACCAAATCACGCACAATGGTTGATTTGCCCGTTCCCTCCAGTCCGGTAATGAAAATGTTGTACCCGGCGGCCTCCATGTTGAGCCCAAAATCGATGGCCTGCACGGCTCGTTCCTGTCCGATGACAACTTCCAGCGGGTCAATTTCCGATGTTTTTTTAAAATCAAACGATTTGGGATCACAAATACAGCGCAAATCCGTGGGAATCAATTCCAGTGAACGGGCCATGAGTGCACTCCTTTTTTCGTTTTCTACAGCAATGTTGCGGCAATGGTTTTTGCCGGAATCAGCCCCGTGGCCGCTGCGGAAACAATATTCCCCGCCACGCCGGGACCGTCACCGGCCACATAAAGACCCTTGATGCGGGTTTCCAGCTCCTTTGAGGTTGCCACCTGAGTGGCGAAAAATTTAATTTCCGGGGCGTAAAGCAGGGTTTCATCGTTGGAGGCCCCGGGAACCACCTGGTTAAGTTTCTCCAGCCCTTCCACAATATTGGTTAAAATTCGTTCGGGCAGCGCCATGGCGATATCACCACACACCACATCTTTTAAGGTGGGTTCGATATAGCCTTTGCCGACCCGGTTCCAGGTGCTGCGGCGGCCCCGTTTTAAATCACCGAACCGTTGCAGGATCGGCCGACCGCCGCCGATCAAAGTGGCCAGATTGCCGATGGATTCGCCGTAGGCCTGATTATCGGTCACCGGCTCGGTTAAAACCACCTTGGATAGAAAGGCAAAATTGGTGTTGGCCGATTTTTCGTGCATCAGGGCATGGCCGTTGACGCAGACAAAACGCTTATAATTTTCCAGGGCCACAAACCCGCCCCGGTTGGTGCAAAAGGTGCGGGTTTGGTCGTCATATTTGGCGGTTTGGATAAAAAAAGTGGGATCGTAAATAATATCACACAGCTCCTGCATGATATCATTGTGTACCTCCACCCGGACACCTACCTCAATTCCCCGTTGGCTGATCCCCAGTTCATGCTGTTCGGCAATCCGGCCGATCCAATCGGCGCCCACCCGGCCCGGCGCCAAAATTACGTAGGGGGTGTGATACGTGCCCCGATTGGAAACCAGCCCTTTGATGCGACCCTTTTTGGTGACCAACAGCTCTTTGGCCGCCTCGGAGGTATGAATCGCCACCCCCTTTCTTTCAATATGCCCCGCCATTTGGCCGATGTAGCCCGGCAGGCAATCGCTGCCCAAATGTTTTTGCTTGATAATAAGCAGATCAATCCCATGCCGTTTGGCTTGTTTGCGAATCGCTTTGGCGGTTTCCATATCCGTTGGATAGACGGTGCCGCCCATACCAAAGCGGTTAAAGATCGCTTCCGTTTCATCAATCAGCACCTGGGCCTCGGCGTGGGACATAAATTGGGTCAAATCGGTCTTGCCCAGTCGGGGGATAAAATTGAGTTTACCGTCTGAAAAAAGCCCCGCGCCGCCCAGGCCGCACAAAATGTTGCAAGGGTTGCACTTGATACAATCCTGCTTTGCACTGATGGGACAGTCGCGTTCTTTAATGGCCCGCCCTTTTTCCAACAAAAGTACCTTGGCGGAGCTGTTTTCGGCCAAATAACAGGCGGCAAACAAACCGGCCGGACCGCCACCCACAATAATCACATCATATTTGGCTGTTTTTGCTGCTTTTTTCTTTGCGGGTGGTGCCATGCCATTTTCCGTTGCAGGTGGCGCTATGATTCAATAACAGGGGGTGATACCTGTTTACTATAACGTGAAAAAATCGGGTTTGTCAAAATGGCCCCACCACCCTGAAAATGAAGGGTCCCGTGCCTTTAAAGACCTTTACCGGAACGCCCGTATCCGGTTAAAGTCCTCGTACCTTTATGCCAAAACTGATCTGGAATAAACGTGGTCAGGATTATTCATAAGGGGTTGAACTGGGCCGTGGATTTGGAGGATTCCGGCCACCAGAAATCGTTGTGATCCAGCGGATCGTATATTTTTATGGTACCATTGATCCGCACCGTTTTCAACTGGCGAAGGTCTTCATGGCCGCAGCGCATCAGCCGTTCCGTGCCCATGAGCCACCCCCTGACTGCGCCGTGTTTTAAAATGGCCCTGCGCATATATTCCGAACAGGAGGGAAACATAGGGCACTGCGCCCCCCGCACACCCGACAAACTGTTGAGGGGCCCATGATAAGCGGAAAAGAGCGTTTGGGCGGCCCCGCCATCCACATCGGCCTGGCGTACCGCGCAACCGTAAAGAGCCGCTATCAAAATCACCAGAAGCGTTACATGTATCTTTCGAACCATTTTCCAAATCCAGTTTTTGATTCGTCGTAAGGCTATTCTTTAGCTTACACTCTCCACCTTTTCAATCGGGCTATTCATTCCTTGAAATCGCTCCAACCAATTCATCAATGGTCATCTCCACCACCACCGCCTGACCGATCTTTTCCAGCAGCACAAAATGAACGGTGTCCCCGTCTCGTTTTTTATCCCGTAAAAGAGCGTCGATAGCCGCATCGGGCGACACCTCAACCGTGGTGGGCATATCAAGTGATTTTAACAACGCGGTTAAACGGTTGCACTCTGTCCGGGACATGAGACCTTTTTTCACCGACAATTTAGAGGCAAAGACCATTCCGACACTGACCGCTTCACCGTGAGCGAGGGCGGTGGTCTTTTCCACAGCGTGGCCGTAGGTGTGACCAAAGTTGAGTTTGCGGCGTTCGCCTTTTTCCAGTTCGTCGCGGTTGACGATCTCCGCTTTGATGCGGATGGAATCGGAGACGACCCGCGAAACCGCATCAAGCTCCAAATCCAGCAGCGCCCGGCCATGATCTTCCAAAAAGGCAAACATCTTCTCATCAGCAATGGCGGCATGTTTGACCACTTCCCCCAAACCGCAACGGATTTCCCGTAGCGGCAATGTCTTCAATAGATCAGGGTCGCAGATGACAAAATCGGGCTGATGGAACGCCCCCACCATGTTTTTGTAGCCGTCGATATTGACCCCGGTTTTGCCTCCCACGCTGGCGTCCACTTGGGCCAAAAGAGTGGTGGCCACATATCCGCAGGCAACGCCCCGCAGATAGGTGGCTGCAACAAAGCCGGTGATATCACAAACAATCCCGCCGCCGATGCCCACCAAAAAAGAGGTGCGGTCCATCTCTCGGGCAATCATCTCACGGTAAATGGCATGAGCAGTCTCCAGGGTTTTGACCTTTTCGCCGGTTCCAATGGTGATGACGGGTGCATCGGGGAATTGGCCGCCGTAAATTTTTTTCACGATGTCGTCGGTAATAATCGCCACCCGGGTGCCGGACAGATGGTGGGGCAGATGTTGCAGCGTTTCACCGATCAATATGCTCGATTGGCGCTTGGCGCTGTGGATGGTCATGGTTTGCATGAACTGTCCCCAAGAATTTGGCGTTGCATTGCCCCGCCGGAATACATAACATGATGGCGGCGTAAAAAGACTCATCTGCGGAGTTGGGGTCGCCTCTATCATCCCGCGTCTGAAAAACTGCAACGCCGTCTATAAGAGCCTTTTAATTAGCCATGTATATTGCTTTTTGCGAGTGCATTATAACGAAATGAGCCTATCTGTTTTTGTAAGGATTCACAAGCATGTCGCCCATGGAGCACCCTAAAATGCGATTTGACCGCCTGGAACTCGCCGGTTCTTTTGGCGATATCGGTGTGCTGTTGCCTTTGGCCCTGGGGCTTGTTTTTATCAACAAGCTGGACGCCACCGCGATTTTTATAGTGGTGGGTCTCTACTATCTTCTTTCAGGGCTCTATTTTGGCATTCCCGTGCCGGTCCAACCCATGAAAGTGGTGGCCGCCTACGCTTTGGCCATGGGGCTGGAACCGGGGGTGATTGCTGCTGCCGGGCTGCTGCTGGGTGGTATCTTATTGGTGGTCGGCATGACCAATGCGGTAGTCTATTTGGCCAAGCTGGTGCCCCCTGCTGTGGTGCGGGGGGTGCAGTTGGCGGTGGGGACGCTTTTGGTGGTCAAAGGGCTTGAGATGATTTTGGGAACCTTTGCCATCGGCGAAGACGTTTTTGCGCTGGATGGGGTCATGGTAGGGATGGTGCCCTTGGGGATCGTTTTAGGAATTGCTGGCGGCGTGGTAACACTTTTACTGCTTGACAATGCCAAATTTCCCGCGGCGTTGGTGGTGATCGGCGGAGGTGTCCTGCTGGGTCTTTTGGGCGGCGGGTGGGAAGCGTTGGCGTCGATTCGGCCCGGATTTTTTCTGCCCCAATGGCTGCCCTTTGGTGTGCCGGAACTGTCCGATCTTTCGTCGGCCCTGGTGGTGCTGGTGATTCCCCAAATTCCCATGACCCTGGGAAATGCCGTCATGGCCTATACCGATTTGTCACAGTCCTATTTTAAGGAAGATTCCCAACGTGTAACCAACCGCGCGGCCTGTATCAGCATGGGGCTGGCCAATGTGGCGGCGGCGCTTTTGGGCGGCATGCCGCTGTGCCATGGTGCGGGAGGCTTGGCGGCCCACTATCGTTTTGGCGCACGAACGGCCGGCTCCAATATCATGATCGGCGTGCTATTCGTGATTTGTGCGATTATTTTGGGCCCGCATCTTGTGACACTGGCGCGATTGCTGCCCCTGACGCTGTTGGGGGTGCTGCTGATCTTTGCGGGCAGTCAATTGGCGCTAACCATTGTGGACATTAAACAGTGTGCCGACCTTTTTGTAGTGGTGATGATATTGGCGCTCACCTTGACCACCAATCTGGCCGTCGGGTTTTTGGTTGGGATTGTGATCGCTTGGGGATTTGAAAGCGGTCTTCTCGATATCTGAAAAAGCAGAGCCGACCTTTCACAACAAATCAGCGCTGATTTGCTTCCAGATCTGATTCCCCGCCACAGATTGCCCATCAATAGTTAAAACAGGCACCGTTCCCATGAGCGAATTGGTCAGCCAGACGGCATCGGCGGCGAGTAAATGTTTTGGCATCAGTTTGCGCGCTGAAATCGAATAGCCGTTTTGTTCAAGCCATTGGAGCACCCGGGCTTGCATCACGCCGTGCAAAACGTGTTCCGAAGCAGGCGTCACCACCGTCTTTCCCTCGATAATGAAAAGATTGGCCGTATCGGTTTCGGAAACCGTGCCGTCGGTGTTTAGAATGACCGCTTCATGAAAGCCGTTGACCCGGGCCCACTTACCGGCTTGATAATAGTAAAGGTAATTGGTGGTTTTATGATCCGCCAACGGCGTCTGGCGCGGGTGGGGGTAAACACCCACATCCAAACCCGTTGTTTGGAGCTGTTGCAAGCGGTGGATATATGGCTTGGCCGTCACCAAAAGCGACATACCGGCATGGGGCGGTGTCTCTTTACCTTTGGCAGCCAATAATTTAACCGCAGCAATTTGATCATCCAGCCGGTTGGCGCGGATTACCTGATCAATAATTCCGGCCCAGTCCAAATCGGGCCAAGGCTCATCCAAAAACGCCTCCCAGCTTTGGCGTAGACGCTGCAGATGTTCATCTAAAAAACGAACGGTACCCTTTACCACCCGCACCGTTTCAAAAAAACCCTCACCGTATTGAAACCCGGTGGCCATGGCCGGCACCGCCGCATGGGTGGCGGGCACCAGTTTGCCACCCAGCCAGACCCGCGCACGTTGATCTTCCTGTACGTCGGATCCTTGCATGGCCTGCATGATGGTGTGGCCCTTGTGCAAAGTCTCTTCATACTCGCTGGAAGGGTCGGAATCAAAAACAATCCCGCCGCCGACGCTAAAATAGATGTGCTTTTTTACAATGGTGGCCGTGCGGATGGCGATGGAGAGGTCCAGTGTGTCGTGAAAGCTGATATAGCCGATGGCGCCGGTGTAGATATGGCGGCGGCAACTCTCCAGCTCGTCGATAATTTCCATGGCCCGCACCTTGGGGCAGCCGGTAATCGAACCGCCGGGAAAAGTGGCGCGTATCAGGTCGGTGGCATCACAGTCCGTTTCAAGGATGCCGCTGATAATGGAAACAAGGTGATACACATTCCGATACGCTTCAACCTTTTTATGTTCGCTGACCTTTACACTGTTGGCTTGGCACACCTTGCCGATGTCGTTGCGCAAAAGATCGACAATCATGGAAAGTTCCGCATCGTTTTTGGGGCACACCTCTAACGCGGTTTTGGATTCACGGTCTTTTTGAGGATTGTCACAGCGGGGGTGGGTTCCCTTGATGGGCCTGGTTTCCACCACTGAATTTTCCATCTTGAGATAGCGCTCCGGTGAAGTGGATATGATTTTATGGTTGCCGCCGTTGATAAAAGCAAAAAAGGGCGCCGGGTTTTGATGATAAAGATGGCAAAAGAGAGCAAACGGGTCGCCGGAAAAACGGGTATCAAAACGCTGGGACATATTGACCTGGTAAACGTCGCCCGCGCGGATATAATTTTTGATGCGATCCACGGCACGCTGGTAGGCCGGGCGGGTAAAATTGGCCTTGAGGCTGAAAGTGTCACCGGAAAATAGCCCCGGTTTTGGCGGCGGCGCCTGGGCCAGACACTCAAATTGGGCCAGATGATCAACCGCGGTCCCATGACCGGCGTGGCGATAACGGGTTACCCGGCCGCTTTGACGCTCCTTGATCACCACGACAGATGGCGCAAAAAGGAGCAGATCAGGCAAGTGCAGATCATCAACGCTGGTTTTGGGCAGTACTTCGATGTGATCCTTTAAATCGTAAGCCCAGTAGCCGAAAAGCCCTGAAGCGACCGGTGACGCCGAGGGCAGAGTATTGAATGCTTTTTTCCCTGACGCCACGATCGCCTTTTGAACGGAAAAGGGGTTGGCGGTCAGGGCGAGTGTGGTATCTGCGCTTTTTAATTTAATGCGGTCGGCCTTGGCGGAAAAGGTGAGCCAGGGCAAAAGGGCCAAAATATGGTATTGGGCGCTGTCTGAATCCCCACCGCTTAACAGCACCACGGTTCCGGGGAGATGGGCGAACCGGGCGGCGAAATCCACAAACGGTTCATCAAGGGTCAGGGGCTCAGCCACAATCTCGTCCGGCCAAGCGCTTTTCATTAAAATGTCTATCGGCAAAGAAGGGTTCATGACGCTTTTTTGTCAGGTGCATGCAGTTGCAAAAAGTTGGCCGCCATCTCAACGCCAAACTTTGTTAAAAAACTTTCCGGATGAAACTGTACCCCGTGCAAGGGATAGGTGTTGTAAAAAACGCCCATAATGACCTCATCATCGGTTCGTGCGTTGATGGTTAACTGGCGTAACGTGTCCGCACCCGGTTCGATAACCAGCGAATGGTAGCGGGCGGCGGTCAGGGGCGATGGCAGCCCTTTAAAAAGGCCGCTTTGGTCATGAAAAATGGCACTGGTTTTACCATGTATGGGCAGATTGGCCTGGACAGTTTTACCGCCAAACAGTTCGTTGATACACTGCATTCCCAGACAGACTCCCAAAACGGGAATGCGGCGGTAAAAGGCATCAATCAGCGGAATCGACAATCCCGCATGGGCCGGATATTTAGGCCCGGGACTGATGAGCAGATAGTCCGGCGCCAACCGCTCCGCCTCTTTTAGAGTAATCCGGTCGCTGCGAAAGACCGTGATATCAAGGTCGAACCGCCGGAACAGTTGGACGAGGTTGTAGGTGAACGAGTCGTAGTTGTCGATAACCAGCAGCTTTTTTGTTTGGCCCTCGCCCGACGCTACGCGCCACCCTCCCCCCGGGGGATAGGGTAAGGGGTCCGGTTTCGGCGATCTTTTGCCTTGAAAGTCTGTTGAAGCGTGGGTGGCCATTGCTCTCCCTCCCTCCGCGAGTGTATTGAAACATGGACGGCCGGCAAACGGCATTGACTGGACATGCACAGCTTCTTACCGATCCGCCATCCAAATAGGTGTTGTTATTTTTCAGGTTTTTCCTCTGCGGCGATCTGCGCCTTTACAGCGGCTCTAACCTTACGGGGATCGGCCTTTTTGTTAATTCCCGGGCAGACCGAGGCCATGGCCCCCCAATTGGAAAAATCGGCAAGCACACTTTCAAGAAACGGCCATGCGCGGCAAATACGGGGCTTTACCGGATGGATGCTGCAATGCTTATCTTTCGCAAAATGGCAATAACCATCTTCTCTTTGAGCGACCATCCAGCCATTAGAGGATTTTACACAGTACTTTTTTAAAAACAGATGGCGGCCCAAATCCACAAACCGGGCGATCTTTACGATATTGACATCCCTGATCATCGTACCGCCATAACCTTGGCAGCATTCGCCACAGCAGGTGCATTCAAAAAGAGGTGCGGCATTTGGCTGTTTTGAAGTCATTATTTAAAAATGGTATCTCGATTCCATTGCTTTTTTTACGGTCACCTGATCCACATACTTTACATCACCGCCCATGGGAACACCGGATGCAATTCGTGTAACGGCTACGCCCATCTCTTTTAACCGGTCCCGGATAAAGGCGGCGGTGGATTCCCCTTCAGCGCTGGTACCCGTGGCCAATACCACTTCCGTGGCGCCGCTTTGCACCCTTTTGATCAGCTCCTGAAGCCGGATTGCATCCGGGCCGATCCCGTCAATGGGCGACAAGGCGCCCTGCAAGATATGATAGGTGCCGTTCCAGACCCCTGACTTTTCGATGGAGACCATATCGGCGGGCTGTTCCACCACACAGATCCGCGTGTTTTCCCGATGGGGGCTGGCGCAAATATGGCATAAATCGTCATCGCTCAATGCAAAACACTGTCCACACAGCCTTGTTTTGGCTTTCATTTCCGTTAGCTGCCGGGCCAGCTCCAACACTTGGCGTTCGGGGATTTTTAACAGATGCATTGCCAGCCGCTCGGCTGTTTTACCGCCAATGCCGGGCAATTTTGACAATCCCCTGATTACATTGCGAATAGTTTTTGGGTATTGTTCCACCAGCCCCAATCAACTCCTTTTCAGGCTGCATCGTTCTGTCCTGTGTTAGCGAACACTTTCATTTCAATTTGGGGTCTATCATATGCACAATCGGCAATAACCGTCCAGCTATTGGCAACCGTCGCTTAAAAACGACGGTCTTTATGGCGGTTGCGATGGCCGGATTTCATCCGGCCTACCTGCTGCAGGCAGGCCGAGCGCACGTAGCCGCCGCCTTTAGATGGGGGGAAATCAGGTCGTTTGTCTTTTCAAGCTTGAAAAGCAGTACGGTTTGTCTTATCATTGTTTTCACCTCGTTGGTGCGGGTTGCCTGTTGCTCAATAACCTCTTGTCTACCTGAATCAACGAGGTTTTTCAATCTTTTTCGTTATAAATCCCTTGTCAATCGGGGATTTTGGGATCAATGGTTCGCAGAGGAAGAAGACATGCCAGACAAGCAGATCAGGAGCTTCGTAGATCTACACCAAACGGTTGAGGGCTACTCCGGCAAGACAGTCATCTTCCGCGGCGTGCGTTCGTTGTCCTACGAACTCGTTCCCAAGATAGGACGCTACGAGAAGTTCAAGAAGTCTGGCGATACGCTGTGCGAGGAGCGGTACATGCTACGCTTGTTCAAACAGCAGGCGGTCCCGTTCGTGGCGAACGTCCCGGCAAACGATTGGGAATGGCTGGCAATAATGCAGCATCACGGAATGCCAACTCGCCTGCTTGATTGGACCCGCAACCCCCTTGTCGCAGCCTACTTCGCGGTACAGAAGAAACATGACGGAGATAGCTGTGTCTATGCATTCAAGAGCAACCAGTACCTCAACGTAGACAAAAACCCCGACCCTTTCGATAGGAAGAAGATCGGGAAGTTCATCCCTCGACATGTCACCCCGCGAATCACTGCCCAAACAGGACTCTTCACCATTCATCCAAGCCCGCTGACGCCATTCGAATCCTCTCGAATCGACCGCCTTGTGATTGCAGCCGATTTCCGGAGAGACCTCAAGCGGACGCTGTGGAAGTACGGCATACATGAGGCCACTCTCTTTCCCGACACCGATGGCCTGTGTCGGCACATCGAGTGGCTGAGAACTGATATACACTGACTGCGAACAAGCGGTTCTAGTTCACCGCGGACAAGCCTCGGCACCTGAACCGTGACGTTAGGGGGATAAAACGTGAGATACATTCTATGCTTGTGCGTGTTACTGGTTTCTGCTTCATCATTTGCGGCCGAATCCTATTTTTCTTCGGTAAAATTACCGAGGGGGTGGAAGTTCAAGTACCGAAAGGGTGGTGGCTTCTTGGTAAAGATTACAACAGAATGATTCAAACCACTGTTGAAGCAGCAATGGATCTGTCTGGGATCGGTTTAGATGACGGTGAAGAAGTAAATCTTATAGCTACAAACTCAATGCCACGTACTACTTACGCAACTTTGCGTATTGATTCAACTATTCCTCCATCAGCAACCCTAAAAGAAATAATCAATATCAGCAAATCTGAGCTTAGAGAGCTTTCCTCGTATATGGATTAGGAGTTTAATAAACTGCTTCCACTTCAAGGAAATCGACTGCTTAATTTTTATGGCGCGCATGTTGAACGAATTAGTGGGCATCCTGCACTTGTAACAAGATATCGCCGCTCAGGTCCTAAAGGCCCCGTGATTGTTGAAATATACCCAGGTGGCAATCATGAACTGCGAATGAATCTCTCATATAGGGAATCTGAAAAGGGTTTATGGCTCGCAGTTGTTAAAAAAATAAGAGCAACAATTAAAATTAAACCGGAAAACTACTGTGCGAAATTAAATGTAAAGGATGCCCTGTGGCAGCCGAAATACGAGGCGTTCAACGTTTTCAGTGAAGCCAGGCTGAACGGGAAGTTGGCTTACATGCACAATCATCCGGTTCAAGCGGGATTGGTGAATGATGCCAAAGACTGGAAGCTTGGTTCAGCCCCGTCATGATCTGTTGAATCAATCGGTCGGGGCGCCGATAACATTGCCAGGTTGAGAAACCTCTTGTTGCGTTGCAACACCGGCAACAAGTTGCCGGTGCCACCCGCCGGAATTCGCAACACCCTTTATATGCAGGCACTTGTGAATTGAATTCAAGTTCCATGAATGATAAGATGGAGAGTAATATCTCATAACAGGATAGGAGCGCTAATGAAAAAATTAAAATTCGCTTTGGCAATCGCCGCTTTATTAATTTTGGGTTGTTCAACCATCGAGACTGTGCCGTCTCATATCAGGCATCTGGTTGTTCTAGATGAAGATCCACCGACCAATATCTTGGATGTTATCGCCGCAGTCGGATCGAACATGGGGTATCAGGTATGTGCGGCTGACAGATGGAATAACTGTTACCCTTTACAGAGCGGTTTTTCGGTCCTTGACATCAACAAACACGCTGATCACATCAGGCTTGTCAAAAGGAGAAAGGCGATAATGGGTGTTCCCATTTTGGGGAGCGGTAAGTTTCCAAACATAGAGGTTAGACCCGAAGGCAGAAAGCTCTACGTCACTGGGTACACTGATGGGCTCACTGGGTCTAGGGCCGACAGAGCAAAAAAGATCACCGAGTTCACCAACGAGTTTAAAGTCGCAATTAAGCGGGCACTGGCGCAGTAAAATTAGGTATCCTATGGAAGCAAAATTCGGCATTATTCCCTTTATCAGTCATAATGCGCGCCGGTTCCTTGGATGGTTCCAATTACACTACGGTATCTATCATTACCTGATTTTGCCGGAATAGTAGCGACGTAAGTTGAAGATGCCAATATAAACCATTCAATATTCAAGTTCAATCAGTTAAAATAACCCCGGAATTTGCATCCCTCCGGTCAATTTACCCATTTCGGACGATACCATTTCCCGTGAGCGGTTCAAGGCGTCGTTGACCGCGGCCAGCACCAGGTCCTCAAGCATTTCCACATCATCCGGGTCTACCACCTCTTGGTCGATATCAATGGATAACACCTGCTGCTTACCGTTGGCCACAACCTTGACCATTCCGCCGCCGGCGCCGGCTTCAACAGTTTTATCGGCCAGTTCGTCCTGCAGGCGCGTCATCTGGTTCTGTAGTTTTTGCGCCTGTTTCATCATTTTTCCCATGTTCTTCATCAATCTCATCCTTTCGCGCATTGAATGTAACGAATTCACCCTCGAATTTATGCAGCGCCTCTTCCACCATGGGGTGATTCAGCGCTTTTTGCCGCAACTCTAATTCGCGTTGTGTAATGTTGCTTCGTTGGTTTTTACTTTTTTGGACACCACCGGTATCAAACAGTACTTTTGCGCTATCCCCGATCACCTCTCTGGCGGCTTTGGCAATCAGCTTCAGGTTATCGGTTTTATTGATCCGCGTTACGTCAAAGGGTTTGCCTTGCATCCGTACTGTTAACGTATCCTCATCCTGGGACTTTAATTGGCTCTCAGCGAGACTGGCGGCCAAAGAGGGCGCCGTCTCCCCCACCTTCGCAACAATAGTCTGCCAAACGTCTTTTTTAGAAGGGCTGTTTTCAACCGTTTCTTCTGAAGGCGCCGGGTCGTCTGCCGGGCTTGATTCAAGCGCCGGAGGTGCAGTCTTAGCCGGCCGAATTGATTTTACAGCTTTTGCCGGCAGATCATCGCCTGGCGGTCCCAGTTGATACATTTCACGGCGCAACCCATCCAATTTCTCGATCAGCGTGCCCACGGGCAGCACCGGCTTGATCTGCCCCACCTTGATAAGAATCATCTCCAGAGCCATTTTAGGGTGCGTGGCCCGCCGCATGCCCGGCTCTTCCCGGTAGAGGGCCTCAAACAGATGACCAAGATGCTCAACGGATGTATCGGCAATGGCTTCTTTGATGTTGGCGCTATCAAGACCGGGCAGATCCTCTTCCATCTGAGCATCCGGCGCCAATTTCAGTGCCAGCAGCAGCCGCATGTGGCCGAGCAGGTCGGAAAAGAAACGGTACAGATCCTGCCCATGATGATACGCCTCATCGACCCACTTTAAGAGCAGCGGGATGTCATTATTTAAAAGCCCCGCAGCCATCTCTTCCACGATCGCTTGATCCACTGCGCCCAGGATATCAAGCACGGTTTCGTGTTGAATGTCATCTTCACCGGAAACAATCACCTGATCCAACAGGCTCAGTGCGTCCCGCATACTGCCACCCGACTCTTTGGCAATCAGCGCCAGACTCTCCTCCGGAATGGTCACCGCCTCTTTTTCACAGATCATCTGCATGTGATCCACAATGCGGTTTAGTCTAATCCGCCTCAGATCATGACGCTGGCAGCGGGAGAGAATCGTTACGGGGATTTTTTGCGGTTCGGTCGTGGCAAACATAAAAAGGACATGGGACGGCGGCTCTTCCAATGTTTTTAAGAGCGCATTAAACGCCGACATACTGAGCATATGCACTTCGTCGATAATGTAGATTTTGTGGCGACTATAGGCGGGTTTGTAGCGGGCGTTTTCCCTGAGCTCGCGGACCTGATCAACGCTGTTGTTGGAAGCGCCGTCGATTTCAAATACATCGGCCGAATTGCCGGCCGTGATTTCCCGGCAGGCGGTGCACCGATTGCACGGTGTGGCAAGGGGACCTTCGGCACAATTCATCGCCTTGGCCATAATCCGGGCGATGGTTGTTTTACCCGTTCCCCGCGGCCCGGCAAAGAGCATGGCGTGGGCCACCCGGTCGGCGGCAATGGCGTTGGTCAATGTTTGCGTCACATGCTGTTGGCCCACCACCGCCTCAAATGTCTGAGAACGGTACTTTAACGCCAGGACTAAGTAGCTCAAGTGGACAGACCTTTACCTCAAGGATCAGCTAAATGGCGGAGAGAGAGGGATTCGAACCCTCGGTACTGCTATAAACAGCACACACGATTTCCAGTCGTGCTCCTTCAGCCAACTCGGACATCTCTCCGCTTACGGTAACAGGCGGCCCCATTTCCTGCTTTTCATGATGGCGGAGAGGGTGGGATTCGAACCCACGATCCCACTTTTGGCGGGATACCGCTTTTCGAGAGCGGGGCCTTCAGCCACTCGGCAACCTCTCCAATCCCATTGATTTTGCAAAGAAATTTTATATAGACAGGAATTGGTTTGATGTCAACGAATGATGAGCGCTGATTTCTGTTTCCACTTGTCTTTGGAAAGCTTTACGGTTATGCTCCCGCCGTTTTCAAATGGACATCGGTTGATGCCAAGAGCGTTTATGGATCCTGCTAACAATCAAATTCCGGCAACCGTAAAATCCATCCACCTGACAGCCGTTTGCGGTACGGCCATGGGCGCCTTGGCCGTTATGCTCAAAGCGTTGGGCTACCGGGTGACCGGATCGGATCAGAATACCTATCCACCCATGAGCACTTTTTTGGCTGAAAAGGGAATTACCCTCTCTATGGGCTTTGACGCAGCCCACTTGGCTCATCATCCGGATCTGGTCATCGTGGGAAACGCCATCACCCGTGACAATCCTGAAGCGGTCTATCTTAACCAAGCCGGCCTAAATTACTGTTCAATGCCCCAAGCCGTCAACCATTTTATCACCCGCGACACAAAGGTACTGCTCGTAACGGGAACCCACGGCAAGACCACCACCGCTTCCATGCTGGCTTGGGCATTATACCATTTGGGGTTTGATCCTTCGTTTTTGATCGGCGGCATCTTAAAAAACTTTAACAGCAATTTTCGGTTGGGCCGCGGCCCCTATACTGTTTTGGAAGGCGATGAGTACGATACCGCCTTTTTTGACAAAGGGCCTAAATTTCTCCATTACGATGCCGCCATCACCATTTTAACCGGCATTGAATTTGATCATGCCGATATCTACCGCGATCTGGCTCATGTCAAATCAGCGTTTGAGCAAAAGATGGCTCGGCTGGCCTCCGATTCAACATTGATTGCCTTTGATGCAGACGTCAATGTTGACGCGGTGATTCCCAAAAATCGTGCCAACATTGAACGCTACGGACAAAAACCCGGTTCCTTTTGGCAAAGCCGCAACGAAACGATAAAAGGTTACGGAATGCAGTTTGACTTGGTGCAAGATGATCGATCAGTTGGACGCTTTTTCGCGCCCCTGCCCGGCCGTCACAACCTGGACAATACTTTAGCCGCCATTGCCGCAGTGGCCAGTTTGGGTATTGATATATGTCGAATCAATCCGGCCCTCACCTTATTTAAGGGGATTAAACGGCGGCAGGAGATTCGCGGTGTTGCGGCCGGTATTACGGTTGTGGATGATTTTGCCCATCACCCCACCGCTGTTACGGCCACGATTACGTCCCTCAAACCCCACGCCCAAAATCGCTTGTTGACGGTCTTTGAACCACGCACTCACAGCAGCATGCGTAAGGTGTTTCAAGAGGCTTACGCCCGAGCTTTTGATATGGCTGATCTCGTTCTGATCCGTAAACCATCGGCTTTAGAGAAAGTTCCGCCGGACGAGCGTATGTCCGCCGAAAGGCTGGTGGCACAACTCAATCAGCGGGGGGTCGCGGCTTTTTACTTCGAAACCACGGAAGCAATCATCACATTTGTGGCGCGGGAACGTCGCGAAGGCGATCTGGTGTTGATCATGTCCAACGGCGGGTTTGACAATATTCACCAGCGGCTGATCGAAACGCTTGGGAAGACAGATAAAGCTAACCGCCAAAATTCGGGTTAAATCCCCTGTACGTCCGGTGGGCCGGCCGCTTGGCCGCCTTTAGGGCCGTTGCATCCATATCCGGCGTGTAGCCCTTGATCCCGTCATGTTTGAGGCCGCGCCGGAGTATCCGGCGGTTCACTTCACACGGACCTTCGAGGCCGCCATTTGAAAAGCTGCGACGAAGAAAGTCACCGGTGGCGTCCGATGACGGCATCCGCTCCGGCTTCAACAGTTCACGAAGGTCGGTATCCTTTCCTATCTGACTGAATCAACGAGGTTTTTCAATCTTTTTCGTTATAAATCCCTTGTCAATCGCGGATCTGGGGGTGATACGCTGACACCTTACTATGATTGACGTTACGTGTCCGGTTTGGTACTTTGCCATTTTATCCTGATTATTTATTTGTGCTTTTTGTAAACAACGGATACTTGATTTTGACCATCATTAGGTGCATTAGGACACACCGTGCAATATTTTCGCAACTGGTTCAACCAACGCTTTTCAGATCCCCAGGTGGTTATACTCTTTTTCCTGTTGGTTATCGGGACGCTGATCATCCTCACCCTGGGAAAGCTGTTGGCGCCGGTGTTGGCCAGTATTGTCATCGCCTATCTATTGGAAGGGATTGTTGTTTTTTTTCAACGGCTTCGAACGCCACGAATGATTGCGGTGCTGCTGGTGTTTACCGCCTTTTTAACGGCCCTGTTTTTTCTACTGTTCAGCTTAATGCCTAAAATATCCACCCAGGTCGGCGGCATTTTAGCGGACCTACCGGCCATTGCCGCCGCCGGCCAGCAACAACTCATCCAACTACCCGAAAAATATCCTGATTTCATCTCACCGGAACAAATTACCGATTTTACCCGGTACCTCCAAACGGAGATCGGCCGCATGGGGCAACGTATCCTCAGTTTTTCAGTGGCGTCGGTGAGGGGTATTTTTAGTTTCATTATCTACCTGGTGTTATTACCGTTTATGGTTTTTTTCTTTTTAAAGGATAAAAAGGTCATTCTCGACTGGGTCAACGATCTTTTACCCGAAGATCGTGATTTGAGCCGACAAGTGTGGCGTCAGGTGGATTTACAAATCGGCAATTATATCCGCGGTAAGTTTTGGGAGATCCTCATCATTTGGGGCATTTCATACGTCGTTTTTCTTTTTTTGGGTCTTGACTATGCCATGCTGATCAGTCTGTTGGTGGGATTATCGGTATTGGTGCCTTATATCGGTGTAACAGTCACCACCTTACCCGTAGCCATGATGGGCTTTTTCCAGTGGGGCCTTTCCTCCGAGTTTATCTATCTTTTGATCGCCTACGGTATTATTCAACTGTTTGACGGCAATATTTTGGCCCCACTGCTGCTGGCCGATGTGGTTAACCTGCACCCCATTGCGATTATCGTATCAGTGGTCCTATTTGGCGGATTGTGGGGCTTTTGGGGTGTCTTTTTCGCCATTCCCTTGGCGACCCTTGTGGAAGCGGTGCTAAAGGTGTGGCAAAATGCTCAGGGACACCCTGACCTGGCGGAAATAGATGCTGAAGCTAAAGGAGAACCTCGTGAGCGTACTTAAATCCGACTGTCATTGGCGTTTGACCCTGCTAACGAGCTTGGTATTTATTTTATTTTCAACACCCGCTATTACAGCGCCCGCCCAAGTTGCCGTTCAAACGAACTTGGAACGAAAAAGCGGGAGTATTCTCTTCCGGAATGCTTTGGATCTTCAATTTATCAATACCCATCATTGAAAGGAGAGCGAAAATGAGCGCAACCGAAACCACCCAACAAAAGCCGCTCTGGTTGCTGATCGAAGAAAACATCCTGGACCTGGATTCCAATGAACTCTCCGGGGGAGACCCGGAAGGTGTCATTCAACGGATGGCGCGCGAACTGGACAATACAGGATACAATGTCTCCCGCCACGGAGGCAACATGCTCAAATTGAGATGGGCTTTGGGCAAAGCGCGAACCGTCGGCAAGCCCATGCTGCAGGATCTCAATGGCGCCGTTTCCGCACTGACCTTGGATGGGCTGACCGATCTTTATGGCGCTGCCACCAATCTTTTGGACGATGTCGGTAAAACCTGGCCGGAACTGAAAAGCTCGGCGTACCGTTCGGATGTGGTTGAGATGATTGAGGCCAAAAAGCTCGACCTGATGATTGCCAAAGCCAAAGAAGCGGACGGTGATCAAGGTATTCGTTATCTGCTCGAGGAAAACGTTAAAGGTGAAGTGATTGTCGCGGCACTGGGGATTAGTGAGGAAAAATTAAACGAGGTCATTAATCTGATCGCAAAGGAGAAGGCCGAACGGGAACGTGTTGCCGGCTTGCTGGAAAAGGTGGCAAACAAGAGCAGCGAAGAGAAAATCAAGTATCTGTTCGACAACAATGTGACCGAACCCCTGATCATGGAGATGGCCGAAGTCGATCAGGGCGCAATCGATGTGGTCAAGAAAGCCATGGAAGAGGAATTAAAGGAGAAGCAGCGGTTGGTGGAAGATGAGGCCGCCCGTAAAAAGGCCGAGGCGGCCGGCCCCGCCTTGGAGGATATCTCCAATGAGGATATGCGGGATCATATTGAAGCCATCCGCGAAATCATGGAATTCAGCGATGTGGAAAAAGAGATCCGCACGATGTGCGAACAAAGCGCCATTCCCCAATGCCTGATAGACATCGCCGTTTCAGATCCCGGCAAACTGGACGAGCTTGAAAAGAAGGCCGAGGGCTAATGATTATTCCGCAATAAAAACTCCCCTTCTTTTCTAGAAAAGGAGGAGTGCCGCGAAGCGGCGGGGTGGTTTTTTGTGTTGGTTTAATGTCTTTGCTTGAACCGTGAACCTTCGATTCAAGCTTTGGCAAAATTGGAGGCTTAACTAAGATGACTAACCCCTCCGCCTGCCTTTGGCAGGCATCTCCCTTGGCAGGGGAGGGGTTAGGGTGACGGTGTGATGATGGTTGTACCCGCAATTTCGTTTTGCACATTAAGGCTACTTGCTTTTCTTTTTTGGAGAAAAAGCCTTACCATATTAGACTACAGTTTTGAATAAAGGATGATCACCAGGAAATGGTAACCCAACTAACTTCCATGACCGTAAACAGCCACAACGAACGATGAAAGTCTTTCTTTTTGTACATATTTGGTAAGACTTTTCATATAAATCAATGTGTTTTGACATTGTTAATTACCTCCCCATCAGCTTAGCCCCAACCCCGCCAACCACTTGGCCGCACCACGCACCTCAACGCCATCGGGAAAGGTTCTTTCCCTGTTTATATCTTTGACGATCTGAATCTTTTTAATGTCTGGAAAGTAGCGCCCGAAATGGGAAAAATGGCGCGAAGGGCGATCATCGGCCAGCTTTACCTCAAGCAGCAGAAACGGTGTGTTCTCTTTGATCACTAAAAAATCGATCTCCTTGCCATCCTTGGTGCGGGCGTAGTGCAGGTTCACCGTCTCGCCGTAGCAATCCTCATGAAAATGAGCCTCTTTTAAAATGGCGCAAGCGGTGAGATTTTCGAGTCTGACACCCTCATCGCCGATCACCTGGCCGGTGTCGTAAAAGTAGATTTTAGGCGCCTTGATCAGTGAGCGGGCGACATTTTTATGATAGGGCGTCACCCGGAAAATAACATACATATTCTCCAGAATGGTCAGCCACCGTTTGATGGTTTTATCCGAGCAGAGAAGGTCTTCAGCCAATGATTTATAGGAGACCGGCGAGCCGACCCGTTTTCGCAGCAACTGGATCAGCGTCTCCATGGAACTGATTTGCCGGACGCTCTCCAGGTCGAGCAGATCCTGGCGCAAAATGATATCCAGATGCGACCGTTTCCAACGATTATAGAAGCGCTTGCTGCCATTTAAAAAAGGTTCGGGGAAACCGCCCACTTCCATGAGGGTGGCAAGGGCGCCATTCAACGCTTTAGGCTTTAAAATAGTTCCAATTTCTTTAAGGTCCAGCGGGTGAAGGCGATACTGAAAAAAACGGCCGGCTAAAGAGTCGCCGACCTTTTTATAGGTGTCCAGCTTGGCGCTGCCGGTCACCAGGATCGCCGGCGGTCGTTTCTCCGTATCGTATATCCCTTTGAGCCACGCCTTCCACTGTTTCATTTTGTGCAGTTCGTCAAATATGACCAACTCTTTGGAACGATCCCAGCTTTTTTCGGAAATCTCGATACGATGGTCCAAATTGTCGAAGTTTAGGTAGCCGTACTTTTTGGAGAGCATCATTGACAATGTCGTTTTCCCGCTCTGGCGCGGCCCGGTCAGTAACACGATTTTATTGGGCAAATCAGCAACAATGTATTTTTCAAGCATTCGTTTCATGCCGACTAAAATAACCCCTATTCCGAAAAAGTCAAGCCTAATTCGGGGTAGGCTCCGAAAAAGTCAAAATTGGGCGGTCGGCGAATCAACGGGAGGGCGTCACCACTCAGGTTTGAGTCAAGCTTTGGGCCCAGACTGAGACTTGGGTCCAGTCGGAGACATCCACCTGCTTGAAAACATGCGGCGCCGGATATTGCAGTGATAATTGGGTGCGTTCATGCTTGCTCCTGCCGCATCCCCACAAAATGTGCCCCTTGGCGATCATCCGGTGGGTGAGGGCATGTCCCAATCCGGTGGTGACGCCGGTGATTAAAATGGTTCGCTGGCTTTCCATAAAAGCTTTCCGATCAGGTCTCGGCTAAAAAAAGATCAACCCGGAGGCCTCCTGCCGGATCGAACTAAATTACCATTGTCTTAAGACGATGGGTTTGTGGTGCGTCAACATTATTTTAATGATCGGTCGGAAGGCCACCCCATTTATGGGGTGGTTGTTTACGCCGACTGGACGAAACCACCGGCTGTAGCCGGGGGTGATCCGTATCTACATACATACTGCTATCTAAAAGATGACCGTCTTACAGACGGTGGTTTCAACCTTATAACGGACGAAATGAATGTCCGAACATTACAGCAGATCGGCGACGGCCGCGCGTTCTTCCTGGAGTTCCTTTTCAGTGGCGGTCATCATTTCCCGGGCGAAATCACTGATCTCCAATCCGGAAACCTCTTGCCACGCTCCGTTTTCACAAGTAAGAGGCAAGGCATAGATCAGATCCGGATCAATACCATAGCTGTTGCCTTTGCTGTAAACACCCATGCTGACCCAGCCACCGTTGGTTCCCAAGGCCCAATCACGTATATGGTCAACTGCGGCGGATGCAGCGGATGCCGCGCTGGAAGCACCGCGAGCTTTGATAATAGCGGCGCCGCGTTGCTGTACGGTGGGGATGAATTCCTTTACGTACCAATCGTTGTCCACATTTTCCTTTACCGGAGAACCGTCCACGGTCGCAAAGCCGATGTCGGGAAATTGGGTTGATGAGTGGTTGCCCCACACAATCATTTTTTCCACATTGCTTGGATGGTTGCCGGTTTTGGCTGCGATTTGCGACAAGGAGCGATTCTGATCCAGACGCATCATGGCCGAAAAATTCTTCGGGTTGATCGCCGGAGCATTTTTCATGGCGATGTAGCAGTTGGTGTTTGCCGGGTTGCCGACTACCAGGACCTTGACGTTGGGATTGGCAAAATCATTGAGGGCTTTCCCCTGGGCGGTAAAAATGGCGCCGTTGGCCTTGAGAAGATCGGAGCGTTCCATCCCAGGCCCCCGGGGGCGGGCGCCAACGAGCAATGCATATTCCGTATTTTTAAAGGCGACTTCCGGATCATCGGTGGGGATGATGCCGGCCACCAACGGAAAAGCACAATCGTTGAGTTCCATGACCACGCCTTCCAGGGCGCCCATTGCCGGAGGGATTTCCAGCAACTGGAGGATGACCGGCTGATCTTTGCCGAGCATGTCCCCCGCTGCGATGCGGAAGATGAGGGAGTAACTGATTTGACCGGCCGCACCGGTAACGGCTACACGTACTGGGTTTTTCATGCTGATCTCCTGCTAAGTTTGGGTTAAAGGGAAAACGACACCTATCATAAACCTCGCTACTTTTTTTAATAGATTCCCCCAGGAAGCCCGGGATACTTACTGCTACAGACCTGCGGCCTGACCTGCTTTCGCTACGTCGCTTCACTCGCAGCTCATAGCAGGAGTGGCTCATTCATCCACGGGTAAACCCGTGGCACTCTATCTTCGACCGCATAAAACATTATTATATATACAAAAATTCGGATTATGCAAAAGAAAGTTTGGTTTTCGGCCATATTCCGATTCGTGAGGGAATGATTGACAAAGGCGGTGCGGAAAGGCTAACACCATAGCCATTTCAAAAACAACCTGATTTTGAAAGGAACATTGCCATGACCGGGGCCATACTTCAAACCGATTTTCCAGAACTCAAACTTTTAGCAAGGGGAAAAGTACGCGATATTTACAACATGGACGATGCGCTGTTACTGGTGGCCACAGACCGCTTATCGGCCTTTGATGTGGTGCTGCCCAACCCGATTCCTGACAAAGGGAAGGTTCTTAATCAAATCTCACTCTTTTGGTTCGATGCCATGAAAGACCTTGTGCCCAACCATATTCTCGCCACGGACGTGGCTGATTTCCCAAAGGCATGTCAGCCTTACGCCGATCAATTAAGACACCGCAGCATGCTGGTAAAAAAGAGCCAACCCTTGGCCGTTGAGTGCGTGGTGCGAGGCTATATTTCCGGATCCGGATGGAAATCCTACCAAAAAGACGGCACGGTTTGCGGGATTAGGTTACCCGATGGTCTGGCCGAGTCTCAGCAGCTCCCGGAACCGATCTTCACCCCTTCCACCAAAGCCGAAAAGGGCGAACATGACGAAAATATCACTTTTGATAAGGCTACTGAAATTGTTGGAAAAGAGGTGGCCGAAAAGGTGCGTGATCTCAGTTTGACCATTTATAAAAAAGGCTCCGAACTAGCGGCGAAAAAGGGGATTATTATCGCCGACACCAAATTTGAGTTTGGTTTTTGGGGTGATGCGTTGATTTTGATTGATGAAGTGCTGACACCGGACTCTTCGCGTTTTTGGCCCAAAGTGACCTATCAGCCCGGCGGCGCCCAAAAGAGCTTTGATAAGCAGTTTGTCCGCGACTATCTCAACACCCTGGACTGGGATAAAATCGCACCGGGTCCTAATCTGCCTGAAGAGGTTATTTCCGTCACGCGGGAGAAGTACGTAGAGGCGTTGCGGCTGCTGGCGCCGGACTATCTATTTTAGATGCCTTTGCAATTTAGCACAGAAATTGTTTTGCTGTCCGCTATCGATATGGCGGACAGCCAATTTAGGATCAGTGACCCACGTTCGCTCACACCGTTAATCGATTCTATTCAGGCGGTGGGATTGTTGGTGCCGCCGCTGGTCATCCCGATGGATGGAGATCGCTATCGAATCGTTTCCGGTTTTGCACGAATTGCCGCGTGTCAAAAACTGGCCGTGGAGAATCTATTGGTGCGAATTGCCGCAGCCGATACGTCAGCAACGGAACTCATCAGGGCCGCGGTCTCTGAAAACGCCTTGGCCCGGGAACTCACAGTGATGGAAAAAACGCGGGTTGTGATGTTGCTACAAAAAGGGTATCCCGACCCAAAAGCCGTAACTGATGTGGTTCAATCATTGGGGATTGCTGAAAGCCCCGAACTGGTTACCAAATTATCACGTTTGGCGCACCTGCCTGTTTTTATTCAACAGGCGGTTGAAAAAGGCGTGGTGGGTTTGGCCATGGCGTTGGCTATGGGGCGGTTGGAATCAGACGCAGCCCAACGACTGATACAGCTTTATCAAATGTTACGGCTGGGGTTAAACCGTCAACGGGAAGTATTGACCCTGATCCAGGAGATTGCCAAGAGAGAATCGTTGCCCATCACCGCGGTGTTGGCCGCAGATGAGATCTCAGCGGCGATTTATGGTGCCGCCAAGGATCGCGCCCGACGCAGATCTCTATTTTTACACTATCTCAAAAAGCGACGCTATCCAGTACTGACCCAAAAAGAAGAACTCTTTAGTCAACTGAGGCAAAGGCTACAACTGGGCCCCAAGGTGCAAATCAATCCGCCGCCCTATTTTGAGGACGGCACCTATCAATTGGTTTTAGGGTTTGATTCATTGGATGAGCTGGATCAGCGGTATCGAAAAGTGGGAGAAATCAAGTTAGATCCCAACCTTATAAAATGGTTGGGATAAAGGCCGGAGTGGATGGATGGACCACCAAGACCCTTCCGACAGGAAAAGCCTACTTTCGCTTTGACATGGGGATGATCACCAGTTCCATAAAGGCGTATACTAAAAAGAATACCGTGATCAAAGCCACTGTGACCAGATAGATTCTGTTGACCTGATGCCGACGCGCATCCTTGGGATCATAAAATACCTTGCGAACACATTTGGTGCACCAATCCGACGGCTTTTTAAGGGTGAGGATATTTCCACATTTGCATTGAACATTCTTGGGGGGCGGTTTTTGGGCTTGTACCATCAATTTATCTCCATCACGGATAGCCGCGACTACACACGTACGCTATATTGCGGAATCGCAGTTTTGGGATTTTATACCAGACTTGACAGATATGAAAAGCCGTCTTAGTGTTGATCGTAAGAAGGCAAACCATTTGTCTTCTGTTTGTTCAACCTCCTTCAACCTAAGGGCAGCTCTATCGGGGCTGCCCTTTCTTGTCATTCAACTAATGTTTTCAATGGCTGCTTTGAATCCTTGTGGATGCTGTTTTTGCTTTAAAAATCGAATCTGATTCGATAAAATAAGCAGCCATCAAAGTATGCTTCGGATATCCATAAAGCGTTGATCAAGGGAGGTACAATGAACCTTAAACGGCTGTTGACCATGGTTTTGGTTGTGCTGCTCCTGTTATCAACCGGATGCGCGGTTAACAGCACCGGCCCCACCGACACGGGTTGCGCCATTGCCGAAATCGAGTGGAAAATCACCCGTAAGGCTGAGTTGGCAGCCTTTAAATGTCAGCACAGTGAAACAACAGATCCGCCTGCGTTTTTATTTGCCGCTGATGTTCAAAACAATACCCTCAAACCGTTACGCTATCGTTTGAGTGTGGTGATACCCGATTTAAAAAAGGCCATCGGCCATCTGATTCCCCGTAAAGGGGTTCCACCTGTGGTCAATCCGGGTGAAACGGAGCAGGTGACCCTCGTTTTCCAAGATACCACCCAATGGCCGGAAAAGGCCGAAGTGACCTTGATCGTGCTGCCGGAACAGCCGGAGCCTCCTGCGAAGTAACTTTTTCTTCAGCCGATACCATCTTATAAGGCCTTTGCCGTTCATTGTGTCTCTAAACACGCGCTCGCCAAAAAAATAGCAAGGCATTGGTGCATAATTTATTGGTGCATAATTTATTTGACTTTGCCATCGAATCGTGCTTTTTCCGCATTTTTAGCCAATCCCGTCACAACTGAACGTTAATTTATAGGGAGGATACGGTGGAACCGGAAACGATCCTTTACAGAAAAAAGAATCAAGTCGCCGTGATCAGGCTTAACCGGCCCAAGGTACTCAATGCCATGAACAAGCAACTCTGGATCGATTTAAGCACCGCTTTGGTCGATGCCCAGGAAGATGATACTGTTCGTGCGGTAATTGTGACCGGTGAGGGTCGGGCTTTTTCCACCGGTGCCGATTTAAAAGACGCCAAAGACCGCTCTTTGCAAGATTACCGGATCTACCTTGAGCATCTGCAAAAGACCTCTTTGCAGATCATCCGATTTGAAAAGCCGCTCATTGCGGCCATTAATGGCTACGCCCTGGGTTCGGGCTATGAATTGGCCTTGGCCTGCGATATTCGCATCGCAGCCAAAGAGGCCAAAATTGGCTTTCCGGAAGCCAAGGTGACCTCTTCGGTCACCGGGGGCGCTTTTCGTCTACTGCCGGATCTGGTGGGGCCGGGAAAGGCGGCGGAACTGCTTTTTACAGCGCAATACGTTGATGGTGCTGAAGCGGCGCGGATCGGTTTGGTCAACGACGCTGTAGAGGCCGATCAGTTGATGGAAAGCGCCATGCAAATGGCCGAACAAATTGCCCAAAATGCCCCCTTTGCCGTCAAGATGATCAAAAAGGGGCTGCGCACGGCCCAAGGTGAGGCAAGCCTTGCAACGATCATGGATTTTGAAGTGGAAGGGTGCCTGGCCTGTGTCTCCACAAAAGAACGGCAGGTATCGTTAGACCAATTTGCAGCCCGCAAAGAATAGGGGCCCCGTATGTCATTGGAACGTATCCTGGACGCCAAGTCAGTGGCCATTGTGGGTGCATCGAAAAATGTCACCAAACGTGGCTACCAGGCGGTTCGCACCTTGTTGGATGAAAAATACGAAGGGGCCATCTACCCGGTCAATCCCAAAGAGAAAGCAGTGCTGGGCTTGAAATGTTACCCCAAGGTGGCCGCCATTTCCGAACCGGTGGATCTGGCCCTCATCGCGACCCCCGCTAAAACCGTGCCCATGGTGCTGGAAGATTGCGGCGCCAAAGGGGTGGCCGGCGCAGTGGTGCTGGCCGGTGGGTTCAGCGAAGCCGGTCTTGAGGGTAAAGCCCTTGAACAAGAGATGGTGGCTGTGGCCCAAAAACACAATATCCGCATCATCGGCCCCAACACCTCCGGCGCCCTTAATTTTAAGAGCCATATGAATCTGGTGGGAATTAAAAATGCACCCGGAGGCGATATTGCGCTTTTAACCCAAAGCGGCAATATGGCTTTGACCCTGATTACCGAGGCGTCGGTCAAAAGCAACAAGGGGTTTACCTATTATGTAGGCGTGGGCAATGAGGCCGATCTCAATTTTCACGAATACCTGGACTATTTTCGCCAAGACCCCGACACCAAGGCGATCTTGATGTATGTGGAAGGCTTACGCAAGGGCCGTGCATTTTTGCAATCGGCCCATCTCACCACCGCCAAAAAGCCGGTGATTCTCTTTAAAAGCGGGCGTTCTTCCACGGGCAAACGGTCGGCCGGCTCCCATACTGGCGCCCTGGCCGGCGATGCCAAGGTGGCCAAAAGCGTCTTTGAGCAGGCCGGGATAACGGTCATTGAAAATTCCGATGAGCTTTTTCCCGCGGCCGAAGCGCTCTCCTGTTTGCCGCCCATTCCTAACAACCGCATTGCCATATTAGCCGATGGCGGCGGCCACGCCACCATTGCGGCGGACAAATTGAGTGACCTGGGCCTTGAGTTACCAGAGCTTGCCGAAAAGACCCAGGGCATGCTGCGTGAAATCCTGTCCGCCGCAGCATCGGTACCCAATCCGGTGGATGTGGCCGGCGGTACCGATTCCGACCCGCTGGTCTTTGCAAAGTGTGCCGAGATCATGCTGGCCGATCCCAATGTGGGCGGTCTGCTCATCGTCGGCCTTTTTGGGGGCTATGGCATCCGTTTTGCCGAGGAATTGACGGTGATTGAAGAGGATGCCGCCCATCAAATGGGCAAGATGGTGCAAATAACCCAAAAACCCATTGTGTTGCACAGCCTCTTTACATCGCTGTCGCCGCACCCCGTTGAACTGATGCGCTATTACGGTATTCCGATCTTTGACTCCTTGGACATCGCCTGCAGTTGTATCGATGTTTTATCCCGTTATGGGAACCATCTGGCCAAACAGGCCGCCATTCCCGCCTTTGCGCTGGATTGGGGTAAGGGTGCTGTGGATAAGGCTCAACAAATGATCGTTGCCGCTGGCAAAGAGGACCGCTCGGTATTACTGGAGCCTGAAAGCAAAAAGCTTTTGCAATGGCACGGTGCGGCAACATTTGAGGATGTGTTGGTCACCTCGGCGGATGAAGCGGCGAAGGTGGTTGCTGACTTTGATCGGCCCGTAGCCATGAAGATCGTATCGCCGGATATTTTGCATAAAAGCGATGCGGGTGGGGTGATGCTCAACATCAAAACCGCCGAAGCGGCTGAAAAGGCCCACCACCGAATCATGGCGGCGGCCAAAGAATACAAGGTCGACGCGGATATCCGCGGCATATTGATATCACCCATGGCCGAGAGCGGCGTGGAGGTGATCATCGGCACCAAAATGGATGATCAGTTCGGGCCGGTCATCATGTTCGGCGTCGGCGGTGTGTTTGTGGAGGTGTTCAAAGATGTAGTGTTTCAACTATTACCGCTCACAGCGGAAAGCGCCGCGCAAATGATCGGCAGCATTCAGTCGGCGTCCATTTTAAACGGTCTTCGCGGCAATCCGCCCGCGGACAAAGCGGCGTTGGTGCAGTTGCTACTCAAAGTGTCGGAGATCATTGAGGCCTATCCCGGGATCATTGAGATGGATCTCAATCCGGTGATTGTTCATGCAACGGGTGTTTCTGTGGTGGACGCCAGGGTGATTTTAGGAGATTAACCTTAATTTAAGGGAAAAATATGGGCTGGAGGTTCTCGTTCCCAATAAGAAAGATCGCCAAATAGTCCACGATGTGATTTTTAACGAACTCTGCTTGGGTAAAATAGAATCTTCTCCAGGTCCGACTATCTGCGAATCATCGCGCAGCTTGTGGATCAGGGGGCCCAGGCGGTCATCCTGGGGTGTACGGAAATCGGCCTGCTGGTTCAGCCGGAGGATACCCGGGCGCCCCTTTTTGATACAGCGGCCATCCACGCCCAAAAGGCTGTGGCAGTAGCAACTGTGGATGTTTAGGGAGAAAAGTACAAGATGGTACCGGAAAGAGCCGAACTATTAACAGGGCTGGGACAAATCCCAATAATATTGTCCCGGTTTGTCCAATCGATTCCGGCAGATCGGCTGGACCTGCGTCGGGGGGCAAAGTGTTGGACCATTGCCGAACACGTCAGCCATTTGGCCGAGGTGCAGCCGATGCTGCTGGGTCGGTTGGAGCGCTTTACAAATGAAGAACATCCTGAATTTGCGCCCTACATCCCGGGTGATGACGAGGATGAGCCGGAGACGCCTGCAACAATGGCCATGGAAGATGCGCTGGCTCAGTTTGCAAATTATCGTGCAAAGCAACTGGCCCTTTTAAAAGATGTCGACAATTCTGTCTGGAAAAGGCCGGCGACACATCCGGAGTACGACCGATACTCCTTTTACATTTTAGTGCGGCATCTGCTGATGCACGATTACTGGCATATGTACCGTATGGAAGAGCTGTGGCTGATGGCTGAAGATGCCTATCTGACCACGTTACCATAAATGATACCCAAAGATGGATATACCGCAGTACAAGAGTGATCATGCTATGTTTCGACAACCGGTAAGACCGTTTTCGGCACGCCATCGGATTGTGGCTAACGGGCGTTGACCATACAAGATGTTGACGAATTGGCCGTATCAGTGTATGTAAAGTGGACCAAAAAGTTATCAATGGTGACAAAATGGCGTTTTACCAAAGTAGATATTCCAATCGCACCGACCGGCGGCAATTTATCCGCAGCCTGTTGGTTGCCGGAGCGGTTATGCCTTTGGCAACGCTGCTTCCCGGAACCGTGAAAAAGGTGTTGGCCGAAAAACTGCCTGTCAAACGGCGCTCTTCGGTGGCCCTAGGTACGACTCAGGTCAAGACCTCCCTGGAAGATTACCGCGATAAAATGCGCAATTTTGATAAATCGCACCCCGATGACATTTGGGTGACGCCGGAAGAATTACTATTGCTCCAGCAGGTGAAAAACCGGCTGGATGGTGTTCACAAAATCGTCGGACACAATCGTTTTTATCTCATTGGCTTTGACGAGGCGCTCAATGTGGCCCGAACCTACAGCCTTGTGGGTGGCCCGTTTACTCAGGCCGAGATTGATTTCCTGGAGCGCCTTTTCCACCGGCCGGCTACGGATTATGGTTTCTACGGCCTAAAACCGTTGGGTGAAATGACCCACCGTGTGAATCGCAAAGAGATAGTGAAAATTCAAGGCACAAACAGCTATCTTTTCCGGGGAGAGGCGGAAAAGCTATATCGGCGGATGCGTGCCGACGTGGGCAACCATCTGGTGCTGACGTCCGGGGTGCGCAATGTCGTAAAGCAGTTCCACCTTTTCCTTAAAAAGGCAGTGAAAACCAAGGGCAACCTTTCCAGGGTGTCGCGTTCTCTGGCGCCACCCGGGTATTCTTTTCACGGTATCAGCGATTTTGATGTAGGACAGGTGGGATACGGTCTAAATAATTTCACCTCCAAGTTTACCAGTTCTTCCGTTTATCAAAAGGTTCATCAGTTGGATTACTATAAAATTCGCTATACCCGTGACAATATGCTGGGGGTACGTTACGAGCCTTGGCATGTGCGGGTCGAGAAGGCATAATGGCGTCTCAAAAAGACCCGGCTACGGCGCTGTTGTGGTTTTATTGAGCCACGGTATGTCAAATATGTATTACCTGGGCCTCAGAAAACTTCAAGCTCCTTGTATATGGGCCTTTTTGCTTAGGTTTCGGTGCCGTTTCTTGAGACTTCCCCAAGGGTCGCTGTCATGAGAATCGGTGTCGGCTACGACCTCCACCGGCTGGTATCGGGTCGGCCGTTGATGCTGGGTGGAGTGAAGGTTCCCCACGATAAAGGATTGCTGGGCCATTCAGACGCCGATGTACTGATCCATGCTGCTTGTGACGCCTTGCTGGGCGCGGCGGGGATGGGGGATATCGGGCGGCGCTTTCCTGACAGTGACGCAGCTTACAAGGACATTGCCGGTTCCAAATTACTTTCCCGAACAGTCACAATGATAAAAAGTAAGGGTTTTGGTGTGGGGAATCTGGACGCCACGATCGTGGCCCAGGAACCTAAATTAGCACCGTATATCCCCCAAATGGAAACGGTGATTGCCGAAACTATTGCGATTCCTGTGGCGTGTATTAACATAAAGGCCACAACCACAGAAAAAATATGGGTGATCGGTAAAGGCGAGGCCATGGCCGCCCTGTGCGTGGCGTTGATCCAGCCAACGTAAAGCTGTTCATTGAACGAGAAGCGTATCGTGCGAATCTATAATACGTTGACCCGTCAAAAAGAGACTTTTAGATCCATCAAGCCCGGCAGCGCCAAAATTTATGTGTGCGGCCCCACGGTATACGATGAGAGTCACATTGGCCATGCCCGGTCGGTGGTGGTATTTGATGTGGTGGTTCGCTACCTCAGATTCAGAGGGTTGGATGTCACTTACGTTCGCAATTTTACCGACGTGGATGACAAGATCATTAGGCGGGCCAACGAACAGAAAATGGCGCCCGACGTACTGGCTGAAAAATACATTGTCCGCTTTCACGAAGATATGGATGCCCTGGGTGTTGAACGTCCCACTTTTGAGCCGCGGGCCACTGAGCACATCGATCATATGATCCGGTTTATCCAGGGGCTCATTGAAAAAAGGCATGCCTATGTGGCGGACAACGATGTATTTTATGCGGTTGACGGCTTTGATGAATACGGTAAACTGTCGGGCCGCAAACTGGAAGATATGGATGCGGGGGCGCGGGTGGAGGTGGATGCCCGAAAAATAAATCCCCACGATTTTGCCCTCTGGAAAGCAGCCAAACCGGGCGAGCCCTTCTGGGAAAGCCCTTGGGGTAATGGTCGACCCGGTTGGCACATCGAATGTTCAACCATGAGTTCTCATCTTCTTGGCGAAACTTTCGATATCCACGGCGGCGGAAAGGATCTGATCTTTCCGCATCATGAAAACGAGATCGCTCAATCCGAGGGGTTGACGGGCAATAGGTTTGCCAAGCTCTGGATGCACAACGGATTTGTCAATATCGACAAGGAGAAGATGTCCAAATCCTTGGGGAACACCTTGCTCGTGAAAGATCTCTTAAAGAGCTATCCGGGCGAAGTGCTTCGGCTCTTTTTGCTCTCCAACCACTATCGCAGCCCCATCGATTTTACCGACCAGAATATGATCGAGGCGGAAAACGGCCTGGAAAAGATTTACGTCACCTTGAACCGTATTGAGACGGCCGCGGGAAGGAACAATCACACCGTTGATGCCCAAAACGATCTGATGACGCGTTTTCAAAAGGCTATGGATGATGATTTTAACACCGCTTTGGCCATTGGGCTGATCTTCGAAACGGTGCGCGGCACCAACCGGCTGCTTGATGGAAGCGGGGCACGGCCCAATAGCGAAATCCGGCGTCAATTGAAAGCCATCCACGGTGCGTTGATGCAAATGGGGATGGTGCTTGGGCTAATGCGGCAGCCCCCGGCGGATTATCTGGCCCGCAAAAAGAAACAGGCCGTTTCGGAAGGCGCGTTGGATGCCGAACACATTGAACAGCTAATCCGGGAACGCATCGACGCTCGGGTTCAAATGAATTGGGCCGAGGCCGATCGGATCCGGAATCAACTCCAGGAGATGGGTGTTCTTATAGAAGACCGTCCCGATGGCACCCACTGGAAGGTTGCTTCCAGCGTTTAGTCCGGCGGCGGAAATCCAAATGCACAAAGCAATTTCACGCGTGCGCATGAGCGCCAAGAATGCCCACTACGGCGGTGGGGTTGGTGGACGGCGCTCATCTATTGCATCTTTTGGGTGATATCGCCGCAGAGGTGTTCATCCGGTATGATATGGAATTTACCGCGCGCAAGGTGATCGTATCCCGTAACGATCTCATGATTCCGCCGCCGACCTGCTTGAAGAACCCATTACCGTCTGTACTGCCGTCGACACCTGCGCGACCTCCATCGAAAAACAACGCCGCTGATTAAACAAGATTCGCTCCGCGCTTAGGTTTATGCTATTATGGCGGGCGCGTGATCGATTTTATATTTGAAACCAGGATGAGTAGGTCTGTTTGCAAATGGGTAGTTTTGCCATTGTTTCCGAATTTGAGCCGAAGGGTGATCAACCCGCCGCCATTGCCACGCTGAAAAAGCAATTGGAGGCGGGGGAGCGCATGCACACGTTGCTCGGCGTCACCGGCTCGGGTAAAACCTATACCATGGCCAAAGTGATCGAGGCGGTCAACCGCCCGGCGTTAGTGCTGGCGCCCAATAAAACCCTTGCAGCCCAGCTTTACCATGAGTTTAAACAGCTCTTTCCCGACAACGCCGTTGAGTATTTTGTCAGTTACTATGATTATTATCAACCCGAAGCTTATATTCCCACCACCGACACCTACATCGAAAAAGACTCTTCCATCAATGAGCTGATCGACAAGATGCGCCATTCGGCCACCATGAGTGTTCTCACACGCAGAGATACGTTGGTCGTGGCCAGCGTCTCATGCATTTTCGGTTTGGGCGCGCCGGAAAATTATCTGGCCATGCGTGTACATGTGAAACTAAGGCAGGCGCTTTCCCGGGACAAGTTGCTCCGGGATCTGGTGGACATGCAGTACAGCCGCAATGACATTGATTTTTATCGCGGTGTTTTTAGGGTCCGGGGGGATCGGGTGGAAATCATTCCCGCCTATGAAGATTCCCGGGCCATTCGAGTCGATTTCTTTGGTGATGAGATCGAAGGGCTCTGGGAGGTGGATCCCTTGGTGGGCGCGGTCCTCAGGCCGTTGCGGGAGGCGGATATTTTCCCTGCCAGCCATTATGTGACCCATCAGCGGACCATCCGGCGCGCCCTTGAGACCATCAAAGCGGAGTTGAAGGAACGCCTGGCCTGGTTCCGGGCTGCGGATAAACTGCTGGAGGCGCAACGGCTGGAACAGCGGACCGACTTTGATTTGGAGATGATCCGAGAGCTGGGATACTGTAACGGCATCGAAAATTATTCCCGCCATCTCACCGGACGCAAGGCGGGTGAGCCGCCGCCCACGTTGCTCGACTATTTTCCCCAAGATTTCCTGATGTTTATCGATGAGAGCCACATCGGTGTGCCCCAGCTTCGGGCCATGTACAAAGGGGACCGTTCCCGTAAAGAGACACTGGTGGAGTATGGCTTCCGGTTGCCGTCGGCGTTGGATAACCGACCTTTGCAGTTTCATGAGACCGAAGCGCGGATGGGGCAGGTGATTTTTGTGTCGGCTACACCGGCTGAATACGAGCTTCAAAATAGCGGCGAAAATGTAGTGGAGTTGATTGTTCGTCCAACCGGTCTCATTGATCCTGAAGTCATCATCCGCCCGGCCGGCAGCCAAGTGGATGATCTTTATGGGGAAATCCGTAAGCGGACGGCCAAAAACGAGCGGGTGCTGGTCACTACGTTGACCAAACGGATGGCCGAGGATCTGACCGAATATTACGGCGATATGGATGTGCGGGTCCGCTATCTCCATTCCGATATCACCACGTTGGAGCGGATGGATATTATTCAGGATTTACGTAAAGGACTCTTTGATGTGCTGATCGGGATTAACCTGTTGCGGGAAGGTCTTGATATCCCCGAAGTCTCTTTGGTGGCGATATTGGATGCCGATAAGGAGGGCTTTTTACGTTCCACCCGTTCGTTGATCCAAACCTTTGGCCGCGCCGCGCGCAATGTCAACGGAACCGTCCTGCTCTACGCCGACCGTATCACAAATTCCATGCGCCGGGCCATGGATGAGACAAGCCGTCGCCGTAATATTCAAATGGCGTTTAACAAGGAGCAGGGGATTGTCCCGGAATCCATCCGGAAAGAGGTGGTGACCATTTTTGAGGCATTGGAAGATAAAGAACCGGTTTCGGCCCTGGCGGCGGAAACCCTTGTCCAATACGGAGAAGATGCCGATCCGGCCGAAGTGGTTGCGAAGTTGGAAAAAGAGATGCTGGCAGCCGCCCGGGAGTTGGCCTTTGAACGTGCCGCGAACTTGCGAGACCGGATTCAATCGATTCGTGAGCAGATACTTTATCGGGGCTGATGGCGATGGATCAATCGTTCAAACAACGTGAATTGTTGCAGGCCAAGGTGCACGATACCGCCACAGGGCCAGGTGTCTATCTGATGAAAGATGCCGATGGAACGATTCTTTATGTCGGCAAGGCATTGAGTCTGAAAAAACGGCTGGCCTCCTATTTTAACCGGCACCACAATAAAAACGATTATAAAACCAACATACTCGTCAGCCGGACTCACGATTTTGATGTGGTATTGACGGCCACCGAACAAGAGGCCTTGATTCTTGAGAATACCCTGATCAAGCGTCACAAACCCCGTTACAACGTGATGCTCAAAGACGGTAAACGCTATCCGTCGCTCTGCCTGGACCTCACCCACGCTTATCCCAATCTGCTTTTTGTACGCAAAACCAATAAAAAAAAAGTGCGTTATTTCGGCCCCTTTTCCTCGGGCGGCGCTGTGAAGCAAACCCTACGGTTTGTCAATAAAACCTTTAAGTTGCGAAAATGTAAAAATCACGATTTCGCCACCCGCACGCGACCCTGCCTGCATTACCAGATGGATGCCTGTTTGGGACCGTGCTGTCTGCCCGTATCCAAAAAAGAGTATGACGGGATCATCCGTGAGGTAACTCTCTTTTTAAACGGACGCACCCCGCAACTGATCCGTCAGGTACGCCAGGAGATGAAGGCGGCGGCGGACCAACAGGACTTTGAGCAGGCGGCCAAATTGCGCGATAAGCTTTTTGCCCTGGAAATGACATTGGAAAAGCAGGTGGCCGTCACCACCGATTTTAAAGACCGGGATGTTTTGGGCGTGGCTGTAGATGAAGAAAGCGAGCGTGCACTGGTGACGGTGCTCTCAATTCGCAACGGCTATCTGCGCAGTTCCCGTCATTTTGGCTATGCGGCCCCGCATTCCGATAAATCGGCCATTGTAGAAGCTTTTATACGTCAAAACTATGAGGATAGCCCGTTTACTCCCGGTGAAATCGTGCTGTCGGTTCGGTTAGAGAGTGAGGCAGCCATTGAAGGATGGCTGTCGGAAATTACCGGACGCAAGGTGACGTTGATATATCCCCGGCGGGGCTTTAAGGTGCGTTTGATTGAGATGGCTCAAAAGAATGCCAAGGTTGAATTGCGAAACCGCTTGAACCGAGAGACGGCCGATCTGGCCCTATTGACCGACCTGCAAAAAGCGTTGAAGCTGAAACGGCTGCCGCTTAGGATCGAGTGCTTTGACAATTCCAATTTAAGCGGCCAGTCGATGGTGGCCGCCAAGGCGGTGTTTGCAAAGGGACACCCTTTTCCGGAGGGTTACCGCACCTATAAAATCCGGCAAAAGGTAGGCAATGACGATTACGCGGCCATGTGGGAGGTGCTTTCGCGGCGGTTTCATAAAGATACGCAAGATCAGCCGTTTCCCGACCTGGTGGTGGTGGATGGGGGCAAGGGACAGCTTAATGTCGCCTTGGCCGTGTTGGAGCGGTTGGGGTTGACAGGCAAACTTGATGTGATCGGTCTGGCCAAAAAGGATGCGAAGCAAGGCGATAAAACCGACAAGGTGTATCTGCCCAACCGTGTCAATCCGGCCAACTTGAACCGTTACGGCAAAGTCTTATTGCTTTTAATGCGGCTTCGGGACGCCACCCACAACCACGCCATCGGTTTTCAGCGCAAGCGTCGTGAAAAAATCGCCCGGGTTTCCGCCTTGGAGGAAATTCCCGGCATCGGCCCCAAGCGGCGGAAGCTGCTATTGCAACATTTCGGTCGTATCGAAAAGATTCAACAGGCGGATCAGGCGGCTTTGGAAACGGTGGAGGGGATGACCCACTCTTTGGCCAAAGCGGTGGCGGAATATTTTCAAACCAGATAACGTTATCAGAGGTGTGACCGGCATGGTGACTCGCTAACGGGTGAAAGTCCACACATGGGCCTGAAAGGAGGCAACATGCAGGTGAAGGCAAGGGCGCCCGAAGAAACGCTCATGAGTTGCCCGACGAGGGACAAAACGGTTCGTGAGAGCCAATGAGGGGTCTGAAGGAAGCTGGAGCCGAATCTGCCACCCAAACTCGTTGTGAACCTCCGGCAGGCTGTGTCGGGCGGGCAAGGTACCCTCGACTACCAAAGCCCAATATCCTTTCCGCAGTCCGGTAAAGTAGAGGAGGTGGGTGGGTAGAGAAAGTGTGGTTCGTTACTCCTTCATTGTACGGCTCTTGCATCCGCTACTCTTCGCCAGTTAGCTGGCGCTTCCGAAAAATTCCGGACACTACCACGACTGTTGAGCGTTATGGGGGACGCGGCGGCGCGGCTGCTGCGCGTCACGGGGAAAAGGCCGCCGGGGACATTATGACTCGCCTGAAGGCCGCGGCGGACGCGAACCTCGACCGTCACGGCTCCGGGGCGACAAGGCGACTTGACAACCGCACTGTCGATAACAACATTGATATAGAGGGTCACGGCAGACTTTCCGCAGTGGCCGAGCAAGGGGAACCGTTCAGGGAGATCCCCAGGTCGCCTGAAAAGGCGAGCGCACTATTCAGGAGGATGGATGACGCTGACATCGGACTTCATGTTTCATCAGGTGGAAAACCCGGAGGACCCCGACGACCCGATTCTATTATACCTGAAGCCGGAGTGGAGCGAAGACGCACCGTACCCGTCGCGACCGGCCGAATCCGACGAGGACCCACCCACCTTAGAGGCGCAGGAGAAGCCGCAGCCCTCGTAAGGGATGTCCGCAATACCGCACAGGAAAAACTCTTTATCATTGCCGTAGATGAAGACGGCAAAATCCTCAACCTGCACAAGTACTCCAAGGGAATGAAGGACGAAACCTTCGTTAATTCGGTTGAGGTGGCCGGTTTCGCGGCCAACATCCCCGGCGTCAAAAAGGTTTACACGATCCACAACCACCCCGACGGAACAGCTAAGGCCAGCAGCGCAAAAAAGAGGCGTTGCCGTCATTCTGTCAATGCCCGTTTAACGCGTCTCTCTTACTCCAACATCCGGCGCATCACATAGGGCAAAATTCCACCGTTTTGAAAGTAGGCGACCTCCACCTCGGTATCGAGACGGGAGACCACCTCAAACCCGGTGGTTTTGCCGCCGGGATGGGTGGCCGTGACCGTCAACACACTGCCGGGGCCCATGTCGGCCAGCCCTTTGATGGTGAAGGTTTCCGAGCCGTCCAACCCTAAGGTTGCAGCGTCTTCTCCTTCCTTGAAAACTAACGGCAACACGCCCATACCCACCAGGTTGCTGCGGTGAATCCGTTCAAAAGATCGGGTGATCACCGCACGAACACCGAGTAAACGGGTTCCCTTGGCGGCCCAATCCCGCGAGGAACCGGTGCCGTATTCCTTACCGCCCAACACCAACAGCGGCGTTTTGGCCTTGGCATAGGCCATGGCCGCGTCAAAGATAAAGGCATCCTCTTTTTCGGGGAATTTGAGGGTAAAGCTGCCCTCTTTAGGCGCCACTAACAGGTTTTTAATGCGGATGTTACCAAAGGTGCCGCGCATCATCACCTCATGGTTGCCGCGACGGGAACCATAGGAGTTAAAATCAACCCGCGCCACCCCTTTTTCCAGAAGATGTTTTCCTGCTGGATAATCGAGGGCAATGGCTCCGGCCGGCGAGATGTGATCGGTGGTAACGGTATCGCCGAGCAACAGCAGCACTTTGGCGTTATCGATGTCTGCAACCGGGGCAGACTCACGGGTAAAGCCGTCAAAGTAAGGCGGCCGTTTGATGTAGGTTGAGTCCGGATTCCAGGCAAAGGTAGTGCTTTCGGTTACCTGCAAATCCTGCCAGAACTGGTCGCCTTCAAATATGCGCCCATACTCCTCTTTAAAAAAGCTTTCTTTTACATGCTTTTGAACCAGATCGTTGATATCCTCATTTTCCGGCCAGAGATCCAGCAGATAAACCGGCTCACCATCGGGGGTAAAACCAAGCGGCTCCGTGGCGAGATCAATATCGATGCGTCCGGCCAGGGCAAAGGCCACCACCAGCATGGGCGAGGCCAAAAAGTTGGATTTGATCAACTGATGAATCCTTGCCTCGAAATTGCGGTTGCCTGACAATACAGCAGCCACATTGAGATCGTGCTCCCTGATGAGCTGTTCAATAGCCGGATCTAACGGCCCTGAGTTGCCGATGCAGGTGGTGCAGCCAAAGGCTGCTGTATGAAACCCAAGCCTTTCCAAATAGGGGGTCAACCCGGCATCGTTCAGATAACGGGTGACTACCTTGGAACCGGGTGCCAACGAGGTTTTGACATGGCCGGGAACCGTCACCTCCTTTTCAACGGCCTTTTTAGCCACCAGCCCGGCGCCCAAAAGCACCGACGGATTGGAGGTGTTGGTACAGGATGTGATGGCGGCAATCACAATGCTGCCGTCACCGACCTCTTTGACCTCTCCGTCTTGTTCTAATTGAAAGGTGCGCTGATTGACCGGCACACATTTTTTCACCCGGCGTGACCGGCAGCCCGACTCATTGAAAAACCGGGAGGTCTCTATAGGGTCGTTGACAGCCTCGTATTCACAACCGATGATCTTGGCAAAGGTCTCTTTTACCTGCTGCAAGGGGATACGGTCCTGGGGCCGAGCCGGACCGGAGATGGCCGGGCCCACGGTAGCCAGATCCAGCTCCACTACTTCAGAATATTCGGGATGGCTGTCTCCGTCGTAAAGGAGTCCCAGTACACGACAGCAGGCATCCACAATGGCTGCCCGCTTTTTGCGGCCCGTCATTTGCAGGTAGTCAACGGTCTTGCCATCCACAGGGAAAAAACCCATGGTGGCGCCGTACTCGGGGCTCATATTGGCGATGGTGGCCCGGTCGGTTACCGACAGTCGGGTCATACCGGGACCGAAAAACTCCACAAACTTTTCCACTACTTTTTGGGCCCTGAGCAGCTCGGTGATACGCAGTACCAAATCCGTAGCGGTAACACCAGGGTTTAATTGACCTACCAAACGCACCCCCACCACTTCGGGAATGGCCATGTAGTAAGGTTGACCCAACATGACCGCTTCGGCCTCGATCCCGCCGACGCCCCAGCCCATAACGCCGATGCCGTTGATCATGGTGGTGTGGGAATCGGTGCCTACCAGTGAATCAGGAAAGGCAACCAGTTGGCCGTCAATCTCTTGGGTGATAATCGTCTGACCGAGATGCTCCAGATTGACCTGATGGCAGATCCCCGAACGGGGTGGTACCACTTTAAGGCCTGCAAAGCTCTTTTGAGCCCATTTCAACAGCTCGTAGCGCTCCCCGTTTCGTTCATACTCTCTTTGAACATTGTATTCGAGAGCGTCGGGGGCGCCGTAACGATCCACTTGAACGGAATGGTCCACCACAAGATCCACCGGAACCAGGGGGTTGATCATTTCGGGATCGCCGCCCATGGCGGCCATGGCGTCGCGCATGGCGGCCAGATCAACCACCGCCGGAACTCCGGTAAAGTCCTGCATCAGTACCCGGGCCGGATGGTGTGGGATTTCAACGGGGCGGGTGTACTTTTTTTGCCAATTAGCGATGGCTTTCAGGTCATCTTCCTTCACCACGAAGCCGTCCAGTTTGCGCAGCAGGTTTTCCACCAGGATTTTGATGGAAAAAGGGAGATGGCTGACCTTGGCAATTCCATTGACTTCCAAACGGTTGATATCGTATATGGAAAGATTCTCGCCGTTGACTTCGATTATTTTTAAAAAGTCGTTTTTTTTCATTATCACTCCCCAATAATGTCGAGATATTGTTTTGAAGGGCTATGGATAAGGGTTCGTATAAAAGGCGTTACGGCTTGCCAGGGTTGAGATGATGCCAGTATATCGCGAATCCGGCAAATCTCAGCAACCGCGTAGATACCTCTTTTTTGCAACGCCATTTACGACGCTGTCATATTTTTAGCCACCGCTGCACCAAACCCCGAACAAGACAGCTCCACGACCCCTTCCATCTGGCGGGCCAGATCGTAGGTGACCGTTTTTTGGCCGATGGTTTTCACCACGCTGTCGCGGATTAGTGTGGCCGCCTCGTTCCAGCCCAGATGCTCAAACATCATCGCCCCGGAAAGAATCACCGAACCGGGATTGACCTTGTCTTGTCCGGTATATTTGGGTGCTGTGCCGTGGGTCGCTTCAAAGATGGCGCAGCCGTCACCGATATTGGCTCCCGGCGCCAGCCCCAGGCCGCCCACCATGGCGGCCAGGGCGTCGGAGATATAATCGCCGTTCAAGTTGGGCATGGCCAAAACACTATATTCGGCGGGGCGCAGCAAAATCTGTTGAAACATGGCATCGGCGATGCGATCCTTGATCATTACCCGGCCCGCTGGTGTTTGGCCGTTATGGTGTTCCCACGCATCCGCTTCAGTCATCAAACTATTCCGGTATTCTTCGTTGGCCAGTTCATACCCCCAACTACGGAAGGCGCCTTCGGTAAATTTCATAATATTGCCCTTGTGAACCAAGGTGACACTGGGCTTTTCCCGGGCCAAAGCAAACTCAATGGCCTTTTTCACCAAGCGGCGGCTGCCTGTACGGCTGATAGGCTTGATGCCGATCCCCGAATCGGGCCGCAACTCCCGGCCGGTCTCTGCCTTGACCAGATCAATCACTTTGGCGGCGCCGCTGCTCTCCGCTTCCCACTCGATTCCGGCGTAGAGATCTTCGGTATTCTCCCGGAAAACGATCATATCCACCTGTTCAGGGTATTTCATGGGGCTGGGAATTCCAGGGATATACCTAACAGGGCGCACGCAGGCATAAAGGTCTAAAATCTGCCGCAAAGCCACGTTAATACTGCGAATCCCCTTCCCCACGGGTGTGGTCAGCGGCCCCTTGATGGCTACGCGGTGCGATCTGATGGTCTCGACGGTGGCGTCGGGCAGCCATTCCCCGGTCTGGTGAAAGGCCTTTTCCCCGGCCAAAATTTCCAGCCAGTCAATTCGGCGGTCGTCGCCGTAGGCCGCTTTCACGGCCCCGTCAAACACCGTTCGGGCGGCGTACCAGATGTCGGGGCCGGTGCCGTCGCCCTCGATAAAGGGAATGATGGGGTGATTGGGAACATTGAGCTGATTGCTATTTGCCAAGGTGATTTTCTCGCTCATGCAGAAACTCCTTCAATCCGCCGGATAACGACACAGTACATATAATTTCGATTGAATACATACAATCAAAAATGACATACGCAGCGGTTATATGTCAATTCCCCGTCACCGGTTGTCACCAGCGAAGGTTGTTGCTATAAGAGAATCGATGCTTGGGAGTGCCTGCCAGGGTTTTCCTGATGCTCCTTGACTCCCGCTGAAATCCCTTCAATTGGCTTCTTCCCTTCAGTGGGAGTCAATGTTTTTTGTATGGAACAGTTCCACCAATGGCACATTTTATTGGTCCCGGTGGTGTTTTTAGGCTTTTTATTTACCGGCGATGGTGGTTCATCTACGTATATAACCTGACAGGAGTACCGATGAAACAAGACCTGATCCGGCTATTGTGTGAAAAATCGTTTCAATACAGCGAAGAGCCCTCATTTAAACTGGTTTCCGGGCGTAAAAGCCGCTACTACGTCAATTGCAAGCCGGTTACCTTACACCCGGAAGGGATGTTTCTCGTCGGCCACCTGGTGTTTGAGGCGGTTTCCCATCTGGAGATCAACGCCATCGGCGGCATGACCTTTGGGGCGGATCCCATTGCTGTTGCGGCCGCCTTTGCATCCAATTTACAAAACAAGCCATTCAGGGCCTTTTCAATCCGGAAAACCCGGAAAGACCACGGCCTCGTCAAATGGGTGGAAGGGGATTTGGCGCCAGGGAATAAAGTGGTCATCATTGACGACGTGGCCACCACAGGCGGCTCTGCCATCAAGGCGATTCAGCGGGCGCGATCTGAAGGGCTGGAGGTGTTAGCCGCGGTGATTTTGGTAGACCGCCAGGAAGGGGGCATTGCAAACATCCAAAAAGAGGCGCCTGATGTTTACACCATCGTCACCCGCGACGAGTTGATGGCGTATATCGACAGGGATCACGGGGCGGGGAGTTGACTCACCATTTGTACACGCGTATTCCCGCTCTCGTGCATCCCCTGGTTATCTACGATTTATGTCAACCGCCTTAGCTCACGTTAAATTTTCTAACGACAAAGCTCAGCGGCGCGAGGTACGAGCGTCCGCTGAAGCATCTTGTTCGGCAGGGTCAATGCGTTCGTCCTGGACAAAGTCGTTCGCTTCTTTCTCCAGCACTAAAATAGAACCGCTATGTGGTGGCATCCATTGGCGATATCTATATTCTCGTATGACTGAATAGC
>Ga0209788_1000005_pt1 | contig 91262 bp, 78 predicted proteins | sample WorMetLIZISLAND1_2_FD_187415 | JGI IMG/M metagenome (GOLD analysis project Ga0209788, IMG submission 187415) | Marine gutless worms symbiont microbial communities from Max Planck institute for Marine Microbiology, Germany - Olavius clavatus LIZARD... ...
GTCATTAAATCCTATTTGCTCATCAGACCCATAATCTTTCAATTGCCAATATGGAGGCGAAGTGATTACCAAGTGAACAGATTTGTCTTGCAGTTCTTTCATGCAACGACTATCACCATTGATAATTGTATGTTGTGTTTGCATATCTATCCAAAACGACTTTTTTATAGTTTACAGCAACGTCCAAGCTCACCGGCGGCAATGGAGCGCAGCGGAATTGCCGTCCGGTGCAGCGCTTTGTTGGGCAACATTTTGAAGATACTACTAATTTGCTTCGGGATAAGCAAACTTAGCGTCTATTTTGTACGTCCATGGCAGTCCTTCATTTTTCCAGCCACCCAGCATACGCTTTCCGTTAAATACGCTGTACTCATTTTTTACTTTATCCCCTTCAAATCCACCCATCATGTTGTAAATTTTATCAGTCGGTCAATTGGACTTTGAAACCGCAATGTTCGCCGCATCGCAAGAGCGTCCACCACTTCGGCACATAAAAATAAATGAGGGCGATTCACCTGTTTTCGGCGCTCTTTCACGTCGCCATGAACGTCGTGAAGAATTCGATACATCATGCGAATGGCGCACATGTACCGGCCCTCATCCAGCAGCTGGGCATAGACCTGATAGGGCGACAGATCACAAAAACGCTCGCTATGCAGCGTGTCGATGACCATTTTGCGTTCCTGACCGGTCAATGCCAACGGTGGTGTCGGCCGCTCTTTTTGCGACCTGGCACCTGGATGTACATACCGGTAGAAAGTAGCCCGCGGAACCTGTAGCACCTCACAAGCGATCTTTTTGCCCACGGACATACTCAGGTTCGGCGGTTGCCATCAGCCTTTTTCTCCGTTCAGCTCTTGGGACATCTCCAGTATCCGGGATACTTTTTTTGAACATCGATAATGGTTTCAGCCTGCTTGAGCGTCCGCCGCAGTCGCTGGTTTTCCTTTTCCAGGCGGGCCACCTGGTCAGCCAACGGGTTTTGAGGCTGTTTTTTTCGGGAATTCAGAGGCGGCGTGGGCTTCCGCTTCGCTCCAGCCCACGCCGTCCGCTGGAATGATTGGTTAGAAAACTTTCAGTATTGGAAAAAGCAATATTTTCTATTGTGCTAGTCGCTTCAGCAAACTTATTTTTAAAATGAGAATGGCACCTATCAATATTTCTTTTGATTTTTATCAAGTTGTTTCCATTATCGTCGTTTGAATTAAATATATCTATAATTTTTTTCATAGCATCTATAAAGAATATATTGCTTTGAGAAATCAATTCTTTAGTTGTTTTTTCGACTTCTGTGAAAGCAGGTGTTATTGGATGATATTTTTTATATATTACCAAGTAATATCCTGCCCATCTGGCAGTATTTAAAAGTCCTTCATGATCGCTCATCCAATCATTAAAGCACTCTGATATAAAAAAATAAAACTGGTTTAATGAGAAATCAATAAAGTCATAATCCTCAAATCCAAATTTACCTTTTAAGCGTCTTTCTTTTTTTAGGATATACTCAATTTTTGTTTCTGCATATGGAAGCATCTTGCAAAATGTAATTGGCGAAGAACCATCTCCGCAGATAGTTTCTAAAAACTTGAGATTATCTAAAACTGTTTGGTATGTACTCCAAGGATTAAAAAGCATGAAACCAAAGTCATATTGTATGCCTAATTCTTTAAGAATCCCAACTGTATTTATAGTAGTTTCTTTATCTATATGTTTATTCATCAATTTCAAACCATCATCTGTTCCATCTTCAATACCAAGATACACTAAAAAAAGTCCGCAACTTTTCATCATTTTGAATATATCTTTATCAACCTCATCAGGTCTACAATTAATTTTCCATAAAATTTTATCAGTTAGTTGCTTTTCAGAAAGAAGCTCACAAAATTTAACAGCCCATTTTTTTTCTTGATTTGTAGAAATAGGGAAGTCATCATCTTGGAACATAAATATTGAACAACCTAGTTGATTACGTAATAACTCAATTTCACTAACAACCATTTCAGGACGTCTCATACGTTTTAAAGGACCTTCTGGCTTGGAATAGAACTCTCTTATGCTACAAAATGAGCAATTATAAAGGCAACCTCTTCCTGCCAAAATAGTGGCATATTTTTTCTTTAGAGCATAGTCTCGTAAAGGTTGGCGAACTGGGACTGGAAAATTATCGAGATCTTTTTCAAGCGGACGAAAAGGATTTGTTATTACAGATCCATTATTTTTATAAGCAATTCCTGTAATGTTTTGCCATAAGTTACCAGAGTATAGAGTGCTTACAAGTTCAAGAAATGTATGTTCTCCCTCAAATAATACTATGGAATCTATCTCAGGAATAACTTCAAAAAGATCAAGATATCTTAAACTTGGATAATGCCCACCTGCACAAAAATGGCATTTAATCCCATGTTTTCTCAGATACGCTATTAAGTTCTTAAACTCATAAACATAATATTGAAATATTATTGAAAAACCGACTATTAATGGACGATAATCTTTCAGATGTTGTAAAATATTTTCTTTTCCGATACGAAAATCAATAATTTTTACCTGAATATCGTTTTGCAGTAATATAGAAGCAATATATCCTATTCCTAGATTATCTTGCTCTTCAAAACATATCAGTACAACAGGATTGTTACGCATAAAGGTTTCTTTTTTGTATAAACAAAATGATCAAGTATTCCAATTTGGCTTTTTCAACTATGATTTTTGTAAGAAAGCTACAAAGCAAAGTAGCCGTACGAATAGTGTGAATTTGTCGGGAAGCATTCTTTGTAGCTGCTCGCAGAAACGATTTTCATGTTTTAAAAAGCCAAAAATGGAATACTGATAGTTTGGTTAAAGTTGGTTTCAGCCTTTTTCCAGCAACTCAGCCATTTTACCATACATGTTTGCTTCTATTTCCTTTGTTTGGATTTCAGCCTTCGCAAGTTCTGCGAGGTGTTTCATTTTTTGCGCCTCAATCTTGAGTAGAACATCGGCATCCAATTCACGCTTTATCCAAGGGCTAGGGTCCATAACCCATGCTTTGGAGGGATGCCTCAAAATTTCAACTAACGAGGCATTAGCTGTGAATACTGATTCTGAATCCGGTAATTCCATTTTTTTAGAGTTCATATTTTCCTCCTTTTTCAAAGATAGACTTACCATATTCCGATTATGCAAAGCAAAGCCAAAATTGGAATAGATAGTCTGGATAAAGTTGTTTTCAGCCTTGTTCCAGCAACTCAGCCATTTTACCATACATGTTTGCTTCTATTTCCTTTGTTTGGATTTCAGCCTTCGCAAGTTCTACGAGGTGTTTCATTTTTTGCGCCTCAATCTTGAGTAGAACATCGGCATCCAATTCACGCTTTATCCAAGGGCCAGGGTCTATAACCCATGCTTTGGAGGGATGCCTCAAAATTTCAACAAACGATGGATCAATTGAAAATACGGATTCTGAATCTGGCAACTCCATTTTTTTTGTGTTCATACTTCCTTTGTTTGTGTTTAACTTGTTGGCATAACCATTGATTATCAGGTTGAATTACCCTGATAAATATACTATGCAGGCATAAATTGACCCGATAATTGGCATTGCCTATTTTAGTCTCTTCTGTTAGATACTCCGTAATTCAGCCCCATTTTACAATAAATAATCCTATTATAGTTGCTATGTCAACAGAAAAAGCTGTTAACCCGAATTTTGCATGAAATTTTACCGGAAAATCATTTATATTTGATATTTCAGCTTGTTACCATATGTTTGCGGTTATTTCCCAAACACCATTTTGGTGTTTTGATATTGATAACCGTTGGTAAAATTTCATCCGGACGGACGCTCACGGGCTGCGTCCATTGGCTCTGTTATCAAGGGCTCGCGGTATTAGCATACAGCTTCGCCCTTGCTGCCTTGCCAATGAACCCATCCGTGGCGTGCAAAATCCGGGTTCATATTCGCATGATCAAAAAGGTCGCAAAAAAGATGAGCGCGACCAGCACCCCTGTCCCGATGGTTGCGGGTGCCAGGTGGGATTCAAGCCGGGGGTCATTTAGTTTCCGGGCAATGAATGTACCGGAACGGTGTACCTGTTGATCAAGCAGTGTTCCGAAAGCAAACAGCGGCCCCTTGCAAAAAGATATGATTTTGCCGCCCAGGATACGGAAGGGCCAGTCTGTATCAAGGACAACGGCGGGATGTCCCGTGACCAATTTGCGCAGCAGCCAGAAACCTAAAAAGGCGAAAATAAAAAGTTGCAGCACGGTAAAAACCCGCGTAACCGTAAAGGGAACATATTCGACCGGATAGGGCAGCAGGTCGTAGAGAATCTCCGGGTAAACACCCAAAAAAATGCACAAAAAAGCCGGAATCCCCATGCCGATCAGCATATGGGGCGGCGTGTTCAAAGGTGAATCCTGTAGCTTTGCGCGGATGGCCCTAGGCGGCTCCCGGCGCCCCTTTAGCCATATATTCCAGGGCAGCTTAAGCCCGGTATGGAGGAAGGTGCCGATGGAGGCGCCTTCCAGCAGCAGGTAAATCATCGGCAGATGGGCCGCTTCCGCCGCTTCAATGGTCATTGTCTTGCTGATAAACCCGCTGAACAGGGGAAAACCCGAAATGGAAAAGGCCCCGATCATCGTCAGCCAAAATGATAGGGGCATGTATGGGTACAGCCCGCCCAGGCGGTCAAACTTTACCGTACCCGTTGCATACAGGACACTGCCCACCCCCATATACAACAGGGATTTGTAAATGATATGGCAAAAAGCGTGCGCCACCGCACCATTCAGGGCCATTTCACTTCCCAGGCCGACACCCGCCACCATATATCCCACCTGGGAGACAATATGGTATGAGAGCAGCCTACGCCCGTCATTTTCAAGGACCGCCATAAAAACGGCGGCCATCGCCGATATCACCCCGAGCCACAGTAACAAAGGGATGCCTGCAAAAGTGGTCGCCAAACAGAATACCGCCGTTTTGGTGGTATAGGCGGTCATATAGATTGATCCGCTTGGACTCGCTTCGGAGTAAGTGTCCGGCAGCCAGGAATGAAACGGCGTGGTGGCCGCGTTGATCACAAAACCCAAAAGAATGAGATTGGCGCCCAAATATTGACCGCCCCATCCCCAGGGCATTCGGCTAAATTCAATGGAACCGGTCTGATTGGCGTGCAGCAGGATCCCTGACAGGATGCACAATCCGCTGACATGGTGCCAGACGATATAGCGCAAAGCTGCGTCTTTGGATTTTCGGGTGCCGCGAAACAACAGCAGAAAAAACGGCGCCCAGGACATAATTTCAAGGCTGAAAAAAAGGGTAAACAGATCTCCGGCAAAAACAGCCCCCAGGGCGCCCCCCACATAAATCATGGCCACCACATGCTCCCAGTCGTTTTTGGCGCCCAGGGCATAGATATTCATGCAAAACGCGGCCACCACATAGACATATCCAAAGAGCATACTCAATTTGCTGATACGGACAATATCCAGGGTGTAGTGCAAAAAAGGCGCATTCCATTTGTGCAATGCCGCCGGCCAGGCCGGGACCTGACCAAACTGACCCATGGCGGTGGCAAGCAAAATAGCCAAACCGGCCAACGGCAGGGTCAGGAAATAAGCCTGTTTCACCCGTCGCCAGGGGATAAAGGGTATTAAAAAGCCACCGAGGCCGATGACCAGTCCGGGGTGTATCCAGCTATTCACGGCGCGTTCCTGGTCTGTTTGTCCCAGTAATCTTCATCCACTACAATAAAAACACCAATGCCCTTGGCAATCAATATCAGCAGCATGCAGCCAAACAACCCGAATAGCGCAAAAAACTGCGGCAGATATTGAAACGAAAAATGGTAGTGCAGAACATGCGTATACAGCCAGTAAAGATCAACGACCAGGCTCACCGCCAAGCAAATATAGTAGAACCGCCAGAGCGGTTTTACCGGATAATTTCTCAGCCAATCCATGGGTTACATCCCTCCAAACATATTTTGTACAGCCAGTTGCGCCAAGGCATAAATGCCAAGGGTGTTGGGGAAAAGACAAAAGACAATCGAAAAAATGGCCGTAATCGCCAACGGAAAAACCATTAGCAGGTAGAGTGGGTGTTTATACTCGATAACCGGTTTTTTCTCCGTGTAAAGTTCAACTTTGGGTTCCATATCGACGGCCCATACTTCCGAGGCCGGCATTTTGGCGAAAAAAGCGATCCGCATCACCGGGAAGAGGTAGATCACATCAAGCAGCGATCCGACACAGATGATCAGCAGGAAAAAAAGCCGGTCTGATTCCACCGCCCCCAAAGCAATGTGCCACTTGCTGATAAACCCGGCCACCGGCGGCGCTCCGCACATGCCCAAAGCCCCGATCGCAAAAGCCCCTATCGTTATCGGCAGCACCCGGCCGATCCCTTTCATCGCGCTGACGGTTTTGATGCCCGTTATGGCGGCAATGGCGCCGGCGCATAAAAAGAGCGTGATTTTCATAAAACCGTGAAAGGGCATATGTAATAACGCCCCGGTCAAGGACATGGGGCTGAGCAACGCCACCCCCAGCAAGATAAACGAAAGCTGATTGATGGTGGAATAGGCCAGCAACCGTTTCAAACTGTTTTGACCGATGGCATAACAGTTGGCGGCTACAATGGTGATGGCGGCAATAATGGCAAGGAAAAGGCCTAGACCCAAAGCCTGCATCAAATCAACGCCATAAATATGACATACAATGCGGGTGATTCCAAAAACACCCGCCTTCACAACCGCTACGGCGTGCAGCAGTGCGCTGACCGGTGTCGGGGCCACCATGGCGCTGGGTAGCCAGGAATGCAGCGGCATCCAGGCGGCTTTTGCAAATCCGATCAGAAAAAAGAGAAAGAGTACCCGCAAGATCGTGCGTGAAGTATTATCCGCCGCTGATGCGAGTATTCCCTGGGGATGAAAAGCGGTGGATCCCGTAAGAGAATAGGTGCCCAAAATGGCCAACAATAAAAAAACGCCGCCACCCAGGAGGTAGGCCAGATATTTGTGCCCCGCCGTGATGGCTTCAGGTGATTCTTTGTGGGCCACCAACGGATAGGTGGAAATGGTCAGGATTTCATAGAAAATAAAAAGCGTCACCAAATTGGCGGCAAAGGCAACCCCGATGGCGCCCACCAGGGCCACGGCAAAAGAAAAATAAAAGCGCGTTTGTGCATGCTCTTGTAAAGTTCGCATATAACCGATGGCATAGATGGAAACGAGTATCCAGAGACAAGACGAAGTGGTGGCAAAAATGAGACCCATGGCATCAACCTGAAAGGCAAAATCGACACCCGGTAAAAGCGCCACCCCGGAAAAAAGTATCGGGCCCTCCTGTAAAACCGCCGGTATCATGGAAAGGACGGTGCCGCAAAGGGCCAAACTCCCCAGCAGCGTTCCACCTTCTCTGGCATTAGGCCGCTTGCCCAAAAGCAAAATATAGAGGGCGACCAGCAAAGGCCAGATGACCGCCCAAAGCGGTCTCATGGTTATGGCATACATATCGGGCATTTGAATCCTTTGTCGATACGAGTTGCCCCGGATTAAAAACCGGAAGGAATCATAAATCCAATCAATTGATTCACGATCACCTGGTTAAAAATACCCACCAAGACAATCACCATGGCTAAGACGCTTGCGGGGAGTAACATCGTCAGCGGCGCCTCATTACGGCTGCTGCCGGCCCCTGCCGATGCCGGTACAAGGGCATGGGTAAAAAGGCCCTGATCAAAAATTCTGAAAAACAGCGCGATGTTGATCAAGGTACAAATGAAAAGCGCCGCCACAAAGCCCCACGCCTTGGCCTCGATACCCCCCAGCAGCAAATACCATTTGCTGAAAAAACCACAGGTGGGGGGTACCCCGATTACCGCCAGCGCGCCCACGGTAAAAACCGCAGCCGTTACCGGCATGGTTCGAAACAACCCTTCAAAGTCATCAATACAATGGCCATTTTTGCGATAGACAACTTGCCCGGCCACAAAAAAGAGGCAGGCCATCATCAACGCATCGTTGACAATATGAAAAAGAGCACCCTTTACGGCGGTTACGTTGGCGACACCGATACCGCCAATGATATATCCGATCTCTGCCACGATGACATAGCAAAGCATCCGTTTAAAATCGTTTTGAGATAGCGCCATCAAGGCCCCAAACAGAATCGCCAGGACTCCCAGCCAGATCATCATGTCGGTAATATGGAAAAGGGTTATGGAAAACTGCGCCTGGAACACTGTAAAAAGAACCCGAATCGTCACATAGGCCATCACTTTGGTCATGAGGGGCGCCACCACCGCACTGACCGCCGATGGCGCGTAAGTGTAGGCATCGGGCAGCCAAAGGTGCAGCGGGAAAAGCGCCATCTTGATGCCGAGACCTACTAAAATAAAGGCAAATCCCACCAAAATCGTTTTCGAAGAGTACAGGTCAGGTAGCAATTGCGCCAGATCGGCCATATTCAATGAGCCGGTGGCAATATAAAGGTACCCTACCCCCAAAAGGTAGAAGCTGGCGCCGATGGTCCCAATAATAATATAGCGAAAGCTGGCATAAAGGGCTCCGTCTTCGCCCATGGCGATGAGGGCATACCCGGCCAATGACGCCACTTCCAACAGTACAAAGAGATTAAAGAGATCACCAGTGATGCAGATACCGAGCAAGCCGGTGATCAGTAAAAGATATAACGCCCAAAAAAGAGTCGTGCGGCCAGGCAATTCCCGTTCAACACTCTTTTGGGCATGGATGGCGGCCAGCAGGCTCAGAAAAGAGATCAACACCAGCATGACGGCGTTTAGATGATCAATGCGATAGGCGATTCCCCAGGGGGGAGGCCATCCCCCCAGCCGGTAGTCAATGACACCGATCTCCAAAACGGAGAAAAGGATGACAACAGCACAGCCAAAAGCGCCGACCAACCCGGCCAGCGCCGGATAATAGGCCGCCTTTTGATAGCGCCGCCCCAAAGCAAAAATGAGAAATGACGTAATCAAAGGGGTAACGACGATAATGGCGGGTAACTGCTGAACCATCAATCTACTCTAAAACAATGCACCTAAGTCAGGATGACCTTTAATGGCCTTAACAAACTGTTCCGTACGTTTGTCGTGCCTTTTTTTAACAACATGCAGCAGCCGGTGGGTCATGATAAAACCCAGGTGGGGGTCCTTTTCAAAGAGTGCTTTTAGCTTTACCGCCCGAAACGATAATAACCGGGTGGGTTCGGCGCAGATAGCATCGGTGCTGTAGAACTCCTCTTCTTCATCCAGCAGCGCCGACCAGCCAAGAGAAAAACCGGGTCTGACAGCGCTCAGTGAAACGGTGACCTCGGCCGATATGCGCTGTTCCAGCAGCACCTTGCCCTGAAGAACGAAATAAAAACGGTCGGCTTTGCCACCTTCATGAAAGACCGGCTCATCCTCATCGTATTGGAGCAACTCGGCAATCTGAACCAGCTGATCCTGCATTGCCTCGGTCAGGCGGGTCAACATGACGATCTGTTGCAATGTTTCCCGGGCAATCATGGCAATTCCTTTGCAGAAGGTGCGGATTGACCGATTCTTGCCACAATCTCGTCCTCTTCCAGGGTGTGGTATTGCTGATGAAGCTTGATCACCAGCGTTAACGCAACACCCAGCGTGGCAACAGCGACGACAATGGCGGTAAGCATGAGCACATGGGGCAGCGGGTTCATGTAATGAACCGCTTCTACGGCTTTCATATGGACATCCTGGCCATGGGCGATAATGGGGAGGGTCGCCCCTTCTTTGGCCCCGGTGGATATAAAAAAGAGGATCACCGCCGTTTGCAGGATATTTAATCCGATAATTTTTTTGACCAGGTTCTTTTTGGCCATGATACCGTAGAGCCCGATCATCATCAGGATAATATAAACCCAATAGTTTGCCTTGGCGATCACTAACTCCACAAACCCGCCCATTGCTACAACCCCTCGTCATGTTTACCGGCTGAGGCCAGATTGTAGTAAAGCATCACCATCACCGCCATCACCGCCAGGCCGACCCCGATTTCCACAATTAAAATCCCGTACGACCGGGCCGACACCGGACCAACCCCCGGCAGCGCCGCCAACGCACCATAGTCCAAATAGTTCAGCCCGAAAAAAAGAGAGAGCAGGCCGGTAAAAGCATACATAAATACGCCCCAGGTGCTAAGCAGGGCGGTCTTGCGTTCACCGATACGTTCCATGGCGGCGCGTAAACTAAAAGCAACGGCAAACAAAATCGTGGCGGCGCCCAAAATCACCCCGCCCTGGAATCCACCACCGGGGCTGTGGTGCCCGTGGGCAATGACGTAAAGTGCAAAGATTTGGGCAAAGGGCACAATCATCCGACACGTGGTCTTTACAATCAGATCATGGGGTACCCAAACCGAATCAATACGTTCAAATTCCATGGAATTTTCGGGAAATTTACCACCCTTTGCGATCCGCAAAGTGATCCCTGTCGGGGTATGGCGGTAGAGCCGGGCCTGGATCTCCTTTTTTTTGCGAAAATTGCGCAACATAAAGAGCGAGGCGATACCGGCGGTGAAAATAACGATGGTTTCGAACATGGTATCGTAGCCCCGGTAATCGGCCAAAACCGCGGTTACCAAGTTGGGTACGGACGTCTCTTCAACAGCCTTTTCAATATAATGCGGTGATACATGGGAAGCGGCCGGTGAGGCCGGATCGCCCCAGGGTGGAAATTCGAGCGATCCGTAGATCAACACCCCGCCCGTAATGACAACCAGCAGTAGTGCGCCGATTTTCAATCTCCGCTCCTTCTTGATGTTCGAAACACAGCGGCCACGAACAGGACGGTACTCACCCCCGCCCCCACTGACGCCTCGGTAAACGCCACATCCACCGCCCCCATGATGGCCCATAGGAGACACATCATAAAGCTGTAAGCGCCAAACAAGATCGCCGCACCCAATAGATCCTTAACGGTCAGAGCCCCTAAAGCCAATATAATAACGATGAGCATGATGGGGAATTCGAGCTGCCAGATCATTTTGATTCCTTTTTAACCGGCGGTTGGGTCCAGGGCGTCAACCCGGCCCGTACGCCGGCATCAACAATGGCGTGAGTGGCCGTGGGGCTGGTAATAAAAACAAAAACCAGAATAAGGCCCAGCTTTAACGCCGTTAGCAACGATCCCTGTGAAATTCCAACATATAGTGCCAGGGCGCCGATGGTTGTGACCAATCCAAAGGTGTCCAATTTCCCGGCGGCATGCAGTCGGGAGTAAAAATCGGGAAAACGGAGAATACCCATCGTCCCGCCGGCGAAAAAGATCAAACCGCAAACCAACAAGAGCGTAAAAAAGGTATTCATGGCTTGTCTTCCAACGTTTTTGGTAAACTACCGACCGGACCCTTCGTCATAGAGGCCTTTGCGTTTTTGAAAATAGCGTGAAGCGGCCAAAATCGCGATGAAGTTTAACATGGCGTACGCCAAGGCAATATCCACAAACATCTCTACCCGGTGATACAATAGTCCGATTATAATCAGCAATGCAGTGGTTTTGCTGCCGATGGCATTGACGCCGATGAGACGGTCCAGGACTGTCGGCCCCCGCACCGCCCGGTAAAGCGACAGAAACATCAGCAAACAGAGGCAAATACCGGTATACAAAAAGACCTGATCCATTATTCTTTAAATACACCGGCAACGCGGCGCTCCATTTCTCCGGGCAACGGCTTTCCGGAGGGCCGATCGATGCAATGGATTGTGAATCGGCCCAGTAAAGAAACATTCACGGTAATGGTACCCGGTGTCAAGGTAATGGAATTGGCGAAGGTTGTCCGGGCAACATCGCTGTCAAGGCGGCTGCCAAATTCGATAATATGCGGATCAATCAGCTTCATCATGCGGGGATGAAAGCAAAGGCGCAACAGGTGTAGGTTGGCCAATAGGATTTGATAGAGTAACCAGGGAATATAACGAGCAAACTGTATCCATCGCCCCAAGAAATTGAGCTTTAATCCGGCCGGGAAAAGTAAATCGTGGGAAAAAAAAGTTACCAATGCACAGGAAATTAGACCTAGCGCCAGGTGGAAAAGGTCAAATCGGCCTGAAAATATAAGCCAAAAACCGAACATGATGGTAAAGGTGACTCCCAGCGGCAGGACGCCACTCTTTCTCGGCGTAGAAGAACGCGCCGGACGTGCGCTGAGGCTTTCTTGTTGAAGCTCGGGGGTTGTAGCGGTCTGGTTTTCTGGTGCCAAGGCGTTGTCCTTTGTTCATAATACCCGGAGGATCGTGTTGACCGGGGCGCCGGTTGATTTCGGCATCAAGGCGCGGCTATGGTAACAGCAATATACACGTCGAGACCTTTGCATAACACCCTTTTTGGCCCAATTTCGGCGTCCGGCTTAATCTGCCGGTGTATTCTGCTTACTATTTCGATACGTTGCCGCCGTATACAGAAGAATGCCTGCAACACAGGAGGTAAATATATGCCATAAAAAATGAGTTCCCAATGGAAATGAACGATAAATATATAAATCTAAATATCTGAAAAAAAGTGCGGCTATGTAGAGATTTGTGTAAAATAGAACGATAAAAATCACAAAGTATATATCTGATCATATAAATTGGGAGATGAACCTTTTTATTACACTTGGATTGGAGTGTCAACTCGTTTGCCGAAAGTCTTTACGGGCAGTTTTGCCACCGGTTGGCTCCTCAAAATGTGGCAGATCAACTCAATGCTCTATAAAATTCAGCGGGGATCATTTGATAAATATCACGTGAAGTGAATTCTCAACCGCCTACAGGCGAGGATATTTCTCCCATTCCCCGAATGGGGCAATATAATCGGATCCTGTTTGATATCGACCCCTTATTAACTGTCGGAAGTGAGCGTACGTGCCTTTTCGATCAACTCGTTTAACAGCGTCAAGGCTTCAATCGGGGTCATCTGATCCACATTCAGCTCCTTTATTTCAGCCAAAAGCGCCGCCTCTTCGCTTCGAAAAAGGCTCATTTGGGCGGCCTTGAGTTCCGCAGTCGGGGTGACCAATCCCGAATCCGTCTGGAGGTATTTTTGACCAAAGCGACCGTTTTCCATCTCATTTAAAAGGACCTTGGCCTGGTGGATCACCGCTGCAGGCACCCCGGCCAACCGGGCCACCTGAATCCCGTAACTGCGATTGGCGCCGCCCTGGACCAGCTTGCGCAAAAAGATAATTTCGTCGTTCCACTCTTTGACAGCGATATTTAAATTCGCGATGCGCTCTTTTTTCGCCGCCAGCGCGGTCAATTCATGATAATGGGTGGCAAACAGGGTTTTGACCCCTTTTCCTTGATAATCGTGCAGATATTCCGCCACCGCCCATGCGATACTCATGCCGTCAAAGGTGCTGGTACCCCGTCCGATTTCGTCCATGATCACCAAACTGTCACAGGTGGCGTTATTCAAAATATTGGCCGTCTCCTGCATCTCCACCAAAAACGTGCTCTGGCCGCTGGCCAGATTATCCAACGCCCCCACCCGGGTAAATATCCGATCGGTAATGGCGATGTCCGCCTTGGCCGCCGGTACAAAGCTGCCCATCTGTGCCATGATGACAATCAGAGCGGTTTGCCGCAAAACCGTCGATTTCCCTGCCATATTGGGTCCGGTGATCATCAACACCTGCTGGCTTTTGTTATCCATGAAAACATTGTTGGGCACAAACCGTTCACCGGCGATCAACTTTTCCACCACCGGATGGCGACTCTCTTCCAGCCGCAACAACCCTTCGCGGTTAAGCCGCGGCCGATGATAATCGTTTATCACGGCAATTTCCGCCAGATTGATCAGAGAATCGATACGGGCCGTATGGCGAGCCGCCGCAAAGATTGACTCCTTGACAGCCATCACCTCTTCCCGGAGAGCTGTAAAGAGCGCCAATTCAAGCCCGGCCCGTTTTTCTTCGGCGCTGAACACTTTCACTTCGAACGCTTTTAAATCTTCGGTAATATAGCGTTCCGCATTGACCAAGGTCTGCTTGCGGATGTAATGCTCCGGAACAGCGGTCAAGTTGGTTTTGGAAACTTCAATATAGTACCCAAAAACCTTGTTGTACTTAACCTTCAGGGAGTTGATACCGGTTTTCTCACGCTCTTGCCGCTCCAATCTTGCCAGCCACTTCTTGCCGTCACGGCTGATGGAGATCAACTCATCCAGTTCGGCATGGTAACCTGTTTTAAACAGGCCGCCCTCCTGGATGGTCAGCGGCGCATCGTCACGAATGGCTGCGTCGATTTCACCTGCCAGCCGATTCAATGCTGTTAACGGCGTTTGCCAAGCAAATAAGCCGGCTTCAAGCGCAGCCGTTTGGGCCTTGATTTCGGGGAGTGCCTGAAGCGACCGTTTAAGGGCCAACAAATCCCGGGCGCTGGCGTGGCCCATGGCGATTTTGCTGCCCAGCCGCTCCAAATCGGAAACCTGCTTTAAAGTCTTTTTGAGATCATCGACTATGCCGTAGTTGTCTACAACGGCGGTGACCGCATCAAGACGCTGTTCAATGGCGGCCATATCCGTTAATGGATAGCGTAGCCAATGCTTTAATTTGCGCGCGCCCATAGCGGTGACGCAGCGGTCCACCACGCTGATCAAGGTCCCCTGCCGGCTGCCGTTTCTGATATTTTGCACAATTTCCAGGTTGCGATAACTGGATTCATCCAACTGCATAAATTGATGATCGGTAAAATAGTCAATCCGTTGAATATGGCTGATGGCCCGCTTTTGCGTCTCTTTGACATAGGCCAAAATGGCGCCCGCCGCCGCCAACCCGGCTTGAAGGTGTTCACAGCCAAACCCTTCCAGGTTCAGGGTTCCCAAAATTTCCAACAACCGGCGACGCCCTTCGGCCACGCCAAACCAGCGCGGATCAAGATACGAAAAGGGGATACCGGACACCGCAGCAATGAACGGTTCATAGGCAGGATCGTCGTTCGCCCTTTCAGGCAGCAGGATCTCCTTGGGCGCCATCTTTTGAGCCTCGACCACCATTTTGGCAGGCGATGTCCCTTCGGTGACCCGAAAATCGCCGGTGGAGATGTCCAGGCCGGCGACACCGATCTGATCATTTTTGACGGCTACCGCCAACACGAAGTTATTGTCTTTGGCATCGAGCAACTCATTTTCAATAACCATGCCGGGTGTAATCACCCGTACCACATCCCTTTTAACCAGGCCTTTGGCTTTGGAAGGATCTTCCACCTGATCACACACGGCCACTTTGTGCCCCGCTTCAATCAGTTTGGCGATATAGCTTTGGGCTGCGCGGTAAGGCACCCCGCACATGGGAATGGGGTTGGCCTCTTTTTTATTGCGGGAAGTGAGTGCAATTTCCAAAATACCCGATGCCACGTTGGCATCTTCGAAAAACATTTCGTAAAAATCACCCATGCGGTAAAAGAGAATGGCATCCGAATACTGCTCCTTGATGGAGAGGTACTGCCGGATCATGGGTGTTGTACGCTGTTTCGGCATTTGACCCACAGGCGGGTTTTAGAAAATTTACACGATTTTAGACACGACAATCGCAAAGGGTGTTCAAGATAATAAAAACGCGCCTCAGGCCGCGCTTTTAGACGGTATCGGCGCCGGCCGCCGGAGCGGTCTTCTCGGGAACCGCCGTGTTCGACGATTGCAAGTCGGTTGTGGCGCCGACTCCAACTGCCTTGGCTTCGGCCAATTCCTGATTGAGCGTATCGATGGTGACCTGCTGAGAGGCGGTTCGTTGGCGAAAAGCTTTCAACTCTTTTTTTATCCGAAAGCGGCCAATCAGCATGGTCAGCCAGGTGAGTAACATCCCTACCCCCAAGCAGATGCCATAATAGAACAGGTTGGGTAACTCCGGCAGCGTGATGGGCTCTAACATAAATGGATCAAAGGCAAACCGGTGCCGTTGTTGAAAATAGGGTTGGTTCTGGGCCACAAAAAGGACGGTGATGGCTATTACCACGATAATAATAACGATTTTCACTTTACGCATCTGTCAGACCTCCAGCCTACCTTATATCATTAAATACTTGAACCAATCCGACCCGATTGCTTCGGATCTTGGTATAAGCGTACCGGTTTAGGGTGGAAAACTCAACCTTTTTTTCCGTTCGATGCCACCCGAAGCGAATTGTCGGCCAGCGGGGATTCATCGGCTGTTTTGCAGGAATTGGAAGCCTGCTCCATCTCAAGGGTGGTATGCCCGATACCTGCATCCAATACCAGTTGACGGACGCGATCTTTGATGGTATCGGTTTCAATCCTGTCCATAGAAGCCGCCACCACCACATGCGCCGAAAAAACATGATGCTCACCGTCCAGTGACCATAGATGGGTATGATGGGTGGAAACCACCCCATCAACGGTTGCAATATCCCGGTTGAGCGCCTCCATATCGATCCCGTCCGGCACCGCCTGTAAAAAGACGGTCATCACCCCTTTGAGATTTTTACCCACATTATAGAGAACGTAGAGCGTGATGAGAATCGACAGCAACGGATCTATAATGGGAATTTCCTGAAACAGGAGCACCACGCTGGCAAAGAGGATCGCCGTCCAGCCCAACACGTCTTCAAAAAGGTGCCAGGCCACCATGCGGGCGTTGTAACCGGTCTCTTTGACCACCCGCAGTGCCCCCAGACCGTTAACCACAATTCCCAAAATGGCAAATCCCAGCATCCCTTTGGCATTGGCCGTTTCCGGATGAAAAAGACGCGGAATCGCCTCGGAGAGAATATAGAGACCGCCCAGAAACAGGGCCATGGCCGTAATGGTGGCGCCGAGCAGTGAAAAGCGCCGATAACCGTAAGAGTAACGCCGGTCCTCTTGCCTTCCGGAGATCTTTTGAAAATACCAGGCGCTAGCCAGGGCAAGGGTGTCTCCCAGGTCGTGGACCGCGTCGGCCAGAATGGCGACACTGTTGGTCCAGATTCCGCCAAAAATTTCAATCACCGTAAAAATCAGGTTCATCACCAGGGCAAAAGCGATGCCGCCGCTACCGTTGGTCGCATCACTATGGTGGTGATCTTGATAATTGGACATTGTGTTATTTTCAAATTACGTTACCCAATGGGTATGGGCCGTATATGCTTTGGGCTTTGAGCGAGAAAATATTGATCGGTCATGCCGGCAATAAAATCGCGTACCACTTCCGCCGGCTGGTGCTGATCCCGGTAGCGTTTCGTCTTACCGTCCAAAAAGTGTTGAAAAATCGGTGACGATACATTGGCCTTGGTGAGATCATCCAAAAACCGGTGAAACAGCATTTCAAAAAGCGTTTTGATCACCTGGCCGTTTTGCTTCAGCTTGGGATGATAATAAATGTATCGATAATTGAACTCCTTCAAGGCCAAGAGCGCATCGGCCATGGTTTGGCTGAAACCCACATGAGACCTGCCGTGGCTGTTTTCGATGACATCACTGACCAGGTGGTAAACAATGGTGCCGTTGGTATTGCCCAAGTGGTCCGTCGCCGCGCGGGGCAGCGCATTCCGGGTGATCAAACCTAAGCGGATGGCATCTTCCATATCCCTGCCGATATAACCGATGGTGTCGGCCACCCGCATCACACACCCCTCCAGGGTCATGGGGCTGGGAGTTTTGGATGCGCCGTTTTTTTGCCGATCCATCTGGGCAAACAGGATTTGAAAGGTTTTATCCCTTTCGGGGGTTAGCGTCTGACGGTGCACTTCTCCATCATGGCAAAAAATACCGTCCAGGGTCTGCAGGGTCAGGTTCCATCCCATCCCGTTCTTTTCCACCTGTTCCAGAAACTGGACGCTCTGAACATTGTGGCAGAAGGCCCCGATGCCGTGTTCTTCACAGAGGGTGGCAAGCACCTTCTCCCCGGCATGTCCAAAAGGCGGGTGCCCCAAATCGTGACCCAGGGCAATCGCCTCGATCAGGTCTTCGTTGAGCCTTAAATAACGGCCGATGGTTCGGGCGATTTTTGAGACCAGCTGCACATGCAGCACCCGGTGGGTGATGTGATCATTTTTAACCAGCGAAAAGACCTGGGTTTTATCGATATAGCGGGTATAGGCCAATGAGTGTAAGATTCGGTCCACATCCAGGGCGAACCCGGTGCGATAATCATCCACCAGCCGGGGTTCTTCTTTTTGACGGATCGCTGTGTGACTCAACGTGGCCAGAGGGGATAAATGCGCCGCCTCCGTTGCCAGCATTTGCTGTTGAATCTCTTTTAAAAGCGTTCCATCAGATGACATCTTGTTCGATCAGCGTTTCCATGAGGTGAAAAAAATCGATCCCGGCCCGCTTGAAACCGGACCGGCCGTACTTCATATTGGCCTCAATAACATACATCTTATGGCCGCTTTGGCAAATATCAAGCCCCACATCATCGAAACGACACCGGCGGGCGATATTGATGGCAAATCGTTGAACTTTTTCGGGGATTGGCTCAAAAGAGATCGTTCCGCCTGTGGAAAAATTGGTCCGAAAATCGCCGTCCGGCGCATTGCGCCAATAAGAGTGAATCACTTTGCCCCCGGTTACCACCACCCGGCAGTCACGTTCCATGGGAATATATTCCTGGATATACGCCACATGGGTATCTTTTAGATAATGATCCAATGCCTTTTGCCGGTTGATAAAAAAAACCCCCCGTCCCATGGAGGAGCCTTTGGCGATTTTGGCCACAAAGGGAAAATCAAAGTGATTTAGTATTTTTTTCTGCTGGGTTTTGCCGTAGAAAACCCGTGTTTTCGGGTGTGGAATTTCAAGGATCTGAAACAGCGCCGACTGTTTGATTTTATCCATGACGCACTTGTACGTGTGGTAGCTGGGGAAGGTTCTTTTTCCCATGGTATCGAACAGGGCGGCGTAAAAATGGCTGGGGTAGTAAATGGTATCGGCCCGGCGGATCAGATCCCTCGCTTTGTCACCATAATCGGCAAAGTTGGGTTTAACGCCCAACGTAAGCACATTTCGGCAAAACCGCAGCCGTCCTTCCAGGGCAATTACCGTTCGCATGGCGCTTTCGCAAGGCGCCGCCGGGCGTAGAGCGCCTGCGCGAGACGCAACGCGTCGGGATCATCCACACCCAAGGTCTCGTTGGGATCGGCGGCTATTTGATACCCGACCGAATAGCCGTCGCTGGTCAAATAGCCCACAATGTCGGTAATAAAATACTCTTTTATGATTTGCAATCGGCCGTCAATCATCTTCTCTACCTTTTGGGGCGCCCCGGCCAGCCGTTGCAGGTATTGTAAAAGTAAGGCGCGCGTAAAAGCGTATATCCCGGCATTACAGATATTGAGCGCTTCCCGCCGTTTGGCGGGGTAGTCTTTCCATATCTTCCATTCGGTTATTTTGAGCACATTGTCACCATCGATTTCCAGTACACCATACTTTTTTTTATCTTCGGGCGTAAAACCCAGTACCACCATGGATTGACGGGCCAGCGCACCAACCAGCGCGCGATATGTCCGAGGTGTCACCAGGGGCACGTCGCCCATGGTTACCAATACATTGACGCAGGATGTCCTTTCCATAAACCTGTAGGCAGCCAATAGCGCCCCGCCGGTTCCATTTAATACCGGCTGCTCAATATAGCTGTCGGCGCCACACCGGGTGCAGGCCTGTACCTCTTCTTTACAGTGATGGACGATGATTCCTTTGGGTCCGGGGGGCAGTTGACTCAGTATATGGCGTAAAATAGGCTGCTCCCCCTCGTAAATTGATGCCTTGGGAATGAGTGGAAGTAATGTTTTGTTTCCGCTAAACCCTTCCATTCGCGAACCGCGGCCCGCGGCCAGAACAATTGAAGCGGCCTGCTCTTTATACATGTCAATATCCCATAACCGTTAGCGCTTATTTACATCATCCATCGGCTAACAACCAAGCCCCATAACTGGAAAAGATCCGGCTCCACTTGCGGATCCGCCCAAAAACGATCAACCCTCAAATAAAAACGATTTTGCGCCTCATCTTCAAAATCGAGTTCCTTGGGATATTTGGGCAACTCATCCGCCGTTTCCGTTTTGCGGGTTAACCGTAAAAAGAGCGCCGGCATCCGATCAACATAGTCGGCCCGGGTGATGAAAAAAGGGGTCTCCTGATACTTCAAAACCGTTACCGGTTTCCCTTCCGATGAAAAAAAACGGGCCGTTCCAAACCCCGCCGACCGGACCACTTCAACTTGATGATAGGGCCGCAAAGGGACCTCTCCCAACAGCACCCGGATCACATCCTTTAGGGTCATGTCGATTCCCACCAACCGTTTAAGGGAAAACCGCCGCGCCTTTTTAATGTAATGCTTTTCCTCGGCGCGAATGTCCAGCCATACCGTCTCACCGTCGGTGGCCAACAGGACCGCCGGACGGCCCGCAGGATCAAGAATGGTCAGCCGCAGCCTGTCGGGCTGTTGCGCTACCCATGCCATTCGGCCCGACAGGATCTTTTTCATAGTCCGGACCTTAAAACGGCCGATGCCTTTGACCGCCGAGTGATGTTGGGAAACACGGGCCAATTGGCGTAAAAAACGGGCGGCCTCCGGGGATGGTTTCGGGGGCGGAGATGGTGCGTTGACGGCACATCCGCCCATGAAAAAAATCACCCCAAAAAATGCTGCAAATACCTTTTTAGGGAAGATGGGTTTACTGCAAGGCATCGATTTTCTGCTGAACCGCAGCAGGATCCAAAGGCTTATGTTCCATGGCCCGGCGATAATATTCCAAGGCCTGTTGGGGCTCTTTCATCTGGTGGTGGACATCACCGATATGTTCTAAAATAGTAGGATCGTCGGGAATTTGCTGAACCGCTAAAAGCAAGTACTCCAGGGCTTTGGCATAATCCCGCTTTTTAAAATAGACCCACCCAAGACTGTCCAAGATATAACCGTCATCGGGTTTTTGCGTGAGTGCCCGTTTGATCAGTGCTTCGGCCTCATCAAGGCGGATACCCTTATCTGCGTAAGTATAACCGATAAAGTTAAGGGCGTTGCTGTTTTCGGGATCAAAGACCAAAATCTTTTGTATGGTGGTCACCCCGGCTTCCCAGGCCCCCATTTTATCCTGAACGATCCCCAACCGGTAGAGAAGATCAGTATCCTTGGGGTCCACCTTCAACCCCTTTTCCAAAGCTCCGACGGCCTTATCATAGGCTTCGTTCTGTTCATAGTAATAGCCTAGATAGCTGTAAAGTTGCGGTGCATCCGGTTTTTGGGTGATCGCCTTTTCCAAATGGGAAACGGCCTCGGTGGTCCGACCCTTTTCATGGAGCAGCAATCCGGTCCGGATTGTGGCAGTGACAAAGAAAGCATGTTTTGCCGCCACCTTTTTGAAGTGCTCAATGGCTTGTTGATGCGCCCCTTTCTCGGTATTGGCCAAACCGGCCAAATAGTGGAGTCCGCTACTGTTCTTTTTATTTGCAAGCAGCTTGTTGACCACAATCAGCGTTTCATCCACGTGGCCCGGCTCCAGATACTCTTCGGAAATGGCCGTGATCAGCCGTAATTCACCTCCGGCAACCGTAGCAAGTTTATCAAAAAGTGATTGGGCCTTTTGGGGCTGGTTGGTTTGGTGGTAAAAAAGGGCCAACCGGAGGTGTGCAACCACTTGTCCGGGGGTCTTTTGGATCACGCGTAAATACTGTTTTTCCGCCTTGTGCATCTTCTTTTGGGCCTGGTAAAGTTTCGCTAGATCCACCGCAACGGCGTCCAAGTTTGGGTTTAACTCAAGCACCTTTAAAAGAGCTTTCTCGGCCTGGCGGTAATTCTTTTGGTCGGCGTAAAGGTGCCCTTGGTAAAAAAAGCCCGAGATCGATTTGGGGAAAGCCCGGGTCATCTGTTGGTACGTCTTGAGCGCCTCTTTTATCTGGCCCAGTTCACGTTGGGTATTGCCCAGCAGCAGATAGGCCTCTTCCCTTTTCGGATCAAGGGTCAAAATCCGCTTGAAGATAGGGATGGCTGCTTCAGGCTTATCCATCTCATGGGTCATTCTGCCCTTTAGCAGCAGAAGGGATACAGCATCCGGATTTAGGGCCAGTGCCTCTTCAACAACTTTTAACGCGGCATCATACTTTTTTTGGCGTAGTAAAAACTGGACCAGCTCCTCTTTTAAAAACAGCGATGAGGGGTCCAATGCAGCCGCTTTTGTCAAATAGGTTGCGGTCTGTTCGAAATCCTCCCGGCTTTGGGCCAACTGAGCCTCTAGATAATAGTAGTACGGGTTTTCCGGCGGGGCTTCGGGAATTACCGGCCGGGACGTTTTTTTTAGGGTCGCCGGTACCGGCTTTAACGTTGCCGGCGGTCTTTTATACGGCGCTTGGCAGCTAAAAGCCAAAAAGAGTAGTAAAGTCAATCCCATCCGACCCATGTTTCGGATGATATTTGGATAATTATCTGGATTCATTTACCTTATCCCTGCCGCAAGACATATGACTTTCCGCATCAAGCCCCGTACCTATTCGCTCTCCACCCCTTGGGCCAATGCGTAAACATCAAAATCCGGGATCTCCTTTTGGAAGAAAAGGCGCAATTTTTTGATGATATTTTTTTCCACTTGACGCACCCGTTCCCGTGAAATGGCGTAGCGGTCACCGATCTCTTGCAGCGTTTCAGGGGTATCGGAAAAAATCCGGCGGTCAAAAATATCCAGCTCCCTCTCGGACATCTGTTTGCGGAATTCCCCGATCTTTTGATGCAACAGGACGTCCATCTCTTTTTTTGCCATGGTGTCTTCGGCTGTTTCATCATCCAAACTCAACAGATCGGCCCGGGTCGTATCGGAATCATCCTTAAGGGGCGCGTTTAAAGAGACATCCCAGCTGCTGAGGCGCTGATCCATATCCACAACCTCTTTTTCGGAAACACCCAACCGCTTGGAAAGCAGTTTGGGTTTGGGATCAAATCCCTGTTCGACCAAGCGGCGTTTCTCCTTTTTCAGTTTAAAGAAAAGCTTACGCTGTCCCTGGGTGGTTCCTATCTTCACCAGGCGCCAGTTGTCCATAATAAACTTTAGAATGTAGGCCTTGATCCAGAAGGAGGCATAGTACGAAAACTTGACGTTTTTGTAAGGGTCAAATTTTTTTACCGCCTGCATCAACCCCATATTGCCCTCTTGAATCAGATCAAGCAGGTTTTGCATCCAGATCCGCTGAAACTCCAATGCGATCTTGACCACCAGGCGCAAGTTAGAGGTCACCAACTCATACGCCGCTTCGGTATCGCCCTCTTCTTGGATCAGAATTCCCAGCTCCACCTCCCGTTCCCGGGTGATCAAATCATAACGGCTGATTTCATTCAGATAGCGCTGCAACGGGTCGTATCTAACCACCGCCGCAACTGTACCCTTACCTTTTTTCGCCGCCGCTTTGGTTTTTGGCGTGGCTCGCTTCGTTTTTGAGGTTGCCGCCTTGGGTTTCTTTGCCTTGGCTTTTTTCTTAACCGCTGCTGTTTTGGCTTTCTTTATAATACTTTTTGGTTTAGGAACCGCTGTTTTTGTTTTTTTCACCGCGGCCTTTGCCTTGGGTGTTGACGCATTGACCTTCTTTGCAGCAGGCTTTTTGGGGGTCGCCGCTGTTTTCGTTCTCTTTGCCACTCTTTTTCGAGGAGAGCCCTCCACAGGTCTCTTTTTTACCGCCTGTTTCGGGGTTGCGGCCTCTTTTGGTACTTTTTTGGAAGACGCCATTTTACTGTTGGGACTATTGACCGTCTTTATGGATGCAACTTGGGTCAAGGCCTTTTTGGAGGCCGTGGAACGCTTCAGCCCGGTCTTTTTCTTAGGTGTAGCAACTTTGGTTTTGGTTGCATCTCTTTTGGGAGTCATGCGGGTTCCAATTGTCTATATTATCGAACCGGGATAAAAGACACCATTTTGGGGGATCCATCAAAAAGGCATATGCGGCACGCCCCTTTTTGATAGACTCTCCGTTCAAGTTGTGCTAAGCAGCCTTCAATGAAGGCTTACACCTAACGATGTGGCTCTTGAACCTTCATACTGCTCACCCAGTTTATCGGGGTGGGCATTTTAGTGTTTCATCATGTTACTCATTGCGCCTGTAGCTCAGATGGATAGAGCAACGGACTTCTAATCCGTAGGCCGCAGGTTCGAATCCTGCCAGGCGCGCCATGCAAGTCGTAGGCATTTCCAGCTACTTTAAACCAATCTACTTTTATAACAGGCCGATTGCTTTAAGTCTATAGTCGATTGATCTTGGTTTTTATAACAACCAGGTGTCGGGTTGCCTGTAAAAACGGCGGGTGAACGGGATGGATCTCTACCGTAATTTTATGTTGGGGTTGGCTTGGGGTTTATTCATCAGCGCTGACTTTAGCAGGTGCCACAAATGGCATCTCAACCCGAATTTCACCGCCGGAATGCATAAATTTTGCGTGGGGAAACCGTTTCTTAAAGACATGCAACATGCCGGCGTTGTCCGCGAGCACCGAGGCCGAAAAACGGGTGTAGCCGTTTTCCACGGCGATTCGCTGCAATTCTATCAGCATGTGGGTGGCAACCCCGTGGCTGTGAAAATCTTCCCGTACCAAAAAGGCCACTTCTGCGGTTGTCTGATCTTCCTGGGCATAAGTTCCCAGGGCCATCACCTCTTTACGCCCGCCGCTCTGGACCAATCCAATTAAAGAGATATTTTTACGGTAATCAATGCTGGCCCATTGTTCCTGAAGCACCTCATGAGAAAACAAGCTCATATTATAGAAATAGCGGTAGTAAATAGACTTGGCTTCAAGTGAATAAAAGAAGTTCCGGTAGGCGATTTCATCGGAGGGAAAAAGCGGTCTGAACTCCAACACACGACCGTCTTTTAATATCAGGTCGGATTTATACCCTTCCACAAAAATCAAATCCTCTTCCGACGGTGGCAACTGATCGGCAAAAATATAGTGCCGCCCTTTGGCTTTTTGAATCAACTCTTCGCGAAATTTGGGATGAGCGATCTGCGCCAGCTCCATCACCCGTTGATAGATGCTTTTCCCTTGCAATTCGGCGATACCGTATTCCGTCACGATAAAATTGACATCCCCCCTGGTTGAAGCAACGCCGGCGCCTTGACTGAGCTGCGGCACAATCCGTGATTTTTGCCCCTTTTCGGCTGTGGAGGGCATGACAATGATTGAAAAACCGCCCGGCGACATGGCGCTGCCCCTGATGAAATCGACCTGATCGCCGATCCCGCTGTAAAAAAGGTGCCCCAAAGAGTCGGTGCAAACCTGGCCGGTGAGATCCACTTCCAAGGCTGAACTGATGGAAACCAGATTATTATTGCGGGCGATTACATTGGGGTCGTTCACAAATTCCGAAGACCGAAAGTAAAACATCGGATTGTTATTCAGAAAGTTATAAATCTTTTTTGACCCCATACATAAAGATGCCACCGTCCGCCCGGGAAGAAGGGCCTTGCGCTCGTTGGTAACGGCACCGCTTTTAAAAAGCGGCAAAAATCCATCGGTAATCACTTGGGTATGAATGCCCAAATCTTTTTTATTGGCCAGGTAGGTCAGCAATGCGTCGGGCAGCCGGCCGAAGCCCACCTGCAGGGTTGCGCCATCCTCCACCAGCTGGGACAGATAAAAGCCGATGCGCCGTTCCACCTCTTTGGGTTTGCGCTGGGAATCCATCACCACCAGCGGCTCATCATGCACCACAAATCGGTCAACCTGGTCTATATGAACAAAGCTGTTGCCCCATGTCCGCGGCATCTGCCGATTGATCTGGGCGATGACCAAACCGGCGCTCTCTAGAGCTGGCCGGGTAATATCCACTGACACACCAAGACTGCAATAGCCAAACCGATCAGGAGGACTGACCTGAATCAAGGCCACATCGAGCCCGATCTGACCGCTCTTAAACAGCTTGGGGATTTGAGAAAGGTAGCTGGGCAGGTAGTCGATTTTACCATCAAACGCCGCCCGCCGCATGACGCTGCTGATAAAAAAGAGCTTTAACGAAAAGCGCCGTAAAAATTTGGGGTCCTCCATATAGCGGGCCAAGGCATAGGAGAGCATCTGGTAAACCAGAATATCCTGCAACCCTTCATCAGCCACCATCGCGTGAATTAGATGCTGCGGTTCGCCGCAACCGGTTCCCAGAAAAACACGGCTCCCCCTTTTGATTTCGCGCACTGCTTCGGCGGCGGGTAAGACCTTTTCCGGATACATTTTCGTGATATCCATTACGTTTGACGGACCCCTTTTAAACCTACTTTCCAGCCGTGACAGTCCTGTTACATCGTTATCGCCTTATCCACGGGGATGGTACTGCTGATGCACCTTCACCAGGTGTTCCTGCGCCACGTGGGTGTAAATCTGGGTGGTGGTGATATCGGAATGCCCCAACATCATCTGCACCGCTCGCAGGCCTGCACCGCCTTCCAGCAGGTGGCTGGCAAAACTGTGGCGCAAACTATGAGGCGTAACATTCTTTGTAATTCCAGCTTGCTTGGCATATTTTTTAATGATCATCCAGAAGGATTGGCGCGATAACGCCTTGCCTGCCCTTCCTGCAAAAAGCATCTCGCTGGCCACCCCTTTTAAGAGCAACGGCCTGCCGGCATCCAGATAGCGTGTAATGCGATCCAATGCAAACCGGCCGATAGGCACTACCCGCTCCTTGGCGCCTTTGCCAAAAACCCTCACAAAGCCGGCCTCCAGATTGACCTCCCGTACCCTGACATTGACCAATTCGGAGACACGCAAGCCCGACGCATAGGTCAACTCCAGCATGGCCCCATCCCGTAGTCCGCGCGGTGAGGTATTGTCCGGCGCCTCTAATAAGCGTTGCACCTCATCAGGGTTGAGCACATCAGGAAGCTTTAAGGTCGTCTTGGGCAGCTCGATATTACGGACCGGATCTTCGGAAATCAGCGAAAATTGACGTAAGTAGCGGAAAAATCCACGCAAAGTGACCAAATGACGCCCCCGGGATCGAGGTGAAAGACCCTCTTTTCTCAATTGACGCAGGTAATCCAAAACGACCGCGGTGTCAACGGTGCGCATATCTCCATGGCCCTGGGCGATGGCAAATCGATGAAAATCACCCAGATCACGGCCATAGGCTTCCAGTGTGTTCACGGAAAGCCCCTTTTCGGTTAATAGATAGCTGAAGTAGCGGTCGATGTCGGCATCACCTTGCAGGGTTTGGGGATCAGTTGCCATGGCGCTACTTTGGGCCCGCTTTACACACGGACAACATAATTGTCTACACCCAACCGGGTGAGCTGTTCAATACCGTTTTCGGTCACCACCACCTGATTTTCCAAACGCACCCCGCCCCAATCGGGCAGATAAATTCCCGGCTCTACGGTACAGATCATCCCCGGCGCCAAAACCGCATCGCTGATGGGGCTTAGACGCGGCGCCTCATGGATAGCCAAACCGGTACCATGACCCAACCCATGACTAAAATAGTCGCCATACCCTTTGGATGCGATATAATCCCTTGCAATCCGGTCCACCTTTCTACAGGCAACACCCGGTTTCATCGCGGCCTGGGCCATCGCCTGGGCCTCTCGAACCGTGGTATAGATATCCTCAAACTGCTGATCTGCCATCCCTAATATGATCGTTCTGGAGGTGTCGGAACAGTAGCCCGTTTTACGGGCACCCCAATCCAAGAGAAGCGGTTCACCCTCTTTAACCGGGCGATCCGAAGGAATCGCATGAGGGAGCGCACTGTCGGGCCCGGCGGCCACGATCACGGGAAATGACAAACCGTCCGCCCCCGCCTCCCGCATCAACTGCTCCATGCGCCAGGCCACTGCTTTTTCCGTCATGCCCGGTTGAATCTCGGTTAAAATGGCTTCAAAGGCCATTTCCGCAACCGCGATGGCGCGGCGGGTTTGAGACAACTCGCTGTTATCTTTGCACGCCCTTAATTGGGTGGCCACGCTTTTCGAAGCCATCACCGTTATCCGGGAATCCGCCTTTTTTACCGATTCCAAAAGCTGTTGATGCTGCCCAACTGATAAGCGTTCCTCTTCAAAGGCCAGCTGTTGAACCGGTTGATCCTTTAAAATGGCAACGATCGTTTCAAAAACACTCTTGGTGTAGCGCACCACCTCAAACCCGTGAGTCTCGTTTTTGGCTTGGGTGACGTAGCGGCCATCGGTCACCAAATACGCTTTATCGGCCGTGATAATGAGTATTCCGGCGGTTTCGTCAAACTGACCGTCCCCTCCGGTAAAACCGCTTAAATAATGACGATTCTCTTCGATGGAAACTAAAAAGGCCTCAACGCCCATCGTCCCCATATTCTCTCTAAAATTCGCCAATCGTTCTTGGGTGGGCTTCCCCATGTTTTTACACCTGTGTGGATGCACTCATTAATTCGTATCAAACCGCAGATTACAACCAGACCGGATGAATGTCATCAACGGTCTCTTTGATTTCCGTAACCGCCCGTACAATGCGAAAATACATCAATGCCATGCCGATTTGGCGGGTCAGCATGTCCAAAAAATCGAGGTCGCCGCTACTGACCTCCCACCGCTCAAAATGGTAGAGCCGCAACGCTCCGATGATTTTGCCGCGCATGGTCACCGGGCACGAGACCATCGCTTGCACCCCTTCGGCCTTGGCCGCTTCGGGATATTGCAACTGCGGGCTCTTTTGAACATCACTAACGATTACCGGCTCACGATTGGCCCTCAAACGAACGTTGGGATCTACCAGCAGCGGTCCCTTTTGGGTATAGTCATTGCTCAGCCCCGCACTGGCCAGCAGCGTTAAACGCTCCTTTTCCGGATCCAAAATATAGAGCGCCGCACCTTTCACTCCCAAAGCACCCACCATCAGTTGGCTCAACTGATCCCCCATGGCTTCAATGGTCTCTGCCTTGGAAACGACCCTTACAAAAAGCTTATAGACTTCCAGATTGATTTTATCAGATGCATTCATAAATTTTCTCCCTTTTGACGATCTGCAAGTCAAACAACGGTAATAATATCAATATCGCTTAATACCCGGGCCACTTTTTTGGCGATGCTCGGCGTAAAAAAGCGGGTAATCTGGTTGGGCCGGCGGTTCAAAATCACCGTCGTAAACTGTTTTTGTCGAACCAGATCAATGATATCCGAGGCAATATCTTTCACTTGCTGCTTAAAAACAACATCAACATGATCCTCATGAAACCCGCCCGTCACCAGCTTTTTTTTCGCAGCGGCTAATGCCGTTTCCGCATCGTTTATCTTTTGCCTCAGGTAGGCCATGTTCTCCATTAACCGGGCCATCACCGTTTTATCACTCACTTCAACTTTCGGCAGGGGAACATGGACATGCATCAACGTAATGGACACGCTATCCTCCTGCCCGTACCTCATCAAAACAAAATCGAGTGCGCTCTCGTCACCTTTGGTGAAATTGTAAGGAATCAGTACTTTCAGGTTGGCCATAAACACCTCCTTGCCTGTTTGGGAGCCTTGTGTCTTTCTCCATAGCGTATGATTCATAATACGCCTTTTTGGGAATAAATTCAAATCGAGCTGAGAAGGATGTTGGCAACAATTTGATTTGGTGAAGCCGGATAAACAGATCACGAACGTATAACTGCTTAGCTCGGCTGGGGAAAAAATTGATGTTTTCCTGGTAAGCCGGCCCCACATCCAGAATTTTATCTGCCCGTTGTTGTTGGAGGCGTCCGGCAACTGGCCGAACTCGTCTGCTCCGGTTTTAAGCTCAGGGTATCAGTGGGTTGGGACACCGATTGGGGAAACCGCTATTTTTTCTTTGCCGCTTCAGCAGATGCCAAAGGTGCAACTTTGGCGGCCGTCTCTTTGACCGGCGTAATCTTGCCTGCCTTTTCTTTTTTCTCGCGATGAGGTTCCCGTTGCAGCTCAATAATACCTTTAAAATAGGCACCGCCCTGGACCGTGATGCTTTTGCACTTAATTTCGCCGTAAAAATCGGCGTGTTGGGTCACTTCCACCCGTCCGGCAGCTTTGACTTTGCCTTGCACCAACCCGCCAATCACCGCATCGTTGACTTCAATTTTCCCTTCAATACGGCCTTTGGGGCCGATGGCCACATGATGGTCCGGTGCATTGATGTTGCCTTTGATCACGCCATCCACCACAAGGTTCTCGGATCCCTGCACATTTCCATCAATAACCACATTGGTGCCGATGACGGTTTTCGAGCTGCCCATGGACGGGCTGGCATTCACTGTTGTTCTGTTTTTAATCGGGTGTTCTTTTGCCGCAGGGGTTTCAACGGGTTTCTTTTTGCTGCGGTCATCAGTATTACGGCTTTGTTTAAACATAGCGGCTCCTTGTGATGAATCGTTGGGTTGTGCGATTATGGGCACGGCGGAATATATGGAGCGTTATTCTCCAAACACGATTTATAGCAATTTTGACATGAATGTCAAACGCGCGGATAATTTGTCATCAAGGGCATAATTCCGGAAAACTGTATGTGGGTATCTTACGATGCCGCTAAAATCGGTTTTAAATAGTATCCGGTGTATGATTTTGAGGACCGGGCCACCTTTTCCGGCGATCCCTGGGCCACAATTCGACCACCCTGGTGGCCGCCTTCGGGGCCAAGGTCGATAATCCAATCGGCGGTCTTAATAATATCGAGGTTATGTTCAATGATCACCACGGTGTTTCCGCCATCCACCAAGCGGTGCAGTACATCGAGCAGCATGCGGATATCTTGAAAGTGCAGCCCCGTGGAGGGCTCATCCAGAATATAAAGGGTGCTGCCGGTATCTTTTTTGGCCAATTCCCGGGAGAGTTTAATGCGTTGGGCTTCACCGCCGGAGAGGGTGGTGGCCGATTGACCCAGCTTGATGTAGCCCAACCCGACATCCATCAGGGTGTCCAAAATACGGCAGATTCGGGGCTGGGCACTAAAAAGCTCGCGGGCTTGGCGCACTGAGAGATCTAATACATCGGCGATGGAGTGGCCCTTATAGTTTACCTGAAGGGTCGCCTCATTGAAGCGGCGGCCCCGGCACTGCTGGCAGGGAACATAAACATCTGCTAAAAAGTGCATCTCCACACGGATAAAACCGTCGCCGTTACAACGGTCGCAGCGGCCGCCCTTAACATTAAAGGAAAAGCGTCCTTTTTTATACCCCCGTATACGTGATTCAGGCAGCTGGGCAAAAAAATCACGGATCGGATCAAAAACTTTTGTATAGGTGGCCGGGTTGCTGCGGGGTGTACGGCCGATGGCCTGCTGATCGATATTGATCACCTTGCCGATGGCATCTATGCCTTCCAAACCGCCATACGAACCTGTTTCCAGCGTCGCATTGTGCAAATTATTGGCCAACGCCGGGTAGAGTATCTGATTGATCAGGGTTGATTTACCTGCGCCGGAAACACCGGTCACCGTCACCATCAATCCCAGGGGGATCTTAGCGGTAATATTTTTCAGATTGTTGGCCGTCGCCTTCTTGATGGTCAAATAGCTGGTACCGAAGCGTTTCGGAGTGCGCCGTCTTTCAGGTATGGAAATGGTCTCCCGGCCGCTTAAAAAACGTCCGGTGACAGAGACCGGATTTTTACAAATCTCTTTAAACGGCCCTTGCGCCACGACTTGACCACCCAGCAGTCCGGCTCCAGGGCCGATATCAACGATCCAGTCGGAACTCTGCATGGTCTCCTGGTCATGCTCGATGACAATCAGGGTGTTGCCGATATCCCGCAATCGTTTCAAGGTTGAGAGGAGTTTGAGATTGTCTCTTTGATGAAGCCCGATGGACGGTTCGTCTAAAATATAGAGTACACCGGTGAGTTCGGAACCGACCTGGGAAGCCAGGCGGATGCGTTGGGATTCCCCTCCGGAAAGTGACGGCCCCTTGCGGTCCAGGGAAAGGTAATCGAGCCCGACATTGAGGAGAAAACCCAACCGGCTGTGAATCTCTTTTAACAGCTCTTCAGCAATGACTTTTCGGTTCCCGGTCAGAGCGAGATGGCCTAAAAATTGTTGAGCTTCGGTAATGGTGGCCGCGGTGAGCTCCACGATAGCGCGATCGGCGATGCGCACATGACGGGCCGCCGATTTCAAGCGCTGCCCGTTACAGGCCGGACATGGCTTAGAGGACATAAACTTGCCATAATACTTTTTTTGGCCTTCGCTGCGGGTCTGGCGGTAACGGCGCATCATGGTGGGGATAATACCCTCCCATGAGGTTTTAAAGTGCCCGTTTATCCTGGCCGAATTCCATGCGACAGTCATCTGACGGCCTTTGGAACCATAGAGAATCAAATCCCGGATCGTTTTGGAAAGACGGCGCCACGGTTTATGAAAGTCAATCTTCCAGTGGCGGCGCAGGGCGTTGATCTGGCGTCCACCCCAGGAATTTTTTAACCCCTTGCCGCTATCCAAATAACTGCGCCAGGGAATAACAGCCCCATCGGCAATGGAGCGGTTTTTGTCCGGGATTAACTTGTCTTCATCCATACGCAGCTGCGTCCCCAGACCGTTACACTCTGGACACATCCCCTGGGGCGAATTGAATGAAAAAAGCTGTGGTGTCAGTTCCGGATAGGCGATCCCACAGCAAGCCCTTGCTTCACTCATCTTTAAATCTTCACGCCCCAAAACATGGACAATCAGGCGGCCGCCACCCCATTTGAGAGCCATCTCCACGGAATCGGTCAACCGTTTTTTAAAGGCGGCATTATTGGAGGTGACCAAGCGGTCAATCACCACCTCGAGGGTATGTTTTTGATGACGAGCCAAGGCTTGAACCTCTTCAATGGGCTGCACCACACCGTCAGCCCGGACGCGGGCAAACCCGGATCTGATCAGACTTTGTAAAACCTCTTTGTGCTCTCCCTTACGGTTCTCGATAACCGGCGCCAAAATCAGAATTTTAGATTTTGGGGGCAGCGTGGAAATCTGCTCAACCATGCTTTGGGCATTGCCTCGGCCCACCTTGTTGCCGCATTGGATGCAATATTGGTCACCGATACGAGCGTAAAGTACCCGCAGATAGTCGTGTATTTCGGTGATGGTGCCGACGGTGGAGCGGGGATTCGCCCCGGCGGCTTTTTGATCAATGGCAATTGCCGGACATAACCCACGAATTGTATCGTAGCGAGGTTTATCCATCTGGCCGATAAATTGGCGGGCGTAGGCGGATAGCGATTGGACGTACCGTCTTTGTCCTTCGGCGAAAATGGTGTCAAAAGCCAGACTCGATTTGCCGGAGCCGGATACCCCCGTGAAAACGATCAGTTTCTTTTTAGGAATATCGAGATGGACATTTTTCAAATTATGTTCACGGGCTCCGCGGATACTGATAGTGTCAAGTTCAATGGGCGTGTCTGTGTCGCCGATATTATGCTCTGCGGTAATGATTTTGAGGGCCATGGAATCAGATTCGGCTTTTAAGTTTTGATACGCCTGTAAAAACAGCCTTTAAACGGATTCAACCGTGGTTACTTCAGGCACCTGTTCTTTTAGAATTCGTTCAATCCCGTTTTTCAGGGTCATCTGAGACATGGGGCAACCGGCGCAGGCGCCGGTCAGCTTTACCTTCACCACGCCGTTATCATCCACATCCACCAGTTCCACATCGCCGCCGTCGGCCTGCAGCATGGGCCGTACTTTATTAATCGCTGCTTGAACTTTCGCTTTCATGATCACTCCTTTTTCACGTGAGATTACCTTTTAAATAATGCACCTGGGGGTCTTTTTCCACACCGCGCCCCGGTCTGCCTGACCCACCCTTTCAGCGTAACGTTCTAAGTAACCAAAGGGGATCTCACGCTCAGGCAAACGATAGGCGGCAACCCGTTTTTCAATTTCCGCTTCCGGTAAATCCAGCGTAAGAGTCCGTTTTTCAAGATCCAAAACAATCGTGTCCCCGTCGGCCACCGCCGCAATGGGGCCGTCTGCCGCCGCTTCCGGGGCAATATGCCCCACCGCCGCGCCGTGAGACGCGCCGGAAAAACGGCCATCGGTGATGAGCAGCACCTTTTCGGAAAGGCCCATTCCGGCCAGGGCGGCAGTTAGTGTGAGCATTTCACGCATGCCGGGTCCGCCCACCGGGCCTTCGTTGCGGATGACGAGCACTTGGCCCTCTTTTACCTGGTTGTTGAAAACAAACTCGGCCGCCGCCTCTTCGGACTCAAAAACCCGGGCCGGGCCGGTGTGACCTTTCCAGTCATCGGGCAGAGCCGATACTTTGACCACAGCACCATCGGGGGCCAGGTTACCGTGTAAAATCCGCAAGCCGCCTTCGGGTGCGTAAGGGTTATCTATGGGGCGAATAACCGTTGGGTTGCTGTTTCGGGCACCTTCCAGCGCCTCGGCCATACTTTTGCCCGCAGCACTCCGACAGGAGAGATCCACCAGTCCTTTTTCCGCCAAGGCGGTCATGACCGCGGGAATGCCGCCCGCTTCGTGAAGATCAACAACATGACGGTCCCCCGATGGTGAAATATGGCATAGATTGGGCGTTTGGCGGCTGATACGATCAAAATCATCCAGGGTTACGGCTACGCCCGCTTCGTTGGCCGCCGCCATTAAATGGAGGAGCGTGTTGGTGGAGCCGCCGATGGCCATATCCACGGCAATGGCATTCTCAAAAGCTTTCCGGGTCATCACCATGGAAGGTCGGATATCCTTTTCCACCAGGCCTAAAACGGCTTTGCCCGCATCTTTAGCCAGCAGTAACCGGTCCGCATAGGTGGCCGGGATGGTTCCGTTAAAAGGCAGACCCATGCCCAGAGCCTCGACCATGCAATTCATGGAATTGGCAGTAAAAAGACCCGCGCAGGAACCGGGTGTCGGGCAGGCCGCTTTTTCAATGGACAACGCATGGTCCTTATCAATACTACCCTGGGCCAAATTGCCCGCCGCTTCAAAGGCCGATGCCAGCGTTAGTGATCGGCCGCCATGCCGCCCGGGTAGCATCGCTCCGCCGCTGATGATTACCGCGGGGATATCAAGTCGGGCTGCGGCCATGAGGCAGGCTGGACCAATTTTGTCACAGTTGGGCAGCATGACGAGACCGTCAAAATGGTAGGCCCGTGCCACCAACTCGATGCTGTCCACAATCAGTTCCCGGCTGGGAAGCGAGTAACGCATGCCGATATGCCCCATGACAATACCGTCACAGACGCCGATCATGGGGAACTCAAAGGGCCTGCCACCGGCTTCAGTGATACCTTGTTTCACCTCGCGGGTCAGTTCGTTCAAGTGGATATGGCCGGGAATGATTTCGTTAAACCCGTTGACCACGCCGATGAACGGCTTGTCAAAATCGTCATCGGAAAGACCCAAACATCGCATCAGGCTGCGTTGAGCCATGCGTTGAGGGCCTTTTTTGATTTCATCACTTTTCATTTTTACTCCTCCTTATGGGTCGTTGTTTTTTCCGATTTATACGCTATGGGTGCTTTGTTGGCAACCGCTTTGACCCAACGAACGGTATTGGATGATAGACAAATTGGCCGGATTGGCGTAAAGGAAAGGCGTGATGTTAACCGGTTTCACGAGGCCAATGATGGCTGCCAAAAAGTACCTCTCCGCCCAAGGATTGCTCAATGATTCGTTTGAATTGGGACTCAGGATCTACCAAAGTGGCTTTTACCCCAGTTTTATTATCGGGGTGTGGCGGGGTGGATCACCCGTGGGCATCGCCGTTCAGGAGATGTTGGATCACTTGGGGGTGCGCACCGATCATATTGCGATCCGAACCTCCTCGTACCTCGGGATCAATCAGCAAGACAAGGTGGTTCGTGTTCACGGTTTAAGCTACGTCATCCGCAAGGCCAACCGGGATGACCAGATGCTCATTGTGGATGATGTGTTTGACAGTTGCCGCAGCATTCAGGCCATCTTGGCCGCTTTAAAAAAGCGCATGCGCCGGAACATGCCCAAAGATATCCGTATTGCAGCCCCATGGTATAAGCCCGGCAGTAATGTCACCGACATTGTGCCCGACTACTATGTGCATGAATCCGACCAATGGCTCGTCTTCCCCCACGAACTGGACGGTTTGACCCGTGAGGAGATTTTTACCAACAAACCAGGGCTCAAGGCGCTGTTTGAAAAATTATCCATGGATTAACATATTTTTTCAACTGACGGGATTCACACCGGCTTTAGCGGAACGTTGATGTAACAAAACAGGACCGAAAATATGATTCTTTCAGGTAAAGAGATCGCCGCCCGCATTGGCGGCGACATTGTGATCAATCCTTTTGATGCGGATAAAATTAATCCCAACAGTTATAATCTGGCGCTGCACAACGAGTTGTTGACCTATGCCCAGGCACCGCTGGACATGAAGCGGGACAATGCCTTTGAAAAAACCACCATTCCACCGGAAGGTCTCATTTTAGAGCCGCGTCGGCTCTATTTGGGGCGGACCGTCGAATATACCGAGACCGATAACCTGGTGCCCATGCTGGAAGGGCGTTCGTCGGTGGGGCGACTGGGTCTTTTTATCCATGTGACCGCCGGTTTTGGAGATGTCGGTTTTAAAGGTTTTTGGACCCTGGAGATATTTTGCATCCAGCCCATCAGAATCTATCCGGGGGTCGAGGTATGCCAGATTTATTACCATACCATTGAAGGTGACTACGATCGCTACGCCAGCGGCAAGTATCAGAATAACCAGGGTATTCAGCCAAGCCTGTTGTACAAGGATTTTAACAAATGAATTCATGTCAGGTGCGATTTCAAGTCGATACATTGAACCCGGATTTTGCATGAAATTTTACCAACTGTCTTGAAAGGCGGAACGGTTTGTTTTATTATGATTTCACCTCGTTGGTGACGGTTACAAGTCGTTTGATCACCTCCTATCTACCTGAATCAACGAGGTTTTTCGACCTTTTGGGCTGCTTTTCCACTTTTCGTAAGATTCATCACGGATTTTGGGGAATCCACAGCCCTTGAAGCAGACACAAACAACTGTGCCATAATTTCATAAATTCTATTTTCGTCATAAAGGGAAGACCATGAAAGATCATGCCAACGGATGGACCGCGGGAAGACTGCTGGAACTGTCGGGCTCTTACTGGCAAACCTGCACGCTTCATACCGCCGTAAAACTCGATATATTTTCCGTCTTGGGGGCCCAATCACATTCAGCTCAGGCTATCGCGCAGAATTTAGGCGCCGATACCGACGCCACGGCCCGTCTGTTGGACGCCCTTACCGCCATGGGGCTGGTTATAAAAACAGAGGGCCGCTATAGCAACACACTCGCCGGCACACGCTTTTTAACCCGGACATCCCCCGAATATATCGGCTATATGATTATGCACCATCATCATCTGGTGGATCCGTGGTCCCGATTGGACCGCGCGGTGACCACCGGGGGCCCCGTGCGTGGTCGTGTTTCATCGTCGGATAAAACGTGGCGGAAAAATTTTCTGATGGGGATGTTCAACATCGCCTCGCTGACCGCTCCGGAAGTGGTTAAAAAGGTTGATCTGTCAGCTTGCCACAATCTTCTCGATCTGGGCGGCGGACCCGGCACCTATGCAATCCATTTCTGTTTGCACAATCCCCGGCTGCGGGCGACGATCCATGATCGGCCGACAACCCGTCCGGTTGCGGAAAAGATCGTCGCCCGCTATCAATTAACCGACCGCATCAGCTTTATGGCCGGAGACTACACCACCACCCCGGTTTCAGGCGCTTTTGATGCCATCTGGATGTCGCACATTCTCCACGGTGAGGGTGCTGACATCTGCCAAACCGTGTTGCAGAACGCTCTTTCCGCTGCGGCGCCGGGCGCCATGGTTATTGTGCACGATTTTATCTTGACGAACGATATGGACGGCCCCTTGTTTCCCGCCCTCTTTTCTCTCAACATGCTTTTGGGAACCCAGGGCGGCCGCGCATACAGTGAAGCGCAGTTGTTTGACATGCTGGCCAAAGCGGGTGTGGGCGATTTACAACGGCATCCCTTTTGCGGGCCGACGGACTCGGGCATTATTTACGGCCGCTTGAAACCTTACAGAACATGACTCAACAACCATCTATATTTATGATGCTTTTATAACTTGAGAAACATGGGCATCCGCAGTTTTTACCATTTTTTAAAAGCATCCAAGGCCGATCGCCGGGTAAACCGGCGCATTGTACTGGGCAACGAGTCCGCCGATCTCGACTCGGTGGTATCCGCGTTGATGATGGCATATTACCAGCATCTGACCGATCCTTTGGCCCCTATCCCTTTACCCGTGGTTAACATCCCCCGCCAGGAGCTGCGTTTGCGGACCGACATCCTCTTTTTAACGAAATGGCTGAACATCGATCTGACCAAGCTTACCTTCGTAGATGAGATTGATCTCTTCAATCCAGCCAACAGCCAAACGTTTTCTCTAACACTGGTGGATCACAATCAATTGGCGCCGCATCAGGCCCATTTAAATAATCATGTAACCGCGATCATTGACCACCATATTGAAACAGGGCGCTATGATGAGACCGTGAAAAAAACAATTCAACCGGTGGGATCCACGGCGACATTGATCGGATATCTCTTTATCCAAAACCACCCTGAAACGCTGGGCCGGAATCTCGCCCGTTTTCTTTTGGCACCTATTTTAGTCGACACCAGGCTGTTGAAAGATCCTGTTAAAACCACCCCCCTGGACCAAAAGACGGCTAAATGGCTGCAAACAAAAGCCGAGCTCAACGTCACCGTATTTTATGATCTTTTACAAGGTAAAAAAAGTATGCTTTCGCATCTTACGGCCAAAGAGATTCTTAAAAAAGATTTCAAAGCGTGGCGCTGGGCCGGTCAAACCGGCGGGATCAGCTCCACCCCCCAACTACTTGAAACACTTCTCAAAACAAAACCAGGAATATTGGAAGCGGCACACCAGCTGGCCAGCGAGCACCAATTCGACTTTTACATAATTATGGGTAGTGGCGGCACCCCTCAACCTCGACGGGATCTCATTATTTGGTGTCCTGGTAAACAGTTGATTGAGCAGTTAGTGCGCCATCTTCAAAAAAGTACCATTGGGATTAAAAAAGCACTTTTTTTACACCACAAAACGTCAATTTCATCTCATTTTCATCATTTTCATCAGGAAAATCCGCTTTTCTCCCGAAAAAAAATGACCACCGAACTTCATTCATGTTTCGGTGCTGATTAACTTCTTGCGGATCGCATTAAAAAATATCCACCAAATCGCATTTATTATAAAAACAGCCCTTGAATAAACATTCCATATAAATTAAAGTTGTTTTCGAAAAGTAAATTAAATTCATGGGGCAGCCTTATGGGTATCAAGGAGCGTAAGGAAAGAGAGCGGGAACGACGCAAACAACAAATTATCGTAGCTGCCAAACGGGTTTTTTCCGATAGAGGCTTTAACCGGGCCACCATGGAGGACATTGCCCGGGAAGCGGAACTCTCCCCCGGAACCCTCTACCTCTATTTTAAAAACAAAGAAGAGCTGTACGCATCGCTTTCGGTGGGGATTCTGCAATATATTAATATCCGTATGGAACATGTGGTTACCACGGCGGCTACAGATCCCCAGGAAAAACTGGCCCGGTTAATCGAGGCAATGTTTGATGTCTATGAATTTGATCCGCTGACTATCATCAACATGCTCCACCTGCAATCCAGCGACTCTTTAAAAAACCTCTCACCCGAACTGATCACTCAGTTACAGGATCTCTCCCGTAAATCCATGGAGGCCATTGCCCTTGTTTTTGAAGAAGGGATTAAAGCAGGCCTTTTCATCAAAAAGCATCCCATGGAGATGGCCGATATCTTCTGGTCGCTCTTTTCAGGGATTGTTGTCCGGGAGACCGGCAAAAAAATCATGAATCCCAAAAAGGATTATCTCAAAAGCACCCTGACCACGGCTTTTCACATCTTTAGTCAAGGTATTCAGCGCGGTTAAGAGACAACACTACTGTTTGTTTTGCCGTTATCCGGCTGACATCCCTAAATGGCAAAACAATAAACCCGAATATAACCTCCATATTCGGGTTCAGTAAAATGGCGCCTAATGACTTGGCATAAAATGCCGGGGAACCACGCAGCCATATTGAAAAAACTAATCCGCCGACCATGTAACACCCGGTCAGGCTACTCTTTTTCAAATTCGGCTTCCGGGACCATCGGTGTTTTGCAGGCCGGGCAAAAAAAGGTGGCCAGATTACTGCCGTCCACAAACTCTTCGGGGATCACCTTTTTATTTTCTTCGGAATGATAGTATTTACATGCCTTATTGCTACAGTACAACTTAATTCCCATTTTACCACCTCCTGCTATGAAGAATGCCGTTTTTCATCAACGAGCTGCCCCTCTTATACCACACAATTGTTCAATTTGGATGAATAGTATAACAATAAGTCCTTTTTTAAAAATGTAACGATCTTTTTACCATACTACCCTCCATGGCCGTAAACAGCCACAACGAACGATGAAAGTCTTTCTTTTTGTACATATATTGGTAAGACTTTTCATATAAAACTGGCTGTTACATTCGAATGATTTTCCCGCTGCGAACCAATAGCCCCTCCAGGGTCAACAGTTTCTCCTTGCGCCGGACGCCACCGGCACAACCGGTCAGCGTCCCGTTTTTGCCAATGACCCGATGGTTACAGGTTGAAATGATACGGCCGTTGGAAGTACGCTTGATTTTACAAAATGAACGGATTAGGATCAAGTTATATGCGTTACGCTGGCCGTGTTGCGATGGCTAAACGTCAGTTACAAGGCCCAAAACCCCGTTACAATCTGTTTTCAGGAGGACCCATGCCAATCCCCGTCACCCAGGCCGTCAACCTAAAACCGCGACCCGACCCTTCGGAGCTGACCTTCGGAACCCTTTTTACCGACCACATGTTTACTATGGATTACTCACCGGACAAGGGTTGGCACCAACAACGAATTGAACCTTACGGCCCGATGGCCATGGAGCCCTCCACCATGGTGCTGCACTACGGCCAGGGGGTTTTTGAAGGGCTCAAGGCGTACCACACCCCTAACGGTGGTGTACAGCTTTTCCGGCCGAAAGAGAACTATAAACGGCTCAACAACTCCTGCCGGCTGCTCTGCATTCCCCCAATTGATGAGGCCTTTGCCTTGACGGCGACCAAAGAGCTGGTGACGCTGGAGCAAAAATGGGTCCCCACCGCCGAGGGGACAGCCCTTTATATTCGGCCATTTATCATCGCTATGGACCCTTTTTTAGGGGTGCGTGCGTCACACACGTACCGCTTTTCGATTATCTTATCGCCGGTGGGGACCTACTATGCGGAAGGATTTAACCCGATAAAAATATGGGTTTCGGAGGATCATGTCCGCGCCGTGGCCGGCGGTGTGGGTGAAGCCAAAACCATCGGCAACTACGCAGCCAGCCTGGTGGCCGGCGATAAGGCTCACCAGGAAGGCTACAACCAGGTGCTGTGGCTGGACGGCGTTACCCGCAAACAGATCGAAGAGGTGGGCGCCATGAACATCTTCTTCGTGATTGATGATGAGATGGTGACTCCGGCGTTAAACGGCAGCATCCTGCCCGGCGTCACCCGGAATTCGGTTCTCGAAATGAGCCGCAAATGGGGTCTCAAGGTTTCGGAGCGGATCATCACCATCGACGAGGTGATGGGCGTCCACGATCAGGGACGTCTGCAGGAGGTGTTTGGGTCGGGAACCGCCGCTGTGATCTCCCCGGTGGGTGCGTTAAAGTACCAGGATCGAGTGATTACCATCGGCGATGGCAGCGTCGGGTCCACGGCCCAAAAACTGTTTGCCGCACTAACCGATATTCAGTATGGGTACGCACCCGATGAGATGAACTGGATTGAACCGGTCATCGCACCCAAGCGTTGAATATGGATTATCTGGCCCAATTCAAAGCTAAGATGGCTGCAGCAGGGCTTGCGCCGGTGGTGATCGATACATTTAGTCGTTATTACCGGGAGTTACAGTCGGGAGAAAAAGGGTTCATTGCCAACCGTGACATCGCCCCGATAACGCCCGATGAAGTGACCGACTACAAGAGACTGGCCCCTTTGGCCGCCAAAGGCGCTCGATACTTTTCCAAAACCGTAATGATTCGGTTAAATGGGGGGTTGGGCACCGGCATGGGACTCCAGGGGCCCAAATCACTGCTGCCCGTTAAAAACGGACGTACATTCCTCGATATCATCCACGCCCAGACAGCGGTTCAACAGACCCGGCTTTGTCTGATGAACAGTTTCAGCACCGACGCCGCCACCCTCAAAGTGCTGCGCGGGAAGACCCCTTTGCCGGGAACGTTTTTACAACACCGTTTCCCCAAAGTATTGCAAGAATCCCTCGCGCCCGCCACATGGGCGCCCAACCCGGATCACGAGTGGAATCCCCCCGGCCATGGCGATGTCTTTACCGCCCTTTTAACTTCCGGCTGCCTGCATGAATTGCTGAAGAGCGGCATCCAGTATGCGTTTATCGCCAACATCGACAATTTAGGGGCCATGGTGGACCCGGCTTTATTGGGCTACTTTGTCCGGCAAAAGAGCCCCTTCATGATGGAGGTGGCCCAAAAGACACCCGGCGATAAAAAGGGCGGCCACCTCGCCAAACTGCCCAACGGCCGGTTTGTATTGCGGGAGGTGGCCCAGTGTCCCGCCGATGAACTGGAAGCGTTTACCGATATTAACGTCTTTCGCTATTTTAACACCAACAACATCTGGATTGATCTAAAAGCGCTCAAACAGATCTTTGAAAGCGAAAGCTCACTGCCACTGCCCATGATCGTCAATCCCAAAACCGTTGATCCCCGAGATAGCAACAGCCCGTCCGTGTTTCAAATCGAATCTGCCATGGGTTCGGCCATATCCTTGTTTGACGGTGCCCAAGCGGTTTGTGTTCCCCGAACCCGCTTTATGCCGGTTAAAAAATGTGCCGACCTGATGCTCATCCGCTCGGATTGCTATCGGCTCAAGGACGACCACTCTCTATCTCAAGCTGCTTCGGTAAAAACCATGTTACCTAAAATCGAACTTGATGGCCGCTATTATGGGAAAGTGGATGATTTTGACGACCGTTTTCCTGCCGGGGTTCCCTCTTTAAAAAATTGCCGGTCACTTGAGATTCAAGGGGATGTCCATTTTGGCCAAAACATTGTGTGCCAAGGCGAGATCCGCCTTGCCAATAACACCCACAAACCGGTCACCCTTGCCGACGGATTGATTCTTGAAGGTGTCACCGAGTTCAATTAAGTCTCTACGCTCCATAAAGGTCCATGATACATGCCTGTAACTACCGATCTGACGCAAACACCACCGCCCGGTACCGCCAAGCTTCTTTTTCAAGGAGATACGGTTCAATTTGAGCTGACCCTGAAAGAGCCCCTGGCAGGCGCGGCTTGGGTGCGAACCAATCTTGGCCGCGCGGCGGTCATCCGGCGTGACATCATTGCCGCCGTAGATAACAGAACGCCTGTTTTGGCCAAGGCGTGGTTTGATCTACCCATGCACGCTTTGGATAAAACGCGTTACAGCCTGACATTGCCCCTGACGGAGGTGGGCTTTTTCGAAGCCAAGTGCTTTTTTTTACAGGAAGGCCATCCAACCCCTTTCTGGCCCGCGGGGGATAATTGCAAAATTAAGGTGGAACCGGCCGCCACCTGCGGCGCTAATACGGTTTACAACGCTTTTGTTCGTCAATTTGGCCCCAACAAGGCTGATCGCGCCATACCGCCCGTGGATACGGAAACAATTCAACAGCTCGATGAAAGCGGGTACACAGTCATTCCGCCGTCGGGCACGTTTCGCGACCTTGTCGCCGAACTCGACTTTATCACCCAAAAACTGGGGTGCCGATATATTTTGTTGCTGCCCGTTCATCCGGTCCCCACCACTTACGCCCGCATGGGCCGTTTCGGAAGCCCTTACGCGGCCCTTAATTTTAAAATGGTCTCATCGGGGTTGGCCCGGTTTGATCCGGCGGCGACCCCTACCGAGCAGTTTTTGGAGCTGATCGCGGCCATCCATGCCCGTTCGGCAAGGGTGCTGATGGACATCGCCATCAACCACACCGGTTGGGCCGCCCGACTTCACGACACCCATCCCCAATGGCTGGTTCGCGATGCCCACGGGAACATTGAACAGCCCGGCGCCTGGGGGGTTACCTGGGCCGATTTGACCCGTCTTGATTATCAACATCAAGAATTGTGGCAATACATGGCCGATCTGTTTTTACACTGGTGCCGCCGCGGGGTGGACGGTTTTCGCTGCGACGCCGGTTACATGATTCCCGTTGACGCCTGGCGCTATATTGTCGCCGTGGTGCGGGAGCAATTCCCCGATACGCTTTTCCTCTTGGAAGGACTGGGCGGCCCGGTTGCCACCACCGAGGCCCTTTTAACCACGGCCGGGCTCAACTGGGCCTACTCGGAACTTTTCCAAAATGAAGACCGCGAGGCCGTTTCCCATTATCTGCCCCAGGCCGACCGGTTAAACCATACCGCCGGAGTGATGGTCCACTTCGCCGAGACCCACGACAATCATCGTCTGGCGGCCCGTTCCAAAAAATGGGCGAAAATGCGGACCGCTGTTTGCGCACTGTTTAGCCGTTTTGGAGCATTTGGGTTTGCCAATGGAGTGGAATGGTTTGCCACGGAAAAAATTAATGTCCATGGGGCATCGTCTCTAAACTGGGGCGGCGAAGAGAATCAGGTGGCACATATCCGCCGTCTGCAGCAAATTTTGGCGATTCATCCCGCCTTTTCCAAAGCGGTGGAAACCCGACTGATTCAGACCGGATCGGGCAACAGCGCAGTGCTGTTACGACATTTTTTACCAACGGGCCAGAAGGTTGTTGTGGCGGCCAATTTAGACGACGCCCATACGGTTACGGCCCGCTGGGACAATACCGAAACGGCATTTGACGAACAACCGGCTTGGGATTTAATCACCGGCACATCCATAGGTATTTCATTTAATGACGGCGAGGCCATCGTCGATCTGGCACCGGGCCAAGTGGTTTGTTTATCCCAAAACGAGGCGGATCCGGTGCATTTACCCCAGGTTGAAATGCTCACTTTGGAAGATCCTCCTTTTGTCCACCGCCAGCGCCTCCGGGCTAAAGCCTCGCAAGCAATGGTAAAATGGCACGGTATGACCGATATCAGTGATTCCGACCCCGATTCATGGGCCGATCTGATGTATCAAAGCCCGGCCAAGTTGGCACGATCCTTTTTTGCAAATGATGAACCACTGCCGCTCATTTGCTGGATCTGGCCCCAAGATAGTCATCGGGAGGTGATGATCCCGCCCGGTTTTGGATTATGGCTAAAGGCGGCAGACCCTTTTCGGATACAAATCGCCACCTCTGAAAAGATCACTGTGGCCAATGAAACCTCGTTAAAAGGTAAAGACGGCCACTTTACTGTCATTTGGCCCGCCGATCCCAAGTGGACAGGATCGGCCCATTTATGGTTTCAGGTCTATCGCGATGAGAAAATCGAAACAGCAACGGCACCAATTCGCTTTCTGGGATCTGATCCGGACCCGAAGATTTCCGATGTTTTGACGCGTCCCAAGGCTGATGACGCCAAAGGCAAAAAACTCTTTTTAGCCACCAACGGCCGCGGGGGGATGTTGCGGGCCAACCTGCGTTGGGGCGAGTTAAATAGTCGCTACGACGCCCTTTTAGCCGCCAATGTAAATCTCCACTATCCTGAAGACCGCTGGATCATGCTGACCCGCTGCCGGGCCTGGGTTGTTTTCCAGGGCTATTCAACACCTTTGGATGCCGACTGTCTGGAAGCGTTTTCCAATGAAATGAACGGTATTGGTGTGTGGCATTTTGCGGTCCCCACAGGACAGGGGGCCCATGTTTGTTTGGCTTTGGCAACGGCCATGGTGCCCCATCAAAACAGGACCCTGATCACCTTTTACCGAAAACCGGCGATAAAAGAGCAGTCAACTTTGCCCGATGAACTGCCTGTCCGCCTCATTCTGCGGCCCGATGTGGAAGACCGCAGTTTCCATGGCGTCACCAAGGCCCACACCGGACCGGAGCACCGTTTTCTGAACGCGTTAACGAACGGTTCCCAAACCGTTATGTTTGCACCCGACCCTCACCGCAAGCTGACCTTAACCCTTTCCGGCGCCACCTACATTCCGGAGCCGGAATGGCACTACATGGTTCATCGACCCCTGGAAAAAACGCGTGGTTTGGAGCCCGATTCCGACCTTTTTAGCCCCGGCTATTTTAGGGTGGACTTAAAGGGCGACGATACCGCAACCTTGGACGCGTCGATTACAGAAAAACAAGCGGCCCCCCGCGCATTTTATAAAAAGATTGTAAAACAGGCTCAAAAACCGCTTACATCCTATACACCAACTCCCCTCGCCGAAACACTGACGTGTGCACTGAAACAGTATGTGGTCCGGCGCGAACCCTACTTGAGCGTGATTGCCGGATACCCTTGGTTTTTAGATTGGGGCCGTGACGCCCTTATTGTGGTTCGGGGAATGATCGCTGCGGGTATGCACAGAGAAGCCAAAAGCGTTTTGCAACAATTCGGCCGCTTTGAAAAAGAGGGGACCTTGCCCAACATGATTCGCGGCGACAAAGCCGGTGACCGTCACACAGCCGACGCACCGTTGTGGTTCTTTACCGCCTGTGCCGACCATTTAAAAATGGAAGTCGATGGAGCCCCGTTAAACGCGGATTGCGGCGGCCGAACCATTGGGCAAGTGCTGATCTCCATCGCCGAGGCGATGGTCCAAGGCGCCCCCAATGGAGTCTATATGGACCGTGATTCCGGTCTGATCTTTAGCCCGATCCATTACACCTGGATGGACACCAACCACCCCGCGGGAACACCCCGCCAAGGCTATCCCATTGAGTTGCAGGCCTTGTGGCATGCCGCGTTGGATCTGCTGGCTACCATTGACACCCACAATACCCGCTGGCAGCAATTGACCACCCGGATAAAAACATCCATCAGGGATTATTATTATTTGCCTGATGAAGGTTATTTGGCCGACTGCCTCCATGCGAAACCGGGCCAGCCCGCAGCTACCGCCGAAACTGACGACGCCCTGCGCCCCAATCAGCTCCTGGCCGTCACCTTAGAGGCGGTTGATGACTTAACGACGCAACAATCCATCGTCGCCGCTTGTGAACAGCTCCTTGTACCGGGCGCCATCCGCAGCCTGGCCGACCGGCCGGTAAAACAGCCCTTGCCCATCTATCACAACGGACAACTGCTCAACGATCCCAACCGTCCTTACCAGGGCTATTATCAAGGGGACGAGGACACCCAGCGCAAACCGGCCTACCACAACGGTACCGCCTGGACCTGGGTCTTTCCGCTGTTTTGTGAAGCCTATGCAAAGGTATGGGGTAAAGCGGGCCGCAAGATCGCCAAAGCCTATCTTGCCAGCAGTGTGGAATTAGCAGCCGACGGCTGCCTGGGGCATATTCCCGAAATTGTGGACGGCAACACTCCTCACCAAAGCCGGGGCTGCGACGCCCAGGCGTGGGGTGTTAGTGAATGGCTGCGGGTTTGGCGGCTGTTGGAAACCAACACAAGCGAATAGACGACAGCCATTGCAGTAACACCTATTTGGCAATCTTTTCCCGCCGAATTTGCAAATAGGCATTTTTCATAAACACATAAGGATCCAGTGAGCCTTTCTTGACCGCTTCGTACTGTCCCAGCCTGAAAGAGAGTTCGTTAATCGGCTCATAAACTGCAACCCCCGCCTCCTCAACGCTGTCATCCAAAACGTATCTCAGGGGGTTCAAAAAAGTGTCCCCCACTTTACCCACCGCGTCACGCAAGGTACTCGGTCCAAAAAAGGGAAGCACCAGGTAGATACCATCGCTGAAGCCCCAAACAGCCAACGTTTGACCCAAATCCTCACGGTCGTGTTCAAAAACGGGATGTTGCGCCGCGGGATCGCCAAAGCCAAGCACTCCGGCGGTACTGTTAATAAAAAAACGGCCGAACTCGGTGCCGGCTTGCTTGAATTTACCTTGCAAGATGCTATTGGCAATACGGACCGGCGCCTTGATATTGCGCAGTGCGTTCCCTGTACTGGTTCGTATCTCTTCGGGAACGACAGCTTTAAATGCTTTGGTGGCCGGCCGTAACACCCAAAAATAAAGTTTATCGTTAAAAGCAAAAATCGCCCGGTTGATCGGCTCCAAAGGGTCGGCAACGGTAATCTGCTCTTTTTCAAAAGCATCTTCAAAATCATCGGCAAACGCCTCGTCAACGCTTTCATCGGTTTTATCGGTTGCGGGGGTTTCCGTGACGGCTCCTTCGGACGCGGCAACCGCCGCTGTTACGGTTACCGACCCGTTCGGGGGCGCTACCGCCATTGTGTCATTATTTATCCCCCCCTGCCGGGCTCGATGCGTGCAGCCGGACAGCAGCAGGATTAACATCAACCCCAGGATCAACCCCGTTGACATCAGCGTCTGCCTGGTTTCGAACTGGAGGACAACTGTTTTAGGCGCTGTTTTTTTCATCTATTTTTCCGTTCCCAGCGGTTTGAAGGTAATGAGCAACTGCGGTAACAGGGTCATGGCCCCGGCCAGGGCAATGAACATGGCCAAGGCGGTCAACATTCCAAACAGAATACTGGGAATAAAATTGGATAGCACCAAAATTGAAAATCCGATAATAATTGTCAAGGAGGTATAGTACATGGCAAATCCGATACTGCCATGACAATGGTGCATTGTCGCGACGTAATGCCCATTTTTTTCGAACTCCTGGATAAAACGGTAAACATAGTGAATGGTGTTATCCACGGCGATACCGATGCTGATGGCGGCGATGGTGATAGTCATCATGTCCAATGGGATTTTCATCCAACCCATAAATCCCAAGACAAAACCGATGGCCAACACATTGGGGGCAAGGGTGATGAGTGCGATTTTAATGGAACGAAAGAGGATTACAAACATAACGAACAGCGCCGCCAACGCAAACCCAAGGGTAGAAATCTGGGAGATAAAAAGGCTTTGCAGCATGTTGTTATATAGCACCATCAGACCGGTGAGCCGGACATCTTCCGACGCCAGGTTAAATTTTTGAGCCAAGTCGGTTTTGATTTTACCAAGCAGCGCGGCCCGGCGCAAAGTGGGATCAGAATCTTTTATCCGGACGGTATAGCGCACCTCGTCATTGGGAATCGACACATAAGGGGCCAGCACCATGGCCCGAATATCATCGGGCAGTTCCTTATAAAGCAAGGCCATTTGAAAATTATCCAGCGCTTTGCCGTCGTTAAAGCGTTTGGCGATTTCAAGCATCATCCCCAAAGAGAGCACTTTGCCGGTTTCGGGCAATCCCTCCAGATATTGATGAATAGCTGACACCCGCTCCATTTTGTCTGTGGTAAACCAATATTGATCCGAGTCGGTCCCGTCCGATTCAAAATCGTCAAACTCGGCGTCATCAAATTCATTAAACTCGTCATCGGCCGTCGCTGTTTCCGCCGACGTGTTTGCACCCACAGGTTCAACCGCCGCTTCGTCCGCACTTTCTGACGAGCCGGACTTACCCAGCGTAATAATCACATCCAGCGGTGTGGTACCCCCCAGCTTCTGATCGATCACCAGCATTCCCTGGTGGATTTCCGTGGACGACTTAAAATAATTGATGAAACTATTCTCCACAAAAAGCTGCATAATCCCCGTGATGCTCACCGCCAAAACCCCTACAGCGGCCAAGAGGATCAAGCGCCCATGTTGTTCGGTAAATCGGGCCAGATGGGGCGTAATGGTAAATTTAGGCGGTTTTTCCACCCTTGCTAGGGTTTCACCGAGCAGCATCAGGACTGTGGGAAAAATTAAAAAGGTAAGCAACAGTGAAACGAGAATTCCGGCACTCATCATCCAGCCGAAGTTGATGACCGGGCGGATGTCACATAAGAGGAGTGAACCAAACCCGGCAATGGTGGTCACCGCCGCATAAAAACAGGGGGTGATCATGAGACGGACCGTCTCCAGAACCAGATGACGATGGTCGGCTGTCGGATTCTCCCGGCGAAGCCCCCGGTAGCGCACCACCAGATGAATGGTGATGGCCATAGTAATGATGAGCTGTAATGAAATAAAATTGGATGAGATAACGGTCACTTCCCATCCAAAGAGCCCCAACAGCCCCATCATGACAATCACCGACACCAAACAGCACAGCATGGGCAAAAAGACCCAGCGCGGCCGCCGGAAGATGAGGGTCAGCATCAGCACCAAAAAAGAGGCGATGCCGATACCGAAGGTTTTTAAGTCGCTTTTGATAAAGGCGATCATATCATTGGCGATCATGCTGACACCGCCTAAAAAGAGCTCGGCCCGGTCACGATAGCCGTCCATGATCTGGCGGATCTGAACAATGCGATTGTGCTGAAAAAGACGCATGGCATCACGGTGGATATCAAATTCGGCATTAGCCTGGTCCAGTTCATCGGCCACACCGGCCGCCGCGCCGGGTTGGTGTATTTGCCCTTTGAGGGTTTCCCGTTTTTTCAAAAGCGTCCGGTAGGTCTCATCGGGCTCAAAAGTCACTTGCAATGCGGTAGTGGATAAATCGGGGCTAACCAAGAGGTTGCGATAGAGCGGGCTCTCTTTGAACTCGATTTTGGCCAGCTCGCGATCCACCTTGGGTGAGGCCAATGTGCGTAACCCGTTGACCAGCTCCTTGATGGGCACCTTGGGGCTTTCCAGCAAAGGCACATCCGTCATGACGGTCACATCGGCCACCTTTTCCACGGCGGCCAGTTCGGTTTTTAGCTTTTCCAGTGTTGTTATGGATTCATCGGAGAAAAGATCACCGCTGCGGGGTTTATAGGTGATAAAGACATAGTCTTCCGAACCATAGCGCGCGATGGTTTCACGCCAATACTGTAAGTCGGCGTCGTCCTCCATTAAAAGGGTTTCCGATGAGGCGTCCAGCTGAAAGCGGGTGGCAAAGCAGGCTGATAGGCCCAAGGCCAGGACCAATAAAAGCAACACCGTTTTCGGGAATCGTAGTATTATACGATCAAAAAAAAACACGATCCCGGCGTGAAGTTGCTGTATCATCCGTTTTTATCTGTCCGCGTGAATACGGTGCCCGGAAAATCTCTATCCCGGGCACATATGGGGGTGGTTATTGAAGGGTGGCGTTGAGCTTACCGTAAAGGTCCTCAATGGTCCCTTTTGACAGGATCGCATCGAACTCGGCTCTCTTGGAATAGACGACGCTGGCGCCACTCACCTCCACATCCCAAATTTTCCACCGGCCGTCCTTGGCGCGGTAGAGCTTATAAAGAACCGGGGTGGTTTGGCTTTCCGAGACCAGTTCTGTGGGCACATAGACCTTACCTTTTTTTTCAACCGGCTTTTTATAGACAATCTTTTCATTGGAATAGAGGTTGATCTGGCCCAAATAGGTTTTTTGAAGATGCTTGATGTAGAGATCGCTATACTTTTGACGCTGCCCGGCGGATAAGCGGCCCCAATGTTTTTTACCCAGGGTGAGACGCGCCATCAGCGGCAGATCAAAGACCGGCGTCACCGCGGAGACAATTCGCTGCTCTTTGGTATTTTTATCCAGGTTTTGCTTTAGTATATTGGTGACGCTGTTCAGTGACTTTTTCACCACCGCCTGGGCGTCGTCAACCCCCGCGGCCATGGCCGGTTGGGTCCCAACCAAGCAACTGACGATAACGGCAACCAGCACTCGCATGTTACATTCCTTTCCTTGTGGCATCACTCGGTCCCATGGCTGAAAATTACCTTGTCAATGGCTAAGACACCCGGAACCGTGATAGGTTCAATCAGCTATTGAGCATCATCAAATATAGCCCTCGGCCCTAGGGGTGTCAAGCGCCCCCAACCAATTGACGAGTTTCAATTTGACTGTGTTTACAAGCTGTTATACTATACTTCAACATCAGTGCGGCAATGAAGGCAACTTACATGTGAATCGGAAACCGCGGCGACTGAATATGACCGAAAAACTTCTGGATCAGGGACTCCTATCGGCACTCCATACCATGTCGGCCCATTTGGCGGCTATGGAAAAAATATTGGGTCAATTCAGCCAAATCGACACCCGGCGATGGCAACGCACGGTATCGCAAAAGATCATCACCCGCGTAAAGTCTGATTTTCCTTTAATTGCAGCCATTTGTGGCGGCGGTTCCAGCGGCAAATCCACCTTGTTTAACACATTGATCCGCCAAGAAGCCTCACCTACGGGTGGTGTGGCCGGACTCAACCGTCGCACCTTGGTCGCCTTGCCTGAACAAATTGCAAAGGAGACCTCTTTTCAATCGGCGCTTACGGTTGTTTTCAAACAGCCTCTGCAACCGTTGACCCGGTCAAGTGACCTGACGCAACCGGGTGAGCCGCTGTTTATTGAGACCCGCCATCTTCCCAACCGCTTAATTTTATTAGACACACCCGACTTTGACACCGGGGCCGGCAACACCTTTGCCAACCGCGCGTTGGCCGAAAAAGCCCTGGAGGCGGCCGATCTGCTCATCTACATTTTCACCAACGCCAATTATAACAACCGTGAAAACGGCCTGTTTATGCAACAGGTGCTCACCTCCATCGGGCGGCGTAAGACCTTATTTATCTACCGGGTGGATCCCGGTTTTTCCAACGAGGAGATAAAGGTCCACACCGCAACCGTGGCAAAACACCTTTACGGAAAAGGCGCCCATGATGAAATACTTGGGGTATATCGCGTTGATGAAAGCAACCAGGTGGCTGAAGGGAAGACCCCCATGGCGCCAACGCCGGTATCGCCCGGTTTACAGCCACTGGAGACCGCATTGAACACGATCAACTCTCGCAAAATCCGTTTTGATTTAGCCCATACGGTTTTAATCGACGCCCTTGAGCAAGCCAAGCAAATGGTCCACTGCGCCCGCCGTTCCCGAACCGTGCTGACACTTTACCGCGACGGTCTGCAAAGCGCCCAAAGCATCGCCTCCAAAGAGGCGCTCAAACACCTTCCCGTTGAGGCGCTGATCAAGCGCTTTACCCAGGTCTGGACCCGGTCGGATCCCGGTTATATAAAAATGATGCGTAAAACCGGCAAAGTGTTGGACCTACCAGTCAGGGGTATTGTTAAAACCTACCGCTGGCTTAAAGGCACACCCGCACCTCGAAAATCGGGTGCACAATGGGAAACGCTCTCGGAGCTCAAAATTGAAGCCAACTTGCTCACCGCTGCAGCAACGCTGTTTAAACAGGCGGTAAGTGATCGCATCACCACCGAATTGCCGACGGCGGACCCCATTGCCCAAATAATGCGCGCCACTATCGAAACCTTGAACAGCACACCGGGTCAACACTGTGAGCCGTTTCAAGAAAAATTGGCCGCCACTCCCCGTACCGATCAAATAGCCCTGGCAATCCCCGCCCACCCCGTGGTATTCGATCTTCAGGAACAGTTGCGGCAAACCACCTGGAAAGCCATTTCACAGCAGCTATCGTCACGGAAAGAGACTTTGACCACTATCAACCGGCGGGTAGATGGCGACTTACAGCACCTGGCCGATCAATTGCGGGATCAAATGGATTTATGGCATCGAACCCGGGAGGCGTTTTCCGCCTTTCTCAATATTTTACCCGCCACTGCCGCTGTCACCTATATTCTCTCCACGGGTGATCCGGTGGGTGCGGTGGGCGTAAAAGTCAAACTGGCCAGCTTGTTTGGTCTCCATGATCTTTATGCGCTGGTGGCGCTGCCCGCCGCCTCGGGCATCCGCAAGGCCGACCGGCAGCAGATGGAACAGATGCTGGCGCCGGTTGCCCAAACCTGGCTTAATAGTAAGCTGGAAGAGATTCAAACCATTTTTGAAACCGAAATCACCGGATTGATGCTGCAGCGGTGCAAAGAACAGGCCGCTGTCGTCGCAACGCACATTGACGCTTTTAAAAAGGGGATTGTCACATGCCGGAACCGACTCAAAGAAGTTTAGCCGCACAAACGGAGGATATCCGCCAACGCGCCGCCATCCAACAAATAGAGACCGACATGACCTCGCTGTGCGAAACCTTGGAGACCGTGACCTACTGGCGGCCGGCGGCCGCTTTGGCCCAACAGGGCCGTGAAATGGTATCGATGATCGGCCAGCTCCATGAGCGGCTCGATAAAAAATTGGTGGTGACGTTTATCGGTCCCAGCGGCGCAGGGAAATCGACCTTGTTAAACGCTTTGGCCGGAGTGGACGAACTCTCCCCGACCGGCCGGGACCGCCCGACCACTCACCAACCGCTGGTTCTCTGTCGGCAATCCAGTGATGCGGAGCAACTCATCCAAAAACTGGGCCAAAAGCATGTGACAATCCACAGCGATCACACTCCGGGAAATCTTGACCATCTGATTTTGGTGGATACGCCCGACACAGACAGCAATGAGCTGGAACACCATATCCCCTTGGTGCAGAAAGCCATTGCTCTTTCCGATGTGCTGATCTGCGTGTTTGATGCGGAAAATCCCAAGCGCCGTGACCAAATTGACTTTTTAACCCCCTATGTGCAACGTTTCAGCGGTGACGCGTTGGCGGTGGTGCTCAATAAGTGCGACCGTCAACATCAAAAAGAGCTACAGACGACGATTTTACCCCAGTTAAAAGAGATTCTCTCAGCGGCGTGGCAAATGCCCATAAATGCGGTTTTAGGCATATCGGCCCGGCGTTATCTGCAACAGCCGCAATTTGATGACACCGCTCGGCCCCGTCACGATTTTGATCAATTCAATATGTTGCAACGCCTGCTGACCGAATCGCTCAACCAGGCCGGTCTGGGTGCTAACGTGCGTTTGGCCAACGCCAAACAGATCAAAACCACCCTATTAAAAAGCATTGCCGCGGAAATTGAAAAAGACCGGGCCACGCTGCAACAGGCAGCGAAGGCGATACAAACGGCCGAAAAACAGGCCTTTGACGCCGCCGTGACCGCACTCAACGACGCCCAGCGGCATCTCTCCTTAGGCGTCAATGTGATGCTCTACCATGAACTGGCCCAGCGCTGGAGCGGCCCGGTGGGATGGCTGATAGCCTTGTGGGCGCGAATTTTGATATTCGGCTCCGGTATGGCGGCGGTGTTTCGCCCCGGCAATCCTTTGCGCAATCTGTGGGGACTGTTTAAAACCTGGCGCCAATACAAGGAGAGCCGGAGTGCCAAAGAGGAGACGGAAGGCGGCAAGGGAAGCCGCACCGCCGTGGAAAACTACCGTCGCACGTTGCAACAAGAGTGGCCCGATGTGGCCGAGCGATTAATCAAAGGCCGCTTTAATCCCATTGTACGGCAGGCGGAAACAACTCCACCTTCCATTACCGCCATGGACAATGCGCTTTCCGGAGCTTGGGAAAAGGCCCTTTCCGACACCCTCGACCGTTTTGCCAACGGCCTCAGCTACGGGCTACTGCAACTGCTTTTCAATCTGCCCGCCGTGGTGATCTTGATCTATGTGGGCTGGTTGACCGGGCTGGCTTTTTTTACCAAGAATTATTTGGCCTCCGAATTTTTCATTCACGCGTTAATGACCGCCGGGCTGGCCCTGTTTTTAGCTTTCTTTTTATACCAGGCCATTGTACGGATCTTTGCCGGCCCAAAACGGTTGATGCATAAAACCCTGGAAGCGGTCAACCAGACAACCGCGACCCTCACACCCCGGTTGGAACACCCCGTCGCCAAGGAGATTGAAACCTTGGCGCGGATTGACCAGGGCATCCGTCAGACATTGAATGAATAGGGGTATTTTGATAGTCGTTAAGACTCCAAACGGATCTTGGGATGATGGGACTGTTTGACATCATGACTTCCTTGGCTTAGAGTATGTTTGAATTTTTCATCAATGGTTGGCTTTCTTTAGAGAATCATTGGGAACTATTCCCGTGATAAAGAGGGTGCATTCTCTTGGGCATGCATCCACGTATTCATCAAACTACATGGAGGTAACAGCTATGGGAAATTTACTACCACTAATCATTCAGCTGGTGAGTGGGGCAGTAGGGGGGAATATCGCTGGTTCCTTAATGAAGAACTTCTCGTTGGGAACCTTAGGGAATTCACTTGTAGGTATTCTAGGGGGCGGGCTTGGCGGTCAACTCCTGGGGATGCTGGGTATTTCAACAGGAGCTGGCGGTATGAATATTGCCGGCATCATTGGAAGCATTGCCGCCGGTGGCGTAGGTGGTGGTGCTTTGTTGGCTATTATTGGTGTTATTAAAAAGGCACTTAACAAGTAAAAAACGAACGAATAAAGTTAGATCGTTCGCGGAACGAGCCACGATCTGAACCGGTTGTTGGACAGGGCCGGTGGTTCAGAGCATGAAGTTGGGGTATAAGAAGATATCTTTTCGCCCGTCAGCCGGGGAAGAGCTTTATCCCCGGCTGGGCGGCTGGCGCAGATGCGCCATTGCGACGGCGAAAGGCGAAATGGCAGGGTGATGGGCACAGCTACCCTTGACCTACTGTGATTTACGGCAGCCATCGCCCTCTTCCTACATGGAATCGGGGGGGGTGACAGATGGAATTCGGCAGCCCGACTGAAAAACATCCAAATTGGCCTCCAGCATAGCGCCCCCCATCAGATCCCCCATGGCCGCTTTGTAGTGGTCGGGGTTTACCTCTTTGATTAGTTCCTGTTGTGCGATTCCGCCCAAAATGGCCATATTCTGCATGCGTTCATCAGGCAAAGAGACACACGAAACTTTGTAAACGGTAATTCCCCGGGCCTTTGCATGGCGCCAAATAGTCCCTTCCGAAACCTCCGCTTCTTTTCGCAAACGCACATCCAAGGGCTGCCAAACCGTGTTGTAGTAAATCAGTTTTCCACGCGCCTTGAGCATGGTCTGCATCCCGCGCAACGCTTCATGGCGCTCTAAAGCCACCACCAGATCCGCTTGGCCCGGTTCAATAAGCGGGCTGTAGATCCCTTTGCCGATCCGCAGATAAGAGACCACCACTCCGCCCCGCTGGGCCAGGCCGTGGGTATCGACCCCTTTGGCGATCAGCCCGGCATGATCCGCCGCTCGGATCAGCACTTCGCTGAGCATCCCGATGCCCTGGCCCCCCACGCCGGTCATATAGATATCAAGCTTTGTCATAGCGGCTTCCTTAACGGTGAAGCTCCGGATTACCCTTCCGGGGCCCTTCAATGGCGCTGGTGGGGCAGACTTGGCGGCAAGAGCCGTCGCCGATGCAAAGATCGGTATTGACGGTGATCCGGCCCTTGTCATCACGTTGAAAACTGGGACAGGCAAAGGCCTCAATACAGGTGTGGATCCGTTCACACGCCTGTTGGTTAATGGTCACCTGACGCGACCCTCCCCCCTTTTTACGGCGCTGTTGGCGCATCAATTTGAGCATGCAGGGATGCCTCGCAATCACCACGGAAAAGCCTTTATCGGCCAACGCTTTTTCAACCAGCTCCGTCAGACGAGCCTGCTGATAGGTATCCACTTCGTAAATCTGTTGGACCCCCAACCCTTCCAGGACCTGTCTGATGGGGATTTTATCGACCGCATCGTTAAAATTGCGCCCCGATGCGGCATGATCCTGATGACCGGTCATGGCGGTGGTGCCGTTTTCCATTAAAATCAGGGTAATGGAATGGTTGTTGAACAATGCGTTGATAATTCCCGGCAGCCCCGCGTGAAAAAAGGTTGAATCACCGAGAAAGGCCACCACCTTGCGATCGGTGTTGTAAAGGGAAAGCCCCGAAGCGATGCCGGTGGAAGCGCCCATGCACATCATCAACTGTCCCATCTCATAAGGCGGCATGTAGCCCAAGGTGTGGCAGCCGATATCAGCCACCGTGATATCCCGCCCGGCCAATGCCTTTTTAATGGCGAAAAAGGCGCTGCGATGACCGCAACCCGGACACATTTGAGCGGGCCGAGGCGGCGCTTGGGAAACCGGTGCTTCGGCAGGTTCCCTGTCGAAGAGATCCGGCCAGGTGCCGTAAAGCACCGCGCGAACCTTTTCGGGCGTATATTCCCCCATCCACTCTGCATGATCCTGTTTACCGACCAGCCTTACCGCAAGGCCTTCATCAAAGGCCAGGGCCTTGATCTCCTTTTCAAAAAGATCGTCCAACTCTTCAATCAGGCGAACCTCCCGGTGACTTTCGAGAAAGGTGATCAGCGTCTTTTTCGGCAGGGGGTAGACCATTCCGAGCTTTAAAATATCCGGCGGCGCGGGCGTATCGGCCAGCACATCCATCACCGAGGCAAAGGGCAAGCCGGCGGTAATGATTCCCCGGGCGCTATTTTGGTGGTTTATCGTTTGGGTTACATTCTCTTTTTGGGCAAACGCGGCAGCATGATCAAGATTTTCAAAGGCCTTGCGCTTTAACGGAAATATATCACTTGTTAACGGGATGTAGCAGCCGTTTTGCGCATCAAATTGCGCGGGCGGATGAGGAGCTGCTTTCGGCAGCCTTCCAAAAGCGACCTTTTGCTTGGCGTGACAAACATGGGTGGTAAGCCGCAGCAAAACCGGCATCTTCCGGTCTCGGGAAAGCTGCGCGGCCTTGATATAATAGTGGTAAACTTCCGCCGGATCGGCCGGCTCCAGCACCGGCATATAACACATCCGGGCCAAATGGCGATTATCCTGTTCATTTTGCGAAGAGTTGGCGCCGGGATCGTCACCCAATACCACCACCATCCCGCCGATGATATTCATCAGGGGAAGTTGCACAAAAGTGTCCGCCGCCACATTCAAGCCGACGCTTTTAAAAAAAACCGTGGCGAGATGACCGTTGACCGCCGCGCCATAAGCCACCTCGGTGGCAACCTTTTCATTGGTTGAAAATTCAAAGTAAAACGGCCGCTTCTCTTTGGGAATCGCTTTGATGGCCATTGCAATCTCGGGGATGGGTGAACCCGGATAGGATGTGACCACCCGGGCGCCGGTCTCCAGTATCCCTCGGACCAGCGCCGTGTTGCCGATAACAATCTCCTCAAACGGCTCCGGACTGAGGAGCATATCACCTACTGTTTTCATTAAAGTCCCCTGCTTGGGTATCGCTCTCCACAATTAAACGCCAAAGAAAAACCATATCAATATAGTCCGGTTTTAAGAAAGTCAACCACGCGCCATTCAACCGGCTCAAATTGCAGCTTTTTATTGTCCCATTCGGGGAATGGGAGAAAAACCCTCACCTCTCGGCGAAGGCTTTAGCAGGCCCGTAGGGCCGAAAGTGGATATCCTCCGACTGAAGTCGAAGGTTTTGCGTTTTCTTTCATAAACTACCGTCGCTTAAAAGCGACGGTCTTTTATGGCGGCTGCGATGGCCGGATTTCATCCGGCCGAGCGCACTTGGCCGCCGAAGCCACCGCCTTTAGGCGGTTGAGAATTCACTTCAGCAATGGAAAAGTTGCGGAGGGGTGACACACCCTTCCGGCATAGGGCGTTGCCCCTGCGGTTGTCCGTCGCCGCCCCAACCACCCCACCCGGCACTCAGTACCTGGGTGCCGGGCACCCCTCCTTGAAAAAGGAGGGGAGTTTTCTCTTGTTTCCAAGCCCCGGAAGAATACCGAAGCCACCGCCTTTAGGCGGTTGAGAATTCACTGTCCCATTCGGGGAATGGGAGAAATACCCCCACCTTTGTGCGGTTGAGAACTCACTCTGGCGAGACGTCAGTCGGTGGAACGGTCCGCGGTTGAGTCAGCGGTGCGGAGTCGCGTTTCTGTTCGGGTGCTTTGTGCAGGCTGCCCTTTTTAATGGCCCCTTTGCCATATTTTGCCTTGATCTGATCCATCACCGGCCCCACCGATTCCCATGAGGGTTCCGAAGGTGTATGGATCTCAAAAATGCTCATCTGGCGGGGTTGGGGCTGATCGGTCAGGTTGCCGGCGCCCACGCCGATAAGCCGCAACGGCTTTGCCGGAAAATTTCGCTCCAGCAAATTAACGGCGGTTCGGTAAATCACCTCGGCCGATTGGGTCGGCCGGGAAAGGGCCGTTTGGCGGGTGGTCACCTTAAACCGGTGATCTTTCATCTTGATCACCACCACGTTGCCAAACATGCCGATTTTACGCAACTGCCGCCCCACCGACTCGGCCTGCTTCAGCAGATAGCGCCGCAACACTTTGCGGTCCCGGGTGTCCTTCTCAAATGTCTCTTCGGCGCTGACCGATTTGGCCGGTTGATGCACGGCCACGGCGGTGCTGTCTATCCCGCGGGAAAGCGCGTAGAGCCGTTCACCGAATTTACCCGCCTTTTTGGTCAGTGTGGCCTGGTCCAACAGCCGCACGGCTCCCAGGGTGGCCAGCCCCGCCACACGCAGCTTTTGGGCCATTATCTTGCCGACGCCGGGGATCTTGTTGACGGTCAGGGTTTCGATAAATTGGGGAACGTCTTCGGGCATAATTACCGTCAGGCCATCCGGTTTGTCCATATCCGAGGCAATTTTCGCAAACGTCCGGCCCGGCGCAATGCCGACCGAAGCGGTCAGTTCAAAGCGGTTACGGATTTCGTGTTTGATATGACGGCCCAATTCAACAGGCGTGCCGAAAAGCTGCGTAAGTCCGCTGATGTCCATAAAGGCCTCATCAATGGAGACCGGCTCTACTTTGGGTGACAGCGTTTCGAGAAAGCCCATGATCTTTCGGGAAACTTCGGCGTAACGGGCTCTTCGCGGCGGCACCACCACGATCTCCGGGCATTTGGGCAAGGCCTTGAACATCGGCATGGCCGAATGAATCCCATGGCGCCGCGCCTCGTAGCTGGCCGCGGCCACCACCCCCCGCTTAGACGAACCCCCCACCACCAGGCAGCGGCCCTTTAAATCGGGATTATCCAGTTGCTCTACCGATGCGAAAAAGGCATCCATGTCGAGATGGAGAATCATGATCGCCGCCTGAAAGATTTTACCCCTACGTTTGAAAAGCCATACGCTGCTCTACGCTAACACGGCGGCCATGGGTGATCAACCATCCGGCTTTCGATTTGCTGCCAAAAATGGCGTAAAAACCACTTGCAACAGGGCTGTTTTTGCGATATGTATCGTGACAGTTTTTTAAAACTTCACGCATCTGATCCATCAATTTTAATTCAGGGTCGGGCGTAAGCGCCAGCCTGATCCCCATATAAAGTTAGGCGTAAATGCTGATTGTATGACGATTTCATCCTGAAATGCTATTTATTGCAAAGGTTGTTTTCCGTTATTTGCTTTAATTACAAACATACACGCACATTTTATCCATATATAGTCCAATATGATGTAAAATAAAGGATGTGTATTCAGATTGTTAGAAATGGAAGGGAGTTATGAAAAAAATTAATGAGAAGATCTACAAGACAACAATATTTTCTGATGTTGATAAGGTAATAGGTAGAATAATGATGAAGAATTCATGGTTTGGAGATTTGATATACAAGCTAATTGAAAGACGTGTAAATACGATGGTACGAATGAGGTTACATAACGAGCATGTTGCTATGGTAAAGCGTGGGCAGATAGAACCACACATTGATAAGGAAACTTTTAATAAAAGTTTTCCTACAGCAATTTGGTAAGTTTATAGATTACAATCAGGTTCATACCGTTTATAGAGTGTGTCGTAAAACGATGAACTAAGTTCGTAACTATCATCAGTATAACGGACACCAATATATTTCACACCTTTTGATTTGAAACATTCTGTCTTTGTGTGATGCTCTAAAGCATATTTTAAATCATCGGCTGAGCCTAAAAAGATAATCTCGTGATCAGTACCAAGCTTTTTAGGGTCTATTTCGCGAACCATGCAGTACAGAGCAGACATTGGTTTCGGTTTAAAACTTGTATCGTATGAGTATAAGCCAAAGGGGGTGGGGTCAATATAATCTTCGCATTCAGCAAGAAATAAGGTTTTAATTTTATCCATGTGACTACGTTACAGAACATGAATGACAAGTGTCAATAATAATTTTCTAACCAATCGCTCAAGCAGACCATGTGGCGAGTGGTTTTAGGTAAAAAGGATGAAGATCAAACAGATGTAAATTTAACCAGCTAAGGTATCAGCCACATGGCTACTTAGCTCAACGTTAGCCATCATCTGTACTGCTAAACACTGAAGATATACAGTAACTCAAAATTTTTTGGCAAAAGATGCAACTTCAATTAAACTTGCATCCACAAAACGTGTCACCCCTATAAGATGTAGGATAGGTTTCAGCAGTTTCAGCATATTTAAAGGCATTAACCATCAGGAACGGAGGTGTACATTCCAATTGAAAAGTGTACCACTATTCCAATTGGAATGTACAAGAGGGAAAACTATGTTAAGATGTAACTCTATGATTAGGGCAAAAATATTTGTAGCTGCGTTGTTATGTAGTCTCATAGCAATGTCCTATACCTGTAGAATATATGCTACAGAGAGATGGGATTTGTTGACAATCGAGAGTATACAATGCGTCAAGCCTGCTGGTGGCGTTGACGGCTGGATAACAGACGGGCTTAGCGCACTCACGGGGGTGGCTAAAGTCACCAAGGTGGTTGGTTTGGCAATAGGGGAACCCACAGTGGCAGCTATCGCTGATGAGGCGGCGAAAGGAAGCTCCCAGGCGAAAGAAGCTCTCGAATTTTTAAATGGCAACTTTAGTGGTCAGGATGACCTGATTGTTCAAGTCAATGGAAAGCGGGTACTTCCCACAACAGGCGATTATCACGCGATGAATGCGGGTCAAACAATCAACCCTCATATCCAGGTCTCATTCAGAGACAAAGTTCGCATATCACTGATAGAATATGACTCGGGGAGTGATAATGATGACTTGGGTAATGTCACGATTGACTCAAGCTGGCTGAAAGCGAATGACGTTCACCAATGGAAGCAACTCATTGTATTAGCACCATCATCAGAAGACGGCAGTGTGTATTATATCACAGCAAAGGTGGATGCGGGGAAAGGTAATCCAAACTCAGTGCCGCAATGGGTGAAATGTGGTACAGCACAATGTGTTGCATGCCCACAAGCACAATGTGCAGAGCGGGATCATAGCGAACTCGACCGTGATGGCGACGAAGAAGACTTAAAGGACTGCCCTCCCGGGTATACACATTTCGCCTACCAGAAATATCCACAGTTTCTTGTTGAAGATGTCTATTTACGTATTTGCAGAATTAATCAAACCGAACCTCCAGCGGTAGGGCAGCCAAACAGAATTCAAGCGAAGGGGAATGCCGCCAAATGTTTCCATAAACAAGAGGGAGGATGGGCTAATGGTAATAACATTCATCTCTGGGACTGTAGTGCAGGGGGAGAGGAAATGAAAACCTGGGTGTATGACGCCAGTACAGGCTATATCAAAGCTCAATCGGATCCTTCGAAATGTTTCCATAAACAGGCGGGAGGATGGGCTAACGGTAATAACATTCATCTCTGGGATTGTAGTGCAGGGGGAGAAGAAATGAAAACCTGGGTGTATGACGCCAATACAGGCTATATCAAAGCTCGATCGAATCCTTCGAAATGTTTCCATAAACAGGCGGGAGGATGGGCTAACGGTAATAACATTCATCTCTGGGACTGTAGTGCAGGGGGAGAGGAAATGAAAACCTGGGTTATTGCTCAATCTACGGTAAAACATCCAAACAGGATTCAAGCAAAGGGAAATAGCGCCAAATGTTTCCATAAACAGGCGGGAGGATGGGCTAACGGTAATAACATTCATCTCTGGGACTGTAGTGCAGGGGGAGAGGAAATGAAAACCTGGGTGTATGACGCCAGTACAGGCTATATCAAAGCTCAATCGAATCCTTCGAAATGTTTCCATAAACAGGCGGGAGGATGGGCTAATGGTAATAACATTCATCTCTGGGATTGTAGTGCAGGGGGAGAAGAAATGAAAACCTGGGTGTATGACGCCAATACAGGCTATATCAAAGCTCGATCGAATCCTTCGAAATGTTTCCATAAACAGGCGGGAGGATGGGCTAATGGTAATAACATTCATCTCTGGGATTGTAGTGCAGGGGGAGAAGAAATGAAAACCTGGGTTATCGCTCAATAGTAGGGTATTAGAGGTGTGCAACTCACCACAGTTCTTTGGGCGTTTCGGGGAGCATCCTATGAGATGTGTTGACGCACAGAATGACCACCAGAGCCAACATGCGTACCGTTCAGAGGCTGGCTCTCACATGCCCAAATCCCTCAAAGAACCGTGGTGAGTTGCACACAAACTCTTTGTGCATTTGTGTAATAACAAATTATACCAATATAACTAAATTTTGCACACATAAGCACAAATAGAACAAAAAGTTTTTGAAACACGAAATGTTCAATTTCCGCATATTGGGGGAGAATTGCTTACAAAAAACTTTTCAAAGACTTTTTGCAAAATTTTGTAGTGGTCGAGTTGATGTCAAACAGTTGAAAAAGCAGAAAAAATGACAACATGAATAACGGAATAAAGCCCATAATTGCTCTTATCATAGGAAATTTGGGCAGTTCGCGCTACTATTCTTTGCTCGATTTTTTCAACTTTTTGACTGTTTGACTTCATTCTTTTTCCTACAACTAATCGGGAGAAGAACCCAAAAGAAAAACTGGCCATCGCTCAGAGGAAATTGGCTTCCGCTGATGCTTTGCTGCAAGAGACCTCAGGCGTTGGAACCCTGAGCAGGATATTCAAGCGGTTACCGAAACCGGAATACCAACGCGCAACCGTGAACTCATGCGCGAACCGAGTCACTGCGCTTGACAACGAGGTCTTGGCAACACAGCAGGCGCACGAAGCAGCCACAAGAAAGCTCGCCAGGATAATCGAAATGGACGGCGAGTTGGATCGGTATAAGAATATCGGCAAGTATCAGCAAGAACTCAAAGTCAAGATGCAATCAGTGAGGAAATTGGAGGAGATTTCCGCGAAAACAAGCAAACTCGATTCTCTCTCGTCTAAGCTGCATGGAGATATCCGGAAACTCGAAGGGGGATTCACTGAGGCAGCGAATAAGATCGACGGCGATATCAAGGCTGTCTATCTGGATGTTTGTGGGAAACTCCAGAAGCTGAAAGAACTTGAAGATACGATGCGGCAATCTGGTCAGTCGGCAGTCGAAATGCAGAACAAAGCAGACTCTCTGTTGTCGCGTTCGATAGCTACTCTACAGCAATGGGTAGATTTCGAACTCCTCCCCACATCAACGGAAGAGTGCTTCGCAGAAATCCGTGTGTGGCATTCTCGACTCGCTGAGAAACATGCCTCAACAGACCTGGAATCTATGAAGGGCAAAATTGATGAGCTTCGAGCGGAGATTCGCACTCTCGATACCAAAATTACCGAAATAGACGCCAAGCTCGCGGAAGTTGAAAGAGAAGTCATCAATAGGGCTGCCGTTCTTGGGGCTACTCTTACCAAGACCTATCTCAGCGACGACATACAGGCACGCAAATTCGACACTGTGATCCTCGACGAGGCGTCCATGGCGCCCATACCAGCCCTTTGGGCCGCGGCACTCCTTGCCGAGAATAATCTTGTGATTGTTGGCGATTTCAAGCAGTTGCCTCCAATTGTGCTCTCAAACAATGACCTGACAAAGAAATGGTTGGGAAGGGATGTATTCGAAGCATCCGGAATGAAGAACAAGTGGATAAAGGACAATACTCCTTCTCACTTCGTGCCGCTCCTTGAACAAAGGCGGATGCTCCCCGAAATCGCCCGCGTTGCGAACAAGTTCTATGACGACCAGCTTGTCAATGCATTCACGGAGCCAAAGCAGTACAAGGGCTACGAGAACTTCGAGGCTTGGTATGTGAAGGGCTGGAGATATGACAATCCGGTAACGCTTGTTGATATTGGCCCTCTTAACGCCTGGGTCACAAGCGTTGTAAAACACGGCAATTCGAGCCGCCTGAATTTCTTGTCGGCGACAGTGGCTGTCGATATCGCCGAGCAGCTGTTGTCACCCGATAGGCCAGCGAGAATAGAGGGCGAACCAAAGCGTGTACTCATCGTAGCGCCCTACAGGGCACACGCCAAGCTTGTGACCGTTCTCCTAAGAGATTTCGAAACCCTGCAGGATGAAGTTATTGCAGGCACAGCACATAGTTTTCAGGGGTCAGAAGCCGATGTGGTGATCTTTGACACAGTCGTGGACGAGCCGCACTGGCGGGTCAACTTCTTCATGCCATCGCTAGATGAAGACTTGAAATGCCTGCTAAATGTTGCTTTGACTCGGGCAAAATACCGCCTATTTGTTCTTGGTGACTTCGACTACTGCCAGAAGCAAGGCCGGAAGGCGTTTCTTGGCAAGACTCTGATTCCTTCACTGCTTCAGCAATTCCCCCGCGTAGATGCAAGAGATATTGTTCCCGAGGGATTGGCAGCGCGTGCCGCTAAAGCACAAATGACGGCAATGGGTGGAAAGATCGATCCCAACTCGGAACGAGTGGTCCTCACTCAGAACGACTTTTATCGTGTCCTTTCTAGCGACTTCAAAGCCGCGAACAGTAGGATTATCATTTACTCGCCATTTGCTACGACAGATAGGGTCTCTTTCTTGTTGCCTCAACTCAAGGCTGCCGTTGAGAGAGGTGTTGAGGTCTACGTCGTAACCAAAGCCCTTTCTGAAAGGTCAAGGCGTGAACTGTCAACTATCAAGGTCATTGAGAATCAGCTTAAACAGACTAGAATAGCAGTTATTCACAAACTGCGTATGCACGAGAAGCTGGTTTTTGTCGATGAAGATGTCACTTGGTCTGGCTCACTGAACCCACTCAGCTTCTCCAACACGCAAGAGATAATGGAACGTCGGAAGAGCAAGACAGTCCTGAAGGACTATTTCCAGATTTTGCGGCTACATGAACTCATATCTGCACACGGGGGACCCGAAGGAACGTGCCCCATTTGTGGTGATGAAATGATTGCCGCAGAAGGCGCAGACCAGCCTTATTATTGGCGATGCGTCAACGACGAGTGCTTTACGCGTGGGGTTGATCAGCCATACCCGTTCGACGGTGTACTTACGTGTGGCAACTGTAACTCTTCCGTTGAATACGGATACTGGGGCGACTATCCACACTGGCGATGTACGTCCAATAATAGGCACAGGCAGAAGATCTTTAAATCTCATCTAAGGCTGCCTAAGATGGCAGCATTAGTGCCGCGTAGTGAGCGAAGGAAGCTGTGCAAGTTATTCAATATAGAGAACTTTGATGATTATATGTGGGGTTCAAAACCAAGTAAAAGTACGGGGCATGATCAGAGGCATCTGTTTGATTAACTACAACAACTGGCCTTATGTTGCGGTCGGCAAAGCCACAGTCGAAGTGCAAATAGTGGAGCCAAGTAGCATGTTTATGAATAAGAACTGCCAACAAGGCGCTGCACTGGACGGGGATTCCGCTGCGCTCCATCCCCGCCAGTGAGCTTGGTCGTTATGCACTTAAAAGCCGCTAATCTTGGAAACATGAACGAAACCGGAAAAATATTCAAATTTCAAATATGGCGCCTGCTTTCGTTAGTCGCCTTAATTTTCGCCATCAAATTATACCTGTCCGGCCGACCCGAGTTATTAAGGGGCTCATTCCTAAGTATAAGCACAGACATATGGTTCTGGTTAGCGGTCGCTATTCCGGTATTTTACCGAGCGCCCCGATATGTTGGAAATATACGGCAATACGCCATGGATGAAACAAATGATTTCAGTCATCACCCCGGCGCACAATGAAGCCCAATTTATTAGAGGATGCCTGGACTCGGTGCAGACGGCCGCACAACAGGCCGCCGATACGGTCGAGCATATTGTGGTGCTGAACCGCTGCGCGGATAACACCGGCCGGATTGCCCTGGAGTCGGGCGCACGGGTGGTGACCGACGATTCCCGTAATTTGAGCCGTATCCGCAACACGGGCGTGAACACCGCCCGGGGTGAAATCGTCGTTACCATCGACGCCGACAGCCAAATGACCCCTAACATGCTGGTCGAGGTGCAGAAAAAGCTCGACTCCGGAAAGTACATTGGCGGCGGCGTCCTGATGCTGCTTGAAAGGGTCTCCTTGGGGATTATCTGCAGCCTGATGGTTGCGGCTCCTTTTATACTGCGGCACCGTGTGAGCAGCGCCGGAATGTTCTGGTGCCTGAAAAAGGATTTTGACGCCATTGGCGGGTTTGACGAAACATTGGCCTGTATCGAGGATATCGATTTTGCCAAAAGGCTCAAAAAACACGGGCAGCGTTCCGGAAAACGGTACGGCACCATTCTTAAGGCGCACATTGTCACATCATGCCGAAAATTTGATCAGTTCGGTGACTGGTTTGCCGTCAGGGATCCGAAGATGATCCGCCGTCTTTTTAAAAGGGACCCCAAAACGGCGGACCGGTTCTACTATGACGTCCGTTCCGAAACAGCCAAACGGCACCATTTTTCGGACCCGGGTTCCCGCGATTCGGATTCAATATCATCCGCCTAAGATCTTCAGCTACTCCCATTTGACACACCCGCCTCTGCGCCTTATTGTAACGTCATTTAAATAAACAAAAACGTATGGTTATCGGCGACGGGCCGACTCATTGAGCGAATCCCTGTTTTGCCACCGAAACCATCGAATGCTTGTAACCCGACATCTTTCCGGACCCTTTGGGGAAAGATGTAAAACCTTCAGGAGATTTTATGGAAACCCGGCAACCCACCATGGAAGATCAAAGCGGCATGGACGCCCACCTGGCCAATCAGTTACGCACGCTGTTTGCCAAAATGGTCAATGATATTGACATTGTACTTTTTACCGATCCCAACGGCAACGACCCTTACTGTGACGCGGCGCGTCAAGCGATCCGCATGTTCCGGCAGCTCACCGACCGCATCCAGGTCCGCGAATTTGACCTTACTCATGAAAAAGCCGTTGAATGGGAGATCACGGAATCCCCCACCATCGTGATCCAGCCCGATCATTACAATCTGCGCTGGATCGGCGCGCCCGTGGGCGAAGAGGGGCGCATCTTTTTGGAGACGATCCTGCTCATCGGTACGGGCGAAAGCAACCTCAGCGAGCAGTCCAAAAAGGTGATGGCCAAGGTAGACGACCCGCGGCGGGTAAAGATATTTGTCAGCCCCAGCTGCCCCTACTGCCCTCAAGAGGCGATCAACGGTGTTAAGGCGGCCGTTGAGCGTCCCGACACGGTCAGCCTGGAAATTATCGATATACAGTGCAAACCGGTTATTGCTGATCAGTACAACGCCCACAGCGTGCCCCAAGCCTTTGCCAATGATCTGCTCATCGGCCAGGGGGCGCAGTCCGAAGAGGTGTTCTGCGCCAGTTTGGCCGGCCTGGAGCCCCAGACGGTCTTTATCCCCGATGTGGAGGCCGACGAGATCGAAACCGATGTGGTGATTGTGGGCGGCGGCCCGGCGGGCCTTACTGCGGCCATCTACTTGGAACGCAGCGGACTCAAAACCGCCGTGGTGGAAAAAGAGGCCCTGGGCGGCCAGGTGGCCACCACCCCTGTGGTGGAAAACTATACCGGCTTTACTTCAGTAGGCGGTAAAACCCTGGTGGACATCATGGTGACCCACGCCATGGAGTACGCTCAGATCTTTAAGGGTGAAGAAGTATTGGAAATTTCGGGGAGCGACCCCTTTATCGTCAAAACCAGCCGCCGGACCTTTACAGCCAGGCGGGTGCTCTTGGCCACGGGCGCGACCCATCGCCATTTGGGCGTACCCGGTGAAGAGCGTCTTTCCGGCAAAGGGGTCACCTATTGCGCCACCTGTGACGGTCCGCTCTTTCGCGGTCGCAAGGTCATTATGGCGGGCGGCGGCAACAGTGCTGTTACCGAAGCGCTCTATTTGAAAAATATGGGCGTGGATGTGTCCATTGTGCACCGACGCGACACCTTGCGGGCACAGTCACATCTGTGTAAACAGTTGGAAGAAAACGGCGTCCCTGTCATCTGGAATACCGAGGTGCAGGAGATTCTGGGCGACCGGCGGGTAAACCGGGTGGTCCTGAAAAACAATAAAACCGGAGAGGCCCAAACCGTCGATATAGACGGGGTATTTATCGCCATCGGCTATAAACCGGCCACCCAATTGGCCCGGCTGGCCGGTATTGACCTGACCGACGAGGGCTATATCGCCAAGCAGGAACACCATCGCACCAATGTTCCGGGTATCTACGCTGCGGGCGATGTGGAAGGGGGCTATAAGCAGATTGTCACCGCCGTGGGCCAAGGTGCCGAAGCGGCCATGTCGATCTTTGAAGATATGATCAACCCCTACTGGCAAAGAGAACAAACGGTGAAACTGGAAGCGGTATCGGCCTGACGTATGCCGCCGTCGGCATGGGTTGAACAATTTTGGCTGCAGTGGAGGGTAATAAGAGACAATTACCGTTTCTTTTAGGGCTTTTATCTGCTATGGTGCTATTGTTGCCATGGATCGGTGTTGAATCGTTGAAGATAACTGTTTTATCCGTTTTAACCAGGTAATGGTGTAATGTCTTTTTTTACCCCTTTATCCTCCATTCGAATCACCGATGTGGTTGATGTTCTCTTCCTCACCTTTATTACCTATAATTTGTATAAGTGGTTCCAGGGAACCAAGGCCTTAAAGGCCCTCATCGGTTTGGTGGCCATTGGCGCCGTTTTTGTAGGGGCGCGCTATTGGGGGCTTTTTCTCACCACCTGGGTGTTTCAGTTTTTATGGCAGGCCCTGATCATCTTGCTGATCATTCTTTTTCAGTCGGAAATCCGTCAAATGCTGGAACGGGCCAACCCGTTTCAACGGTATGGTCATCTGAAAAAAATTGACGGCGAAAATTGGATCGATCAGATTACCGATGCAACGTTTGCGATGGCCCGCCGCCGTATGGGGGCGTTGATTATTGTTGAGCGCTCCGACAAGGTGGATGAAATGTTGAGCCGGGGAATTGATATAGCAGGCGACCCAACTCCCGAGATGCTGCTCACCATCTTTAACAATAAAACTCCGCTCCACGACGGGGCGACAATTATTCGCAAAGGTAAGATTGTTTCCGCCACCCGCTATTTGCCGCTCACCTCCAAAGAGAACCTGCCGCAGGACTGGGGCACCCGTCACCGCGCGGCGCTGGGATTGACGGAAAAGTGCGACGCCTGGGTGATTGTGGTATCCGAAGAGCGGGGTGATGTCTCTATTGCCAGAGACGGCGCCATCCGTCATATCGGTTCGCCCGAGGCCCTGAAAAATCTCTTGCTCAAAGCCTCTTCCGCCGATTCCGTGACGCGCCTCACCTCTTGGGACCACCTGCACTCCTTGCTCACCAAACGGCTGCCCCTGAAATTGGGCACCTTTGCCGTGGTGGCCGCCGTTTGGGTTTTGTTGGCCGGACAGCAGGATTTCGAAGCGACGTTTACCGTTCCCGTGAAGATCACCAACCTCCCTGCAACCATGCATATTGTCAGGCCCCAAAAACCGCAAGTGGAGTTAACGGTCCGGGGTTTGCGCAAAGATGCCAGTATTCTTTCGCACCGCAATGTGGAGGTAGAACTCAATCTAAGGTTGGCCGAGGCCGGCCGCAAAACATTCCGCATCTCCCGTAACGACATCACCCTGCCTATTGACCGCATTGATGTGGTCAAGATCACTCCCATGACTTTTAGATTTGAATATGAATCCAAAGAAGAGGCCCGATAGGTATCATTTATTTTAATCTGATTGCGACGGAATTGGCATGAGCGCCTAGTCCCTCCGCATCGGCCAAGCGGATGATGGTTTGGGCCTCTTTTTGAAACGCCGCCTTGGAATAGTAGACCAGGCTGGTGCGTTTTAAAAAGGTCTCCACGCCAAGGGCCGATGAGAACCGGGCCGTACCCGACGTGGGTAATACATGGTTAGGCCCGGCAACATAGTCACCCACCGGCTCGGGGGTGTAAGGGCCGATAAAAATCGCACCCGCGTGACGCAATTGATCCACATAATCAAACGGATTTCGAATATAGAGTTGAAGATGCTCGGGCGCGATCTGGTTGGCCAAGTCAATTGCGATTGCCAGGTCGGGCACCACAAAAGCGGCCCCGAACCGTTTAAGCGATTCTGCCGCGATGGCCCGCCGTTCCAAAGCGGTAACCTGTTTTCCTAACGCGACCTTCACGCCGGTGGCCAAAGATGGGGATGGGGTCACCAGGATAGATGATGCCAGTACATCGTGCTCCGCCTGGGATAACAGGTCCGCGGCCACATGGTCGGGATCGGCGGTTTTGTCGGCTAAAATCAATATTTCACTGGGCCCGGCAATCATATCAATGCCCACCTTGCCGCTGACCATCCTTTTAGCCAGGGTCACGTAAATATTGCCAGGCCCGACAATCACATCTACTTTGGGGATGGTTTCAGTACCGTAGGCAAGGGCGCCAATGGCCCAGGCGCTGCCCATCTTAAAAATCATGTCCACATTGGCTTTTTGCGCCGCTACCAAAAGTTCCGGTGTGACGCTGCCATCGGGACGGGGCGGGGTGGCCATCACCACTCTGGTCACACCGGCGATTTGGGCTGGTATGGCGCACATTAAAACCGACGACACCAGCGGTGTGGCGCCGCCTGTTGCACCGGGCACATAGATACCCGCCGCGTCCACCGGATGGACCATCTGTCCGGTCAGGGTGCCGGGACGTTGGGCGGTCATCCACGAGTTGGGTTTCTGTTTTTCGTGAAACGCACATATATTGGACGCAGCACGGTTGAGGGCCCGCATAAAGCCTTTACCGACGGCTTTTTTCGCCGCGGCCAGATCTTTATTCGTGACAATCGTCTGCTCAACGGTTATCTTTTTGGCGTCAAATTGGCGGGTGTAGCGGTTGACTGCTGTGTCGCCCTCTTTGCGCACCTCCTGTAAGATGCGTTTGACCCGGTTCATTCCCTTTTGGGGCAATAACGCCTCGCGGGAAACAATTCGTTCCAGCCGCTTTTGTGCTGTGGTAGAGGGGAACTGGTAGATTTTCATATTGGAAATCTTTGTATATGACCATCTTTGAATTTACGGGCCCAAGCCGATTTTAGGGCCCCGTTTTTGCGTTGCTGTTCTTTTTTGGCAGGGCGGCAACGCTTTGTCAATATTGCAAAGACGACTTGATTTTGTGTTGACAAAGCGCCTTGAAACAGTTACTTTTTCGCCACTTTTGAGCGGGAATAACTCAGTGGTAGAGTGCGACCTTGCCAAGGTCGAAGTCGCGGGTTCAAATCCCGTTTCCCGCTCCATTTTTTATGGCGGCATAGCCAAGTGGTAAGGCAGAGGTCTGCAAAACCTCCATTCTCCGGTTCGAATCCGGATGCCGCCTCCAAGCCTCACCAATCCTTGATATTACGTCACAAGTCGCCGTTTTTATTTTTCTTTTTGTATGATTCATCCCGGATCTTGGGTATATTGACATAATTCGTTTTTGATGCCAGTTTCGGTTAAACTTGCAGCAGGTTGTCTCTGGGTTTTTATACGAAATCAACAGATGAAGTGCATCCGTATTTAACGGTAACCGTATTGTAGAGTTGAAATGGACAGTATGATTGTTGAACAAGCCAAAGAGGTGTTAAAAATCGAGGCCGATGGTATCTTAGGGTTGATTCCGCGGCTTGACCGGCGGTTTGAAAAGATGGTTGATCTTGTTTTCAGCGCAAAGGGTCGGCTTATTGTGGCCGGTATCGGCAAATCAGGTATCGTCGCCCGTAAAATATCAGCCACTTTGAACAGTACGGGAACCCGGTCACTCTTTCTGCATCCCGTTGAAGCCATGCACGGCGATTTAGGACAGGTAACGGCTGAGGATGTCCTGTTAGCCCTTTCCTACAGTGGAGAAACTGATGAACTCAATCACCTGATTCCCAGCGTCCGCCAATTGGGGTGTAAGGTGATCGCCTTTACAGGCAACCCCCATTCCAATTTGGCCCATCTCAGCGATATCGTCATTGATGTCAGCGTGGACCGGGAGGCTTGCCCTCTGGGTTTGGCACCCACCACCAGTACCACGGCCATGCAGGCCATGGGAGATGCCCTCGCGGTCGTGCTGATCAATCGGCGCCGGTTTAAAAGCGGTGATTTCAGGCGCTTTCACCCCGGCGGAAATTTGGGACAGCGATTGGCCAGTCAGGTGGCCGATATGATGGTGACCGGTGAAAGAATTCCAGTGGTTGCAAAGGCTACCCCCCTATTGGAGGCTATCGGCGTGATTGATGGCGGTGGCCTGGGAGTGACGCTCGTGGCCAAGGGCGGCAAACTGATCGGCATCGTCACCGATGGCGACCTGCGCCGCATGTTGACGCAGCACCGTTCACTGAAAGATTTAACCGCCGGTGATGTTATGACACCCACGCCACGCACGGTGTTGCCCCATGCCTTGGCTTACGATGTACTTCATGTAATGGAACTGCATCAAATTACCGTTGTGCCTGTGGTGGATGAGGCGATGCGGATTGCGGGAATCGTTCACCTACACGATATTTTGGGAAAAGGAGAGTTTCGGTTTAACGGCCGCGCTGCCGGCGGGTCGTAACCGTGATAACACAGATGACTTCGACACCCCCCCATGACACGACTGTTGCCGACCTTGGACCGGCCAAGATTTTGTCTCCTTACTTGCAAAATGTGTCCGACCCGGAAGCGCTATTTATGAATGACCAAAAGCGGGTTCTACAAAAGGCGACCTTTACCCGGGATACGGAACAAGAGGTCTGTCAAGATCCCGCAACAGCCTTTGAATTGGCGGGGCCGCGACGCAATATCTTTTTTGATCCCAGTAAAATGCGCTGTGCAATTGTCACCTGCGGAGGCCTCTGTCCGGGGCTTAACGCACTGATTCGCGCTATTTTATTAGAGCTCTATCACGGCTACAACGTCAAACACATCCGGGGGGTGCGTTATGGATTGCGGGGGTTTATCCCTCATTATGGGTACGATTTCCTCAACTTGACGCCGGAGAGCGTCACTGACATCATGAAGCACGGCGGGTCGATTTTAGGCTCTTCACGAGGGCCTCAAGATATCAGCGCCATTGTGGATTGTTTAGAACAAAATCACATTAACGCACTTTTTATGGCGGGTGGCGACGGCACCCTTGCCGCCGCCCAGGCCATTGCCGGGGAAGTGTTGGCCCGACAGCTCAAAATCAGTGTCATTGGGCTGCCCAAAACCATCGATAATGATATCCATCTCGTCTCCCGCTCCTTTGGCTTTGATACGGCGGTCGAGATGGCCGCCAAGGCGATCCGGGCGGCCCATAACGAGGCGAGGGGCTATCCCAACGGCATTGGGTTGATCAAGCTCATGGGCCGCTATTCGGGGTTTATTGCAGCAGCCACCATATTGGCTGAACAGGATGCCAATTTTGTATTGATTCCCGAAGTTGATTTTGATCTGGAAGGTCAAGGGGCGTTGTTGGAAAAACTTGAAAAACGGCTGCTGGATCGGGGACATGCTGTGATTGTGGCGGCCGAAGGCGCCGGGCAAAAATTTTTTAATGCCGCACAGGCCAAAGATGCGTCGGGTAATGTTCAACTAAACGATATCGGTCTTTTTTTAAAAGAGCGGATCAAGGACTATTTTATTAAAAAGAATGTTGAAGTGACCCTGAAATACATTGATCCCAGCTATATGATCCGCAGCGTACCCGCCAATGCCAATGATCAGGTCTTTTGCAATTTTTTAGGTCGCAATGCCGTGCACGCAGCCATGGCCGGCAAAACCGAGATGCTCGTCGGTCACTGGAATAACGAGTTTGTTCATTTGCCCATGCGGCTTTCCGCGGGAAAACGCAAAAAAATAGATCCCTTGGGCCGTTTGTGGCGCAATGTGCTGGCTGCAACAGGACAAGGGTCGCTCACAGCCGACACACCACAGTAACCGGCAATCAAAAAAGTTTAATTTTCGCTGATTGATTCAAATCGGTTGTTGTGGATCCGCACCAGCGTGATCTCCTTGGATACTTCCCCGTTTTGCTCAAACCAGCTTTTGCCCGTCAATCCGTCATGGGGCGCCATGTGAATCAGGGTTTCGCGGATAGCAACGGGGTCGTCGGAGACGGCCGTGGTCAATACTTTGAAAAGAATCGCGGTGGTGTCGTAGGCAATGGCGTTTATGTAACTTGGCTTTTGATGATAGGTGCGTTTAATGGCGGTTACAAATTGAGCCACTTGGGGGGTGGACGACTCTTTATAAAAATCCGCCGGACAGATCGCTTCACGAGCGTAAGATGCGGCCATCTTGATGAGTTTATCAGTGTACCATAGGTTGGTACCCAGTAGGGTTTTGTTCTTTATGTCGTAAAACCGTAATTGGGGTAAGATCAATCCAACGGTTTCATCCTCGTCGGGAATAAATAGGGCGTCAAAGCCGGGTTCTGCTCTTAGAAGTTCCCGGACGGGCTCCTTGAAATCGGTACTACCTGGGGCATAGAATACTTCCGTGACGATTTGACCGCCTAACACCTGAACTTCAGCGCGAAAAAGGTCGGTGTGGTAACGGCCATATTTTTCATTTGGATATAAAACCGCCAAACGGTCAATGCCTTGGTGTATGACTGCGTAGTCCGCCAATGCCTGCACCTGCATTTCGGGGGTGATAAAATTGCGAAAAATAAAGGGGCCGATTTGGGGGATGTCTGCCGATTGATTGAGCGCCAACAGCGGAAGGGCCATTCCATTCGCTCGCAAACCCACTGCTTTGGCAGTGACAATGGGGCCGATAATGGCAACCACTTTTTTTTGGCGAAGACGTTCCAAGGCCGCTACCGCCTTTATATCATCACCCGCCGTATCGGCCACGGTAATGGAAAAACGGTGATTGGGATATTGACGTCCCAGCGTATACAGCGCCAGTTCGATACCAGCCAACGCCGACTCTCCTATGGCCTGGTAAGGCCCGCTTAAGGGTAGGAGGCACCCGATGGCGGTTTTTCCCCCCGGCGTTGCCAATTGGTGCAAGCGCGCTATCCGGCTACGGGCGTCATTGGCATGGAGGCTGTCCGGGTCCTCGGAAACGACATTGGAAAGGTACGCAACGGCCGCTTGATTTTTCTCTTGTTCCATCAATCGCACCCCGATCAGATAGGTGAGCCAATTGCGGCCCGAACCCTTGGGCGTCTCCCTTTGTACAGCGATTAATGTTTCGTTGTCGATATTGGCAAGATAGCTCTGAACCTTTTGTTTCAGATCGGGTAAAAGCTGGGGATCGGTCAATTCATACACCCGCAAAAAGTTCGCCAGCGCCGATTGCGGATCTTGTTGTTGGGCATAACTGTTACCCCGCAAAAGATAGCCTTGCCGTCGCTGTTCGTCACTAACATTTTTTCGAGCGATCACTTTGTCGGCCTGGGCCAATGCCGCGACGATATCGTTGGATTGAAGATAGCTCCGTCCCGCATGGAGCATTGCCTCTGTCGCCCATACGCTTTGGGGATGTTTCGATTCTACTTTCCGGAAAAAGCTACGTGCGGCTTTGCGATTGCCCAAAAAGCCGTGGACTTTACCCAGTTTGGTTAAGACTTCGGCTTCATAGAGGTCGTCGGGGTATTGTTGCAGATACCGGTTGTAATAGGCGCGGGCCGTAGCATAATCACGTTCCGTTTCGGCCTGGCCGGCCCGATGCAGCAAAGCCTCCGCCGAGAGCCCGCTTTCCGATAACGATCCGGTTGGTCCTTGAATTATCCTTTCAGATGGAGCACAGGCCGTCATCGCGGCGACGATAAAGACAATACTTAGCAGATTGGGATAGAGGAGGCGATTCAACATAATTTATTTCATCGCTGTTTCTTCAGGTTCCGGATCAATAGGTAACAGGCGATCGATTTTGGCACTCTTTTTTAGCTGTTCAATAACATTTAAAATTTTTGTTTGACGGTGTTCGGCCAGTAGAAAGTTTTCAATCTCTTTTTTGACGGAGGGAAACGGTGCCAATTGCTCCACCTGTTTATCCACCATTTTGATAAACAGCACGGCGATTTCCGTTTCGATGGGCGCACTAATCGCGTCAATTTCCATGGCGAAAAGACGATCCTCCAGTCCGGGATCGAGGGATCCTGCCCGTATATAACCACGATCGCCCCCCTTCTTAATCTGGCCATTGGGGTTGTAACGATCCGCCAGGCCGACAAAATCAACTTCCTCGTCCAGGGCTTTTTGGATCTGTGCAATGGTTTTTTCAAGTTTGGGATCGATGGTGGGCGGTTCCGCTTTGGGTAGGTAAATTTCACGAAAACGCATCTTGGCGGTTTCGGCAAATAGATGCGGATGATTGTCGTAATAGCGCTTGACTTCTTCGGGTGCCTCGACGATATCAGCGGTAAGCTGGTTTGTGAACGCTTCGATAGTCAAATCCCGGGTCAGCTCATTTTTAAGATCCGCCTCGGTCATCTGCAATTCGGATAAAAAGCTTCGGTAAGCACCGGGGCCTGGCAAACGACGTAAAAACCGAGTGAATTCTTTATCCACCTCATTTGAATCAACGGTGATTTTTTGGGCTGCCGCCGCTTCAAAGAGTAGCTGTCGAGAAATGAGTCGCTCCAACGCCAAAGCTTCTTTTGGAAAAGTCTTATCAGCGGACTCGATCATTAAAGGCGCGCCACCGGGTACTGTTTTTTGGGCCCGTTTTAAGGCCGCGTAATTGATGGGGGTTCCGTTAACGATGGCAACCGGATCGGTCAAAGCCGGTTCAACCGTTTCCAGGGTCTCCTGGGCAGGCAACCGCGATGGGCCGGACAGCATGAGCCCCACCAACACAATAAGTAAACCGAATTGATATAAATGTTTCATCATATCTGTCAGCGCAAGGAGAAACGGACCTGACCGGCAGGTGCGGGGCCCTCTTTTTCGGTCGGCGGGATGTCGGGTTGAATCACAAAAAAACGGCTTGGGTCAAGCTGTTTTTGGGTTAGAAAAAAACCTTCCACCGCGCGGGCCCGTTGGTTGGCCAAGTTACGGAGATCATCGTCGGTAATGGCAATCTGCTCCAGCATTGCCTTCTCCATCTCTACAATCGTTGGTTTTTTATTGCTGCCGCTTGTTGGGGGGAGTGATGAGGCCATTTGTTTATACAGTTTTTTAACCCTTTTTTCATAGTCGGCCCGTGCCGAAATGATATCGGCAGAGCGCTTTTCCAGGACCGGCTTTTTTACGGTCGCGATCATTTGATAATATTTATATTGGCGTAACGCTTTCGCATCTCTCTCCGGGTTCGCATCGCCCGAAATATCGAGTCGTAACGTAGACTTCTTTTCCAAGACGTTTGTCAATGCTTCCAGCTTTTTTATTTCCGATGGGATCAGATCGCTTTTTCCCGGCTCAAAATCAACATGCCCAAGGGATTCACCCCCGCCAAAAAGAGCCCCGATGACAGTAAACGGCGCTGTGACCACCTTGGTAATCAGATTGCCTAGCATACGTAAAATCGTGCGGCCCAGGCGGAATTTGGGATCGGCCAAATCCCCGCTGACCGGTAAATCCAGATGAATATCATTATTCAGATCTTTTAACAACGATATGACCAGTCCAACGGGTAGCGAAACCGCGTCAGGGCTATCCACCGCAGCACCCAGGTCCAGGTCATCAATCACAGCGATGTTTTCTCCAGCCAATTGGCTGCCGTCCACCTTGTATTTGAGATCCAATGAGAGGTTCCCCCGGCTGATGTTACGACCCAGATATTTGCCGGAATAAGGGCTGAAAGGACTCAGACTAAGACCCTTGATGGAAAGGTTGAGCAGGGTTTGGGGGTATTTTGTAAAGGGATTGAGTGAACCTTCGATCTCGACCGGCTCCAGGTCTTCCCACAGACCGGTCATTTTAATATCCGCGGGGGAGACAGGATTCATATTGTTAATATGGCCCTCAATCCGGCTCAACCGGGCATCGAAATTGGGTTGCGTAAACTGATCGGAAAAGATGATGCGGCCGTTTTGCAAGGTGATATGACCAATATTGACGGGGAGGGCCTTGTTATTGGTCGCAGCCGATGCCGACATGGGCGGTGTGGGTACATTGGCGCTTTCCGGTTTGCCAAAGAGGCCTTTAAAATTGTGCTGCCCATCCGGTGCAACCGTAATGTGACTCACAAAATCGGTCAGTGCGATTTGCTGCGATGATAAAGCAAAAGGTGTGATATCCAACTTGGCGTTTTTAATGTCAAGCGTTTTAAAATCGAGTAGCGACTGCTCGGTTCGAGTATTCACCGAAGAGAGATCCCTAACCACCAGATCACCATCCACGCTCAATTGAAACGGGTTTCCTTGGGGCAGGACCATTTTTAACCGGCCGTTGGTAAAGAGTGTGCCCGATGTTAACCCAATATTAATATTTTCAGGTAGATACGGCTGAAACGGTGCCATCTCCAACGCTTTAGTGGTGACAGCGGACTCCAGGATAAATGGCTTGATTTGCAACGCGCCTTTGATCTGGATTTTGCCTTTGGGGCCGATTTTTGAAGTAATGGTGAATTGACTTTTCTCGGGACGGCCGATCACCAGATTTTGAGCGTTAACCCCAGTGGGGGCCATTTCCAGCATAAGTCCCGGTGTCACTGTTTCGTCACTAAAAACAAATGCCTGATTGTCTAGCGCTACGGTCTCAAGGCGTACTTGCCAGGAGGCACTGGTTTCCTCTTCATCCGGCGGGGCCGACTTTTTTGCTGTTTGGGGTTTGCCGACCGGTTCTGCTTCCGGGCCGCTAAAGAGCGACGCCAGATTGATATTGCCCGACGCCTCGCGGATAATCTCCAGTGAGCCGCCCGATGAGTTAAGCTTTCCAAAACGGAGCATTTTTTCGGCGGGGATCAAATCGCACTGTTGGGCGGTGAGCTGTTTCGTATGGATGGCGATTTGACCTGAGCGGCGGTCGGTCAAAACAATATCGCGCAGATCAAGGGTGATATCGGTCAGGGACCAGGTCAAAGGCCCGTTTTGGGTGTCAAAATAGATCCGGCCGTTGGCATCGCCACGTCCATCTTGATAGTCAAAACCGATCATGGAGTGGTAAAAGGGCAGATAATCAGCCAGCTTTACCTGGGTAAGGGATACATCACCCTCCAGGATAAACGGCATCAATCCCAGTTTGCCGTCGAAGACAGCGGTTTCATCGGCTTGGGTTTTGAAATTGAGTGTAACAGGGACCAAAGCGTCTTTAGTAAAAGTAAAATCGGTAACTTGTAGTGTCACCCCGGTGAAATGCTTCTCAAAAGGTTGAGGCCAGGAGGCGTCTGCATAGTCGATGCGGCCTTCCTGAAGCTCAATGGATCGAATCAACAGGTCCAGTGTCGGTCTTGTCTCCGTGGTTTCGGAAGCCGGAGAGGGCTGATTTGAAGATGCTTGAAAGTCGGATGTTTTGGCCGGCACCGGAGTCAAATGGGCCAGGTTGAGCGTTCCGTCGCCTGATCGTTCGATACGGACAGAGGGTTCTTCCAAGGTCACCGTTTCGATACGCCATTGGTTATGAAATGGATAGGCTTCGTTGATGACTGCCGCTGCCTTGGGAAGAGAGATGATGGCCTCTTTATTCAGATCGGCAATGGCAACCTTTTCCAGGATAACCCCGCCTTTGATCAGAAAGTGGTCAGCGGGAGGCTTTTTGGTGTCAAAATCGATATCCAAACGGGTGCTGATAAAGCCGCTTGATAAGGTTACCGCCGGTTTTGTGGGCAAATAGGTTAAAAATGTGGGCAGCGCCAGGGATTCCACCCGAACATTGAGTTTGGCTTCGGGGGCCGGATCAAAAAGGCGCAGGTCGCCGTTGACATTGATGGGCGCTTCGTTGTAGCGGGCGGAAAGATCCACATGGACGGCTTTTTTCTTATGAAATCCCAAATCCTCAACTGTAACGTTCAGGTCGTTAACCTGGTGCCTAAAATCGACCGAGACATCGTTAAAAGTGATCGAACCATTATGAACGGCCACTCGATTGATCCAAAATGCCGGCGGCTTTTCATCGGTGGTGTCATTTGCAGGGGCGGTAGCGGGGGGTGCCGATTTGGCTGTGGGCCAGTTGAGTGCGCCACTTTTATTGCGAATAAGGTTAAGATCAGGGGTGTCTATTACAATTGATTGCAACACCGGTTTGAAAAAAAACAGCGAGCGCGCACTGACATTCAGGGCCAAGTCCGTTGCATCAGCCAGTTGGGATCCGTCTGTATGGGAAATGGAGAGATTTTCGAACCCCAACGACAAATGGAAAGGATTGGCGCGCACTTTTTGAGCGGATAACGTGAGTCCTAAATGTTGAGATAATTTCGGCAGAACCGTCGATTGAACCAGTGCGGGAACCCCCCAGAAACCAAAAGCGGTATAAAGACCGATTGCCAATAGCGTGATAACAACGGTCCATTTCAATTTATTCGAAAAGCGTGATGGAGGCGGATGACTCATTCATACCTCTATGCCGGTTTCAACGACAACAGCGTGGTTCATATTACCTCTTCCCGCCGGTTCTGTATACGCAAACCATGTAAAATGACGGGCCGGGTGAAACGGATGTTCCGTGTGTTGTTTGACTTTTTGTATTTTCATTCAACGAAGTCTGCACTATATTGACCCCATGGTTACATAATTGTTTCGTTTTATAACAATGCAAACCTTTCAAAACGGCCAATATGCCGCCAATACCTTTTCTAATAGGGCGTTTTTTATGAGTCAAGCACCCATTCGACTGCCGATTGCCGACAGACAGGAACAATACACCGTAGCACCGACAAAAATAATCGCCCTGGGGCTTAACTATCGCGATCATATTGCCGAAAGCCACAACGTCAAGGTTCGGGGCTTTACCAACGATGCGCCCCCTGAACCGCCACTTTTTCCAAAAACGCCCAATGTCCTGATCGGCCCAGGCGATCCCATCGTGATCCCGGCCTTTCTTTACGATTATCATAAGGTGGCCGTCACCATTGAACAGATCGGCACCTTGGAAAATCCGGTGATTGACGAAACAATGGTCTAAACGTGGTTGGATGTAAATCAACATGGCGGTTTTTTTTGCTCATGGCACTGATGGCGGGTTGCCGCCTGTTTCACGACACGGGTGCGTTAAAGCCGCTCGACCAACTCCCCCAAACTTTTACCGTGTATGAAAGCCGCCCCACCCCGGACCATCCCTGGTGGGAAAGTTTCGGCAGCAGAGAACTGAACCATCTGATCCATGTGGCGCTGGCACAAAACCTGACCCTCAAACAAGTCTTGGCCCGTCTGGATCAAGCCCGGGCAAGAGCGGTGATTGAAGGAGCTGCGCGCTACCCCGATCTAACTGCCACAGCGGGGACCACCCGGGGAAGACGTTGGATCCGGAACGAAACGAATGATCGGGCGAGGAGATTGAGAATTATAATTTGGGGCTTGTGAGCAGCTATGAGCTGGATCTTTGGGGACGGGTACGTGCCGAGCAGTCGGCCGCGCAGTTAACCGCTCGGGCAGCCTTGGCGGATGCCGATGCCGCCGCCATGACGATTGCCGCGGAAGTGACGGAGCGCTGGCTCAATATTATTGCCGCCAAAAACCGGCTGGAACGGCTCCACGCACAGATTGGCACCAATGACATCCGGCTGGAATTGGTAGAGTTGCGTTTTCAAAAAGGGCTGACCACAGCCCTGGATGTCTATCAGCAGCGGGAGTTGGTGGCCAGGATCCAACGGGAGATCCCCCTGACGGAAGCGGAGATTGCGGCCCAGCGCTATCAATTGGCCCTGTTATTGGGGCTGCCGCCCCATATGGCCCCCAAAATTAAGGCCGATAATTTCCCGGATTATCCCCAAATCCCGGCGGTGGGACTACCCGCCGATCTATTGGCCCACCGTCCGGATGTTTACGGCGCGGGGTTGCGGTTGCAAACCTCCCGCCGGAATCTGGAAGCGGCCCGCGCCAATCGATTGCCTGCCATCCGCTTGACCGGTTCGACGCAATACAACGCCAATGTCCTTGATTTTTTATTCCAAAATTGGCTCTACAGCCTCGCGGCCAATTTAACGGCGCCGCTGGTGGATGCCGGTCGTCTAAAGGCGGCGGCCGAAGTGGCCAAGGGTGAACTCACCGAACAGTTGGCCGTTTACGAAGCAACGGTCTATCAGGCGGTTTTAGAGGTTGAAACCGCCTTGATCCGTGAGGCAAAACGGCAAACATCGCTTGAACATTTGACCCGTCAGATGGAAAACGCCCGCAAAGGGCTTGAACAAGCCATGCGACGCTACCGAAACGGTCTCAGCGACTATCTTCCCGTACTGGCCCAGTTGATCTCGGTACAAGAGTTGGAACTCAGTCTGATCAATGGTAAAGCGGAGATGATCAGAAACCGGATTGCCCTCTACCGCGCCCTCGGTGGCGGCTGGGGTACAAATTTGGCTCAGCATGAGCAACAATAAATTTTAATAGCTGCGCTGGTCTCTATGAAACCCGAAATGAAAATAAAAAAAGAGCGTAGGCCGCAGGCTGCTCCAAACAGATGGGCTCAACGAATAGTCCCTGTGCTATTTCCGTTGATCATTATCGGCGCCGGAATATGGGGCTATACCATCATTAAAAATCCGGAGGTCAAACCCAAACGGCGTCCACCAGCGGCCATGGTATCCCAGGTGACGATTCAAACGGTTTACCCCCAGGATCATGATGCGGTTATCTCCGCTTTGGGAACGGTGGTGCCGGCACGCGAACTGATTGTCAAGGCACGTGTTTCCGGTGAGGTGATTCGCATCCATCCCCGTTTCATCCCTGGTGGTCGACTTGCCAAAGGGGTGGAGTTGCTCAGGATCGACCCGGCCGATTATCATTCGGTGGTGACCCTCCGGGAACGGGCCGTGACCGAGACCGAGTATCGGTTGAAACTGGAGGAGAGTTCTCGAGATGTGGCTCAAAAAGAGTGGGAGTTGTTAAAAAAAGACGGACCGCTGCCCGGTGATCTTGATTCGGAACTGGCTTTGCGGGAGCCGCAAATCAAAAAGGCGCGCGCGGACTTAAACGCCGCTAAAGCGGAACTGGCCCAAGCCCGACGCAACCTGGGCCGCACCCTTGTTCGGGTGCCCTTTAACGCCCTGGTGCTGGAAAAACATGTTGAGGTCGGCTCCAGCATCACGGTTAATGAAGCGCTGGCCACGCTGGTGGGAACCGATGAGTATTGGGTGGAGGCCACTGTGCCGTTAAACCGTCTTGACCGCATTGCCATCCCCGCATCAGCCAATGAAAACGGTCCTTTGGCCACCATTATCTATCGTGACCGCTATACAGTGCCCGGCCGGGTGATCAAACTGCTCAGTGATATGGGTGAAAAGGGACAGATGGCGCGGGTACTGATCTCCATTGCCGATCCGTTGGGGGATTCCACTCCCCAAGCAAGCCCGCAGCCGGTGTTGTTGATCAACGAGTTTGTCCAGGTCAAGATTGCCGGTCGGCCGCTGACAGCGGTTTACAAAATCCCTCGCACGGCCATGCGGGAAAACCGTCAAGTGTGGCTGGCCGATGAGGAAAACCGGTTGATCATCCAACCGGTGCGGATTGCCTGGCAGGACGATAAGGGTTTCTATGTAACAGAGGGGTTGTCCCCCGGCGACCGTTTGATCAACTCCGCCATTGCCACGCCGGTGGCAAACATGCAACTCCGGGTGGTTGCCGATTCCAAGGAAACGGCCCCTCCCTCAAAACAGCCCGAAATAACCGATGAAGCCGCGGTAAAAGAATCATGATCGACTTCGATTCAAATTCACTCCGGTTGCAGCCGCATGAAAGACGCAGCCCTATCGCCTGGATGGCGGCCCATCCCGTCAGTGCCAATTTGTTGATGGTTGTTTTTCTGTTGGGGGGGCTCTTTATGGGGGCCCGAATCAAAAAAGAGGTCTTTCCCGATTTCGAATTGGACCGGGTGGATATCCGTGTAGTGTATCCCGGCGCCGGGCCGGAAGAGGTGGAGCGGGGCATTATTTACGCCACTGAAGAAGTACTTCAAAACATTGAAGGGATTGACGAGATTCATGCCACCGCCAATGAGGGGAGCGGGCAGGTAGTGGCGGAAATCATCGCCGGTGAGGATGTAGATCAGATCGCCCGGGAGATTGAAAACGAAGTCAACCGGATCCAGTCGTTTCCTGATGACGCCGAAGATCCGGTTGTGACCATCAGCCAACGCAAACGGTTTGTGGTCTCTTTAGCGCTTTACGGCGATCTTCCCGGTCCGGTGTTACAAGAGGCCGCAGAGACGATCCGGGAACGGCTCAGCGCCGATGATGCCATTGGGCTGGTCTCTTTGGAAGGCGCCCGTGATTCGGAGATAAGCATTGAGGTGGATCAAAACACTTTACGATCATACAGTCTGACCATCGGGACAGTGGCCCGGGCCATTGCCGCGGCGGCCGTGGATCTGCCCGGCGGCGCCATTAAAACGGACGATGGGGATATCCTCGTGCGGGTCAACGAGCGCCGTGATTTGGGCCGTGAGTTCGCCGATATCCCTGTGCTCACCGCCGCCGACGGTACGCGATTGTTGGTGGGTGATCTGGCGATGATCACCAACGGTCTGGAAGATACCGACCGTTTTGCCCGCTACAACGGACAACCGGCGGTGCTGATCAGTGTGTACCGTAGCGGTGATCAATCACCCATATCGGTATCCGAAGCGGTCGCCGGCCATGTGGCCGACTTGAAAGAGAGTTTGCCCCAAGGTTTATCCGTTGACGCCCGCCGCGACCGCTCGGAAATTTACCGCCAGCGTCTGGAACTGATGCTGCGTAACGGTATGATCGGCCTCATGCTGGTCTTTATCCTTTTGGCGCTGTTTTTAGAGTTCCGCCTCGCCTTCTGGGTTGCATTAGGCATTCCCATCTCTTTTATCGGTTCGTTCTTAATTTTGCATCCCTTGGGCGTCAGCATCAACATGGTTACCATGTTTGCCTTTATTGTCACGTTGGGAATTGTGGTGGATGACGCCATTATTGTGGGCGAGAATATTTACGCCTACCGTCAAAACCGCATGAGTTGGTTTGAGGCGGCGGTGCGGGGAGCGCGTGAAATTACGCTGCCCGTCACCTTTAGCGTGATGAGCAATATGATCACCTTCACCCCGATGCTCTTTATCCCGGGTTTTATGGGTAAAATATTCAAATTTATCCCCTTGGTGGTGTTTGCCGTTTTTTCCATCTCGCTCATCGAAAGCCTCTTTATTCTGCCCGCCCACTTGGGGCACCGCAAGGATCGAACCGGTGACAAAGGTGTGGTCGGTTTTTTGGTCAACAGCCAGCAGCGATTCGGACGAGTGTTTACCGATATGGTGCGGCGGGTGTACCGCCCCTTTTTAACGTACTGTCTGAAATGGCGTTATGTAAGCGCAGCGGCGGGCGTGATGATTTTACTGATCACCTTCGGATATATCAAAAGCGGCCGAATGGGGTTTGTCCTTTTTCCCAAAATTGAATCGGATTACGCTCAGGTCAGCCTCAACCTGCCTTTTGGCGCCTCTGTCCAAAGCACCCTTGATGTAAGTGACTACCTGGTGGACACCGCCCAAATGGTGGCAAAAAAGCATGGTGGTGATAAACTGGTGGAAGGAATTTTTTCGGATGTGAACGGGCATAACGCACGGATCCGGGTCTATTTGACCAAACCGGATATCCGCCCCATTTCCACGGCGGAGTTTACCGCAGCGTGGCGAGCGGCGGCTACGGAACTTATGGGGGTTGAAAACATCAAGTTTGCCACTTTGATTACCTTGGTGCTTGTGCCGGTTTTTTATATGATCGTTGAAGATCTGTTGATGCTGTTCGGCTTTCAAAAAAGCGCAACGACCAGTCCATAAACTAAAGTTCAATGCGGTCATTAAAAAAAGCGGTTCCCGCAAGCTTGCGAAAACCGCCCTATAAATTGTTCACTTGTGAAGGGCGTAAAAGCGAAAACCCTTTAGGTGTTCATCGGAATACGAATTTTCTGACCCACGAAGATTTTGTCCGGATCTTTGATCACTTCACGGTTGGCCTCGAAAATTTTGGAGTACTCACTGGCGTTGCCATAGTATTTTTTGGCAATCCCCGAAAGGGTGTCCCCGCTGACGATGGTGTAGTATTCCACCTTTTCCGTCTGCTCCGGCGCGGTCAATCCCTCGGCGGTGACATTCTCCACGCCTTTTACATTGCCGGCCATGAGGATCGCTTTTTCCATGGCTTCCGGGCTGGCTGCATTGCCGGTAATGTTAACCGTGCCGTTGTCAAAGGTGACATCCAGATCGTCAATTCCGGGATTTTCTTCCGTAATGTGTTTTTTGATTGATTCGGCCGCTTCCGCTTCCTTGCTAAAGACACTTTTGCCAATGTTTTTCACAAAATCAAACAGTCCCATGATCCGTTCCTTTCAGTAAGTTCGTCAATTGGCACGCTGTGAATGTGCGGGGTGATTGCTATCTTGGGTATATAATAGAACCGGTTTTTACGTTGTCAATCTGTTAGACGCTACGACACCCAGCTTGTCACCGGGTTCAACCAAGGGATGTGTAAAACCGCATCTCTTGCGGTGTGACAGGAGTTGGGAATCAGTCCGGCCCCACCCCATCAAAACGGGAGCGCCTCTGTTGGACCGTGCCCGTAACTTGCCGATTATGATCGTTACCATCTCTACGGACGGCATACCGAATTAAGCGGTCAGTGTCGCTTGCAATATGGTCGTTGAAATACGCCCCTCGCGCAGTACGTTGGGTGGATTAACCGTCACGTCCACCACCGTAGACTCCATACCGCCAGTCAACGGACCGGCATCAATCACCCAATCAACGGCGGCAGCGAACTCCAGCGGCATCGCATCAACAGAGCCGTAACCGGGTGAGCCTGAAAAGTTGGCGCTGGTGCCTGTAATGGGTCTCCCCACCTTTTTTATCATCGCCCGGGCGATGGGGTGGGCGGCTTGACGCACACCGATTTTGCCGGTTCCGGCGGTGAGCTGTTTTAAAACGGATTTTCGGGCCGGAAAGATTACTGTTAAATTCCCCGGCCAGAAGCGGCCCATCAAATTTTGGGCAGTAGCCGGGATGGCGGCGACGATTTGAGCTAACTCTTCTGAGCTGCTGATTAAAAGCAGGATCGGTTTTTCGGAGGCTCTTTTTTTGATCTGAAAGATGCGTTCCACCGCTTTTTTATTGGCCGCGTCAACACCCAGCCCGTAAAGACCCGAAGTGGGGAAGATAACACTTTTCCCCTCCCGAATCCCTCGGGCCGCTTCATTCAGGTCATCGGGGTCAAAATGTTTGGGGTCGAGCTTGATAACCTTAGACACCGGCTTCTACTTTGCGGGCTTTTTCCTCCACCTCGGCAGCCATCTTTTGCTTCAGCGCCGCCAAACGTTCAGCCACGGCGGGATCGTACAGACCAATCATCTGAGCGGCTAAAATACCGGCGTTTTTAGCGCCGGGTGTACCAATGGAGACCGTTGCCACAGGAATTCCCGGCGGCATCTGTACAGTGGATAAAAGCGCATCCCACCCTTTGAGGCAGGAAGAGTCAATGGGGACGCCGATAACCGGCAACGTGGTGTGGGCGGCCAATACACCTGCCAGATGGGCGGCGTGGCCCGCTCCGGCGATAATCACCTTGAGCCCCCGCTCCGCGGCGGTGGCGGCATAGTTCATGGCCCGGGCCGGGCTGCGGTGGGCCGACGCCACGGTCATTTCACAACCGATCGCAAACTGTTTCAATGCCTCTGTTGCGGCCTGCATGACCGGCAGGTCGGAATCGCTGCCCATGACAATGCCCACTATTGGTGTCTCTTTTTCTGCCATTTTACGCCTCAACTTTTAATTTGATGAATAAAATATTGGTGCAGCCGGTGATCTTCGGTCAGTTCCGGATGAAACGCCGTCACCAGTAGCTTCCCTTCCTGAGCGGCGACAGCGGTACCATCTGAAAGACGGGCAAGGACGTTAACCTCTGTCCCGGTCTTAATCAGTTTGGGTGACCGGATAAAAACCGCCGGAAAGGGCGTCTCCGTCCCCTTTTCAATCATGTCGAGATACAGGGATTCAACAAAACTGTCTACCTGGCGCCCGAACGCATTACGCTCAACCTCAATATCCATGGCCTGCAGCAAAGGCTGATCGGCGCCAGCGTTTTGGGCCATAAAAATCATTCCCGCACAGGTTCCCCAGACCGGCTTTGCCTTGCAAAAGCGGCGTAACGGCTTTACCAGGTGATAGGTGACCGCCAACTTGCCGATGGTGGTGCTTTCTCCTCCGGGGATAATCAGCGCATCCAGGTCCTTTAGCTCGTGGGGTAGCCGAACGGCTTTCGTCTCTACGTTCAGTGTGTGCAATTTGTGCATATGCTCGGCAAACGCGCCTTGCAAGGCGAGGACGCCGATTGTTTTTGACCGACTGCCCACCAGGTTACCAGCCCCGGGTGGCAAGCTGTTCTTCCGGCGGCAAGCTACCGGCGTTGATTCCCACCATCGGTTCACCCAGATTTTCGCTGATGGCGGCCAAAATTTTCGGATTGTTAAAATGGGTGGTGGCTTCAACAATGGCTTTGGCCCGGGGTGCGGGATCGGCACTTTTGAAAATTCCCGATCCCACAAAAACACCGTCCACTCCGATCTGCATCATCAAGGCGGCATCTGCGGGAGTGGCGATGCCGCCGGCGGCAAAGTTGACTACGGGCAGGCGTCCCGATTTTTGGGTCTCCACCAACAATTCAAAAGGGGCTCCGATCTTTTTGGCATAACGCATCAACTCTTCATCGGGCATTTGCTGCAAAGAACGAATGGCGCCGAGCACCGTCCGCGCATGGCGGACCGCCTCCACCACGTCACCGGTTCCAGCCTCACCTTTGGTACGGATCATGGCGGCCCCTTCACCGATGCGGCGCAACGCTTCACCCAGATTCCGACATCCGCAAACGAAGGGTATTTTAAACGGATGCTTATCAATATGATGTTCTTCATCGGCGGGCGTCAGCACTTCACTTTCATCCACATAATCCACACCAAGCGCTTGCAGAATTTGGGCCTCTACAAAGTGACCGATACGTGCTTTGGCCATGACGGGGATGGATACGGATGCAATGATCGCTTTGATCATGCCGGGATCGGACATACGAGCGACCCCGCCATCGGAGCGAATGTCCGCGGGAACACGTTCTAAAGCCATCACTGCGACGGCGCCCGCCTCTTGTGCAATTACCGCCTGTTCAGGCGTAACCACATCCATGATCACGCCGCCCTTGAGCATTTGCGCCAACCCTTTTTTAACAGTAAAATTCCCTTTAGCGGTAGTTGTTTTCTTTTTTGCCACAATGACCTCCAATGCCTTTTGAAACGAAAAAGGTAATGGTCCTGATAATAAAAAAATGATAGCGACAAATATAGGTTCTGTCGACAATCATTTTAACCAAAGATATATGGCTGCAACGAGAACAAAAGACAAATACGACGAGGCCAGTTTGTCATAGCGGGTTGCTACCCTCCTGAAGTACTTCAGTTTTCCATACATC
>Ga0209788_1000006_pt1 | contig 89942 bp, 74 predicted proteins | sample WorMetLIZISLAND1_2_FD_187415 | JGI IMG/M metagenome (GOLD analysis project Ga0209788, IMG submission 187415) | Marine gutless worms symbiont microbial communities from Max Planck institute for Marine Microbiology, Germany - Olavius clavatus LIZARD... ...
GTTCTACGACTACGGGGCGGGAGCGCGGATCCATGTCTTCCAGTCGACGGGCCGGTCCTTCACGTACATGGGGCCCAGAGGCTGGTGGGGGGTGGACGGCGGGTACGCCCTTGAGAAGGTGGGCGACCGGATGGTGTCGGGTCGTTTCGACCGATAAGACGGATGAGACGCTTGCCTTGGCGGGCGCCCGAGTCCCCCATCCGGTGTCCGGGCTGTTGGCGACGGGTGTGCCCGGGCCGTTCGTGATCCAGCTCAAGGCCAAGGCGTCGTCGTCCGCCAAGCCGGAGGAGCGGTTGCTGGTCGCGCCGACCTCTCCGCGCCGGGCGCCGGCGGACGGGGGCCTGAACGTGTCGATGACGATGTACGTCGAGCCCGAGCCGCCGATCAAAGCCAAACTGAACGGCGAGACGGTCGTCCACAGGCCCACCGCCTACGAGATCCCCGACTGCGACCAACCCTGACAGGCCCGGCGGCCCGCCGACGGGGCGAAGTCCAGCTCCGCTCCCGAGCCCTAATGTTGCGCCACCCGCCACAGGAGCCCCGCCGTGTATGTGATCCGTCGACTCGGCGTCTTCGCCTTGAGCGTCTTGGCGTCCTCGGCGCTGGTCTTCCTGGTGATGTCCATCCTCCCCGGCGACCCCGCTCAAGTGATGCTCGGGGCTCAAGCCACGCCGGAGGCCTTGCATGAGCTGCGAGGGGAGCTGGGCCTCGACCGGCCGCTGATCGCCCGATACCTCGACTGGCTCCTGGGCGCGTTGACAGGAGACCTCGGCACATCACCCTTCAGCGGGCGCCCCGTCGCCGGTCAGGTGGTCGATCGGCTCCAAGTCACCTTCCCCCTGGCCGCCTTGGCCATGTCGCTCACCACCCTCATCTCCGTCCCTCTGGGCGTGTACGCCGCGTCGCGTCACCGGAGACTCGCCGACAACGTCATCTCCGTGGGCAGCCAGCTCGGGTTGGCCGTGCCCGCGTTCTGGGCCGGGCTGATCCTGGTGAGCGTCTTCGCCGTCAACCTCGGATGGTTCTCGGCCGGGGGGTTCCCGGGTTGGGGAGTCTCGGCGGGCGAGTCGCTGAAGTCGCTTGCTCTGCCGTCGATCTCCCTCGCCGTCGCCCAGTCGGCGATCGTCACCCGTCATGTGCGGGCGGCGATCCTCGACGCCATGGGCCACGACTACATCCGCACCGCCAGGTCCAAGGGGCTGACCAAGCCGGCCGCCCTCAGGAGGCACGGCCTGCGGAACGCCGCCATACCGGTCCTGACCGTCTTCGGGCTGCAATTCGCGGCGCTTCTCGCCGGCGCCGTGGTGATCGAGTCGGTCTTCGTCCTCCCCGGCCTGGGGAGCCTGCTCCTCCAAGGAGTCGCAAGCAGGGACCTGCCGCTTGTGCAAGGCGGCGCCTTCGCCGTCGTCGTCCTGATCCTCTCGGCGAACCTGGCGGTCGATCTCATGTACCGCCTCATCGACCCGCGGGTGGCCGAGCGGTGAGCGCTCTCGGCGCCCCGCCCGCCGGTCCCGCTGCGCCCAGAGGGCGATGGAGACAGCTCAACCTCGCCGCGGGCGCCGCCATCGTCGGGGTCGTCGCCCTCACGGCCGTCGTCTCCTTCTTCTGGACCCCTTTCGACCCGGCCCGGGTCGACCCCGCCCGAAGGCTGGCCCCGGCCTTGGAGGGCGGCCACCTTCTCGGCGCCGATCAGTTCGGCCGCGACGTCCTCAGCCAGATCATGAAGGGGTCGCAGACGACTCTGCTCGTCGGTATCCTCGCCGTGTCCGTCGCCGTCGTCGTCGGCATCCCGCTGGGCGGGCTCGCCGCGTCCAGGAGAGGCCTCGTCGAAGACGCTGTGATGCGCGCCTCCGACGTGCTCTACGCCTTCCCGCCCGTCCTCTTGGCGATCCTCCTGGTGGCCGCGTGGGGGGCGGGCGCGACGCCGGCGATGGTCGCGATCGGGGCGGCCTACGCTCCGATCATCGCCCGCGTCACCCGCGGGGCGTCGCTCAGCGTCTTCCAACTCGACTTCGTGACGGCGGCGCGCTCGTACGGCCGCGGCGAGGCGTTCATCTTCGTGAGGCATGTGGTCCCGAACATCGCCTCGGCCCTCATCGTCCAAGTGACGGTGCTTTTCGCCCTCGCCGTCCTCGCCGAAGCGGCGTTGTCGTTCCTGGGCATCGGGGCACAACCCCCGGCCCCGTCCTGGGGCCGGAGCCTCCGCGACGCCCAGACCTTCCTCGATACCTCCCCGCGCCTCGCCTTCTGGCCCGGCGCCGCCATCGCCTTCACGGTCCTCGGTTTCAACCTCCTGGGCGACGGCCTGCGGGACGCCCTCGACCCCCGGTTGGAGACGAGGCGGTGGTGACGCCGCTCCTCGAGGTGCGCGACCTGACGGTCGCCGCCGGGGGCTCGACTCTCGTCGACCGGGCCGGTTTCGCCCTCGAGGCCGGGCGCCGGACCGGGATCATCGGTGAGTCCGGCGCAGGCAAGACGATGACGGCCCTCGCCGTCATGGGCCTGCTCCCCGACGGGGTGGAGGCGACCGGGAGCGTCCTGCTGCGCGGAGAGGAGATCCTCGGCCGGCCCGACAAGGAGATGGCCGTGCGGAGAGGGGCCTCGATGTCGATGATCTTCCAAGAGCCGATGACCGCCCTCAACCCGGTGATGCGGATCGGCAGGCAGGTCGCGGAGCCTCTGCGTATCCACGGGGAGATGGGCCGCGCCGCCGCCGACTCAACGGCCGTCGAGCTGCTGCGCAGCGTCGGCCTCGGGGAGCGCCGGGCCAGGTCATTCCCCCACGAGCTGTCGGGAGGGCAACGGCAGAGGGCCGTGATCGCCATGGCTCTCGCCTACGGCCCCGACCTGGTCATCGCCGATGAGCCGACGACGGCGCTCGACTCGACGGTGCAGGCGCAGGTCCTCCGCGTCCTCCGAGATCAGGTCGCGGCCCGCGGCGCCGCCCTTGTCCTCATCACCCACGACCTGCCGGTTGTGGCCTCGATGGCCGAGGAGGTCATCGTCATGGCGGACGGGGCGATCGTCGAGACCGGCCGCGCCCGGGAGGTGTTCCGGGCGCCGGCGCACGAGCACACCCGCCGGCTGGTGAGCGCCGTGCCGCCGATGAGCCGGTCGGCGACCATCCCGCCCAGGCGCGCCGAGCCGGCGCCGGGCGACGACAACATCGTGGAGATGCGGGGCGTCACCAAGCTCTACCGCCTGCGCAAGAAGACCTTCACCGAATCGGCCCCTCTGATCCGCGCCGTGGACGAGGTCACCCTCGACGTGAGACGGGGGGAGACGCTGGGGATCGTCGGCGAGTCGGGCTCGGGCAAGTCCACTCTCGCCCGCATGATGATGGGGCTGGAGCGCCCGACGGCCGGCGAGGTGGCAGTCGATGGGGCGCCCCTCCATTCCGAGCGGGGCCTGCGAGCGGGCTCCGAACAGCGCCTGCGTTGCGCCCGCGTCGCCCAGATGGTCTTCCAGGACCCGATGGGGTCGCTCGACCCGCGGATGTCCGTGGGAGACGCCGTGACCGAGCCTCTGCGCTCTCTCAAGGTCGGCGGAGACCACGGGAGGCGAGTGCGCGAGCTTCTCGCGGCCGTCTCCCTGCCCGAGGATGCGGGTCGCCGTTATCCGCATGAGCTTTCGGGGGGGCAACGCCAACGGATAGCGATCGCCCGCGCCCTGGCGCCCGGGCCCCGCCTGCTCATCGCCGACGAGCCGGTGAGCGCCCTCGACATGTCGGTGCAGGCCGTGACGCTCGACCTCCTCGACCGGCTCAAGCGGGAGCTGGCCCTGACCATGGTCTTCATCTCCCACGACCTCTCAGTGATCTGTGAGATCTGCGACAGGGTCGTCGTCCTCCAGCGAGGCCGGGTGGTGGAGTCGGGGTCGACGGGCTCGGTCTTCGCCAATCCCCGAGAGCGACACACAAGAGACCTCCTCGCGGCGATACCGCGTCTCGACGGAGGCCTCCTCGACTGAGGCCGCCTCATGCCTGGGCGTGTGCAGTAGTACCGATGAGAGCCGCAATTCTGCACACGCATCTCCCAGCGTGTGCAGTAGTACCGATGAGAGCCGCAATTCTGCACACGCATCTCCCAGCGTGTGCAGTAGTGCCGACGAGAGCCGCAATTCTGCACACGCATCTCCCAGCGTGTGCAGTAGTACCGACGAGAGCCGCAATTCTGCACACGCATCGGCCGGGCAACCCTCGACCGCATCACTACACCCGCGAGGCGCCACTGGGTGGTGTCGCTGAAATGACGAACCGGGCTGGCGCCGACCGCTGTCAGCCGGGGACGTTTCTCAATGCACAAACTACGGTATACCGAATCCAGAGCATTAGGAAACCGGATTGGGGTGTTGCCCTGTTGACCGCGGTGTCTCTCGTCGCGGCGGCGTGCACCGGCGCCACGGAGGGGACCACGACCGCGACAAGCGCCCCCGCCACGACGCCGGCCGAGGCGGCGCCCGACGGCGCTGACGTGACGATCGGGCTGCAGCTGGCCCCGCCCACCCTGGACCTCACCTCAAACCCGGCGGCGGCAATCCCCCAAGCGCTCCTCTACAACGTCTATGAGACCCTGGTCCGCCTCCAGCCCGACGGCGCAATCACCGGCCTGCTCGCCGAGACCTGGGACGTCAGCGACGACGGGCTCACCTACACGTTCCGCCTGAGACCCGGCGTCACCTTCCACAACGGCGAGGCCTTCACCGCCGACGACGTGGTGTTCTCGATCAACAACGTCCTCGACAACCCCGCTCACCCCTTCCTCGACACGTTCGCCCCGATCGAGTCGGTCGAGAAGGCCGATGAGCTGACCGCGGTCGTCAGGCTCAAACAGGTGAGCGCCAACCTGCTCTTCTTCCTCACCCAGGGCCAGGGGGTGATGCTGAAGGAGTCGGCCGTCGGGAGCATCGAGAGCGAACCGGTCGGTACCGGGCCCTTCAGGATGAGCGAGTGGGCGCCCGGCGAGAACGGCCGCATCACCCTCGACCGCCACGACGGCTACTGGGGCGAGGCGCCGCCGTCGGGGAGGGTCGTCTTCAAGTACATCAACGACCCCAGCGCCCTGACCAACGCCATGCTCGCCGGCGACATCGACATCCTGGCGGGCGTCTCCGCCCCCGAGACCCTCGCCTCGTTCGCCGGGGGCGACTTCAGGGTCGAGGAAGGTCTGACCCACGGGGAGATCGTGCTGTCGCTCAACGGCGACAACCCCCCTCTCGACGACGTGAGGGTGCGGCGGGCGATCAGCCACGCCATCGACCGCCAAGCCGTCGTCGACCTCGCCTACGACGGATACGGGGCGCCGATCGGCTCGTTCTCGACGCCGCTCGACCCGTGGCACAAGGACCTCACCGGCGCCTACCCGTTCGACCCGGAGAAGGCGAAGGCGCTGCTGGAGGAGGCAGGCGCCTCGGGCGCCGCGCTGGAGATGGTGCTGCCGCCGATCTCCTACGCCTCCCGGTCCGGCGAGATCATCCAGAGCCAACTCGCCGACGTCGGGTTGACGGTCAACATCTCCAACGTCGATTGGGGGACGTGGATCGACCAGGTCTTCACCAATCACGACTACGACATGTCCATCGTGTCTCACGTCGAGCCGAGAGACCTCGGGTCGTACGGCGACCCCGACTACTACTGGGGAGACGACAGCCCCCAGGTCGCCGAGCTGATCTCCCAGGCCGACGCCGAGCCCGACGCCGACAAGCGGATCGCCCTCTACCGGCGGGTGTTGGACGAGATCACCGAGGCGGCGGCCGACGCCTGGCTGTTCGTCCTCCCCGCCCTGGCCGTGACGAAGACGGGCGTCAGCGGGTACAAGATCGACCTGCCCGGGTCGCTCGACGCGACCGAGCTCGCCCTCGACGAGTGATGCGCGCCGGGCGGGCTGGATGCGAGCCGGAGAGGGGAGTCGAACCCCTGACCTATTCATTACGAGTGAATCGCTCTGCCACTGAGCTACTCCGGCGCGGCGGTTGATGGTACCGGGCGGTCGTCGCTCTCGGCGTGCGCGGGGCGCGGGCCGGGCGGCCCGGCGCCCGCTCAACCCTCGGCCCCCAACGACGCGAACAGGTCGGCGAGGACCAGCTCCCGGCGCAGGTTGGCCCCGATGTCGATCACCGCGGCAAGCGCCTCCTCGGCCGACCTGACCGCCTTACGCGGGGAGACGTCGGTGAAGGCGGCGAGCGCCACGTCGGAGTTGCGAACCGGGCCGCCCATCTGCAGCGAGGCGGCGTCGCTGTACCAAGACGCCAGGATCTCCAACCCGCTGATGAGCAACGACATCTCAACCCGGCGACGGGCCCGTTGCGCCCGATCCTTGGTCAGGCCGTCGGGGACCGCGTCCTCCACCAGAGGCGCCAACTCCGAGAGGACGACCGACGCCAACCGCTGCGCCTCCCCCGGGTGGGCGCTCACCCGCTCCGGGACCGAGAGCCACAGGTCGCGGAACCCCGCCACCTCCGAGCGCGTCATCAGGGCGAGGGCCAGGCCCGGGCGCCCGCCCGAGACGGCGGCCGCCCCGGTCGCCTCACGAGCCGACAGGCCCCGCCGCCCCAACGCCTCCGCCAACTCGGCCTGAGGGACCCGCCCCATGTGCACGGTGCGACACCGCGACGCCACAGTCGGGGGGAAGTCCTCCTCCGACTCGGCGACCAGGAGGAACACAGCCGACGGCGCCGGCTCCTCAAGCGTCTTCAGCAACGCGTTGGCCGCGGCTTCGGTCATCGACCCGGCGTCGGGCAACAGGAACACCGTGCGCCCCGCCTCAACCGGCGACATGGCGGCCCTCGCCGCCGTCTCCCTGGCCTGATCGACGCCGAGGCCGGAGGCCCCCTCCGGCTCAAGGACCGTCAGGTCGGGATGGGCGCCGGCCAACGCCAAGCGCCGAGACCGCTCGTCGTCGGCGCCGCCCAGCAACCCCGCGGCGAACCTGAGGGCCACATGGTGTTTCCCGACCGACCGGGGGCCGACGAGCAGATAGGCCTGCGCCGGACTGTCGGCCTCCCTCGCCAAGAGGTCGACGACCTGCTGATGGCCGATCACGTCGCTGTAGAGGTCGGTCACGAGACGACCTCCGCGATTCTGTCGACCATCTCCCCGACCGACAAGGCGCCGGGGAGCAACGTCACCTTCTCGTCTCGGCGCGCCAGGTCGCGGTACGCCCGCCGGACCGCGGCCTGAAACTCGACGCCCTCCTTGCCGATGCGGTCCTCCCCGTCTTGGCGCGACAAGGCGACGGCGGGGGCGACGTCGAGTGCGAACACATGGTCCGGCAACACCCCGCCCAGCCCGCGCTCGTTGACTGCGCGGACCTCCTCCTCACCCAGGCCCCTGCCCCTGCCCTGATAGGCGATCGACGAGTAGTAGGAGCGGTCGCTGATCACCCACACCCCGGCTTCGAGCGCCGGGGCGATCACCTGGCGGGCCAGCTCTGCTCGCTGCGCCGCGAAGAGGAAGACCTCCGCCCAGTCGTCCACCCGCTCCGACTCGAGAAGGAGCGCTCGGATCGCCTCCCCCAGCTTGGTCCCCCCCGGCTCGCGCACCGAGATCACCTCCTTGCCGGCTTCCTCGAGACGGCGAGCCAGAGCCGCCGCCACCGTGCTCTTCCCGGCCCCGTCACCGCCCTCCAGAGCGATGTACTTGCTCACGAGACCAACATACCCGCCCGCCCCGGCCCGTCGTCGGGGTTGACATACGGCGCCGAGTTGGTGTCAACTCTCCTTATGCCGAAGAACCTCGTCATCGTCGAATCACCCACCAAAGCCCGAACCATCTCCGCCTACCTGGGGCCGGAGGCCTCCGTGGAGTCGTCCATGGGCCACGTCCGAGACCTGCCCCGGTCGGCGTCGGAGATCCCCGCTCGCGCCAAGGGGGAGCCCTGGGCCCACCTCGGCGTCGACGTCGACAACAACTTCGAGCCGCTGTACGTGGTGCCCCGGGAGCGCAGAAGCCACGTCAACAAACTCAAGAAGCGGCTTGTGGGAGTGGACGCGGTCTTCTTGGCCACCGACGAGGACCGGGAGGGAGAGGCCATCGCCTGGCACCTCGTCGAAGTGCTCAAGCCGAAGGTCCCGGTGCGGCGCATGGTCTTCCACGAGATCACCCGGCACGCCATCGAGGAGGCCTTCAACAACCCCCGCGACCTCGACGAGCGCCTGGTCCGCTCCCAGGAGGCCCGCCGCATCCTCGACCGGCTCTACGGCTTCGAGGTCTCCCCCGTCCTCTGGAAGAAGATCCAGCCCAAGCTGTCCGCGGGGCGGGTGCAGAGCGTGGCGGTGCGGATCGTCGTGCAGAGGGAGCGGGAGCGCATGGCCTTCGTCCCCGCCGCCTACTGGGGGATCGACGGCGTCTTCGCCTCGGTCGACGACCTCGACCGGACGTTCCCGGCCGCGCTCCACTCGATCGACGGGGCCAAGGTGGCCTCGGGGAGGGACTTCGACAGCAAGGGCCAAGTCAAGAAGGGCGTCAGGGTCCTCGACAAGAAGTCGGCCCTCGCCCTCGCGGCCGGGCTCGCCGAAGCCGACTTCGAGGTCGGGTCGGTCGAGTCGAAGCCCTACACGAGACGGCCCTATCCCCCGTTCCGCACCTCGACCCTGCAACAGGAGGCGGGCCGCAAGCTCCGCTTCTCGTCGTCGCGGACCATGTCCGCCGCGCAGCGGCTCTACGAGAACGGGCACATCACCTACATGCGGACCGACTCGATCGAGTTGTCCACCGCGGCGGTCGCCGCGGCCCGGGCGCAGATCACCAAGCTCTACGGCGACGAGTATCTCTCGCCCAAGCCGCGCCGGCACTCCGGCAAGGCGAAAGGGGCCCAGGAGGCGCATGAGGCGATCCGCCCCGCCGAGACGTTCCAGACGCCCGAGCGGCTGGCCCCGCGCCTCGGCTCGGACGAGGCCGCTCTCTACAAGCTGATCTGGCGCCGGACGATCGCCTCGCAGATGGCCGACGCCAAAGGCGTCGCAGTCTCGGTGAGGCTGGGCGCCAAGGCCGCCGGCGGCGAGGAGGCGGTCTTCGCCGCGTCGGGGAGGACCCTCACCTTCCCGGGGTTCCTCCGCGCCTACGTCCAAGGGTCCGACAACCCCGAGGCCGAGCTGGACGACAGCGAGAAGATGTTGCCGCCGTTGGCGGAAGGGGGCGCCTTGGCGACGCAGAGCCTGGAGCCGGGAGGGCGGCAGACCCGGCCCCCGGCGCGCTACACCGAGGCGTCCCTCGTGCGCAAGATGGAAGAGCTCGGCGTGGGGCGACCGTCCACCTACGCCTCGACCATGACCACGATCGTGGACCGCGGCTACGTCTTCAAGAAGGGGACCGCCCTGGCGCCGACGTTCACGGCCTTCGGCGTGGTGGCTCTCCTCGAGGACCACTTCCCCAGGCTGGTCGACTACGAGTTCACCGCCGAGATGGAGGCCGACCTCGACAAGATCGCCCGAGGCGACGAGGAGCCCGTCCCGTGGCTGTCCGCCTTCTACTTCGGCGACGACGGGCTCAAGAACGCGGTCGCCGGGCGCCTGGACGACATCGACCCGAAAAAGATCGGCGCCCTGACGGTCGGCGAGGACGCCGACGGCAACGACGTGACGGCCCGCATCGGCCGGTACGGGCCCTATGTGGAACGTCTCGGCCAGACGGCGTCGATCCCGGACAACGTGGCGCCCGACGAGCTCGACCTCGACAAGGCCCTGGATCTGATCGAGGAGCAGAACGCGGGCGACAAGATCTTCGGGACCGACCCCGACACCGGGCTGACCGTGTACGGGAGGGTCGGCCCGTTCGGCCCCTATGTGCAACTTGGCGAGCGGGGGGAGGGACCCGAGTCGAGGCCGAAGCGGTCGTCGCTGTTCAAGACGATGAAGCTGGAGGCGTTGGGCCTCGACGACGCCCTGAAGCTCCTCTCGCTCCCGCGGGTGGTAGGCGCCGACAAGAACGGCGTGGAGATCGTCGCCCTCAACGGCCGTTACGGCCCCTACATCAAGAGGGGGGACGACAGCCGCAGCCTTGAGAGCGAGGAGCAGCTCTTCACGCTCACGGCGGAGGAGGCCTTGGGACTCCTGGGGGCGCCGGCCCGCCGGCGAGGGCAGGGCCGGGCCGCCCCTCTGCGCGAGTTGGGCGAGGACCCGGCCACAGGCAAGGAAGTGGCCGTCAGATCAGGTCGATACGGCCCCTATGTGACCGACGGAGACGTGAACGCAAACATCCCGAAGGCCGAGGACCCGGAGTCGATCACCGTCGAGCGGGCCTCCGACCTGCTGGCGGCGAGAAGGGACCGGCTCGCCAAGTAGGGTCCCGGCGCGGCCTGTAGGGGGGCGGGGGGCCGCCGGGCCGCGTGGGGGCTAGCCGCGTCGCGCCGCCGCCCGCTGGAGCACTTCCTCGACCGGGCGGGCGTTGAGCACCCGGTCGGCGGGGACCCGCCCCCGCTGGGCGTACCGCACCCCGTATCCCATCCTGACGAGGTCGCTCACATGGTGGGAGTCGGTGGCGATCGAGATGTCGATTCCCCGCTCCGCGGCCGCCCGCGCCGTGTCCGAGGAGGCGTCGAGACGGTCCAGCGCCCCGTTGACCTCGAGGGCGACCCCGGCGACGGCCAACCCCTCGAGGACGGCGTCGATGTCGAGGTCGACCCCCGGACGTCTGCCCACATACCGGCCTGTGACGTGGCCGACTGCGTTGACCGCCGGGTCTTGGAGGGCGGTGAGGATGCGGGCGGTCTGCCGCTCCTCGGGCAGGTCGAAGTGGGAGTGGATGGAGGCCACGCACCAGTCGAAGCCCGATCGGAACTCCGGGTCGTAGTCGAGGCTGCCGTCGGGGCCGATGTTCAACTCACACCCGTGCAGCAGTGTGATCTCCCCCATCTCGGCGTCGAGCCGCCTGATCCGGTCGCGGTGAGCCGCCATCTCCTCCCGGGACGACCCGTTGATGGCCAGGTCCTCGCCGTGCTCGGTGAAGGCGACGTAGGAGTAGCCGGCCTCGACGGCGGCCCGGGCCATCTCCTCCAACGTGGACCGGCCGTCCCCGGAGCGGTCGGAGTGGTAGTGGAGGTCACCCTTGATGCGGTCGCGTGTGATCAGGTCAGGCCAGTCGCCGCCTGCTGCCGCGTCGGCGCCCTCGCGCAAGGTCGGCGGGGCGAAGGGAAGGCCGAGAGCCTCGTAGATCGCCTCCTCCGTCTTCGACGCCAGCACCCTGTCGCCGTCCAGCAACCCGCGCTCGCTCAACGTCAACCCCCGGTCGTCGGCGCGCCGACGGAGAGCGGCGTGGTGGGCCGTCGGGCCGGTGAACCGGAGCAGCGCCGCGCCGAGCTGCTCGGGGGGAGCGACGCGGATGTCGACTTGGAGGCCCGCCCGGGTGACGAAGGAGGTCTTGGCCTCATCGGACGCGATCGCCTCCGCGGCCTCGGGGAGCGCCGCAGCCGCCTCATGCACCGCCGCCGGACTCGTCGCGGCGACAACGACGACGACTTCGCCCACCGTCTCGGCGAACCTCCTGATCGAACCGCAGGGAATCGCTTCGGAGACGCCCTGGACCTCGGACAGCCGCCGGGCGATCGCCCAGGCCGGGCCGTGGGCCTCGGCGAGAGGCACCCTTCGCTCCTTGCTGTTCAGCCCGAGACGCTCGACGGCGCGAGCGATCTTCTCCTCGGTCTTCTCGCCCATTCCCGGCGCCTCCCGCAACCGCTTGGAGCTGATGGCGCCCATGAGGCTGTCGATGTCCTCGACGCCGATACGGTCTCTGAGCGTTTTCAACGTCTTCGGCCCGAGGCCGGGCACCTTGGTCAGCTCGACGAACGGCGCCGGGTACTTCTCCCGCAGCGACTCGAGTTTGGCGACCTTCCCGGTGGCCTCAAGCTCCAGCAGCTTGGAGGCGGTGGCGTCGCCGACGCCGCTGATCTCGACCAGGTCTCTCTTCGTCAACCCGCCCAACTCGCCCGGATGGGCCTCGATGCCTGCCATGGCCCGTTGGTACGCCCTGGCTTTGAACGACTGCGCCGACCCCTCGTCGAGGGCCGTCAACTTCGCCAGCTCGGCGAGCATGGCCATGGCGTCGGACCGGGTGAGCACGCCCCGATTATCTCAAGCGTGTGCAGGAATGCGGCTCTGGGCTGGGTTTCTGCACACACTGACCGATGCGTGTGCAGGAATGCGGCTCTGGGCTGGGTTTCTGCACACACTGGCCGATGCGTGTGCAGAATTGCGGCTCTCGGCTGGGTTTCTGCACACGCTTCAGCCGACGGTGCGCTTGTACATGCGCACCGACAACGGGGCGAAGACGACGATGATCGCCCCGATCCACAAGATCGACTGGAGGACCAAGCCGCCTTGGTCGAAGCCGAGAGGCTCGTGCATCGAGTCGGGCAGCATCAGCGCCCGGACCGCGTTCGCCGCGATGGATACGGGCTGGTTCTCGGCGAACGCCCGCAGCCAGTCGGGCATCGTCGCCGGGGGGACGAACACCGACGAAGCGAACACCAGGGGGAAGATCGGCAGGAACCCGGCCGACTGGGCGGCTTCGGGGGTCTTCGTCGCCAGGCCGATGACCAGCATCACCCAGGAGAACGCGTAGCCGAACATGAGGGCGAGGCCCAGGCCGACGACCATCTTGAAGAAGCCCTGATCGAACCTCCACCCCATCAGGTAGCCGACGACCAACATCAACGAGAACACGAAGGTGTTCCGCACCAGGTCGGCCGCGGTCCTCCCGGTCAACACCGCCGACCGGGCCATGGGCAACGAGCGGAACCGGTCGATCACCCCGGCGGCGAGGTCCTCGGTCAGGCCGAGCGCCGTGGCCGTCGCCCCGAACACCGCCGACTGAACGAGCACCCCCGGGATCAGCCAGTCGATGTAGGAGATGGCGAGCGGGCCGCCGCCTCCCAGGTTGATGGCGCCGCCGAACACGTAGTTGAACAGAAGCAGGAACATCACCGGCTGGACCGTCGAGAACAGGATCAACTCGGGGAGGCGCACCACCCGGAGGACGTTCCTGCGGGTGATGATGGCGGTGTGGGCCGCGGCTTGGCGGAAGGACACGCCCCGGTGGGGCCTCGTCGCTGTTGTCATACTCTCCCCCTCGCGCGGCGACTCGCCGCCTTGACCGTCTCGTCCATGGCGCGGTGCCCGGTGAGGGTGAGGAACACGTCGTCGAGCGTCGGCTTGCGGAGGGCGATGTCCTTCGGCTCAAGCCCGCAGGCGTCCAACTCCCTGACGACCGCCGCCAGCGTCTTCGAGCCGTCGGGGGCGTGGATGCTCAAGCTCGACCCCTCCACGTCGGGCTCCTCCCCCGAGACCTTGAAGAGGCAGGCCTTCGCCTCGCCCATGTCCTCCTCGCGGGCGTGGATCTCCACGACGTCGCCGCCGACCTTCGCCTTCAGCTCGTCGGACGTCCCCTCGGCGATCAGCTTGCCGTAGTCGATGACCCCGATCCGATCGGCGAGACGGTCGGCCTCGTCGAGGTACTGCGTGGTGAGCAACAGGGTGGTGCCGCCCTCCACGAGGTCTTCGATCAGGTTCCACAGGTCGACTCTGCTGCCGGGGTCGACGCCGGTCGTGGGCTCGTCGAGGAAGAGGACGCGGGGGCGCCCGACCATCGAGGCGGCCAGGTCGAGCCTCCGCTTCATGCCGCCCGAGTAGGTCTTCACCTGACGGTCGGCGGCGTCGGTGAGGTGGATCCTCTCCAAGATCTCGCCTGCCCGCCTGCGGGCCTCCGCCTTGGGAAGGTTGTAGAGGCGGCCGACCATCTCGATGTTCTCCCGACCGGTCAGGTGTTGGTCAACCGCGGCGAACTGGCCCGCCAGGCCGATCTGGGCCCGCACCCCGACCGGGTCGGCGACCACGTCGACGCCCACAACCAGCGCCGCGCCTGAATCCGGCCTGAGCAGCGTCGTCAGGACCCGGATCAAGGTGGTCTTGCCCGCCCCGTTCGGGCCGAGCAGCCCGTAGACGATTCCCTCCTCGAATGCGAGGCTCACCCCGTCGAGAGCCTGGATGTCGCCGAAGGAGAGCGAGACGTTGGTGACCGTGACGGCGTTCACAGTGCCATCCTAGGGGAAGAGAGGTGTAGCCTCCGCCCCCGTGCCCACCCCCTTCGAGATCTCCGACCGACTCACCGAGGAATGGGCCGACCTCCACCCGGTCGCCGCCACCTACGCCGGCATCTCGGGGCGCGACGGGGAGTGCGCCGACCTCTCGCCCGAGGGGCATGAGCGCTCGGCCGACCTGCAGCGATCGGCCCGGGCCCGGCTCCTGCCGCACGTCGACCACCCCGACCCGGTTCAGGCTTTCGCGGCGAAGGTGCTGGCGGCGGAGATGGACTCGCTCATCGAGGCCCACGAGTCGGGCAGGTGGAAGAGGGACCTCAACCACATCCGCAGCCCGTTCCAGACCGTCCGGGACGTCTTTGAGGTGATGCCCAAGGCGAGCCTCGACGACTGGGACAACATCCGCTCCCGGCTGAGCGGCTTCGGCGCAATGTTGGAGGGTTACCGGCGTTGCCTGGCGGCGGGCGCGTCGGAGGGCGACACCGCGGCGGCGCGGCAGGTCGAGAGCGTCCTCGGCCAGGTGGAGCACGCCGCGTCGGAGCGCTCCGCCTTCAACTCCTTCCCCCGGGCGGCGGCCGAGGCGGGGGCCGACGGCGAGGCCGTCGCCGACGCGGTCGCCGAGGCGCGGTCGGCCTGCGGGGAGCTCGCCGCGTGGCTGAGGGCCTCCTACCTTCCGGCGGCCCGCCCGGGCGACGCCGTCGGCGAGGAGAGCTACCTACGCGAGGCCGACCGGTTCCTCGGCATGGCGATGGACCCTCGCGAGACCTACGACTGGGGATGGTCGGAGATCGGGCGGATCAGGGCGGAGATGACGGCCGCCGCCGCCGAGATCGACCCGGGCAAATCCCTCGCCGAGGTGATCGAGCTGCTCGACACCGACCCGGCCCGCTCGGCGGCGACGCGTGAGGAGTTCGTCGAGTTCGTGTCGGCGCTGCAGCAGGAGGCCGTCGCCCAACTCGACGGGCGCCACTTCGACGTGCCCGACGAGCTGAGGGCCGTCACCGTGAACATCGCCCCTCCGGGGGTCCCGCTCGGAGCGTGGTACGTCGGCCCCAGCCAGGACTTCAGCCGCCCCGGGTCGATCTGGTACTCCCCCGGCGGGCGCGACCGCCTCCCCTACTGGCAGGAGGTCTCCACCGCCTACCACGAAGGATTCCCCGGCCATCACCTCCAAGTCGGCGCCTCCGTCCTGCAGGCCGACAAGCTGTCCCGGTTCCAGAGAGCGTTCATCTGGCGGCCGGGCAGCGGCGAGGGCTGGGCGTTGTACGCGGAGCGCCTGATGGACGAGCTGGGCTTCTTCGAGAGACCCGAGTACCGCCTCGGGCTGCTCGCCAGTCAGTTGTTCCGGTCGGTCCGGGTCGTTCTCGACATCGGCTGCCAGCTCGAGTTGACCGTGCCCGACGACGCTCCCATCCACGGCGGGGAAGTCTGGGACTTCGACATCGCCGTCGACTACATCTGCCGGGTGGGGCTTCAGCCCAGGGACGTCTCCGAGTCGGAGGTGAAGCGGTACCTCGGCTGGTGGGGCCAAGCCGTCTCATACAAGGTCGGCGAGCGGGAGATCCTCTCGACTCGCGACGAGGCCGCGAGACGGCCCGGCTTCGACCGGAAGGACTTCCACCGGAGGGTGCTGGACGCGGGCGCCGTCCGCCTCGACCACCTCGCAGACGCGCTGCTCCCGCGGGACGCGGACAAGATGAGCGGATGACGCGCAGTAGAGGAGCCCTCTTGGCGTTGGCGCTCTTGACGGCCGCCTGTTCCTCGGCTGGGCAGCCCTCGGTGGACACCGAGGGCGCTCAGTCGACTGCGCAGTCGGAGACTCCCGAGGAGAGTCTCGAGGAGCAGCAGGAGTTCTTGGAGGACGGCGTCGTCACGAGGAGCGAGTACCAAGCCGCCATGGAGAACGCGGCCGCCTGCGTCGGGGAGCGGGGATGGACGGTGACCGAAGTCACCGAGGTTCCCATCGGCGACTGGCTCATATTCAACGTGACGTATGACGGTGAGCTCGGTCCCGCCGAGGAGGCCCGCCTCGACACCGACATGAGCGAGTGCCTGATCACCCATGTGGAAGAGTCGGAGCGGGTCCATCTCGGGTCGTTGGCCCCGACCGGCGCCGAGCGCGACGCCATGCTCAGAAGCCTGGTCGAGTGCCTCAACGAGGCGGGGGTGGAGGGCGTCTCGGTCGCCATGGAGGAGGAAGAGCTCGTCGGCGCGATCGTGTCGGAGCTGCCGGAGGACGAACAGGTGAACGGGATCATGTGCATGGATGAGCACGCAGCCCTCTTCCGCGACTAGGGGCAGGCGAGCCGCCGGGCCATGACGCGACGAGGAACGAGACGACGGCTGCTCGGATGGGTCGTCCTGCCGCTGTTGGCCGGGTCGGTCGCCGCAGGCGCCTTCGCCGCGACCCTCACCCTGGCGCCCGTCGAGATCGAGCCGCTTGAGACCCCGGCCGCTCCCGTTGCGGCCGAGCCCCGAGTCGTCGAGTCGCGGCTCGCCCATCCCGGGACCCTCACCGTCACAATCGAGCGGGGTCCGCAAATGACCGTGACGGGTCCCCAAGGGTTGGTCACCGCCGTGGCGGCGACGGTCGGCTCGTCGCTGGAGAACGGCGACCTCGTGGCGCGCATAGGGAACACATGGTCGGTGGCGATGCTGAGCGAGGCGCCCCAGTGGCGCAGCCTCTCGACGGGCGCCGTCGGGCCCGACGTGGAGAGCCTCCAGTTGTTCCTGCGAGCCGTCGTCGCTCCCGACTTGGAGGCGACCGGGAAGTACGGGAGGAAAACGAGAAACGCTGTGAGAGAGCTGGAGCGGCTCGTCGGCGTCCCGAAGCCGACAGGCGTCTCAGAGCCGCGTTTCTATGCCTGGACCGCGGCGACGGAGTTCGAAGTCGGGTCGCTGGCCGTGGCCGTCGGGACTCCGCTCAGCGGCGACGGACTCGTCTTGGCCGAAGCCCGACCGCTGGTCACGGCCCAACAGATCGACGTCTCCGCGGTCCCGGTCCCCGACGGCGACTACATCATGAGGCTTGAGAGCGGCGAGACCCTCGACCTGGAGCACGACCCCGAGCTCCGCGCGTCGCCGGCCGCCCTTGCCCGGCTCCCCGAAGTCGCCGAGGCGCTGAAGGGGCTCACCTCGGGCGCGGCGGCCAAGGTTGAGTTGCCCGGCTCGGTCCAGCTCCGAGCGCCGATGGAGGTCGTCGAGGCGCCGCCGTCGGCCGTGTCGCAAGGCCGCGACGGGTCCATGTGCGTCTGGGTCGAGGACGGCGAAGGCTGGGAGGCCGTCGGCGTCGATGTCGTCGCCATCGCTCCCAACGGGGTGCCTCAACTCCGCCCGCTCGAGTCGGGCCCGCGTCGCGTGCTGGTCAACCCGGCCCGCTTCTTGGAAGACCCCCGATGCCCATAACGCTCCAAGAGGCGTCGGTCTCGTTCGCGGGCGGCCCGCCGGTGCTCGACGGAGTCTCGCTGACGATCACTCCCAGCGACAGGATGGCGATAGTGGCCCCGTCGGGATCGGGCAAGACGACCCTGCTGACGGTGCTCGGCCTGCTCCGCAAGCCGAACGGCGGCCGCGTCCTCGTCAACGACCAAGACCCGTGGCGCCCGGCCGCGGACCGTTCCGCGGTCCGCGCCGCGTTGATTGCCTGGGTGCTGCAGACCGTCAACCTGCTCCCCCACCGAACCGTCGTCGACAACGTCGCCCTGGCCGCGATCGCGGCGGGCGCCGACCACCCCGCGGCCGTCCGCGGCGCCCTCTCCGCCCTCTCGGCGGTGGGCCTGCGCGATCTCCGCGACCGGCACGCGAAGACCCTCTCGGGAGGGGAAGCGCAACGAGTCGGGGTGGCCCGAGGCCTCTGCGGGCCCGCCCAGGTGCTGCTGGCCGACGAGCCGACGGCCAACCTCGACCAGTCGACCAGAGACGTCGTGGCCGAGGCCCTGTTCGCCATCCCCGAGGAGACCGCCCTGGTGGTGGCGACTCATGACCTCTCCGTGGCCGAGCGCGCCGACCGGGTCTTCACGCTCAAGACCGGGCGCCTCGTGCCCTCCCGCCGCGAGTGAGGCACGCGAGACGGCTCTTGGTCGAGGCGTGGCGCGACCTCTCTGCCCGGGACGCGGTGTTGGCGGCGGTCCTCGCCCTCGTCGTCGCCGCCGTCGCGTCAGCCGGCGCCTCCGCCCTGTTGTCCGCCCTCACATTCGAGGCCGAGCTGTCCCGGGCCGGGGTCTACGTCTGGGCGGCGCAGCCGATCGACGACTCCACGCTGCCTTGGCGGGACTGCGTGCACGCCGAGCTCATCGACGGAGTTAAAGCGAGCGGCGGCTTCGCTCACCCCCGCTCCGCCGAGTACAGGTTCGCCGGGCTGGCCTCGCCGGTGGAGGCAATGCCGACCACCGAGGGTGCGCTGTGGGCGTGGGGCCTCGACGAGACCGAGCTGACCCCGGCGAGGGAAGGGCCCCGGCGCTACTCGGACAACGCCCTCTGGGCGGGAGGAGACCTCGTCGACCTTCTCAACCTGGGGCTGGGGGCCCGCGTCGAGGCCGCGGCCGGCGACGCGCTGCGGCCGGTCGGTTCCGTGGAGCGGGTGGCGCCGGCCTGGCTTCCCTCGGCGACCCTTCAGTCGAGTGTGATCGTCCCGGCGCCCCCGGTCGGGCTCTCGGAGTGTTGGCTGCGCTTGGAGCGTTGGAGCGCAGACTCAGCCGACGACATCCTCCAGGCCGTGTTCGGGTCGAAGGTCGTCGATGTCTCCCGCCACCGGCTCCCGCCGGTGGGGCCCAGCACCGTCGAGCGGTACGCCGCCGACGTGGCCCGGGCGCCTTGGCCGATCCTCGCGGGCATGCTGCTGCTGGTCGCGGCGGGGATCGGATGGTCGGAGCGATCCCACTCGGCCGTCTACAGGACTCTCGGGGTCTCCCCGGCGGGTCTGTGGTGGATGAGAGTCGTGCAAACCTTCGTGACGGCGCCGTTCGCCGTCGTCGCCGCCCTCGTCGGGATGACCGCGCCCTTCCTGATCGAGGGGGTCGGTATCGCCTCGTGGTCTCTCCCGCAACTGCTACGAGGACCCATCCTCATCATCTGCTGCTGGCTCACGTTGGCCCCCGCCGTCCGCCTCCTCGCAGCGATGACCAACATCCAGACCGCCCTGCAAGACCGATGACCGCCTCGGCGCCCCGCAGACTCGCCGGCCCGATTCTCAATGCACAAACTACGGTATAGGCGAATCCAGAGCATCAGGAAACCGGATCGGGTGTATCGGGGGCAGCTCTAGCGCATCAGGAGGTCGATGCGGGCCCTGGCGATCCAGGCGCGGGCCTTGGCGACGCTCACTCCCGCCGCCTCGGCGACCGCGTCGAGCGACGCGTTCGCCAACGTCGTGACGTCGTCGATGCCCGCCTTCGCCAGACGGCGGCTGTACACGGGGCCGATCCCGCTCACGACCTCGACCGAGGCGCCCGGCGGAACGCGGAACACGGGCAGCTCGGGGTCTTCGGACGCGGCGATCGACACGAAGCGTTCGCGCATCACCCACACCAGGACCGCCCCCACAACCAGGGGCGCGAGAATCTTTACCAACTTCTTCATGGCGGCAACACTAACCGCTGAACTGCTTAACTGGCGCCCGTGAAGCTCGACTACTACTTCCCCCCGTCGCCGCCCGACCGGGCCGCCCGGGCCGCCGAGGCCGCCGCCGACCTCGGATACGACGGGTTCTTCAGCGCCGAGACCCAGCACGACCCGTTCCTCCCCCTCGCCTTCGCGGCGCAGGCGGCACCCGAGTTGGAGATCGGGACCTCGATCGCGGTGGCCTTCGCTCGGTCGCCGATGGTGACCGCCATGACCGCGTGGGACCTGGCCCGCCTGTCCCGAGGCAAGTTCATGCTCGGCCTGGGCACACAGGTCAGGGCGCACATCACCCGGCGGTTCTCCGCCGAGTGGGGCAAACCCGTCGACCGGCTCCGCGACTACATCCTCTCGTTGCGCGCCGTCTGGTCCGCCTGGCAGGGCTCGTCGCCGCTGCGGCACAAGGGCGAGTTCTACGAGCTCTCGTTGATGACGCCGTTCTTCGACCCGGGGCCCGTCCCGCACCCCGACATCCCCGTCTACATCGCGGGAGTCGGGCCCCGCCTCTCCGCCCTGGCCGGGGAGGTGTGCGACGGGTTCCACGTTCACCCTCTGCACACCGTCGCCTACCTCGACGAGGTGGCCCTCCCCAACATCAAGAAGGGCGCCGAGGGCGCAGGCCGCTCACTCGACGACGTGGAGAGGGCGACGACGATCTTCGTGATGACCGGCGAGACCGACTCCGACGTGGAGCGGGCGATGGCCCCGGTCCGTCAGCAGATCTCGTTCTACGCCTCCACCCCTTCATACCGGCCCGTCTTGGAGGCGAGCGGGTGGGACTTCGGCGAGAGGCTGCACGCCATGTCGATCCGCGGCGAGTGGGCCGACATGGCCGACGCGGTTCCCGACGAGGCCGTGCTCGAGGCGGGCGTCGCCGCGCCCATCGACCGGTTGGGCGAGGCGATCAGGGAGAAGTACGGCGACCGGGTGCAGCGGGTCGGCTTCTACTCGATCGGCTCGGCCGCCGACCTCAGCGCAGACGCGATCCGGCAAGTGATGTCCGATCTGAAGAGCTGACCAGCGCGGTTCGCCGTCGGCGCGGGCCGACTCAGAGCATCAGGCTGGGGAGGAACCGGTTGAGCGAGTCGAGCACGGCCTTCACTATCGCCTTGGTCTCGTCTTCGTCGGCGAAGGCCGACCCGACGAGACGGCGCTCGGCGCCCTCGGTGACCAGGATCACCTGGGCGACGGCGACCTTGTGGCCGCCCAGCTGCACGACGTCGACGGACGCCAGGTCGGCCGCCCCCGAGTCGAGGCCGGAGGAGACGGCGTCGACGGCCGCCTGGGCGACTCGCCGCGGCCTCGTGACCGCCGAGTCCGCCCCCTTCATCTCGCCGCGCAGGAGGTCTTGGCGCCACCTGAGGGTCACCGTCGTCTCGGCCTTCTCCTCCCCGACGACGTCGGTGATGTCGACCAGCTCGGGGCGCGCCGCCATGTCGACGTCGGAGTCGGCGAGTTGCACGATAGAGACGACGCGGCGGTCGATGCGGCGCCCGAGGATGACCTGGCTCAGCGTCTGGACGTCTCTGACCAACTGCTTCGGCGGCTTGGTCGGCCTGGCCAGCAGGTGGATCTCGTCGATGCCGTCGCTGTCGGCCACCACCCGGACGGCCTCGACCCCTTCGAGGCGGCGGACCTTCTCCTGCAGCACAGCGAGATTCATCCGCCCAGGGTAGGCGGCCACCCGCCGGCCGGCCGGCCCGGCGGCCGGTCGCGGGCCGGCTTCTCCTTGACGATCGCGGCGCGCCGTGTTAGGCTGTTCGTGTTTGGGAGCTGTCGGGAGCGCCGCGGGGCGGAAGGTCGCCCGACAGCCCGTCGAGTCGTTCGGCGGCCCGAGTCGGGGAAGAGTTTGACATGAGAGATCTCCCCCGGGTCGGCCCGGGAGAGGAGTGAGCCGACGTGCTTCCGGTCTTGACAACCCTTGAGCGCCACCAGCCAGCGGAGCGGAGTGTTGTCACCGACCCACACTACCGGTGCAGTGAGACCTACGAAGGTGAGCGTGCAGAGAGAGGATGACCCACAAAGTTAGACCACCCGAGGCGGCGCCGAGAGCGGCCGCCGACCGTCGCTGCCGGCTCGGCTTCGACGAAGCTCCATTGATGGTCTCGAGAGTCGGTTGAGGAAAGACGTCGACTCAGCGCCGTGATCGACCATCATGTCACCTGGAGGTTCCAATGAAGAAACTGATGACCACCCTCAAGTTCACTTTCAACAACCCAGTGCCCAAAGAGCTCCGCCCAATGCACCCGGCGATCAAACGCAGGCTGAAGATCGCCATCCCCTACTCCGTCGCGGGCGCAGCCGCACTGGTCGGCGCCTGGTTTCTCTCCGACCCGCCCGACTGGAGGTTGTGGGCGTTGTTCGCGGGGCTCTTCGTCGCGCTGGAAGTGTCCAGCGTCGAAGTCAACGAACGCCTGTTCCAATCGTCGGGGATCATGGTCGTGATGACCGCCGGGGTGATCTTCGCGATCGAGCCCGGGTCGAGCGCCACGTTGGCCATGGCCCTGATGGCCGCGGTCGGGGCTTATGTGCCCGACGACTTCAAGGAGAAGCGTTGGTTCCAACCGATGACCAACTTCGGCCAGCTCGTCGTCTCCAGTGCGGCGGCGGGTCTCCTCCTCGACATCAACCTGGGCCTGGTCGGGGCGGCCGACCGCGACATCTTCCCCAGAGTGGCCGTCGCTTCCATCCTCGCCGCCGTGGTGTTCGTGACCCTCAACAACGTGATGGTGCGCCGAGCCGTGAAGTACGTCTGGCGCACCACCCGCCTCCAACCCTGGTCGCAGATGGGCATGCTCATCGGGGGCCAGATCATGATGGGAGTGCTCGGCGGGCTCATCGGCGCCGCCTACCTGGTGGCCGGGAAACCGCCGGTCGTTCTCATGTTGAGCGTGGCCGTCTACGCCATCGGGCACATGTCGCTCTACGCCTACTCCAAGCTCCGCGAGTCGCACCTGGGCGCTCTCCGCGGCTTCATCAAGACCCTCGAGGCCAAAGACATGTACACCAGGGGGCACACCGAGCGGGTCGCCTTCTTCTCCCAGATGATCTGCGAGGAGATGCGATTCACCGGGACCCGGCAGGAGACCGTGATGTGGGCCGCCCTGATCCACGACCTGGGCAAACTCGCCGTCCCCCTCGAGATCATCAGGAAGCGGGGCCCTCTCACCGACGAGGAGTTCGCGATCATGAAGAAACACGCGTCGGTGGTGGAGGTCATCCTCAAGAAGGTCGACTTCCTCCAGCCCATGGTGAAGATCGCGTCAGCCCACCACAGCCGATTCGACGGCGGCGGGTACGGCGGCTCCGGGCACGTCCCCGGTAAGACGCCGAGCATCGAGGCGTGCATCATCTCGGCCGCCGACGCCTTCGACGCCATGACCTCGGCGCGCACGTACCGCATGGCCATGGCGCAGAAGTACGCCATCAGCGAGCTGGAGAACAACTCCGGCTCGCAGTTCCACCCCGACGTCGTCAAGGCGTTCGTGAGGGCGTTGGGGAAGGCGAGACACACATGGGGCGCGCCCCACATCACCAACGAGCAGATGGCGCGCCGTCTCGCCGAGGACCCCAGGACGCTTCGCCACGATTGGCCGCGTGATGCTTAAGGTCGTGATCACGGTCGACCGGGCCGCCCTCAAAAAGGGGGTCCTCTCCTGGCTGTTCCCGATAGCGGCGACGGCCGTCGGCGTGGCCTCCGCCCCCCAAGCCGCGGCCTCCCCCGAGGCGATCGCCCTGGCCGCGGCGGCGTTGGCGATCGGCTCGATGATCGCGGTCGCCACCTCCGACCCGGGTAACAGGTTCACCACCGGGCTCGCCGTCGCCGCGGCGATCCCCTTCGTCTTCTCCGGCCCCTCCGGAGTCGATCTCGCCGGGACCCTGGCCGCCTACGGCTTCGGCCTCGCCGGGACCTGGCTGATCCACCTCGCCCAAGGCGAGGCCTACGACAAGCTGCTCCCCGCGCTCGCCAGACGGCTCGGCGGCTACGTCGCCTACGCCCTCGTCTACTCGGCGTTGCGGATCGGCCCCCTCACCGAGCTCTCGGGAGGGTGGGAGGACTTCATCCCCTTCCTCCTCGCCTTCGCCGCCTGGCTGGCCGTCGAGACGACCATCGCGGCGACGCTGGTGGTCGGCCCGAGGGAGCTGTCGCCGTCGTTCCTCGCCCTGGCCCTGCTCAAAGACCTCAACGTGTTCGTCGGCCTCGCCCTCACCGGGGCGCTCTTCGGAGAGCTGTTCGAGCCGCTGAGCTGGTGGGCCCTGCCCATCGCCGCTCTCCTCTACGCGTTCGCGCACTCCGCCTTCGGGCGGCTTCAAGAGACGAAGACGACCTACAAGCAGACCATCGGGGCGTTGGCGCGGATCCCCGAGGTCTCCGGGCACGCCGTGGACGGGCACTCCGAGCGCACCACCGACCTCGCCGTCTCCATCGCCAAGGAGATGGGGCTGGGCCCGACCAGAGTCGACGAAGTCGAGCTCGCCGGCCTCATGCACGACATCGGCCGGGTGTGCCTCAACGACCCGTTGATCGTCGAGTCGGGTTACACCGACGACGACATCGCCCGGTGGAGCGCCGAGATAATCTCCGAGTCGCCCGTCCTCGACAAGGTCGCCGCCGACGTCAGGCGCCAGTACGAGCCGCTCCGCAAGCCCGGAGACGAGGGCCCCGACCCCGAGGTCTCCCCCACCTCGCGAATCGTCAAGGTCGCCGCCGCCTACGACTGGTTCGTGCACAAAGACCGGATGTCGCCGCGGCAATCGCTCGAGGCCCTGCACGCCGAGAGCGCCTACGAGTACGACCCGGAAGTGATCGACTCGTTGCGCCGCCTGTTGAAGGGGCGCGGCGCCCTGACACCGACACGGGGCTGACCGCCGCCTGCTGAAGGGGCGCGCCGCCCTGACGCCGACTCAGGGATGACGCCGACGCCGCCCTGACGGCGGCCCCGCCCCCCGGGGCGACCGGCCTCAGCGTTGTGTCGTCGCCGAGCCCGGGCGGGCGGGCACCCCGTGTCGGAACCAGCGCCGGGGCCTGCGCAGCTCATACTCCAAGAACACGCCGAGGCCGATGGCCAAGAAGACGTCGCCGAAGCTGATCACCTCCCCCACCCCGGCGACCCGGAGCGGGATCACGTCGGCGAAGAAGGTGAGGCGGGAGCCCTCGTCGAGGAGCACATGGGTGAACGAGACCGACAAGTCGGGGTCGTTCACCGAGAAGCCGCTGGCGACCTCGGCGGCGCCCGCCAACACGGGCATGCCCCCGTTGACGGCGATGACGGCGAAGTTCGCCAGAACGCCCAACCCGGCCAGCCGCATGCCCGGCTTGGAGCGGTTGACGAGCGCCATCACCATGAGCAGCGCGAACGACGTCAAGATCATCACCAGACCCGCCGACTCCCATGCCTGAGCGGCCGGCGCCCATCGGGCCCCGGCCTGAAGCCCGAACGAGACGACAAGGAGCCACCACGCCTTCAGCTCGATGTCGCCGAGGTGGCCGAAGCGCCCTCCGCGCGACAACGCGATCGCCGTTGAGGTCATGAGGACGATCGCGAGCCATAACATGGGACTCGACGCTATCAGAGGCGGGGGGACGGAAGGAGCGCAAATGGGCGTTCAATTTCACGCAGCGGGCGGCCGGGCGACGATCACCATCGACGACCCGGAGCGGCGCAACCCGATGTCGACCGAGACGATGGCCGAGTTGGCCGCCGCCACCGGTAAGGCGATCGACGACCGCGAGGTCAGGGTGATCGTCTACACCGGGGCCGGGGACCGCGCCTTCTCGGCCGGGGGAGACCTCTCCGGCTCGTTCGCCGACGACCCGATCGGCCTCCATCGGGCCAGGGGCGAGCTGGCCGAGTTGCTCAAGATGATGCTCCGGGGCGGGAAGCCCACCGTGGCCCGGGTCAACGGCCACGCCCTGGCCGGGGGTTTCGGCTTGGCCGTCGCCTGCGACGTCACCATCTGCGTCGCCGGCGTCAAACTCGGGACGACTGAGGTCAAGGCGGGCCTGTGGCCGATGATGATCTCGGCGATCCTGGCCCGGGTCATGCCCCGCAAGGCGGCGTTGGAGCTGATGCTCACCGGCCGGGTGATCGACCCGCTCGAGGCGCAACGGCTCGGCGCCGTGAGCCGCGTGGTGGCCCGGGAAGACCTCGACCAAGCGGTCGACGAGACCGTCGCCGCCTTCCTCGCCCTCAGCCCGGCCACCCTGATGTTGGGCAAAGACTCCTTCCACGGGATGGCCGACGCCGCCCTCGACACGGCGCTCGACCGGCTCCAAGGCGGTCTCACCGAGGTCGCCCTGACCGACGACTCGACGGAGGGGGTCAAGGCGTTCCTCGAGAAACGAGGCCCGGAGTGGGCCGGGACGTGACGGGCCGCCGGTGACCCGCAAGTTCCAAATCCTCGGTTGGGCGCTGATGTGGGGCGGGGTGGTCGCGTTCGGCTACCTGGGCTGGCAGATCTACGGCACCGACCTGATCAACGCCGGGGTGCAGGCCGAGGCTCGGAGCGAGCTTGAGGCGGCCCTCGCCGAGGCCCGGCGCGACCTTCCCGAGCCCCAGAAGGTCGGTGCCTCTACGTGGCACCCCGAGCCAAAGCCCGAGGCCGGGGATGCGTTCGCCTTCATCAGGATCCCCAAGCTCGGGGTCGACCGGGTGGTGTTCGAGGGGGCCGACGACGCCTCGCTCACCAAAGGGCCGGCGCACATGCGCGGGACCCCGCTGCCGGGCCAGCCGGGGAACTCGGCCATCGCCGGCCATCGGACGACCCACGGCCGCCCGTTCCACGACTTCGACCTCCTCGAGGCGGGCGACGTCGTCGAGGTGGAGACGGCGGTGGGTGCCCACACCTACACGGTCAGGAAGGTCGAGATCGTCGCCCCCGACGCCTCGTGGGTGATCGACCCCCGGCCCGGGGGTTGGCTGACCCTCATCACATGCGAGCCGAAATACTCGGCGCGGCTCCGTCTCGTGGTCTGGGCCGAGATGACCGCCGGGCCGAACCTGGGCTACGTCAACCTGACCGCGGAGCGGGGCGACGAGTGACCCGCGCCCCGAACCGCTTTGCTGTCGGATTCGCCAACGATGCGTGTGCAGAACCTGCGGCTCTCGTCGGTACTACTGCACACGCTGGACGATGCGTGTGCAGAACCTGCGGCTCTCGTCGGTACTACTGCACACGCTGGGCGATGCGTGTGCAGAACCTGCGGCTCTCGTCGGTACTACTGCACACGCTGGACGATGCGTGTGCAGAACCTGCGGCTCTCGTCGGTACTACTGCACACGCTCAGGGGCGGAGGCGCCGGTGACGGCGCACGTTGACGGCATGACCCGCCGTCGCGAGCAACGCCACGGCGGCGGAGCGGGCCGCGCGCTGAGACCTCCCCGCTGACCGGGCCCCGAGAGGAGACGGCGAATCCCAGGAGCCCGACGAGGGCGACGACCGAGACGATCAAGGCGAGCCACCCGAAGCGGCTCGGCGCCCCCGCCAGGTCGGCGCCGGCAAGAGACCAGTTGAAAGGCGAGACGACCGGGCCGGAGGGGAGGTCCTCCGACGTCAACCGACGAAGCTGGGCCAAGCCGGACGCGATAGCCGCCGCCATCACGAGCGTCGCTGCTCCCCCGGGCAGCAACAGGCCGACGAAGGCGTCTCGGGCGGTGATCGGGGACATCGCCATCAACCGGCTCAGGCTCTCCGAACTCGGGGACAAGACCAGCAACAAGGTCATGAGAAGCGTCAAGACGAGCGCCGCGTTGTCGGCGAGGCTCCCGAGAAGAAGGAGCGCCAGAACCGCTGGCGCCACGCCGACCGAATCGGACAACAGAGCCGCCGAGCTCACCCACAAGACGACGAACGCTGAGGCGAGGAGCGCGCCGGCGACGAGCAGAGGCCAGACGCGCCCACCGGTCAGCTTCATCACGCCGTGCCTCCAAGAGCGGAGCACCAAGGCCGAAACCGCCAGAGGCGGCCTCATCGTCTTGGTCGTCGAGCCGTCGCGACCCCGGCCAACGCCAAGACGACGGCCAGAGCGGCGATCGGGACGACAATCCGCCCGTCAACCTCCAAGCCGAACGCATCCCCTCCCTCAAGGGCCACACCCGCCCAACCGAGCTCAACGGAGAACTCGAAAGCGGCCGCGAGGAACAGCCCGAGCGCAAGCACGACGAGCACAATCAGGAGCGCGCCCGCCACAGACCCGACGAGGATGCGCACAAGACGACCGACAGTCAGCCGTCGATCATCGGGCCCCGAGGCCCCCGCGAGCCGGCCTCCCGACGACGACATCACATGGCCCCCAAGATCTCATCAGCCCGGAAAGGCTCATCGAGTATCAACAACGGCGGGCGATGCTGCAGAGCCGCCAACAGGAGAAGCTTGCGCGCATCCCGTGGGAGTACCCGGCGACCAGCCGATCCATCGCGGAGTCAAAGTCGAGGACCGCGGCCAGCTCGGAGACATCCTCCGTCGTGCCGTGGAGACGGCTCAGGAACTGAAGGTACTCGCGGCCGGTGACGGTCTCGGGCAAGTCCAAGTCGTCGGGGACGAAACCGAAACACCGCTTCGCCTCCACCGTCTCCGCCGCCGCCCCGACGACCTCGACGGCCCCGCTCGAAGGGGAGACAATGCCCGTCACGCAATGGGGCAACGTGCTCTTGCCCGACCCGTTCGGCCCGAGAACACCCACCACCTCGCCCGCGCCGACATGCGCCGACACGTCGTCAACGCCGACGACCTCCCCATGCCGCTTGGAAAGCGAATCAATGTTGAGCGCTTCACCGGGCGTCACACAGTTCTCCTGACAGGCGAGCCCGGGGGTGGGCGCCCCGGCTCGAGCTCCTGCGGCGAGAGCACCCCGGGCCCCGACGCGGCGAACGGGCACGGCCCTCAGGTGAGGTCCTCCAACATGGCGACGGTCACCATGCCGTGCCACATCTTGTCGACGTCCCCGTCGGCCCCGATGACGAAGGTGGCGGGCAGGCCGAAGTTGGGGTAGGCGACCTCAAAACGCCGGTTGCCCAGGGCCAGGTCGTACGACGGGGCTGACTCCTCGGCGAACCGCCGGGCGTCCGCCTCGTTGTCGTCCACCGCCACCCCGATCACCTTCACCTGGGGGTTGGCATCGGCGAACTCCGAGAGGTGAGGCATCTCCTCCCGGCAAGGGACACACCACGAGGCCCACAGGTTCACCACCACCGGGCCGTCGTCGGCCTCAAGCTGCTCGTAGAGCGTGAATTGGCCCCCGTCGATCAACTCGACCGTGAAGTCGGGGGCGGCCGACCCGACGGCCGCCATCGTGGGAGGGTCGTCGTCTTCCTCAGCGGCGCCTTCCGATGTGGCGCCGCCCTCCGATGTGGCGGCGCCCTCCAGCTCTCTTGTGGTGTTGTCGAGGGCCCGGCCGACGACGAGGCCGCCGATCACGACCGCGACGAAGATGGCGGTCAGCTTGAGGGCCCGCTGAGGCCCGGGCCCGGCCGGTTCCTGCGGCGCTTCGGGGCGCTCACTCAAACGCCATCCTCCGCAACACGTAGTGGAGGATGCCGCCGTTGCGCAAGTACTCGACCTCGATCGGCGTGTCCACCCTGACCACGACCTTGAACTCGACAGCGGCCCCGTCTCCCCCGACCGCCCTCACCGCCGCCTTCTGACGCGGCGCGAGGTCGTCGTCGACAGCGATGTCGAACACCTCTGTCCCGTCGAGGCCGAGAGAGGCGCAATCGTCGCCGGCGTCGAACACGAGGGGGAGGACGCCCATCATCACCAGGTTGGAGCGGTGGATGCGCTCGAAAGACTTGGCGATCACGGCCCGGACGCCCAGGAGGAAGGCGCCTTTGGCGGCCCAGTCCCGAGACGAGCCCATGCCGTAGTCGGCGCCGCCGAGGACGATGAGGGGCGCTCCCTCGCTCTTGTAGTGCATCGCCGCGTCGTAGATCGACTTCACCTCGCCGTCGAGGAAGTCGGTGGTCCAACCGCCCTCGGTCCCCGGGGCGAGGGCGTTGCGGACCCTGACGTTGGCGAAGGTCCCACGGGTCATCACCCGGTCGTTGCCCCGGCGAGAGCCGTAGGAGTTGAACATGGCGGGCTGCACACCCTCGGCGATCAGGTAGCGGCCCGCCGGGGAGGTCGCCGCGATCGACCCGGCCGGGCTGATGTGGTCGGTGGTGACGGAGTCGCCGAGTTTGGCGAGGACGCGGGCCCCCTCGATCGGCTCGATCGGGCGCGGCTCGGGCGTCAGGCCCCTGAAGAAGGGGGGCTCCTGGACGTAGGTGGAGGTCTCGTCCCACTCGTACAGGTCGGACTCGACCGTGGCGATGTCCCGCCACTCGGCGGCGCCGCTGAACACGTCGGAGTACTTGTCGACGAACTGGCGCCTGTTCACGCTCTCGCCGACTATCTCGTCGATCTCGGCCTGAGCGGGCCAGATGTCGCTCAGGAAGATGTCGGCGCCGTCGCGGCCGCGGCCAATCGGCTCGTTGACCGGGTCCCAGTCGACGCTCCCGGCGAGGGCGTAGGCCACCACCAGCGGCGGGGACGCCAGGTAGTTGGCCCTGACGTCGGGTGATATGCGGCCCTCGAAGTTGCGGTTGCCCGAGAGCACCGAGGCGGTCACCAGGTCGTGGGAGCGGACGGCCTCGGAGACGGGGGCCGGGAGCGGGCCGGAGTTGCCGATGCAGGTGGTGCAGCCGTAGCCGACCACGCCGAAGCCGAGAGCGTCGAGGTCGCCCATCAGCCCGGACTCGTTGAGGTACTCGGTGACGACCTTGGAGCCGGGGGCCAGCGAGCTCTTCACCCAGGGCTTGCGCCGGAGACCCGCTTGGCGGGCCTTCTTGGCCACCAGGCCGGCGGCGACCATCACCTCGGGGTTCGACGTGTTGGTGCACGACGTGATGGCGGCGACGACCACATGACCGTCGCGGAGATCGAAGTCCTCGCCGTCGTGCTCGACTGCGACGGCGGCCCCGTCGGCCCCGCTGTCGCCGAAGGCGTCGGCGAGGTCGGCGCGCCACCGCTCCCTCATGGCCGCCAGCGGGATGCGGTCCTGGGGACGCTTGGGGCCGGCGAGCGACGGCCCGACAGTGGACATGTCCAACTCGATGTCGGCGCTGTAGGCGATGTCGCGAGAGTCGTCGCGCCACATCCCCTGGGCCTTGTAGTAGGTGTCGACGGCGGAGATCAGCTTCTCGTCGCGCCCGGTGAGGCGCAGGTACTCCAAGGTCATGTCGTCGACCGGGAAGAAACCCACGGTGGCCCCGTACTCGGGCGCCATGTTGGCGATCGTCGCCCTGGTGGCGACGCTCATGCCGTCGAGGCCGGGGCCCCGGAACTCGACGAACTTGCCGACCACGCCGTGGCCGCGGAGCGTCTCCGTCACCCGGAGGACCAGGTCGGTGGCGGTCGCCCCCTCGGGCAGCTCGCCTGTGAGGCGGAGACCGACGACCTCGGGGAGGAGCATGTAGATGGGCTGGCCGACCATGGCGGCCTCGGCCTCGATGCCCCCCACGCCCCAGCCGACCACGCCCAGCCCGTTGATCATGGTGGTGTGCGAGTCGGCGCCGACGAGGCTGTCCGGGTAGAGGCTGACGCCGTCGTCCCAGACCACCTTGGCCAGGTACTCGAGGTTGACCTGGTGGACGATCCCCGTGGCGGGCGGGGTCACCCTGAAGTTGGCGAACGCCGACTGGCCCCACTTGAGGAACTCGTAGCGCTCCCGGTTGCGCTCGAACTCCTTGCGGGAGTTGATGAGAAGGGCGTCCGCCCTGGCGTAGGCGTCGACCTGGACGGAGTGGTCGATGACCAGGTCGGCGGGGATGAGCGGGTTGACCTTCTGGGCGGAGGACTCGTCGCCCGTCATGCGGACGATGGCCGATCGCATGGCGGCGAGGTCGACGACGGCGGGCACGCCGGTGAAGTCCTGGAGGACGACCCGGCCCGGGATGAAGGGGATCTCCCGCTCCTCGACGGCGGCAGCGTCGTAGGCGGCGATCGCGCGCACGTCCTCCTCGGCGACGGCGCCGCCGTCGAGGTTGCGCAGGGCGGACTCGAGGAGGACCTTGATCGAGTAGGGGAGGTTCTCGGCGCCGTCGAGGGCGTCGAGTCGGGCGATCCGGCGCTCGCCGAGGGCGGTGTCCAAGGCGGCGCTCGCCCCAAACGGGTCGTTTGACATTCTGGCCTCTTCTCAGTTGCGGGGGCGGCCGATCCTACCCCGCCGCCTCAGCGTGTGCAGAATTGCGGCTCTCGGCTGGGTTTCTGCACACGCATCGCTGAGCGTGTGCAGAATTGCGGCTCACGGCTGGGTTTCTGCACACGCATCTGTCTCGTCCCGGTTTGGCGTCGCCGGAGACGACTATAGTGGCGGCCCCCCACCCAACCACCGCCGCGGGGGAGCCGATGGTCTCCCAAAAACATGTCTACGAAGCGGTCGCCTCCGTCGAGTCGTCGCTGTTCGCCGGGAGAGACCTCGGCGATCTCGGCTTGGTGAAGGTGGCCCGCAAGAAGGTCGGCGGCAAGGTGAAGCTGGATCTTCGCCTGCCCAGCCCAAACGCCCGGGCGGCGCTGAGCGAGCGGCTCGAGGAGGCGCTGGCCCCCTTCGGCGACGGCGCCGACATCAACATCGAGGTGATGGGCGAGAAGACGGCGGCCGCCTGGATGCAGGAGATCGTCAAGTCGTCCGGCCCCGCCGTCGGCGAGCCGGGCTGCCCCACCCGCACGATCGCGGTGTCGTCGGGGAAAGGCGGGGTGGGCAAGTCGTCGGTCGCCGCCAACCTGGGAGTGGCCCTCCGCCGGGCGGGCAAGAAGGCCGGGATCCTCGACGGGGACATCTGGGGTTTCTCGATCCCGTCGATGATGGGGATCGCCCAGCCTCCCACCCTGATCGGCGACTCGATCGTCCCGCCCGCGGCCCACGGCGTGAAGGTCATGTCGATGGACTACTTCGTCGGCGACGACAAGGCCGTGATCTGGCGCGGCCCGATGTTGCACCGCGCCGTCGAGCAGTTCCTCAAAGACGTGTTCTGGGACGAGCTCGACTTCCTCATCGTCGACATGCCGCCGGGGACCGGCGACATCGCCATCTCGATGGCCCAGTTCCTGCCGCGGGCGCAGGTCCTGGTGGTCACCACGCCCCAGCCGACCGCCCAGAGGGTGGCGAGGCGGGCGGCGTTGATGGCCGGCGAGGTCGACCAGGAGGTGATCGGGATCGTCGAGAACATGTCCTGGTTCGTCGGCGACGACGGGAAGCGATATGAGCTGTTCGGCGCCGGGGGCGGCAAAGCCCTGTCCGAGGAGCTGGGCGTCGACCTGATGGCGCAGATCCCGCTGATCCCCGACATGGGCCGCGGCGCCGACGACGGCGAGCCCGCGGTTGTCGCCGCGGCCGGGTCGGAAGCGGAAGAAGCCTTCGACGAGCTGGCCGCGGCCGTTGTCGAGAGGCGCCCCCGGGTGCGAACCAACCCCAACCTGGTCATCAACCCGGTTTCCTGATGCTCTGGATTCGCCTGTGCCGCAGCTTGTGAATTGAGGATCGGAATAGAGCGCAGAAACGTCCGGCGGGCCGACCAGGCCACCCTCTCGAAGGACCTGACCGGCAAGGTGTTCGTCGTCACCGGGGCCAACTCGGGCGTCGGCCTCGAGACGACGCGGCAGCTCGTCAGGCAAGGCGGCCATGTGGTCATGGCGTGCAGGAGGACCGACGCCGGCGAGGAGGCGGCCGAGAGCTTCGACGGGCTCGAAGGCGCCGCGGAGGTGATGAGGGCAGATCTTGCCGACCTCCAATCGGTGAGGGAGTTCGTCGCCGCGTTCGAGGGTGGACACGACCGGCTCGACGGACTCGCCTGCAACGCCGGCCTGGTGACCATGAGCGGGGACCTCGTTCAAACGAAGGACGGCTTGGAGATGACCATCGGCGTCAGCTACTTCGGGCACTTCCTCCTCACCGAGTCGCTGCTCGACCTGCTGAGGAAAAGCGCCCCGTCGCGGATCGTCCTCGTCTCCTCGGTCGTTCACGCGGGCAGCGCCAAGAACCGGCCCAAGTTGCACCTTGAGGACTTGAACTACGAGACGAGGGAGTTCAGCAACTTCCAGGCCTACGCCGAGGCCAAGCTGGCGAACATCCTCTATGCGATGGAGCTTGCCGAGCGGCTGGAAGGCGGCGGGGTGAGCACCGCCTCCGTCCACCCCGGTTGGGCGCGGTCGAACTTCGGGTCGGGCGGCGGCCTGGGAGCGAGGATCCTGATGGGGCTCATGGCGCCGTTGCGGCCCTTCGTGACGAACAGCAACGAGGAGTCCGCCCAGACGACTCTGCACTGCCTTCTCTCCGACGACGCGGCGAAGCACTCCGGGGCCTACTTCAGTCAACACAGCGTGCTCTACCGGGACAAGGGGCGCCGAGACGGCGGCTGGCCGATGGAGTCCCCCAACCCGAACGCCAGGGACATCGAGACCGCCAGGAGGCTGGTCGAGATGAGCTATGAGCTCGTCGGTCTGGAACGGAGAGCGTGAGGTCGGGGCTCGAGCCCCCGGCGAGCCCGCCGGCCCGGCGACAGCGCACACCCGCCCCGAAGACCCCGGCCGCCTGAGCGAATCGCCGCCCGGCCCCGGGGCGTCGCCCCGATTCGGCCGACCTCAACCCGGGAGGTCGCGATCGCTGCGGACGGCGCCCGGCCCGGCGACGGCGCCGGGGCCGGAAAGGTCGACGTCGACCGCCAACCGCCTCGTTGCGGTGTGCCCCGGGCTCTTGACCCGCAGCTCAACTGTGAACGGCCCGGATGGCAGACGCGACCTCTCCAAGGCGACGACATAGAAGTGATAAACGGCCACTAGGGGGCACGGCCCGCTTTCCCGCGAAGACTCGACGATGTCGGCGTGAACGACGGCGCCGTCGACCGTCACGTCGCCGAGCTCGACGTCGGTGCAAGCGCCCGAGACGACGCCGAACCAGACAACCACGTCCTCATCGAAGTCGACCTCGGGGACAGGGGCCTTCCGAAAGGGCGACGTCCACAGCTCATCCAAACGGCCGGGGTCGGTAGCCAGGCCGACCCAAGTGACGTAACCCGAATCCCGGTCGCGGGAAGGGCACCTCCTTCGCCAGGAGCCGCCACCCGCCGCCCTCCCGCACACCCGGATCCGGGGACTTCGGAGCGGCGGCGTAGCCGGTCAAGGCGTTTCTGACCTTCTCGGAGACGGCCGCCTCCCCGCCGAGCACGACTATCCGCTTCGGCTTCAGCCGTCTCAACTCGTCGGCCGTCGCCTCGGGATCGAGTCCTTCGTCACGAGAAGGACCGGCCCGCCCAAGAGCGCCCCGGCGGCCCCGCCCGCCAACGCGTCGGGGAAGTCCTCGCCCGTCGCCACAAACGCCGCCTCCACCCCAGGCTCGAAGTGCTCGGCGGCGACCGCGGCCGCGGTGGAGTAACGGTCAGCGCCCCCCTGACGGGTCGCCTCCCCCGACGTGTAGCCCTTCAACGCCGCCAAGACTGAAGCGGAGACGACGGCCTCCCCGCCGAGGACCACGACCCGCTTCGGCTTCAACCGCTTCAACTCGGCGGCCGCCGCCCCGGGGATCGAGTCCCTCGCGACTAGGAGGATCGGCCCGGCGCCGCCCGAAGCCGCCGCCGCCCGCCAACGCGTCGGGGTAGTTCGCGCCCGTCGCCACATACACCACCGGGAGGCCGGGAGCGAACGGCGCCTTCGAGATCTCAACAGCCGTCGCATACCGATCAGAGCCGGCCCGCCTCTCCGGGGCGCGGCGAGAAGAAGCAGAAACCCGCTCGCCGCCCGGATCAGGATCAGGATCAACAGCGAGAAGGGCAGACCCGGCCGACTCGGCCCCGTCGTCGTCGGTCCCCAAGCCGACGGCCGCCGCCGACACCAACAACAACACCGCCGCCGCCGCCGGCGCCGCGATGAGGCTCAACACCGACCGGGACCCGCCCCCAAGACCAAGCCGGTGTGCCGAGGACGCGACGGAGCTGCGATCAGACACGACACACGAAGCCTACCCGAGCGCGGGCGATCTCCACATCGGCGCCAACCCGGCGTGTGGACGACGGTCCTGTCGGTCGGCCTCGATTGGGGCGCGGCCCACGCACCAGCTACACACCGGGCATGAGCCCAGCCGCGGCCCCTCGCCCGGTCGCCGTCCGAGCTTCGTCGCTGTCCCGCTCGTTCGGCGATCTCGTCGCTGTCGACGGCATCGACCTGACGGTGGAGCGAGGGGAGCTGTTCTCGCTGCTGGGACCCAACGGCGCGGGGAAGACCACCACCATCAAGATGCTGTGCTGCCTCCTCCGGCCGACCGGCGGCGCCGCCGAGGTCATGGGCCATGACGTGGCGGGCGACCCGCTCTCGGTGAAGAGCGTGATCAACATCTCCCCTCAGGAGACCGCCGTGGCTGAGCACCTCAACGCCTGGGAGAACCTGAGCCTCATCGCGGGTCTGCACGGCATCGACCGGGCCAAGGCGCGGTCGGGGGAGCTGCTCGAGATGATGGGCCTGACCGAGAGGGCGGGAGACCGGGTCAAGAAGTACTCGGGGGGGATGAAACGCAGGCTCAGCATCGCCATGGCCCTCATCTCCGACCCGGAGGTGTTGTTCCTCGACGAGCCGACGCTCGGCCTCGACCCCCAGTCGAGGAGGGCGATCTGGGAGCACATCGAGACGCTCAAAGGCGAGAAGACGATCCTGTTGACCACCCACTACCTCGAGGAGGCCGATGCGCTGGCGGACCGGATCGCCGTGATGGACAAAGGCGAGATCATCGCCTTGGGGACCGCCGACGAGCTGAAGGAGGCCGTCTCCGGCGAGCCGGTCACGGTGGTCGAGGCCCGAGACCTTGACGACGAGGCCTTCGAGGCCCTGCGGCGGCTCTACCCCGAGACGCGCCGGACCGAGACCGGGGTCGAGATCGAGGCGAGAGAAGTGAGCGTCTACGACATCCACGACGTCCTGCGGCCGAGGGGGATCGCGATCGGGTCGGCCCACCGCAAGCAGGTCACGTTGGACGACGTGTTCCTGCATCTCACCGGGAAGCGGCTGAGGGAATGAGATTCGCCGCTTTGGCAAGGAGGAACCTCTTGGAGCTGCGACGCGACCTCCTGTCCCTGATCCTCAACGTCGCCTTGCCCCTCGCCCTGCTCGCGGTCTTTCAGGTGTTCGCCCGGTTCGACGACTTCTTCAAGCCTGCCGCCTTGACGCCGGGGATCGTCCTCTTCGGATTCGTGATGCTGATGTTCAGCACGGCCATGACGCTGGCCCGAGACCGGGAGACCGCCCTCTTCTCGCGGCTACTCACCGCTCCCCTCCGGCCCAACGAGCTCGCGGCGGCCTACTCCCTGCCCTACCTGCCCGCGGCGATCGTCCAGGCCGCGGCTGTCTTCGGCGCCGGGGCGCTCCTCGGGCTGGAGGTCAAGGGGAACGCCGCCTTGGTCGCCCTCGTCCTGTTGACGACGGCGGTCCTCTACATCGGGCTGGGGATGCTGGCGGGCGCCCTCTTCTCCCAGAAGACGGTCCCGTTCGCCTACACCGCCGTCCTCCTCCTGACCATCTTCGGAGGCGCCTGGATGGACCTCGACGCGTTGGGCGGAGCGCTGCGGGCCGTCGGCGACCTTCTCCCGTTCGCCCGCGCTTTGGACGCGGCCAGGGGGGTCATCGTCGACGGCGCGGGCTTCTCCGGCATCGCCGCCGACTTCTGCTGGGTGCTCGGCTACACCCTCATCGTCGGCGCCTCGGCCGTCGCCGCCTTCCGCCGCCGCATGCACTAAAGCGGAGGGCCCTTCCATCTCGCCCACCGACGCTGTAGTGAGGGACTCGAGCGGGCCAGGAAGTGAGTCCCTGCGCCCGCAGACAAGGAGGTCTTTCATGGTCCACCGCATAGAGGTGTCGCCCAAGATGATGGTCTGGGCGCACGAGCGCTCGGGCAAGAAACGTGAGGATCTGAAGCGCCGGTTCCCGCTCGACGACTGGGAGTCGGGCGCTTTGCATCCCACTTATCGACAGTTGGAGGATTACGCAGACGCGACCTACACCCCCATCACCTACTTCTTCGAGACTGCGCGGTGACGTGGGATCGGGCGGCGGAAATGCCGCTCTGATGGTCAGAGCCCCTCGATACTCGGTGATGCAAGAGCAACCGAGAGAAAGAGAGGCTCTGATGAGCCCTGATGTTATGCAGATCCGACTCCACTTGCGTCGGATGAGGGTCCTCGACGTCCCGACGCAGTCGGCGTCGTGGACTTGACCTGCGCGCCTGGTCGTCGAGGTCGGCGACGCCCGGACCGCGCTCCGTTGCCCCCACCTGCGGGCTCCCCACGGCGAGAGGGCGCCCGACCGGAGGCGGGTGGAAAGCCATGACCTGAGGATGGCGGGTCGCTCCACGACTCTGTTGTGGGCCCGCCGCCGGTTCTCCTGCGGCGAGTGCGGTGAGCGGTTCTCGGGTGGACCACCCCGAGATCGGCGATGGGCCGCGGCGCCCATGTGAACCTGCGCGGCTGGCCCGTCGACTCGTCAAGTCTGCGGTCATGTCGATCCAGGGGGGTGTCCCGCCGCTGGGGCCTCCCCTGGTGCTACCTGATGCGCCTGACCCGAGACCCGGGCCCGGCCTGGTAGCCGCGCAGCGGCGGCGGCGGCGCTCTCCCAGGTTCCTGCTCAAGCAGAGCCGCAGTTGGCGGAGAGGGGCGTCAAGGTCGCACTTCATCGACGGGTCGATCCCGCAGGCGGGCGGCTATCCAACAACACCTGGGCCACGCCACCTGTGTCCTCGACCGTTCCCCGCGTCGCCAGGTGGTTCGCCGCCCCCGATGATCGAAGTCCGTCGCCGCGTCCAACGGGTCGGCCCGCCCGGCTCCCGGCCCGCCTTCGACCCCGACATCTTCCGGTCAAGGTACCCGCCGGTTGGCCCGCTTCGACCGCCTCGACCCCTACCAGGTCGCCGCCCTCGCCCAAGATCCTCGCCCGGCTGGCTGCGAGCTCGAAGCCGCCACGGCGGCAGCTCGGACACCTCTACGGCATACACGTCGCCGAGACGGTCGAGGCCGCCAACCAGGCCCTCGGCGCCTTCACCGGCGCCTACCGAGAACACCGGGTAGCCGAGTCCCCAAGCTCACCGAGACCCTCCTCGTCTGGGGCGAAGAGATCTTCGCGTTCCACAGAACCGGCCGAGTCACCAACGGCCGCATCGAAGGCGCAACAAGATCGGCGTCCCGGAGTCGCCTACGGATCGTCAACGTCGGCAACCTAGCCGCCCGAGCACTCCTCAACACCTGAGGACCACTAACCTCACCATGACCGAGACACAGGGACCCATCCCACGTCAGCGCGCAGAACCACCTTCTGAGTCTTCGCAAGACATCGACCCTATTCAAGCTGGGCCAGCGCATTGGCGTTCGTGAACTGAGCGACTACTCCGACACCGCCTGATGACCTACCTGTTGGACACCAACGTCTCCATGTTGTCGTTGGCCGTCGAGACGCCGGCGACCGGCCAGTCCCTCCCAGCCTCGTTCGCCGACACGCTCCTCGCCGCCGACCCGGCCGGCATAGGGGTGGCCGACGTCGACGGCGGCCCGGGAGCGACGGCGCGGGCGGGGCGTCAGCGCCGCGCAGGTCTTCGACCCCCGGCTCGGCTTGGTCGCCGCGCGAACCTCCACGCCACGCGAGTGCGAGAATCCGTTCCTGTCCTCCACCCCCCGCTAGAGTGTGGGGTGAGCGACCGACGGCGAGAGTCCCCGAGGCCCATAGAGAAGGAGGCCGCTTGTGGTGGTCCGTGTGGAGGTGCCGGCCGAGAGGCTGACCTGGGCGCGCGAGCGTTCGGGCAAGAACAGTGATGATCTGAAGCGATTCCCGCTTGACAAGTGGGAGTCCGGCGCTTTGCATCCCACTTATCGGCAGTTGCAGGATTACGCACACGCGACCCATACCCCGTTCGGGTACTTCTTCCTTCCCGAGCCCCCCGACGAGCCTGTGCCCATTCCGGACTTCCGGACATTGGGCGACAACACGATAACACGCCCCAGCGCCGACCTCCTGGACACGATTTACAGGTGTCAACAACGACAGGAGTGGTATCGGGACTATGCCCTCGCTAACGGCCTTGATCCTGTACCGTTCGTCGACTCCACGACGACGCAAGATAAACCCATCCAAGTCGCTGACGAGATGCGAGCCGCGCTTGAGTTCGAGCCGGACGCTAGAGGAACGAGCTGGTCCGAGGCCTTCCGCCGTTTGTGCGAGCGCGCCGAAAGAATAGGCGTGTTGGTGATGGTCAACGGGGTTGTCGGCGCCAACACCCATCGCAGGTTGGATCCCGACGAGTTTCGAGGGTTCGCGTTGGTTGATGACCTGGCCCCAACTGTCTTCGTCAACGGTGCCGACACCAAGGCGGCCCAAGTGTTCACGCTGGCCCATGAGCTTGCTCACCTGTGGCTGGGAAAGACCGGACTCGATAACGTCGACCTCCGCTCCCGTGCCGACAACGCAACCGAACGCTGGTGTAACACCGTGGCCGCGGAACTCCTTGTCCCGGCCGAGCACTTGCGCAAGCATTACAGGAGGACCGAGCCTCTTGAGAGGCAGCTCGGCGCTCTCGCCCGCATATTCAAGGTGAGCACGCTCGTGATCCTCCGGTGTCTCTATGATGCCAAGCTTCCCAACTGGGACTGGTCCCGCTTCAGAGACGAGTACGCGGCGGAAGCCGACAGGGTTCGTGAGCTTCTTGCCGAGAGTCGGGGAGGCGAAGGCGGCGACTTCTACCGAACCCACGCGCTCCGCGCCAGCAAGAGGTTCGCTGGCGCCCTGATCTCCGAGACGCTTGCAGCGCGAACCACCTACACCACCGCTCTCCACCTTCTGAGTCTTCGCAAGACATCGACCCTATTCAAGCTGGCCCAGCGCATTGGCGTTCGTGAACTGAGCGACTACTCCGACACCACCTGATGACCTACCTGTTGGACGCCAATGTCTTCATGTCAGCCAAGGATCGCCACTACGGCTTCGACACGGTTCCTGGCTTCTGGGACTGGCTAGACACGGCAAATGCTCGAGGGACCGTATTTTCAATCCGCGAGGTCGGAGATGAGCTATATCCTGGAACAGACGAATTGGCGAAGTGGGCAGAGAAACGCCAAAAGACCCTCTTCCTCCCGGCTGATGCCAGGCGGACTCGGGACTATACTGATGTGCTGGCCTGGGTCGTGACCCAGAAGCGGTTCACCGATGCAGCCGTCAACACCTTTCTCGGCAGCGCCGACCAATACCTCGTCGCGCACGCCTTGTCCATCTCCTCAGTCGTAGTGACCCATGAGGTTTCCGCCCCCGAGTCGAAGAAGATCGTGAAGCTGCCTGACGTTTGCGCGGCGGTTGGCGTCGACTACATGGACCCGTTTCAGATGCTCAGAGCCCAGAAGGCTGTGTTCGTGCTGTGGTCGTAGCCGTCGAGCCGGCGGCGACCGGCCAGTCCCTCCCAGCTTCGTTCGCCGCGACCCGCCTCGCCGCCGACCCGGCCAGCAAAGGGGTGGGCGACGTCGGCGGCGCCCAGGGGCGACGGCGCGGGCGGGGCGTCGAGCGCGGGCGGGACGTCAGCGCCGCGCTCGTCTTCGACCCCCCAACGCGGCTTGGTCGCCGCGGGAGCCCCCACCCCACGCGAGTGCGAGAATCCGTTCCTGTCCTCCACCCCCGCTAGAGTGTGGGATGAGCGAGCGACGGCGAGAGTCCCCGAGGCCCATAGAGAAGGAGGCCGCTTGTGGTGGTCCGTGTAGAGGTGCCGGCCGAGATGATGATCTGGGCGCGCGAGCGCTCGGGCAAGGAACGTGAGGATCTGAAGCGCCGGTTCCCGCTCGACGAGTGGGAGTCGGGCGATCTGTCCCCCACATATCGGCAGTTGGAGGATTACGCGGACGCGACCTACACACCCATCACCTACTTCTTCTTTCCTGAGCCTTTCGACGAGCCTCTGTCGATCCCGGACTTTCGGACAATAGGCGCTGATCCGATAAGGGAACCAAGTCGCGACCTTCTAGACACGATATCCAAGTGTCGACAACGACAGGGTTGGTATCACGAGTATGCCCTCGCTAACGGCCTCGACTCCGTGCCGTTCGTCGATTCCAAGACAACGGACGACCCATCTCACGAAGTCGCTCATGAGATGCGAGTCGCGCTTGAGTTCGAGCCGGACGCCAGAGGAACGAGCTGGTCCGAGGCCTTCCGCCGCTTGGGCGAACGCGCCGAGCGCCTCGGCGTCTTGGTGATGGTCAACGGGGTCGTCGACGCCAACACCCATCGCAGATTGGATCCCGACGAGTTCCGTGGGTTTGCGTTGGTTGATGACCTGGCCCCAACTGTCTTCGTCAACGGGGCTGACACCAAGGCGGCGCAGATCTTCACGCTGGCCCATGAGCTTGCCCACCTGTGGCTCGGAGAGACAGGCCTCGATGACGCCGATCTCCGCGCCTGTGCCGACAACGCAACCGAACGCTGGTGTAACACCGTGGCCGCGGAACTCCTTGTCCCGGCCGAGCACTTGCGCGAACGCTACAAGGAGACCGAGCCTCTTGAGAGCCAGCTTGGCGCCCTCGCCCGCACATACAAGGTGAGCACGCTCGTGATCCTCAGGCGCCTCTTCGATGCCGGACATCTCGACTGGTCACGATTCGGAAAGGAGTACGCAGCGGAAGCCGACAGGGTTCGTGAGCTTTCGGCCGATAACCCGGGAGGCGAAGGCGGCGACTTCTACAGAACCCACGCGCTCCGCACTGGTAAGACGTTCGCCAAAGCTATGATCTCCGAGACGGTTGCCGGGCGGACCAGCTACACCACGGCTCTCGACCTCTTGAGCCTTCGCAAGACATCGACTCTCTTCAGGTTTGGCGAACATCTCAAGCTGGCCAAACGCCTTGGTCTCGACTGATGGCCTATCTGTTAGACACCAACGTCTTCATCAGAGCCAAGAACGACCACTACAACTTCCACACGGTTCCAGGCTTCTGGAGATGGCTGGACAGAGAACATGCCCGAGGCATTGTGTTCAGCATTCAGGCTGTGAGGAAGGAGCTACTCAAGAAGGACGATGAGCTAGCGGCCTGGTCGGATCGCTGTGCCAGCGGGTTCTTCCTCTATCCTAGTAAGGTGACCCATGAGGCTGTGGCGACGGTCAATCACTGGGTCGACGCTCAGGCTCGATTCACTAGCGAAGCTAAGAAGCGCTTCCGCAAGGGTGCGGACACCCTACTCGTCGCACAGACCCTGACCACGTCCCGGGTCGTCGTGACCCATGAGGAACCGGCCCCCGAATCGAAGGCGAGCGTGAAGCTGCCTGACGTTTGCGCTGGGGTGAACGTCGAGTTCATGAACCCGTTTCGGATGCTCAGAGCTGAGGGAGCTGTGTTCGAACTCTCAGAGAGCTTTGAGTCGGCGGCGACCGACAGGCGTTCCCAGACTCGGTTGTTCAACGATACAGGCGCGCCGTCGAGGGACCCGACAGAAGGTCCCTGACGGGCCGAGGCGTTGTAGCCACTCACCCCCGTCACGTCGCCGACCCGGTCGGCAGGGGATGGGCGATGTCGGCGGCGCCCAGGGCGGCGCGGGCAGGGAGTCGTGCGGGGCGCCGGGCGCGGGCGGGGCGCCGGGCGCGGGCCGGATCGCGGAGCCGGGCCGATTGGGTCAATCACCCTATTGGGGGCGAGCGCCTCCCAGCCGATACTGACTCCCATGCAGACCGACGCCAAGGAGAGCGCCGCATGAGAGAGCTCTATCGGAAACTCAAGGACTCCGACGATCGCGGGGCCGCGCTGATGCTCGTGGGCTCCTCGCTGCTCCTGCTCATGGGGATGGCCGCGTTCGGCACCGACCTCGCCTGGTTCTACCTCAACTCCGCCAGGATCCAGCGCGCCGCTGACGCGGCCGCCCTGGGCGGCGTCGTCTACCTGCCCGACGACCCGGACGAGGCCTACGCCGCCGCCATCCGAGTCGCCACCCAGAACGGCTACACGGACGCCGTCGACGGCGCCCAAGTCATGCCGGACAGGATCCGGACCCATCCGACCCAGCTCAACGTGACCATCACCGACAGGGTCGACACCTTCTTCCTCAAGGCCCTCGGGTTCGACGGCACGACGATCACACAGACGGCTACCGCCGACTACGCCCCCCCGCTCAGGCTGGGAAACCCCGGCAACCAGTTCGGCAACTCTTGCGACCCCAAGCTGTTCGCCAACTGCGGCCCCAACTTCTGGGCCAACATCATGGGCAAGTACATGGCCACCGAGATGGGAGACGCCTACGCGGCGTGGTGCCGGGGGAAATGGGACGAGCCCCCCTGCGAAGGCCCCCACGCCAACGACCTGCGTCGCGCCGACGGCTACCTGTACGGGATCGAGTCGACCAGCGAATTCACCCTGCAGTTCATTGACATCGTGTTCCGCAACATGTCAGGCTGGTGGTTCACCAGCGACGACCACCGAACGGGCGACACGGGTTGCGACAGCTGGGGTGAGAACAGAGAGCCCGATTGCGGGCCGACGATGTACGTGGCCCTCTACGCCCCCGACCCCACACCGATGTCGATTGACACCGCCCCGGTCTGCGAAGCCGACATCCCGCCCAGGCAGCAGCTCTCCGACACCGAGGCCTATGTGTGGGAGACGCCCGACTCGCAGGGATGCTGGACCCAGCAGGGCCCCGGGATCTGGGTGGTCCAGGTCAAGTACGTGGACCCGGGGCCGCAGGTCGACAGGTCCGGCATCAACAGGTACTCGGTCAGGTCGACGACCGGTCAGCTCTACGCCATCCGCGACTTCTCGATCTTCAACAACAACGCGTTCTCCATCACCGAGTTCTACCTCGCCGAAGTCCCCGACTATTACGCAGGCAAGGAACTCGTCATCGAACTGTTCGACCCCGGGGAGTCGGTCCGGCCCGGGCAGCTTGAGGTGATCGGGCCGGACGGGACCGTCTGGGACGACTCGACGTGTGTGATCTCCATGCGCCATCGCGCTTTCTACGATTGGCGGGAGGTCGACACCAAGAGACCCGGGCAAGCCTGCGCGGAGAGGGTCACCCCGAGCGAGTACAACGACGCGTGGCTCCAGTTCTCGATCGAGCTGCCGGTCAACTACACCTGCTCGACGTGTTGGTGGAAGATCAAGTACGCCTACTCGTCGTATGTGGACGACACGACCACTTGGCAGGCGTACATTGCCGGCAACCCGATTCACCTGGTACCTTGACGCCCCAACGTGGCCCAAGCCTCCCCACCGCCCGACTACCTGCCGGCGCTCGTCACCCCTTTCACACAACGGGGTGAGCTGAGCGTCAAGGCCCACGCCGGCAACGTCCGGGCGCTGGCCGAGAAGGGCGTCGAGGGTTTCCTCCTCGCAGGGTCGACCGGCGAGGGCCCCTACCTTGCGCCGGGCGAGCGCAGTCGCTTGGTGAAGGCGGTCCGGCGCCGCAAGGCCCACCTGATGGTCGGCGTCGCCGCCGAGTCGACTCGGGCCGCCCTCGGCTTGGTCGAAGAGGCCGTCGAGGCGGGGGCCGACAGCATCCTCCTGACCACCCCGACCACGCTGGCCCGGGGGCGAGACGACGCCGTAGCCCGCTTCTACAAGGACATCGCCGACCGGTCGAAGGCGCCGGTGCTCCTCTACTCGGTCCCCCCGGTGACCGGGTACAACCTGCCGATCAAGTTGATCCGGCGTCTGTCACGCCACGAGAACGTGGTGGGCATGAAAGACTCCTCCGGCGACGTGGTCCGCCTGCAGTCCATCATCGACGCCGCCCCCCGCGACTTTGTCCTCTACTCCGGGGACACCAGGGCCCTCGTCGCGGCGATGGCCGTCGGCTGCCGCGGCGCCGTCACCGCCTCCGGCAACTACGCGACCGAGTTGGTGATGACGACCATGCGCGCCGCCAGGGAGAGCCCGGCGAAGGCCCGGAGAGCGCAGAAGCGCCTGTCGGCTCTTTCGGCCCGGGTGGAGGCCCACGGAGTGCCCGGGGTCAAGGCGGCGGCGCGGGCGGCCGGGCTCGACCCCGGCTGGCCCAGGGCGCCGCTGGCCCGCCTCCCCAAGAAGACCGAGGCCTCCATCGCAGGCCTCATCACCTGACGGTTGGCTCAGCGCGCCGGCTCTGCTAGGGTCGGCGCGACAACAGGCGATCAAGGAGTAATCAGGCGTGTCGAAGTTTCTCAGCGAGGAGTGGGCCGCGGAGGTCACCCGCACCCTCAACACCCACGAGGGGTTCAAGAACGCGATCGGGACCGGCGACCTGGGCATCCAGTTCGAGGTCCACGACGGCCCCGACGGGGACGTGAGCTACTACCTGTCGGCCGGGGACGGTGACGCGGTCATGGCCCTCGGCGCCCTGGAAGGCGCCGACGTCACGGTGAAGCAGTCCTACGACACCGCGGCCGCCGTCTCCAAAGGCGACCTGAACACCCAGACCGCCTTCATGTCCGGGGAGCTGAAGGTGGCGGGCAACCTGGCCAAGCTGATGATGAATCAGAACGCCGTCGCCCAGTGGAGCGCGGCGGTCTCCGAGCTGGACGTCGAGTACTAGAAGCCGCTCGCCGCGACGGCGAGCCGATGCGTGTGCAGAAACCCGGCTCTCGTCCGCAATTCTGCACACGCGAGCCGATGCGTGTGCAAAAACCCGGCTCTCGTCCGCAATGTTGCACACGCTGAGCCGATGCGTGTGCAGAAACCCGGCTCTCGTCGGCAATATTGCACACGCTGACCTATGCGTGTGCAGAAACCCGGCTCTCGTCGGCAATATTGCACACGCTGACCTATGCGTGTGCAGAAACCCGGCTCTCGTCGGCAATATTGCACACGCGAGCCGATGCGTGTGCAGAAACCCGGCTCTCGTCCGCAATTCTGCACACGCATCGCGTGCCCGGGGGCGCGTCAGATCAAGCCGAGCTCTCTCACCGCGGACCGCTCCGACTCCAACTCGGCGACGGACGCTTCGATCTTGACTCGGGAGTACTCGTCGATCTCAAGGCCCTGGACGACCCGCCAGTCGCCGTCGCGCACTACGACCGGGAACGACGAGATCAACCCCTCCGGCACCCCGTAAGCGCCGTCGGAGCGGACCCCCATCGAGACCCAGTCGCCTTCCGGCGTGCCCATCACCCAGTCGCGCACATGGTCGATGGCGGCGTTGGCCGCCGAGGCGGCCGATGAGGCGCCCCGGGCCGCGATGACGGCGGCGCCTCGTTTCGCCACGGTCGGGATGAACTCCCCGTCGACCCAGTCGTGGTCGGCGACAAGCTCGTAGGCGACCCGGCCGTCGACCTCGGCGTGCATCAGGTCGGGGTACTGAGTCGTCGAGTGGTTGCCCCAGACGGTCATCTTCCTGATCGCCTCGACCGGCCTGCCCGTGTGAGCTGAGAGCAGGCCCACGGCCCGGTTGTGGTCGAGGCGGGTCATCGCAGTGAAGTTGCGCGGGTTCATGCCCTCGGCGTTGCTCATCGCTATCAGCGCGTTGGTGTTGGCCGGGTTGCCCACCACCAGGACCTTGACGTCGGGTTTGGCGGCGGCGGCGATCGCCCTCCCCTGGCCGGTGAAGATCGCCCCGTTGGCGGCGAGGAGGTCGGACCTCTCCATGCCCGCCCGGCGCGGCGACGCCCCGACCAGCAGGGCGATGTCGGCGTCGGCGAAAGCTTCCTCGGCGTCGTCGGTCATGACCGTGCCCGCCAGCGTCCTGAAGGCGCAGTCGTCCAGCTCCATGACCACACCCTCGAGGGCCCCCAGAGCCGGGGTGACCTCCAACATCTGCAGGATGACGGGACGGGACGGGCCGAGCATCGCTCCCGAGGCGATGCGGAACAGGAGGCTGTAGCCGATCTGCCCGGCCGCCCCGGTGACGGCGACTCGCAACGGTTCTGTCATGACGGCAAGAGCCTACCTCACCCGGCACCGACGCGAGTCGCGGGCCGCGCCCGCAAGCGACGGCGGCCCCCTCAAGAGACGAAGTCGAGGCCGATGTCCAGTTGCGGCGGGGAGTGGGTGATCCAACCGACCGAGATGACGTCCACCCCGGTCTCGGCGACGGAGCGCACCGTGTCGAGGGTCACCCCCCCGGACGCCTCAGTGACCATGCGGCCCTCGACCAGGTTCACCGCCTCGCGCAACGCGTCGAGGCCCATGTTGTCGAGCAGCACCCGGTCGGCGTCGGTGTCGAGCACCTCCTCAAGTTGGTCGAGGCGGTCCACCTCCACCGCGACCATCATGTCGGGGCCGACCGCCCGCCTCGCCGCCTCCACCGCCCTCAAGGCCCCGCCGGCAGCGGCGATGTGGTTGTCCTTGATGATCACGGCGTCGTGGAGGCCCATCCGGTGGTTGACGCCTCCCCCGGCGGCCACCGCGTGTTTGTCCAACGCCCGCAGCCCCGGCATGGTCTTCCTCGTGTCGGAGATCTCGGTCCCGAGGTCGCTCACCGCGTCGACGAAGCTCGCCGTCGCCGTGGCCACGCCCGACATGCGCCCCAACAGGTTGAGGGCGGTGCGCTCGGCGATGAGGATCGATCTCGCCGGCCCCTCCACCGAGGCGACGACCTCCCCCCGGCCCACCCGGTCGCCGTCGGAGCGGAGAAGCTCATACTCGACGCCCTCGTCCACCGCCTCGAACGCCAGCCCGGCCGCCTCCAACCCGGCGACGACGCCCGGGGCGCGGGGCCTGAGGTTGCCGAAGGCCGAGGCGTCCTCGGGGACCACGGCCCGGCTGGTGACGTCCCCGACGCGGCCGAGGTCCTCCGCCAACGAGCGGAGAACCACCGGGGCGATGTCCGACAGGCGCATCAGGTCACCGCCGTCGAGTCGGCGGCGCCGGGGGCGATGAGCTGGCGTTGCCCCTGGGTCGGGTCGGGCTCGGGGTAGTCGGCCCGGTAGTGGCCGCCCCGAGACTCGCTCCTGCGCAACGAGGCGAGGACCATCATAAGCGCCAGATCGGCGGCCCGCCCGCCGGAGATGGTTCGCCGCAACACCTTCTCCATCCCCCTGATGACGTTGCGAGCCGCCCACAGCCCGTCTCCGGTGCGGACCAGGCCGACCCGGTCCCACATGACCTGGCGCAGGTCCTCGAGGGCGGGCCCGGCGTGCACCGGGAGCTTGAGCGAGTCTTTGGGGACGCGCATCTCCCCCACCGGCGCTTTCAATCGCCGCTCGACGTCGGCGGCGACCCGCGCCCCGAACACGAGACCTTCAAGCAGGGAGTTGGAGGCGAGACGGTTGGCCCCGTGGGCGCCCGTCGAGGCGCACTCGCCCACCGCCCACAGGCCCGCGACCGAGGTCCGCCCGTCGATGTCGGAGTCGACCCCGCCCATGTGGTAGTGGGCGGCCGGCGACACGGGGAGCAGATCCTCCTCGGGGTCGAGGCCGACGGAGAGGGCGTGCGCCGTGACGGTGGGGAAACGCTCGTGGAAGTTGCGGATCTCCCTGGCGTCGAGATAGGCGGACGACCCCCGGTCGTACTGCCAGAAGATGGCCCGGGCCACGACGTCTCTGGGGGCGAGCTCGGCCATCGGGTGGTGCTGGTCCATGAACCGGCGGCCGGCGCCGTCGACAAGAGTCGCCCCCTCCCCGCGCAGCGCCTCGGTGAGCAGAGGCATCGGGTCCTTGCCGGCGAGCAGGGCGGTGGGGTGGAACTGGACGAACTCGAGGTCGGTCAGCCGGGCCCCGGCGCGGCCCGCCATCACGATGCCCTCGCCGTTGACCCCGGGAGGGTTGGTGGTCATCGAGTACATACGGCCGGCGCCCCCGGTGGCGAGGACCACCGCCGGGGCGGTGTAGGCCCGGCGCTTTCTGCCGTCGGCGGTCAAGGCGCCCGCCACCCTCCCTTCGCAGCGGACCAGGTCGACGACCCGCCCTTCGATCACGCTCACCGCGTCGCCCGCCTCCACCGCCTCGCTCATCACCCGCATCACCTCAGCGCCGGTGGCGTCGCCGTCGGCGTGAACGACTCGCCGCGCCTTGTGGCCGCCTTCCCGGCCGAGCGCCAGCTCGCCGTCGAGATCCCGGTCGAACCGCGCCCCCATCCGGACGAGGCGGTCGATGGCGGCAGGCCCGCCGAGGGTCAGCGCCTCGACGGCCCCGGCGACCGCCAGGCCCCCGGCCGCGGCGACGGTGTCCGCCGCGTGGGCCTGAGGCGAGTCGCCCTCGGCGACGGCGGCGGCGATGCCGCCCTGGGCCCGCCATGTCGAGCCCGTCTCGGCCGCCGTGATCACATACGCCCGCTTGGCGGCGAGGGCGACCGACAAGCCGGCGACCCCGGCCCCGACGACCAGCGGCGCATCGAGCTCGATCACCTTGACCATGACGGCCTCAGTCCCGGCGCCCGACCTCGAGCATGCGACTCAGCGACCTACGCGCTCGCACGGCGATGTCCTCTGCGATCTCCACTTGAAGAGTCATCGTCTCCAAAGCCCGTTTTATGTTGTCGAGGGTGATCCGCTTCATGTGGGGGCAGAGGTTGCAGGGGCGCACGAACCTGGTGCCCGGCGACTCGGCGGCGACGTTGTCGGCCATCGAGCACTCGGTGACCATCATCACGCGGTCGGGGCGGCGGCCGGCGACCCACTTGATCATCCCGTGGGTCGAGCCCACGTAGTCGGCCTCGGCGAGCACGTCGGGCGGGCACTCGGGATGGGCGATCACGGCGAGGTCCCCCATGTCCTCCCGGTACTCGGAGATCTCCCGGCCGGTGAAACGCTCGTGGACCTCACACGACCCCTCCCAGAGGACGAGTTCGACGTCGGTGCGTGAGGCGACCCACCTCCCCAGGTACTGATCGGGGGTGAAGATCACCTTGGCGGCGCCCAACGACTCGACGACCTCGGCCGCGTTGCCGGAGGTGCATGTGATGTCCGACTCGGCTTTCACCTCGGCCGACGTGTTCACATAGGAGACGACGGGCGCCCCGGGGTGCTTCTCCTTGAGGCGGCGCACGTCGGCGCCGGTTATCCCGTCCGCCAGGGAGCACCCGGCCTCGCCGTCGGGGATGAGGACGGTCTTCTCCGGGTTGAGGATCTTGGCCGTCTCGGCCATGAAGCGGACCCCGGCCAGGACGATCACGTCCGCCTCCGTCTCCAACGCCATGTTGGCCAAAGCCAGCGAGTCGCCGGTGAAGTCGGCCGCCATGTGGAAGATGTCGGGGGTCATGTAGTTGTGGGCGGCGACGACCGCGTTCCGCTCGGCTTTCAGGCGGTTGATCTCATCGACGGTGGGCCGGGCGGCGGCCATCTCCTCCTCGGTCAGGACGTCGCTCGCCTTGGTGATCAGGATTGCAGTCAGGTCGACTCCGGTGCTCGAGCGTCAATTGTAGGAGCGCCCTGCCGGGCGATCGCCCTTGGCCGGCGAGGGCCCCGCTCGACGGCCCCGCTCGACGGCCCCTCGATCACATGTGGGCGATGACGGCGTCGCCGAACTCGGAGGTCTTCACTGTCGCCCACGCATCGCTGAGCGTGTGCAGTAGTGCCGACGAGAGCCGCGAAACTGCACACGCATCGCCCAGCGTGTGCAGTAGTGCCGACGAGAGCCGCGAAACTGCACACGCAACGGCCGGGCAACCCTCGACCCGTGTCACTACGCCCGCGACGGACCACTAGCTCGACGGGCCCTCGATCACATGTGGGCGATGACGGCGTCGCCGAACTCGGAGGTCTTCACCTCGACGGCGTCGTCGGTGAGGCGGGCGAAGTCGTAGGTCACCGTCTTCGCCTTGATGGCGCCTTCGAGCCCTTTGACGATCAGGTCGGCGGCCTGCGCCCAACCCATGTGACGCAGCATCATCTCGCCGGAGAGGATCACCGACCCCGGGTTGACCCTGTCTTGGCCGGCGTACCTCGGCGCGGTGCCGTGGGTCGCCTCGAAGATGGCCACGCCGGTGTCGTAGTTGATGTTGCCGCCGGGGGCGATGCCGATCCCGCCCACCTGGGCGGCGAGGGCGTCGGAGAGGTAGTCGCCGTTGAGGTTGGTGGTGGCGATCACGTCGTAGTTGGCGGGGCGGGTGAGAACCTGCTGCAACATGGCGTCGGCGATCACGTCTTGGACCAGGATCTTGGCGCCGGGGTCGCCGCCGCTGTCCTCCCAGGAGACCGCCTCGTCGGCGAACTCCTCCCTCACCAGCTCATAACCCCAGGAGCGGAAGGCGCCTTCGGTGTACTTCATGATGTTGCCCTTGTGGACGAGGGTCACCGACTCCCGGTCGTTCCTGATGGCGTAGTTGATCGCAGCGCGGATGAGCCGCTTCGAGCCCGTGACCGAGACCGGCTTCAGGCCGATGCCGGAGTCGGCCCGGATCTCCCAACCGAACTCGGAGCGGAGGAACCCGAGCAGCTTCGCCGCTTCCTCGGTGCCTTCCGCCAACTCCTTGCCTGCGTAGACGTCCTCGGTGTTCTCCCTGAAGATCACCATGTCGACCAGCCCCGGCGACCTGACCGGCGAGGGCACGCCCTCGAACCAACGCACCGGCCGAACACAGGCGTAGAGGTCGAGCGTCTGGCGCAGGGCGACGTTGAGCGAGCGGATCCCGCCGCCGACGGGGGTGGTGAGCGGCCCCTTGAGGCCGACGAGGCGGTCTTCGAAGGCCCCGACCGTCTCGTCGGGGAGCCACGAGCCGGTCTCGTTGTAGGCCTTCTCGCCGGCGAGGACCTCCGTCCACTCGATCTTGCGCTCGCCTCCGTGCGCCTTCTCAACGGCCGAGTCGAACACCCTGACCGCCGCCGCCCATATGTCGGGGCCGATTCCGTCGCCTTCGATGAAGGGGATGATCGGGTCGGCGGGGACGGCGAGACCCTCCGGCCCCATCGTGATGCTCGTGCCCATAGGCTCCTGGATGATCGGCGGGGCCGCCGACCCTAGTGGTGTGTCGTACGAATAGCGAAGCGGTGTCTCCGAGGCCAGTGTGTCATCTGGCAAGGAGACAAACGCAGTCGCACCTGTAGGTGCGGCGAGGCTCGACGACGCAGCCAGGGGCGCACCTGGGCCGGAGAGACCGCTTAAGGATTTGAGCGACGCACCACTAGCCGCAACCCGGCTCGGCTCTCAATCGGACCCGCCAGGGCCGATGCCGGCGCCGCGACCCTCCTCAGGCGTGCTGCCGTGATAGGCTCATCCGCATGAGGAGCGAAGACGGTCCTCGCGTCGCGGAGCCGTTGTCGGCGGCTGCTTCGAGGCGGGCCGCGGGCCATGTTGACATTCCTGACGGCGGTGCTGTTGTGGGCGCCGGCCGTGGGGCTGGGCGCAGACGACGAGGCGGCGGCCGGCAAGGGGTCGGGTGGTCATGTTCTCGATTGCAGTCGCTCTGTCGACGAACTGCCCGAATGGGGCGAGGACGTCGTGGTCTGGAGCATCGGCCCCGACGGGTCGAGGGTTGTCCACGAGGTGCTCCCCGAGATCGAAGACTACGCGGAGACGTACTCGGTCACAGTGGAGGAAGCGAAGCGCCGATACGCGATCGGGGATGCGGCCGGGGTGTTCCAACGGAAGCTCATGGAGGAGCTCGGGGACAGCTTCGTCGGCGGCTGGACCGAGCACGAGCCCGAGTTCGGCGTCTTTCTTGCGGCTCGCCCCGCCGACGCGGGTCCCGTCGCCTCCCTCTTGGAGGGCGAGGCCTTCTGCGAGGTGGCCCAGGTCGTCGAGGCTGATCATACCCGCGCCGAGCTGCTCGACTTGGCGGACAGGGTGCGGACGGCGGTACCGGTGCCCGTCGCTACGGGGATCACCGTTTCGGAGAGAGCCTTCAAGGTCTCGGTCTTCGTGGTCGGAGAGGAGAACCGCCGATTCCTCGACGACGCCCTCGCCGCGACGGGCTTGGCCCCGCGACCCGAAGTGATCGTCGAGACAGTCGAGACCCTCGGCGAGCCGACTTCCCATGTGCGCGGCGGATTGCCCGTGAACGAAGAGGACGGAGATCCAGAGTGCACGACAGGGTTCACCGTGAGACACAACGGCGACGGCAAGCTGGGAGTCCTCACCGCCGGTCACTGCGCCAATCGTGTGACGATCGACGATATTCCCGCTCCTTTCCAGGGCGAGAACGAGTTCGTGATCGTAGACGGAGGCGACCCGATGACTGAGCACGGCGATTCGGGAGGCCCAGTGTTTCGCGGTTCCGACGCTGTTGGGATAATGGCCCAGAAGGCCAGCTTGAGTGGTCCGGGCAATCTGATCTACATGCCTATAGGCAACATCTCGGAAATCGGGTTGTCTGTACTGACCTCCGATCCGCCCAACCCTTGGTTTGACGACGTTGCGGTGTTCATAACTACCGCGCCGGCGGGCGGATCCACACATTCCTCTCCAGCGGTTCGTCCCTCAGCTACCAAGGCAACAACGGTTGGTGGGCCGCTTCAAGGGGATAATCCCTTGAGAAGACGACATCGCAACCCTCTACGACTACGGGTCGAGCATATCGCGCGCCCACGTCTGGTTGTCGACCAGGTCGGTCCTTCAGGTTTCAGGGAAGCGACGGCTGGTGGAGCGGCTCTCTCTACACTCTCGGGAAGGTGGGCGATCGAGTGGTCGCAGGCGACTTCGGAAAGCTTCGCTGATCTCGCCTCACCGCCCCCGGCGGGCCTGGGCGGCTCGGAGTGTGTTGACGAGCAGCATCGCCCTGGTCATCGGGCCCACGCCGCCAGGGACCGGCGTGATCGCCCCGGCCACCGGCTTCACCGAGTCGAAGGCGACGTCGCCGACAAGACCATGCGGCCCCCGGTTGGCGCCCACGTCGACAACGGTCGCCCCCGGCCTCACATGGTCGGCTGTGATCAGCCCGGGGCGCCCGGCGGCCGACACGACGATGTCCGCCTCCCGAGTCAACGCCGCAAGGTCCTTGGTGCGGGAGTGGCCTATCGACACCGTGGCGTCGGCGCCCTTCTCGGACAACATTAAAGCGAGAGGACGGCCCACCAGGAACGACCGGCCCACGACCACGGCCCGCTTGCCCGACACCGCGATGTTGTGGTGGTCGAGCATCCTGACGATCCCGGTCGGGGTGCACGGGCGCAGCCCCGGCCTCCCCAACACCAGCCGGCCCAAGTTGAGCGGGTGCAGGCCGTCCGCGTCTTTCGCCGGGTCGATGCGCTCCACAACCGCCTCGGCGTCGAGGCCCCCGGGCAGCGGGAGTTGGACGAGGATCCCGTCAACCGAGTCGTCCCCGCTGAGACCTGCGACCACAGCCTCCACCTGCGCCTGCGACGCGTCGGCGCCCAACTCCCTGTGGATCGACGCGATCCCCACCTCGGCGGCGTCCCGACGCTTCCCCCGCACATAAGCGGCGGAGGCCGGGTCGTCGCCTACAAGGACCGTCGCCAGGCCCGGCGGGCGCTCCAAGACCGAGACCGCCGCGGCCACCTCGCCCTTCACCGCCGCCGCAACGGCTCTCCCGTCCAAGACCAAGGCGCTCATCAGTGCCTGAAGCGCCGCTCGCCCGTGAAGACGAGCGAGATTTGGCGCTCGTCGGCGGCGTCGACCACTTCCTGGTCGTTGCGCGAGCCTCCCGGCGCGGCCACGGCGGTCACGCCGGCGTCGGCCAGGACGTCCAGCCCGTCCCGGAAGGGGAAGAACCCGTCGGAGGCGGCGACCCCACCGACCCCCCTCCCGGCCGCCTTGACCGCCGCCCGCATCGCGGCGCCCACCCGCGACTGATCGCCCGCCCCCACTCCCACGGCCTGCGCCCCGCGGGCGATGACGACCGCGTTCGACTTGGTGTGCGCGCACACCGTCCAAGCGAAGCGGAGGGCCCCCATCTCATCCTCGCCGGGCGCCCTGCTCGAGACCGTCCGCCACTCCACGGCGCCGAGCCGGTCGCGCTCCTGTATCAGGAGGCCGCCGTCCACCCGCCTCATGTCCAACCCGCTGCCCTGGGGCAGAGGCGCCGAGAGGACCCGCAGGCTCTTCTTCGGCGCCAACACCCTCACCGCGGCGGCTTTGACCTCTTGGGCTACGACAACCTCAACGAACCTGGAGGCGATCGCCTCGGCCGTCGCCTCGTCGAGGGCTGCGTTGAGGGCCACCACGCCGCCGAACGCCGACAGGGGGTCGCACTCCCACGCCTTCTCAAACGAAGACGAGGCGTCGCCCGCCGCGGCGGCGCCGCAGGCGTTGGTGTGTTTCACGATGACGGCGGCGCCAGGGGGGAGGTCGGCGGCGAGCCGCCATGCGGCGTCGGCGTCCGCGTAGTTGTTGAAGGACATCTCCTTACCCTGGAGGCGGGTCGCGGCCGCCCACCAAGGCGTCGCCCCGTCCTCCCGGAACAACGAAGCCCGCTGGTGGGGGTTCTCCCCGTAACGAAGGTCTGCCTCCTTCCTCAGGGCGATGACCCGGTCCTCCCCCAGCCATCCCGCCACGGCGGCGTCGTAGGCGGCTGTGTGGAAGAAAGCCTCGGCCGCAAGCTCGCGACGGAGCGCCTCGCCCAACCCGCCGCCCTCCACGGCCGCCGCAACCGCCTCGTACTGGTCGGGCGACACCACCACGCCGACCCGGCGGTGGTTCTTGGCGGCGGCTCTCGCCATGGCCGGGCCTCCAATGTCGATCTTCTCGATGATGTCCGACTCGCCGGACGACGCGTCGGCGACGGTCTCCCGAAACGGGTAGAGGTTGACCACGACCAGGTCGAACCTCTCGATCCCGTTGGCGGCGAGCTCGGCGTCGTCCTCCGGTCCCCGGGCGAGGATGGCGCCGTGAATCTTGGGGTGAAGGGTCTTGACGCGGCCGCCGAGTATCTCCGCCGCCCCGGTCTCGTCGCTGACCCTGCTCACCTCGACGCCCGCCCCCTCCAAGACGGTCGCCGTGCCCCCCGACGAGACGATCTCGCACCCGACGGCTATCAGGCGCCGGGCGAACGGGATCAGGCCGGTCTTGTCGTGCACGCTGACGAGGGCCCTCACATCCCGCTCACCTTCCGCCCCTCGACCAACAACTCGCCCCGCATGAAGGCCCGGACGACCTCCGGGTAGAGAGAGCGCTCCTCCACCTGGATGCGGGCATGCAGCGACTCCTCGTCGTCGTCGGGCGCGACAGGCGCCGGGCGTTGCGCGATGATCGGACCGTGGTCCACCTTCTCGTCGACGAAGTGGACCGTCACCCCGGTGACCTTGACTCCGTGGCGCAGGGCGTCCCGGACGGCCCGGGCCCCCGGGAACGAGGGCAACAACGAAGGGTGGATGTTGATGATGCGATTGGGGAAGCGGTCGATGAGCGAAGGCGAGAGGATGCGCATGAACCCGGCGAGCACAACACCTCCGGCGCCCGACTCCTCGACGGCGTCGCCGACCGCCTCCGAGAATGCCTCCCTGCCGGCGTGGTCGCCCCACCGGACGACGGCCGTCGGCACTCCCGCCGCCCGCGCCCGCCCGAGGGCCGGGGCGGCAAACTTGTCGGAGAGGGCCAGTCGGATGCGAGGGCGGATGTCGGGGGCGTCGATGAGCGCTTGGAGATTGGTGCCCGAGCCCGAGGCGAGTACTGCGATGTCGATCATGGCCTCCGCTGCGCCGGCGCCGCCGCCAGTGTAGGGGGGCCGCCGCAGAGGCCCGCGAGGCCCGCCGGCCGCCGCGGTCTCCGGCGACGACCGCCCCTTCTAGGGGAGGTAGGCGGCGAGGGCCTTCTCCACCGATTCGGGGATGACGGCGGTCCCGCCGAGCACGACGATCCGACTCGGCTTGAGGCGGGTCAGCTCGTCCTTCGTCGCCTTGGGGATGGTCCCTCCGGCGACGAGGAGCATCGGGCCGTCGTCAAACGCCCCGGCTGCGCCGCCGGCGAGGGCGTCGGGGAAGTTGAGGCCCGTGGCGATGTACGCCACGGGTGCCCCGGCGTCGAACGTGTCCTTCGAGATCGCCGCCCCGGTCTCATACCGCTGAGCGCCCGCCAGCCGAGTCGCGTCCCCGTTTGTGTGCGCCCCCAGAGCCGACTGGACCGAGGCGGAGACGGCGCCCGTCCCGCCGAGGACCACGATCCGTCTCGGCTTCAACCGTTTCAACTCGGCGACGGTGGCCGCTGCCAGCTTGTCCTTCCGGGTCAAGAGAACCGGGCCGCCCAGCTTGGCGGCGGCCGGGCCTCCCGTGAGAGCGTCGGGGAAGTCCTCGCCCGTCGCCACAAACGCCACGGCCGACCCGGGCTTGAAGTGCGCCACCGAGACCGCCGCCGCCGTCGAGTACCGGTCGGGGCCCGCCTGACGAGTCGTCTTCGCATACACCCCCAGCTTCGCCTCGACCGAGGCGGAGACGACGCCCGTCCCGCCGAGGACCACGATCCGTCTCGGCTCCAACCGCCTCAACTCCGCCGCCGTCACCGTGGGGATCGCGTCTCTCGCGACGAAGAGGATCGGGCCGTTCCCGCCCGACGCGGCGCTGCCCACCAACGCGTCGGGAAAGTCCTCACCCGTGGCCACATACACGATGCCGACGCCGGGGTCGAACGTCGTCTTCGAGATCTCGACGGCCGTGGAGTACCGATCCTTGCCCTGCAGCCTCTCGGGTGCCTTACGGGTCTTGACCGTCCGAGTCGACACCGAGCCGGTCGCGGTCACCTTGGCGCCGGTCGGCGCCGTCGCGGACATCGTGGCTGTGCCGACGATGCGACCCGCCGCAACGTCGCTTGGCGTCGCCGTGTACCGCGCCGCGCACGTCGTCGTCCTCCCCGGCGCCAGAGTCGTCCGAGGGCAAACCACGTCCCCGACCTTCGGGGCGCTCACCGACACCTGCGTCAACGTCACGTTCCCGGTGTTCGTGACGACGAACAAGTAGGAGACGGCGGCGCCCTCCCCCACCGGGTTCTCCGCGTCGGCCGTCACGGCGAGCGTCGCCGCCGGCGCCTCCGCGACCAAGCCGGCGTCCCGCGTCTCCCGATTCTCGCCCGGCCCCAACACAAACGTCGTCGTCCGACCCGACGACGGGTCGACATCGGAGTCGCCCCCCGCCTTCCTCACCGTGAACAGAAACCCCCCAGGCCGCTCGACCTCGACCTGATAGGACCCGGGGACAAGACCCGAGAACCCGTAGGCGCCCTTCTCGCCCGTCCTCACAGACCTCAACCCCGAACCGTCCTGACGTAAACTCACCTTCACGCCCCCGCGACCGCGCTCGCCCTCACCCCTCACCCCGTCGCCGTCGGAGTCCACCCAGACCGCGCCGCCGAACTGAGCCAACTGTTGATAGCGGAAGTCGACGTTCAAGGCGCTGCTGTCCCCCGGGCCCAACACCCGCCGAGCCGAGACCGGCGCGATAGCGCGATGACCCGCCAGAACACGGCGCCTGTCGGTCACCGCAACGGTCCACGCGCCGGGGAGCAGAACCTCGAATCGATACTCCCCGTCGGCGTTGGTCGTCTCGCTTGCCGTCGCGTCCCCGTGCTCGTCCCGGAGGTCCATCGTGACGCGCCCATGAGGGCCGTCACCGCGATCTCGCACACCATCCGCGTCGGCGTCCGACCACACGCTGCCCCCAATCTCGACGTAGTTCGCTTCATAGGCGCCGATGTCACAACCACCCTCCTGCGGCCTGGCCACACCCCGCGCATCCCTCTCCCGACACCTTGCCGCGCCGCCCGCGTTGAACAACGCGCTTGACCGGTCGATGGCCCTGGTCAACACATTTCCCATATCTCCGCGCGGCCCGATCAGCCGGGCGCCGCCGTTGTCGCTCAACTCGCCGAGGCCGAAGCCGGCCCTCTCAAGCCTGAAGCCACAGGACGCATCCGACGAGGCGTTGTGGCTTCCGCCCACCCGGGACGACTCGAACTTGCATTGGGCTCCTCCCGTGTTCCCGGCGATCACTGAGTTGGCGATGTCCACGTCGACGGTCCCGGAGTCGGCCTCCACCATCTGGGTGTGGACGCCGCCGATCCCGGCGCCGGGGGCCGTGTTGTTGACGATCGTGTTGTGGCTGATGGTCAACACCGGGTTGGTGTTGAACGCCGACACGAGCACTCCGCCGCCGCGCCCGCTCGCTCTGTTGTCCGCGATCGTGGAATTCGCCAACTCGGTGCGCGTGATCGCCTTGACGCGGGATTTGCCGCCGCTGGCGTAGATCCCGCCGCCGAAGTAGGCGCGGTTTCCGCTGATCGTGCTGTCAACAACCTTGAGATTGCCACAGCGGTGGTATATGCCGCCGCCTTCGCTGCTGTCGTTTCCGTTGCCGCGAACCACCGAATTGGCGACCCACAACGTCGCGTCGGGCTCACCCGGGTCACACGCCTCCAGCCGGATGCCGTTTTTTGAGTTGCCGCTTATCACGGTGTTCTCGATGCGCACTGCGCCCGCACGGCCCGACTTGGCGTCCCGATCGAATCGGGCGCCGATCTGGTTGCCGTGAAGGTGCAGGTTCCTGAGGGCGACTGTGATGCGGGCCCTGAGTCCTCTGCCGCCATCATCTCTTATGTGCACACCGGGACCGTTCGAGCCGGTCACGGTCAAGTGGGCCAAGGTGACATCGGTGGCTTGAGCGATGTCGGCCGTCGACATGATGATGCGGAAACCGCCTCCGCCCTTGATGGTCGTGCCGTCGGCGTGGCCTTGGATCGTCATGTTGGACTCGATGCGGTAGACGTCGGTTTGCGCAGGGATCTCACCGGGTGCCTCGAACATGATTACGTCGTCACCGGCGCCGGACTCGCAGGCGTCAACCTGCCCGTCGGTGTTGGCCGCCTTGATCGCCTCTTCCAATGAGCACTTCCCGTCATCGGTGGGGGCGGCCCCGGGGTCGACCCGGATCGTCGCTCCGGCCCGGGCATCGGCCGAGCCGAGGAGCAGCGCCGCGGCCGAGCCGAGGAGCAACGCCGCGGCCGCCTGCCCGGCCGGCACGAAGAAGACCCGACGGAAGCACATGACGCTTCTCATCACACAGGCTGATCCGACAACATAGGGTTCCTCAGGTTATCCACAGGGTGCAGGCATGAAGAGTCCCATGCCTCGGCTCCGGCCAAGCCGCGGCCTCGCCTGCCTGCCCGGTCAACGGAGGTAGGCAGCGAGGGCCTTCTCCACGGACTCGGGAACAACGGCGGTCCCGCCGAGCACGACGACCTGTTTCGGCTTCAGCCGGGTCAGCTCGTTCTTCGTCGCCTTCGGGATAGTCCCGCCTGAGACGAGCAGGACCGGGCCGCCCTTGAGCGCCCCCGCCGCCCCACCCGCCAACGCGTCGGGGAAGTTCACCCCCGTGGCGACGTAGACGACGGGCACGCCGGGGTTGAACCCGCCCTTCGAGATCGCCGCGCCCGTCGAGTACCGGTCGGTCCCGGCGAGGCGGGACACCTTGCCCGACGTCTGAGCGGCCAGGGCCTTCTCCACCGCAGGCGCCACGACCCCGGTCCCGCCGAGGACCACGATCTGTTTCGGCTTGAGACGCTTCAACTCAGAGACGGTGGCCGCTGCCAACTTGTCCTTCTGCGTCAGGAGGATCGGCCCTCCCAGCTTCGCCGCGGCCGGGCCCCCGGTCAACGCGTCGGGAAAGTCCGCGCCCGTGGCCACATACGCCGTCGCCGCCCCCGGCTCGAAATGAGCGGCCGAGATCGCAGCCGCAGTCGAGTACCGGTCGGACCCCGCCTGACGAGACGTCTTCCCATACGCCTTCAGCTTCGACTCCACCGACGCGGAGACCACACCAGTCCCGCCGAGGACCACGATCCGTTTCGGCTTCAGCCGCTTCAGCTCCGCCACCGTCGCCCCGGGGATCGAGTCCTTCGTCACCAGCAGGATCGGGCCGGACCCGCCCGAAGCCGCAGAGCCCGCCAACGCGTCGGGGAAGTTCACCCCCGTAGCCACATACGCCGACCCCACACCAGGCGTGAACGTCTCCTTCGAGATCACAGCAGCCGTCGCATACCGGTCCTTGCCCGCCAACCGGCCCACCGACACCCTCCCCTCCTTCAAGTCGAACGTCGCCGAGCCGGCGGCGGACACCTTCTCCCCGTCAGCCGCGGCGCTGACCGTCGCCGTGTTCGCGACCTTGCCCGCCTTCACGTCGGCCGCCGACGCCTTGTATGTGGCGGTGCATGTCATCGACTTCTCAGGCGCCAACACAGTGCCGGGGCAAGACACCTTCCCCGCCTTCGGGTCGGCGACCGTGATCTGCGACAAGGTCACGTTCCCCGCGTTCCTCACCAGGAACGAGTAGGAGATCGGGTCGCCCGCCTTCACCGGGGCCTTCGCCTCAGCCGACTTGACCAACGACAGCGACGGCGCAGGCGACGTAGGCGGATCATGCTCCGGAGGCTTCGGCGGCGACGGCGCCGGCCGATACACACCGGCATTCGCCGACACCTCGTTCACACCCGACACCAACTCGAACACCGCCGACCGGCCGGACGAAGGGTTGACGTCAGAGTCGCCTCGCGCCCTCCTCACCGTGTGCAGGTATCCCGCAGGCCGCTCGATCACCACCTCATACGACCCCGGGACCACATCTGAGAACGAGTAGAAACCCTTCGCGTTCGTCCTCTCCGACCGCAACGGCGACCCGTTTTGGCGTAGAGTCACCCTCACTCCTTTGACACCCCGCTCGCCCGAATCTCTCACCCCGTCGCGATCCGAGTCCTCCCAGACCATGCCCCCGAATCTCGCCAACGGCTGATAGCCGAAATCAACATCCAAGACATCGTCAGAACCTACGGCCACCGTCCTCTTCACCGACTTCGAAGTCGTGGCCCGATGGCCCGACAGGACCTTGTTCGCCCCGGCCACCCTCACCGTCCATGTGCCGGGGAGCAGCACCTCAAAACGATACTCGCCGGCGGCATTGGTCGTCTTCTCGCCCGCAGCTGCCCCCCGCGCCCCCCGGAGCTGCACCGCGACACCCTTGATGGGACCCTCCCTCTCATCCCGACGGCGGTCCGCGTCCTTGTCCGCCCACACGGCGCCGCCGAACTCAACATACTTCGCCTCGTAGGCGCCAATGTCACAACCACCGTTTTGCGGCCTGGTCGCACCTCGCGCATCCTTGGGCGCATTGCAATTCGCCTCGCCGGCCTTGTTGAACAGCGGGCTGTTCTTGTCGATGGCCATCGTTGGGACATAGCCGCCACGGCCGTGCGGCCCGATCCGCCGGACGCCGCCGTTGTCGGCCAACTCTCCCAGGCCGACGTCACGCTCCGTTACCGCGAAGCCGCACCGACGATCCGGCGAGGCGTTATGCCCCCTGGTGATCGCAGCCCCCTCATTAAACGCGCACTGGGCGCCGGCGTTGTCGGCAACCACTGAGTTGACGATCGTAATCCTGATAGGATCGCGGTGATTGCTTTTCTCCACAAGATACGTCTGTATTCCCCCGACCCCAAGTCTTGATGCGCGATTGCCGGCTATTGTGCTGTGCCGAACGACCACCTCTGGCCTGAGCCACCCTTTGGTCTCAACATATATCCCCCCACCGGTCTTGCCGGGCCTCTTGCTTGCATCCGTTGACCCGTTGTCGGTTATGGTTGAGTTCACCACCTCCGTGCGACTTGACATTACCTCCCCAGAGACTGCGCCTACACCTCCGGAGGAGTAGATCCCGCCACCCGGCTCGCCGCGATTCCCGACGATCAAACTATCGATGATCTTGAGCGGGAGACACTTGTTGTCTATGCCGCCGCCCTGGATTGAGTTCCGCCCGTTGTTCTTGACGACGGAGTTCTCCACCACCACTGTCTTGGGATTCCGCTGACACGCAGACAACTTGACGCCGTGATTGGAGTTGTCGCTGATCTCGGAGTCCTCGACTTTGATCGTCCCCCCCAGTCCCGACTGGTAATCCGTGGCGGTGAACTCGACTCCGGTCCCGTTGTGGTCAATCTTCAGACTCCTGAGGGTGACGGCGATGTCTCGCACGTTGCCCTGAACACTGCCAACGGCTTTGTCTTCAACCTTCACCCCGGCGCCGCTTGATCCGGTCACTCTCATGTTGGCCAACGTGACCTTCATCGCCAAGCCGATCGTGCCATCCGCTACGACAATCACAAAACCGCCGCCGCCCGTTATTGTTGTGCCTCCGGCATGGCCGTCGATCTTCATGTTCGACTTGATCTTGAAACCGCCGGACGGCGCAGTGATGGCGCCGGGCGCATCGAAGGTGATGACATCGACGCCGTCGCTGTCGCCCTTCTCGCAGGTGTCGAACGCTATGTTGCTGTTGGCCGCCTCGATCGCCTCCCCCAACGAGCACGTCTCGTCGACCATGATCTCCGCGGCGGCCGCCGACTCGGCCGAACCGAGCAACAGCGCCGCGGCCGCCAGGCCGACAGCGGCGAAAGCCAAACGACGATACGGACGGGTAGGCGATTCGTGAGGAGTCATAGCCTCTCTCTCGGGTCGGGGGACGGGCACGATACCACAACATGGGCCATCAGGGCAACTTGGCCGTTAGGGCGGCGAGGGCGTCCTCCACATCCTTGGACACGACGGATGTCCCGCCGAGCACGACGACCTGCTTCGGCTTCAACCGCCTCAACTCGGCCAACGTCGCAGAAGGGATCGAGCCCGTCGTGGTCAGGAGGATCGGGCCGGACCCGCCCAGAGCCGCAGAACCCGCCAACGCGTCGGGAGAGTCAAGGCCCGTTGCCACAAACGCCACAGCCGCCCCCGGATCGAAATGAGCAGCCGAGACCGCAGCCGCGGTCGAATACCGGTCGGCGCCCGCCAGACGAGACACCTCGCCCGACGTGTGCGCCTGCAACGCCTTCTCCACCGCGGCCGACACGACACCCGTGCCACCGAGAACAACGATCCTCCCCGGTTTGAGACGGTTCAGCTCTGTGATCGTGGCCGCCGGGAGCTTGTCCTTCTCCGTCAAGAGGATCGGCCCTCCCAGCTTCGCCGCCGGCGGGCCTCCGGCCAACGCGTCGGGGTAGTTCTCGCCCGTGGCGACAAACGCCACAGCCGCCCCCGGGTCGAAGTGAGCAGCCGAGACCGCAGCGGCGGTCGAATACCGGTCGGATCCCGCCTGGCGAGTCGTCTCCCAATAGGCCTCCTCGCTCAACTCCTCCTCAACCGCATCAGAGATGACACCCGGGCCGCCCAACACCACGATCCGTTTCGCCGTCAACCGCTTCAGCTCGGTCAACGTCGCAGCAGGGATCGAGTCCTTCGTCACCAACAAGATCGGGCCGGCGCCGCCCGAAGCCGCAGCGCCCGCCAACGCGTCGGGGAAGTTGGCGCCCGTTGCCACATACACCGTCCCCGCACTCGGAGCGAACGTCTCCCGCGAGACCGCGGCAGCCGTCCAATACCGATCAACCCCCGATACCCTGCCCCCAAGTGTTCCATACTCCGCCTCATAAGCTCCGATATCACAAGCAGACCCCTGCGGCCGAGACACGCTCCGCGCATCGGTCCGCGCCTTCTCATGTGGGCAGTGTGACCCGCTCACCGCATCGATCAAAGGGCTGTTCCTGTTGAGCGCCCGCATCCAGAGAGAGCTGCCGCCGTTCGGCCCGATCTCCACGCCGTCCCAATCGGGCCACAACCCCGCCAGCCCGAAGTCTCCCCTTACCAGCCCAAAACCGCAGGAGTCGTCAGATGACGCGTTGCCGCTCTTGGAACCCTCTGCCAATGTGCCGGCGAGTTCACATTGTCTGCCGGTGTTGCCGGCGACAACAGAGTTGTGGACCTCGACGTCGAAGTACTCGCCTGCATGCTCCCCCGTACCCTCCCAACTTGTGAAGATCCCGCCAACCTCCATCTCGTCGACGCCATTGTTGTCGGTGATCGTGCTGTTGATGATCGACAGCTCCGGCATGAGCGAACTCGAGTCCTTCCACACGCTCACCCCGACACCGAAGTTGTCGGCGACGGTGGAATTGATGATCTCAGTCCTCGTGGACGCAACCTTACCTTCGCTGTCCCCTTCACCAAGCCTACCTCCAGAAGCAGACACACCATCGCGGTTACCCGCAATGGTGCTGCTGACGATCTTGAGGTGGCCGCAGTCGTTGTGTACACCGGCACCGGGTGCAGAGGAGATAGTGTCTACAAACGAGTTGGAGACCGTCAAGGCGACTTCATAAAACGGAGCGACCATATCACAGGCATCCAGGTAGACACTGGCACCCTGGCCACTCTCTCTGTCTATGACAGAGCTCCTGACTATGACATCGCCAGTGCGGCCCGAGTCTACGGCTTTGTCTACACGGATGCCATTCCAGTAGTCCTCCACCCGCAAAAACTCCAGTGTCACGGTGAAGTCGGTGTCTACCGTTGCGCCGGACTCGTCCTTGACGTGCACCCCGTATCCCCCCTCCCCTGTCTTGTCCCCCCGGCGCTCCCCCGCCAGTGGGTCATTTCGAAGCTCCAAATCGGCCAGAGTCACCGCAGTGACGGCGGACGAGGATGTGTCGTCGGTCAGGATGATGTCAAAACCGTCGGCGCCCACGATAGTCGTGCCCACATCCCCCGGGCCTGCGGAAAAACCTTGGATCGTCATGTTGGAGGTGATCTGGAAACCGCCTTCCGGCGCGCTGATTGTGCCGATCCCGTCGAAGTCGATGACATCGTCGCCGTCGCCGGCCGGGCAGGCGTCGACCGCCGCGTCGGTGTTGGCTGCCTCGATCGCCTCCTGCAACGAGCACTTCCCGTCAGCCGTGGGGACGGCCGTCGGGTCGACCGTGATGGTCGCCGCGGCCGCCGACTCGGCGAAGCCGAGCAACAGCACAACGGCCGTCAGGCCCACCGCGGCAAGGGCCTGCCGAGAGGTCAGGCGGGCAGGTGATTGTCGACTGGTCATGTCCCCTCTCTGGTCGAGGCGCCACAAGCTCACCACAGGAGACCGAGAAAGGCCAAACCCGCGGGCGGCTGATCGCGGCCCCGGTCGCCCGACAGCGCCTCCCGCGGTAGCGTGGGCGCCAACACCGCAGAGGGTGGAGCGATGACAGCAAGACCGAGATGGCTCTGGCCCGCGGCCTTCGCAGGCCTGACGATCGCCTTGGTCGCGATCGCGCTCGCCCGCGGCTCGGTCACGCTCGACCCGGCCACGCCGGAGGGGGTCGTCCAGGAGTATCTGAGGGCCGTCGCCGCCGACGACTACGACGCTGCCTTCGAGCTGGTCGACCCCGAGCTGATAGAGGACTGCGGGCCGGCCGACACGCGCCAAGCCGACTGGATCGGCGCCTTCACCGCCACGTTGCCCCACGCCGCAGAGCCCCCCGTCGGCGAGCGCGCATTGGTCGACGTCACCATCCGGGTCAGCGAAGGGCCGCTCCTCCCGTCCTGGGTCCGAGAGGAGGCTTTCGCCCTGATCGCCCGAGACGGGGTGTGGTGGATCACCGACGACCCCTGGCCCCACTTCTGGTGGGACTGCGGGCCTGGAGGCTTCCCTCCGGGAGGCTTCCCTCCGGGCTTGCCGCCTGAGGAATTCTGGCCGGACGACTTCTGGCCGGACGACTTCGATCGGGACGACTTCGATCAGGACGACTCGCGGCGCGGAGACTTCTGATGATGGTCGGCGAGCCGGCTGCCGTCCTCGTCGCCGTCCCCCTGCTCGGTGCGATCCTCTTGGGGGCGATCCTGCTGACCAAGTGGGCGCTGGACCGGAGAGGCGGCGGCCCGAGCGGCGGCGGCGACGTGATCGCCTACCTGCTCATGGCCCTGGCGGCGGGTGTGACGGGTTTCGCGTTGGCCGGGCTCGGCCGGGCCGCGTTCCCGGTCGACAGCTTCGCCGTCGTCGGCGAGGGGACGGTCGCGGCGTGGCTTGCCGCGCTGGTCGTGGCCGCTCCGATCGCGGTCTTCCTCTGGCGGCGACAGTCCTCAAGGCGCCAGGCCTTCCCACGCCCCGTCGGTTGGGCCGTCTACCTGACGTTGATGGAGGCGGTCTTCCTTACGTCGTTTGTCGCGGCGGCCTTCATCGTCCTCAACTGGGCTCTCGGCGACGGCGACGCCCCGCCGATGACCGACGCCATCGTCTTCGGTGGCGTCGTCGTGTTCCACGAGGCGGCGACTCGACGCTCACCCGCCGCCTCCGACCTGCCCAGAGTCGTCGGCTCGGCCATCGGGCTTGTCACGCTCGTCATTGGGGCCGGCGGAGCGCTACTCCGACTGTTCGAGGCCGTTTACGCCACCATCACGCCGACGGCGGCCGGCGCCGGGGAGATCGGCTGGGCCTTCTCGCTGATCCTCATCGGCGCCCCGATCTGGTTGTATCGCTGGTTGCGCGCCTGGCCAGGCGGCGCCGGGCTGGCGCGAAACGCCTGGTTGTTCATCGCCTCGGTCTCAGGCCTCATCGTCGTGATCGTCGCCGGCGCCTCGCTTCTCACCCTGATCCTCATCTTCGCGCTGACCGACGCCGGCGACGCAGGGACCCACTTCGCGGCCCTGCCGGCTTTTCTCGCCGTCAGCGCCGCGGGGGCGGCGGTGTGGGCGCACCACCGACTCGTGATGGGCGCTGAGAGGACCAACACGGTCCGGTCGTACGAGTACGCCATGTCGGCCGTCGGCCTCTGCGCCGGGATCGGGGGGCTGACGGCGCTCACCGACATGGCTTTCACCTCCGGCGCCCTGGTCGGGCCCTTTGTCGTGTCGCTGATCGCGGCGACCGTCGGGCTGGCGACGGCGGTCGCCGTGTGGAGCTGGTTCTGGTCCCGAATCGCCCGGGCGCCCCGGGAGTCTGAGGCCTCGGCCCTTCCCCGCCGCTTCTACATGCTCGGCCTGAGCACGGTCGCCGGGCTGGTCGCGGCGGGATCGCTCATCGCCGCGCTCGTCGTCGTCTTCCGCCGCCTCCTCGGGGCGGGCGGCGGTGAGACCCTGGTCGTCCCCGCGGCCCTGTCCGCCTACTCGGCTCTCGCCGCGTGGCGCCTGCTGCGCGTCAACGCCCAGGACCGCGAGTTGACGGCGCCCGTGAGGGCTGCGGCGTTCAAGGTGACGGTCGTGTGCTCCCGCCCGGGCATGATCGCCGAGGCGTTCCCCAAGGAAGCCAGGCTCAGGGTCCTCCTCCGCGGAGACGAGACAGGGGTGATCGACGACGAGACGGCCGCAGCCATCGTCGATGAGGTCGCCGGCCGGCCCGCGCTGGTCTGGGTCGACGAAGAGGGTTTCAGGGTGGCGCCCGCCCGCTGAGGGCGACGCTGAGCGTGTGCAGTAGTACCGACGAGAGCCGCGAAACTGCACACGCATCGCCCAGCGTGTGCAGTAGTACCGATGAGAGCCGCGAAACTGCACACGCATCGGCCGGGTGCCACCCTCGACCGTTGTCGCTACATCCGCGAGGCGCCACTAGCCGAGGGCCGGGCGCCGGATGGAGGCTCAGGAGCGCTCGGCGAGCCTCCTGAAGTCGTCGTTCATCCGACGGCCGGCCGTCCCGTAGCGCACGAGATCTCGGCCGAAACGCTCCCTGATCGCGTCGATCGCCTCGTCGAGCAAACGACGGCGCAGGTCTTCGGCGCTGCCCGCCCTGAGCACATGGCCCTCGTCGATCTCCAGCTCGAGCTGAACCAGGTCGTCCGACGTCAGGTTGGAGACGGAAAGCCCGATCAGCGTCACCCTCTCTCTCTCGGCGACTTCGAGGGCGCGCCGGACAAGCTCCATGCCGAGGTCGGCCAGCGCCGCCGTCGACGAGGTCGCGGCGGGGAGAGTGCGGCTCCTGGAGACCGCTCTCGGGCCCGGGTACCTGACCCGCGCCGTGAGGGTCGAGCCGGAGCGCCCCTTCGCCCTCAGGCGCCGGCCGATACGGTCGGCGAGACCGCGCACGACGACGGCCATCTCGTCGACGTCGGTGAGGCCCGCGCCCAGGGCCTGCTGGGCGCCGACGCTCCCGGCGCGCCGCCCTCCCCGGACGACGCGCGGGTCCCGATTCCACGAGAGCGCCCGCAGGGACCCGGCGGCGCCGGGGCCCAACACCGGGGCGAGAGCCGAGGGATCGACCTCGGCCAGCTCGCCGACCGTCTCGATCCCGAGACGGCGCAGCCGCGCCGCCGTCACCTTCCCGACGCCCCACAACGCCTCCACCGGCAGAGGGTGGAGGAAGCTCAACTCGGCGCCCAGCTCGACAACCACCAAGCCGTCGGGCTTGGCCCGGGCCGAGGCGACCTTGGCCAGGAACTTGGTCGAGGCGACGCCGACGCTCAACGGCAACCCCGCCTCTTCGCGGACGCGTCGCCTCAAACCTTTGGCGATGTCGGCCGGGTCGCCGAGGAGGTGGGTCGTGCCGGAGACGTCGAGGAACGCCTCGTCGACCGAGATCTGCTCCACCACCGGCGTGGCGCCCTCGAAGATGGCCATCACCTTCTCGGAGAGCTCGAGGTAGCGGTCGAAGGCCCCGTTGACGACGACGGCCCGGGGGCAGAGCTTGAGGGCGTCTCTCACGCTCATCGGCGCCCGCACCCCGAACGCCCTCGCCTCATAGGAGGCGGCGACCACCACCCCGCCGCCCACAAGGACGGGTTTCCCCCGAAGCTCCGGGTTGAGGAGCTGCTCAACCGACGCGTAGAAGGCGTCGAGGTCGGCGTGCAGGATCGTCGGGGTCACGAGCCGATTATGCCGGAGACCGGGGACAGGAACCGCAGAAACCGAACATAGAGTGCGTCGATGCAGCCGATGCCCGACCTGCGGGTCGTCTCGCTTGAGAAGATCAGGCGCCACGAGGAAGTCGACCCGTTCCGCGTCGGCCTGCTCGCCGCTCGGATCGAGTCCGACGGCGTGCAGGTCAACCCGATGATGTGCGTGGAGACGGCCGACGGCGAGTTGGTGCTCCTCGACGGGGCCACCCGCACCGAGGCCCTCAAGAGACTCGGCTTGGAGCATGCGGCGGCTCAAATCGTCGACGGCGACCAAGCCAGGCTGGAAACCTGGCATCATGTGATCAGGGGTCGGCCCTGCGACCAGGTCGTCAAAGACCTGAAGGCACAACCAAGCGTGGTCATGGCCGAAGCGGGGCCGACCCCCCGCATCCACACGGTCGACGGCCGCTGCTCCTCGGTCGTCGGCGACGGGCTCAGTCCCAACGCCGCTCTCTCGGCCTTGGTCGGCGCATACATCGGGAAGGGGCGCGTGAGCAGGACCATCGACCCCTCCATCGAGCGAGTCGCTTGGGAGTTCCCCGACTGGTCGGTGGTGGTCGAGCTCCCCGCCTTGACGACGGCCGATGTCGCGGCGGCGGCCGTCGGCCGAGACCTCCTGCCCGCGGGGATCACCCGGTTCCTGATCGACGACCGGGCCCTGAGGCTCAACATCGACCTGGGCCTGCTCCGCTCCGACAGGTCTCGGGCGGAGAAGCAGAAGCTGCTCGACGACCTGCTTGAGGAGCGGGCGCACGCGGGGCGGATCCGCCGCTACGAGGAGCCGGTGTTCGTCCTCGACGACTGAGCCCGACACTCCCCGGCGCTTCCGCGACGGCCGCCCCTGACCGCGGGACTCCAGCGTGTGCAGAATTGCAGCCCACAGCTGGGTTATTGCACACGCATCGGTCAGCGTGTGCAGAATTGCAGCCCACAGCTGGGTTATTGCACACGCATCGGTCGGAGCGTCAGGGAACCGGATCCTAAAGGGGCGGGCCCCAGCCGCCGCCGCCGGGCGTGAGCACCCGAAGCCGTTCTCCCGGGGCCACGTCGAAGGTGGCCTTCCCGGGGACCTTTTCGGCGGCGCCGTTCGGGCGGACGATCCAGTCCTCGCCCTTCGCGGCGGGCCCGCCTCCGGCAAGGCCCCACGGCGCCGTGCGGCGACGCTCGCCCATCAGCGTCACCGTGGCGGGCGCCGAGAACTCAAGCTCACGCACAATGCCGTCGCCGCCCCGGTGCTCGCCGTCCCCTCCGCTCCCCGAGCGGAGCCGGTAGGCCGTGACCTTGAAGGGGTAGTGGCGCGACAAGCTCTCAATCGGGGTGTTCTTGGTGTTGGTCATCCCGGTGTGGATGCCGGACTGGCCCGCCCTGCCCGGGCGGGCGCCCTGGCCGCCCGCCAATGTCTCGTAGTAGGCGAAGTCGCCCGACCCGATCAGCACGTTGTTCATCGTGCCCTGGGACGCGGCCGGGACCCGGTCGGGGCGCGCCGACGCGAGGGCTCCCAAGATCACGTCCGCGACGCGTTGGACCGTCTCGACGCTCCCGGCGGCGACGGCGGCGGGGGCCTTGGCGGCGACGATCGACCCCGACGGCGCCTCAAGGGTCACGGGCCGGTAGCAGCCGCCGTTGGTCGGGATCGTCGGGTCCGTCGCCACCCGCACCGCGAAGTAGAGGGTGGAGGCCGTGGCGGCTTCGACCGTGTTGAAGTTCGCCGGGATCTGATCCGCAGTGCCGGTGAAGTCGGCGTGCAGGTCGCCGCCGCTGACGGAGACCTTGACGCAGATCGGGAGCAACGACTCGCTCCCCTCCACATAGTCGGAGAACTCGTACTCGCCGTCGGGGAGACTGCCGATCGCGGCGCGCATGAGCCGCTCGCCGTAGTCGAGCAGGCCTTTGGTGATCGTCTCGTACCCGGCCGCTCCGTAATGCCGGCACAGCTCGCCCAACCGACGGGCGCCGATCTCGTTGGCGCCGAGCTGAGCGGAGAGATCCCCGAGTCGCTCGCCGGGGGCGCGGGTGGCGGCGAGGAACGGGTCGAGGAACTCGGGCTCCCACTCGCCGCCTCGGGCGGCGAGCATCGGCGACACCACATGACCCTCCTGCTCAAGCCGGACGGCGTGGGCGGGCATCGACCCCGGCGCCTCGCCGCCGACATCGGCGTGATGGGCGCGGTTGGCCGCGAAGCCGACAAGGTCGCCGTCAACCGCAATCGGGCGGACGATCGTCAGGTCGTTGAGATGTGTTCCGCCGTGGAACGGGTCGTTGACGGCGTATTGCGCGTCCAAGTCGAGGTCGTCCCCGAAAACGTCGAGGATCGCCCGGACCGACGCCGGCATCGAGCCGAGGTGGACCGGGATGTGCTCGGCTTGGGCAAGCTGCTCGCCGGACGGGACGTATAGCGCCGTTGAGAAATCGGCTCGCTCCTTGATGTTGGGGGAGTACCCGGTTCGGCGAAGGACGGCGCCCATCTCGTCGGCGGCGGCCGTGAACCGATGCCTGGCGATCTCGAGGTCAAAGGCGGTCACCTGGGCCATGAGATCTCCACAGCGCCCGTGGGGTGGACCGTCGCCGTCTCGCCGCTTGCCAGGTACGTGGTCGACTCGGCCTCCTCGATGATCGCGGGGCCGGCCACCTCCGTCCCGGGAACGAGGCTGGGCCGCCACCAGACGTCGGCCGTGACCGGGCCGTCGGGGCCGTGGACCGTGCGCCGCCCCCTAGGCGCCGAAGGGGGCCCGGCGGCGCCCGCTCCCGGCAGGTCGTCGATCGACAGCGCCGGCTCGCCGACCGCCGCCGCCCGCAACGTGACCAGCTCGACCTCGTCCTCGGGGCGAGCGAACCCGTTGCGTCGCCTGTGCGCCGAGTCGAACCGGCGCCGAAGCTCGTCCCAACCCTCGCCGAGCCGGTAGGGGACCGACGTCTCGTGCGACTGGCCGACGTAACGCATGTCCGCGGTGAGCGCGACCGACTCGGCCGCGCCCCAAGCGTCGGCGGCCAGCTCGGCACGGGCCCGCTCGAGGACCGACCGAGCGCTCCGCTCCAGCTCGCCGAAACGCCGCTGATCGAGGTTCACCGTCTGCGCCACGTCCGCTCGGGGCGGGCTCAACAGGAGCCCGAAGGAGGAGAACACGCCGGCGAACGGCGGGATGACAACCGACTTCATCTCCAACGCGCGAGCGAGCGAGCTCGCGTGCAGGCCTCCGGCGCCGCCAAAGGCCATCAGGACGGCGTCTCGGGGGTCGGTCCCCTGCTCGACCGACACGGCGCGGATCGCATGGACCATGTGGGACTCGACGACCGCCAACACCCCCAGAGCCGCCTGCGTCGAGTCGAGGCCGACTCGATCGCCCACTCGCCCCAAAGCTGCTGCGGCCAGGTCGGCGTTGAGAGCCAGCTCGTCGGCGAGGCGGGCCTCCTGGTGGAGTCTGCCGAGCATGAGATGGGCGTCGGTGACCGTGGGCTCGTCGCCTCCCCGGCCGTAGCACGCGGGGCCGGGGAAGGCGCCGGCCGACCGGGGGCCGACTCGCAGCGCCCCGCCGTCGTCGATCCAAGCGATCGACCCTCCGCCCGCCCCGACGGTGTGAACGGCGACGGACGGCATGAGGCACGGGTAACCCACAATCGCCCGGCTGTAGGTCACTTCGGGTCGGCCGCTCTCGATCCGGCAGACGTCGGTGGACGTGCCGCCCATGTCGAACGAGATCAGCGTGTCGTGACCCATCAGGGCGCCGAGCGCGGCGCTCGCCACAACGCCGCCGGCGGGGCCGGACAGGAGAATCGAGGATGGGAAGTCCGAGGCGTGATCGAGCGAGGTCAGCCCTCCCGACGACCGCATGACCGCCACGTCGTCGATCTCGCCCTTCTCACGGGCCCGCCGATCAAGGTTGCTCATGTACTTGCGGACCTCCGCCCCCAGGAAGGCGTTGATGACCGTCGTCGACATCCGCTCGAACTCGCGAAACTCCGCGACCACGGCTGATGAGACCGATATGGGCCCGTCGAAGCGGCGAGCCAGCTCCGAGGCAACCATGTTCTCGACGGCGGGGTCCTCGTAGGAGTAGAGGAGGCACACGGCGATCGCCGTCGCGTCCTGGTCCGCCGCCAGCTCGGCCACGCGCTCGGCGAACGACGCTACGCCGGATGGCGAGCGATCGTCGCCGAGGCCGACTCGAAGCTCGGGGGCGACGAGCGGCTCCGGCCGATCGGCGAACGGGTCGTACAGGGAGGGTCGGTCCTGGCGGCCGATCTCCAACACCGACTCGAAACCCTCATCCGTCACGAGCAACGTCTTGGCGCCGCGCCTCTCAAGCAGCGCGTTGGTGGCCACTGTCGTCCCATGCAGCAGGGTGGCGACGACGCCCTCAGGCAACACCCGGTCGGCGCCGCCCAAGACCCCCACGCTCTGGTCGGTCGTCGTCGACGAGACCTTTGTGACGCGAACGGCCTCGCCGTCCCAAGCCGCGACGTCGGTGAACGTCCCGCCGACATCCACCCCGACCGTGTGGCGCCGTTTGCTCACAGCCTCAGCCATTTCGCTCAGATCCCCAAGAACGCTCGGCGAATCAAGTCGCTCTCGGCCAGCTCAGACGACTCTCCCGACGCCACGACTTGACCGGTCTGGATGACGTAAGTGCGGTTGCAGACCTCCAAGCACTCCATGACGTTCTGCTCAGCGAGGAGGATGGTCTGGCCGGCCTCGCGCAACGAGAGGATGGCTTCGTAGATCGATTCGACCAAGACCGGCGCCATGCCCAGCGAGGGCTCGTCCAGCATCAAGAGCTTCGGCTTCGACATGATGCCCCTGGCGATGGCGGCCATTTGCTGCTCGCCGCCCGAGAGAGTCCCCGCCAGTTGAGCGCGCCGCTCCTTCAACCTGGGGAACAGCGAATAGACGCGCTCGTAGTCGTCGTCGTCAACGACGTGGGTCGCCGAGCAACCCAGCATCAGGTTGTCTTCGACGCTTAGGCGCGGGAAGAGCCGCCGACCCTCCGGGACATGGGCGATTCCCAACCGAGGGACCTGATGAGCCTGCAACGACGACACGTCCCGGCCGTCGAAGCTGATCGCCCCGGTGGACGGGACGACCCGAGACACGGCCTTCAGCAACGTCGTCTTGCCGGCGCCGTTCGACCCGACCAGCCCGACGGCTTCACCGCGATCGATGGAGCACGACACGCCGCTGAGCGCGACGGCGCCCCCGTACGTCACGTTCAAATCACTGATCTCGAGCAGCAAAACGCTCTCCCAGGTAGGCGGCGAGGACATCAGGGTTCTCGGCGATCTCCGCCGGGGCCCCCTCTGTGAGCTTCCTGCCCTCAACGAGGACGACGACCCGGTCGGACAACGGCATCAGGACTTCCATGACGTGCTCGATCATCACCACGGTGATGTCGGAGCGCAATGCCCGGACAACCTCGACGGCTTCTTGGCACTCCTGCTGGTTGAGGCCCGCCATCGCCTCGTCAAGGAGCAGGATTCTAGGCTCCGTCGCCACCGCCCGCGCCACCTCGACGCGCTTGCGGCCCGCCAGCGTCAGCTCCCCGCCGAGCGCATTCGCCCGATCCGAGAAACGCACCCGCTCCAGCACCTCGCCTGCGATCTCGCGCGCCGCCTTGGCGCTGCGGTGTCGATGGAACGCCCCGATCATCACGTTCTCAAGCACCGTAAGCTCCGGGAAAGTCTTGACGATCTGGAACGTCCTCCCCAACCCGGCGCCGCAGACCTGATCGGGCCGCCAACCCGTGATGTCCGTTCCGTCGAGCAGTATCCGTCCCGAGTCGGGTCGCTGAAACCCCGAAATCTGCTCGAAGAGCGTGGTCTTGCCCGCCCCGTTGGGCCCGATGACCCCGACAAGCTCGCCCTCGTCCACAGTGAACGAGACGTCATCGTTGGCGGCGAGTCCGCCGTAGTACCGAGAGACGCCTTCCACTTGAAGGAGGCTCATGACCGCGCCTTCCTCCCGCCCCGGCGGAATCGGCCTAGGACTCCCAGGATGCCGTTGGGCTCGAACGCGGCAAGCAGCATCACGATGCCCCCGTATATGACGAGGTTGAGGGCGTCCCCGGTCCCGCCGAATCGGATGCGGGTGTACTCGGTGAGGAGCACGAACACAACAGCGCCGACTATGGGCCCCCACATCGACAGCACCCCGCCCAGGACGGCGACGATCGTGATCTGTATCGAGATGTCCAGGCTCATCACCGAGAACGGGTCGACGAACAGCACATACTGGGCGAAGAACGACCCGGCGACGGAGACCACGATCGCCGAGCACGCCAAGGCGATCTGCTTGTAGCGGGTGATGTCCACTCCGAGGGACGACGCGGCCTCTTGGTTGTTGCGGATCGCCTGAAGGTAGAAGCCGACCCGAGACCGGGCCATGGCGACGACGGCGAGGAGGGCCAAGACCAACAACGCCAACCCGAGGAAGTGATACTCCCACTTCTGTCGGCCCGCCCATTGCATCGCGGTGAGACTGTCCGGCTGGGTGGGGATGGAGAGACCGTCGGCGCCGCCCCACTCGGCTCGATTGAGCACCAACAAGAAGAAGATCTCACCGGTCGCGATGGTCGCGATCGTGAAGTAGTGGCCCTTGAGACGGAACACCGGGTAGCCGATCGCGACTGCGATGGGAACAGCGATGAGGGCGCCCAAGAGCAGCGACAACCACGGATTCAGCCCGCTGCGGGCGCCGAGCGCCTGCGCGTAGGCGCCCACGCCGAAGAACGTCGCGTGCCCAAGGGAGATCTGGCCCGCCATACCGCCGAGGATGTTCCAGCCGGTGGCGTAGAGCGCGTAGACGACCATCAGCACACCCAACGTCTGCTGGAAAGGCGTGCTCCAGATGAACGGGTAGGCGACGAAGAACGCGAGGAAGGCCGCCCACGGCGCCCCGGCGCGGAGGGCGGCTGAGGCGCTCCTCTTCCCAGGCGCCTCAGCGGCGCCCTTGGGCGAGACTCCGGGACGGCTCTTCACATCGCTCATCCCCGGTGCGCCAACCCTTGCCGCCGAATGAACATCACGATGAGGAACAACACGAAGAGCCACATCTCCTTGTAGGCCGGGTTGAAGTAGAAACCCATGACGTTCTCCAGCAACCCGACCGCAAACGCCGCCCCGAAGGCCCCGCCGATCGACCCGAACCCGCCCAACGCCACCACCATGAAGGCGGTGAGACCGAAGGCCAGGCCCGCATTGGGGTGGATCGGCTGGTAGATCGCCACCAGAGCGGCGGCGACGCCCACGGCGGCGCCCCCGACGAGCCAAGCCAAGGCATACATACGATTGGGGCTGATCCCCATGAGCACGGCGGCGCCGCGATCCTGGCTGGTCGCCTGAAGGGCCTTACCCGTTCTTGTCCTCCAGATGAACAACCCGATGGCGCCTGTGAAGATCAAGCTGCCCGCCGCTGCGGTGAGCTGCGGACCCGGCATGACGATCCCGGCGATCACCAGCCGCGTGCTGCGAAGCCAGGACTCGGTGATCGCCCGGAACTCAGACCCGAACAACGTCTGGGCAAGCCCTTTCATGAAGATGAGCAGCCCGAACGTGACGAAGATCTGAGACAGCAGCGTCCCGCGCATAGCGGGCCGGACGACGGTGAAGAAGGCCACAAGCCCGATCGCGCCGACGACGATCGCGGAGACCGGCAAGGCAAGCACGGGGTCGACGCCCAGGCCCTCCCACATGAAGAACGCGACGTACATGCCGGCCATCACAAACTCGCCGTGAGCGAAGTTGATGATGTCGCCGACCCCGTAGATGACCGTCAGACCGACCGCCACGACCGCAAGGAGAGAGCCGAGCAGCAGCCCGTTGACGATGACCTGAATCAGGTCGCTCATACGCTCCTCGGACCGTCGCCCAAGTGGGTCGCCCTAGCCTCGCTCGGACGGTTTCGGGATCGGCCAGACCAGCTCGGTGCTCGCCGCCTCGAAAGGCCACACCACGCGGTACTCGTCATCGATGCGCTGCAAGACGACGCCGCGCGCCAGGTCGTTCTGACCGCTCGGCCCGAACTTGACGCCGCCCCAGGGCATGATCGTCTGATCCCCGCTCAGGTCGGTTGCCGCGACCGCGTCGCGAATGGCGGCCGGGTCGGTCGAGCCGGCCTCGTTGACGGCGTTGAACAGGGTCAGAGCAGCCGTGAAGGTGCGAGCCGAGTTCTCATCCATCGGGACGCCGAAACGCTCCTCATAGAGAGCGGCCACCGCCGCCGCCGCCGGGTTGTCGCTCACCGACTCGAGCGACCAGGCGGCCCTGGCGATAACGAAGTCGGCGCGATCGCCGACCGCCTCAAACAGGGCGTTGTCGCTGAACCCTGCGCCGAACGCGAGCGTCGGCGCGCCGTAGTCGTTCACGGCCCAAGCTTCAGTGAACAGAATCGCTTCCGGCGTGTAGGACGCCTGGAAGATCACGTCGGGATCGGCCGAGATGATCTGCTGCGCCTCCGGTCCGATGTCCGCCACGTCGTTGCCGTGGCCGATGTCCGCCACAACGTCGAAGCCGAACTCCTCCGCCAGCTCCCTGGTGACGTCGGCGGCGTCCGTGCCGAATGCGGTGTGCTCCCACAACAAGGCGATGTTGCGCAGGGAGATGCCGTCTCGCTCCTCAAGATCCTCAAGGAACTCGAAGAACGTCAACGCGAAGGTGTGGTCGCTGGGGCCGGTCCGGAAGAAGTACTTCAGGTCGCGGTCCTCGGTCAGGGCGGTCGATGAGGACGCCCCGTTGACAAAGGGCACACCAAGGCGCTCGGCGCGCTCCGAAGCGGTCTTCGACACCGACGAGAAGTAGGCGCCGATCACCGCCACGACCCCCTCGCCGGTTATCAGGCGCTCCGTCTCGGTTGCGCCGGTCTCCGGTTTCCCGGCGTGGTCGGCCGACTTGATCTCAATCATCGCGCCGCCGAGGTTCGGCAGCCCGGCGGTCTCAGCGAGCGGAAGCGGCGCCAGGTCACCGAACTCGCCGTTGACGATCTCAGCGGCGAGGTTGACGCCGTTCAGGGTTTGCTCTCCCGCCGCCGCCGACGACCCCGTCAGAGGGTACAGGGCGCCGATCGCGATCGAGCCTCCCGCGCCCGGATCGGGCGTCGTCTCCTCCGGATCGGGCGTCGTCTCCTCCGGTTCGCCCTCGGCGACAGCCGCCGTGGTTGTGGTGTCCGCCTCGTTGGCGTCGTCGTCCCCGCCGCAAGCCGCCGTGATCAACGCAAGCGCTGCCAGCGCGGCGAGCGGTCGTGTATGCCTTCGCATGTTGTCATCTCCTCCCTCGCGGGATCATGGGCCGACGCGGTCGCATCGGCCCTACGTCGATCCGCCGAGACCGGCCAGCCGGTACAACGGGTCGACTACCTCTTCTCTCTTGCTCATCAACTCAGTCAAACCCTTCCTGGCGCCCTCAAGATGCGTCTGGATCATCGAGCTCAGCGTCCGCTCGTCGCCCGAGTCGAGGGCGCCCATCATGGAGCTGTGCTCGGCCTGCACCCGATCGCGGTTGTCGAGCTCGTACACGTAGAAGCGTGAGTAGGGCTCGACCAGATCCAGCAGTTGCCTGGCCATCCGGTGGCTGTGATTGCCGGCCGGCGCCTCATACATCCTGAGGTGGAACTCGTAGTTGCAGTTCGCCCACTCCTCGGGGTCGTCGGTCTGCCGCATCCGCTCCTCGAGCTCATACAGGTCTCGGATCAACGGCGCCGAGGCCTGGCTGATGATCCGCGGCGCGAGCGCGGGCTCGATCCGCAGCCTCAGCCCGTACAGCTCCCCGATCTCATCGGCGTCGAGCTCGGTGACTCGGAACCCGCGACCGGGGCTCGTCTGGACGAGGCCCACCGCGGCCAGGCCCCGCAACGCCTCGCGAAGCGGCACTCGGCTCACCCCAAGCCGATCCGCGATCTCCTCTTGGACGAGGACCTCTCCGGGTCTCAAGACGCCGAGCCGGATTGCCCGGCGCAGAGTCTGGGCGACATCTTCAGTGTTCATCTCGCGGCTCTCCTTGCGTTGGCCTTTCCCCTGGACATTGGCCCCGCATCCGTTGACGAGCCGAGCGATCTGTGCACCCGCGGGCCGGGCCCTCGACGGGGCCGGAGACCGGGTCTTCGACGTTCGGGGAATCCGCGAACAGCGCTCCATCGCACAGACTGTAGACACTGTATTCAGCGCATGCAAATGATGCGGGGTTGATCGGGAGGCGGGTTGAGTCGGCGCCGCCGTGATGAGCGCACGACCGCGGGCGGGTCACCAGGCGCCCCCTCCCCCGCCGCCCGCGCCGGCGCCGCCGCCGACGGAGAAGCCGCCTCCGCTTCCCGACGAAGGCGGGGCGAAGGCCCCCGACAACGCCGAGTTGAGGCCTGCGAAGGCGTTCTCCGTGTGGCCGCCGGAGAAGCCGTAGCCGCCGAACCAGTAGATCGACGATGTCTTCTCCAGCTCCGGCGGCGCGTCGAGCCGGGCCCGCTCCAACACCTCGGAGGCCACGCCGAAGACGATGGCGTAGACCAGGAACCGATCCCACAAGTCGAGCGATATCACCGGCGCCTCCTCAAGGTTGGAGAAGTCGGCCAGGTAGCGGCGGAAGGCGCCCCATCGCTCGGCCTCCATCGCGCCCGCAGGCGAACGCTTCACCCTGACCCGCCTGAAGGCGAGCAACACGAGCAGCAGGACGGCGCCGACGCCCATCCCGGCGATGATCAGGAAGACCGCCGCGGTCCCCCCGGGGCGGCCGCGGAGCGTCGAGTTCAAGATGAGGAACGCGGCGACGCCCGCCGCGATCAGGCCGACCGCGACGACAACCGCCGCCGCGGCGCCGCGCTCATCGAGGAAGCCTGAGCCTCGCACGGCGGACACCACCTCGCTCCGGAAGGCCCGGTAGGTCGAGGCGTTGGCCGACGCGTCCTCCCGGATGCCCGACCGGAGCTCGTGGAGCGGTCTCGGGCCGGGCGCCAAGACCCGCCTCACCACCGTCATCACCGACTCCTCGTGCTCGGCGAGGTCGTCGCCGCCTGAGCCGAGAGACAGGACGAGGTCGGTGATCGTCTCCGACTTCAGGCCGCCCCACGTCGATCTCTCCACTTGGGACGGGACGGCGTCGACGGCTCCCTTGCGGATCAGGTCGAACAGCGTGGCGGTGAACTCCCGCTCGGTCACGCCGCCCTGGCTGAGCAGCGCGCCGACCTCGGCCGGGCTCAGGTCGGACGGCGGCGACTGCTCATACTCGCGGTCGTAGGCCACCTTCGGCTCCCTGCCGTAGAGGAAGTAGATGAGACCGCCCAACCCGCCGACGATGACCGCGAGCAGGGCGGCGCCGACGATCCACCCCGCCCGGACCGCGCCCGCGGCGCTCTCGGCGTCCTCGGCCGATTGAGCCTCCTCGGCCCTGATGAGGTCGAGTCCGTCGCCCGCGACGACCGTCGCCCCGCCCGCGCCGGACAGCAACTGCGCCGGGAACACCACCCGGAGCTCGACCCACTGCTCGGCCGGGATCTCCCGCGCGGTGAGCGACGGGGAGACGCCGTCGTCGCCCAACGACACCGACCCGGCGACGCCGCGGGGGCGGCCCCAGACGAGAACGTCGCCCTCGGCGGCGCCTTCGGGGATCGTCACCTGAGCGGTCAGCCGGTCGAGGCCCACCGGCCACTGGTCGCCCCACACCTTGATGTTGACGTCGACCACGTCGTCGTAGGCGACGGCCGCCCCCGACCAGACGTACTCCAACTCGAACGTGCGCCTCTCGTCGCGGCTGTCGTGACCCCACACGACGCGGACCAGGCCCGGGCGATGCTCCACGCCGTAGACGCCGGGAACCGTGTCGCAGCCGGGCTCGGCGCAACCGCCCGGGGCATAGGGACCGCTCTCGTCGCCGACGGTCAGCGCTTCAATCGACTGGCCCGGTCCGAGGGGGATGTCCCGGTAGGTGCCGCTGAAGTCGCCCGAGAAGTCGAAGGTGAGCAGCTCTCTGACATGGAGCGACCCGTCCGACTGGACGGCGACCGTCACGTCGGCGGCGGCGATCCAATACGACTTGGCCTGCACCGGGAGAGCTGCCGCCGCGGCGAGAACGGCGACGGCGACGAGGGCGATCGCCCTGGCCGCCCGCCGCCCGCCAACGGCACGTCGCCGCCGCCCCCCAACCGGTTTCCTCACGCTCTGACCGATGCGTGTGCAACAACCCAGCTGTGGGCCGCGAAATTGCACACGCTGGGGACGGTGTGCCGCAATTGGCGCTTTGAGAATCGCCCCGGCGGGCGGAGGACCGCGCCGACCCGACACACCACTAGAGCTCGACCCGGGGCGCGTCTTCGGCCTCTTCGCCGGCGTCGAAGAACTCCCGCGCCGCGAACCCGGTCATCGACGCCACGATGTTGGTCGGGATCTGCTGCACCTTGTTGTTGTAAGTCAGCACCGTGTCGTTGTAGATCTGACGGCTCAGGGCGATCTTGTTCTCGGTCTCCTCAAGGTCGTCTTGCAGGCTGCGGAAGTTCTCCGAGGCTCGAAGCTCCGGGTAGTCCTCGGCGACCGCGAACAACCTCCCCAAGGCCTGGGTCAGGAAACCCTCCGCCTGAGCCTGCTCCGCGGGCCCCTGGGCCGACCGGGCGCCCGCCCTCGCCTGAGTGACGCCCTCGAAGGTCTCCCGCTCATGGCTCGCGTACCCCTTGACGGTCTCCACCAGGTTCGGGATGAGGTCGTAGCGGCGCTGGAGTTGCACTTCGACCTGGCTCCAGGCGTTGTCCACCCGGTTCCGGTCGCGCACCAACCCGTTGTAGATGAGGGCGAAGACGACCGCCAGGAGCGCCGCGGCGACGAGAGCGATGAGCCAACCCATGACACCGAGTCTACGACGCGGCGAGGCCGCAGTCTCCCCGGGGAGGCGGCCGGCGGGAGGCGGCGGCGTCGCGTCAGCGCTTCGGCGGCGGCGCCAAGCCGTCGACCGCGGCCGCCCAATCGTCGGGCAACACGACGCTCGAAGGCCGCGACAAGATCCTCAACACCAGCTCCGAGCCCGTCCCCTCTACGCGAGCCGACGGCTCGCCGCTCCCGTATGTCCAGCTTCGGCCCAGGTCGACGGCGGCCGCCTCGAGGGTCTGCACGTCGCCAAGATGCTGAAGCCAGAGCGGCTCGACCTCGCCCAATCCCAGCGTCGCCACCCGGTCGGTGAGCGGGTCGGGCTCGCCCAGGGCCCGCTGGGCGTCCCAACGGTGCACGCCGACTTCCACGACCATCCGCCTCTCCCAGAAGCCGAGTTTGCCTTCGGCGTCGAAGGTCCAGACGCGGGTCTCCGGGTCGGCCTCCGTCAGCGCCTCCAAGGTGTCGTCGAGGACCTGCTCGTACCAGTCGATCGGGTCGCGGCCCTCGGGAAGGCGGGGCGCCGAGACCTTCTCCTGTGAAGCCTCCCGGCAGATCCTCGCCGTGCGCCCCAGAATCGAGCCGACGTGCGACGCCAAGTCGGCGAGACTCCAACCCGGATACTGCTGGACCTCGCAACCGGGACCCTCCCAGGCGAAACGGGCCAACCTCCGGCCCTCCGACCTGATCGTCGCGATGTTCTCAGCCGAAAGCACGGAGCATCGCCTCCCCGATGTCGGACGGCGTCTCGGCAATTGTGATCCCGGCGGCGGCCATCGCCTCGATCTTGGCCGCCGCGGTCCCCTTCCCGCCGGAGACGATGGCGCCGGCGTGGCCCATCCTCTTGCCGGGAGGGGCGGAGGCGCCGGCGACGTACCCCGCCACCGGCTTGGTCATCTGGCTCCTGACGTACTCGGCGGCCTCCTCCTCGGCCGCCCCGCCGATCTCGCCGATCAGGACCACCCCCTCGGTCTCAGGGTCGGCCTCGAACAGCCGCAACGCGTCGACGAAGTCGGTCCCGATCACCGGGTCGCCGCCGATCCCGACGGCGGTCGTCTGGCCGAGGCCGAGCCGGCTCACCTGGTGCACCGCCTCGTAGGTCAAGGTGCCGGAGCGGGAGACGACGCCGATCTTGCCCCGCTGGTGGATGTACCCGGGCATGATCCCGATCTTGGACTCGCCTGCGGTGATGACGCCGGGGCAGTTGGGCCCGACCAACCGGGTCGCCTTGCCCTCGAGGTAGCGCCTCGCTCTGACCATGTCGGCGACCGGGATGCCCTCGGTGATCGCCACCACCAGATCCAGGCCGGCGGCGGCGGCTTCCATGATCGCGTCGGCGGCGAAAGGAGGCGGCACGTAAACGGCGGAGGCGTTGGCGCCGGTGGCGGCGACCGCCTCCTTGACGGTGGCGAAGACGGGGAGGTCGACGCGGTAGGCGGGCGGCCGGCCCGGCACGCCGGAATGGTCGGTCTCTCCCTCGAAACGAGACTCGCCGCCCGCGCGGGAGGGGTGGACCGCCCCGACCATGGCGGTGCCGTAGGCGATCGCCTTGTCGGTGTGGAACCGCCCGGCGGCGCCCAGCCCCTGAACGATGACTTTGGTGCTCTTGTCTATGAGGATGCTCAAGGCTCTCCTTTGGTTCGCGGCGCCGGTCAGCCGGGCGCGCCGCCGGTCAACTCCAAGATCTTGGCGGCGCCGTCGCTGAGGCTGTCGGCCGCGACGAGGTCCAACCCCGACTCCTTGAGGATTCGTTTGCCCGCCTCGACGTTCGTCCCCTCCAGGCGGACGACGAGCGGCGTGTCCAAGCCGACCCGGCCGACGGCCTCGACCACACCCTCGGCGATGACGTCGCATCGCATTATCCCGCCGAAGATGTTGACGAAGATCCCTTTGACGTTGGGGTCGGAGGTGATGATCTCGAAGCCGGTCGCTACCTGGTCGGCGTCGGCCCCGCCCCCGACGTCCAGGAAGTTGGCCGGCTCGCCGCCGACGTGTTTGATCGTGTCCATGGTGGCCATCGCCAGCCCGGCCCCGTTGACCAGGCAGCCGATGGTCCCGTCGAGCTTGATGTAGCTGAGGTCGGCGCTCTTCGCCCGCAGCTCGGCCGGGTCCTCCTCGGTCTCGTCGGCCATCTCGGCGATGTCGGGATGGCGGAAGAGGGCGTTGTCGTCGAAGGCCATCTTCCCGTCGAGCGCCGTCACCTGGCCGTGGGAGGTCACGACCAGCGGGTTGATCTCGATGAGGTCGGTGTCCAGGTCGGTCGCCGTCTCGGCGAGAGCCGCCACGAAACGGCGGAAGCTCTTGGCCGCGTCACCCTCCAACCCGAGGCCGTGGGCAAGCTCGTTCGCTTGGAACGGGGCGAGGCCGATCGCCGGGTCGATCTCGGCCCTGAGAATCTTCTCGGGCGCCTCCTCGGCGACCCTCTCGATCTCCACGCCGCCCTCGGTCGACGCCATGACGATGTTGCGCGAAGCCGCCCGGTCGAGGAGGACCGCCAGGTAGAGCTCTTGGGTTATGTCGACTCCCTGCTCGATGTAGAGGCGGTTGACGACCTTGCCCTCCTCGCCGGTCTGGATCGTGACCAGCGCTCCGCCGAGCATCTTCTCGGCAAGCTCGCGCACCGCCTCCTCGGCGGCGGCGGGACCGTCGTCGACTCCGACCGCGACGACGTTCACCCCCCGGACATCGGGGTGCTCCTTGAAAGCGCCTTTCCCGCGCCCGCCCGCGTGGATCTGGGCCTTGACCACGACAACCGGCGAGCCCGACTCCTCGATGAGGGGCCGAACGGCGGCGGCGGCCTCGTCGGCCGTGGCTGCGACGCGGCCCAGCGGCGCCGAGATCCCCCGGGCGGCCAGGATCCGCTTGGCCTGATACTCGTGGATCTTCAACCGGCCCCCCTCTCCGCGACGTTCTCCTCCACCCACTCGGCGATCTCGCCGAGCGGCGAGCCGGGGGTGAAGACGACCGAGAGGCCGGCGCTCAGGAGGGCGGGGATGTCGGCTTCGGGAATGACGCCTCCGCCGAAGACGACGACATCGGGGAGATCGCGGGCGACCAACTCCTCGACCACCTCGGGGAAGAGGGTCTTGTGGGCGCCCGACAACGAGGAGAGGCCGATGGCGTCGACGTCTTCTTGCACGGCGGTCTCGGCGATCTGGGAAGGGGTCTGATGGAGGCCGGAGTAGATGACCTCGCAACCGGCGTCGCGGAGGGCGCGGGCGACGACTTTCGCTCCGCGGTCGTGCCCGTCGAGGCCCGGCTTGGCGATGAGGATCCGTCGTGGCATGCCGGGCGGGGAGGTTAGTCGGGCGGCGCCGAGGCGGCGAAGGCGGGCGGCGCCGAGGCGGCGAAGGCGGGGGCAGGGGCGGCGGCCCGGCCTCGGGCGGCTTCGCCTACCCTCGCTTGATGGCTTCACACCGTCTCCGCGGCCTGACCCGAGCCGGGGTCAGCGTGTGGTCCGATCAGCTCTCGGCGGCCATGCTCGACTCGGGGGAGTTGGCCCGCCGCATCGAGGAAGAGGCCGTGACCGGCGTGACCACCAACCCGACCATCTTCGCCGGGGCAATCGTGGGCTCGGCCGACTACGCCGAGCAGCTCCGGGACTTGAAGTCCGACGGGGCCGGGGCCGAGGAGATCGTCAAGGCCCTCATGGCCTCCGACATCGTGCGGGCCTGCGACGCCCTCGCCGACGTGCACGCGGCGACGGACGGCCGCGACGGGTATGTCTCGGTCGAGGTGTCCCCGGCCCTCGCCGCCGACACCGAGGCCACCGTCTCCGAGGCGCGGGATTGGGTCAAGCGGGTCAACCGGCCCAACCTGCTGGTCAAGGTCCCGGCCACCTGTGAAGGCGTGCCCGCGATCGCCCGGCTCATCGCCGAAGGAGTCTCGGTGAACGCCACCCTCATCTTCTCGCTCAAGAGGTATCGCCGGGTCATGGAGGCCCACGCCGAGGGCCTGGAGCGTCTGCGCCGCACAGGCGGCGACTCGTCGAAAATCGCCGGCGTCGCCTCGTTCTTCGTCTCCAGGTTCGACACCGAGGTCGACCGGCGACTCGCCGAGATCGGGACCGCGCAGGCCCGCAGGCTCATGGGGAAGACGGCCGTCGCCAACGCCAGGGCCGCCTACGGCGAGTTCACCCGCGGGCCCGGCTCGGCCCCGGCGGGCGGGGCCCTCCCCCAGAGGCCGTTGTGGGCGTCGACGTCGACCAAGAACCCGAGCTACTCGGACCTCATCTACGTGGAGAACCTGGTGGCGGCAGGCTCGGTCAACACCATGCCTCTCGAGACGCTCGACGCCTACCGGGATCACGGCGACCCGAGCCCGCGCCCCCTGAGCGAAGGCGATGTCGAGGCGGCGGAGAACGACCTTCGCGAGCTGGAGGCCGCCGGAGTCGACTACGACGATGTGGTCGGGGCCCTCGAGGAGGAGGGTGTCGCCAAGTTCGCGGAGAGCTGGGACAGGCTGCTGAGGGCCGTGGAGGCCGCCTGACCGCTCCAGCGTGTGCAGTAGTACCGAGCGTGTGCAGTAGTACCGACGAGAGCCGCAATTCTGCACACGCATCGCTGGGCGTGTGCAATATTGCCGACGAGAGCCGCAATTCTGCACACGCATCGCTGAGCGTGTGCAGTAGTACCGACGAGAACCGCATTTGGCGCACACGCATCTGAAGAAAAGGGGGGGGTCAGGCCTCTTCCAGCGGCGCCCAGGCCAGGAGCAGGCGCTTCATGCCCTGCGCGTCGAAGACAACCTCGGCCTCCGCCCGGTCGCCCTCGCCGTCGACCTCATGCACGGTCCCCAGACCCCACTTCAGATGCCGCACCCGGCTTCCCGGGCCGATCCGACCGGGGGCGACGACCGAGGCAGGCCCCGCGGCCGCGGCCCGCTCAGCGGCGCTGCGGCGCTTGCCGACCCGGCTGAGCAGGCCGTCGGGCACCTCCTTGAAGAATCGCGAGGACGGGTTGTAGGAAGACGCGCCGAACAACATGCGCCGCCGGGCCGAAGTCAGGTGAAGCCGGTCCTGAGCGCGGGTGATGCCGACGTACGCCAGACGACGCTCTTCCTCAAGCTCGTCGGCGCTGTTGAAAGACAACGAGTGGGGAAACACCCCGTCCTCCATCCCGACCATGAACACCGCCGGGAACTCAAGCCCCTTGGCCGAGTGCAGCGTCATCAGCGTCACCGCCCCGGCGCCCTCATCCCACTCGTCGATGTCGGCGACCAGCGCCGTGGACTCCAAGAAGACCTCAAGCCGACTCAGGTTGTCGAGAGCGTCGAACTCCTCGCCTGCGATGATCGCCCCCTCGTTGGAACGCTCGAACTCGGCCGCCGTGCCGACCAGCTCCCTCAGGTTCTCCGCCCGGCCCAGAGCGTCGACGGCGCCCAGCGCCTCCAAGGCGGCGAGCATCCCGGTGTCGTCGAGTACAGCCTGGGCCGCCGCCTCGACCCCGCCCACGTCGGCCTTCTCCCGGAGCCGGTCGATCAACGCGACGAACTCGAGGACCGACCTCTGAGCGCGGGGGTTGAGCTGTGAGATCTCCCCCGCCCTGACAAGCCCCTCAAAGAAGCTGATACGGGCGGCCTGGGAGAACCGATCGACATGGGCCGTCGTCGTGGCGCCGATCCCCCGCCGCGGCTCATTGATGATCCGCTTGACCGAGACCTCGTCCGCCGGGTTGAGGACGGTGCGCAGATAGGCCATGGCGTCCTTGATCTCCTTGCGGTCGTAGAACCTCACCGAACCGACCACCGTGTAGGGGACGGCGCGGCGAACGAACGTCTCCTCGATGACGCGCGACATGGCGTTGGTCCGGTAGAAGACGGCGATGTCGGACAGGTTGAAGCCGTCGCCCTGAAGACGCTCGATCTCGTCGATGACGTAGTCGGCCTCGTCGTGCTCGTCCTCGGCCTCGTACCGGGCGATCGGCGCCCCTCGCCCGCGGTCGGACCACAGGTCCTTCGGCGCCCGCATCGTGTTGTTGGAGATGACGGCGTTGGCGGCCTCGAGGATCGTCTCGGTGGATCGGTAGTTCTGATCGAGGACGATCACCCTGGCGTCGGGGTAGTCCTCCTCGAAGTCCCTGATGTTGCGGATGTCGGCCCCCCTGAACTTGTAGATCGACTGATCGGAGTCGCCCACGACACACAGGTTGCGGTGCTCGTCGGCGAGCTGTTTCACCAGCATGTACTGGGCCCGGTTCGTGTCCTGGTACTCGTCCACCAACACATAACGGAACCTGCGCTGGTGCTCCGCCAACGCTTCGGGGAACGCGCTGAGCACCTCCACCGTCACCATCAGGAGGTCGTCGAAGTCCATCGCCGAAGCCTCCAAGAGGCGCTGCTGGTAGAGCCGGTAGATGTCCGCCGCCTGCTCGTGGTACCGGCTGTCCGCCCGGTCGGCGAACGACTCGAAGTCGATCAGCTCGCTCTTCTGCCTGGAGATGGCCGCCTTCATCGCCCGCTCGGGAAACCGCTTCGGGTCGAGGTCGAGATCCTTGACGACCATGCGCAGCAGCCGACGCGAGTCGGAGTCGTCGTAGATCGTGAAACCCGGCTTGTAGCCGAGGCGCGGCGCCTCGCGGCGGAGGATGCGGACACAGGCCGAGTGGAACGTGCTCACCCACATCGATCGAACCGCTCCCCCCACCAGGGCGGCGACCCTCGACTTCATCTCGTCGGCGGCCTTGTTGGTGAACGTGATGGCCAGGATCGAGTCGGGCGACGCGCCCAGGTCGCCGATCAGGTGGGCGATGCGGTGGGTGAGGACGCGGGTCTTCCCCGACCCCGCCCCCGCCACGACCAACACCGGCCCCTCGGTCGCAGCCACCGCCTCGCGCTGAGTCGGGTTGAGGTCGGCGAACAGCGGCGACTCGGCGGGGACGTCATCTACCAACCACTCGGCGTGCATCGGCCGCGACTCTACCGACCGGGGCCGACCGAATCACAGCCATGTGTTTCGGGGCCGGGGGCGGGCCGGCGACGATCAGCCGCCGCGCTCGGGCGCCGACCCCAGCGCCGCGCAAGCGACGATCAGGCGCCGACCCTGAGCCCGGC